>MTKX01020433.1_pt1 | contig 204996 bp, 174 predicted proteins | sample 1042771 | NCBI WGS metagenome assembly MTKX01 (sample SAMN06212183, study PRJNA360534) | anaerobic digester metagenome | biome: Wastewater treatment plant; material: sludge; isolation source: anaerobic digester fed with sludge from wastewater treatment plant | place: Denmark: WWTP Randers ...
CCTATCTCGACGGCAAACTACAGACCGCCCTCTTATGTTATCCAGATAAGTGAAACGCACCCAAGTGATCGAGCCCGGCAGGCTCGGGCAGCGCTCGGGTGGTGGCCATGCTTTCCTCCGGTGCAATGGGATGGTGTGACGCCGGGTATTGTAACGCAGGTGGAGGGCGGCGTCTAGCAGGATCAGGTGCGCGGTGCCGGTAGACGCAGCGATCTTGGATTGCCGATGGCGGGCCTTGGATTTCGGAAGGGCGACGTTTCTGGATCGGCGATGGAAGCAAGTGACTGAAGCCGCTCCTGCGAGCGACGACGGGGTGGGTCGTTTTGTTTTGCAGGGCGCGCGCATGATATACTCGGCGGACATTCTCCACGGCGAGGAAGGGTGGGCATGAAAGGGCAGGACAGAAGAAGGAACGTCGCACGGTGGCTGCTCGCGGCCGTCCTTTTGGCAGCGCTGGCGGCCGGCCTGGTGATTGGAGAGGCCGCCCAGCTTTTTGCCTTCGCATGGCCGCTCTGCCTGCCGTGCATCGGGATCCAATGAACCCGGTCGTACGCGTGGCGGCGCAGCTCCTTCGCATCCGGCGCGGGTGGGTGCAGGCGGGGGCGGCGCTGGTGACGAACAGCGCCTTCCCCAGCTTCCTGAAGCACGTGCCCTGCCCAGGGCTGAACTGCTACTCGTGCCCGGCGGCCTCATTCGCCTGCCCGATTGGAGGGCTGCAGCATTTCTCTGCGGCGCGCCAGGTGCCCCTCTACCTGGGAGCGATGCTGGGGCTGACCGGCCTGGTCACCGGGCGCCTGACGTGCGGCTGGCTCTGCCCCTTTGGCTGGCTGCAGGACCTGGCCTACCGGCTGCCGACCCGCAAGTGGTCGCCCCGGGTGCGCCTGAAGTGGCTGCGTTTCGCGATGCTGGCCGTCTTTGTGCTGCTGCTGCCCTTCCTGACGGGCGAGCAGTGGTTCTCCAAGATCTGCCCGGCAGGCACGCTGGAGGCGGGTATTCCCTGGGTGCTCCTGTCGGCGGAGGTGCGGAAGCAGGCCGGATGGCTCTTTGCCTTCAAGGTTGCTACACTGGCCGGGCTGCTGGGCTGGATGACGGTGACACGGCGGCCCTTCTGCCGCTACTTTTGCCCTCTGGGCGCCGTGTATGCGCTGTTCAATCCAATCAGCCTCTTGCGGGTGTCGGCAGAGCCGCACGCGTGCAGCAGCTGCGGGCAGTGCAAGAAGGCATGCCCAGTCGAGATCGATCCGTTGACGAGTGTGAACTCGATGGAGTGCATCCACTGCATGGAGTGCGTGCGGGCCTGCCCGAGCGGCGTGCTGCGGCTCGGGAGGGCGGGGCACGCGCCGCATGCCAACACGGTAGAGGTGAGAGGGTAGAGATGGGGCGGTTTGTGCGATGGGCAGCGCTGCTGCCTGTGGTGATCCTCCTGGCGGCGTGTGCCAGGACGCCGGTCGTCGAAGTGGGAGAGCCCGCGCCGGAGGTCCGACTCGCCGACACATCGGGCCGTGTGGTCAGCCTGGAGGAGATGAAGGGGAAGGTTGTGCTCCTGAACTTTTGGGCGCTGTGGTGTGAGCCGTGCAAGGCCGAGCTCCCCGAGTTCCAGGAGGCGCTGGAGACGTATGGGGCTGACGGGCTGGCCGTGGTCACCGTCAACCTGGGGGACCCGGTCGAGGCTGTGCAGGCGTATCTTGCGGAAAGAGGGTATTCGTTTGTCACGCTGGTCGACCCCAAGCTCTCCCTGCGCAGAAGCTATGACACGCGCATCCTGCCGCTCAACATTGTGCTCGACCAGGAAGGGATCGTCCACTACCAGCGGGTGACGCCTTTTGAGCCGGGAGACCTGGCTGCCCGAGTGGAGGCGCTGCTGGGGACGACGGTGGCGCGCGCGACCGCAGGGCCGGGCGGCGGCACGCCGACGGAGGAGCCGACGCCCACGGCATCGCCCACGCGTACGCCCAGCCCGGTGCCAAGCGCGACGGCGTCTCCGGTGCCCAGCAAGCCGGCAGACACCGCCACACCGAGCCCATCGCCGACCCAGACAGCGACGCCAACGCAAACGGCCACCAAGAGATTGACGGCCACGCCGAGCAGGACGCCGGTGCCGAGCGCGACTGCAACAGCGACCCCAAGCTTCACGCCATCGCCGACGCACACGCCGGTGCCGAGCGCGACCGCAACGGCTACGCCCAGCGTCACGCCGGAGCCGACCGACACTCCGGTGCCGAGCGCGACCGCAACGCCAAGCCCAAGTGCAACACCAACCGACACGGCCGTCCCGCCCACGGCCACCGAAACGACTGAGCCGCCCGTGTATGGCGTCACGCTGTCCGGCGAGTCGTACAAGACGGTGTATCCCAACGATTGGGTAGAGCTGGTGGGCGACCTGGCCAATACGGGAAACGTGGAGGACACCTACCTAGTGGGGCTGAACATCCAACCGCGGGGTTGGGAGGCCAAGTACTGCATCGGGCCAGCCTGCTACGACTATTCGGTGCCCTCGATGCCTGTCACTATCCCGGCGGGGGGCCACCAGCAAGTTTCGGTGAAGCTCAAGCCACCCTACGACGCGCCGGCCGGGCAGACCCGCTCCGGCAACTTGTGGGTGGCCTCGCAATCGGACCCGAATGTCACGGCCGGTATGGGCGTGTCGGCAGAAGTGATTACACCCTAGAGGGAGGATGAGCATGCAGAAGAAGAGACGATGGCTTCCGTGGGCGGCGGCGCTGCTGATCGCCGCACTGTTGGCCAGTGCGGCCGGCGCCCTGCCCCGCGCAGAGGCCGGGCAGCCGGCCAGCGGCCGAACACCGCGGGTCCACCGGTCCGCCGGAACCGAGCTGCACATCGCAGAGGTGCGGGGGCAGGAACCGATCATAGGCCCCACATCGTGGTACGATGCACTCAACGACGCAGCGGGCCTTTCGTGGCTGGAGCGCACCCACCTGCTGACGGACCGAGTGAGCCTCGGCCGGGTGGAGGTGCTGGGGGACAATGTGGCTTCGGTCCGAGCGATGACAGAAGGGCCGGGTGGGGTGCTTTACATCGGCACCGACCAATCGCGCCTGTGGAGCTATGATCCTGCGACGGACGAGACGGTGGACCTCGGGATGCCGGTGCCCGACGAGTGCAACAACTGAGGCTCGGGCCTGACGGCCCTGGTCACCGTCGGTGACCTCATCTTTGGCGGAACGGGCACTCTCGGACACCTTTTTTCCTACGAGCCAGCCACCGGGACAAGCACGGACCTGGGCGTTGCGCTCGAGGGCCAGACTAAGGTAGCCTCGCTGATCGTTGGGCCGGACGGGCTCGTGTATGGGGGCAGTCGTGGGTATAGCAGCAATGGGCACCTCTTTCGCTTTGCGGCGGCCGACCCCTGGACGCGGACCGACCTGGGCGTACCGCTCGAGGGCTCGCTTGAGGCGGGCAACCTGGTCGTCCTGAACGGCAAGGTGTATGGGGCGACGGGCGACCAGTACACGGTCTTTAGCTACGATCCCGTGCCGGACAAGCTCACCGTCGAAGGGCAGGTGCAGGGTGCGATGGAGATCGCGAGCATGACCGCGGGACCCGACGGCAAGCTCTACGGAGGGGATTTTCCGGGTGGGCAGTTCTGGGTCTTTGACCCGGCCACGGGGCAGGGGGTTGCGCTGGGGGTCCCGGTCCTGCAGGAAACCGCCATACGGGCAGTCGTCGCCGGCCCGGACGGCGACATCTACGGCGGCACCAGCAGCATCCGCGGGCAGATGTTCCGGTACGACATCGAAGGGCAGGCGTTCGAGATCTTGGGAGCGCCCGTGTGGCGAGACTCCACCGTCCTCAGCCTGATCCTGGGAAGCGATGGGCAGATCTATGGGGGTACGGAACACCGCAGGGGGCGCGTGTTCCGCTTCGACCCGGTGAACGGCGGGTATGCCTCCGAGGGCACGGCAACCTCGATGAGCATCTCGCCGCGGATGAGGGACCAGACCTATGCGCCGGCGACCTCCGAGCTGTGGGCGCTCGCGCTGGGGAGCGACGGGATGCTGTATGCCAGCGGGTACGCGGCAGTCGATGTGGCCAAGCTCTACCGCTGGGACCCCGCCGTTGGCGGGCTGATGGAGGTGGTCGGGACAGTGCCCGGCGACCCTCTTGTCGTGTACGACCTGCTGGAGGGTCCTGACGGACAGCTCTACGGCGGCGGCGGCGGGTGGAGTGGGCCGATCCTCTTCCGCTATGACCCAGGCTCGGACACCCTAGAGGAGATCCCGCTGGACCTGTCGTCGGAGTGGCACGTGGCTGCGCTGACGCTCTGCCCCAACGGGGTGATCTATGGCGCGACGGTGGGCGAAAGCGGCGAGCTGTTTTCCTACAACCCCGGCACGGGAAGCCTGGCCTATCACGGACAGGCCGTGTCGGGCGAAACGGGGATCGAGAACCTGAGCTGCGGAGCGGACAACAGCGTCTATGGGGGAACCAGCCCCACGGGGCACCTCTTCAAGTTCGGGTCTACAGGGTTCACCGACCTTGGGCAGCCGATCCCGGGCGAAACCAGTGTGTCGGCCGTGCTCTGTGCCTCTGACGGGATGGTGTATGGGGGAACGACAGAGCAGGGGCGCTTTTTCCGGTACGATCCGGGGAGCCACGAAGTCACGGACCTGGGGCAACCGTACGTCTACGATACCGAGATATGGAACCTGGCAGCCAGCCCGGACGGACTGCTGTACGGCGTCACGAGCGGGTCGGAGGGCCACCTCTTTTCGTTCGACACCGGCTCCGACGAGCTGGTCGACCTTGGGCGCGTCTACGTGTATGACCGGTCCGTGTTTGGGTTGGCCGTCGATGCTGCCGGGCAGACGATCTACCTGGGCACCGGCTGGAACTATGGGGAGATGGTGACATACGAGCTGGACTACCGATTCGGTTGGTTGGATCTGGGCTACAGCACGGCCATACCGGAGGGCACCGGCCTTCAGGTCGACATCCTGAGCGCGGGGGGCGAGCCGCTGCTGCTTGGGGTTCCGTCGGGAGGCAGCCTGCTGCCCATCTCGTCGGCCACCATACCGGCCATCCAGCTCCGCGCCGTCCTGAGCACGGCTGACCCGGGCATCACACCGGAGCTGCTCGATTGGACGGTCCACTGGACGGAGGAGCCGGTGATGGAGATTGCCCCCGGCGAGCTCAGCTTTTCCGCGATTACCGGCGGCCCTGACCCCAGCCCGCAGATCTTGATGCTGACAAACCCAAGTGGGGGCGAGCTGACCTGAACGCTCACAGGGCTGCCGGAGTGGCTGGAGGTGACGCCTCTGTCGGGGACCGCGCCTTCGGCCGTGTCGGTGGCGGCCCACACGAGCGGCCTGCCCGGTGGCACGTATGCGACGACTCTCGTCTTCGAAGGCGATGAGACGTGCGTCAATTGCCCCGTCGAGGTGCCTGTGTCCCTCACGCTCGGCTGGGGAGTGTACCTGCCCCTGGTGCAGCTCAACTGGTGAATGAGAGGCCGCGAGCGGGACCTTCGAGAGTGCTCTGAAGGTCCCGCTCTGCCGGCACTCGCCACAGGGGGTCAGCAGGGCAGCGGCAGGGCCAGCCTGGCACGCGTCATCCTGCCCGGCACGCTCTCCAGCGACAGTGCGCCCCCCACGATGGCCATCAGTGTGCTGTGGAGAGCCAACCCCTGCCCGGCCGCGGATTCGGGAGAGAGGCCCGGTCCATTGTCCTCAACCGTGATCTGAAGCTGACCGTCCACGACCTGGATAGAGAGGTCCAGGCGCAGATCCGATGGCTCGCCGGCCCGCCGGGCGTGCTTTGCGGCGTTGCGGACTACTTCCCGGGTGGCATGGAAGAGCGTCTCAGCGGCGAGCGGGCCCAGGACCGCCGCCCGCTCCGCGGTACCCTCCTCCACCCGCCAAGTGACCGACGCGAAGGCGGTGCCGAACTCGAGGTCCACGGCCCTGCGCAGGGCCCCCACAAGGCCGAGGCGGGCGATCTCCGGCGCAACGGTCGGAGGGAGCTGCTGAAGCAGGGCTGAGACCTGGCGATGGGCGTCCGAGAGGTGCACCTGGACGGCGTCGGGGGGCTCACCGGACGCCAGCGCCAGCATGGCCGTGTGGATGAAGGGAAGCACCTCGTCGTGCAGCACGCGGCGGGTCTGCTGGTCAAGCACCTGCATGGCAGCCATCCGCTCCCGCTGCAGCCTCATCAGACGCTGCGACAACTCGAGACTGGCGGCGCCGTCCACCAAGCGCTCGCCCGTGGCGCGTGCGATCTCAATCTCTTCCTGGGCATAGAGTGCGCCATCGCGGCGCGGCCCAATCAGAAGCACCCCGATCAGGCCGCGCTCGCGCCAGAGCGGGACAGCCCAGGTCGCGCCGGCATACTGCCCGGGGTCGACTTGGATCACCAAGCTCGCATCGGTGAGTGCCGTCTCTACCAAGGCACCCAGGCTCGGCACCAGGGCACCGGCTTTGGCCGGGTATGCCTGGGGCTGCACAAAGGCGGCCGTCGGCCCGGCGGGCACCAGGTACGCCACGTCCGTGCCCAACACGTTTTCGCAGAGCGCTCGGAATTGATCAGGGGGAAGGGGTGCGCCGGGGGAGGGGACGACGAGCGCATCGTAATAGCGCTGGCTGGCGACGAGCGGGCGCAGCTGGCGCATTGCCTGCTCCCAATCTCCGTAGGCACGCCAGCCCAGCAAGGAGAAGAACGCCGTCATGAGCAGGGCGGTGAGCAGGATCGCATAGACCGGCTCGAGCCCCCACACCAGCGCGCCCCCCATCAGGACTCCGTACGAGGCAGCGAGAAAGATCGCGCGCTTCCACTGGCGGGCCAAACCCCTGCGCGGGAGGATCCTCCCGGTGAAGAGCTCGTAACTGGTCATGGCCTGGCCGAGGAGCAGGATCACGGCGGCGACCAGGACAATCGTGAGCAGGTCGAAGCGCCCGATGACCTCCAGCCGGTCGGGCGTCAGGATGTAGTACCCCTGTTCCTTGGTGTTCGTGATGGTCCATACAACAGCCGCCGCTACCATCCCGGCGACCGCCAGCAGGAGCGCTGTGGCGCCCACGAGCCACGGCCTCGCTTTGCTGCGTGCCACATTGCCCAGCGCCTGGTCCTCCAGGGCCGGCCTCCAGAGCGCGTCCAGCGAGAGGAGCACACACAGCAGCACATAGAGCGGATAGCCCAGCGCCACCAGCGGGATCCCAAGGATGGGCGCCTTGATGAGCTCGCGGGCAGGTCCGATCGCCTGGGTGATGCCAGGAGGGAAGGGGAGAAAGGGCGCACCAAGGAGCGCCAGGCAGACAAAGCCGAGAAGAACGACGAGGGAGTCGATCGAGATCCAGGGGCGGTGCCGGCGCCGAAGGGCACGGGCCCCCGGTGCCCAGTAGCCGCCGTACCAGAGCAGGACGACATACCAGACGTAGGGCAGGAGCAGCGCCGGTACCATGGCGACGGCCAGCCAGAGAGTGTTGGAGCGGGTGAGCTGCAGCTCACCGCTGAGGAGGACGGCCGAATGGCTGATGAAGAGACCACTTCCGAGGCAGAAGCCGAGCACCGCCACGACGACGCCGGCCGAGCGGCGCTGTGCGTTGAGCCAGAGGCTGAAGGCCAGCCAGAGCATCAGGATGGTATTGAAGAGAGAGACGGCGACCAGTGCCCAGGTTAGAGGGGTGCCGGTGATCACGGGGCCAGGCCGCTCCAGAGCAGCCAGTCGCCGCGCGGACCTTGGACGAATGGCCGGCCGTCGAGATCCCAGCGAATGAGAATGCCGGCACGGGCGATGATGGCAGCGCGGGTGCGGGCGACCTTTTCGTCGGTTGCCGTGTCTGCAAGCCCCCAGGCGGCATAGATCTGGCCGTTCACACGGCTGATGGTGCGCTTGTCGCGGAAGCCGACCTGGGAGGCGATCTGCTCGTTGGTCATGCCCTGCGCGAGCATGCGCGCGACGGCCTGCTCCACCGGCTCCAGGAGCACCATGGGATCCTGGTCGTCCTTGCGCTGCACTTCTTGTACGCGAGAGGCGATGTCGGGATCGATGAAGCTGCGACCAGCAACGGCATCCTGGATGAGCGGCACGAGCATGGCCGGCAGGAGGTAGTTGGACTTGCGCACGTAGGCGAAGTGGGTCAGGATACCCGAGCGGCGGAAAGCGCGATAATAAGCGTCGTCGTCCTGGATGGAGTAGAAGACGACGGGCAAGCGGGGAAACTCACGGCGGATCGCCATGGCAGCGTCGATCCCGCTCATCTCACCGGCCAATTGCACATCCATGAGGATGGCATCCACAGGGGAGTCAAGGCAGACCTCAAGCGCCTCCTCGCCGGTGGCGCAGGCATGGGCCACCGAAAGCACGCCTGTCGCGCCGAGGCCCTCGGCCAAGGCCGGCCGGAGGCGCGGGTGATCTTCAACGACAAGGAGCCGGACAGGAGGTGCCATAGCCCGATTATGCCGCGTGTGCCGGGTTGTGTCAAGCACTTGAGTGCAGGCGCTGCCGCACTCAGGGCGTTGACGCGCCAGCGCAGGAAGTGCTATACTCGCCCCAGAGACCAGGGTTCCGGGGCGCCTGGGAGCAGCCGGCGCAGAAATGGAGAAACCAATGGAAGAGTCCTCAACGCAGCCTGTGAGCCTTGTGCTGAGGCATCCGCTGCGCTTGGTGTTGGCCGGGCTGGGGCTGGGCATCCTCTTTGACGTGTTGTTCAACGGCAAGATGTTGGGGGTCAACGCGCCGGCCTTAGCCCTTGCGGTGCTGGCTGGCTTGACGGTTGTCCTCGGCTGGGAGCGGGTGCGGCCACTGGCAGCCAACCTGTGGCTGCCCGGCGCACTGCTCTTTTTCGCGGCGATGGTGGCGGTGCGCGACAGCGGCTTTCTCACCTTCCTCAACGTGTGCGCCTGCCTGGTGCTGCTGGCCCTGATCGCCGTGTACCTGGCGCAAAGGTCCGCCGGCCCGATCGGGCTCGTCGAGCTGGCGCTCGCGCCCCTGCGGGCGGTGGTCGGGTCGCTGGGGCATGCGGGGCAGGCAACCAGGCAGGGGCTGCGCCCCCTTGGGCGTGCAAGGGGCGAGGCGCGACGGCAGGCGATGCCCGTGCTGCGCGGCCTGCTCGTGGCGATCCCGGTCCTGCTCCTCTTTGGCGCACTGCTGGCCTCGGCCGACCTGGTCTTTGCGGAGCGGATCCAGCAGGTGTTCGGCCAGGAACTCCTCAGGGCGATCGCGCGGTGGGCAGGGCACGCTGTGGTTGTGGCCGCCGCTGGGCTCGTCCTGGCCGGGGGATTGGCCTACACCGTCCGGCAGCGCAAGGCCGACTGGGTGGACGACATCTCCTCGGTGCGCACGCCGCGCCTGTCCGGGGTCACCGAGGCAAGCATCGTGATCGGCTCGGTCAATCTCCTCTTCTTCCTCTTTGTCCTGGTCCAGATTCCCTACCTGTTCGGCGGTCAGGTCAACGTGGTCCCGGGCAAGTTCACCTATGCGGAGTACGCACGGCGCGGATTCGGAGAGCTGGTCGTCGTCGCAGTCCTCGTTTTCGGGCTGCTGGTCGTGCTGCGGAGCCTGGTGCCGAGGGACAGCCGCCGGCAGAGGCTGGCCTTCCGCGTGCCGGCGACCCTGCTGCTCGGCCTTACGTGCGTCCTGTTGGCCTCGGCCTTCAAACGGCTGCTGCTCTACGAGCAGGCCTATGGATTCACGCAGATGCGCATCTACCCACACGTCTTTATGGTGTGGCTGGCTGCACTGCTGGCCTGGTTGGCCGTCTGCCTTTGGCTGCGGCGGGACCTACTGGCGATCGGGGTGCTCGTCGCTGCGTTGGGCTTTGCCGGCACGCTGGACGTGCTGAATCCAGATGCCTTCGTGGTCAGGGAGAACCTACAGATGGCCCTCTCTCGGCAGGCCGAGCCAAACCCTCGCGAACGGTTCGTGGATGCAGCCTACTTCGAGGGTCTCTCGGCGGACGCCGTCCCGGAGCTGCTGATCGCCTCCGAGAAGCTCACCGACCGGCGGGGGCAGGAGATCGAGAGTGGGCTGCGCCTGCGGCTGGAGGCGATGCAAGGCGGAACCAAATGGAGACAGTGGCCGTCTTTCCACCTGGCGCGCAATCGCGCATATCGGCTGCTGATGGAGCGTTTTGATGAAAGAGACTAGGTCGAACGGCACGCAGGCGCCGTGGGGACTCTCGGCGCGGCCAACCGTGCTGCGCCTGTTGGGCCTGACGGCGCTTCCAGCCGGGCTGTTGGCGGCACGCGTCCTGCGCACCGGCAGCAGCGTCCATACATACGTTGCGTGGAACCTGGTCCTGGCGTGGCTGCCGCTGCTCTTCGCCTACCTGTCGGTTCGGCCGGGGAGCGCGCCGCGGCTGCTCCGAGCCGGGTTTGGGTTGGCGTGGCTCCTGTTCCTGCCCAATGCACCCTACCTGGTGACCGACCTGATGCACCTGCACCAGGGCGAGGTTCCCATCCTGTACGACGTCGTTCTCCTCTTTAGCGCGGCGTTGTGCGGGCTGGCTCTGGGCCTGGTCTCGCTGCATTGGATGGAGAGCGGAGTGGTGCGGGCAGTGGGCCGTTGGCCGGGCCGGCTCTTTGGTGCGGCGGCGGCGTGCGCGGCTGGGTTTGGCGTCTACCTGGGGCGATACCTGCGCTGGAATAGCTGGGACCTGGTGACCCAGCCGGCCGCCCTGGCACGGGACATCGTGCAGTATGTGGCGCACCCGGTCCAGCACTGGCAGGTGTGGGGGTTCGCGCTGCTCTTCGCGGCACTGCTGCTGGCAGCGTACCGGCCCGTGACGACCTTCTTGGGCGCTGAGCAGCAGGAGTAGGCTGCCACCGACGCCGGAGCTGGGGCCAACGGGCCGGCCGGGCCTAGTCGGCCATCCGCTGTAGATAGTCGAGCACCGCGCCGGCACCCGGCCGGCTGTGCAGCAAGACAGAGCAATCGAGGCGGTTCTCGATCGCTTTCTTGGCAGCAGCCGAGGCGGACGTGTCGCCCAGCAGGATGGCCCCCACCAGCCGGTTGTCCCGGAAGAGGAACGAGTGGTAGGCCCCCTCCGTCTCCCCTTCCACCTGTTGGTAGGTGCCATCTTCCGGGCTGACCCGGCCGATGCTGTACATGCTCATTCCCAGGACCTTGAGCGTGTTGGAGCGCGGGATGCCGGCAAACTCAACCTGCCCGCCGGCGGCATTCATGCCGGCGATGGTGCCCTGGAACTGGGCCGGCCCCCAGAGCCCGTAGGTGATCCCCCGATGCTCGGCCACATCGCCCACTGCAAAGACATCAGGGCTCGACGTTCGCAGAAGGTCGTCCACGACGACCCCCAAGTTCACCTGGAGGCCGGACTGGCGGGCCAGGCTGCTGTTGGAGCGCACGCCGGCGGTGACCACCACCAGGTCAGCGGGGAGGTCGCTGCCTACGGCCAGGCGCACCTGAGAGGCGCGCCCGTTCCCAGAGATCTCCAGGACCTGGGCCTCGGTGCGCACCTGCATGCCGATCGATTCCACGTAGGCCGCAAGCAGCGTGCCGGCGCGCCGATTGAGCTGGCGCGGCAGCAGCCAGGGAAAGCTCTCCACGACGGTGATATCCAACCCGTGCCGGGCTAGCGCGCCGGCCGTCTCGAGGCCGAGGATGCCGCCGCCGATACAGACACAGCGGGCGCCAGGCTTGGCCGCCTCGAGAAGAGCCTCTGCCTCGGCCATGGTCCGGAGGACGGTGACGCCCGACTTGTCCGCGCCAGGGATGGGCGGGACAAAGGCGTGAGACCCGACGGCGAGGACAAGCTTGTCGAACGAGTACTCGACGCCGCTGTGCGTCGTGAGCCGCTTTCCAGGGAGGTCCAGGCTGTGCACCTCGGTCCCGAGGGACAAGGAGATGCCCTGCTCCCGGTACCAGGCCTCGGGATGCAGCAGAAGCTGGTCCCTGGTCACCTCTCCGGCGAGGTAGCGGGTCAGGTTGAGGCGGTAGTAGGGCAAGGCGGGCTCCCTGGAGAGAAGGTGGATATCTGCCTCGGGGGCGCTTTTCCGGAGGGACTCGGCGGCAGAGACGCCGCCAATCCCGGCGCCGGCAATGACGACCCGGCGCGGCCTGCCGCCCCNNGGCCTGCCGCCCCCGTGGGCGGCAGGCCGCGCACCTTCGGGCGCAGGCGGAAGGGGCGGGGGCACGGCGGGCCCGGCCTGCTCGGCATGGGGCTCGAAGAGCTCGGGCTCGGCGCCACACACGGGGCACTCGTCGGGCGGCTGCGGGCCATAGTGGACATAGCCGCAGACAGTGCAGAGCCAGGCCTGGGATGCGCGATTGGTCATTTCCGGATTTCCTTTCAAGGGGGGACTCCCGTCGACGGGTGCTGGGCGGACGCCGGATGGCTCGCTAGAGGGCCGGCCAACGGGTGGCGATGAGCGAGGCAAGTCGTTCCCGCTGCGCGACGAAAGACACGTCGTCGGTTAGGGGCGTGCAGAGATCCAACCCAACCTGTCCGGCGGCGAGCTTGAGCGCCAAGTTGAAGCAGCTGGCCTCGCCGCAGGCCTTGCAGTTGGTGCCCGGCAGCAGGCGGTAGAGCTCCAGGGGCTGGAGCCGCTCGTGCGTCGTGTGGTCAGGCTCGATCTGGGCTCGCTGCTCCCAAACGTCGTTCACGAGCGCCACCAGGCGCGCGGCCCACTCCTCCGCCTCCGCGCGGCTGTGGAGATGCTCGACGGCGATGCGATCGGGCCAGAAGCCGATGTTGTGCCCCTCAAAGCGCCAGGAGAGAACGGGCCGCTTGGGCAGGTAGACGCCGCGGCTGAGCCGCGCGTTCAGGTAGGGAAGCACGGGGCTGAGGTCAGCGTCCAGGTAGGCGATGGCCTCGTACTCAAACTCGAGGACGCTGTGGGTGGAGGTCTCGACCTCAAGGCGGAATGATTCGATCAGCATTGAGCCTGCTCCCCGGGTAGGATGGGACGCATTCTAGACAAAGTGGACCCGGTTGGCAAGCGCTCGAGCCCGCCGGGCGTCAAGGCTCCAGGGCGGCGCTGAGGAGGGGAGGCGCCCCGGGAGCTGTGCACGTCTGCCAGCTCGCCCTCGGGGAGTGGGCCTCGTTCATATAGAGTTAAGGTTGGGGTTGAGCCTTCCCCGTTCGCGCGCACAAGTTGACAGCCGGGCAAGAGAATGTAGAATGAAGCAGCGGCCCTGATATCACGTGAGCTCGCCTATAGGCTGCGGACCGCGGGGGGAGGTGATCGAGCCGGCGTACAACGCGGCATGTTGCCCAGCACCGTCACTCCGTCGCAGTGTGTGAAGAGCCACTCTATCCCAGAAGGAGAGAAAGCAACCATGCGTGTTCCGAAGGTGTTTAGCGTTTTGTTTGCCTTGGCCCTGATTGCCGGCATGGTGCCATTCACGGTGGCTTCGGCCACCCAGGCGACCATAGAGCCGGACCTGCTGGCCCAGCTCAACGACGGGCCGGCCAACTTTTCGGTCAGGATGTCGGTGCAGGCAGACCTGAGCGCGGCCTACGCCATGGATTGGGCAGCCCGCGGCCAGTACGTTGTTGACGCGCTGCAGGAGGTCGCCCGGGTGACCCAGGCCCCGGTCATCGAGTACGCCACCCGGCACGGCCTGGAGTATACCTCGTTCCTCAGCGGCAACGAGATCTACATCCGCGGCGGCAACCTCGCCGCCGCCCAGGGCTTGGCCGCGATCCCCGGTGTGGCCGACCTGCGCTTGGAGCGCATCTACACCATCGATCCGATCGTGGCCGGCGGCGCTGCTCCTGAATACACCAAGGATTGGGGCCTGACCGACATCAACGCAGACGATGTGTGGGCCCTGGGCTACGAGGGTGCCGGAATCAAGGTAGCCAACATCGATACGGGAGTGCAGTATAGCCACCCGGCCCTCGACCAGGCCTTTGCCTGCCCCGGCGACCCGGGAAATGCGGCATGCTGGAAAGACCCCAGCAACATCTGCTCGGGGGGGACGGCCTGCGACAACAACGGGCACGGCACCCACACGATGGGCACAATGGTGGGCGACAATGATCCGAGCCTGACGTACTGGGTCGGCATGGCGCCCGACGCCAAGTGGATCGCGTGCAAGGGCTGTGAGTCTAGCTCCTGCTCCGAGTTCGCGCTGAACAGCTGCGCCGACTGGATCCTGGCGCCCGGGGGCAACGCAGCCAACCGGCCCAACGTGGTCAACAACTCGTGGGGTGGCGGTGGTGGCAGCAACTGGTACCTGACCAAGGTCAACAACTGGCGGGCGGCCGGCATCTTCCCGGCGTTTTCGGCCGGCAATAGCGGCTCAAGCTGCGGAACGCTGGGCAGCCCGGGCGACTACCAGCAGAGCTTTGCGAGTGCCGCGCATGCGAGCAGCCGCACGATCGCGAGCTACTCCAGCCGCGGCCCCAGCGCCTTCGGCCACGATCCCTACACAAAGCCGAACATCTCCGCACCCGGCTCGAGCATTTGCTCCTCAGTGCCGACGAACGGCTGGAGCTGCGGCTACAGCGGCACTTCGATGGCCAGCCCTCACTCGGCCGGCGCCGTGGCTTTGATCTGGCAGGCCTGCCCGAGCTACCTGGGGCAGATCGACGCAACGTTCGAGCTCCTCCAGGACAATGCCGACACGCCGCTCGCAGGCAACTGCAACGCGCCGCCCGACGGTGAAGGCAACTATACCTATGGCTACGGCTACCTGAACGTGCTGGCCGCGGTGAACGCGTGCGCCACGACCTGTGATCCGGTGTCCAACGCCGCCTTTGGCTGGACGCCGACCTCGCCCTACGTGGGCGACACCGTGACCTTTAGCGGCAGCGCCGACGGAACCGCTCCGATCGCGTACAGCTGGACCTTTGGCGACGGCGGCACTGGCAGCGGGCAGTCGGTCACCCACACCTACACGGCGGCAGGCACCTTCACGGTGACCTTGGTCGCGAGCAACGGCTGCCCAAGCAGCCAGACGGTGACGCACACCATCACCGTGCAGGAACCCGCAGCCAACTCGCTGCACATCAACACACATACCTTGACCTGGAGTGCCGGCACGGTGCCGGGCACCTACAAGGTCAACGCTGCCGTCCGTGTCCATGACCAAGCGCATGCCCGCGCCTCCGGCGTGACGGTGTACGGCACGTGGACATTGCCGAATGGCCGGACTGTTGCCCGGACGGCCGTGACCAACCTGAACGGGCTGGCCAAGCTGCCGTACGGCGGCAAGCTTGCCGGCACCTACACTTTCTGTGTCACGAACCTGGCCAAGAGCGGATACACGTACAACCCGGCGGCCAATGAAGCTCCCGCGTGCCAGTCGATCGCGGTCGGCCCATAACCGCCGAACCTCCCAGGGCTCCGTGGCATGCTGAGCACGGAGCCCTGGGGCCAAGGGAGAGGACAAGCCTCTCTGGCTAAACGTTTCACCAAGGAGGTACAGCCATGAGCAACGATACCCAGGGAAAGAAACCGGTCATCCGGGTGCAGCGCCGGCGGCCTGCACAATCGAGGCCGGGCGAGAGGGAGCGGGCGGAAGCGCCGCGCCGAGAGGAAAGGGAGCAGCAGGGCGGCTTTTCCTCGTCCACGTCTAGGACGGGTGAAAGCGGCGGCACGGGCCAAGCCGGAGGCGGTGGTGCCGGCCTCGGCGGAGGCGGGACGGGCCTCGGAGGAGGCAGGGCGAGCTCGGGGGGCACCGGCCTTCCGGGGGGCCTTCCGATCAAGCTCTCGCCGCGGACACTGCTCATCATCGGAGTGGTGGCGATCATAGGACTCTGCCTGTGCCTCGCCCTGACGAAGGGCGGTGGGCTGTTTGGTGGGGGCAACGGCGGAACAGGCATCGACCAGGGAGACCTCTTTCCGACCGAGTCCGCAGGCGGGATCCTGCCGGTCCCAACCAGCGCTCCTGCCGCGCCGACCGTCCCCTACGTCCCGCCCACCCGCGTGCCGGGGAGCGAAGGGCAAGGTTGGTTGGTCATGCTGTACCAGGATGCAGACGACAAGGTGCTCGAGCAGGACATCTACGTAGACCTGAACGAAGCCGAGAGGGTCGGCTCGAGCGACAACCTCCAGATCGTGGCCCAGGTGGACCGGTTCCAGGCAGGGTACACGGGGGACGGTGACTGGACCGCCACCAGGCGCTATCACGTCGAGAAGGGTGTCGACCTCAGCCGGGTGGAGTCAACGATGGTGCAGGAGCTGGGCGAAGCCAACATGGCCGACGGCGACACGCTGATCGACTTTGTCACGTGGGCCGTGCAGACCTTCCCGGCCGAGAAGCACGTGTTGATCCTCTCCGACCATGGTATGGGCTGGCCCGGCGGATGGAGCGATCCCTCTCCCAGCGCGCGGGCCGACAGCAGCGCGCCGCTCGCCTCTGCCCTCGGCAATGTGCTCTACCTGAACAACCTGGACGCAGCCCTGGAGGTGATCCGGGAGCGCACAGGGATCGACAAGTTCGAGATGATCGGGATGGATGCCTGCCTGATGGGACAGGTCGAAGTGCTCAGCGCGCTGGCACCCCATGCACGGTATGCCGTCGTCTCGGAAGAGACCGAGCCTGCGCTCGGCTGGGCCTACGCAAGCTTTTTGCAGGCCCTCGAGCAGGACCCGGGCATGAATGGCGGGGAGCTTGGCAAGCTGATCGTCGACAGCTATGTCAACCAGGATGAGCGGATCGTCAACGACCAGGCACGCGCCGAGCTGATGCGGCAGGGCTCGCCGATGGGCGGGCTGCTCGGCTTTGGCGGCGTGCCCAGCGCCAGCCAGGTCGCAAGCCAGATGAGCAAGGACATTACCCTGTCCGCGGTGGACCTGGGGGCGGTACCGGCCCTGCTAAACAGCATCAACAACCTCTCGTTTGCGCTGCAAAAGTCGAGCCAGAACCAGGTGGCACGGGCGCGGACCTATGCCCAGTCGTTCACGTCGATATTCGGCCAGCAAGTACCCGCCTCGTTCATCGACCTGGGCAGCTTTGTCCAGCTCCTGAAGCAGGCAGGCGCCGGGGTGGATGGGCAAGCCGATGCGGTGATGGCCGCGGTACAGCAGGCCGTCGTCGCCGAGAAACACGGGCCGGGCAAGCCGGGCGCGACCGGCGTGTCGATCTACTTCCCCAACTCGCAGCTCTACCAATCGCCGATGGCGGGCCCGCAATCGTACACGGTGGTTGCCAACCGCTTCGCCCAGACCTCCACCTGGGATGACTTCCTGGCATTCCACTACACGGGCAAGACGTTTGAGGCAGCGGCACAACAGGCGACGATTCCGGAGCCCAGCTCTCCGGTTACCGCGCCGGGCGCCGGCGTGATCACGATGACGCCCATCCAGCTCTCCAAGACGTCGGTGGCGCCGGGAAGCTGGGTGGAGATGAGCACGGAGATCAGCGGGGACAACCTGGCCTACGTGTTCCTCTTCGCCGGCTACTATGACCAGCAGGCGAACTCGATCAACATCTCGGACATGGACTATCTGGACACCGGGCTGACGCAACAGAAGGCCGACGGCACGTACTACCCGGTCTGGCCGGCAGAGGGGCTGGCCCTGGAGTTTGAGTGGGAGCCGCTGGTGTTCTCGATCAGCGATGGGACCGATTCGGCAGTCGCGCTGCTGATGCCGGTCAGCTTTGGCGCCACGGCCGAGGAAGCGGTGTACGCTGTGGACGGCATCTACACCTTTGCCAGCGGCGAGCAGCGCGTGGCGCGCCTCTACTTCAGCGACGGCCGGCTGAACCAGGTGTTCACCTTCACCGGGGACGGCACCGCCGGCGCACCGCGCGAGGCGCACCCGCAGACGGGCGACACGTTCACGATCCTGGAGCAGTGGCTTGACCTCGACGCGCAGGGGGCGGTGGCAGCCCAGACCACGGAGGTAGGGGCGACCCTCACCTTCCGCGACCAGATGTTCACCTACGAGGAGATGTATGCGGCGCAGGGCGAGTACCTCGTCGGCCTGATCGCCGAGGACCTCGACGGCAAACGGACGGAGGTGTACGCGCAGGTTACGGTGGAGTAGGCCGTACCTGGTTGGGAGCAAGCGCCCCGGCGGCGTGTGCCGCCGGGGCGCTTTTGTGTATTGGCAGCCGGCCACGGCCCGATAGGCGGCCTGTGCGGCCTGCATCACTGCCTGCCGCATTTGACAGCGCCGAAAGAATGTGATATAGATTACAAAAGGGTCCGGTTCGTACCCCAAGCGCAGAAGCGTACAAACGGCTAAGACAGTGGGGAAGCCAAACCCCAGAAGGGCGAAAGCCCTTGATCGTCGCTTCTGGAACTTGTACGAACCGGCTTCTTGATTAGGGAGCAGTAGATGCGGGTGCAGATAGGAACGTATCTGAATAGCGCAATCGTGCGAGCCGATCACGATCGGCCGTCGCGCCATGGACTGCGCTTTGCTCCTGCCCTGAGGTGGATCGGGACCTAACCTTCGGGAGATTGGCAAGCTCAGCGCAGGGGCGTGACAGCCGGCAGGACCGGCTCACGCCCCTGTTTTGTATTCTTGAGAGGAGGAAGAGACACCATGACCGAAATGATGCCGTATCAAGAACGCCGTGTGCACGTGCGATTCGAGGGCCGGAGCTGGGCGATAGCCCTTGCCCTGCTCGATATCCGCAACGTGAGCGCAGACGGGGAGGTGCGTGCCGCTCTGGCTCGCTACCTCGACGTGCCGGAGGCCAAGCTCGCGCCCTACGTGGTCGAGCGCCACGCCAACGGCAACATCACCGTGCGGCCCGAAGCAGTGTTCGGCTGATAGACCGGCCCGAGCTTGGGCCTTGGAAAGGAGGGAATGTCGATGACAACTGAACAGGACCTGCGGCTGAAGCTGTTCAACACGCTTCTGACCACGCCGCACCGCAACCTCGACAGCATCTACCTGGTCCACCAGGAGATCCTGAAGGCGGACCCGCGCTTCTATGTTCAGCTGGCGGCCTGGTACTTTGCCGAGGGTGAGGTGCGCGACCACAAGGAGGTTTTTGTGGCCTGCCTCGCGCTGAGTGACTTTCCGGGCCACCGCGACGTGGGCCTGGCGATGCTGCGGCAGCTGCCGCCGTACGAGGTCGGCCGTGTCATCGACTTTGTGAAGGGCGGCACGGTCCAGCGACGTGTCGAGCGTGGGGGCACCGTCGGGACGGTAACCGAGAAGCAGGGGCTCTTCTGCAACGTCCCGCGGTCGATGGTGACCGAGGTGAAGCGCTACCTGCGGGAGCGCGAGGCGGACCCTGACCGGTTCGACGGCGCGGTGCTCCAGGCTCGACAGGCGATGAAGCGGCTCTACGCTGGCCTGCACATCGAGCCATCGGCACGAGCCCAGGCGATCCTCTTTGACGATAGCCCGCCACCGGGCTCGCGGCTGGCGGCACTGAAGGAGATCGCCCGGGCCACGACGCCGGCCGAGCAGGCACGCGCCATCGTCGAGCACCGCATCCCATACCGGGTGGCGGCGTCTCTCGTCAAGCAGATGACGCCCACAGTGCTGGTGGCGCTGATCGACCGCATGAGCCCGCAGGAGCTGATCAACAGCCTGGGCTCGCTGCGGCAGCGCGGCGCGCTCGACAATGCGGAGGTCAAGGCACTGGTCGAGGCCAAGCTCGAGGAGGCCAAGACGGCAGAGCGGGTGTCGGCGTACAAGGCCAAGGTCGCCATCGAGGCAGCCGGCGTGTCGGAGGACGTTGCCCGGAAGCTGGATGCGGTCACGGAGTCGCAGGTTCGGGCGAAGGGCGCCATCAAGCGCCCGACGGCCCTGCTGGTGGACAAGAGCGGCTCGATGGAGCAGGCGATCGAGATGGGCAAGCAGATCGCGGCGATGATCGCCGGGGTCTGCCAGGCGCCGCTGTTCGTCTATGCCTTCGACTCGCTGGCGTACCCGATCACGGTGCCCCGCCGGGACGACGCAGGCATCGGCTTCCTTGCGTCGGTTCTGCGGCGGGAGCGCGCCGAAGCTCAACCCAACCGGGAGCCGCCGTCGCTGACCGACTGGGAGGCGGCGTTCGCCGGCATCAAGGCCGGTGGCTACACGTCTTGCGGCGTGGCTGTGGAGATGATGCGCCGCCAGGGGCAGGCGGTGGAGCAGATCGTGATGGTCACCGACGAGGGGGAGAACACGAACCCGCACCTGGTGGATGCGCTGGCGCGATACCGCGCGGAGCTGAAGGCCGATCCGCACGTCGTCTTTGTCAAGACGCAGGGCGCAGTCGCCGCGCTGGAACTGGAATGTCAGCGGGCAGGCATCAACTACGACGTCTACCAGTTCACCGGCGACTACTATTCGCTGCCCAACCTGCTGCCGCTGCTGAGCCGGCCCAGCAAGCTGGACCTGCTGCTGGAGATCATGGCATACCCGCTGCCGGTGCGGAAGGCAGCGTGAGAAGGGAGTAGGCACACTCTAGGGGTCTTGACAGGCCCCTAGAGTGTGCCGGATAGCAGATCGCAGACGATGAGTGTAAGAGACCTGCTGGACAAGATGGAAGCGGCCGAGGAGGCCTTTCTGAAGGCCGAGTTCCTGGCTCCTGTCACGGCCGGTGGGAGCGTCCGGGTGCGAATCGCGGGACTGGTCTGCACGCTGAGCGTGGAAGGCGAGGAGAGCCCCGGCTGGGCGATCCTCAGGCCGCTGGCGTTGGACCGGGCACGCGTGGTGGGCAGCCCGAGCCCTGCGCAGATCAGGGAGTACCTGACGCTCTTTCCCGCGGTGCGGCTGATCCTGGTGCGGCACACGGAAGGCTGCTGGTGGGCCATGCCGGCCAAGGCAGGCGATAGCCGCTTCCGGATCGAAGGGCCGGTGCCTGTCTACCTGGCCGCCGGGGCAGAAGCTTTCCAGCAGGCAATCACCCGCTTTGACGGCCAGAACTTTTGGTTCCAGGAGGTGGATCGCCGCCGCAACCCGGCCGTGGCCGCCTACCTGCGGCAAGCGCGGGCGGCACGGACGCCACCGGCGGAGCTGCACAAGCCGACGCTGACGGCGGAGGAGCGCGCGGCCTACGCGTGGCTCTGCGGTCCGGCTGACGTGGTCCCCAGGAACCCTACAGAAGAGCGGCTGCGGAAGGCACTGGCCCACGCCGGAGCGGAGCTGAGATCTTTCAGCGAGCGCGAGGAGTCGTACACGGTGACCTACACGGTGGACGGCCGGTCACACCAATCGATCGTGAGACGCGGCGACCTGACCGTGCTGGCCGCCGGCATCTGCCTTGCCGGCGGGGATCGGCACTTTGACCTGGCGAGCCTGGTGGGCGTGCTGCGCGAAGGGGCACGCGGCCGGCGGCTCGTGCCTGCCGGCCAGTGAGTGGGTACCAAGCATGCGCGAGCAAAGCCGGGTGCTGACGGGCACCCAACGGGCCGGCAGGTGGTGCCTCCGGCTGCGGCGTCCGGCCACAGGTGGGCCCGCATCCGTCGAGATGGACTGGGCGTGGGCAATCGACCGCGAGGAGGCACACGGCGACGTCCTGGGCTTTTACCACACGCACCCGGGCATGTGCGCTTTCCCCAGCGCCCGGGACGTCGCCACGATGCGCGCCTGGGTGAGCTGCTTCGGAAAGCCGCTGCTGTGCGTCATCGAGGCCGGCGGCTCCCTGGCAGCCTACCTCTTTGACTCGGACGAAGACGCCGGCCGGCGCCTGCCCTCTGCCGAAAAGCGCGGGGCGTGGCTGGCCGTCGATTCTGGACAAGGAGCTGCAGGATGAGCGAGCTGTACCTTCACGAGGCCCTGTACCGGGGTGCCGGTGCGCTGCAGAGCCTGACCCGCCCTCACCTGGCGATGTGCGGAGCCGGGGCGGTGGGCTCGCACCTGGTGGACAACCTGGCCCGCCAAGGGCTGCGGCGCATGACCGTCATCGACTCGGACCGAGTCCAGGCACACAACGTCGGCACGCAGATCTATGCACAGGGCGACGCCGGCGCTTTCAAGGTGGACCTGCTCCAGGCCGAGGTCTTTCGCGCGGTGGGCGTGGAGATCGCGGCCGTGCGCAAGCGGCTGACCGCGCAGAACGTCGGCCGGCTGCTGGAGGGGGCGGACCTCGTGGTCGACGGGTTCGACAACCACGAATCGCGGCTGGTGGTGACCGAGCACTGCCGGTCGGCGCGCATCCCCTGCCTGCACGTCGGCCTGAACGCCGACTATGCCGAGGTGATCTGGAACGAGGTCTACCGCGTGCCGGGCGACACGGCGGAGCCGGGGGCGAATGCGTGCGAGTACCCGCTGGCCCGCAACCTGGTGCAGTTCGCCGTCGCGCTGGCCAGTGAGGCGATCGTGCGCTTTTTCCTGGAGGGCCGGCGGTGCAGCTACTCCTTCACACTGCGCGATCTGCAGGTCAACGCCGAATCGTAGACAAAGGCAGGGCTCTCGTGGCTGGACGGCGGGCGGGATGTTCTGCGCCAAGGCCCCACCACGGAGGGGCTCCATGATGACAACGGAGAGGCCCCCAGACGCGGCGTACTTGAGGCCGCGCGTGCCCGTCTGCTCGCCCACGTCCACCAGGCTGCACTGGAACTGACCTGCGCAAGGCAGCATTCAACCACATCATGCGAACACGTCTAGAACTTCGGCCGAGAACGCAATGCCGAGGCGAGTGACGAGCGGGGAAGGACAGGAGGACCTGGTTAGTCCAACTCCGCGGGCTCTGAAATCCGCCTGAGCCACTGCACTTGATCAAAGTCCCGGTCGAAACTGGCGATCAGAGGGATTTCACGATGGCGGCAAGAGAGGGCGATCAGTGCGTCGTTGAAGTTGAGCGCTCCGCCCGTGGCACGGACCAGGTCGAGGATGTCTGCGTATAGAGCCGGAACGTCGGGCAGCAGCCACAGGATGTCTTCTGCCGGACATTCGGTAGCCAGGTGGGCAAGCAGGTCGTCCAATTCGGATGCTCGCCGTTGCTCGTGAACGCGGCGAGCCATCGTGCTGATGGCCTCTGCCAGCACACAATCAGCAACGGCTATGCTTGCCTCACGGGCGACCAGAGCCTGCTTGAGCGCCTTTGCGGGGGCATGCCAGACGTCCTTGGGATCCAGTAAGCCGATCAGAACCGAGGTGTCAATTCCAATCCGGATCATACAGAGCCTCGCTGTCGGCTAGGGCGTCGCCTCCTATCTCGACCAAACCGGTCAGACCGTCAAGTCTGTCGGCCGGGACCAGGCGAGTCGGGTAGACAAGGTTCGCGCCCAAGAACGGTTCAGCCCTTCCAGGAGTTACCGAGCGTATGGATAGACGTACCTGCGCACCTTCCGGCAGCTCCAAGGCATCGAGCAATTGCAGCACGCCAGCGTGGTGTACTGCACGTACGTCGGGGTAGGTCTTGGCCGTGCTCATCCTGTGATACTCCTCCTGGACTCATTCTAGCACAGAAACCAGCCCCGCACAAGCACCCTTCCGACCACTGACCTGACTACGGACCGATCGCCGGTCACCGAGGCCAATCGGCGCTGTGCCTACTTCTGCCCCAGCGCCTCGTGTACCACCTTCATCCACTCCGGGATCTCGATGTGCTGCGGGCACTTTTCCAGGCACTCGCCGCATTCGATGCACTGGTCCGCCCGCGCCTTTTCGTCCAGCCAGGCGTAGAACATCCCAGACCTCTGCTCGTCGCCGAACATCCGCAGGTCGTTGTAGACCTCGAATACCTCGGGGATGTTCACCCCGCTCGGACACGGCATGCAGTACTTGCAGCCTGTGCATGGAATGGCGCACAGCGCCCGGTACGCCTCCCGCACACGGTCCACCAGCGCCAGCTCCTCGGAGGTGAGCGTGCCGACGCCGGAGCGGTCGGCGCTGTCCAGGTTCTGCTCTACCTGCTCCATCGTGCTCATGCCGCTGAGCAGCAGCGAGACCTCGGGCTGGTTCCACACCCACTGCAGCGCCCGATCGGCGGGGGTCCTCTTGTAGGGGCGACCCTCGTNNGCCGCGGAGGGGCTCCATGATGACAACGGCGAGGCCCTTGGAGGCGGCGTACTGGAGGCCGCGGGTGTCGGCCTGGTACTCGACGTCGAGGAAGTTGTACTGGAACTGATTTGCGCACGGATCCATCGCGCCATGCCCTCAGCACATGCATCCTACTCAGAGAGCGCACGGCCTTCGCAACTGCCTGAATGGCTCGCTTGCTACTCCACACCCCACCCGCTTCCGCTGGGAAGCACTTACCTCAGCGCCAGGTTGAACCTCAGCGCTTCGTCAACCAGCGCCATCTTGTCAGCGCTGAGCGTACCAATGGGGCGGACCTCTGACTCACCCCGAGGTGGCCGGAGCCGTGACTCCGATCCAGCCTGCTGGATGGTGGCAATCTGCGAGCAGTTGATGGCGCTGGGTTGCGGCACAGCGCTATTCTCAGACTCGACTACCACGACAAAGGGATAGGGCTCAGGTGGCACCGTCCGTTTAGCAGCCACTACGACCGTCGTGGGGCTGTAGCGGTTGCCGAGGTCGTTCTGCACAAAGAGGGCTGGCCGCAGCCCACCTTGCTCGCTTCCCTTGACCGGATCGAACTCGACCCAGTAGATCTCTCCTCGCCTAACGGGCATGGTCCAGCACCTCTGTGAAGGCGCCGATGCTGCCCTGGGCGAAGTCGCTCGCTTCTTGGGCGTAGAAGCGATACCCTTCGGCCGCCAGTCGCTCCTCCTCTGCGGCCAGTATCGCGCACAAAGCATCTGCCACAAGCTTGCTCCGGCTCACATTCAGGCGAAGGGCCTCGCGGTCGAGGAAGTCAGCCAATCGGGCCCGCAGCCAAAGGGTCAACTTGCGCACCGTACACGTTGTCTGCGACATCGTAAGCCTCCAGGCATTGGGATCAACCTCAAGTATGCCACGCAGTCGGATGAATGTGAGGCCATACCAGAAGGTAGTGCATCTGGTATGACTCGGGGTTCCCCCTGATGCTTGGATCAGAGCACTGCGGCGGTTCCCCCCATTTGGCCTAATGGACAAACCGCCACGAGTCTGGCACGCGTACGAGAACTCGGCTGCAGGGAGAACCGAAGCCTAGCTGTCGCCTGGCCCCGACTGCTTGAGATTGCGGTTCCACAGTCAATGCGGCCTGAATCTCTCGGCTCTTGGCCGACCAATCTACTCACTGTTGACTTGATAATCGATCCAGTACAGACAAGATAGCTTCATCTTGGCGGCCAATAATGCGTTGCATCCATGCCCGGTTAGCTTCGTGTAGCATTGCCCCTATGATGTATCGTCTGGCGATCTCATTTCTCTCCTCAGGACCAGGAAGTGCATGTCTCTCCCAAAAAGAAGCCGTCAGTCCCTCAGCGTCAAACACGATGCCAATTATGCCTTTGTCTGACTCACGTTCGTACTGCTCGATGGTAGAGAATATGTTGGTATTGAGGAGTGTAGAGGTGGGGAGTACCGTAAGGTAAGAGACACCCGCATGACTGAGTATTGTTCGAAAGAAGGGATTCTCTGCATACTCCGAGTCAACAAGCTCCGCTAGGTACAGCTCAATGTCGGGTGACAGAAAATCGCCTGCCGCACCGTTGGAAAGAATGACGAACATCGGAGGCTCGGTATGGGTAACCCTAAGATCGTCAAATGTGATACCAGCATAATCCAACTCATGCCCATAGATTGACCGATCACGAAAGGTTCCCTGCAAAGCGTTCAGTACATACCTCAACTCCTCTTCGCCCGAGTACACGTGAGTTGGCAATTCCAACTTGTTTCTCTCTACGTGATCTAGCAAACGCTGACGCAAAGCCTCATCAGTTTCTCCGGCTTGATACTGAACAGGAGGTTCCTTTATCCCCTCTTCCACCCATCGGCCCACTTCAGGATCGAAGCGCTCATGAACCATATACCCGTCAGTCCGCACCACTCTGCCATCCGGAAGAAGAACCATCTGCCAAGGTTGCTCATAGCCCCTCGGGGCAACCGAGTGATGGGAGAACATCTCTGCAGTGATCAGCACAATCATGATCTGTGCCTCGACATCAACTCTGGCATACGCTCCATCGCTAAGCAGCGCCGGCGTCCAATCAGGACCATGAACTGGCACCTGGAACGCAAGTGCGCCCGGACCATCCTCGCCCTGATTCAGAATCACTCTCACCTCCCGGTATTCGCTGTCGGCCGTCAGCCTGCCCTGGTCCCGCAGGGCAGCCAGCATCTGCTCCCAGGGGGAGTCCGAAGCAGCCAGAGCTGCGGCGATATCGGCCGTGGCCGATAGCTCGCTTCCGGTAGAGGCGCGAAGTGATTCCAGGACACCATCTGCGACTACGACCAGCGCGCTCTGATCCCCTACGTGCAGGGTGTAGAAACGGTTGGCATACCGGGCCACGACTTGGTGCTCGTCCTTGTAGTCAAGCCCGGCGAAGTACCTCGTTATGTCGCGTAATGACACCGTCCGCGGCTCGAGACGAATCAGGCTACCTACACGGTACAGCTCTACTTCGTTGGCTACCTGAAGGTCCTCGCCAACCAGCTGGGTGACCTGCCAGCGGGCGACACCGTCCGGACCAACAAGGACGCTGACTGTTTCTCCCTCTGACGGAGTGATCATAATGGGTTCAACGGGCTGGAGCGCGACCACGCTGCCAGTGCCTGTCTGCCACGCGTCAAAGACCGTCACACATCCCTTGTGATCAACAGCGTACCCCCTGAACTGCCTCGCATCGCTTGGCAGGCTATCCGGGATTGCAGAAAAGGGATTCAGCACCCACATCGCCCTGTTCGCGGCCTTGGCCACCGGGGCAACGGCTTCCACCGACCAAGTAATGGTGTTGCTGATCACCTGCCCGTTGATGGTGAACTGTTCGGCTGATTTGCCTTGCGGCCAGGGGCTCAGGTGAGTCGGATAGCCGTTGAAGAGAGCCCTGGCAGTGCTCATCTCGGCCACCTGCAGACCTTCCCCATTGAGAAGCGAAATCGTCAGGCGATCGGAATCGGCCAGTTCCGGGTATAGCTCTCGGACCCACCGTATAAGGGTTGGTTGGTCAAGAGCATCTGTGGAAACCGTGTAGGTGAGCCAGGTCTGGGCATCAGGATCAGGCCCCCCGGTTCCAGCAACCAGTGTCTGTTGTCGGATGATTTCAGTCAACGGGACCGTTTCGCAAGTAGCCGTGATGACCGTTATCTCAAGAGCCGGTTCCGGCTCGGTCGGGACGGGCGTGACGGTCGGCGTCGGCGTCGGATTCGGGGTAGCCGTGGCCCGTGCAGTTGGCACTTGGGTAACGCCAGCGATTGGTGCACTGGTCACTGTTGGGAACGTGGAGCAGCACACTACGGATATCGCCAATCCCAGGAGGACGGCGGTCAGCGCTAGGCACTTGATCCTCATGGTCCCTCCCTCTGGATTCCAGGCACGGAGACTACTGCGCGCCTGGAGGGTCGCAATTCATGCTGGCAAGGAGCCATAGCACGCCCGCGTTTCTACTGCCCCAGCGCCTCATGCACCACCTTCATCCACTCTGGGATCTCGATGTGCTGCGGGCATTTCTCCTGGCACTCGCCGCACTCGATGCACTGGTCCACCCGCGCCTTCTCGTCCAGCCAGGCGTAGAACATCCCAGACCTCTGCTCGTCGCCGAACATCCGCAGGTCGTTGTAGACCTCGAATACCTCGGGGATGTTCACTCCGCTCGGACACGGCATGCAGTACTTGCAGCCTGTGCATGGAATGGCGCACAGCGCCCGGTACGCCTCTCGCACACGGTCCACCAGCGCCAGCTCCTCGGAGGTGAGCGTGCCGACGCCGGAGCGGTCGGCACTGGCCAGGTTCTGCTCTACCTGCTCCATCGCGCTCATTCCACTGAGCAGCAGCGAGACCTCGGGCTGGTTCAACACCCGCTGCAGCGCCCGGTCGGCGGGGGTTTTCGGCTCGGTCGGAGACCTTCGCCTATCCCATTCTTGATCGCCGAAGGTCTGTGACCGAGGCGACCCGGGCTCGGTCCGAGACCTTCGCCCAGCTTCAAAAGCCCCGCCCCTACAGAATCCCACAGTGCCTGGACGGCAGGCGGGGTGTTCTGCGGCAGGGCCCCGCCGCGGAGGGGCTCCATGATGACAACGGCGAGGCCCTTGGTCGCGGCGTACTGGAGGCCGCGCGTGCCCGCCTGCTCCTCCACGTCCATCAGGTTGTACTGGATCTGTGTTACGCAATGATCCACATCGCACGGCGGTGAGCAAGCGCGTCGTACTCGCGACTGGCAGGCGCTCGTTGCCTTGAGCCTTTACTCCCCCGGAGGGAAACTCGCTCTGTCCATGAGCTCCTTGGCCCGAGCGAGGAAGAAGGACTTTAGTTCCTCTACCGACACAGCTTTCACCATGCGCGGCAACACCTGCACCTGCTCGATCTGCGCCAGAGCGACCGCGAGCCAGTAGTCATCCAACCCTACATGCTTCTGCCGCGCAAGCTCCAGCAACCGGTCGAAAGGCATCAACTCGTGGACTACAAAGTAGACATCCACAAAGTCCTTCGGCTCAGCCCGGTCGAATAGGGCCGAGAGCTTGTTGCAGGCGATGTCGGTGGGGTTGTCAATGGACAATCCTAGGTCGGCATCGAAGCGGGTCGGTTCGAGACGATAGGGGCTGTCCTGAGCAAAGTCCAGCTCAACACGCTCGCCGTCGGCGCTCGTCAGGAAACACTCCAGAAACGTGCCCAACGTCCGGGTGAAGGTAATCTCCAAGTCGAGGCGGCCGGCTATCTCCTGCATGGCGGGCGGCACCTGTGCCACGGCCATCGGACTGTCCGTGAAAAGGTCAAGATCCACCGAGTAGCGATGGTGAAGATAGAAGGCAGCCAAGGCCGTCCCCCCGGTAAGGACGAAGGCATCGCGGAGAGGACTCTGTCCGATCTCGTGAAGTAGCCTACGCTGTAGAGGAGTCAGGAGTTCCATAGCGCTCCCAGACCTCAGGCAAGCTGAAATACCACTCCCAGAAGCGTCGAATCCTTGCAGGCAGCACGAGACGTCGCAAGTAGATGTGGATCGTGTCCAGCCCGACGGCCCGGATGTCCTCGGATCGGCCCCGGGTCAGGACGCGCGCAACATACCAGCGGCGAAACGCCTCATCTTGATGCTCTGCATCAGGTATCTCATAGTCCCAGACGAGGCCAGTGTTGATCGGCACCGTGCCCCCGATTCCAGCCATAGAGAACGACCTCCCGTCAGGGACCATTATACCGCATCTACGTGCGGAGGCAAAGGCTGGGGTCTCACGATACACGCCAGGCTCACTTCTCCTGCCCCAGCGCCTCGTGTACCACCTTCATCCACTCTGGGATCTCGATGTGCTGCGGGCACTTTTCCAGGCACTCGCCGCATTCGATACACTGGTCCGCCCGCTCCTTCTCGTCCAGCCAGGCGTAGAACATCCCAGACCGTTGCTCGTCGCCGAACATCCGCAGGTCGTTGTAGACCTCGAATACCTCGGGGATGTTCACTCCGCTCGGACACGGCATGCAGTACTTGCAGCCTGTGCATGGAATGGCGCACAGCGCCCGGTACGCCTCTCGCACACGGTCTACCAGCGCCAGCTCCTCGGAGGTGAGCGTGCCGACGCCGGAGCGGTCGGCACTGTCCAAGTTCTGCTCTACCTGCTCCATGGTGCTCATGCCGCTGAGCAGCAACGAGACCTCGGGCTGGTTCCACACCCACTGCAGCGCCCGGTCGGCGGGGGTCGTCTTGTAGGGGCGACCCTCGTGGTCGCCCTGGGCGGGGACAAGCCCCGCCCCTACAGAGTCCCAAAGGGCCTGCACCGCCGGCGGGATGTTCTGCGCCAAGGCCCCGCCGCGGAGGGGCTCCATGATGACAACGGCGAGGCCCTTGGAGGCGGCGTACTGGAGGCCGCGCGTGCCCGCCTGCTCTTCCACATCCATCAGGTTGTACTGGAACTGTGTTACGCAATGATCCATATCAGTGCGCGATGAACGCGCGGATTGCGCTGACTGCACACATTGCGAAGGGCTGACCACTTGGAAGGGTGGCCCGTCACGCAGCAGATCACCGGCTTCCGGCGAGCCAAGGCAGTCACCTCAGCGCCAGGTTGTATCTCAGCGCTTCATCCACCTCTGCCATTTTGTCGGCGCCGAGCTTGCCGATAGGGCGCACATCTGACTCGCCCCGTGGCGGCCGGAGCCGCGATTCCGATCCGGCTTGCTGGACGGTGGCAATCTGGGAGCAATTGATGGCGCTGCGCTCTGGAAGGCCGCTTTCCCCGGCCTCAACTACCACCACAAAGGGATAGGGCTCGGGTGGCACCGTTCGCGTGATAGCCACCACGACGGTCGTCGGGCTGTAGCGGTTGCCGAGGTCGTTCTGGACAATGAGGGCGGGCCGCAGCCCTCCCTGCTCGCTGCCTTTCACCGGATCGAATTGGACCCAGTAGATCTCGCCTCGCCTAACCGGCATGGTCCAGCACCTCCGCCATGGCGCCGATGCTGGCCTGCGCAAAGTCGCTCGCCTCATGGGCGTAGAAGCGATAGCCTTCGATTGCACGCCGCTCTTCCTCAGCAGCTTGAACCTCTCGCAGGGCGTCTGCCACGAGTTTGCTCCGGCTCACGTTCAGGCGCAAGGCCTCACGGTCAAGGAAATCAGCCAATCGCGCCGGCAGCGAGACCGTCAACTTGCGCACGGGAACCGTTGCCTCTGACATCATTATTCACCTCCAAGGACTGGGATCGAGCTCACGCATACCACACAACCGGATGCATGTCAAGTCATACCGGAGTGGAGGCGTCAGCGGTATGGCGGCTCGTCCCTCGCTCGCCCTCGCCCGATTGAGGCGCGCGCGTCACGAGGCACGGCCGGCATGGAAGCGGCCAGGCCGGACATCCCGTACGTGGCTGAGCCGGATGCGAGCAGCGGGGCCGTGGGCCAGGCAGCACGAATGCGGGGCATCGCGATTCGCCACTGCCCTCCCGTCAGGGAAATCGGTGTGTCAGGCCTTGGCAGGCTACTGATTGCGCGTCACCAGCGGCAGGTAGATCGAGTGCGGCAGATACTGCAGGAAAAACAACCCGCCGCTACGTGCGGCGGCATAGACATAGCCGCCAGACACTGCCACGCGATAGAGGTCCCCGGTGCTATAGAAGCCCACTTCCGTGGGAGCCGCCCGGTCCGAGACGTCCACCACGCTCAGTCCCCAGCTAGTAGCGACGTAGGCAATTGGCCCATCCAATGCGACGCCAAGTCCCGTCCACCACGCGTCGAGTATGCTGATCAAGGTCGGGTCTGTCGGCTCGGAGATGTCCAGAATAACCAGGTGGCAGCCGGCCGCAGCGACGTAGGCATAATCCCCCGCCACCACCACGTCCTCGGCATCGGAGCAGTAGGTCGAGTGGAAGCCGACCTCCGTGGGAGCGGCCGGATCGGAGATGTCCACGATCCGCAGCCCTCCACCTCCCCCGTAGCCATCGGCGACGTAGGCATAGTCCCCAACGACCGCCACCGCCACAGATTTCCCCGGCGTATCGTAGTAGCCAACCTCGGTGGGCGCTGCCGGGCTAGAGATGTCGATGACGCGCAGGCCACTGCCAAAATCCGCAACGTAGGCATAGCTGCCCGCCACGTCCACATCCCGGGCCGTTCCCGGCGTATCGTAGAAGCCGAGCTCTGTGATAGTCGCCGGGTCCGAGACATCCAGGACGCGCAGGCCACTGCCCCAGGCGGCAACGTAGGCTGTGTTCCCGGTCACGGCCACGCCAACCGCGTTCCCCGGTATGCTGACGAAGCCGGTTTCCGTGGCGGCTGCCGGGTTAGAAACATCCAGCGTGCGCAGGTTACTGCTCGCATCAACGACGTAGGCGGTGTTTCCGGCGATGGCGACGTCCCAGACATTTCCAAATGGCGATAGGTAAAAGCCCGCATCTGCCGGCGCTGCGGGGTCGGAGATGTCCACAATGTACAAGCCAATCGAGACGACGTACGCATAGTCCCCGGCCAGCGCTACGTTGGAGGCGTACCCCACGGTGTAGATCCCAACCTCGGTCGGGGCTGCCGGATCGCTCACGTCGAGGATGCGCAGGCCGCCGCTATAGTCGGCCAGATAGGCAAAGTCGTCCCTGACGGCCACGTCATAGGAAAAGTTCGGCGTGTCGTAGAAGCCAATTTCGCTTGGGGCGGCCGGGTCCGAGACGTCCACAATGCGCAGCCCCTTGCTCATATCGGCCACATAGGCCGTATTCCCGACCACCGCCACTGCCTGGGCCTGCCCGGGCGTATCGTAGAAGCCGACCTCCGCCGGGGCTGCCGGGTTCGAGACGTCCACGAGGCGCAGGCCTTCGCCCTCAGCGGCGACGTACGCGGTATTCCCGGCCACTGCCACGTCATAGGCGTAGCCCGGCGTGGTATGGAAGCCCACCTCCCTGGGCGCCGCCGGGTTGCTCACGTCGAGGATGCGCAGGCCACTGCCATAGTCATCGGCGACGTACGCAGTACCCCCGACCACCGCCACTGCTTGGGCATACCCCGGCGTGTCGCAGGAACCGACGACCGCAGGCGCCACTGGATTGGAGATGTCGACGATGTACAGGCCGGCGCCTCCGGCCGTGACATACGCATAGCTTCCGGCTACGACCACGTCGCTCACCGCATCGGCCAAGAGGCCGCTCTGGCCGGCAACCATGGGCACTTCCGGGTCGGAGACGTCGAGGATGAACAACCGCGGCCCGGCGCCGAGGTAGGCGTAGTTGCCCTGCACCGTCACAGCGCCGATGGAGCCGCCAAGGTAGTTCACCAATCGCACGTGCTGGGACCCTTGCTGGACGGCCGCCCGGCCGGCGGCCGCTCCCAACGCACGAGCGGCAGTGCCCGGTGTGCTCGACCCCAGGGCCAGGCATAGAAGGAGAACGACAAGGGTAGGCAGTCGCGTTTTCATGGGTTCTGCTCCTTTTCTGAAGTTGAGATCCGGTTCCCACAACCGGTCACTTTTTCACCACCAGCGGCAGGTAGATCGAGTACGGCAGGTCGGCCAGGCGCAGGATGTACACACCTCCATCGTACGCGGATACGTAGACGTCTCCGCCCTCTACGGTCACATCCCACGGGTAGCCGGTCATCCCGCTGTAGGCGGCGATCTCGACCGGGTTGGCCGGATCGGAAACGTCCAGGACGCGCAGGCCGGCTTCCATCGCGGCGAGGTAGGCGCGATCCCCTTCCACGGCCACCCCCCCGATACGGCCGCCGGCCGGATTGGGGTGGACGCTCACCTCGACCGGGCTGCCCGGGTCAGACACGTCCACGATGTGCAGGCCACCGCCACCGACACCGCCATAATCATAAGGGATAGCCAGGTAGGCATAGCCCCCGGCGACGGCGATGTCCTCGATCCAGTCCGGAACGATGAGCCCGCCGGCACTCACCGGCTGGAGCGGATTGGAGATGTCATAGATCGCCAGGACATCGCCTTGGTAGCTCGCCGTGCCTACGTACAGGTAGTTCCCCTCCACCGCCAGGTCCAAGGTGCCATATGCAAAAGGCGCGGAGTAGACCTTGACCGGGTTGGCCGGGTTGCCGATGTCGACGATGTAGAACCAGCCGTCGGCGGCAATGTAGGCATAGTTTCCCGACAGGGCCAGCTCCTCCGGTTCGGAACTGTCGTCTGCCAACTCCAGGGACCCGACTTGGGCCGGGTGGGCCGGGTCGGAGACGTCAAGGACATACAGCCATTGGTCTTCATCCAGCACATAGGCGTAGGGGTCGGCGATCTCGACGTCCCGCCCCTCGCCCAAGGTGTTGGTGAAGACGCCGACCTGGGTCGGGTGGGCCGGGTCGGAGACGTCGACGACGCTCATGCCGTTGTCGTAGGTGGCCACGTAGGCATGGTTGCCTGACAGCGCCACGGGGCCCCCGTCGGGCACAGGCGGAGTGTAGACACTCACGTCGGCCGGCGCCGCCGGGTTGGCGATATCCACGATGTGCAGGTCACTTCCCCACCCTCCGTCGACCACAAAGGCGGTAGCCCCCGACACGACGATGCCATATCTGCCGGTGTCGCAGGCGCCTACCTCGCTGGGAGCGGCCGGGTTGGATATGTCCAGGACCTTCATTTCATAGAAATCCAGCACGTAGGCATAGCTCCCGGTCACCGCCGCGTCTCTCGCAGAGACCAACGTGCCCTTGTACAGGCTCACTGCAGTCGGATTGTCCGGGTCAGAGACGTCCACGATCCACAGATAACCGTCGGTGTCGGCGACGTAGGCATAGTTCCCGGCCACAAACACACTGTTGGGATCGCCCCAAGGCCGGTAGTACTCACCGCGCACGACCGGGGCGGCCGGGTTGGAGACATCCAGGACGCGCAGCCAAAAGTCAAACACGATGACGTAGGCATACTGCCCCGCGACCGCGATGTCGTTGATATAGTAATGCCACGGAGCGCTGTAGAATCCGGTCCCGACCGGGTGTGCCGGGTCGGAGACATCCACGATAGACACGCCTCCGTCTGTGTCGCCGACGTAGGCATAGTCCCCGGCCACAGCCACCGCTTTGGTCAGTGCCGGCGCGCTGTACGAACCCACGCGGGCCGGCGCGGCCGGGTTGGAGATGTCGATGACCTGCAAATCGCCGGCACAGACATAGGCATAGCTCCCGGCCACAGCCACGGCATTGACGATCCCCGGCAGCACCTCCGTCTGGCCGGCAAGGACCGGGGCGGCCGGGTTGGAGACATCCAGGACGAGCAGGCGCGGCCCGGCGCCAAGGTAGGCATAGTGGCCCTGCGCGGCCACGGCATAGCTCGTGCCGCCGATCTGGCCCAGCAGGGTGAGGCCGAGCCCCTCCGGCTGAGCGGTTGGCAGCTTCACGTCCCCCGGCCCCTGCCGGTGAGCGGGCAGGGCCGGCGGCCGGACCTGGGCTTGGAGGGCCACAGTGCTGGACGACAGGACCAGGGTCAGGACGAGAATGGACAGGTTAGACAGTCGCGGTTTCATTGGTTCTGCTCCTTTTCCGAACTTACAAGATCCGGTCCCCACTCATGGCGCCCGCCAAGTGCGCGACACCAGCGGCAGAAGGACGGTGTACCCCTCGCGCCAGGCGATGGCAGAGGCGTAGTAGTCATAAGCAACGCGCGGGTTTTGGTGCTCATGCTTCATTCCTCCTGGTGATGTGAATTGGCTTGCAGGGCTCTGCTCTCGCTGGTTTCGGCAGCGATAAAGCGCGCCAGGTCCTCCGGGCCGCGCACGTGGGCGCGCCGGCCGTTGCGCACGCATTCCACCCGGCCCTCCCAGGCCGGCCCGTCTGTCTGGGGGTCCACCCACAGGCGCAGGATAAAGCTGAGGCGAGCCCAGCGCCTCGCGTACCACCTTCATCCACTCCGGGATGTCGATCCCCCTGTGCCTGGCCGGCACACCTGTGCCTGCGCCCCAGGTGCAGGCAGGACAGGCCTGCGGGCACTCTTCTACGTTGCAAGGACGACATACTCGTCACTCCAAGCCGCTCATCCGTCGAGCCAGCCGCCGCGCCGCCGCCTCGCAGTAGGTGCGCACCTCCTCCCACCGCACCGGCACCAGGAGCTTGGGCATGGGCTGCTGTTCGGCGTCCTCGAAGTAGGCCAGGGCGCGGGCTGCGATCGACAGGAAGCTCGGGCGGTCGGCGTACTTGCTCGGGGCCAATTCCAACAGCCGATCCAGGCTCACCACTTCGCGGAGGCAGTACACGTCGACGAAATCGCGGCGCGTGCCCCGGGCGTTGATGGCCGCCAGCTTCATCAGGCCAATATCGGTCGGCGAGGCCAACCGGACACCCCGGTACTCGACCGTGGGTTCCAAGAGCGGATGGGGCTGGTGTATGAAGCTGACCTCTGTCCCGAACACCTGCGTGAACATCATCCCATCTTGCTCAGAAGCGACCTCAAAGGCAGCACTGCCGGTCAGCGCCTGCCGGATCTGCTCGCGCTCCGGCGTCAGAAGGCGGCAGCTCGTGCTGAACCAGTCCAGGTCGGTCGAGATGCGGTGCCCGAGCTGCAAAGCGAGCGCCGTTCCGCCAGCCAGGTAGAAATCCGCGATGAAGGGTTGTCCGCGGAGATAGTCCAGCGCCCGGCGGCAGCCCGCTGTGATCGCCTTGGGGTACACGCTCACCACCTCTCCATGCTCCGCGCTTCGACCGCCCACTCTGGCGTCTTGGTCCCGCGGATACCGAAGACGAGGCACCACAGGGCGAACGATCGTCGGGAGAGCAGGCGCAGCCCATGCCGTCGCACCCAGTCCGCCACCGTCTCCTCTCCGTAGGTCAGGAACAGCCAGCGAAGCTGCTCCCATGTGCCGCGCTCCAGCAGGCGCTCGATGATCACGCCCCGATGCTGTTCCAGGTCCATCAGGGCAAAATCGTACTCTGGGAACAGCCAGGCGGTCGATGGCGGCAGGCCACTGGTTGTCTGTCCTTCGTGGTCTCTTGGGCTCATCTCACCCTCGAACCAGTTGCCCGGCGGCGTCAGCTTCCGGGACCAGACCTGACGGGTTTCTGGAAACCCGTCAGGTCTTCTGCTGCCCCAGCGCCTCGTGCACCTTCTTCATCCACTCCGGGATGTCGATCCCCTGCGGGCATTTCTCCAGGCACTCCCCGCACTCGATGCACGCATCTCCGCGCGCCTTCTCGTCGATCCAGCCGTAGAACTGGCTCGCCCGGTCCAGATCGCCAAACATCTTGGCCTCGTTGTACGCCCCCAGCACGTCCGGGATCGCCACCCCCTGCGGGCACGGCAAGCAGTATCGGCAACCGGTGCACGGCACCGCCATCAGCGACAGATACACCTCCCGCGCCTGGGCCAGCAGCGCCTGCTCTGCCTCGCTCATCGTCCCCACCCCCGACCGCCCGGCGCTGGCCAGGTTCTCCACCACCTGCTCCATGGTGCTCATGCCGCTCAGCACCAGCGACACCTCGGGCTGGTTCCAGAGCCACTGGAGGGCCCAGTCGGCGGGGGTGCGTTTGTAGGGGCTGGCCCCTGTGCCAACCCCAGGGCGACCACGGGGGGTCGCCCCTACAGAATCCCACAGCGATTGCACCGCCGGCGGGATGTTGCGGGCCAGCGCCCCGCCGCGGAGGGGCTCCATAATGACGACGGCCAGGCCCTTGCTCGCCGCGTACTTCAGCCCTCGCGTCCCGGCCTGGTATTCGGTATCGAGGTAGTTGTACTGGATCTGGCAGAAGTGCCAACCGTCGTAGGCATCAACGATCTCCTGGAAGGCTTCATACCTGTCGTGGAACGAAAAGCCCAGGTGCCCAATCCGGCCGTCGGCGAGGGCACGCTCGGCCCACGGCAAGACGCCCAGGTCGCGCACTTTGTGCCAGCTGTCGGCGCCAAGGGAGTGCAGTAGGTAGAAATCGATATGCTCGGTCTGCAGCCGTTTGAGCTGCTCGTCCAAGAAACGGTCCAGGTCCTCCGGTTTTTCGACAAGCCAGCAGGGCAGCTTGGTCGCCAGCCGCACTCGTTGGCGATAGCCGTCACCCAGCGCGCGGCCCAGGAACGGCTCACTGTTCCCGCGGTGGTAGCCCCAAGCCGTGTCCACGTAGTTGACCCCCTGGTCGATGGCGTAGCGCACCATGCGGGTGGCTTCCTCTTCGTCGATCTTGCCGGAATCCCTGTCTAGTATGGGAAGCCGCATGCACCCAAAGCCGAGCGCCGACGCTTTCCAGTCTGTCCTGCCAAAACTCCGGTACTTCATGGGTTCTATCCTTCCTTGCTGCCACTGAGGCGGCGATGGTATTCGATGCGCGGGACCCCGTTCATTCCTGCCGGACGGCGAGGGCGATGACGGAGGTCCCCCACGGGAGGCTCACGTGCCGCAGGAGGCCGGCTTCCACCCTGCCGACGGCACCCAGAACGCGGTTGACCGAAGGGGAGGCCGGCTCCATCTCCACCTGGTAGGCCTCCTCGTCAAAGTGGGGTGAGGCCAGGTCGGGCTCCGAGCGCCCGCGCCGCAGCAGGATGAGCGCCGCCGCGGCGGGGAAGGTGGCAAAGTGGGTGTACGAGACGCGCAGCGGGCGAAAGCCGCCCTGGACCAGCCGGGCTTTGAGCCCGCCCGCGGTGTAGCGGCGCTGGTGCATGTTAATGACGTCGTTGTGGCTCCAGAGGAACTGGAAAGCCGGGACGGTGACGAGAAGCTTGCCCCCCGGGCGCAGCACGCGGCGGCACTCGGACAGGACCCGCGCCTCGCCGGGCACGTGCTCGATGGTGTCCAGCAGGGCCACCAGGTCAAAGGAAGCGCCGCCAAAGGGCAGCTCCTCGGCGCTGCCCTGCACCGCATCCAGCCCTCGCTGGCGCGCGACTTCGAGCGGACGCGGGTTGTTGTCGACGCCTGACACCCGACCATAGTGGCGCAGGTGATAGGTCATGTTGGCCGCGCCGCAGCCGACGTCGAGGATGTCCGGGTAGCCGTTGGGGCCGGCATAGCGGTCGAGAAACGCCAATATGGCGCGCGTTCGCGTCGCGAACCACCAGTGCTTGTCCTCCTCGAGGACCACATCCATCGGGGTAGAGCGTCCTGTCACTGAGCGGCCCCTCCTAATCAGGCGGGCAAGATTGTAGCACAGGCCGGCGTGCTGCGCACACCGCCGGCAGGGCCGCGCCGGGGGAGCGCGCAGGCCATCGCCGCCGCGGCCATCGGCACGCCGGGCATCCAGAAGCGGAGGTACCCGATTGGGCCGGGCATCAGGACCAGGGCGCCGAGGAAGAGCCCAAGGCTCAGCAAGACGCCGGGCGACCGGCGCAGCGTCCAGAGTCCGGCCAGGAGGAGCAGAAACCCCACAACTGAGACGAGCATGGAGGCCAGCCACATCGCACGCAGCCGGGCGGCCTGGCCCGACCACCAATCGCCAGCGGCCTGCCAATCCCCCTGACGCAGCGCCCGGCCGAGCACGTCGCTGAGCGCATCAGAAACGGGCCAGGGCTCGCCCACCAGGGCCGCATACCAGTAACGGTGCAGTTCCGGAACGAGGGAGCGCGCGGCGCCCTTGAGGTGCGCTGACAGGTAGGCCATCCGGTTCTGCCGCAGGATGGAGCGCGCGACGGCGACCAGATCGGCACTGCGGCGAGCCGCCTGGACGGCGTCCCGTGGAGGCTCTGCGTCGGTCCAGCCTCCGGCACGGGCCGCCGGCGCCACGACGAGCTCCATGTAGACCTCCTCCCAGCGCGCGGTCCAGGGAGCCGCCTCCTCGCCGCGTGACTCGAGGAGTGCGGCGACGGCGCTCACGTGCGCCTGGTTGCTCTCAAACGCCAACGAGAGGAAGGGCCGGCCAAAGGCAATCTGGTTGCGCGCGAGCCAGGGCACCAGGGTCAGCATCGCGAGGGCGGCCAAAGCACTCCCTCCCATCCAAGCACGCACGCGGGCGCGGCGCCGCTCGACCATCCAGCCGAGCGCCAGCAGGAAGGGCAGGAGGAAAGCATGGGGCTTGCAGAGGATGCACAGACCTGCCAGGAGCCCGGTCGCTGCCAAGAGCAGGTACCGGCGCTCGGCTGCCACCAGGGCACGCAGGAAGGTGCAGAAGGTCAGTGCCAACAGAAACGCCAGCAGCACCTCGGTCATCGCCTCGCCGGTGAAGAGAAAGGAGACCGGGTTCAGCGCATAGAGGAGCGCCGCGACCAGGCCACGGCGCCGGCCGGCCAACCGGCAGCCCAGGCAAAAGACCAGGGCCAGCGTCCCGGTGTCTACCAGCGCCTGGGCCACCGGGACGGCCAGCGGGGCATCACGGGCGGCCACAAGCAGGAGCGCCAGCAGCGCGGGATAGAGGGGAGTCCGCAGTCCGTCCGGCACATAGGGCGGCTCGGTGCGGAGCGAAAGGACGCCATTCTCCACCAGGTTCAGGGCGAGGATCCGGTAGCCTTGGGCGTCGATGCTGGCATAGACGGAGGAAGGCGCCACGTGAACGGCGAAGATGAGCCTCAGGCCGAGTGCGGCGGCGAGGATGGCGGCCAGCAGCCAACGAGTGTGCTTGCCCGTGAGGGTGTGCGGCACGTTCACCACGGAACCTGCTCCAGACGGGAGCCACGGCCGGACGCTCGCGGTACCAGCATTGGCCGCCCTACCGTCCCGCCCATCGCAGCAGCGGCTTCTGTCGCTTCCTCCCACTTTGAGTCCCCCGGTGCAGCATGGTCATGCGATTTGGCGCCCCGGCATGGGCGGGCCACCGGCGTATAGGGCCGTCACTGTCATCGCGCCCAGGGCGGCACCGAGGCGGCGCTGAGACCCAAGCCAATGGCCTTTCGCTTGAAAGGAGATGACATCCAGGGTCAGCAGGTTGGCCGCTACCGGGCAACCGGCCTGGAGCCCCGCCAGGAGCCCGGCCGCCTGGCCCTCGGCGCAGACCAGCGTCCGATCCCCGGAGGGCTGGAGCGAGAGCACCGGCGCAACGATGGGGTACCCCGGCATGGCCGGCTGCGGCTGTGGGCCGGCCGTCGCATAGGCAAGCGCACACACTTTGGTCATCGCGGAGAAGCGTCGCCGTGCCGGGGTGGGCATGGCCACGGACTCGGCTCCTGCGGCCGGAGGCCGCGCGAAGCGGGCCAGCAGGTAGTCGCGCAGGACCTCGAGCTTGGAGATGCGCAGGTGTGCCAACACTGCGCGGACCTCGACGATCCCCGCATCGCGTATCCCCGTGTAGGCGTTGTAGCGCAGAAGGTCGGTGCTGTTCAGCTTGTCCACGTAGGCGCCGGCCCGCTCCCACCCGGAAAAGTCACCCTGGAGCACCCATCCCTCAAGCTGAGGGGTGATGACGAGGATGCCCAAGTGCTGGTCCCCGTTGAGGTTCACAACCGACTTGCGCAGGAGAAAGTTGCCAAGGATGAGGCGATCGGGCACATCGCCGGCGGGCATGATCGAGGTCACCGGCACCACGTTGGGCGACCCAGAAGCGTCGAGGGTAGCCAGGAACTTGGGGGTCATCTCGCCCCGGAGGGCATCGAGGAGACCAGGTTGGGAATCGAGGATCGACATTGTCCATTCCTCCCTGTGGCTCGGGCTACTCGGCTTCCCGCACGGCGCCCGACCAGGCGGCGCAGGGTACGGCTGCGACGGCAACAGCGTGGAGGGCTTCCATCTCGGAACGCGTCAGCAGCGGCACACCCTCCAGGCCGTAGAGGCGGTCCAGGCGCCGGTACTTGGGCCGGCCCAGGTTGGTGTAGGCCAACAGGTCCCAGCGCCGGACCATGGGCAACTCCTCGGCAATGAAGTGGGCCAGCGCTGCCAGGTTCTCCGCATCGGCTGTGTAGCCGGGGATAACGGGTGTCCGGACCCACATGGGAATGCCGGCAGCCGAGATGCCGCGGGCGTTGTCGAGGATTTGGGCATTGCTGACGCCCGTCGCCAAGCGGTGGCGGTGCGGGTCCCAGACCTTGAGGTCGTACAGGACCAGGCTGACCCAGGGGAGCACCCTCTCGTAGAGGGGCCACGGCACCAGGCCGCAGGTGTCGAGCGCGACGTGCAGCCCGGCGGCCCGGCAGAGGCGGGCAAGCTCGGTCGTGAAGGCCGCCTGGGCCATCGGCTCACCCCCGGAGAGTGTCACTCCCCCTCCAGAAGTCTCGTAGAACACCAGGTCCTTCTGAACCTCTGCCAGAAGCTGCTCGGGTGTCCAGCGCTGGCCAATCACCTCCAGCGCCGCGGCAGGGCAGGCGTCGGCGCAGGCACCGCAGACCGTGCACCGATCGCGGTCGATGCGCATACCGGTCGAGGTCAGCTCGAGGGCATGCTCGGGGCAGGCGGACAGGCAGTCGCGCGCGCCGATGCAGCGCACGTCATACCACACCAGCTCCGGGTCCGGCGACAACCCTTCCGGGTTGTGGCACCAGGCGCAGTGCAGGGGACATCCCTTGAGGAAGACGGTCGTGCGAATGCCGGGGCCGTCCTCGGTACTGAAGCGCTGGACGTTGAAGGTGGTTCCGGTCAGCATCCGATGCCTTGACGGCTCCTCCCCTCCTCAGCTCTCTGCCAGGACGATGATGCGATCCTTAGGCTGGAAGGCGACCGGACTCGACTTGTCCGGGTTCAGCCGAACGCCATAGCACTTGTCCTGGTCGTAGGCCTCGGCCGCAACCCGGTAGCCCATGGCCACCTCATTCCGCCTGCCGGCTGCCTCGACGACCGTGTAAAAGTTCACCGGCCTGCCCAGCTCGATGTACTGCTCTACAGGCTTCAGATAGATCTCGGATCCTTCAGCATTGAATAGATCCTCAAAGACGGCAAATAGATCCCTCTCCTCCGCAATCTGCGACATGAGCAAGCTGGCCAGCTTGTCGCTCACGATAAAATCGTCAGCATGGGAGGCCTCGGCCAGATCACGGTTTCGGATGTCGAGCATCTCGCTCACAAGCGAGAAAGCGTGGCTATGCCGGTCGCTAATGTCACGCAGATGGAGCAGGGTCATGAGGGTATGCGCATCGGCCAACTGCGGAGCCAGGGTATCGGAGTAGCTCAGCACCAGGACATGTTGGTAGGAGGCAATGCCGAGGCCGTCCAGGAATACACGATCCGTTATGTCGCCGTGCCGTGTCGTTGTGACGATATTCTTCAGAGTATCCAACTCGCGGCTGCCCGTTGCCCTATCCTTCCAAGCCTTGCCCTCTTGGAGCACGATTGTCACGCGACTGCCTGGGCCGACGTAGTGGTCCAGCTCCCGCAATAGAGCGGGGGCCCGGTGGTTCCAGCCCAGGATCAGAACACGGCAGGGGGCTGACACGGACAGAGCCTCTACCTCCTGTTGGGTGAGGACACGGATTGCGCTCTCGTCAATGCCCAAGTCCGTCTTGCCGGAGAGAATGACTGTATCGTCGTCCCTGGATAGTGCGATGACCTTGTCACCAAAGGAGACTACGGTCTCCATAGGCGGGTTCAGTCTCACCTGCCCGCTGCGAAATCGCAACCCGATCACGGCCGAAGTCTCGTAGGCGAGCAAGGATTCGCGAAACGTTCTGCCGACAAGGTTGATCTCGCCGTGGATGTAGATCTCGTCGCCTCCGAAATCCATCAACTCGGTGAGCACAGTCGACAGCCCGCACTGGCGGCATGTCTGTGCAGCAATCCGAGAGATCAGGTCACTCGTCAGAACCGGCCGCACCTCATCCCCGACGACTTCCCGGATGGCCTCGAGTGCCGCGGGATCTTGGATCGGCGCCACGATGTGATAGGGTTCCTTGCGCCGGTCGCGCCTGTTCGTCAGCGCGAGGAGGATCTTGATCACCTGAGTGTCGGGCGCCTCTGTGTTGGACGGCAGGACAAGGATGGCGCGCGCCCCATCGGGGTTCACGATCTCGAGGTCGCCGCGGTCGATCGGAAGTCCCGTGCGGCAGACAAGGTGAGTGCGGCCGAACTTGGGCACACGGGCCCTGATTGCATCCTCCATTTCGACCTTGTCCCTATCGGCGAGGACGGCGATGCACTGCCGCCCTCTGTTCGAGTTGGCCGCCACCAGCTCCTGCACAATGGTGAAGACGAGAGGGTTCCAGCCCAGGATGACGGAATGCCCGGTCTCTGCAACAAAAGACCGGCCCTTGCGCAAGTGAGCCAATCGTTCCTCAATGCCTGCAGTCAGGATGCCGATCAGGATACTGACAACGAAGATGCCGGCCAGCGTGACGAAAAGCATGGCGAGGAGAAAGGGCCAGGTCCCCTCATCGGCTCCCATGGTGCCGGGATCCAGCGTCCGGAGCAGGCTGCGGAAGAAAACGGCGGGCAGGGTCTCCCACCCGTGGTCGGGCGCCACGCCAGCCAGCCAGACAAAAAGGGAGACGACCAGAATCAGGAGGAGCGAGGCCGAAAAGAGCCAGGCGATGAGCGTGAAGGGCCCTCGAGACATAGTGCTGTCGAACCAATAGCGAAGATGCTCGCGGATTCCAATTCGTCGCATCACCGACCTCCCACGCTACGACAGGATGCTCTTCAGGCACTCAACTGCCGTCAGGCATCCCGACCCAAAGCCTGGTCATCTCCCCACCAGCGGCGGACGCATCACACAAGGTAGCCTCCGGACCGGCCTTTGCGACCCTACAGCGCATGGCTCTCGCGCGCGATGATCTCGTCCTGGATCTCTTTGCCCAACCCGACAAAGTAGGCGTTGTAGCCGGTGATCCGGACGAGGAGGTTGCGGTAGGTGTCGGGATCGCGCTGCGCAGCGCGCAGGGTATCGGGGCTTATCACATTCACCTGGAGGCAGGTGCCACCCGCGAGCGCGTAGGCACGCAGAAGAGCAGCGAGCTTTTGCCTGTTCTCGGCGCTGCGAAGCAGGCCCGGCGAAAAGCTCATGGTGTGCGACGCTCCGTTGGGCGCGGTTTCCAGTGCCAGATGACCGACGCTCTTGACGACTGCGGTCGGCCCCAGCCTGTCGGCCCCATTGACGGGGCAGACGCCGTTGCTCAGAAACTGCCCCCGGCGCCGACCGTCGGGCGTGGCCGCCGTCTTGGGGGCGTAGGCGATCCAGTAGTTCCAGGAAAGGTAGCCGCCTCGGTAGCGCTTGCCTGTTTCCGGCGCCACGTGCCGGAACGCTTCCTCGGTCCAGAAACGGCTCAGCTCACGGGCAAGGGAGTCGGCATAGTCGTCGTCGTTGCCGTACCTCGGCGCCTTGTGGAGGAGCGTCTGCCGAAGCGGCTCATACCCCTCGAAGTTGGCGTCCAGTGCCCGGACCAGCTCGTCCATCGCAACCGCCTTCTCCTCAAAGACCAACTTCTGGACGGCAGCCACGCTGTCTGCCAACGTGGCAAGGCCAACTCCTTCCACCGTGAGGTAGCTATGGCGCGCCCCGCCCGCCGCGACATCGCGGCCGCTCTCCAGGCAGCCGCCCACGAGGGCACTCAGGTAGGGCGTCGGCTCAAAGCGGGCCCGGCCGGCATCGGCGATGTTGTTGGCCGCGATCATCTGCTCTAGCGTGGCAGCCAGCTGCGCCTTGACCGCGCTCAGGAAGTGAGCCTGGTCGCGGAGGGTATGTGCCTCGCCCGTGAAGGGGCCCAGCTGCTCCCCGCTGGCAACATCGCGCCCATCGTGCAGGGCAAGCTCGACCGACTTGGCCAGGTTAAAGTTCACGTCAACCGTGCCGGAGCGGTCGCAGCCCTGGAGGGTGTTCTCCAGGCAGCCGACCGGCGCATAGTTCCAGAGCTCGTGCTCCGGCAACCCCTGCCAACGCAGGCCCTGCATCGACGCCTCGTCAAAGTTCATCAGAAAGGGACTGCCCTGCGAGCCGGCAATCATGTCGACGACCCGGCGCAACAGCCGGTCGGGCGTCCTGCGGTGGAGGCGGATGTTGGGCTTGGGCTCCAGCAGATTGAGAGCCTCGATCACGTCCAGCATCAGGTAGGTCAGGTCGTTACTGGCATCCTCACCCCGCTCGTCGATCCCGCCGAGGGTGATGAGCTGGCCAAAAGAGGCATTGATGCCCTGGTTGGTGCCCACCCAACCCTGGTAGTCGTAGGCATAGTTATGACGAATGAAGAGGCACTGGAGCCACTCGGCCGCCTGTTCGCGGGTCAGGCGCCCGGCCTGTAGGTCGGCCTGGTAGAAGGGAAAGAGGTACTGGTCTATGCGGCCCGGCGAGACGCCCGGACCGGGGTAGCTCTCGGCAATCATCACCAGCATGTGCGCAAACCAGAGCGACTGGAGGGCCTCCTTAAAGGTCGCGGCCGGCTCCCACGGCACCCGGCGGCAGATGCCGGCAATCTCCTGGAGCTCCTGGCGGCGCGCTGCGGCCTCCGGTGACTGGTCTGGCAGGAGGGATGCTGCCCGGCGCTCGGCCTCGTCGGCATAGCGCCCGGCAAAGCTCCGGGCGGCCTCGCAGCCAATGGCGATCGCCCGCGCTAGGTCGCGCTTCTGCCTGGGCGCGGCTGGGTCGGACGCCACTGCAGAAGCCTCGGCGTGAGTGCCCTGCATGCCTTCACTCAGCACACGGGGGTAGTCGGGGATCAGGTGGCCCGGAACGGCCCCGCAGTTGCCCACGCCAAGGCGGTCCAGGCGCTGCACCATGGCGAGGAAACGCTTCTCCATGCCGGCCATCTGGTGCGCCTCGCGCCGGGTCAGCGTCCGCGACAACGCCGTTGAGAAGTGATAGCCGACGACCAACTCGCCCTCCTCTATGTGCACAGGCAAATGGCTCTCCACCACCCGCCGGAAGAAGAGGGCCCGGCGGACGGTTAGAGGCTCTTTCCAGAAACCAGGAGGCAGATCGACCGGTTCCGCGTCGGCCAGGAGGTATGCTCTGGCACCCGCGAAGAAGATCATCATCTCGGGCACGTTGGTCCAGTTCCAGGGTGCATAGACCTGGTCCCAGGGCTTGCCCGAGGTGTAGGACCGCACTTCATTGGTGCGGGTGCGGGTGTAGAATTGCCAGTACTCGTCGCGCAGCCGCTTCACGCGGGCACTCAAGGACTCGGCCGGAGACCAGAGAAGGGTGGATGCGACAACCTCAGTCGACGTTGCTGGCATTTGGGCACCTCCTGCGAAGGACGGATGGCTCTGGGGCGGAGTCTACCATACCCGGCAGGGCTTGTCAACGGGGCAAAAGCCGGGCTCCAGGGTCGCGTCAAGCAACGGGCACGAGGCCCTACACTGCGACGGCGGACGATGGAACGGGCACGAGGCCCTGCACCACGGCGGCGGTCCATGGACAGTGGACGAAGGGCACAAACTGCGGACGGCACAGGCCTGCGACAGTGACCTCTATAAGCTAGCCCTGCAGGTCATCGAAGGGATAGACTGCCGCCTCCTGCGCCGCCGCCCGGATGGCCGGGTCGTCGGAGTAGACGCCCCTTCGCCCCGGGGGAATCAGCTCGGCAATGCGCCGCATGATCTCGTGCCCGATCTCGTCCAGCTGCTGCCGGCGCTCCTCTCCGCGGCCCTGCACCCTGACGGGGCCAAACGGCCTGCCAATGCGCACGGTCAACGTGGCGCGCCGGCCACGCCGCAGGGTAGGAAAGACATCGGTGCAGCCGTCGATACCTATGGGTAGGATGGGCGCACCGGACTGGACGGCCAAGTAGGCCGTGCCGGGGCGGGCGGGACGGAGGACGGTAGCCCAGGAGCCGCCCTCGGGCATGACGCAGAAAACCCCGTTCTGCTGTAGACACGCCAGCGCGGCACGCATGGCCGTGCGCGATGCACCCCCACGCCGGACACGGTAGGCTCCCCAGAGCGTGGGAAAGACCTTGACCGAGAGAGGCGCATGTGGCAAGAGCCGGCCTGAGAAGAACTCGAGGGGCCACGGAACTGCGCGGATGACGGCCGGCGGATCGAGGAAGTGGAAGTGGTTCGAAACCACCAGCAGCGGGCCACCCGCTGGCAGGTTCTCCTTGCCCTCGATGCGCAGCTTGCAGAGGACGCCCAGGCCGAGCCGGATGCCCTGCTTCAGGGCAAAGCGGATGCCCCGCCGCCGTGGATAGGGAAACTGCGACGCGTAGTCGGCCTTTGGGGAGTCCACCGTTACTCTGCCTCAGGTCCCTGCTGTGCGGCGGCGATGGCTTTCTTCTCGTCCACCAGCAGGAGAAGGAGCGTGCCCACGCCGATGAAGGCAGCGATGAGCAAGATCGCAAGCCTCAGCCCATCCTGCTCGGCGATGGCGACCTGTATCCCACGGGCCTCGTACCACAACGCCGCCTCGGCCGCCACCAAGCCGAAGAGTAGCGGCGCAATGACGGAGGATACACGGCCGAAGGTAGCAAAGAAGCCGAAGAACTCGGCGCTCTTGCCGGGTGGGGCAAACAAAGCCACCATCGTCCGGCTGACCGACTGGGCGCCTGCCATAGCCAGGCCGGCGACGGCCCCGATGATAAAGAACTCGGTGGTCTGGCCGTGCGCGAAGAAGAGCCAGATGATCACGGCGACCATCAGCACCAGGGACGCGATCAGGGAACGCTTGACGCCAATCCGGTCGGCCAGCACACCAAAGACGTACGAACCCAGCACGTTGGCCAACTGCACGATGATGAAGAAGACGAGGATCTGCTGCGTCTTGAGGCCAAAGAGCGTGGCGCCGATGATGCTGGCAAAGCCCATGACGATCATGATGCCATCGTTGTATACGAAGAAGGCAAGGATGAACTTGAGGAACTCCTTGAAGCCGCGGGCCGTACGAAATGTGCTCTGCAACCGCCTGACGGCAAGGCCGAGATAGTTCTCACCGGGCGGCAGCTTGTTCCGCTTCGCCTTCTCGCGAAGCCAGGCGAAGATGGGGATGGCGAAGAGGACAAAGAAGACGGCGGTCACGATCATGGCGGTACGAGACACCAACGCGTTGGCCGTGACCTTTTCAGGGGTCATGATGGAGCCCAGGATGCCCTCCAAGGGCATGAGCAAGAGAAGGATCACGATGCCGCCCACGGTGCCGACGGCCCAGCCAAAGCCCGACACTCGTCCCATCTCTTTGGGAGAGGCGATCTCAGGCAGGAGGCCGTCGTAAAAGATCTGTGCGGCCCGATAGCCGATGTCGGCCAGGACGAAGAGGGCAATGCCGGTCACGATCATGCCGGGTTTGATGAGGAAGAGGCCGGCGGTGAAGATGCATGACATGGCGGTGAAGAAGAGCAGGAAGCGCTTCTTGGACCCCGCAAAGTCCGCCAGGGTCCCCAGGAAGGGCCCGCTGAGCAGCACGACGATGGCTGCGATCGTCTCTGCGATACCCCAGAGCCGAGTCCCCTCTGCCCCGCCGACCACCCTGTCCTTGAAGTAGACGGAATAGACCGCCAGGTAGACCGCCGATGCGTAGGCCGAGTTCCCGAAATCGTAGAGATACCAGGCCCACCTTTCCCGCCGGGAGGTAGGTGCTCCTCTTGCTGCTGCCATGTTCGTCCTCCTCGAAGATCAGATTGATTGTCAGTATGAATCGAAAAGAATGACAGATGCCGCCCGCTGGCAGTATGACAGAAGGGCGCGGACGGTCCCCATGCCAGAATAACACCGGACCAGCGAAAAAGAGACGCCGCTGCTTCCGGCTGAGAGCGTCAGGTCAGCGCGACCTGGTACATGCGGTGCCGCTTGTGGCTCTCGACCCCAAGTGCCTTGTATTCCCGCATGGTACGCTCGTTGGTTTCCTGCACCTGGACCATGTCGGCGTGGTCGAACTGGGGGTGGTCGGCCAGGGTGTGATACAGCGCGCTGTAGAGCAGTGCGGTGCCGCCCAACCCACGGTAGGCCTCGCGAATGCCAATGCTGTTCAGGTTGAGCCAGCGTGTGCGCTTGAACTCGCGCTGCAGGTGAATCCAGCCGGTGGGCCAGAGCCGCCCTCCGCAGCGCTTGATTGCTGCCGAGATGTCGGGGAAGGCGATTATGAATCCGACCATCTCCTCGCCGCGCATCAGCAGCGAGATGAGACCCGGATCCGCGATGGCCAGGATCCGGTTGCCGATCATCTGGCCCTCTGCCTCGCTCATGGGTGTGTAGCCCTGGACTTCGACGAACGCTTCGTTGTACACCTGTACCACGCGCGGGACCATCGCGCGCAACTCATCCTTGGTCCGGAAGGACTGGGAACGGAAGCCGCGCCGAGCCTTGAGCTTTTCTGCGCCTTCGAGGTACCGCTCCGGGAAGTTAAACTGGCGGTCCATCCGGAAGGAGTAAAAGTCGAACTTTTTTGCCAGGCCGGCCCCCTCGATGAGCGCCCCATAGTAGGGGTAGTTGTAGGGCACGCCCATGGAGGGCATGTGCTCAAAGCCATCAACCAGGACCCCCTGGCCCTCGATGTGCGAAAAGCCTTTTGGCCCCCAGAGGCAGTCGAGGCCGCGTTTCCGCGCCCAGCCGCCGGCCGCATCGAAGAGCGAGCTTGCCACTGCGCGATCGTCCACCGAGTCAAAGAGGTAGAAAAAGGCGGTGTGCGCAGCGTGATAGGCGTTGTAGTGAGCGTTGTCGAGGACAGCGATCCGCCCGACGGCCTCTTCTCCCTCCAGCGCCAGGAAGAAGGCCGCCTCCGAGTGTTGGTAGAATGGATGCCGCTTTGGATCGAGATGGCTGCGGGCCTCGGCTGCCAAAGGCGGCACCCAGAGGGGGTGACCCCGGTAGAGGCGGAAGGGCACGTCCGTGAAGCGGCGGACTTGGCGCCGGTCAGAGAGGTCCACTTGCTGGATGCGCATCGGCGAGCTCCTCGGTGCCGGCAGCCTCTTCGGCCGTCCCCTGCTTCGGCAGGAGCTCTGAGCTGCCCGGCGCTGCCCCGGCAGGCGAGGATCCCTTGCTTGCCAGGAGGATATGATTCTACCATGCCGAGAGGACGGACGCAAGCAGGGGACTGATCGGTGTGCCCAACTTGCCAGCCAGTCCGTCATTTGGTAAAATGGATCAAGATCGCGAAAGATGCGTACAGTTATGAGTGAAGGCGTTGCACCACCGGGGCGGGGGGAGCAGATCGAGGCGCTGCTGCGCCAAGCGGCGGCGGCCGCCGACCCCCAGGAAGCACTGGGCTACGTGGCGCAGGCACTCACCCTGGACCCACGAAACGAGCGAGCCCGGCAGGCGCTCCGCAGCCGGCGGCGGGAGATCAGCGACAGCGCCGCCCGCGCCGCGTTGGCGCCGGCAGCGGCGGCCCCCGTCGAGACCCCAGCCGCACACGAAAAGGCGGCTGCCGGAGCAGCCGGGGCAAGCTCCAAAGCCGGCCCTGAGGACGGCAGCAAGCCGAAGAAGCGTATCGCGGCTGCATGGCTGCTGATCGGGCTCATACCGCTGATCCTCGCCTACAGTGTGCTCTTTGCGCTGGCGGCCGGCGCGCCGGCACGCGTCGCTGCGCTCCTGGCTACCGACACCCCAACCCCCACCGCCACCCACACGGCCACTCCCACCAGCACGCCGACGCGCACGCCGACCCCCACCCATACACCCACCCATACGCCCACGCCCACCTTGACTCCGACAAACACGCCCACGCCAACGCCCAGTCCCACACAGACGGTGCGCCCAAGCCCCGTCCCGGAGGACAAGAGCGAGAGCGGCAAGTGGATCGAGGTGGACTTGTCGGACCAGCGGCTGTACGCGCATGAGGGGCAGTCTACCGTCCTGACTGCCATCGTATCCACCGGCATCTCGGTCTACCCCACCCGGACGGGGCGCTTTCGCGTCTATGCCAAGTACCAATCGACTCCGATGAGCGGGCCGGGTTACTACTTGCCCGGAGTGCCATGGACCATGTTCTACTCGGGCAACTATGCCATCCACGGCACGTACTGGCACAACAACTTTGGCAGGCCGATGAGCCATGGCTGCATCAACATGAAGACCAGCGAGGCCAAGTGGCTCTTCCAGTGGGCTCCCAAGGGCACCCTCGTGGTCATTCACAAGTAGGGAGGCGCGCAGTGATCACCCCGGCGGGGAGGGAATGCCGCTACTACTACGCCGACTATTTCCGGGGCAGGGAGACAAAGGAGTGCCGCCTGATCGGGCGCAACCGGCAATCAGGGGCGTGGGTGCCCACCCTGTGCAGATCGTGCGCGGTGCCGGGCATCCTCACGGCCAACGCCTGCCCGAACCTGGTCCTGGAAGCCAGGGTGGTCAAGGCGTTCCTGGGGCTCTCGCGGAAGGTGCGAGTGCTGGCTGTGTGCTCCAAGCACCTGGTCGAGGTCAGGCACCCGTACGCCGGGTGCGGTCACTGCCACGAGGAGCAGCCCGAGGCTAACCTCCTGAAGTAGCGGGCAGGCTGCCTCCGGCGAGCCGAGCTAGCCGTGGGGCAGGCGATCCCCCACCGGCCGTACCTCGGCAAGGCTCTGGTCGTAGAACGGCGCCATCTGCCGCCAGTCAAAACGCTCCGCATGGGCGCGCATCGCGCCGGAACGGAGTGCCGTCACCCCCAGGATGGCCTGCTTGAGCTGCGCCACCAACCCCTCGGGCGTGTCGTAGAGGCAGGTGGCATGCAGCTCCTCGGGCAAGAGCTCGGGGTAGGAGAGGCGGCGAGGCAGGATGGGAAAGCAGCCACAGTAGCAGGCTTCGACCACGGCCGCGCCAAAGAACTCGTGGATGGCCGTGCTCACCACGACGTCCGATTTCCAAAGCCAAGCGGCATAGTCCGCCGGGTCCTGCACATAGCCAAAGTGGAGGATCCGGTCGCCCAGAATGCGGCGCGCATCGAGGAACTCACTTGGCACGTTGCGGAAACTCTCCCCCAAGAGCACCAGGCCAAAATCGAGGCCTTCGTCTGCCAGCGCGTAGAGCGCCCGGAAGAAAGCCGGCGGGTCCTTGTCGTACTCCCAGCGATGGTTCCAAAGGATGGTCGCCCTCCCGGTCCGGGGCTCTGCGGGGCGCCCTGCATCCAGGCGCGCCAGGTCGAGGCCGAGCGGCAGAACCCGAGCCTTGGCGCGCAGTGCTTCGATCACCCACATCTCGTTGTAATCGGGAAAGTGCTTCAGGAGGCGGGGAAGCTCGGCAAAGAACTCGTCCCGGTGGTAGCTGGAGTTGAAAAAGAGCGCATCGGCCCGGAGAGCACTGGCTGCGTTGATGAATCCATAGTGCAGGTCTCGCTTCTCGCCGGGCGGCATGGGGTAGGTGAGCTGGTTCTCGTGAAAGAAGAGGGCGACGGGCACCCGGGCAAGTCCCGGTCGGGCCAGGGAAAGGAAGACGGGCAGGTTGAGCATATCGGAGGCAAAGAGGAGGTCCGGCTCTTCGATCGACGCCGCCCGGCGCGCCAAAGTGATGGCCCCACCCTGCATGCGCCACTTCCAGAAACGCCCGGGAAGTGACAGCAGCCGGACCTGGTGACGGCTGTGTGCCTGGTAGCCCTCTGCCCAGGCTTGGTGAGAGCCGGTCAGGTAGGGCTCAACGAGCCAAATCTTCATGGGATGGTGGGGGGCGACCGAAAACGGTCGCCCCTCAACTTCCGGCTAGAACTCGGTTGCACCGGTGAAGCGGAACTGGTGAACCTTGAGCGCCGGAACGCTGTCGCAGGTCAGCCCGCCCATTCCGGTCAGAAGGCGGGTGGCACGACTGATGCCGTCCAGATGGTTGAGCGATTCCAGGTAGCTCTGCGTGAAGCGCAGGTTCTTGACAGGGTACGCGATTTCGCCATTCTCGACTAGGAAGGTCCCGTCACGGGTCATGCCGGTGATTACCACGCGCACGGGGTCCACTGGGCGGGTGTAGTGGAAGCGAGTGACGTAGATGCCACGCTGGGTGCCCCGGATCATTTCCTCGATCGACGTGTCGCCGCAGGCGAAGAAGAGGTTCAGGGGCAGCGGTCCCATGGGGTTGGGGGCCGGGAGGGCATGGCCGGTGGAGGACCTTGCCTCCTTGCCGGCGCTGTACGAGTCGTAGACAACGCCACGGGCCACCCCTGCCTCGATCAGGTCCACCCGTTGTTTTGGCACTCCCTCAAAGTCGAACGGAAAAGGAACACCGTCGCCGCTCAGGCCATCGTCCCAGATAGAGACCCTGGGATCGACGATCTGCTGCCCGAGCCTGCCGGCCATGAAGCTGCGCCCCTCCTGGTACGCAACGGCGCCAAACCCCGTCCAGGTCATCATGTGGAGAAAGTCCTGGACGGCGTAGGGCTCCAGGATCACGGTGTACTCGCCGGGCTCCAGTGCCTTGGGGTTCCGGCTCTTCAAGCACTTGGTCACTGCCTCTCGTCCAATGGCCTCAAAGTCGAGGGCGCGCACATCCATGGAGAAGGCGGATGCATACCCGGCACTCGTTTCACTCATGATCACGGTGTTGATGTCCGCCTGAGTCGTCCGGTGATAGGCAGAGACGCCAAGCGAGTTGGCGATCCCGATCTCGAGCGAGGCTGTGGTGAGTGCGCCCGATGCGACGACGCCGGCATCGCGGGCGAGCAGGCAGATCGTGCCTGCCCCTCGAGCGCGCTCTTCGGGCGTACAACCGGCCGTCGCTTCGCTGAACGAGGCAACCTCGGTGATAGGTTGAGGAGGTGGCAGGGACCTCCAATCGGGGTTGAGCGGCTGGAGGCGCGCAATGGAAAGAGCCGCCTCCAGGGTGCGGAGAAGAGCCGCCTCCTCGAGGTTGTTGGTGGAGGCGACGCCGATCTTGGCTCCCACGCCCGACGGTTCTCTGAGGACAACACGGACCTTGACCTCAGCATCGGTCTCAGCCACGTTTTGGTGGATGGTAGAATTGGCAAAGCGGGTCAGGGCAGAATCGGAGGCCGTGACGAGCACCTCCGTCTGGTCGGCCGTTGACCGCGCCAGGATGCGCTCCGCGATCTGCTTGATTCGTTCTTGTCCTAGCATGGATCTATCCTTCGTGTGTGGAGTGGGCCATCACGCTAGGTGGGCCCCTATTTGAGCACGCCGACCTGGACGCTGCGGAAGCGAGCCGGCGCTGCCCCATGACCGGTATGAGCCGTCTGGCCGGGCTGGCCCTTGCCGCAGTTGGGCGTGCCCCACACCCGCCAGTGCGCGGGGCCGCAGACCGCATCGCAGCTTCCCCAGAAGCGCGGCGTCATGCCGGTGTAGGTAGCATTCTTCAGCATGCGGCCCATCTTGCCGTTCTTGATCTCGTAGGCGATTTCGGTGCCGAACTGGAAATTCAGACGCTTGTCGTCGATGCTCCAGCTCTTGTTCAGCTCCATGTAGATGCCGTCGTCGGTATCTGCCACCAGGTCGTCAAAGCTCCAGGACCCGGGCTCAAGGTTGACGTTCGTCATGCGGATGATCGGTATGCGGTTCCAGCCATCTGCCCGCATGGCCCCGCCGGAGGTCTCGGGAGCCTCGGAGCCCACAATCTCACGCAGCTGCTGAGCCGTCTCGCGAGAAGTCAAGTAACCACAGAAGATGCCCTCTCGAACGATCGGCACGCGCTGGGCAGGCACACCCTCGTCATCCCAGCCGAACGTGCCGAGCCCGCCGGGGAGCGTGGCATCGGCTGTGAGGTTGACGACTTGCGAGCCGTAGCGGAACGTGCGGTACTTTTCGGGGGTCAGGAAGCTCGTGCCCGCATAGCTTGCCTCTGTGCCAAAGACGCGGTCCAGCTCTATGGGATGACCACACGACTCGTGGATCTGGAGTGCAAGCTGGGTGGGGCCCAAGATCAGGGTGGTCACTCCGCTGGGGCAGGCGTCGGCGCTGAGCAGGGCAACCGCTTCCTCGCCGATGCGCGGGGCGTTGCCGGGCAGATCCATGGCAAGGATGCCCTCCCATCCCTCCGATCTCTGGTCGCGGCCAAAGGAGTTGGGAAAGGAGCGCTTCTGGACCTCGCCGCGCTGCCGATCGACGGCGAGGGCTTCGATGCCGCCGCCCGATTCGATCTTGGTTTGCTCCAGGTATGCCCCCTCGCTGTTGGCAAAGGTCTTGTCCTCACGCCAGAAAGCGAGTGACGAAGAGGCCACGCGCACACCGGGACTCGACCGGAGTCCCTGGTTGGCAAGGAGAAGGAGAGCGATTTTGTCGTCCAGCGAGACTTTCCAGGGATCGATCTGCACCGGCGTCCGGTATGTGCCGGTATTGCTGACCGGAGGGCCCAGGCGCACATCACCCATCTTGAAGAGGGCACTCGCGCGCGCGATCTGGACTGCCTCCGCAGTCACGCGGTCCACTTCCTGCGGCGACAGGGTTGAGGAGCTGGCAAAGCCCCAGGCACCGTCGACCACGACCCGAACTCCAAAGCCCTGGCTTTCGTCGTCGGAGAGGGCCTCGACCACGCCGTTCTTGACAGTGATCTGCTGGGTCAGGCGGCGAACGACGCGAATATCGGCGTAGCTTGCGCCCCGAACCTGCGCCAGGTTCAGGGCACGGTCTGTGAATGTCCTCAAGATCCCTCCTATCTGTGTGCTGAGGAGGCTGTCCGGTCCGAGGTCCAGGCAGCCTGCTACCCCGCTCCAACCGGCGGGGCGTTATCCACTTTGGGCTCGTAGCGCTCGTAGTAGCCCACCAGCGCGCCATCGGGGCCTCGAACGGCTCGCATGAAGAGGCGGGTCTTCTCCCCGTCTGTGATCAGCTGCTCTTCGAGACCGTCGTGCATGGCCTTCCAGATGTCACGGATCATCTGCTGGGACTGGGCGTTGTGGCACGCGAGCAGGGAAGTGCCCAATAGGGTAGCACCCTCCGTGTAGTGGGCGAGTGCTGCCCGGTTCATGTAGCAGACGACATGGTTGGGGTCCGCCACCAAAATCGGATCCCTCAGGCTGTCGAGTATGGCGGCGTAAAGGTCTTCGGTCATTTTTCCTCCAAGGCAGCCGGACGCGCGCCGGCCAGTTCTTGCAGCACCTCGAGCAGTGCGGTGTGGTCGGCTTCGCCCAGCCCCTGGGCCAACGCCGCGGCAAACAGCTCAGAGACAACGGCCGTCACTGGCAGGGGCGCGCCGCACTCCCGGCCGGCCTGGCGGACGATTCCGAGGTCCTTGTGGTGCAGCCGGATGCGAAAGCCGGGCTCAAAGTCGCCGCGGACAATCCGCTGACCCCGGTTCTCCAGAATGCCACACCGCGCAAGGCCGGCGCCCAGGACCTGAACAATGATGGCCGGATCGACGCCCGACCTAATCCCCAGCGAGAGGGCCTCGCTAATGCCGGCCACGGTGACCGCCGTCAAGACCTGGTTGCAGGCCTTGACCGTTTGGCCCGCCCCACTGGGGCCGCAGTAGACAACCGTCTTGCCGAGGACCGCGAAGATGGGGCCGACCAGGTCAAAGGTGTCCCGATCCCCCCCAACCATGATGGAGAGAGCTGCCTGCCGCGCGCCCACGTCCCCGCCACTGACCGGGGCATCCAGGCAGCGGACGCCCACCTGAGCGAGGGACGCCGCGACCTTCCTGGCGGTGGAGGGGGCGATCGTGCTCATGTCCACATAGACCAGGCCTGGGTGGGCGCCCTCAACAAGGCCGCCCGCACCGAGGGCCGCCTGCTCCACGTCGGGCGAGTCGGGCAGCATGGTGATGACCAGGTCGCTTTGCTCGGCGACCTCCCTGGGGATTTGCGCTGCCCGGGCGCCCCGGGCAACCAGCTCGTCCTGCGCTGGGCGACTGCGGTTGTGCACGACGAGAGAGTACCCTGCATTCAGCAGGTTGCCGGCCATGGGCTTGCCCATGATGCCAAGGCCAATGAATCCGAGCGTCTGAAAGGGCATGGCTTCTCTCCGCATCGGCTGCGTCTCCGGCGGGCCACCCGCAGCCCAAGGGCGCTGCTTGACCGCCGGCGCCAAGCATTGTACAATAGTGCACTTGGTCAGCCAAATCTCACCGAATTGGGAGCGATGATCATGCCGTTGTACGAGTACCGGTGCACAGAGTGCCAGGCCAAGTTCGAGAAGCTCAGGCCGATGAGCCAGGCCGATGCACCCATCGCCTGCGCCGTCTGCGGCAGCAGCGCCACGGCCCGGGCCCTCTCCCTCTTCTCTGCCATCTCGAAGGGCAGCAATGGGAGTACCCAGCGCGTGAGCGGCACTGGGTGCGGCTGCGGGTCCTGCAGCGGGGGAAGCTGCGCAACGTGCGGACACTAGGTCAAAGGAGCAAGTGATGGACCTCTTTGCCAAGTGCATAGGCTTCACCATGGCCAGGGAGGTCATGGCAACCGGGAACTACCCCTACTTCATGCCCCTGGACGACACCGAGGGCACGGAGGTTACCATTCGGGGCCGCAAGCTGGTCATGATCGGCTCCAACAACTACCTCGGCTTGACGACCCACCCCAAAGTCCGCGAGGCTGCCATCGAAGCCACGCGCCAGTTTGGCACAAGCTGCACCGGATCGCGCTTCCTAAACGGCACGTTGGCGTCGCACCTGGAGCTGGAGAGGCGGTTGGCCGACTTTGTGGAGATGGAGGCCGCGCTGGTCTTTTCCACAGGGTACCAGGTCAATGTCGGCACGATCTCGTCGCTGCTGGGGCGCTCCGACTATGTCATCACCGACAAGGACGATCATGCCAGCATCGTCGATGGCTGCCAGATGTCGCTGGGGACGCTGAAGCGCTACCGGCACGGCGACATGGAAGACCTGGAGCGGGTGCTCGCCCAAGTCCCGCCCGAGGCCGGGAAGCTCGTGGTAACCGATGGCGTCTTTAGTATGGGCGGCGACATTGCACCGCTGCCCCAAATGCTGCCCGCCTGCAAGAGGCACGGCGCCCGCCTGATGGTGGACGATGCCCACGGGATCGGAGTGCTAGGTGGAGGCAAGGGAACTGCCCATCACCTGGGCGTACACGACGAGGTTGACCTGGTCATGGGTACGTTCAGCAAGTCATTCGCCTCGTTGGGCGGATTCATCGCCGGTTCGGAGACAGTCATCCATTATGTCCAGCACCATGCTCGCTCGCTCATCTTTAGCGCCTCGATGCCCCCCGGCAATGTGGCGGCCGTGTGTGCCGCGCTCGAGGTGATGATCGCCGAGCCGGAACGGATTGCACGGGTGAACGAGATTGCCGAAACCATGCGAAAGGAGCTGAAGCGACTGGGGTTCGACACAGGCCCCAGCCAGACGCCGATCATCCCGATCATCGTCGGAAACGAGTACGCTACCTTTGCCGCATGGAAGGCCCTGTTCGAGGAGGGTGTGTACACCAACCCAGTCATTCCACCGGCGGTTCCTCCGAACAAGTCGCTGCTGCGTACCAGCTACATGGCTACGCACACGGAGCCCCAGCTCGCCTTCGTCCTGGAGAAACTGGAGAAGGTCGGCAAAGCGGTGGGCTTGATCTAGGTGCGGCTTGCCTTTGCAGCAGATTTTCGCTATAATAATCGTCAGTCAAGTATCCAGGAGCCAGCGCCCGGCCCGGTGGTAGGCTTGGCGTTGTCCAGGTGAGGGGATGCAGGAAGAACCACCACAAAAGCCCCAGCAGACCCGGTCGGCCTTTCGGGAAGTAGTGGAGACACTGCTTTTCACCCTGCTGATCTACCTGCTGATCCGCACGTTTCTGTTCGAGAACTACCGGGTGGTGGGCACCAGCATGGTGCCGACGCTCGCCGATGGTCAGTTCCTGGTCGTCAACAAGCTAGGCTACCGCCTGCACGCGCCGCAGCGAGGGGACATCATCGTCTTCCGAGACCCCTTCTCCACCGATCGCAAGCTCATCAAGCGAGTCGTCGGTCTCCCCGGTGAGACGGTTGAGCTTCAGGGCGGAAAGATCCTCATCGACGGGCAGTCGCTGGATGAGCCCTACCTGGCGGACCCAGGCGACACGACCCGGACGGCAATGGTGCTCGCCGACGGCGAGTTTTGGGTCATGGGCGACAATCGCGACAACTCCAGCGACTCCCGCAGCTGGGGGACGCTTGCCCGTGCCCGGATCGTCGGCAAGGCGTGGCTCAGCTACTGGCCCCCGGCGCTTTGGGGCCTGATCCCACACGAAACCTATGGGCTGGTGCAGTGAAGCCGCCCGGGATGGCCCTGGGGAGCTCAGATGACGGTATCTGAGGAAGCGATCCGCGAGATGGTGAGGCGGGTCGTCCTGCGCACGATCGGGCAGGAGGCGACGGCATCGGGACGTGAGGACCCATCCTACCCACCGGCCGGCCAGGTGCCCGCAGTCCAGCGCGCGAGCATTACCGAGGCCAATGTCCTGGCTTTGCCAGCCGGGGCGCAGATTGAGGTGCCTGCCGGGGCATTGGTAACCCCCCTCGCGCGCGATGCCGCTGTGGAGCGGGGCATCGGGCTCTCGGAGGGCGGCACTGGAGCGCCCAGCCCTGAGCGACTGGGAGCGTCACAACGCAGCGGGGCGGCTGAAGCCGCCGGCACCCAGCCCGGACGCGCATCGCGCACGGTTGCTCTGGGCGCGGACCATGGAGGATTCCGCCTGAAGGAGGAGCTCAAGAGCGTAGTGGCCGAGTGGGGATACCAGGTGACCGATTGCGGCACTTTTGGGACCGACCCGGTCGACTATCCGGACTATGCCTACGCTGTGGCCCGCCTGGTGGCGGACGGACGCGCCTGGCGCGGAATTGTGGTTGACGGCGCCGGAATCGGCTCCTGCATGGCGGCCAACAAGGTACCCGGGGTGCGCGCCGCGATGTGCTACGATCACGCCACAGCCGTGAACTCGAGGGAGCACAACGACGCGAACGTCCTCACCCTGGGAGGGATGCTGATAGGCTCAAACCTCGCGCGCCAGATCGTGAAAGCCTGGCTGGAGACCCCATTTGGGGGAGACCGGCACGCGCGGCGAGTTGGCAAGATCGCCGATATCGAGCACCGCTTCCTGAAGAAGCCGAGTTCTGTGCCAAGGTAGCTGAGGTGACTGTGCCACTGGATACGGCCGGCATTGAGCGGCTCATAGAGCTGATCACCAGAGAAGTCCTGATTGCGCTTCGTGAGCAGGAGAACCGCCCGGCGGGTTGCCGCGAGGGGGCCTGCGCGGACTGCGTGGGCGACTGCATCAACCGCTGCCACGACAAGATCCAGCAGGTGATGGCAGCCGGCGCCGCGCGCGTCACCGCCGGCCTCGGCAGCGGCAGCCCGGGCACGAGCCTGGCCCAGATGATCGACCACACTCTTCTAAAGGCCGACGCCACCCAAGATCAGATTGCGCAGCTCTGTTACGAAGCACGCAAGCACGGCTTCGCCGCCGTGTGCGTGAATCCGAGCTACGTAAAGCTGTGCAGCCAGCTGCTCAGAGGCTCGCCGGTGCACGTCTGTACGGTAGTCGGGTTTCCGCTGGGCGCGACCTCGCCGGAAGTAAAGGCGTACGAAGCCCAGCAGGCAATCGACGACGGAGCCACCGAGGTGGACATGGTCATCAACATCGGCGCGCTCAAGTCGAAGGACTATGCGCTGGTGGAGCGCGACATCGCCAGTGTCGGGCGCACCTGCCATGCTGGAAGGGCGCTTCTCAAGGTCATCCTGGAGACTGCCCTGCTGACAGACGAAGAGAAAGTAATCGCGTGCCAGCTCGCCAAGGCAGCCGGGGCAGATTATGTAAAAACGTCCACCGGCTTTGGGCCGGCCGGGGCCACGGCGCACGATGTAGAGCTGATGCGGCATGCCGTGGGACCTGAGATGGGCATCAAGGCTGCCGGCGGGATCCGCTCCTTGGAAGATGCCAGGGCGATGGTCGCTGCCGGAGCCACCCGCATCGGCGCCAGCGCGAGCGTCAAGATCGTGCAGGAAGCGAGCGGAAAAGCGGGGGCCGGTAAGGGCGGGTAACCGCCACAAGGGAGGAGAAGATTGAGCGTAGACCTGCGTTCATACGTGTTTCTGGATAGCTTGCAGCCGCAAATGGCGGCTTTCGTCGGATCGACGGCGCGCGGCTTTCTGCCGCTGGCCGGCGACGCTTCGCTGTGGGTTGAGATCTCGCCCGGCATCGAGATCAACCGGATTACCGACGTGGCCCTCAAGGCGACAAAGGTCAAGCCGGCTGTACAGGTCGTGGAACGCCTCTTTGGTTTGCTTGAGGTGCACTCGCCCGACCAGGCCGAGGCACGCGCAGCGGGCGCTGCCATCCTGGCTGCGCTGGGGGTCCGGCCCGAAGAGCGTTGGAAGCCCAAGATCCTCTCCAGCCAGGTCATTCGCCGTGTGGATGCCCACCAGACGCAGCTCATCAATCGCAACCGCGACGGAATGATGCTGATCGCCGACCAGACGCTGTACATCATGGAGGTGGAGCCGGCTGCCTATGCGGTGCTGGCTGCCAACGAAGCAGAGAAGGCAGCCGAGATCAACATTGTGGACGTAAGGCCGTTCGGGAGCTTTGGCCGGGTGTACCTGGGAGGCGAAGAGCGGGATATCATGGCAGGTTACACGGCAGCCGTCCGCGCGATCGAAGACATGACCGGCCGTGTGGTCGAGGCCAAGCGGAGGGACTAGACGGGACAAGCCAGAATGCACAACTCGCAATGCGCAATTGTGAGGCGTGCTCGAAGAGTTTTGGGTTGGGCTGAGCCTTAGGCATTGTAAGGAGGATAGAACAGAAATGGCCGAAGCATTGGGCATGATCGAGACAAAAGGGTTCGCAGCGGTCGTGGAAGCGGCAGACGCCATGGTCAAAGCTGCCAAGGTCGAGCTGGTCGGCTACGAGAAGATAGGCGGCGGGTACTGCACCGCTATCGTGCGCGGCGACGTGGCGGCCTGCAAGGCCGCGGTGGAAGCAGGCGTCCGGGGTGCCGAGAAGGTCGGAGAGGTGGTCTCGGTACACGTCATCCCGCGCCCGCACATCAACATTGACCTGGTCCTGCCGCTGGGCCGGCGCGACCTGGCCCTCAAGGAACTGGGGGAGTAAGGACGCCATGCTGCTGGGCAGAGTAGTCGGCACGGTGGTTGCCAGCCGCAAGGACGAGAAGCTGGAGGGATACAAGTTCTTGGTCGTCAGGCGGCTCACCATAGACAACGAAGAGACCGGCGAATATGTCGTCGCCGCGGATGCGGTGCAGGCCGGAGTGGGCGACGTGGTGATGTACGCGACGGGGTCCTCGGCACGCCAGACCACGATCACAGACAAGCGCCCCTGTGATGCGGTGATCATGGCTGTGGTGGACACCTGGGAAGTGAACGGCCACGTGAGATACCCGAAGAGCTAGGCTGCCCAACCAGTGACCAGGGTGGAGAGCAGATGAGCCTGCCGGTCGATGAGCGCCGGATCGCGGAGATAGTGCAGAAGGTGATGCGGGACCTGCGTCCCGAGCCGGCTGCGCCTCCGCACGAAGCGGCGGGCGAGCGGCCACGGGCTGCGCCGGACACTCGCAGCAGCGACCTGCGCTCGTCCGATGGCGTCTACCCGGATATCGACAGCGCCGTCACCGCCGCGGGCGCTGCCCAAAGGCGCTTGGCCGACCTGCCTATGGAGCGGCGCGCCGCCCTGATCGCTGCCATGCGACATGCCGCAGCAGAAAACGCACCGGCGTTGGCCCATGCCGCCTGGCAAGAGACGGGTATGGGGCGGTATGAGGACAAGCTCGAAAAGATGCTCCTGGTGGCGGAGCGCACGCCGGGCACAGAATCGCTCCAGGCGCATGCCTGGAGTGGTGACCGGGGCCTGACGCTCGTCGAGCGCGCTCCGTATGGCGTCATCGGGGCAATCACGCCGAGCACGAACCCGACATCGACCATCCTCTGCAATGCGATCGGGATGGTCTCTGCGGGGAACGCTGCCGTCTTCAATGCGCATCCCGCGGCCCAGGAGTGCTCCGCCCAGACGGTGCGCCTGCTCAACCAGGCGATCCGCCAGGCCGGAGGCCCAGCCGACCTGGTTACGTGCCCGGCCGAGCCAACCATCGAGAGCGCCCAGATCCTCATGCACCATCCGAGGATCAGGCTGCTGGTAGTGACCGGCGGCCCGGGCGTTGTGCGCGAGGCGATGGCCTCCGGAAAGAAGGCTATCTGCGCCGGACCGGGCAATCCTCCCGCTGTGGTGGACGAGACGGCTGACTTGGAGCAAGCGGCCGTCGATATCGTCAAGGGCGCCTCTTTCGACAACAACGTGGTCTGCATCCTGGAGAAGGAGATCATTGCGGTCGAGGCGATCGCCGATGAGCTTAAGGCCAACCTGCTGCGGCGAGGAGCGGTCGAGATCACGCCCTGGCAGCTCGGGCGCCTAATGAAGGTGATCTTGGCCGAGGATCATGGCCCAGGCAAGCACGGCGTGATCAACAAGGCATTTGTGGGCAAGACGCCGAAGGTCATCCTCCGGCAGATTGGGTTGGACGTGGACGAGTCGGTGCGCCTGGTGGTCACCGAGACTGACTCCCAGCACCCACTCGTTTGGACGGAGCAGCTCATGCCGGTCATTCCCCTGGTCCGCGTGCGGAATGCGGACGAGGCGATCGACCTGGCCAAGTCAGTCGAGCAGGGCATGGGGCACACAGCCATGTGCCACTCGAAGAACCTGGATGTGTTGAGCCGAATGTCGCGCGAAATCAACACCAGCATCTTTGTCAAGAATGGGCCGAGCCTGGCCGGACTCGGCTTCGGCGGGGAAGGGTACTGCTCCTTCTCCATCGCCAGCCCGACAGGCGAAGGCCTGACGAGTGCCATCGATTTCACCCGCGTCCGCCGCTGCACGCTGGTGGACGCATTCCGGATCGTCTGAGATGTACGATCTAACGACGCTCGAGAACGGCCTCCGCGTGCTGACCGTGCCGGTGCCCCATGTGCAATCGGTAAGCATCGGGTTCTTCCTGGGTGTGGGCTCCCGGTTCGAAAGCGATGCACTGGGAGGTGCCTCCCACTTCGTCGAGCACATGCTCTTCAAAGGAACCAGGCGCAGGCCAACCGCACGCGACGTGGCCGACACGATCGAGGGCAGGGGAGGCATGTTCAACGGCAGCACGGGGGTAGAGACCACCCTGCTGTGGGCCAAGGTCGCCGCGGGCCACTTGCACGAGGCGATGGACCTGCTGAGTGACATGCTTCTGCATTCGAACCTGGACCCACGCGAGATCGAGAAGGAACGGGCGGTCATAATCGAGGAGATCAAGTACGAAACGGACACACCCGATAGCCTCGTCGAGATCTTGGTCAGCCAGCTCCAGTGGCCCGACCATCCGCTCGGGCGGGAGATCGCCGGCAGCTCCGAGACAGTCGGGCAACTGAGCCGAGACACGCTCCTGGAATACCTTGGCGACCACTACCTGCCGGGGCAGGCCGTCCTCGCCGTCGCCGGGCAGGTACGGCACTCGAAGGCGGTTGGCCTCGCGCGCGCACTTCTGTCCGGTTGGGAGCCTGGTCCGCCAGCCAGCTACTCGCCTGCGCCGAAAAACTCGAATGGCCCCCGGCTGGAGACGCGCCACAAAGACACCGAGCAGAGCCACGTCAGCTTGAGCTTCACCGGGCTGAACAGGGGCCACCCCGCTCGGCACGTGCTCGCTCTGATGGGTGTCATACTGGGCGGAGGAATGCGTGCGCGGCTCTTCCAGCAGCTGCGCGAGACACTCGGCCTAGCCTACAGCGTCGACTGCTACTCGGACCAGTTTGAAGACACAGGATCGGTCGGCGTCTATGCAGGCGTGGCACCCGAGTCCGCTCACCTCGCGATCCAGGCGATCCTGGGCGAGCTTGACAAACTCCGCCAGGAACCCGTGCCCGAGGACGAGCTGCAGAAGGCGAAGGAGTTCTCCAAGGGGCGCATTGCCTTGGGACTGGAGGAACCCTTCGCCCTGGCCTCCTGGTATGCGCGGCAGGAGCTTCTCGGGCCGGACGTGCTCAGCCCGGCGCAGGTAATCGCCGAGGAGGGCAAGGTGGAGGCCCGCGACATTCAGCACCTGGCGCAAGAGCTCTTCCGGCCGGAGCAGCTCAGCCTGGCTATCGTGGGCCCCGAAGAGGATAGCGGCCAGCTCCAGAAGGCTTTGCAGTTCTAGCAACGTCATAGCATAGCAGCGACTTGAGTCGCTCGTCCGCTGGGCTTGGCGCCCAGATTCGGTGGGGAGGGGTCGTGACCGTAAAGCTATTGATGACCTGGGACATTCTTCCGGGGCACGAACAAGCTTACTTCGAGTTCGCCATGCAGACTTTTGCGCCGGCGCTCATGCGCATGGGATGGCAGCCCACTGAGGCATGGTACACGCTCTACGGCAACGCGCCCCAGATCATGACGGCGGGTACCTGCGATTCGGTCGAGCGGGCGCGGGACATACTCGACAGCGCACAGTGGCAAGAGCTCAGGACCCGCCTCGCCGAGTATGTCACGAACTTCCGCTACAAGGTGGTCCCGGCAACAGGCCGCTTCCAGATGTAGATGAAAACAGAAAGGCAGGTCGCGAAATGAAAAACGCCGCTGTTGTCGTCCTAGCACTCTTTGCCTTGGTTGCCTTGTGCGTGTCGCCGGCCCCTGCGACCGGTCAGAGCCCCACCTGGCAGCTTGGCCCATCGCTGGCGTTTGAGTATCAACGCCACGACGGGGTGTTCGTGCCGGGCCCGGAGGGCGAGCCGTGGGCCAACAAGGTCTACTTCCTGGGCGGGCGCACGAGTGCGAGTACCGAGTCACCCAATATCTGGATGTTCGATCCCGTCGCCGGTACGTATGCTGACACGGGCGCGGATGTGTATGAGGACGTGTCGAACTACAACGGCAACCTTCTCCTGGCGGATGGCACGGGCCGCGGACCGGCCATCTATGTCGTGGGGGGCACAGACAAGGACCACGGCGGGTCGAACATCGCCTTGGTCCAACGCTACTACCCTCAGACCAACGAGGCCGAGTACCTCGGGACGGAGGACAACTGGCCGGGCAAAGTCGGCGGGTATGTCGTCGGAGGGATGGGCTCAGCCGTGGTCGATGACATGATCTACGTCTTTGGCGGATGGGAGACGAACGCGGCACCCTACTTCTCCACCGAGACCTGGGTCTTTGATCCAACGGGATTTGCCGGCTATCGCTGGACCAACCTCCCGGAAGTCGCGCTCAGCGTGGGACGCTCCTACATCCAGACTGCTGTGCAGGGCGGCAAGATCTATGCGATGGGTGGGACCTCGGGATATGTTGGCGGCGACCTGGTACCGACGGACGTCGTCGAAGTGCTGGACCCGGCGGCATGGTGGGATGGGTGGGCGGCCCTGGCGCCGATGCCGGTGCCCACAGCAGAGGGGCGCGGCTTTGGCTTCGAGTATGACACAAAGGGTGCACAGACGCCCTGGGACGGCAAGCTCTACGTCGTGGCGGGTGGCGACTGGCCCGACATCTCGGCCGAGGCAATGGAGTACGACATCGCGTCGAACACCTGGAACCAGGGCTTTCCTGACCTGAACGAACCGCGCGTCAACTTGGCGGGCACGTTCATCCCACTTTGCACCGACAACCCAGACGACGGGCTGCCGGGCATGTGGGTGTTCGGAGGACGGTCCTATGCCGGCTGCGATCCGCCGTTCGGTGCCGCCGAGTACTACCCGATGCAGTGCGAAGCAGTACCGTTCGAGCTGTGGATGCCTTTGGTACAGATGGATTACGGAGCACCCTAGGGAGAGCCCGTTGCCAGCAAGCATCGACGAGGAGGGTCCGGCCGTGCCCGGCATTCTGCTGCACGAATACCTGGCCAAGATCGAGGAATGGATCCGGTCCGGTGAGCCAGGGAGGGCTGTCGCCCACACCGAGCACATCTTGGCCCAGCACCCCGAGTGCTTCTGGGCACACCGGGTGCTTGGCGAGGCTTGCCTTGAGTCGGGCCATCTCGCACAGGCCCAGAAGAGCTTTGAGCGCACGCTGGCTGCCGATCCGGAAAACGCCATCGCGCACATCGGCATGAGCCTGGTCCACGACAGACGAGACAACCTCGCCGATGCGATCTGGCATATGGAACGGGCGTCTGACGTCGCGGCTGGGAATACCGAAGTCCGGGCCGACCTGCAGACCCTCTACCGGCGCCGAGGTGATTCTCGCGCCTCGCCGCCGGCACTGACCAGGGGCGCGATGGCGAGGGTGTATGCACGGAATGGGCTGTTTCAGAGGGCCATCGCGGAGTACCAGGAGGCTCTGCAGCAGAATCCCGAGCTGGTAGACGCGCGTGCCGGCCTGGCCGAGGTGCAATGGAGGGCAGGCCTCAAGGAGAAAGCCCTGGAAAGCTGCCGCGGCTTGCTGGAAACGCTGCCGGGCTGCCTCAAAGCCCTTCTGATCCAGGGGCAGCTTCTCCAGGCAGGCGGCCAGGACGCTGCAGCCGAGGCGACACTCGCGCAGGCACAAGCCATTGACCCGGAGAACCGTGTAGCACACGCCGTGATGGGCGCTCTCTCCCCGCTGCCCCTGAGAGAGGTGCATGTCACCGAGCTAGGGGCAGCAGGGGAGCTCGCTGCGGGTCGCGGCAATGAGGAGGATAGCATGGAAGAGGAAGAGTCCGGCGCGGAGGAGACCAGGTCCAGCCAAGAGACGGGCGAGGCCGCCGAAGAGTCCCTGCTCGCCGAGCCGGCCGACTCGAGAAGAGGCGCGCCTGGGCCAGGCCCCGCGCAGGATGAGGAGCTTCCCGACTGGCTGCAGGAGATCGCGCCTGGCGAAACGCCTCTTCCTCCGTCCGGCGTCGATGAGGCTGCTGCAGAGGACCAGGCGCCCGATTGGCTGGAGACAACAGCGACCAGCGGCGTCTCAGAGGCAGAAGAGCCATCCACGGCGGAGGAGGCCCCGGCCGGCCTGCCCGAGCCTCCCCCCTGGATGGAAACGCCGGCCGAACAGGCTGCCTCGGGAGAAGAGGCCGACCTGCCGGCGGGGGGGGGCGACGAGGGGAGACCGTCGTTGGAGGCCGCCGCCTTGGAGGCCGAAGAGCCAGGGCCAGGCACCGCCGAGCCGGCAGCTGCCGTCCCCGATTGGGTGCGGCGAATGGAGGAGGCCGTCACGGACGAGGCCCCACCGATCGGGGCCGAGACTTTCGGCACTGCCAGAGCCGCCGCTGCCGAAGGCTTGCCCGGGCTTGGCGGGAGCTCTGCCGAACGGCAGCGGATCCGTGAGCTGACACACCTGCTGCGCCTGGAGCCCGGCAAGTACTGGGCTCGGATCGAGCTGGCACGGACCTGCTCCATGATCGGCGACTGGGACGGGGCACTCCTCCAGTATGAGGAGCTGATTGCAGGCCACAAGATGATCCGGGCCGTCATCCTGGACCTTCAGGGGCTGCTCGAGCAGGAAACGGACAAGGTTCAGGTGTACCGGCTGCTGGGAGATGCCCACATGGAATCGAACCAGATCGACCAAGCACTCGAGATGTACCGTCTCGCAAGGCAGATTCTACGAAAGAGATGAGGTCCGGCACGAGCATGGAGGAAAAGATCGAGCGCACGTTGGTGATCCTCAAACCCGACACCGTACAGCGAGGGCTGGTCGGGCCCATCCTGACACGATTGGAACAGCGCGGCCTGCGGTTCGTCGGACTCAAGCTGATCCAGATGTCCCGGGAGCTGGCCGAGCAGCATTATGAAGAGCACTTCGGGAGAAAGTTCTACCCCGGACTCATCGCGTTCATCACGAGCGGCCCGGTGGTGGTAGCCGTGGTCGAAGGCAATTGCGCCATCCAGGTCGTACGCGACACGATGGGCAAGACCCACCCACTCGACTCGCCGCCGGGCAGCATCCGGGCCGATTTTGGGCTGATGAAGGGGCGGAACCTGATCCATGGATCCGACAGCCCCGAATCGGCCAAGAAGGAAATCGCGCGCTTTTTCACCGAGGCGGAGATCCTGAGCTACCGCCGTGCGATCGACGCCTGGATCGAAGAGCCGCCGGCTGCCGTCTGAGGTGCCTCCCACACATACAACAGCGCCTCGCGCCGGAACCCCGTGCGCTCCAGCGCCGGGACGGCTGCGCTGTCGTGAACTGGCCCTCCATTCCAGAGGGCTACCGAGAGCCGCCGGATCGACCGGCCCAGGTGGTGCACAGCCAGCTCCAAGGCCTGCTCGAGAGCGCCGGACGTAAGATCAGGCACAGCCGATATCCGCTCGGCGCCCATCTCCCACAGAAGCACCGGCCGGCCGCGGAGCAGTGTTACATAGTTCGAGGGGACACGCACAAAGCGGGCCGGGTCTGCGCCGGAGCCTGCCGGCGACTCCTCGCCACTCGACGACGACAGCGGGCCGAAGAGGTTGGCCGGATCGCAGGCGTTGAGCAGGACGAGGTCCTCACTTCCAGGCGCATCCGGCCGGGTCCACTCGCGCAGTCTCTCCACCGCTTCGGGCAGAGCGAACTGCACGCCGGGCAGGCCGTGCACAAAGTAGCCCCGCCGAACCTCGCCGCGCATCTCCATCCGCTGGAGCTGGGGGTAGAGTGCATTCCAGTCCCAGCCGCCTTCTGCGTCGTCCTCGAGGCACTGCCGGGTGACAATCCCGTAGCAGTGCAGAAGCTGCTGAGCCTGGCGGGCGAGTCGCTCCTCGACGGGAAGGTCCCGCCCACAGACGCCCAGGCGATGGACCAGGCTCCACCTGCCGGGCCATCTCGGGCGCATTGTGCGGTCCACACGCTCTGCGGCGCTGCGCCTGGCTGCGCTGCGGCTGCGCTGGGCGCTGCGCCGGCTTGAGCCGGCTCGGCGCATGTCGCTGCCCGCCTCCCGCCATGCCGCTAGCTCCGCATCCAGCGAGCTCAGGGGCCTGCGCTGTGAGCCCTCCACCTCCGCGCCGAACGCCAGAACCTGGCGCAGTGCCTGGAGTGAGTCGTTCGTCACCAAGCCGGCCATGACCAGCTCCACGAGCGCCTGCCCAAGCTCGGCTGGCGCCAGGCCGGTGCCCTCCCCGAGGTCCGCAAAGAAACAGGCACCCTCTGACTTCAGCAGCTGGTAGGCCGCCTCGGCTGCCGGCGACAACCCCGCCCGGTCCGGTTCTGGGGGCAGAAAGAGGTTGCCCTCACCCCGGAAAAAGAAGCGCACACGCGCACGCTGTGGATCGCGCCCGCCGGAGCCGGCCCATACCAGGTCGCCGCTCTCGCAAAGGAGGTCCAGCTCCTCAGGATCGAAAGCGCCCAGCCGCAGTGGCAGGATGTCGCGCTCCCAGGCCGGGCCGGGCACGGGCACTCCCCGCATCTGCTGGAGGAGGCGCACCAGTCCATCTGCTCCGGCTTGCCGGTGCGCAGGGTGAAGATGCTGCCAGCGTGCCAGGAAGTCAGCGTAGGCATACAGGGTGACGGGCTCCACCTCGCGGCGCAGGAGGGAGAGGGTTGCTCGATGGATGCGCTCCAGGTTGCGGCGGTCGCAGAACTCGAGAGCAGAGGAGGGGCCCTCGCCCCTGGGGCTCATCTGGCCCGCAACTACCTCGCCGGTGGTGACCAAGCTCGAGAGCGCCTCGTTGAGCCAAGCCGCCTCCCACGGATAGCGCTCCAGCAGCCAGTCGCTGGTCAGGGGGCCATGGGTGCTGAGGACGCGCCGAAGCACCGCGCGCCGGGCTTCGTCCCGTTCCTCGGCAGAGGTAGGCCCGCTCTCGGGGAGGCAGAAGGCGGCCTGATAGGTGGGCGCCATCTCAGCCAGGATGTGACGGCGACCAGCAGGGAACTCGACAGCCAAGAGGCGGCCTTGGGCCGCCAGGTCGTGGACCCAGCGGTGCCCGGCGGACAGGTTGCCATCTTCCGGACCCGGCTCGCCGCGCGCCCCGTCTTCGGCCTGAGCACCCACACACCGCGCCGACGCCTCTTCGGCAGAGAGGTCGCCCAGCGCGAGAAAGAGGGTGGCGAGCTCTTCGGGAGTACGCGCCCGGGTCACTTCTGAGAGATGCTGCAGGTGGGCTTCCGCATCGCGGATAGCCTCGGGCCGGAGCAGATCAGGCAGCGAGGCCTCGTTGAGGATCTGCGCCAGGGTCTCGCGGCCAACCGCCAGTGCCTGCATCTGGCGCTCCGCCTTGGGCTGGTCCCACTCGTACATGTACTGCGCGACCAGGTCGAAGAGCAGGGCGGATGCCACCGGGCTGGGCACGACCGTCTCGGCGGTCACGACCTGGATCTCCCCCTGTTGGATGCCACGCAGCACATCTTCCAGGTGCTCCAGGTCGAGCACGTCACGCAGCACGTCGCGATAGGTCTCGGCCACGATTGGGAAATCGCGAAGGTCCCGGGTCACTGCCAGCAGGTCCTTGGCACGCAGTCGCTGGAGCCAGAAGGGAGTCCTTTTCTGCCGCCCGCGGACGGCCGGCAGGAGGAGCGCACGCGCCGCGTTCATACGGAACTGGGCACCAAAAACAGCGGACTGAGGGAGCTCGGCAAGTAACCGCTCGCGCACCTCTGCCGGACCCATGTCGCGAATCAGGGACAGGGAGGGCTCTCCGTCGGTCTCCAGGAAGCGAAAGAGGATACCGTCGTCACTCACCATCGCCTCGGGCTGGGTACCGAGCGCTTCACGGAAGGCCTGTGCGAGGCCAAGCGCCCAGGGGCTGTTCACGCGAGCCCCGAAGGGGGAGTGAATGACCAGGCGGAGGTCGCCCAGGGGATCGGAGAAGAGCTCGGCGATCACGCACTTGTCCGATGAGATGGCGCCCAGCACATGGAGGTGATGCTGTACATAGGCGAAGGCGTTCTCGGCCGAGTGTAGGTCGAGACAATACTCCTCCTGGAGCCACGCCAACACCTCTTCCCTGGGCAGGGCGCGGATCCGCTCGGCCAGCTCGCGCCGGAAGCGGCCATAGATCAGCCCAAGGTGGTAGTCGCGCCGCACGGCGTCGCCCCGCCAGAAGGGCATGCGCGGCAAGTAGCCGGGGGCCGGGGCAACGATCACCCGGTCCTCGGTCACTTCCTGCACCCTCCAGGTGTTCGCACCCAGGGTGAAGACGTCACCCGGCTTGGTTTCAAAGACAAACTCCTCGTCCAGCTCTCCCAGGCGGGTTTTGCGGTCGGGCAGGTAGGCGACAAAGGATCCCCGGTCTGGGATGGTTCCCCCGTTGCGGAGCGCCAGAAGCCGGCTCCCAGGGAGCGCCGCCAACCGGTCGTGTACGGTGTCCCAGCCGATTCGCGGGCGCAGCTCGCGGAAGGCAGTCCCGGGATAATGTCCGGAGAGCATCTGCAGGACAGAGCGGAAGAGGTCCGGAGACAGCTGGTGATAAGGGTAAGCTCGGCGCACCAGATCGAACAGGGCAGGCACGTCGCGGTCCTCGACGCTAACCATGGAGACAATCTGCTGAGCGAGGACGTCGAGGCAGTTCTGGGGCGTATAGGTGGGCTCGACGTCGCCCAAGACCATGGCCCGCGCCGTCGCGGCCGCTTCCAGAAGGTCCTCGCGGTGCGTCGGGAATATGCGGCCGACGGAGGTTTCGCCGACCATGTGACCGGAGCGGCCGACGCGCTGCAGACCGCGCGCCACGCCCTTGGGCGACTGGAGCTGCACGACCAGGTCCACGGAGCCGATGTCGATGCCCAACTCGAGCGACGACGTCCCGACCAGAGCCGACAGCCTGCCCTGTTTGAGTGCCGATTCGAGCTCATAGCGCGCTTCGCGGCTGACACTCCCGTGATGTGCACGAAAGGGGCCGCCCACGGCACCCGTGCCAAAGAAGCCGCCGGCCTTGACGGCCCCACCTTCCACCAGCGCTTCGGGCCCGGCAGAGCCGGTCGCCCTGCGCTCCAGGTAAACCTCGTTCAGGCGGTCGGCAGCCCGCTCTGCTTGCCGCCGGCTGTTGGCAAAGATGAGCGTCGTGTGATGGCTGTCGATCAGGTCGAGCAGGTGCGGGATAACGGCCGGCCAGATGCTGCCGGCCGGGAGCGCACTCAGGTCCTCGACGGCCGTCACCACCCGGAGGTCGGTGGGCTTGACCATCCCGGCGTCAATGACAGTGACAGGACGGGGTGCCGGCGTCGGCGAAGAGACGTATCCACCGAGAAAGCGGGACACCTCCTCAAGCGGGCGTTGGGTGGCCGACAGGCCGATGCGCTGGGGCACCACGCCGCTCAGTTCCTCCACCCGTTCCAAGGAGACCGCCAGGTGCACACCCCGCTTGGTACCCACCAGCGTATGGATCTCGTCAACGATGACGGTGCGCACCTCCGAGAACATGTGGCGCGCCATGGGGCTCGTGAGCAGCAGGTACAGCGACTCGGGGGTCGTGATCAGAACCGGGGGCGGGCGCCTTGCCATCCTCTGGCGCATTGAGGCAGGCGTATCGCCGGTGCGCACCAGGACGTCCATGCTGGGCAGCGGGTCCCCCAGCTGCTCAGCCGCCTGCGCGATCCCTGAGAGGGGAGCCCGGAGGTTGCGCTCGATGTCGTTGTTGAGGGCCTTGAGGGGCGAGATATAGAGCAGGAGGACCCCGGGGGAGGCCTGGCCCTGCCCAGAGCGCCCCACCGCTGGGCCCGGGGAGGCTGGGCGGCTCGCAGCAAGGTGCCGGTAGATCTGGTCAATGCCCCACAGAAAGGCAGCCAGCGTCTTGCCGGAGCCGGTGGGAGACAGGATCAGGACATGCTCGCCGCGCTGGATGGCCGGCCATCCCAGTGCCTGGGGAGGGGTGGGCTCGCCAAGAGCCTGGCGAAACCAGGCCTGCACGGCGGGAAGGAAGGCTTCCAAAGGCTGAACGGGTGGCACGACGGACCTCCTTTGCGCAGCCCGGAGCGACTGCTGTCGCTGCTGCAGGCAGCAACTCGATTGTACCACACGGCGGGCAGGTGCTGCCAATCGGATGGGTCGATTCCACGGTGCATCCGAGCAGGGCCGGTGCCGCAGCGGCGCCGGTGCGGGACAGGGCGGTCCACTGCGAGCCATGCCGAAGGCGACAGCCGGGCAGCAGCCGCTCGGGCGGACCGGCGAGGCTGTACTTGCCATATAAGTAGGGAAAGGCTACAATGGGCGCAAGGATAGAAAGAGGAGCTGCCATGCCATCTACCTCCAAAGCGAATGCACTCAGGCTTGCCGGCCTGGCCGCCGAGACCGGCGCCGATACCCTGCGAGGGACGCTGCGGCAAGACGAAGAAGGACGTTGGATCGTCGGATTCACCGAGGTTGGGCCGTGGCTCGCGCGCCATGCGGGCAGCGAAGTGGTCTTGGTACTGGCTGCCATCGAGGCGGTGCAGTCCGCCTATAGCCGGACGTGCCGCACGTGTGGAGCCCAATACACGACGCCAACCTGTCCCCAATGCGAAAAAGTGAGAGATCGCCTGCGCGGCAAGTAAGCGCGCCGGCTGCCGGGACAGGGAGAGCCGCTCGCTCCGTGTCTCACTGTGCGGAGCATGCCCAATGATCTTTTTCGACGAAGCCAAGATCCACGTCAAGGCCGGCGATGGAGGGGACGGATCGATTGCCTTTCGCCGCGAGAGGATGGTCCCCTTTGGTGGTCCCGCGGGAGGACATGGCGGCAACGGGGGTGACGTGATCCTCGCAGTCGAGCCTCAGCTCAACACGCTCATCTCATTCCGGCATCAGATCCACTTCAAGGCCGCGCGCGGCGGGCACGGGAGCGGCAAGAACCAACAGGGCAGGTCGGCAGAGGACTGCCTCGTGCCGGTGCCACGCGGAACGGTGGTCTATGATGCAGAGACGGGCGAGCAGCTTGCCGACCTGACGGAACCGGGAGACCGGGTAGTCGTGGCCAAGGGCGGCCGCGGAGGGCGCGGGAACGCCGCTTTCACCTCGCCGACGCGCCAGACGCCGCGCTACGCCGAGCACGGCGAGCCGGGGCAGGAACGATGGATCCGGCTGGAGCTCAAGCTAATCGCGGATGTGGGCGTGGTCGGCATGCCAAACGCAGGCAAGAGCACGCTGCTTTCGGTCATCAGCGCGGCGCGACCCAAGGTCGCGGACTATCCCTTCACGACTCTGCAGCCGAACCTGGGCGTGGTCACGCTGGACGGCCTGCAGAGCTTTGTCGTGGCCGACCTTCCGGGGCTCATCGAGGGAGCAGCCGAGGGGGCCGGCCTGGGCCACCAGTTCCTGCGCCACGTGGAGCGCACCCGGCTGTTGATCCACCTGCTGGACGGTGCATCGGAGGACCCGCTGGCCGACTACGAGACCATCAACGCCGAGCTGGCACGGCACAGCAGCGCCCTGGCGGACAAGCCCCAGGTTGTGGTGCTGAACAAGCTTGACCTGCCCGCTGCACAGGCACACTGGGGCACGATCCAGGATGCGATGCGCACGTTGGGCGTCGAGGCGCTGGCCATCTCAGCCGTGACCGGCCAGGGGGTGCGCGAGCTCATCCTCCGCACATGGCAGCTTCTGCAGAGCCTGCCCCCGGCGGAGCCCATCATCGAAGGGCCCGCCATCTTCCGGCCCGCTGAGAACGAAGAGCTGTTCACCATCGAGCGCGAGGGCGGGGCCTGGCGTGTGCGCGGTGTGCGGGTCGAACGCATCGCCGCGATGACCCCCTTCCTGGTGCCAGACGCGGCTGCCCGCTTCCAACGCCAGCTGCGTGCCATGGGGGTGGTCGCCGCGCTGGAGGCGGCAGGTGTCGAGCCGGGAGATTCCGTACGAATCGGCGCCCGGGAGCTGGAGTGGCAGCCATGACGCTGCCCGGAGGGTTGGGCGTGCTTGGCGGGACGTTTGACCCGATCCACCATGGGCACCTTGTCGCGGCGCAGGAAGCCTGGTGGCAGCTCAAGCTGGATCGAGTCCTGTTCGCTCCGGCCGGCGTTCCTCCGCACAAGCGCGGCCGGCACATCACTGCGGCGGCGCACCGGCTGCGCATGGTGGAAATGGCCGTCGCCGGAAAGCCGCACTTTGCAGTGTCGCGCGTCGACCTGGACCGGCACGGCCCCTCCTTTACGCTGGACATGCTCCTGCTCCTGCGCAGAGAAGTGGGACCGGAAAAGAGGCTTTACTTCATAGAAGGGGCCGATTCGCTGGCCGAAATACTCCTTTGGCACGAACCACAGGCAATCCTGGACCTGTGCGAGCTGGCCGTCGTACGGCGCCCGGGAGTGACGATTGACCTCGCAAGCCTGGACGCCAGGCTGCCCGGCCTGGCTGCCAAGGTGCACTGGGTCGAGATGCCCTGGCTGGACATCTCGTCGAGCGACGTGCGAGCCCGAGTGAGACAGGGAAGGCCCATCTCGTACCTTGTCCCGGAGTGCGTCGAGGCCTACCTGCGCGAGCAGGCTCTCTACCGGTGACCGGTCCCCCTCAAGAATCCGCCGGCGGCGTCTCCTCAGGTGGTTCGGGGGGCGGCAGGTGCACTCTCCTGAGCGAGACCTTGTTCATGCGCCGGCAGTGTGGGCACTCGGCCATGTAGTGTGCAGGCGTGCCTGTCACCCCTTCGGCTGCCAGAGAATTGGCAATGTGCTGCTCCGCCAGTGTGAAGGCGGCCCCACAGCGAAAGCACCGGGTCTTGATCATGGTACCCTCCATTCCGATTGAGACGTAGGTCCACAGACCGAGCCTGTCCCAGGACACCCACGAGGGGCTACCCTACGGGCGGCGGTGTGACGGCCGCACGCTCGGACCGCGAAGCCACATAGATTCCCACCAGGATCAGCAAACCGCCCAGTAACACCAGCGGCGTGATCCTCTCCCTGAGCAGCAGGTAGGCCAGGATGCTAGAGGCAACCGGCTCGGTCAGGGTGGCCGCTGCCACGAAAGCGGCCGACAGATGGCGCAATGCCCAGTTCAGGGTAGAGTGTCCAATGAGCTGGGGCACGAGAGCCAACGCCAGCATCCAGCCGTAGGCGCGCGGCGTGAAGCCACCCATCGGCGTCCCAGTCACCCAGACAATGAGGAGCAAGGTGATCATCGCAGCGCCATAGACGAGTGCGATGTAGACGACCAGCGACCGCCGTGCACGAACCCGCCGGCCGATCATGAGGTAGCCTGCCACCATCACGGCACCGGTCAGTGCCAGCAGGTCTCCCAGCAACCTGTCCTGGCCACCTGACCGGTCTGCCCAACCGATCACCGCGCTTCCGGCTCCGGCGATGGCGATGCCGACAGCCAGCAGCGTGGAAAGCCGCTCGCTCAGAAAGAGCCGCGAGCCGAGTGCCACGAAGACAGGCCCCATGGACACCAATACCACCGAGCTGGCCACCGAGGTCATGCTGAGGGAGCCGATCCAGGCGGCAAAGTGCAGGCCGAGAAAGATGCCTGACAGGGCAACCAGGAGCCACTCCCTGCGCGAGAGACTGCGCATCTCCTCGCGCCGCGTGAGGACGGCATAGGGGAGAAGCACAAGCGAAGCAAGAACCAGTCGCCAGGCGGCAATCGACAGGCTGGGTACGCCTTCGGCCTGGGCCATCCGGATCAGGATGGAGGCCGAGGACATCGCCACGATGCCGACGCCCAGGCTCAGGATCAGGCGCTTTCGCGATACCACGTTGGCCGCCCCTTGCCCAGCCCTGGTATCCTTCGCTCCGGCCATCATTGAGCTGGCGTGGCGGTCGGTAGGTCTGGCCCCATCGCCGGCGTCAGATCAGCAGGCTGCAGCGGGAGAGTCGGCGTCGCGGAGGGAACGATCGGGGTGGCTGTAGCCGTCGGCTCAACCGCTCCGGTCGCTCCCGGGATCACCACAACGATGAGGCTGATAATCATGCTCAGGACGAGGAAGAGGCTCAGAAGCCAAAGAAGGGTCTGAGTTGTGCTGCGCTTGGAACGCCTTGATTTGGTCATGCAATCCCCTATGGAGCGAAAGTCGCCACTATCGAGCCGCCCGCGCGCGCATCGTCTCGCGCAGCTGGGCGACATCGCGCGGCACGAGGTACGCCACAAGTGCAAAAAAGCCCGCGCACAGAAGCCATGTCGCCGGGCTGATCAGCAGCTTGTCCGCCTGGTGCAGCAAGACAAAGGAAAAGAACACAGAGACGACGTACCAGCGATACCGTGATGCTCTCATGAAGCCTCCTCGACCACAATTATCTGTGACCGCTCCGGGCCGACGGACACAAATTGGATCGGCGCGCGGGCCAGCTCTTCGATCCGGCGCAGGTACGCCTGGGCCGCCGGCGGCAGGTCCTGCCAGCGGCGGCAGTCGCTGGTGTCGGCACACCAGCCGGCCCACGTCTCGTATACGGGCTCGACCAGGTCCTGTACTGCCGTATCGGGCACGTAGTCGAGAACCTGGTTCCCCAGCCGGTATCCCGTGCAGAGCTGGATCTCGGTAAAGGTGTCCAGCACGTCCAACTTGGTCACAGCCACGCCGGAGAAGCCGTTGATCCAACTAGCGTAGCCAATGGCCACGCCGTCGAACCATCCGCAGCGGCGCGGCCGTCCCGTCGTCGCCCCAAACTCGCGCCCGATCTCCTGGAGCATTGCGCCATGCTCGTCGTGCAGCTCGGTTGGAAAGGGCCCGCCGCCCACTGACGTTGAGTAAGCTTTGACGACTCCCAGCACCTGGTCAATGGCACGCGGCGGGATGCCGGTGCCCTCGCAGGCGCCGGCGGCTGTCGGCGAGGACGCCGTGGTATAGGGATAGATGCCCCAATTGATATCCCGCCCGATTCCCAGCTGGCCCTCCAAGAGGAGGCGTTCTCCCGCCCGCACGGCGTCGCGTACCCATGGCAGTGCATCGACGATCCGCCTCTCGTACGTCTGCCGCCAGGCGGATGCCCGTTCCAGGAGATCATTCAGCTGCAGTGGGCCGAGACCATAGAACGCCAAGCGTCCGTTCTGCATCGGCAGGACCACCTCCAGGCGGCGGCGAAGCTCGTCTGGGTCGAGGAGGGCGCCGACCCGAATGCCGTTGTAGCTGTGCTTGTCACCATAGACCGGGCCGATGCCACGGCGGGTTGTGCCCATCGACTCGCCCTCGCCATGGGCCCGGCCGCGGCGGCGGTCTTCTTCGGCACCGTCGAGCAGGCGATGCCAGGGCCAGATCAGGTGTGCGCGCCGGTCTATCCAAAAGTTTGCCGTATCGATGCCGGCAAGCTCCAGCATCGCCAGCTCCTCCGTCAAGGTATCGAGGTTGATGACCGTCCCGGTCCCAAGCACACAGCGTACCTGCGGGTAGAAGATGCCACAAGGGACCAAGTGCAGGGCGAACCTTCCATGCTCGTTGACCACGGTGTGCCCTGCGTTGTCTCCCCCTTGAAACCGGATGACCATGTCTGCCCGCGCGGCAAGGTAGTCCACCACGCGGCCTTTGCCCTCATCTCCCCACTGGGCCCCCACTACCACCGTTACCGTCATTGTTCACTTCCTCTACCGAGTCTCTGGGACACCACGCCTGTCCCAACACGAGGCGACCGCAGTCGCCCCAGCGACACCAGCCTGGGCCGGCCATCGGCGCTGCGCCGGCCTGCTGCCGTTGTTCCTAGACGAGCGGCCAAGGGACGGCACGCCCTGGTCCAGGCTCAGGAAACCTCCCCGACCCGATCAAGTCCTGCAAACGGCCCAGCAGGCCGCTTATCTCTTCTTCAGCCAGGAGCGCCGCCAACGCACGTCCGAGACCTGCACCCGACGGCAGCGTATCCCGCAGCCTCACCAGGTCACGCTGGATGGTGCCGGGCAGAGGAAGCCCCGCATAGTCCCAGATCACGGTGCGGAGCTTGGGAACGACATGAAAGGTGAGTGCGTTGTCGATGGCCCACAGGTGACCTTCCATGTCCTCGAGGCAGTGCCCCGACTTTCGATCGGCGTTGTTGACCGCGGCGTCCAATGCTGCCAGGCGCATCAGGTCGTCCCCGTGCGTGCCTTCATCACGCATCGTGAAGTAATGAGCATCTTCGCGTGCTTCGACAAAGAGCTGGACTGAGCCCAATCCAAAGGGGCCCTCACGCAGCACGGTGGGCGGCACGAGGTCCCAGCCCAGCGCTTCACTCACGAGATAGGTGGCCACTTCGCGCTTTCCGAGCGTTCCCGGAGCAAAATCCCACAGCGGCCTTTCGCCGCGCTGTGGCTTGTAGACGGCCAAGCTCGAAAGGCCGGGCAGGAGAAGCGTTACCAGGAGGGTCGCGTTGGAGCTCCACGGGATCAGGCCCTCGACCTTGATCTCGCCCTCCGAGAGGAGCGAAAGCGCGTCAGCCCGCGCGAGGGAGGCATGGGGTTCTCTCACAGCGCCTTTCGATCGCCGTTCCTGCGCGGGCAGAAGTGGCCCGCTGGATCGATTGGCTGGCCACACACAGCACAGAGCGGCCGCCCCGCCGCGATTGCCTGCTGAGCGTGGAGAGAAAAGGCGCGCATCTGCGCTGGGGTCGCCCAGAAGCGCGCTATCGATGGCTTGGCATCCTGCTCTTCTTCCGTGAGCTCTTCGGCCACCACCACGACCTTGCCGCTGACCTGGTCATAGCCAAGGCTCAACTGCCCTGCGCGGAAAGCGGGTGCCAAGGGCCCTTCGAGCCCTGAGCTGCTCTCCGGGGCCGGCTCGGGGTCGGCGACCAGCTCGGGATCATCGTCCGCCAGGCTCAGGAGGAGCCGGTCGATGGCAGAGGTGAGTGCGGCGAGCTGCTCCTTTTCCACGACAATCGTGACCAGTCGGCGCCCCTTGCGTGCCTGGACAAAAAAGACACGATGCCCTGGCTCTCCCACAGCATCAGCCGTGATTCGATCTACGCGGTTGAGGTCATACACAGCGTGTGGCAAAGTTCACTCCAGACGATGGGGGTCTGCCCCAGCCGAGTCCGTCTGTGGGCGTGGCGGATACGGAAACCCGCCCCACGGGAGGGGCGCCGATGCCGTGGCCGGCATGGCTATGCCTCGGGAACTCGCCCGGAGGCAGTGCCCGGGGCCTGCTGCTCGGAAAAGAGGTGAGCGGAGGTGTGCTGAGGGACCATCATGGACAGGGACCTGGGCAGCACCTCACACTCCAGAGGTGTCCAGCTGAAAGGCTCGCTGTCGACGTGGACCGCCATCGGCTTGTCCGTCTCGACATGTATCGTACGCCCTCGATACACCGTGTGGCGCGGATCGTGCACATGCAGCCCGGTCACGACCGAGAAGAAGGTGCGCATGGAGGCGGCAAAGCCATTGCCTGCAAAGACATCCACATCCAGGAGGCCATCATCGACCCGGGCGTCCATGGACATCCGCACGCCCCCATAGTTGGGTGAATTGCTGATGACCACGAGCACGCACCGGCGGTAAATCAGCTCACCATCAATGGTGATGCGGGTACGTGTGCCCGCCAGGGTGGCCGCGACGCCAAGCCCCTTTGCCACATACCCCACGGCGCCCAGCCGCCGCTGGACCCGGGTGCGAGGCTCTACGGCATAGGTGACCTCGGCATCCAGGCCGATACCACACCACTGCAAGAAGTAACGGCCATTGGCACAGCCGATGTCAATCCGGCGCACACTGCCCGCCAACAGGGCCTTGACAGACTGCACGAGCGGCTGCCAGACGATGGGTGAGCGCCTGGGAAGGCCCAACCCCTTGGCCCACTCGTTGCCTGTGCCGGCCGGCAGCACACCGACGGCCACCTCGCTTCCCACCAGGCCGTTGACAACTTCGTTGATGGTGCCATCGCCCCCGGCGACGAACACCGCGTCCATGCGTTCATCCTGCGCACGCCGCGCAAGGGCAGTCGCTTCGCCGGCCGCTTCGGTGATGTGCAGGGCGGGACCCCAGCCGCGCTCCTCGAGGTAGGAGACCACGGTGGCCAGCTCCGCGCGGGTGCTCCACGGACCAGATGTAGGGTTGGCGATCACAATTGAGCGCATACTCTTCCTATCGCAGACAAGCACGCCATCACTGCCGGCACGGATGTCCGGCAGCAATGCGCATTATACCAGCCAGGCGCCAGCAGCGCCAATCAACCCAAGGGCCTTTACAGTGGGAGGAGCGGGGAAAACGGTCGCCCGCTGCTCTCATTCGAGCAGCGGGCGATAGACGGAGGTCGCCGAGGGAGTGCCTATTCTGGAGCGAGGGCTATCGCGCTTAGCTGGGCCTGCTCCGGTGCGCTGGCGCCAATGCGCAGTGCGCCCTCGATGGCCAGGTCCCGGTAGCCGCGTGCGACGACGACCAGGCCGTAGGCCTGGCCCTTGGGAAGCTGCTGCGGGAAGGCAAAGCGGCCGGAGGAGTCGGTCCGGGCCGAGGTATAGGCCATGTCAGAGCTCTGCTGCTGCACGAAGGTTTGCACCTTGACGCCCGGCCGCAGGGCAATCACCAAGGCCCCGGATATACCCCGCCCCGTGGATTGGTCGACCACCTGCCCCGAGACTTGGGTGTCGGTATCGTCTGTCCTGCGACCGACAACGACTTCACCCTCCGCAGCGACCTGCCCCTTCACGGCGAGAGCGAGGTGATACTTGCCGTCGGGAAGGCCGTTGGGGTTTCTCAGCTGCAGCACGCGCCTGCCCGTGGCGCCGGCATCCCATGCGCCTTGCTCAGAAACAACCGTCTTGCCGTCGACAGCCCAGACTTGAGTCCAAGCCAGGCCGTTCTTCATGCCGGAGAACTCGAAGGTCCCATAGAGCGAAGAGCTGCCGCTGGGCAGGATGGCCGCCGCGTTGATGGGCCGCCCATCAGATGAGACCTGAGTGCTAAAGACGAGGTGCGTGAAAGCAGGGCCAGTCGCCTTGGGCGCCAGCCCGGGCGAAGGGGGTGCCACCGGCTGAGGGGCGCTGCCGCCGCCCGAGGGCTTGACCACCCCACTCGGGGGCTTGACCACCCCACTCGGCGGCTTGACCACCCCGCTCGGCGGCTTGACCACCCCGCTCGGCGGCTTGACCGCCCCGCTCGGGGGCTTGACCGTCCCGCTCGGAGGCTTGACCGTCCCGCTTGGCGGCTTGACCGTCCCGCTCGGAGGCTTGACCGCAGAGCCTGAAGGTTTGACCGTGCTGGCGGCAGGCTTGGCGGAAACACCCGCTTTGGCGAGCAGCGGCTTGGCGAGGTTGATGGGGCGCAGCCCGTTGATGAAACCTCCGATGGCGATGGGGCTGTCATTCTCGTCCACCCGGCCATCCTTGTTGGTGTCCACGACAGGCCGGGCATCGACGGGCGTGATGCCACTGCCCGCTGCAGCCTGGGTAGGGACGCCGATCAGCAGGCCATCGAGGTCCACAGCCGTGCCGCCGCTGTTGCCTCCGGCGATGGTCGCATCGGTTTTGATCCAGGCTCGCTTGGCCGAGACGCCGGACTCTTTCGAGAACCCAGAGACCGCCCCGGTGGTAAAGGTCACAGTCTCTCCCCCAATGCCTGGGTAGCCTAGGATGCAGATCTGGTCGCCCAGCTCCAGTGCATCCGAGTCGCCCAGATCGAGCGCCGGAAGGTTCAGCGATGTGACTCGCTTTCCATCGAGTCCGGAGACGATCTTGAGCACGGCCAGGTCAATCTCGGGGGCCTGGACCGCCACCTGGGCAATGTAGGTGAGCGCAGGCGCTTCGTCTGAGCGCCCGGTGATGGCGATTCCCAGCATGTCGGCCGCCGGCGCGGACATACCCATCGCGCGTGGATTGGCGACATGGCAATTGGTCAGGATCAGCCCTGAGGAATGTATCACTGTTCCAGAGCCGGTCCAGACGGGGCTCAAGTTGCCCAGGAAGGCCCGCTGCAGCGCGACGATCTGGACAACACTGCGCATCACCTTCTCAGTGACTGCGCGGTTTGGCGACGCGAAGCGATCGGCAGTATCCATGTGGGGCCTCCTCTGCGCTACTTTGGCCACTCATCCAGCATGCCGTCAAGGCCGCTCTCCCGGGGCTTGCGGGGGGCCTGCGCCGATGCGGCGCTGCCCACCTGACCACCCAAGGCGTTGAGCACTTCCTGCAGGCTGGCTTCCGCCGTCCGGCGATCGAGCCCCGTGGCAGCGGCCAGTTCCTGGGCCATGCCGGTGGCACGGATGTCGGACTTGCGCACCGGCACGCCGCTGTTCATCCTGCCCAGCAGGCCATCCAACGACAACCCCTGCTCGCCGGAGCCGGCAGGGGCGGGTGCGCCTGCCTGTGTGCGGCCCTTCAGCAGCTTGCCCAACACAAAGACCACCACGGCATGGGCTATCTGCGGGGGAAGTCCAAGCTTCTTGGAGAGCAGGCCGGCAATCGCCGAGGTGAAGGGATCGGCCGCCGACGACGAGCCACTGCCCCCCATGACGGCTCCCAAGATGTCCCCCAGCCCGCCACCGCCGAGACCCGGGGCAGCGCCCGAGCCGATGCCGGGAGCCTCACCCATGCCAGAACCCAGGCCGCCCCCGCCCAGGAGACCCTGGAGCAGGCCGCCGAGGTCCAGGCCTCCGGCGCCACCCAGACCTGACGAAGGGGCCGACGGCATCCCTGCGCCTTCAGCAGCGCCGCCCCCGAGCAGGCCTTGAAGGATGCCAGAGAGGGGATCCTCAGCTGCTCCTTCCTCGGATGCCTGCTGCCCACTGCCCTGAATCAATGCCTTGAATAGATCTTCCATTTCCGTTCAACTCCTTCTGACGGGGGTTTTCCCCGACTCTTCCGCAAGCCGTCCGAACGCGCTCGCGTACCAAGAGATCACTCTACCACTCGCTCGTTACGCACTATATTACAGGGCGGTCTGCGCGCAGAGGCTACGCGGCCGCCTCCCCAAGCATCTTGAGCACCTGGCTCACGCTCGCTGCAAGCGTTGCCGCATCGAGTCCGGTCTGCTGCGCCAGATCCTCCAGCTCCTCGGCAGGCTCACTTGTTGTTATGTCCACCGAAGGACCACCCCGAGTCTGTTGGAAAAAGCCAAGATCCAGCTCGCCCGTCCCGGGTGCGGCCGCCTCGACCGTCTCTGCAGTCGCCTTTTCCTTCTTGCTCTTCACGAGCCTGTCGAGGATAGCGCCGACCACTACCTCGGCTGCGCCAGACGAGAGCCCCAGGTTCTTGGTCAGGTGCTCCAGGATCGCCTCCACAATCGCCTCGGTGCCCTTCTCGCCTGCCGCACGGCGCTCGAGCAGCTCGGAGATCAGGTCCCCCAAGTCCCGCTTTCGCCGCGGGCGCCGCTTGGAGGTGCTCGAGGCCTCTTTCTTGGTGGTCTTGGGCTTTGACGTGCCTGTCTTGGGCTTGGCCGTCGACTTGGCGGTCTTGGGCTTGGCCTTCGACGTGCCGGTCTTGGGCTTTGCCGTCGACTTGGATTTCTCGCCGTCCTTGGCCGTCTTGCTCGTCTTGCGTTTTGGGGTTGGCTTGTCGTCGTCCTTGGCCGCCTTGGTTGTCTTGGGTTTGGCCGTCGCCTTGGGCTTTTCGGCGTCCTTCTTGGTTGTCTTGCGGCTCGACGTGGTCTTGCGCTTGCTCGTGGTGGTCTTCCGGGCTGCCCGGGCAGCCGGCTCTGCAGCGGAAGTACCATCAGAGATCGACCAACCGCCGACCCTGGTGTCCTCGCCTGGATGCTCGTCCTGTGTACCCATTTGTCCTCCTCGACTTGTCCAAAGCCCGGCCCAGGTCGCCGCGCGTCTTGGCGAGCAAGGCAGGCGTCCGGGTGCTACCTCGCCGGCCGCGGCTGCGCCGTGCGGCGGAACCGTTGCTTGTCTTCCTCGCTGACAGCCAGCATCTCGCGGGCGCTGGCAGAGGTGAGATCGGTCACTGCGCCCAGCATGGAGGCAATCTCCCCCTGGCGATCCGCGCCCAGGAGGGATCGGATTCGGGTGACAGTCCTGTCGCCCGAGACTCCCTTGGCCACGTGAAGATGCTGGTCCCCGTAAGAGGCCAGTTGTGGGAGGTGAGTGACGCACAGCACCTGGTGCCGGCAGAGAGCCCCCCCATCGCCAGCCGTGAGTGCCCAGAGCTTTTGCCCGACGACCGCTCCAATTCTCCCGCCGATGCCCGAGTCGATCTCGTCGAATATGAGAGTCGGAGTCCGGTCCGCAAGTGCGAGAACCGTCTTGAGTGCCAACATCAGGCGCGACGTTTCGCCCCCGGAGGCGATCTTGACCAGAGGTTTCAGCCCTTCACCGACGTTGGGGGCAATCAGGAACTCGACCTGATCGAGGCCGGCCGAGTCAAACGCGACACGCCTGCCGTCGACGATTGCCCCTTCGGGGTCATCCCGCCAGTCGATGGCTACACCGAAGCGGGCACGCGCCATGCTGAGCTCGTCCAGCTGCGCCTCGATTCCTGCGGCCAGCCGGTTGCTCGCCTCGCGCCTTTGTGCCGAGAGGTCGGCGCCGGCCTGGCCGATGGCACGTAGGAGCCGCTCCTCCTCCCCTTCAAGCTCCGCGATCCGCTCGCCGCTGTGCTCAATCGTCTCGAGCTTGCGCCGCGCAGCAGTCTCGAACGCCAGCACACCCTCGACGCCATCGCCATACTTGCGCTGGAGATTGTGAATGAGGGCAAGGCGCTCCTCTACCTGGTCCAGTCGCTCGGGGTTGAACTCAATCTGGTCTCGGTAATCGCGCAGCGTGCGGGCTAGGTCGTCCAATTGGTCACTCACGGAGACCAGGCTGCCATGGAGCGCTGCACTGGAGGGATCGAGCCGCGCCAGGCCGGCCACCGCACGGGCTGCCTCCTGCACCAAGTCGATGGCCGAGCGGCGATCGTCCTCGCCCTCGTAGAGGACGCCGTAGGCCACATCGGCAGCCTGGGCGAGCTGCTCAGCGTTGGCCAGGCGCACCCTCTCCACCGAGAGCTCTTGGTCCTCGCCGGGCCGAAGGTGAGCCGACTCAATCTCCCCGACCTGGTACCGCAAGAGATCGATGCGGTGGGCGCGCTCACGCTCATCCTGCCTAAGGTCGGCCAGCTCTTTGCGCACAGCACGCAGCTTGCGGACCAATGCCGCGACCTGCTCGCGCAAAGGCCACAGATCGCCGAAACGGTCCAGCAGGTCGACATGCTCGCGGGCACGCATGAGCGACAAGTGCTCCGTCTGGCCATGGATGTCTACCAGTTGTTCACCGATACTGCTGAGCACTCGAAGGGAGACCGACCGACCGTTCACGCGGCAGATGGTGCGGCCCCCGCGGCGGACCTCACGTCCCAGCGCCAAGAGGCTGGGCACGTCACCTTCCAGCCCTTCCTGCTCCAAGAGCGGCTGGAGCCGGCCGGCCGTCTCGCCATCCAAGACGAACGTCCCTTCGACCAGGGCCCTTTCCGCCCCTGCCCGGATCATATCTGCCTCGGCGCGTCCGCCCAGTAGGAGGCTCACTGCGTCGATGATGATCGACTTGCCGGCGCCAGTCTCGCCGGTCAGCACACAGAAGCCGGGGAGGAAGCTGATCTGAAGGGTGTCGATGATCGCTAGGTCACGGATGGTGAGGTCGTTAAGCATGGGATGACTCTGCGACGGTCCTATTCCCCAGTGTGGAGCCATGTGCCCGGCCGGGAGGCGGACATGGCGGTCAGCGCAGGCGAGCCGAGGCGGCGCCGACGGAAAGAACAAGAAAGATGCCCAGCGTGAGCAGGCTCCAGATGTCGAGCCTGCCCCACCGCAGAAGCAAACCCGCTACCGCCCCCAACACGATGCCGGCGCTCACCGCCAGCCAAAGGTACCGGCTGCGCCGCCGGCGCACAAGAAAACGCACGGCTTCGGCAATCCCAACGCCGACGGCCGGTCCCAGGATCAGGCCAAAGAACCAGCCACGCACGGCAAGCATCAGAAATCCTGCGAGCCCACCCAAGACAAAGCCCATGATCGCGCCGACCCCATAGTCGAGGGGGCCGCCGGAGTAGAAGACAGCCTGCTGCCGTCCGACGCACTCCTTGCAGCGATAGCCGACCGGCGTCCGGACGGCGCAGCGAACACAGATCGGCTTGCTGCACCGGTTGCAGCGCAGCATGGTCGCGACCGATGGGTGGTTGGCGCAGTAGAGGACGGTCTCTGGGTCAGACATACAAGGTTCCGTTGGCTGGTCTCGCCTGGATTCTAACCGCAAACAGGAGGGGGGTCAAGTCAGCCCGAGCTGCGTTCCCCACGCAGGGTAGCCCGTGCCAAGACGGTCAGGAGGATGAGCGTCCCAAGGCCCAAGGCCACCAGCGTGATGAGCTTTAGCAGGCGTGAGCTGACAAGCAGCGCCGCCGTCCCAAGGAGTATGCAGTAGCCGTAGTAGATCAACACGACCTGCCGCGAGCTCAGTCCGAGGTCCAGCAGCCGATAGTGGAGATGGCGCCGGTCCGCCTGGCCCGGAGACTGGCCTGCCCGGATGCGGCTGACGATCAGCCATGCGACATCGATAATCGGGATGAAGAGAACAAGCAGAACCAGGGCGAGCTTGGCGCCTGCCGCGATGCCCAGTGTGGCGATGGCAAAGCCGAGCAGCCAGGAGCCGGAGCCCAGGAAGATCCGGGCTGGGAAGAAGTTGTAGGGCAGGAAGCCGAGAGTGGCCCCCAGCAGCGCGAGGGGCAGCAAGGCGACGCTGTATTGGCCTTCCCTGATCATGTGGATGGCAAGGAAGCCACTGACGATCGCACCGACCCCCGCAGCCAACCCGTCCACTCCGTCCAGGAAGTTGACCGTGTTGATCATGCCCATGATCCAGAAGAGGGTAACGAGGATGGTCAGCCAGAGAGGAAATGGGCCCAGGAGCTGGTCGGTGAAGGGGTTCATCACCTGCTCGATAAAGACCAGGCACAAGATGGCGATGCCTGCGGCGGTGGCTTGAAACAGGTACTGCGGGCCAGGCTTGAGATCCCTCCAATCGTCAACGAGGCCGGCGACAAAGAGGAACGCAGTGCCCAGGATGATACCGAAAAAGCGGGTGAACTCCTTGGGGTCCTGGCGGGGGACCGGCAGTAGTTGGGACAGGATCATGGCCCCCAGGAAAGCGATGAAGAGGGCGATTCCCCCGGTGCGGGCGACAACGCCCTGGTGCCGGCGCCTTCCTCCCGGGCGATCGACGAGTCCCCATCGCTTGCCCAGGGCAGCCGCCAGCGGCGTCACCCCAAGCGCCAGGAGAAACCCACAACCCAAGACCGCCACAAAGGGCCAGGGGCTCAACAGTCCCGCCGCTCCCTATCCCCACGGGCGGCAGGAGAGAAGCGCCGCCTACAGGAACAGCTCATAGGATGTGCGCCAAGAACTGCCGGGTGCGCTCTTCCTTCGGGTTTGTGAATAGCTCAGCCGGCGGCCCCTCCTCTGCCCAGAGCCCATCTGCCATCAGGATCACCCGGTGGGCAACGTCGCGGGCAAAGTGGAGCTCGTGCGTGACGACCAGCATGGTCATGCCTTCCGTGGCGAGCCGCTCCATGACCTCCACCACCTCCCCGATCAGCTCGGGGTCGAGCGCGGATGTGGGCTCGTCAAAGAGCATGATCTTGGGCTCCATCGCCAACGCACGCGCGATGGCCACGCGCTGCTGCTGTCCGCCGGAGAGCCGGGAGGGATACTCATCTCTCTTATCGGAGAGGCCAACCCAACGGAGCAGCTCTTCTGCCTTCGCAAGCGCCTTGTCCCGGGACCACCCCTTGACCGTTGCCGGAGCCTCGATGATGTTCTGAAGCGCGGTCATGTGGGGGAAGAGATTAAACTGCTGGAACACCATTCCGGCACGCTTGCGAAGCTCGCGGATCTGGCGCCGGTGGCGGTTCGCCGGCTCGCGCGCATCGATCACGACACCGTCGATCTCGATGGTGCCGGCAGAGGGCTCTTCCAGGAAGTTGAGGCAGCGCAGGAAGGTGCTCTTGCCTCCCCCAGACGGTCCGATGATCACCACGACTTCGCCGGGCGCGACGTCGAGGTCCACACCCTTGATAACATGCAGCGGCCCGAAGTACTTGTGCAGCCCTCTGACCTTGATGATCGGTTCTGTCATCGATCCTTGCCCCTCTTTATCGCTCTTGCTGACCCAATGGGCCTAGCGCCGCTCGCCGCGAGCCATGTACTCCTCGAGCCGCCCCTGCAGCGCCTGGAAGACCACGGTCAGGATCCAGTAGAAAGCAGCGGCGATAATAAAGGTCTCCATGTTGCGGAAGTATTGGCGGCCTATCTTTTGTGCGCGATAGGTCAGCTCCCACACCGCCATGACGGATACCAGGGACGAGTCTTTCATCATTGCGATGAACTCGTTGCCAATGGGAGGGATCACGATGCGAAAGGCCTGCGGGAGCACAATCTTGCGCAGGGTCTGCGCGCGCGACATCCCGAGCGCCGAAGCCGCTTCGTACTGCCCCTTGCCGATCGCCTGGATACCGGCCCGGAAGATCTCAGTCATGTAGGCGCCATAGTTGACGCCCAGCGCCAGAACACCGGCCACAACCGCATCCAGGACAATGTTCAACCGGGGGAGGCCCAGGTACCAGATATAGATCTGTACCAGAAGGGGCGTGCCGCGGATGAGCGAGATGTAGAAGCCGGAGATTCCGTTGGCGACCGCATTCCGGGAGAGGCGCCCCAGTGCGCCCAGAAGGGCCAGGATGATCGCGAGCACAATGGACATCGCCGAGACGCCGAGGGTCAGGCCCGCGCCTTTCATGATGAAGGGAAGATAGTGACCCATGAAGGAGACATCAAGGTTGAAGCGGCGCAGAACCGAATAGAGCAGAACGAGCAGCCCGAACCAGACGGCCAGCGTAAAGAGGCCGAATCGCAGCTTGGCGGTCTGCTGGCTGACCATCAACTGGCGTGACAGGGATGCCTGCAGCGGCGCCTCGTACTGGCGCACTACAGGGCGGCGCGTGAGGACGACCAAGATCACCACGTACCAGAGCAAGAGCGCGAGCAAAGGCCACCCAATGCGCAGCCTACCGCTCCACTGTAGGGGATATGTGAGCACCTCGAACACCGGCACGCCCAAGACCACGATAGGGCCCAGCAGGTACAGGCCAAGCGTTAGGAGGTGGCTCCAGGTCGCGGACCGGCGCAACCCCCATGCACAGAGCAGGCCAAGGACACCGCTCAGCAGCAGCCACGCGGCCAGGAGCTTGCCCCAGGACGGCTGCAGACCAGGGCGCGACCACTCCAGGTGGGTCACATACTGGTTGGCCGATTCCCAGGCCCGCACGGTGCCGTCCGCACCGGCGGTAAAGATCGAGCCAGTCGTGGGGCCGAAGGCTACAGCCGTGATGGTACCCAGGTGCCCCTCAAAAATGGCGGTGCCCTTTCCCGCCGGCATCCGGAACGTCCGGGCTTTGGTATCCTGGCTGCCGGTCAAGAGAGTGCTGCCCAGGTCGTCGAAGAGGAGGCTGGTGACACCCGACCAATGACCCTCCGACGATGCCGTGACCTTTCCCGTCTCCACATTCCACTGCAGGAGATCGGAGTCTGCGCCGCCAGAGACCAAGATCTCACCGTCCGGACTGAAGGCAAGGGCGGTCACGTCCTTGGTGTGACCGATCCAGGAGTCGGGATCTTCCGGCTCTTCGAGATACCCCTCGAGCTTTTGGACCTGCTCGCCGGTCTTGACGTCCCACACCAGGATGGTCGGACCGCTGGCGGAAGCAACCCTGGCGCCATCGGCATCGATGGCTATCACGCTCCCGGCGGCAGAGTCGATGCTTTGGACCTCCTGCCTCATGGCCAGATCCCAGACGTGAACGGAGCCATCTTTGGCCAACGTCGCCAGCAGGGTGCGCTCCGCATTCCAGTCCGCATCTAGCAGTGGTGCGCTTGCCAGGTCGAGCTGGCTTCCCACGCTGTACGTCTCCAGGTCCCACGTCCACAGCTTGCCGTCGCCGGTCACAGAAAAGAGCCGGCTGCCATCAGGCGCAAAGGCGACGTCGATTACGGGCGCGCCGCTGCCAGCCAGCCGGTGCGCCGTCCAGGCAGGCTGCGATGCGATGTCGAAATCCCTGCCGACGCCGGTGGGGAGCTTTTTCGGCAGCTCCCAGACCCGGACGACGCCATCCTGCGCACCGGCAGCCAACAGGTTTTTTTGCGGGCTCAGCTCCATGTCGCCAAACGGGCTGACCACAGACAGGCGCAGAGGCCCTGCGAGGTAGTATTGCGCGGCATAGGCCAGGCTCAGCAGCGACGTAACGACGACCAGAAAGAGAAGAACCCTGGCCGCCCTGGGCATGGTTGATTGGCCCTCATCACTCGCTTGCGTCATACCACACTCCTCCTGGGAGACCCTCCCTCTGCCAAGGCCGAAAACTAGCGAACAAACTTCTCAGCGTAATGGCATGCCACGCTGTGATCCACGTCCAGGTCTCGCAGGGCCGGCTCCTCTACGGAGCAGTGCTCCTGGGCAACCGGGCAGCGTGGGTGAAAGCGGCAGCCGCTCGGCGGGCGCAGGGGGCTGGGGACATCCCCCTCGAGAATCGTGCGTTGGCGGAGGCGTCCCGGCACCGGTACCGGGATGGCAGACAACAGCGCCCGCGTGTAGGGGTGCAGAGGCTGGTCGTACAGCGGCCTGCGCTCTGCGATCTCGACGACCTTTCCCAAGTACATCACGGCAATCCGGTCGCTGATGTGCTCCACCACGCTCATGTTGTGGGCGATGAAAAGGAGCGTGAGCCCGAGCTCACGCTGAAGCTGGCGGAGGAGGTTGAGGACCTGTGCCTGGATAGATACGTCGAGGGCCGAAACCGGCTCATCGCAGACGACGAACTTGGGGCCGAGGATGAGGGCACGCGCGATGCCAATGCGCTGGCGCTGGCCGCCCGAGAACTCGTGAGGATAGCGGCGCATGTGATCCTCAGACAGGCCGACCAGCTGCATCGCATCGAGGACTTTGCGTCGCCGCTCCACGCCGTCACGGACGCCGTGGACATACAGGCCCTCTCCGATGCTGTCGGCAATCTTGGCGCGTGGATCGAGGGAGGAAAAGGGGTCCTGGAAGATGATCTGCATCTCCCGGCGCAGCGGCTTCATCTCCTCGGCAGACAGGGCCAGGAGGTCACGTCCTTCAAAGAGGACCTCACCCGAGGTGGGTGCAATCAGCCTCAGGATGCAGCGCCCCACGGTCGTCTTGCCGCAGCCTGATTCGCCGACCAGGCCCAGGGTTTCGCCTGACCTGATTGTCAGGCTCACGCCATCCACTGCCTTGACCCAGCCCTGCACACGCTGCAGCAGGCCGCCGCGCACGGGAAAGTGCTTGGTCAGGTCCCTGACTTCGATCAGATTCTCCAAAGTCGGCTCCTCAGTCGCGACTCGCTCGCGCTGTGCGCTTCGGCGCGCAGGCTATTGGTGCAGCCAGCAGCGCGCGCTGTGGCGGATGGCCGCAGGCGCCAGCGGCGGCTCTTCGGTAAGGCATATCTCCAGGCTGTGCTCGACCCGGGCACGGCAGCGTGGCGCAAACCGGCAGCCGGCCGGCAGGTTGATCAGGTTAGGCACCGTGCCGGGGATAATGTCCAACTCGTCCTTCTGCTGACCCAGGACCGGCACTGAGCCAAGCAGCCCCTGCGTGTAGGGATGCAGCGGGTCCGAGAAAAGGGCGGCAATGTCGGCCTCTTCGACGATTTGCCCCGCGTACATAACCGCGATGCGAGAAGCCATCTCGGCAACGACTCCAAGGTCGTGGGTGATCAGGACAATCGCCGTGCCCATGTTGGACTGGACGTTGCGCATCAGATCGAGGATTTGGGCCTGGATCGTCACGTCCAGCGCCGTTGTGGGCTCGTCCGCAAAGAGCAGATCGGGATCGCAGGCGAGCGCCATGGCAATCATGACCCGCTGGGCCATGCCACCCGACAGCTCGTGAGGAAACGCCTTGAGCCGGCGCTCGGGATCGGAAATGCCGACCTGCCGGAGGAGCTCGAGTGCCCGCTCCCTGGCGGGTCCCCGCTTGAGCCTCTGGTGAACCCGGTAGACTTCGGAGAGCTGGTGCTCGACGTTGTAGACCGGGTTCAGGCAGGACGTGGGCTGCTGGAAGATCATGGACATGCGGCGGCCGCGGATTGCGGTCATTTCCCTCTGCCGCATCTTGGCCAGGTTCATCCCGTCGAACCAGATCTCGCCCGATTCGATCTTGCCGGGATAAGAGATGAGTCGCATCACCGACAGCGAGGCCACGCTCTTGCCGCAGCCTGACTCACCAACGAGCCCCACGACCTCGCCACGGTTGACGTGAAAGTCGATGCCGTCCACCGCTTTCACCACGCCATCGAGCGTGTGGAAGTAGGTGCGCAGGTTGCGAATGTCCAGGAGAAGCTCGTCCGGCTTGGCCGTGTCACTGGGTTGAGTCATGATACCTCTGCGCACTACCGGTTGAGGCGTGGATCGAGGGCGTCTCGCATCCCGTCCCCCAGGAGATTGAAGCTGAGCACGGTGAGCATGATAGCGATTCCGGGGAAGAATACCAGGTGGGGCGCCGTAAAGACCTGGTTCCGCTCTGCGCCGAGCATGGATCCCCACTCCGGCATGGGAGGCTGGGCGCCCAGCCCGAGGAAGGACAGAGCTGCCGCATCCAGGATGGCCGTCGCGATCCCCAATGTCCCGGCGACAATCAGAGGGGTGAGCGCATTCGGCAAGATGCGGTGAAAGAGGATGCGCGAACTCCGGACCCCCAGGGCACGGTCGGCCGTCACGAAATCGGCCTCTTTCACAGAAAGGACGCTCGCCCGCACAATGCGCGCATAGACCGGGATCGACACGATGCCGATGGCCAGCAGGGCATTGATTAATCCGGGGCCGAGCACCGTAACGATGGCGATGGAAAGGATCAGAGACGGGAATGCCAGGACGACATCCATAAGGCGCATAATGACATTGTCCGCCCAGCCACCGGCATACCCCGCGACTGCCCCCAGGAGGGTGCCGAGCACGATGGCAAAGCCCACCGTGGTGAAGCCAATGATCAGGGACCATTGAGCGCCATACACCATCCGGCTGTAAAAGTCGCGCAGGTTGCCATCCGTTCCGAGGATGTGCTGCGGCGTTTCCTCAGGACAACCGAAGAGGTGAATGCAGGGAGGCATCCTCTTCTTGACTCCCGCTGCCACCTCCTCCGGGATGTCCAGCATGGGGATTTCCGGGTCGTGGGTCGCCAGCACGGTGTGAAAGAGAGCGACGAAGACCAGCATTCCAAGCAGGACCATTCCTACGATGGCCGAGCGTTTCCGGAACAGGTGCCTGAACGCGTCGCGCCACAAGGAGCTTGGGCGCTGCCTTGCAGTCTCGTCAAGCGTGGGTACGTCCGAAGATGAGAGCTTGCCATAGGTCGTCATGGTCGGATCCCCCTACTGCAGCCGTACGCGGGGGTCTAGGTAGGCGTATGACACATCGACAATCAGATTGATGGTCACAAACAGGACGGCAATCACCAGCGTGAAGCCCTCAACCACGCGGTAGTCGCGCGCGGTTATGGCTTCGTACAGAGCACGGCCCACGCCCGAAAGGTTGAAGATGGTCTCGGTCAGCACCGCACCCGCCAGCAGGATGCCAAACTGAAGGCCGATGATCGTCACCACCGGCAGCATGGCGTTGCGCAGCCCGTGCCGCATGATGACGGTCCACTCCTTCAGGCCCTTGGAGCGCGCCGTACGGATATAGTCCAGGCCCAGCACATCGAGAAGGCTCGAGCGGGTCATGCGTGCAATGATCGCCATGGGGATCGTTCCCAGCGCGACGGCCGGCAGGATGAGATGCTTCAGAGCATCTGCCAGGCCTGTCCAGTTCCCCGAGAGGAGTGCGTTGAGTGCATGCATTTTGGACAGGAAGTCAAGGGCGGTCTTGACGACACCGCCCACCTGCCAATCAAATGCCTGGTAGAGGGGGGGAATAATCACGCCGGCCTGTAGGGTCCCTGACGGAGGGAGCTGAAGCGGCGTATCCTTCAACAGCACAGCAAAGACGTACTGCAGCATCAGCCCCAGCCAGAACACCGGCATGGAGACACCGATGTTGGCCGTAATCATCGTGGCGACGTCCACGCCTGTGTTGTGCCAGTTGGCAGACACGATGCCCAGTGGGATCCCAACGAGTATCGCGAAGAAAAGGGCAAAGAAACTCAGCTGCAGGGTGACTGGGAGTCTCTCCACCAGCATCTGGGTGACAGGCCGCCCCTGCCGATAGGAGTCGCCCAGATCGCCGCGCACGAGCTCGCGCAGATAGTAGAAAAACTGGACAGGGATCGGCTCGTTCAGTCCCCGCCGCTCCAGGTACGGCTCGCAGATTTCGTCCGTGGCCCGCTCCCCGAGGGCCGCCCTGCAGGGGTCCCCGGGAATCAGGCGCACCAGCGTAAACACGACGAACACGATCCCGAGCAAAACGGGTATCGCCAGGAGCAGGCGACGTAGGACGTATCCGGTCATACTGTCCTCCGTAGGCGCAGGGTTGGAGCCCGCCCCTACCCAGTAGAAACGATGGGGCGGCGTCGGAGCGCCACCCCATCTTGCCGTGGTTTCTTGGTGTTCCGCGGGATGGAGGTCCGGCGCAAGGCCGCAGGCTCATCAGCCAAGCTGCTTTGCCTATGCCCGGCCGGACCTCCTCCCATGGATGTCTATTCCGGCGCGTTCAAGAACGAGCCGAACAGCGAAGAGAAGTAGGTGAACGATCCATCGCGGCCGACATGGAGCGGGTGAGCCGCATCCCATTGCACCGCGTAGGAATCCACGACATCCTTCGCATCGAGTGTGCTACCATCGTGGAACTTGACGCCGGCCCGCAGCTTGCAGGTCCAAACGGTCAAGTCCTCGTTCGCGTCGCAGCTCTCAGCCAGTGAGGGCTCGGTGTCGGTCCCGCCGACCACAAAGGCGAGCAGCGATTCCTGCATCTGCTCGCAGGCACGCAGGGACTCGCCGTCCGTCTCGTCGGGGCAGTAGAGGCCGATCGGCTCGGCGTTCTGCATCCACACGAAAGTCTTGCGGCCGCCGGGGTCCATCACCTTAAAGGTCTCGTTGCCCAGCGGGCTCGCGTGCGCACCCTTCACGTCGGCCTTGTATACCGTGGCGGAGCCGCCGTGGGCGACCGGCACCATCGGCACGTGCTGCTTCAGCAGGTTGTTTGCCTCAGCATACAGCGCGTTGCGTGCGGCCTGATCAGACAGCGTGCCTGCTTCCTTGAGCACTTCCCAGATGTCGGGGAAGCCTGCGCCGAACTGGGCGGAGGCACCCTGCCCAAAGTGATAGTCCAGGAAGTTGGTCTGGTCGGGGTAATCCGCACCCCAGCCCAGCAGGTGGAGGCCTTCGAGCTGACCGGCATCCGCAGCATCGATGAAGGCGCCCGATTCCATGACGACGATCTCGGCGTCGATGTTCAGGTTGGCCTTGAGCTGCGCCTGGAGGTCCTGCGCCACGACGCCCGGCTGCGGCAGGTAGCCGCGGACAACGTCTCGGTAGTTAAGCTTGGTCTTGAAGCCGTTGGCAAAGCCCGCATCTGCGAGGAGAGCCTTGGCCGCGGCGACGTCGAACTTGTACCACTCCTCCCCTTCGCATCCACCTGGGATGGCGCAGGGCGTAAAGTGGCTGGCGACGACAGAGCCCTCCGGGTAAAAGTTGTCCACGATGCGCTGGCGGTCGATGCCCATGGCAATCGCCTGCCGCACCTTCTCATTGTCGAAGGGTGCGCCAGCGTTGTTCATGCCCAGGTAGAAGACGTTGAGCGCCTCGCGCGGGTAGAGGGTGATGCTGCTGTCGGCCAGGATCGTCGGAAAGTCGTCCGGCGTTGGGTTGTCTATCCCATCCACGTTGCCCGACTGCAGCTCGACCAGGCGCTGGGCACCTTCCGTGCTCCAGCGGAAGACAAGGGTATCGACAAAGCCCGGCTCACCCCAGTAGTCTGGGTTCTTTTCCATGATGAGCTGCTCGCCGCGCTGCCACTCCACCAGCTTGTAGGGACCGGTGCCGTTCGGCTTGTCCACGATGGTGCCGGTTCCGCCTGTGGACTCGAGGTAGGCGGAGTCGTTGATGGCAAAGGCCGAGAAGGCAACCTTGGAGCGGAAGGCCACGTCGGGGTAGCATAGGGTGAAGCGGACGGTCAGGTCGTCGACGGCCTCCATCTTGAGAAACTCGCCGCCATAGTCGCAGTTGGGTGCTTCGTAGGCGAACAAGACTTCCTCTGCCGGTGCCTCGCCCTCACCCGGCTTGACGACCGAAGTGAGGTCGATGCCGTACCACTTCAGGGAGAGTTCGCTGAGCTTGCTCACGCCGGTGTCCTTGTTGGGGGCGTGTAGCTTCTTGAGGATGCCGTTGAGCTGGCTGATCATCTTGTCCGATGTGCCGCGAGACTTGTCCAGTGCGAAGGCGAGCGGCTCGTAGAAGGCCGGCGTGCCCACGTACTTGAGGGGCTGGCCTTCGTCGATGGCCGTCTGGATGGTGGGCTGGGCCGACATGACGGCGTCGAGCCGTGTCCCATCACCCAGTGCCAGGTCCTGGATCGCTTCGGCATCGGTGCTGTAGGGCACCACTGCCAGGTCAGCCGGCGGATCGTACGCGATCTCGCCGCCCATGATGGTCAGCGCGCCGTTGAGGTAAGCCTCATAGGTGGTAGCCGTCCCCAGGCCGACCTTCTTGCCGGCCAGGTCCTCGACGGAGTTGATGGTGGTATTGTCCTTGTGCACGGCGAAGGAGGCCGGCGTGTAGTAGTAGGGATCGGTGAACCAGAGAATCTGGGCGCGCTCCTCGGTCGGAGTCATCGAGCCGATGCTCAGGTCCCAGCGCTTGCCCCAGTTTCCGCCGGTGATCATGTCCCAGTCGGGCGTGACGAATTCGACTTCGACACCCAGTGCCTTTGCCACTTCCTTGGCCACGTCGATGTCAAAGCCATCCAGCTCGCCCTTGTCATTCAGGAAGCTCTGCGGCTTGTAGTTGGGGTCGGTCGAGACGATGAGCTTTTTGGCGAGCTTGACCTCGCCGTAGAGGTCGGCGACGGGCGCTGCGCCACCGGGCGCATTCTCCGCCAGGCTGACATTCGCATCGGCCTGGAGCTGCGCCAGCGTCTTGTCGATGTCTTCACCCTCGAGGATCAGGTTGTAGGCGTTCTCCATCTTGCGGCGGACATCTTCGTAGCAGGCACACCACTGAGCCTCGAAGGTGCCGTACTGCAGCAAGTCGAAGGCCGTCTTGAAGACGGGGTTCTCGGCGAAGTAGTCTTCCATGCCGGCAGCAGCCGAGGCGCGCACCGGGAAGTAGTTGCTGATCTTGGCCCAGCGGGCGTTGTTCTCGCTGTTGGTGAACCACTTCAGGAAGAGCCAGCCCGCCAACTCCTGCGCGTCTGTCGTCTCTGGAATGGCGATCGGTGCGCCGTAGACGTTCTGCACCGGAACGTCACCGCCGTCCTTGTACGGCAGCGGCGCCACGCTCCACTCGAACTCGCCCTTCTCACCTTCTGCGACGGCACTGGCGTAGTAGGGCAGGCCGGAGGAGGAGCCGATGGTGAAGAGCGTCTTGTAGTTGCCAAAGTCGGTCTGGTCGCCGTACGCTTCTGCCATCTGGGCGATGCAGCCCTCGTCGTACAGCTCCTTCATGAAGCGCATCGTCTCCTTGACGGTGTCACTCTCAAAGTCAAAGGAGGTGCCGTCCTCCATGAAGTAGGTGCCGTGCCGGCTAAAGACCATGCTGGAGAAGCGCGAGGCATCGGCGCTGATCTCGTATCCGATGGTCCCCGCGGCGGGGTCGGAGGCGGCGCAGGCCATCTCCTTGAACTCGGCCCACGTCTCGGGCGGGCCGTCAAAGCCCAGCTCTGTTAACCAAGTCTGGTTGTAGTAGAGCACTTCCATCGAGTTCTGGGGCGGGAAAGCCAGCTGGAAGTGTCCGTCGCCGAACTGCGGGTTGACGTTGGCCTCCAGGACGCCCGGGAAAAAGTCCGCCTTGTCCTCAGCGGTCAGACCCCACTTGGCGCTTTCGATCAGCGCGTCCATGTCCACCAGCGCGTCAGAGAGCTGGAACTTGGCCAGGCTGTTGGGGTACTGCGAGATGAGGTTTGGCAGCAGCGTGGGATCGTCGGCCGCGATGGCGGCGATCATCTTGTCGTAGATCTCCGAGTAGCCACCGGCATACTCCGAGACGACCTTGATGCCCCACTCGTTGGTGGCATTGAACTCGTCGACCATCTCCTGCAGGCCCTCGGCGCGAGAGCCCGTGTGCTGGTGCCACCAAAGCACCTCGGCACCCTTGGGGTCGATCTCCTCATACGCACCGGCAGCGACCGGCACTTCTGCCGGCGTTTCCACCACCGTCTCTGCCGTGGGCTCCACAACCGCCGGTTCGGTCGGCACTTCCTCGGTGGGTGCGCAGGCTGTGATGAGCAGCGGCACCACGAGGACGGCCATCATCAAGATGTACATCCACTTTTTCATTTTGTTTCTCTCCTCCAATACTTGGTTCTGACAAGTCGAACTGCAGACATGCGATTGGCTCCTACCGGGCAGGCCTGTATGCCCACCCCTTCCGTCATCGCCTCACCTCCCTTCGATCCTCGGTGCACAACCCCCATTCGGAATCGGGCCTTGTGCACGCCGCGTTGCCTAGCCCTTGAGGCCTGTCGTCGCTATGCCTTCCACGAACTGCTTCTGCGCCAGGAAGTAGAGGATGAGCACAGGCAGCATGCTCAGGCTGGCGCCCGCCATCCACAAGTGGGTCTCGGGGCCGGCCTCCGACACAAAGTTCTGCAGGCCGACCGAGATCGGCCACCACTTGGAGCCCGCCTTGGTGGCAATCAAGGGCCAAAGCAGGGCGTTCCAAGAGCCAATGAAGCCAAAGACGACTACCGTCATGATCGGCGCCTTCGAAAGGGGAAGCACAACCTGGACCAGGAAGCGCAGGTGACCCGCGCCGTCAATTCGGGCCGCATCCCAGAGCTCATCCGGGACTTGGGCAAAGAATTGCCGCAGGAGAAAGATGTTGAAGAAGCTCGCCATGAACGGCACCGTCAGCGCCGGCCAGTTGTCGTACCAGTTGATGAAGGGCAGGAAGGGGTTGTTGCCGGTGACGGTCAGGAAGTTTGGGATCATCGTCACCGTTTCGGGGATCATCATGGTGGAAAGCAGCAGGGCAAAGAGGAGGTTGCGGCCCGGAAAGTGCATGCGCCCGAAGGCATAGGCCGCCAGCGTCGAGATGACGAGCATGCCTGCCAGGGTGATGAGCGTGAGCCGGACGCTGTTCCAGAGGTAGCTGCCGAACTTGGCCGTGACCCACGCCTGGTAGTAGTTGCCGCCGAGGAACTCGGAGAAAAAGTAGTCAACCTTGCGCGCCGCCGTGCGGCAGTTGGTGAGGTCCGCCGGGATGTCGCGCCCGGCGTAGACCCGGTCGGCACGCTGGGCCGCGGCGAGGTTCTGCATGTCGGTCGGGTACTCACAGCAGTTCACGTAGTCGACGCGCGCCGCTCCTTTGCGCCGGACGGCCGCCTCGTAGGCGCCGGGGGGAGAAAAGCTGAACGACATGCCCAGCCCTGTATCGACGGTGCCTCCGCCGGCAGGGATCGGCTGCCATTCATCGGTCAGCGCCTGCCCGGCCCTGCCCACAGGCGCGATGGCAATCGGTGTTCCCTTGTTGTTGACCAGACGGAACTGCCAACCGCCCTCATCCCGCACCTCGACATAGTAGCTGTCGGTGTGCAGCTCCTGCTGCCCAGCCAGAATGGCCGGACTCACCGAGAAGCCGGTCACGGTGTTGTCGGAGAGGCTTGGCAGGTTGACGTAGGGGCAGGAGAAGCGCACACTGCGCGGAAAGAGGCGGCCCGCATTCGCCTCGCCGAGGGTCATGACTGAGGTGCTGATCATCCACAAGAAAGGCGCGACCATGATGAGGGCGCCGGCAATCAGAAGGAAGTAGGTCAGGCCCCTCGTGACTGCGCCGCGAAGCCGGAACAGGGCAGGGTGCGTGTGGGATCTCTTAGCCATAGAACACCAGCTTGTCACCAACCCGGTTCTGGATCTGGGAAAGAACCAGGATCGCGGCGAAAAGGATGAAGGACATGGCAGCAGCCTCACCAAACTGTCCCTGCCCGCGGAACACCTGGAAGATGAGGAGTGTCGTGGTTTCGACCGTGTCCCTCGCTGCTTCCTCTCTCATGATCCAGATGTGGTTGAAGGCCTTGAACGTCCCGATTGTCGCAATGATCGTGAGGAAGAAGGTAGTGGGCGATAGGAGCGGGAAGGTAATCTTGCGCAAGAGCGCCCATCGCCCGGCTCCATCGATCTCGGCGGCCTCGTAGAGCTCGCCGGGAATGTTGCCCAGCCCGGCCAGATAGATGACCGTGTCGTAACCGACGAACACCCACCAATTGTAGATGATAATGGACACCAACGCCAGGCTGGGCCCGCTCAGGACTACGTTCAGCGGGTCGGAGAACTGCGGCCACGCCAAGCTCGTGCCAAAGACGCTGTTGAACAGGTTCATCAAGACTATGTTGACACCCTTGGGCTCGTGCAGCCACTTGAGCGCCGGAAGGCCGAGCGCGCCCATGAGCTGATTCATAAGGCCGGTATCCCGCAGGGTAAAGACCCGCCGGAAGACAACGGCCGTCGCGACCGAAGGGGCAATGTACGGCAAGAAATAGAGCAGGCGAAAAGCGCTCTGTCCCCTGATCCCCTGAAAGAGGACGTACGCGAGGAGCAGCGACAGGCCCAGCTGAATCGGCACAGTTCCGACCGAATAGAAGACCGTGTAGATCATGGACTTCCAGAACATCTGGGCGGGCTCGCTCGCCGTCCCAGAGTTCCAGATGCGCTGGAAGTCGACAAAGAAGAAGAACAACGCCGAAGAGATGAGAGCTGTGGACCCCAGGAGGCGCAGGATGAGCCGAAGGGTCGATTCGGCGCGGCCTGCGCCCTTCCAGATCAGCCAGGCCAGAAGGAGCAGGCCGACCGTCACAAGGTAGGTCCACTCCCCGGAACGGATCAGCCCGGGCATCGAGCGAGCCAGCACATAGGCCGCCGCGAGGGCAGCGATGGCTGGGGCCAGCCAACGCCAGGCGGCACGGTTCTCGGAGCTGTGTGCGCGCTTGCCCCACCGGTAGGCCAGCAGTCCCAGAAGCAGTGCCGCGGCGGCGCCCAAGACGGCAGGCACATTTTGCCAGCCCAGCAATTCGACATAGTTGTCAATCCCGAGGCAGTCGGTCTTTTCCAGCGCTTCGGGAGAGCCAATGCCTGCCTGGGCGAGCCAGTAGGAGAAGCACTGCGATCCCTTGGGCTTGACACTCCACCGGTGCAGGCTGACATAGAGGGCGTGAACCACAGGCCACAGGCCAAAGACGAAGATGATGAGGATCGCGGGGAGCAGGAAGAGATACGCTGTGAGTGCCTCGCGCCGAGCCCGACCTTTGAGGCCAGACAGGAACTTGTTCCTCTGGGCCGGTAGTTCGGGGCCAGGGTTCACAGCTCGCGGGCGTCGCACGTGAACACCTCCTCTAGGTTCTTGGGCCGACCGGCCTGCCTGCGCCGGGTGCTCGCATGGCTGCACTCGGCGCGCCTAGGCCTCACAAGGGCCATCGATGCCGGTCCCCAACGCCGCACAGCCTGCGGCATGCCTACGCGCCGGCGGTCCGGCACCCACAACAGGGGAATTATAGCCGATCTCATCCGGAGTGTCAATCTCGACACGCCTGAGTCTGAGCCTGCCTAGGCCTTAACATAGATGGGGTTGCTAAAGATCCAGCCCCGCGTGCGTCCGGCGTAGGGCCGGTAGACCTCTGCCCTGTAGACGCCCGGCCTGGGAGCCATGAACACCAGGGTGCGCCCGCGCGACTGGGTGACGACTTGCCCATCTCGAAGCAGGCGCACCAGAGACCTCTCGGGGACAACAACCTTCAGCTCTACCGCGCGCTTGAGGGACAGAGTCTCGCCCATTGTCGCCTCAGAGTCGCCGCTCCTGGCCCAAAAGGAAAACCCCGACACGGGGGCCAGGCGCTCATAGCCGACAAAGCTGGCCCCGCGGCGCAGTCCGTTGTACACCAGCGACTTGTCGTGATCCAGGTCACCATTCGGCGGCTCCAGGCTGAGCACATGTGTGTTGACGCAGCGGAACAGGTAGTGGTAGGGATGCACGGTCCTGGTGATGGGCCCCAACCGGTATGTGCCGCTGTGCGCATCCGAGCCTCCCACCACAGACACGGGCCTTGATCGGAGGAGCGAGTCCCACTTTTGCAGTGTTTCCCGATAGGGGCCCGAGATAGCCAGCGATGGGAGATAGGCAAAGAGAACCGCTTGCGCTTTGCTCCGCAGAACGGCTTTGAACTCGGACATATAGTTCCAGAGCTCGATACCGGCGTACCCAGATACCTGCCAGTCGCGCCAGGAGATGTTCGGCTCCGGGAGGAAACTGGCAGAATCACGCTCGAAGGGGTGTGCCAGAAAAGCAAAGCCGCCCTGCTCGTTGACGGCATCCAGCAGTCTCTGGGGGTCGCTCCCATAGGATGCGACATCCTCTTGGATGTTGAAGCAGAGGACATGGCTGGCCTGCGGCCTGCGCCGAGGATCGTGCACCTCTTCGCCGACGAGCAGGAGAGAATCGCCGACCCATTGATCGAGGCCGGGCCGGTACACGTTGTGGTCCGTGGCGATGATGAAATCGAGGCCTGCCGCACCCGCGATGTGGGCCAGCTCCCGGTGGGAGGCGTGCCCGTCCGAATCGGTCGTATGCATATGCAGGTTGCCTCTGAGCCCCCAGAAGCGCCGTTTGCCGACGTCAATGCTATAGGGCATACGTCTCCCTCTATCTGCGGCTTGAGCAAGTATAGCACAGCCTCAGCCCGCGCACAACATGGCGACGCGCTTCACGATGGTGAGCGGGCCCCGGTGAAGGGATTCATGCCCGGCTTGGCATGGGGCCCGCGCCGATGTATAATCGAGCGCTGTGACACCGACTCTCGGACCAGAGCCCGCATGGACTTGCACCCATGCCTTCTTGAGCACGGCAATCGCCGGCTGCCCTGCGACTGGGGCAGAACCGGCCACGGAGACAGAGTGAGAGCGAGAGATTGGCTTGGCCTGGCTGCCCTATTCCTCCTGCAGGGATGCACTGCGGGCACATCGGAGGTCACGACAGTTGAGGCGCTCCTGGGTCGACCAGATGCAGCCGTCACCTATGCCACCGACGAGGATGGTACGCTGGCAATTGAGGTGACGAGCACCAGTGGAATCGGGGACGCAGAACTGGCAATCTCCGGGCCGATGCCGAAGCGGGCAGTCCTGCGGCTGCGGCTGAGGGGCCTGGAGAGACTCGACGTTGCGTATGGACAGACGGCAGTCTCAGCCTCTCTGTTGGGGGCTGCTGGCAGCGACGTGCTGGAGTCCGTCCGCCTCGCTTCAGGCGAGGAAGAGCCGATCTCTCCAGGCAGCCCCTACTGGATGGCCATCACAGTGGTGCCCACCGGGACCTCGCCGGCGACCATCCCGCTTCAGGAAGGGTACATCGAGGTTGCGATGCCCGAGGACCTGCTCCGCAGCAGGGAACGAACAGTCACGATCCGCTGGATTGACTTTTACCGCTAGCCCTCACCCAGGGAGCGGATGTAAGGAGTGCGATTTTGGCATGGGGCTCGCCGATCTGGCGACCGGGAACGCTGCCAATGTCTAGTCCCTGGTTGTGGACCTGATCTCGTTCGTCACGGCGGCAGGGATGGCCGGCTCAGGGGGCGGTACCCACGGAGGCAGGGGCCAATAGGGCCGCAGCGGGTTGAAGTAGTTGTAGAGCAGGTTCGTCACATCACGATAGAGCGGCTGGACGATGCCATAGTCGATCCAAGGTGAGTCCTGCCAGATGTAGAAACTGACGAGCCAGGTTGCCCCAGGCGAAAAGACGATGCCTACCTCGGCCCGCGTGTCTCCCCATGGCGCATCGTATCCGGCGAAGCCATGTTTGTGCGCGAGCTTGACCTCGGCAGGGATCCCGGCCCCCAGCATGTTGCGCAGGTCATTGGCCGCCATGATGTCTATCATCTCCTGGCAGGTCGCCGGAGAGAAGGTGGCCGAGTCCAGCGAGCGAAGCTTGCCCTTGCCCTGTGAGCAGGCGTAGACCATCTCCAGCAGATCCGCCATCTCCCGGGGCGTGGCATGAACACAGCGATCGTAGCCAGGCACCGCAGAAGGAGCTACGGATAGGCTCAATGCGGCAAGACGGAATGCGCTGAAGGGGGCAGGGAGGCGGGCATTGTCGCCGGTGGGGGTGCCCGGAGGCGCCAACGACGCGAGCGGAACCCCACCCTCGGGCCGCCCTTCACCCGTCTGCAGACGGTAGGGGCCACAGAGTCGGAAGTTTGCCAGTCCCACCTGTTTCATCGTGTTGGTGATGCGCTGAGCCCCCGTGGTCGCCGAACCGCTGCCGACAAGGGACATGAGGCGATTGGCGCAGGGATTGCAGGACTCGCTGCCGAGCATCGCCAGCAGCTCGTCGCGGGTCTGCTGGTCTGGAGAGCCCTTGGTTGCACGGTACACTTCCACCATGATGCCGACCTTTACGACACTCATGCCAGAGAGCACGATCCTGGTGTTGTGATCATAGACCACCTCCCCCGAGGCCAAGTTCTTCACAAAGAGGCTATAGACCCCGGCGAAGCCGGCGAGGCGGTCCTCAAGCGGCCGCACCAGCAGGTCGCGTGTGATGGTAGGAGGTGGCACCGGCGCAGCCTCAAAGTGGATTGGGCCGGTAGCGCCAGACCCGAGCGCAGTGTTGACCTGCTCAATAGCCTGAAGGACATCAAAGCGCGCCCCAGGCTTGCCAGGATCAAAGAAGTACCCATACGTCGTGGTCAGAGGGCCTTGGTAGTCGGCGAAGTGGGGAAAGGTCCAGGTCAGCTCGCCGGTGTAGGTGACCAGGGGAGTGCCCTCCAGCCCTCCCGTCGAGCTGAGGGGCAGCGTAGCCGTGTAAAAGCTCGGGGAGACGGGGACAACCTCCATCACCGGCACGAGCGTGTTCAGCATCGACGCAATTCGCGCAGGACTCTGGTCAGGTTCTATGAGTGCCACCTCCAGGTCGAGGCTGCGCCGGCCCGGGACAGGGACGGCCTCGTTGACGCTATTGGCCGATTCCTCCACCAGGAGGCGCCTGCCGGGCTGGCCCGGGATGAACGTCTGTTCCTGGACGTCGACCATCGGCTCGACGGGCGCGCGGTCATGGAGACCAGCTATCTCGGAGAGAAACACCTCGGCGGCCTGCAGGTCAAAAGTCATGCTCAGGGGCACCTCCAGGGTGAGCGTGATCACATCACCCTTCAGCCATCTCTGGAACCCCTGCCAGTAGTCGGTCTGGTGGCTGGCGGCATACGCCTCCTGGACCATCCCGTCCACATCAACATCGAGGGAAAGGTCGCGGTCTGGATCGAGTGCAATTTCCTGTTCCTGGTAGTGCAGAGAAAAGCTCTCGTAGTAGGGCTTGGCGACCTTCTCCACGAGCAGCGCACGGGCCTCCTCGGGTGTCCTGCCGCCGACGTCGACTCCGGCTGCGGAGATACCCTGCTGGATCCGTGCCCGATAGGCATCGTACCCTGCTCGGGCCCTCCGGTAAGCAACAACCCCGGTCACCGCCAACGCAACCAAGACCAGGGTCACGGTCAGGGCAACTGCCTGTCTGCGGGTCATCGCAGGATCCCTTCAATCCACTCGCGCGCCTCGATCGGGCGCAGGAACTGGCCGACATAGTGCTCGCCTGCCCACAGCTCCAGGTGCAGGTGCAGCTCGCCCTTGGCGTTGCTGACCGACTCGGGTGTGCCCGAGTTCCCGACCGTGCCAATCACCTGACCCTGCTCGACAGAAGCACCGACAACGATCCCGGGGGCAATGGCGGACAGGTGAGCATACCGTGAGACCAACCCGTTCTCATGCTCGATCCAGATCTGCCTTCCGCGATACTCATCCAGGACTTCGGGGGGCGTGTATCCGGCGGCGGTCACCTGCGACGCCCAGGCACGGGCTTGCGCCGCCGTCAGGGGCTTGTAGTCCAGCATGGCTCGGACCACCTTGCCGGCGGCTACCGCCCGCACCGGCGTGTGGTTGTCGATGGTGACCCCGGAAGTGCCTGTGTAAAAATCGATGCCTTCGTGCACTCCCATGCGGTAATGGCGCGGCGAGCCAGGCATCTGGTACTCGCGGCGCGTGATCCCGGCCCCGTCGATCGGCATGGCGAGGCCGCGCAGCCCTTCCAGCCAGGCAGGGTCATTGGGCAGCGCCTGCGGCAGGTCGTGCCCATCCACGCCCGAAGCCGCGGCCTCCTGACCCGCCCCTATGACACCACCATAGAAGTAGAGAACGTCGCGGCCGGCGAGGATCAGGTAAGGTCCGGCCTCGGCCTCGTTCGCACCTGGGTTGGCCCAGAACGAGCTCACGGCTCGCCGGTCGGCAAAGCGATACTCCTGCCTGAGTGCACCGCTGGAAGGAGAGAGCTCCAGCAGGCGCCGTCCGGCCCGATCCAGGACAAAGACACCCGTAGCCGTCGCAGCCACCTGGCGGGGCTTTGACAGCGTGATCTCGGGCTCAAAAGAGACGGACGGCCGGGCACTCGCTGCCCGGTTCTCGGCTCTTTGGTAGCGGATGAGGTCACCGACCGGTGTGTTGAGCGCGCGCGTCAGCACATAGAGGCTCCCCTGCGAGACGCTCAGATCCACATCTCGCCCTCGAGGCACGTCCGCCCAGGCGGCTCCTGCCTCTCCCTGTGTGAAGCGCCAGACCTTCTCGCGCGAAGTTTCCAACAGGAATCGGTCGGTGTCCCAAGCAGAGAGCGCCACGTAGTAGTGATCCCCGGTGTCGATTGCGCGACGGCCGTACCGCTCAAGGGCCCACGCTGCCGTGGTCGGGTCGTAGCGGTAGACATCTCCAGCGCGATCCAACACGAACAGGGAGGCAGCCGGGAGAGCGCCCCGCCCCGCACCGGAAGAGGCCGAGGTCGCATCTGTGACCAGGTCGAGAGGCTCCGTGACACGGACACCGTCGACCGAATCCCCGGGCGCCAGGAGCACGTCGAATGCCGGGAGCGCCCCGCCCGCGGAGGTACAGGCTGACTCCACACCACCAGAGCCGAAATTGAGCGCAAGGACCCTCCCGGAGTCGAGCAGGTAGATCGTGTCGCCCACAACCTCCAAAGAAAGCGGATGCACCAAACTGCCTGCGGGCAAGCGCAGGAGACAGGCGCCGTCGAGCCAGGCGAGCGGCGCACCGGCGCTTTCGGCTTCGGCGGCGACGACAGAGTCCACCTCTGCCAGAAGGGAGCGCACACCTTCCAGGTTGCGATCGAGCTCGGTCACCTCATGATCGGTCAGCTCCACAGTGGCCGTTGCGATGCCCTCTCCGGCCAGGTAGTCGCCCAGGTCGCCTGTGATGCGATACCCCGTCCAGCCTTCCTCGGGAACCGGGTAACCGGTGCCTTCCGAAAGGGCCTGGGCCAGTCGGGCAGAAGGCAGATGACGTTGGCAGGTGTCGACGTAGATGGCTCCGGCCGCACTGTGATAGAAAACAGCCGCCTGGGCATCGGCGAGGAAGTCCCTCAAGGCCAGAGCCTCGGGCTCAGAGAAAGGATAGGGACCTCCGGCGCCCGGGTGACTTCCCTCGGACCCAGAGGTGTCCGGAGACCAATCGTTTCCAGCGCAGCCGTCCAGGTCCGTGTCTGCGTTCCGGTTGAGGTCCACGTTGTGCGCGTTCCAGCGCGTGCCTGCAGCCAGGCCGTCCGGGTTGGCAGTGGGGATGAGCCACAAAGAAACGCTGCCGGGAACCTCGTCCGGGTGCGCGAGATAGTGATCCACAAGCTCTTGGACCAGGAGATGGGTGTTTGACTCGTAGGCGCCATGGATGTTGCCGATCAGGGCCACTTTGACCGGCCCGGTACCCACCCTGTAGGCGACCAGCGGCCGGCCCAGCACGGAGTAACCGATCACAGTCCCTTGGTCGGGCTGGGCTTTGTCGGCAGGCGTCGGAGAGACGGAACCGGGCGGCACTGTGGGGGAGACCAACTCCGGCTGTGAGGTCGCCGTGCCTTCGCCCGAGGGTGTGGAGGCCTCTGTGGGCAGGGCAGTTGGCCCTGCCAAGTTGGAAGGGGTCGCAGGTGACGAGGGGGCCGCAGGCTCGGTTTCAGGCGCCCGCGCCGGCGTCTCGCTCGGAAAGGCGGGCATGGTCATGCTCGGCAAAAGGCTCTGAGGACCCGTGACCACGACTCCTTGGGAGGGAAGCGCCATCGCGCCTGAGCCGACAAGCGTAACAGCCACGACTGCCAGAATCAGTGCAGACGCGATCAGGACGTGGGCGTTCTTACCAGAGCTCATGAAACACGCTTGGCTCGAGCAGGGTGTTACGGCAGCACACGTTGGCGGAAGTACTCCTCCTGAAGAGGCACGAGGTCGGCCGTAGTGAACTCGCGCGCCAGAGAGAAGAACTCGCGCGAGGTAGCCAACCGGTACGCGTGCCGCCGCTGGTACTCCTTGAGGAATCCGAAGAAGGCAGGATCGCTCATCACCTGCCGCAAATCGCGGACGAATTCGGCGCCTCGGCGATAGACGGCGTCGCTGTACCCACGGTTATCGCGAAACTCATAGATCAGGTAATCGATCTTGCCGGTCGGTGCCCACTGGTCGACGGCATAACTCCACCACCACAGGGTGTCGTCCGGAAGCATGCGCTCATAGTAGAGGTAGCCACTGTACTCAGCCAGCGCCTCGTCCAGCCAAGGCTCGGTAACCTGATCGCTGCCCACCAGGCCGTAGAACCATTGGTGAGCGGCTTCGTGGGCGGTCAAGGGGATCAGGCCAGAGCGGCTGGTGCCGTCGTATTGATCGTAGAAGGCCGCCCCCAGAAAGGTCAGGCCGGTGTACTCCATTCCCCCGGCGAACTCTGTCTCTGCCACGCGGTACTCGGCATAGGGATAAGGTCCGTATAGCTCTCCGAAGAGCTCAAGCGACTGGGCTGCCGTCTGGAGCACAGCCTCGCCGGCAGGCTCGTTCCCGGGAAAGGTGTAGGCCTGCACGGTGACATCGCCCACTTGCCGGCTCGTCACCTGCCACCTGTCGCTCGCAGCGAAGGCAAAGGAGCGAGCCTGGTCCACCTCGTAGCTCCAGACACTCCCGCTGCGCGTTTCCTTGCCAGTCCCTGCAAGGACCACTCCCTCGGTCGCGGTGATCGTCACCCGGTAGTCGGCCACTTCGGTGACAAAAGGGTCTCCGACGGGGAAGTAGGTGAGCCCATACCAACCTTTGTCCTTGCGGTAGGGCGCAACCACCGGATACCAGTTGCCGAGACTCACCGACCGCTTGGAGTAACCGAAGCCCGCGTCGCTGAACTCGGCGCTTGGGCTGATCTGGGGCAGGCTGAGCTGAAAGTCCAGGTAGAGCGTGACCCGCTCGGAAGGTTTCAGCTCGCGGGGCAGCTGGACCCGACAAGTGACCCCCACCTGAGAGACTTCAGCGGTCTCCTGCTTGCCGTCCACCTCCACACGAAGGCGGGTGAGCTTGAACGCGTTCCTGATGTGGTTGGGATGCACGTTCAGCATCAGGTCGGAGAGGGTCTGGCTGGTCACATTGGTGTAGTCGATTCTCTCCTGGACCGCGAGCTTGTGTCCCGCGTAGTCGAGCTGGACGTCGATCGTATAGTCCGTGCCCTCAAAGACCGGGAGCGGGGTCGGGCTGGGGGTTGGAGCGGGGCCTTCGGTGGGAACGGCAGCGACCTGGGGCCTCAATCGGAAGTGGTAAACGGCCAGGCCGGCCAAAGCCAGGAGCAGCAGCACCGCCAGTGCAAGCATCAGGTCGGGGACGAGAGTCGAAGACCGACCGCCCTGTTCTTCCGCCTCGGCCGGCGAGCGAGGCGGCGCGCCGGCAGCCGGCGTGCTTGCCTTGCCGCGCGATGCAGCCCGCTTGCGGCGAAGTGAGGTCGTCACTCCCGCGTAGAGCTCCATGGCTGCCTCTGGATCAAGGCCAAGGCTCCCAGCATACGTGCGCAGGAAGCCGCGGACGTGCAGGCTGCTGGAGAAGGGGGAAAAGTCCTCTTCCTCCAGCGCCTTCAAGTAGCTCAGGGGTATGCGTGTCTGCTCAGCGGCCTGCTCCAGGGACAGAGATCGTCCCTCGCGTGCCGTGCGCAACCACTCACCCAGCTCCCCCATTCTTCAACCTCATCTGGAATCAGCCGCTTGCTGCTTTCCCCGGAGAGCACACCAAGCGGATACCCTACTATACCGCGAACTCTCTCAACCGGGAAACCTGGGGGGTCTGCATCACCAGAGCGAGCGCTCCGGTACGCGAACCTCTGCTAGCCTTTCATCACCGCCAGAGGCCGCATCCTGGCGACGCGGCGGGCAAGCCCGGCCCCATCGACAACCTCCACCACCGCATCGACGTCTTTGTAGGCTTCGGGGGCTTCCTCGGCAAGGCCCGACATGCTGCCCGCCCGCACTTGGATGCCTCGGCTCTCCAGCCGGCGGCGCAGGTCAGCTCCAACCACCTGCCGCTTGGCCGCAGAGCGGCTCATCGTACGGCCAGCGCCGTGGCAGCTCGTGCCAAAGCTCTCCGTCATCGCGTCGGCCGTCCCGACCAGCACGTAGGAAGCGGTCCCCATGTCCCCCGGCACAAGAACAGGCTGCCCCACGGCCCGGTAGGCGGGCACGACGGCAGGGTCTCCCGGACCAAATGCACGCGTGGCTCCCTTGCGGTGTACACAGAGCTTGAGCTTTTTGCCGCCGACCGTGTGCTCTTCGATCTTGGCGATGTTGTGGGCCACATCGTAGACGACATGAAGGTCAAAGCTCTTCACCTTTCCCGCCAAGACCTGCTCAAAGCTCCGGCGCACGAGGTGCGTCATGCACTGCCGATTGGCCCAGGCAAAGTTCGCCGCACCGGCCATCGCGCCGAAGTAGAGCCGGCCTTCGGGCGAGCCAAGTGGGGCGCAGACCAACTCCCGGTCCGGAAGCTGGATGTTGTACTTGCGCACGGCAGCCTGCAGGTCCCGCACATACTCATCGCATACCTGGTGACCCAGCCCGCGCGATCCAGAGTGTATCTGCACAACCAGCTGGCCCAGAAAGAGCCCGAAGTCGCGGGCCGTCTCCTCGTCGTAGATGTCGGTGACCTTCTGAATCTCGATGAAGTGGTTGCCGGAGCCGAGCGTTCCAAGCTGTGTGCTGCCGCGCTGCTTTGCGCGCGGGCTCACGGCAGAAGGGTCTGCACCGGGCATGGCGCCGCCCTCTTCCTGGCACTCCAGGTCCTGCTGTCTTCCGTAGCCTGCCTTGATGGCCCAGGCAGCTCCATGGAGCAGCACATCGTCCATGTCGCGGCCGGTCACCTTCCTGCCCCTGTCCTCGCCCCCAAGCCCACTGGGGATAGCGCTGTACAGAGAAGAGATCAGATCGCCGACCGCGCCCTTCACCTCCTCGGCAGCCAGGTCCGATGCCAGGAGGCGCACTCCGCAGTTGATATCGTACCCAACTGCGCCGGGCGAAATCACCCCGTCGGGGTAGCGGACCGGTACCACGCCCCCGATCGGAGGCCCATAGCCCTGGTGCGCGTCTGGCATGACCAGAACCCGCTCGACCACACCCGGCAGGGTTGCCGTGTTGACCAGCTGGTCGAGTGACTTGTCGCGGAAAATCAGATCCAGGAGGCGCTCACTGGTATAGATCCGGGCCGGGACACGCATGTCCGCTCGGAAGCTCACAGGGATCTCCCATACATACTCGCCCATGCGCACCAGATCGGCGCTTGTGACACTCATAGTGCACCTTCCTCCGGCACCCTCATCATGCGTCAAATGTGATGAGGGTAGACCAGCCGGTACCATCCTGAACAATCGACAGGTCATGAAAGGTCGCAGCCTTGATAGCCGGCCCGGTGGCCCGGCCGGGCGTGCCCCCCACCCACGCCACCAGGCCCGTCTCTGTCACCGACTTGCACTCAAAATCCACAAAGAGCAGGCCTTCGGACTCGGTAATGAAGAGCAGCTCATTGAGCCAGGTGACCAGCAGGCTCTCGCGATCCATGGCTTCCAGGCGTATCTCGCGCCAGCGGGTGGCGGCCAAGCCGTCCAGGTCGGCCATTAGGCGATACATCCCGCGGGCTGCCTCCGTGAAGAGGTCACACAGCTCACGGCCCCATACACGCAGCGCAAGGTCGGCCGTGTGCTCCACTTCCTCCGACCCACGAGGGCAGCGCGCATCGTTTTCCCGGGCACGGTCGGCGGTCCCCCTGTCGCCGAGGCCGGTTTCCAAGCCAGTCGCCCGCAGTATGGTGCGCGCTGCTTCGAGATCGAGCTGAACCTGGTCGGCCAAAGCACCTGGTGTCTCAAAGCGCCGCTCGTCGCGCAGACGGGCGACAAACTCGACCTTCAGATCGCACCCATAGATATCGTCTTCATAATCCAGGATGTGGGTCTCCACAGTGCGTGGCCCGTTGTCGAAGCTGGGTCGCACGCCGACGTTGGCGACCGCCGGGTAGCGAACATTCCCCAGGACGGCATAGACAGCATAGACCCCATTGGCCGGCAGTGCCCGCTCGGCACGCACCTGGAGGTTCGCCGTCGGAAAGCCCAGCTTCCGCCCGCGGTGCGCGCCGCTTACAACCTCACCTGATACGGAGAAGTATCGCCCCAGCATCTCGGCCGCTTCGCCGACGCTCCCCTCGCGCAGGACAGCTCGGATACGGCTGCTGGACACGGTCGACTGCCCATTGGCCAGGTCGACCACCGGGCGGAGGACCGACAACTCATAGCCCAGCTCGCGGCCCAGCTTCTGCAGGGCAGCGATATCTCCTTCTTTCTTCCGCCCAAGTGCAAAGTCCGGCCCAACCCATAGCTCCCGGGCGCGCAGGTGATGAACGACGGAGTGCATAAAGTCGCGGGCGGACGTGCCGGCCAGCGTACGATCGAAGGGCAGCAGTGCCACGAGATCCAACCCCAGGCCCTCCAGCAGGACCAGCTTTTCGCCGGGTGTCGTCAGGTAGAAAGACGGAGCAGCCGCCGATGGCTCGCCAGCCAGTACCAGCGCCGGGTGCGGATGGAACGTGATCAGAGCCGCCAGCCGGTCCGTGGCCCGTGCCCGATCCACGACGGACTGGATCAGTGCTTGGTGACCGCGATGAACTCCGTCAAAGGCTCCGATGGTCAGGATAGTCTCCTGCCGGAGAGAAGCCTGGGAAAGGGCATCGATCACTTGCATGCGTGCGCCCGGGTTTCATCCCCGCAGGAGTCCATGGGCGGTGGGTTGGCAGCAGAGGCGAAGACTTTGTCGGGCCACCACTGCCCATCGTCAGTGCGGTAGACGAGGGTGGCCAAGAACTCGCCAGTTTGGTCATAAGCACGGCAGCGCAGAAGGGGTGCACGCGCCTCCACGCCCTCACGGCCAGCCTCAGGCCCTCCCTCGACAGGTTGCCCCTGCGTGATGCGCCGGGCATCGTCCGGCGTCAGGACCATGGCCGGCCAATCCAAGAGCGCCTCATCCACCGGAAGCAGATAGCGCTTCTCATCCCCTTCCCGAAATGCCTCCTCCAGCCGGCTGAGGCTCGCTGCTCCCTCCAGGCCAAACCGCCCGCTCCGCAGTCGCACCAGCGAAGACAGGTACGCGCAGCTGCCGAGCGCACGGCCCAGATCGTTCGCCAGGGAACGGATATAGGTGCCCGGAGAACAGGTGACCTCTAGGGTGAGCAGCGGCACCCCGCCGCCCGATCCAGCCGGTGACCAGTCGAGCACCACCAGCTCGTCGATCTCGACGGCCCGCGGCTTCAGCTCCACACTCTCTCCGCGCCGTGCTCGTCGGTAGAGCGGCTCACCGTCCAGCTTGATGGCGGAATAGATCGGCGGGATTTGTTCTATCTGCCCGGTGAACCGGGCCAGCGCGGCTTCGATCTCGTCCTTCCGAAAGTCCACGCGGCCCCCGCACTCGGTGACCTGGCCTTCACCGTCGTAGGTCGTTGTAGCTGCCCCCAAGGCAATGCCGGCACGATAGCGCTTCCTTCCCGCGACAAGGTACTCAGCCACGCGCGTACCTGCACCGAGGCAGACCAGAAGAACGCCCGTTGCCATGGGGTCGAGAGTGCCAGCGTGGCCCACCCTGCGCTGGCCGGACAACCGCCGTACGACATCCACCACATCATGCGATGTCAGGCCGGCCGGCTTGTCGACATTGAGGATGCCCGAGAGCATCGCTAGGGCCTACTCCTCAAAGCCTGCCCGGAGACTGTAGCCCGGATTTCTTCGATCACGCGCTCTCGCACCTCGCGCAGGTCCCCCTCCAGGGTGCAGCCCGCAGCCTGGGGGTGTCCCCCTCCGCCCAGGCGCACGGCGGCGCCGGAAACGTCGTATCCCGGAGCAGCACGCAGTCCGACATCCACTGTGCGGCCGTCGTCCCTTTCGACAAACACGGCAATGACGTTCGCTTCCTGCACACCTGCCAGGAAATTGGAGAGACCGGTCATGCCATCCTGCGTCGACGGCCAGCGGGCCAGCATCTCACGGGTCACCTCGGTCCAGACGATGCCATCCTCCAGACGCAGGCGACCGATCGCCTCGCCCCAAAGGCGAACGACATTCAGCGGTCGCTGGTCGAGTGTGCGGCGTGTGATCTCGGAGAGGGACGCTCCGGCTTCGGAGAGGCGAAGAACCGCCCGAAGCACAGGCGCATCGACGTTGGAGGTGCGCAGGCCGCGCGTATCTGTCACGATGCCCGTCAGGAGGCAGAGAGCCGACGGTGGGCTCAGATCCCAACCCAGCGCATCGGCCAGCACAAGAACCAGCTGCGCCGTCGCCACACAGCCGGGCTCTACCAGGTTGACCACGCCAAACCGAGTGTTGGTCACATGGTGATCGATGTTGATCAGCGGCACGGGGAGCTCGCCGGCCTGGCTCTTGGCCAATTGGCCCATTCTCTGCAAGTCGCTGCAGTCGAGGCAGATAAGCAAGTCACGCGGCCAGGATGGAGTGGCGGATGGGGGCCGGATCTCGTCGCTGCCGGGCAGCCATGCGTAGGGCTCCGGCACTGCATCGTCGCACGTGAGCAGTACTTCCTTGCCCTGCGCTCTCAGCAGCCAACCCAGGCCCAGCAGCGAGCCGATCGCATCGCCGTCAGGATCGACGTGAGATATCAGCTGGACGTGGCAGGCAGTCGAGATCAGCGCGCGAATCCGATCGACGACCGTGGCGCCTGGTGGTTGGATGTTAACTGCCTTCTCCATCGGACTGATTGCCATCCACCGTTCCGCTCGAGGATTCGTCCTTGAGTCGATCGAGAATGCGCTCGATGCGGTCGCCCTGCTCGCCACTGCGGTCGAGGTGGAAAAGCAGCTCAGGCGCGAGGCGCTGCTGGATCCTCGCCGCGACCTGGGTCCGGAGGTATCCCTTGGCGTGCTCGAGGGCAGCCATGGCCCCGCTCTTCTCTTCGTCTGTGCCCAGCAGGGTGAAATAGACGTGCGCGATCAGAAGGTCCGGCGTTATGTCGACACCGGTAAGCGTGACCCCGGCCAGGCGCGGGTCGCGGGCCTCGAACAAGAGCAGTGTGCTCAGCTCGCGGTGGATCTGTCCAGCCACTCGAAGCTGGCGGCGCGTCGTCAACTTACCCTCACCCTCTTGTAGAACTCGAGCACGTCACCCACCTGGCAGCCATCGTATCCGGACACTGAGATGCCGCACTCAAAGCCGGCCTTGACCTCGCTGACATCCTCCTGGAATCGCTTGAGCGAATCGAGGCCGCCCTCATAGAGCGTCACGCCGGCGCGCAGCACGCGCACTTTTTGACCCCGGGCGACTTCTCCGTCGGTAACAAAGCACCCCGCGATATTTCCCCGGCGCTTGATGTGAAACAGCGCGCGCACTTCGGCATGGCCGGTGACCAGCTCCTCGTACACGGGCTCCAACATGCCCTTGAGTGCCTTGTCGACATCATCCACCAGCCTGTAGATGATGTCGTACTGGCGGATATCGACCCCTTCCTGAGCGGCAAGCCGGCGCGCGGCTTCATCCACCTCGACGTTGAAACCGATCACGATGGCGCGCGATGCAGTGGCAAGCATCACGTCCGACTCGGTGATGCGCCCAATGCCCTGGTGCAGGATCTTGATCTTGAGATCCTCGTTGCCAAGCTTGGCCAACGAATTGACGATGGGCTCCACCGAGCCCTGCACATCCGCCTTGAAGATGAGGTTGAGCTCCATGACCTCACCAGCCTGGAACTGGCGAAAGATCTCGTCCAAGGATACGACCTTGGGCCGTGCAGGCCGCCCGTGAGCCTGGCGCGCCTGCTCTGTGCGCTCACCCGCAATCGCCCTGGCCTCCCTGTCGCTGGACACCACTTCAAAGACATCGCCAGCCTTGGGAACCTCAGCGAGCCCCATCACGAGGACGGGCACAGCCGGCAGGGCTTCTTCCACAGGCTGACCGTGGTCATTCAGCATTGCCCGTACGCGGCCGCAGGTGCTGCCGATGACCAGGGCATCGCCGACACGCAGAGTGCCCCCCTGCACCAGCAGAGTGGCGGTCGGCCCGCGCTGCCTGTCCAGTTGGCTCTCAATGACCGTGCCGCCGGCCGGGCGATGGGGATTGGCCCGCAGATCGGCCACGTCGGTCACGAGAAGGATGTTTTCAAGAAGCTCATCAATGCCAAACTTGATCTTGGCAGAGACGGGCACGCAGATCACGTCACCGCCCCAGTCTTCGACCACCAGGCCGGCCTCTGAGAGCTGCTGCTTGACCCTCTCGGGCTGGACGCCTGGCTTGTCCATCTTGTTGAGAGCAACGATGATGGGCACCCCGGCCGCACGGGCATGGTTGATCGCCTCCTTGGTCTGAGGCATCACGCCGTCGTCGGCGGCTACCACCAATACCGCAAGATCCGTCACTTGGGCGCCCCGAGCACGCATGGCGGTGAACGCCTCGTGACCAGGGGTGTCCAGGAACGTGATCCTGCGGCCGTCCTTCTCCACCTGGTAAGCGCCGATGTGCTGCGTGATGCCCCCCGACTCCGCATCGACGACCCGCGTTTGGCGGATCGCATCGAGAAGGCTGGTCTTGCCATGGTCGACGTGACCGAGAACCGTGACGACCGGGGGACGCGGGCGCAGATCGGCCTCGGATGCGCCTTGCGCCAGCCGCTTCCAGAGGGACTCAAACCCCTGTTGTGGCATCTCCTCCAGATCGTCGGCCTCTTCGTCCCGGATCAGGGCGGTCTCAAGCCCCAGCTCTCGGGCTATGATCTCCGCGGTGTCGTAGTCGATTGTCTGGTTGATGCTTGCCACGATGCCATTCGCCATCAATGCTTTGATGATCTCAATGGGGTTGGTGCGCAGCGCCTTGGCCAGATCGCGAACAGTCAGCTCCTCTGGAAGCTCAATGACACGGCGTCCCGAGACGGCGGCCTGCACTTCCGGGCTAGGCTTCCTGACAATGGCGTCACCGCCAGGCGCAGAGGCGCCGCCGGCCTGGGGCTGGCTCTCCGGCTTGACGACCGGAGGCCGGGCAAGCCCACGCTGAAGCTGCTTCTCAGAATCGCCCGTGGTCACCGGCCGGCCCGTTGGCTTGTGATGAACCGGAGGGCGGCGAGTATTTCCCCTTTTTCTGCCCGTTCGTCCCATTCTACAACCTCTTCCTCACCCACATCTTGGGCGCCGCAACCCTCATTTCGAGCTCAGCGAAGGGTCTCGGTCACGTTCCACGGTTTGTTCCACTTGGCCCCACAGATCGAGCACCTGCCCACTCGTAACCGGCACCTTCAGTGCCCGGCCCAACACGCCCTGCCTCAGCGCTGCGTCCCAACACTCCTGCCGGCGGCACAGGTAGGCTCCGCGCCCGGCGCGCTTGCCTTTGAAATCGACTTCGATGGTCCCTTCCGGAGTCCGCACAATCCGGATCAGCTCCCGCTTGGCCGCACTCTCCCTGCACGCGACGCAGGTTCTCAGAGGCACATGCTTGCGCCGCCCGGCACTCCCACTTCCTCGAGTGGTGCCTGCGCTACCGGGCTCTCCCCGGGTCCCCGGCTCACTCGCGGGTGGTTGTGCGCCCGAATCTCGACTTGCCACTCTTTTTCTTCCGCTTCTTGCCCGATCGAGGAGTCTCCTCCTCCAGTTCTTCGCGATCCCACTCGCCCTCGTCCTCAGGGGCTTCCTCAATGGCGTCTTCCCAGCCGGAATAGAGCTCGTCCTGCGTTGCCGGCTGCACCCAGCCTGAAGACTCTTCTACGGGTTCTCCGTCGAAGGTGGGCAGCAGCTCCTCGTCGCGGGCGAACGCACGCCGGCTCTCCGGCTCCCCTTGGGCTGGGAGCAGCTCGGGCTGCGCAGCCGCCGCAGCAAGCTGCTCGGGGCCGCCGGGCTGGGGCATCACCTGGCCGGCCTGCTCATCGGCTGCCGGCGGGGCATGCTCGACCAGGGCCTCGTCTGCGGCCTGATCGCCATCACCCAGGCCGGCGGAGCCCGCCGGTCCCTGCTCCGGCCAGCGCAGGCCAGCTTCGCCTGACTTTTCCAGCTCGGCCGCAACAAGATGCTCCTCTTCCGAGGTGAGGCCGGTGGCTTCGTGCTTCTGCAGGATCGCATCGGCCAGGTCCAACAGGCCCATTTCTTCGGGCGGAATCACTCGGTCGGAAAGCTTTCCGAGTGTCTCGTCCGCCACCTCTGAGGCGCTCTTGATATCGATCCGCCAGCCGGTGAGCTTGGCCGCGAGCCGGGCATTCTGCCCCTCTTTGCCGATTGCCAGCGACAGCTGGCGGTCGGGAACGATCACGGTGGCCGTACGCGTCTCGCCCACCTCGTCCAGCCGAACACTCATCACCTTGGCCGGGCTCAGCGCGTTGCCGATGTAGACCGCCGGATCGGCGCTCCACTGCACCACATCGATCTTCTCACCGCCCAGTTCGTCGACCACCTTCTGAATCCGTGTCCCGCGCACACCCACGCACGAGCCCACCGGGTCTACGCCGTCCTGGGTAGAACGGACAGCCACCTTGGAGCGAGAGCCCGCCTCGCGCGTGATGTTCTTGATTTCGACCGTTCCGTTATAGACCTCCGGCACCTCCATCTCGAACAGGCCCCTCAGGAAGAGGGGGGTTCTCCGGGAGAGCACGATCTGAGGCCCGCGGCTGCCCTTCCTTACCTCCAAGACGTAGACGCGAATGCGCGCGCCACGGCGATGCTTCTCCGTTGGCACCTGCTCCTTCGTCGGAAGGAGCGCCTCCACGCCGTCCATGTTCACGATCACATCCTGCGAGTGAAGGTCGATGCTCTGCACGGTGCCCGAAGCGATCTCACCCTCTTTTCCGGCGAAGGTGGAGAAGAGCATTTCGCGCTCTGCTTCGCGGATGCGCTGCAGGATCACCTGCTTGGCCGCCTGAGCCGCAATCCGGCCAAAGTCGCGAGGAGTCGACTCGACCTGGACAACCTGGCCAAGCTGTGCCTGAGGGTCGATTCCCCGAGCGTCGGCCAGGGTGATTTGGGCCTTGGGATCCTCAACCAAGTCCACAACTTCCTTGGCTGCAAAGACGCGGACATCGCCTGTCACTAGGTCGATTCGCACATCGATTGCGGCCGTCGCGCCAGAGTCGCGCTTATACGCCGAGATCAGCGCCGCTTGCAGCGCTTCCGTCACCACATCCGGCGGCAGCCTTCGCTCCGCGCAGAGTTGGTTGATCGCTAGGACCAGTTCGCTCCTCATATCCCAACCACCCTCACTCTAGGGCGATCCCCTCCCTCGCCCGCCTTCGGTCCCCTCATAGCAAGAAAAGTGGGGGGGCCCCACTTTTCCTTTCACCCGTGGCTATGGAGTATAAAGAGTACCATAGTCCTACCGGGAAGGCAAATCCTCCCTGCGGCTGGACTACCGCCCACGGTCCAGCCGCTTTTCCACAGACCAATGTCATAGTATACTCGTTTCTCAGGATCAACGCAATGGGAAGAGGACACGCGGTCATCTGCATCTCCCTCGGCCTGCTTCTCCTGCCCTGGCTGCCCACCCGTGCCACCGCCCCAGATGCCGGGAGGCCCATGCACTATGCCGGGTGGGCAGCCGAAGCCTATCCGGAGCAGTCGGCATCTCAAGTCGAGGCAATGGTCCGGCGAATCGCCGATGCGGGCGCCAATGTCCTGTGGATCGGCCACAACAACCCTGGGGAAGTATCCCCGGACAAGATAGAGCCGGGTCTGTCCTATGCCGTCTTCGAAGCCTATCGGAATCCATCCAGTCCTCGGCACCAAGCGGCCGCCGCAATGGTCCAGGCTCAGCACCGCATCCTGTCTGCCTGTCGATCTGCCGGCATCGCGGCCGTTCTGCCGGTGGGCTACCAGATCCAAATGGGAGAAGAATGGAATGCCCAACACCCGGATGCCTTGCGCCGCGACGCCGACGGAGGGCTTCTCAACATCTACGGCGGAGGGGTCAGCGCATCTTTCTATGCCCTCAGCTACCGCGAAGCGATTGAGGCTTACTACCGCTGGGTAGACGCCGAGTTCGTTGTGCCCTACGCCGATATCCTGCTCATGCTCAACTTGGCCGACGAGCCGATCGGCGGTGACTATTCGCTTCACGCCGAGGCCGAATTCCGCAGCCGGAATGGATTCGGCTTTGGGGAGGTCGGCGAGTCACCCGAGCGTCCGCGTCTCCTTGGCTTGTTTCAGTCGCGCTATGTCGTCGAGTACAGCGCTTTCAGCGCGCGGCTGTGGCAGGAGATCCATCCTGGGCTCCCCGTAACCATCTCCTTTGACGGCGGCCAGGCACGCAGGGCCTTTGCCATGCCCGACGTCGAGGCTCTGTTCCGAGACACCCCTGCCAACCTCGTCATCACCTTCGATGCCTACCCGCATGACGGCCTGCCTACTGAGCCGGCGAGCGAGGCGGACCTGACCGGGCTCTTCCTGTTGGCCCGTTCCCTGGGGGCCTACTCCGCTCGCTACGGCAGGCCGGTCTGGCTTTGGGCGGCCGCCAATTCGTGGGGCCTGAGCCAACCCAGCCCCGACCCTGGGTCCATCTCGGACGCCATCGCCAATGGCCTCTACCTGGCCCTGCTGCTCCGCCAGGCGGGGGGTGACTTGCGCGGCATCGTCTACTGGAACTATAACGTCAAACAGCAGGGACTGTACAACAACGGGAACCCAACGGTCTACACCGCCGCGGAGATGTTTGACAGGGTCTCCCAGAACCTTCCGGTGCTCCGTTCGCTGATGGAGGCCAAGCCCGGCAGAGCAAAAGTGCTGCTTCTCGCGCCCGACAGCTGGGTCCACCGCCAGGTAGGCGCGTCGCGCGAGGCCGTTCGGCCGCAGGCTCACCCCCTTGACCAGCTCGCCCTCCTGGCGCAATCCGGCGCTGCCGTTGTCGTCGTCGGCGAGCTGGACGACGTATGGCTCGCGGGTGCCAAGACCGTCCTCGTTCTGCCCGCCACGTCCGAGTCACTGCCCGCAGACGACCGGTTGGCCCTCGAAGCGTACCTCGAGGGCGGTGGCACGGTGGTGGCCTCCGATGATGTGGCCGGCTCTCTCCGCGCAGCCGCCGAGAGGTCGCCTGGCGCTGAGTCGGCGGAGCCGGAGGGCGGCAAGGGCCTATCGGCTTACCGTGGGCTGGTCGAGCGGCAGGGCAATCTCTTTATCCTGCACTCGGAGCTGACTGACCTACTCAGGCCCGAGTGGCGCAGCCTGTTGGGGCCCTTCTGGCAGCAGGTGCTGGGAGTGGCACCGCTCGAGCCCGCCTACCGCATTGTGACCGACGAAGTGGTCTTCTACTACCATTTGGGTCCAGAGACAGTGACCTGGAAGCTCTCCTTCCCGTACGAGGCCTCTGGGTACAGGTACGACGGAGCAGCACGCCCGGTAGAGCGAATACATGGCCCCTACCGCACCTTGACGCTCGCCCGCCGCGAGTATGCCCTTTTCGTGCGCTGGCGGCTGGGCTGCTGGCTCAGAGCATAAGGCATCGACCGGCCGGCCGGAAGAGCGCCCGGCGCGCCGGGTCCCTCTACACACCTCCCAGCAGTGCATCGGAATAGGCAAAGAGGGCTGGGATGCCACCGGTATGCCAGAAGAGCACCGTCTCATTCGGGCCGATCTCGCCGCGGCCGATCAGGTCGAGCAGGCCTGCCATGGCCTTGCCTGAATAGACAGGGTCTAGGAGGATACCCTCAGTCTTTGCCACCAGCCGGATGGCATCTGCCTCGGCAGCCGATAGGATGCCATAGCCCTTTCCCAGGTAGGCATCGTCAATCTGGACGTCGTCTTCCCCAAAGACCAGGTCCAGGTCCAGCCGTTCAGCGGTCGGCACCAAGAGATCCGAAACCACCCGCTGCAGATCATGGCGCTTTTTGTCCACGCTGATGCCCAGCACCTGGCCGTCAAAGCAGCATGCGCGAGCGCCCACGATGAGGCCTGCCTGTGTTCCACCCGAGCTGCTCGCGAAGACGACACGGTCAAAGTAGAGCCTGAGGGTCATCATCTGGTTCCACAGCTCGTCAAAGGCCAGTGCGTAGGCCGAGGCCCCGATAGGATTGGAGCCGCCATAGGGGATCACATAAGGGGATCGACCCTCCGCCCGCTCGGCCGCGGCCGCAGCCTGAAGCGCGTCGAGAGGTTCCTGGTCACTCGCCCACCAGAGCCTTGCGCCAAGCAGCTCGTCAAGCAGCAGGTTGCCCGTCCACTGTTTCCGAGGGGGAGCGTGCCCGCGCAGCACAAGCACGCAGCCGAGCCCGGCCTTCGCCGCTGCCGCAGCGGTTTGGCGGCAGTGGTTCGACTGCTGCGCGCCGACAGTGAGCACGACGTCGGCGCCCTGGCTGAGCGCGTCGCTCAGCAGGAGCTCCAGCTTGCGCGTCTTGTTTCCCCCCGTCGCCAGCCCCGTGAGATCATCGCGCTTGATCCAGATCTCGGGGCCGTCAAGCGCACTGCTGAGCCGGCTCATCAGCTCCAGGGGTGTCGGCAGGTTGGCCAAAAAGAACTGCTCCACCTTCTGCATCTCGTCTGCTCCCCTCGGCCACGAGTATAACACTCGTCCGGGTGGTCGGCAAGGTCGCAGTCGGCGGAGCAGGAGTGGAGCCCGCCCGCCGGCTCCCCGGGAGACACTCGGCGCTAGGCAGCGCAGGCCACAAATTGCAGTCCCTTTGCAGCCATGCTATACTCGACGAGAGGGGGAGCTGCATGTACATTCGGACGCCCAAGAAGCGGCGGTCTCCGGCGTGGCGGATCATCTTGCTTCTGATACTCGACGCAGCCGGTGCCTATCTTCTCCTCTTCAGGCGTGACGTCATCCGGCCGATCCAGGTTGGGCCGACTCCTACGCCCACACCCACCGCCGAGGTATATCTCACCGCAGCGCACGAGCTATACCTCGAGGGAGACCTGGACGGCGCGCTCGTGCAATACCAGATGGCCGCGTCTCTGGAACCAGATGACCCGGAGGCCTACATCCGGCAGTCCTATCTGCTGACCCTGCGCCGGCGCACGGCTGAGGCAGTCGAGATGGCAAGACAGGCAATTGGCCGGGCTCCCGACAGCGCCGAAGCGCTATCGGCGTTGTGCATGGCTCTCGACTGGGATGTCGGAGTCGGCGAAGAGGACAAGCTGCAGGAGGCACTCAGTGCCTGCCTGAGCGCAACCGATCTCGATCCCTCCTACGCCGAAGGGCACGCCTACCTGGCCGAGGTGTACGCTGATCTCGGGCGGACGGCTGAGGCCCTCGAGTCGGCCCGCCTGGCTGTCACACTCAACGACGCCAGCGCCATGGTACAGCGTGATCTCGGCTATGCCCTTGAGAAACAGCGAAAGTACACAGAGGCCATCACCGCCTACAAGCGCGCCTCGCAGCTCCATCCTCGACTGGCGCAGCCCTACATCGATCTGGGTCGCATCCATTTGGCACGCGGCAAGGTCCAGGATGCACTCGCTGCCTACGAGAAAGCAACGACGGTAGACCCAGGGAACGCCCATGCCTTTGACTCGTATGGATGGGCCCTGTTTCAGGCCGGCGATCACGAGCAGGCTGCAGTCGCCCTGAAGAAGGCCACCGAGGCAGACTCGACCTACGCGCCGGCATTTGGGCATCTCGCCCTGGCCTACTACCGCCTGCGTGACTACGAGGATGCGATTTCGGCTTTCGAGTCGGCATTCCGTCTGGGGATCACAGAGCCCGAGTATTACTACGAGCTGGGGTTGGCCTATGCCTACCTTGAGCGCTGTGACGAGGCTCGCCCCTGGCTCCTGAAGGCGCTGGAGGCCGACCCCAATGCCGGACCGGCGCTCGAGGGGTTGCGGCTTTGTCCCGAGAAGTGAAGCGGTGATGAACGATCAGCACCCAGCGGAAGATGGAGAGCCCCAAGCCGGCAGCAGCGAAGGAGGGAGCTGGGCAGAGCGCTACCGGGGTCTGCTCTTTCTTCTCCTGGTAGTGCTTATCCTGGCAGTCGTCGTAATCCTTCAGGCTCTGCCCTCCGGGCAGCGGACGCCTGTCTTGGACTCGCTAACGCCGGCTCCTTCGCCCGAGGCAGCTCCGACGCCGTTGCCCCTGCGCGTGTACGTGAGCGGCGCGGTCGAGCATCCAGATGTCTACACCCTGCCGCCTCACAGCATCGTCAAGGATGCACTCCTCGCAGCCGGCGGCGCAGGCGTGGATGCCGACCTGGATCGAATCAATCTCGCCTACCCACTTGCCGACGGGCAGCAGGTCCATGTGCCTCGAATTGGGGAAGAGACTTCGTCAAACCGGCTTGGGTCGGCGCCCGGCGCCGTCATGCAGCCGGGCGGCGCACCCGTCAACGTCAACACAGCCAGTCAGCCGGAGCTGGAGGCCCTGCCGGGGATTGGCCCGGCACTCGCCGCAAGGATCATCGAGTACCGGGAGGCACACGGTCCCTTCCAGACTGTCCAAGAGCTGGACAACGTCCCAGGCATCGGAGATGCCCTCCTGGACAAGATCCGGGACCTGGTGGTCGTGAACTAGGCGGGCTCCCCAGCAGGTGAGGGCTTGGCCGGTTCGGCAGAGGGCTTCGGTTCCTTCGGTGCTTCCTTGTCCGGGCCGGCAGGGTCCTTCTTGACCTCGTCGCCTGTGCCGGCGTCCTTTGCCGGGGCAGCGTCCACATCCTTTGATGGCTTGAGAGTGGGCGAAGAGACCTGCCGGTTATCCGTTACGTAGAACCCCGACCCGCGGAAGATGATACCCACAGGTTGGATGATGCGGTGGACACGTCCGCCGCAGTCGGGGCATTCCGTGAGAGGCTGATCGGAAAACCGCTGCAGACGCTCAAACCGAGTGCAGCAGTCATCGCATTCATAGATATAGATCGGCATGGGACGCTTTCTGCCACGGCTATCCCGCAGCGTGCCCCATTATACCCGGAGCCGGCCATCCCGCAAGAAGCCTGGCGCCTTCTGCAGGGCATCATGCGGCCGCTAGGGCTGGCGGACCGAGATCGGGCCGAAGATGACCCTGTCGCCCTCCGCCTGTCCGGTTTCGCCGGTGATCTGAAGGCGGGGCATGCCCGGTGCGCCAGGATCGTAGATGCCGACCTCGATCACATAGTCGCCCGATGGGAGGTCCGCTGGGATCGCGATGTCATGAGGATCGGCGAGGAACTCACCGGGAACCCAGCCGGTAGTCGGGCGCGCGGCTCTGACTGGCTCTCCATCGTGCCCGGCCACGACACGGCCGTCTTCCCCGACCAGGTGAACAAAGACGGAGTAGGGGACATCCATGGCCGCCAGGGCCTGCCAGTAGAGCATCACGCGCAGGGCGCCGCCCGGCGTTGCTTCGTGTGAGCCCAAGTCGGCCCCAAGAAGCCCCACCCGCCCACCAAAGACTGCCTCGCGCTCGACCTGGGGCTCTGGCAGCACGAAACTCCGCTCCGTCGGCAGTATCTCCATGCTGCCCAGCTTGGCCACTGGCCCCAGCGGCGTCCCCTGCCCATCGACCAGCTGCACGGAAAGTTGCGCGCCACCCGGCTGCATCTGGACGGGCACCCGGAAAGTGTTCTGTCCGCGCCATGCCTGCCCGGCTGCCCACCCGCTGGTCGGATGCCAGGCATTGGTCGGCGAGAAGAGACCGGCCTCCACCGACGAGCCCACCGCATCGGTGCACGTGAGCCGGACGCTGTAGTCAGCCTGGGGCTGGGCAGACACAGACCAGACCAGTGTAAGCAGCACGCGGTCACCCGGCTGGGCCTCCGTCCGGCTGAGGTCCCACCCCATGAGCTGGAGGCCGCCCCCCAGGTCGGCCTCCAGCTCATAGGGAACATCGATTTCCTTCAGGGATGCGGGCGGGACCGAAAGGCTCACAGCGCCAAGAACCGCTCGTTTCCCCTGAGCCGCGCCCGCCACGTCGAGCACATCCAGCCCGACGGGGTCCTCTTCGGTGTAGACCCCCACATCCAGACCATAATCCCCGGGCGGTGTGCCTGCGACGGGAACCAGGTCGTAGCGGCCCATGACCACTCTGCCTGCCTCCCAACGGTTGGTTGGATAGAGATAGGCGCTGGGACGGCCATCCCACTGGCCCCAGATCTGGTTATTGGGATCCCGAAGGACGATGGAGGCACGGTAGTCCTGGTCGAGTGGGCGGAGCGCCTCCCAGAAGAAGGTCACCTGCTGAGGTCCTGTCTGGCTATAGCCAAGCAGCTTGAGCCGATCGCCAAAGTTGACGCCAGATGGATGTTCAATATCGGGCTGGTCAGAGAAGTGCGCGGCGGTGTCGAGCCGGTAGTGTCGCAGGTCCAGCTGCGCAAAGCTGCGATCCACGCTCACCTCTTCCCCTGCCTTCTCGAGCATCGCCGGTAGGTAGCCCACCGGGTCCACCACCTCATCCTGCCACAGAACAAGCCAGACGCCCCCCTTGCCAGACAGCCAGCTGTTCAGCTCCGACGCGATGGAATAGTCCAGGAGGCGCGTGGTGTCGAGCGTCGGGCTGTCGGGCAGCAAATGGCGCTCTATGCCGGGTGCGTAGAGATCCCACACAGGGAACATGTGGCCGGAGCAGAGGATGATCGTTTCGTCTGGTTGAATCGACTGCTGGACGTGGGCCGCCGCGCCGCGAAAGTCGGCCCGCGCAAAGGCCGGGGCAGCGTAGGCCTGATACGTGGCGTAAGCGGATGTCCCGACGACCAGAAGCAGGGCCGCGGCCGCCAGCACCCATCGAGACACCATTCCGAACTTTCTTCCTCGGTGCCGCACGAGCGCCGCCAGGCCGCCCCCGAGCAGCAGCAAGAGTGCCGGCTGCGAGATCATCACGTAGCGAGCGTTGAACTTGGGCGCATTGTACGACAGCAGCAGGATCAGGGCAGGCGGCATCAAAAGATAGAACAGGAGGAAGGCGAGCGGCTGCTGGGCAGAGCCGGCCGCTGCATCCCGCTCGCGCCGCAGCGCCAGGACAAGGATGCACAACATCACAGCCGCACCGAAGCCAATCGCCAGTCGGACGCCGAGCCACTCAGAGATCGACTCGCCGCCCACCCACGACACCGCGATGTCCACCAGGACTTCACCGAGCTTGAGTTGCCCGGGCCAGTAGCTGGCATCTGCCCCATACCGCGCCAGCAGGTGGGGCAGCCAAGGGACGTAAGCCGCCATAGACAGCGCGCCGGAGCCCATGCCGAAAAGCCCCAGCCGGGCCGGCCGAAATCCCTGGCTTCCCCAGGCAAAGAGAAGGTACACCCCCTGGAACGCCAGCAGGAAGAAAGCAAAGTAGTGTGTGTACAGAGCCGCGACCGTGGTCAGCGTGTAGGCAAGCCACAGCAGGAGATCGGTAGCCACCCGGCCCGGCTGCCTGCTGGGCGCAGGCTGCGCTCGCGCCGTGATCTGGAGCAGGATGTAGCTCGAAAGAAGGCCCAGGAACCCCAACAGGGTGTACATCCTCAGCTCCTGGCCATACCAGATGTGCAGGGGAGACAGGGCCATCAGGAGCGCGGCCAGCAGGCCGGCTAGGCGGTTCCCAAAGAGGCTCCTGCCAACTGCAAAGACCAGGGGAACGGAGAGCACCCCAAAGACCAGGGAAAAGGCCCGCAGCGTACCGGACGAGTCGCCAAACAGCTGCATCCACCCATGCAGCAAGTAGTAGTAGAGCGGGGGCTGAATGTCGGCTGCCGTACTGGCCGCTATCTCGGCAAGGCTCATCCGCGCCAGGTAGACGCTAAAGCCCTCGTCATACCAAAGGCTCTGGGCGTCCAGCTTGAAGAGGCGCAGGGCCAACGCCAACAGGGTAACAAGCACCACCAAGATGGCCACAAGATAGGGCGAGAGCCTTTTCAAAGGTCGTTGCCTCCTCAGATCCTGGCTGGCACCAGGATAGCACACCAGCCGCTGGCGCGCAAGCCACTCGCGCGTGTGCTACGAAATCAAGCCCGCTTTCCCGCCTCACTCCGGGCAGCGGAGTGGGTGCGGGAAAGCGGGCTTGGAGTGGCCAAGTACAGGCTCGTGAGCCTGCGCTGCGACCGGCTAGCGCGCTCCCTGCTCGCGGGCCGAATTCAGCTGGCGCATCAGCCGCGACTTGCGCCGGGCAGCGGTGTTCTTCGGAATGACGCCCTTTTGTGCCGCTCTATCCAGGGCACTGATGGCCATCTGGACCGATGTCTGCGCATCCCCGAACTTTCCGGTCACGATCAGGCGTCGCGTGCGCTTGACCAGGGACCGAGCACGCGAACGATGAACCTGGTTGTGCTGGCGCTTCCGCTCATTGCTGCGGATTCGCTTGATAGCCGAATGTATGTTTGCCAAGGCCCTACTACCCTTTCTTTCTGCACAACGAAATGTGCGGCAGATTATAGTCGAGCCGCCCAGGCAAGTCAAACGGCGGAGGCTGTCAGGCGCAGCAGCCATCAACTCCAAGGATGCAGTTGGTCACTGGGCCGCGCTCGCGTATAATCTACACCATTGCCTTTCGGAAGGGAGATGAAGCATGTCGATGGAGAGCATCCCCAGGAGCGCGATGGTGATCATGGCGCACCCAGATGATGCCGAATTCACCAGCGCCGGCACGGTGGCGCTGTGGGCAAGCGGTGGCTGCCGAATTGCCTATGTCGTATGCACCGACGGGAACGCCGGCTCTCACGAGCCAGGCATGACTCAGGAGAAACTCGCCGCCATCCGGCAGACCGAACAGCGCGCTGCCTGCCGAGTCCTGGGCGTAGAGAGTGTAGTCTTTCTGGGCTACCCGGATGGCCAGCTCGAGCCCAGCCTTTCGTTGAGGCGCGACTTGGTGCAGGTCATTCGCCAGCACAAGCCAGAGGTGGTAATCACCGGCGACCCAACCATGCTCTTCCACTCCGATGAGTACATCAACCATCCCGATCATCGGGCTGCCTCGCTCGCGGCCATCGACGCGGTAGCCCCTGCCGCTGCGATGCCGCTGCTTTGGCCGGAAACGGGTGCCCCGCACCGAGTCCGGCGCGTCCTTGTGCAGGGCTCGGCAGAAGCGAACCTCTGGATCGACATCACCACGACAATCGAGCACAAGATCGAGGCGCTCAAGCAGCACGCGAGCCAATTGACGGGGTGGGATCCGGCAGAGATGATCCGTGCGTGGGCTGCAGAAACAGGCAAAGAGAAGGGCCTTGCCTACGCAGAGCGCTTCCGCGCGTTTCTGCTGGAGGAACCCGAAGCGGAGAGCTAGAAGGGTGCCATGCCTCTCTGCGAGGGAGGATCACGCCCTGCGGCACACCACAAGCTGCTTTGGCGAGTCAGAAAGAAACGGGCTTCCGTCGTAGTCGCCGTACTTGGCGTCTACGGGCAGGCCGTTGTACTTTAGCAGCGCATCCAGCTCTTGTGGGAAGAACATGCGCATGTTGAGGTCCTGGACCATCACCTCTTCCTGCCCGCCAATCGAAAAGTACCACTTGATGTAGTTCACCTGGTTGGCCCGGTCGTAGACATTGTCTTCCGTGATGATGACCGGGCCACCTCCGTCGGGGTCATCGTACTCAGCGACCGGGCGCCGCGCTACACCCGGCTGGCGGGTGAGATACTCCAGCCTGGGGTTGAACATATCGATCACAAAGCGCCCATGCGGCGCCAAGTGCGCCCGGACCCGCGCGAAGCAGGCCTCGATGCTCTCCAGGTCATGCAGGTGGGCGATGGAGTTGAAAGGGAAGAGGACAAGAGCGAACTGCCTGCCCAGGTCAAACGTGCGGCAATCGGCCTGGACCCACTCCACATCAAGCCCTCTGCCCGCAGCCTTGGCCCTCGCCGTCGCAAGCATCCCGGCCGACAGGTCCAGCCCGGTGACCCGGTAGCCTGCCTCTGCGATCGGAAGCGTAATCCTCCCCGTTCCGCAGGCCAGCTCCAACACCGGCTGGCCGTAGCGCTGCACCATGCTCAGGAAAAAGGGGATATCCTCGACAAACCACGCGTTTTCCAGGTCATAGTGACGCCCGTCACGGTACAGCATCTCGCAGTCGCTCGGCTTCATCTCATGCCTCCTATACGAGACGCCTGCCCGGCATCGCAGCAGGCAGGCGTCCCCAAAAAGCACCCAACGACGGAAGGGCTAAGCCTCAGGCGACCCATCGGCGACTGCCGCCGGCACGGGCTCGGTGGTCACATGTCCCGGCGGCGGAACCTCGAACGACTCTGGAACCGGTCCGGTCCCATACATCCTGAGCCCGCCGTGGAGCTTGCCCCCGTCGTCGAGAAGGAAGCTGGTGACCGTCACATCGGCCCAGACCCGGCCGGTTGGCAGGATCTCCAACCTTCCTTTGGCCACGATCGTGCCTTTTGCCTGGCCGGACACCGAAACGTTCAGCGCCTCGATGTGCGCATCGACTCGGCCCTTCTCGGCGATGATCACGTTGCTGGGCGTCCGGATGCTTCCGTGGAAAACGCCTTCCACCTTGACGATTCCGTCGCACTCCAGGTCGCCCTTGAAATTGGCCGTTGGGCCGACCGTTACCTCGATTTTGTCCAGCAGCGCCGACTGTTTCTCTCGTCCGAACACGGATCACTCCTTATGGTTGGCTACCCAGCGCAGGCTGCTGCCCGTTGCGCGGTTGATTGTGAAGCCCAATATAGCATCCACCTGCCGGTTTGTCAAGCAAACGTCAGGGCTTCAGGTCGTCTCCCCGGGCGCGCGCAATTGCGCTCTCTTCCTCGTCCGTCAGCGCATGGGCCGACTCCCAACCGATCAGCGCCTTCCCGTAGATACGAGTCCCATCCCGGGCGTGCAGGCTGGACAGGACAACTCCATTTCCATTGGCATCGGCCAGCGCCAGGGCAAAACTCTGATCGCTTCCCGTATCGCGAAACGGGTTGTAGCGTACGATGGCAGCGTGCTGCAGACTCAGGCGGCCCGCCTCCTCCAGCAGGCGCGCCTGCTCCGACAGAGCGTCGACGCGCCCCACAGTCTCCTGCACCCGCGAGACGTGCTCGGTCAGGATCGCCTCCAGGCTTTCGCCGGAGGTCCCGGACATCCAGTGCCGGAACTGCCGGGCGATCCGCTGCTGGCGAACGAACAGCAGCGCTGCCAGGGCAAGGGCCAGCAGAGCCACCACCAGGCTGACCAACGTCCAGATCTCCAGGCCAGAGCCGAACAAGCCGTTTCCCGAATCCAACCTACCCCCCGCTGCGACAATGAATGGTCCATTCTAACCGACAGCAGCACCGTCTCACAAATCGGACTCGTCCGCTCGGAGTAGGGATGCCGCCCGGCTCGCCCCCTGCACCCCCCACGCCGCGCCCGCCGGTGCCCCGGTCCCTGCTCCTGCAAGTCCCCAACCCGGCCTCCCGCATTTTGATGCGCCCCCCGCCGATGGTATAGTGGCTGTCCAGACCGGTGGGCGCAGCCTATTCGCCGAGCAGAGGACCCTATGACAACCATGCTTCTGGTAGCCACTAACAACCCAGGCAAGGTCCGCGAGTTCCACGAGCTCTTGGCGGACCTTCCTGTGGCCTTCACCTTCCCCAACGAGTGCGGCCTGGACCTTGAGGTCGCCGAGACAGGGCAGACCTTCGAGGAAAATGCGCGGCTCAAGGCCGCGGCCTATGCCCAGGCCACCGGCCTTCTCACGCTGGCGGACGATTCAGGCCTGGAAGTGGACGCTCTGGCAGGTGCGCCGGGCGTCTGGTCGGCGCGCTACGCAGGCGCTCACGCAAGCGATGCCGATCGGGTCAACAAGCTCCTGTCCGCTCTCGCCGAGGTCCCGGTCGGCCACAGAACGGCGCGCTTCCGCTGTGTCGTCGCGGTGGCAGGCCCGCAGGACTGCATGCAGACCGCAGAGGGAGTCTGTGAGGGCGAGATCGGCCTCTCACCAAAGGGAGAGCACGGATTCGGCTACGACCCGGTCTTTGTCGTCCAAGGGCAGGGCGGCCTGACCATGGCGGAGCTGCCGCCGGGCCTCAAGAACCAGATCAGCCACAGGGCCCGTGCGCTGTCGGCCGCCCGGGGAATCCTGGCCGAGATCCTGGCCCGCGATTAAGCGGCCTGCTGGGCCCCAGGGCGGTCCGCCGTGCCGGATCTGGTGCGCGTCCTACCGCGCCAACTGCGCAAAAGAAGCCAGCGCTCCGGCGACGGCAGCTGGCTTCTCCACCATGAGCATGTGCCCGGCCCCTTCCACCAAGTGCAGGCTCGCCCCCGGGATCCTGTCCCGCAGAGTGGTGGAGTACTTGGTGGGCGTCATGCGGTCGAGCGTGCCGCACACGACAAGAGTCGGTGCGCTTATCTCGCCAAGGCGATCCAGCACATCGAATTTGTCGCATGCGGCAAAATCGCCATAAAGGACATCCGGCCCCGCCGCCTCCAGCTGACGTTGGCCCAGGCGGACCATCTCCGGGGCAGCGCTCGGGCCGTAGGCCCACTCCCCCATCAGGCCCACGGCCGAGGCAAAGTCCTGGCGAATCGCGTCCAGCAGCCCAGGAGCCACCCTCAGGCGGGCCCCGGTGGCGAGCAAGGCCAGGCCGGCTACCCGGGCCGGGTCGTGCAATGCCACGTGCAGAGCAATTGCGCCGCCCATCGAGTGGCCCGCCAGGATCGCCCGGTCGAGCCCCGCTGCGTCAAGAAAGGCGACCAGCCATCCGGCATAGTCCTGTATGGAATCGTGTCCTCGCCCCGCCGACTGCCCGTGGCCCGGGAGGTCGAGGGCGAAAGTGGGCACACCGGGCAGGTCGCGCACCTGGTACAGCCAGTGCTGGTGGCTCCCGCCGGCTCCGTGAACAAAAACCAGCGGGACAGCGCCCACCGCGGCAGACGCCCGGTGGACATAGTGAGCTCGGACTCCGGCGACTGGAAGCTCTGGCATAGGCCCTCCCGGTGGTGGAGCACCCACGGCCTTCGAGGGTGCCCTGTGGGATTCTCTCAGCCCGGGAACTCCGTGGGCACCTTGGTGGCGCAGTTGACGAGCTCGACGGCGGCCTTGGTATACCTCATGATCTTGGGGAGCGTCCCGCTGACCTTGAGCTTCTTGGTCACCATGCCCTGGATGGGGTCAAGCTTCCTCTCCACCACCTTGCGCCAGACGTCCAGCGTTGCCCGGATGACAAACTCGGGCTTTTTGTCGTCTTCCTTGGCCACCAGGCAGCCCGACCGCGCCTCACCGTGCCACAGATCGAAGTACATGATGACTGCTTCGGGCATCGCAGCGCCCGCCTCGCAGATGAAGTAGAAATCTCCCTCCCAGGTCGCCGCTGCTTTGCGATACGCCTCGCTCTTGTTGATTTCCGCCACAAAGGCCTGAACCCACTCCTCCGACGCGAACTTGACCATCCTTCTCTCCTTTTCCCAGATAGGCTCTTCTGAACGCTACGAACCCCGCTGCGTGCCGAATATCCGGACGTGGCGCTGAGGATCGCGGCCATAGCTATGCGACACGAGGTTGGCCTCGCGCGCCATGTCGTGCTGCATGCGGCGCACGAACGAGTTCTGGGTCTCCAGGTCTACCCACTTTTGGCCCGCCAGCACTTTGTGGATCGCCTCCTCGGTCTCGCGCATGGCTATGGTCATCGGATCCAGGTGAGCCACATCAAGCCCAAAAATGTCGGCCAGGCACGTCTCCATCTGGCTGACCGTGTTGGAGCGCAGGACATGCACAGGTACACCGCGCCGCTCTGCGTCACTGATGGGCTGCGGCCGCCGCCGGTAATAGTTCTTCAGGGTGATGACGACATGCGCCATCTGACTCTCGTCCACAATCTCGACGGGGAGGTGCAGGTTTTGGGCAGCTTGGACGAGCCGGTTCCGGCTGACGCCATAGGCATACACCTGGAGCAGGTTCAGCGACGAAGACTCGATCACGGGTCCGGTCCGCAGGGGCGCTTCCTCCGGGCGGGGCTCCCGGGCGGGAGCAGCCTGCTCAATCCTGACCTGCCCCGAGTCATCCCTGTAGCGGACCTCGGCAGGGCGGCTGCGGCCGCGCAGAAAAGAGTCCACCGAGGCTGCCACGTCGTGATGGACGGCCAGGTGCTGCCAATCCACAATCTCCATGACCACCTCGAACGTGGGGGGCGCCTTGCGCTCCAGGACCGTCTTCTGCGACCCCCGCCTGCGAGCCTCCTCGTCGCCCAGTGTGACTGCTTGAATGCCGCCCACCAGGTCGCTGAGGGTCGGGTTCTGGATCAGGTTCTCCAGGCTGTTGCCGTGAGCCGTGCCGACCAGCTGTACCCCGCGCTCCGCGATCGTACGGGCTGCCGCGGCCTCCAGCTCCCGGCCGATCTCGTCGATGATGATCACCTGGGGCATGTGGTTTTCCACTGCCTCGATCATCACCTCGTGCTGATAGGCCGGGGCAGCCACCTGCATGCGGCGTGCGCGCCCAATGGCAGGGTGAGGGATGTCGCCGTCCCCCCCGATCTCGTTCGACGTGTCTACGACGATGACTCGCTTCTTCTCCGCCAGCACCCGGGCCGCCTCTCGCAGCAGGGTGGTCTTTCCGACACCCGGCTTGCCCAGCAGGAGGATGCTCCTGCCCGACTCGAGAAGATCGCTCACGATGTCAATCGTTCCATAGACCGCACGTCCAACCCGTAGCGTGAGACCGACGATCCCACTCTGCCGGTTCCGGATGCACGAGATACGGTGCAAGGTGCGCTCTATTCCCGCGCGGTTGTCGGTCGTGAACTCGCTGACCCGTGCGGCGACGTAGTCGATCTCGTCCTTAATGACCTCGTGCTCCGACAGGACCACCTCCCGCTCCAGGAAGCGGGCCTGGGGCAGGCGGCCCAGGTCGAGCACAACCTCCAGCAGGTCGTCGCCATGATTCTCCTGCCGGATCACTTCGCGGATGGGGGGAGGCAGCACGGCCAAGAGGGCCTCCAGATCATCCGTGATACCCTGCTGCATGATTCTTGCTGCTGCGTCTCTAGACAATGAACCCCTCTTGATTCACGACCGGCGCTCGATCATCTGCGATGCGCGGAATCCGCCCGCGGGGCATTCCGGCTCTCCGGTCATACGATATGTGGGAGGAACGGGCCTTGCACCACCGGTCAAGGCCGGCACAAGCTCCTGCACGGCCGACTTGACCCAGGCCGCGGTGTGCTTCACCAAGAGCACCCGCTCCCCCTCCAGCTCAAAACCAATCTCCTCCAGCGCTGGGGCGATGCCGCCCTCGTACGTTCGCACGCTGACGATAACGGGCCTGGCCGGCTGGGAAGCCAGGTGCGCAAGCCCCCAGGTGATCAGGCTCTTCGCCAGGTGCCGCACCCCGGGGTGAACGAGCACGCGCATCCAATGGCCGCTGCCTCCCGAAGCAATGGTCAGCATACCAGCCATCTCGTCGCCCTGCTCGCCCGGAACCACGTACCGCCTGTAGTTGCTGCCCTTATCCGGTGCCAGCCAAATCCCCCCTTCGGCCTGCCGCACCCGTTGCGGAATCACGGCAGCGCTGAGGCGTTGGAGGGCAGGCAGGTCTTCGAGCCGTTGGGCCCGGATCAGCCCCTCCAGATCATCCGCCGGCAGCGAGGCGGGCCGGTCCAATCGGAACACCTGCTCCCCTGCATACGGGGCAAAACCCGCCTGAAAAAACGGCTCCACCTCTGGACCGCCTTCTGGCAAACTGGCGAAAAGGCGTTGGATACCTCGCTCCGCCATCTCGACCGACGTGCCCTCCAAGAGCGCAGCCCAAGCGTTCGCGGCACGCTGGTTCTCCGTCAGCGCAGGTGCCATATACGAGATATCGGCCGCAGCCTGCAGCGGCCGGTACTCCACCTGCAGGAACGCCTCACCGTCATGCGGATCGTAAAGCACAAAGGCCGGTTGGCCCATGGCATGCTGGCTCATCAGCGCAAGCCAGGCCTGCGCAAGCGGCTGCCTTGGCTGCGTCAGCGACTTGACCGGATCCAGAGAAAGCCCTCTGTGACGCAGGCGGTACAGGCGCAGGCTATCGGCAAGACCAAACGGGCCGAACACAGCAGTATTCAGACTCTCCTGGATCCATTATACGGGTTTGTTGCCCCTTCTGCAAGTGGCACCATGCGCACATGGCCGGCGGTCAGCACAGGCGGCCCGCGCGNNCAAAGCGCGGGCCGCCGCTGCACTCCGGACTCTGCCCGGTCTATGGAGGTCGTGTCCCCCGAGGACGCTAGGCGCTGCGACCCCGGCGGCGGAGCCTCCGGACAACCCACCACACCAGGGCAATGGGCAATGCCACAAGCACCAACACCGGCAGGACATACACCGCGAACCAGATGAGCGCACTGCCCAGCCCTCTCAGAGTAGAGACCAGTGCCCTCGCCGCGTTCTTGAGGATGGTCAGCGGTTTCCAGCCCTCCTCCACGACGGGAGGCTCAGCCGCTTCGGGCCACAGCTCCGCGACGATGGTCGCCATCGCGGAGAGCTTCTCCAGGTAGGCCATCCGGCCTTTCACCTGCTCGATTTCGGCCTGTGTCGCGGACAGCTGCTCGTAGACGGCCAGCACCGCATCGGTGTCCTCAGCCTCGTCGAGGAACTTGAGCAGCTGTGCCTCCTTGGCATCCAGGGCACGCAGCCGCGATTCCAGGTCAACATAGTCGTCTGTGACATCGTCGCTCATTGCGCTTTCGCGGTTGACCTTGATGCCCAGCGCGCGCAGCTGGCCCATAGCTTCTTCAAACTTGGCAGCCGGCACGCGGATGGTCAGCCTGGCATTCAGCTGGTCATCCGAAAGCCACGACTCGGTGCTCACGGTATAGCCCCCCAGCTGCCGGGCCATGGTCTGCACCTGGTCCATCGCAGCCTGGGCGTCTTCTACGGTCAGCGAGATGTCGGCATTCCAGATAATCATCCTCTCATCCGCCGGCATCTCCCCGTCGGTCGTCGCCGTAGCTGCGTCTCCAGCCTCTCCTCCCTTGCCATAGTCCGCTTCCGGGGCCAGCGCACCCCCTACTGCCGAGTGCTCCGTGGGCGCGAGGGCAGCCGCGCCGCATCCGGCGATCAGGGCAGCAGCGAGGCTTGCCAGCACGACGACGTACATCACTTTTCTCTTCCGAATCATCTTCTCCTCCCTCTCTAGCCAAAGCATTGGCTATCCTCCAGACGCCAGAGGGCCTGTCCGGGTTCCCGCGCCCCTACTCCCGGATACCCGTGTGCAGGGCCACCGTGCCCAGCATCAGCCGTCGGTAGCGCACGTCTCGCCAGCCAGCTGACCTCATGACCTCCACAATCTGATCGGGAGTGAGAAACACCGACAGCGAGTGCGGCAGGTATGTGTAGGCGGCCGTCTCACCTGCCATGATCCGGCCCAGGAGAGGCACCAGCCGAAAAAAGTAGAGGGCAAACAGCCTCCGAAAGACCGGCGTGCGCGGCTTGGCCAGCTCCAGGCATGCCACCCGGCCGCCCAGCCGCGTAACACGCGCCATCTCACCAAAGGCACAGGGGATGTCCAGCACGTTCCGCATGGCAAAGCCGGTGACGACGGCGTCAAACTCGCCATCGGCGAAGGGTAGGCGGAGCGCATCCCCCTCCACGAGATCCAGGCTGCCCCCAATCCCTCCCTGGCGAGGAGTAGAGGCGAGGAGTGCGCTTGCCTTGGCTCTGGCAACGGCCAGCATCTCCGGAACCAGGTCAAGGCCGACCACGTGTAAGGAGGGATCTTGCCGCAGCAGCTCGATCGCCAAATCCCCAGTGCCTGTGGCGACGTCGAGCACCTTGCCGGTCGGGCACGGCTCCGGCGAAAGCCCACCGTCGCGTCTCGGCGCGAACACCGAACGCACCGCGAGCCGCCGCCACCTGCGGTCAAAACCCAACGTCATAAGCCGGTTCATGAGGTCATACCGTGGAGCGATCCTGGAAAAGAGCGACCGGACGTAGGCCACCTTGTTCTCGCGCGAAGGCAGAGGGCCGGCCTGCTCGCCGGACGGTGCCTCACCCGCATCTCTCTTCAAACACATTATGGATGGGCCTCCACCAGCGGGAAATAGACCCGGCTCAAGGTGGTGGGTACGGCCGTGGCCGCGGGTCTGACAGACACCTCTCCAAGCAGGACGCGGTCATCGGGCATGCGCTGACCATCGGCCCCCACCACCGGCAGCCGGGTCAGTGTCTCGAGAAGGTACATGCCCACCTCGATGGGATAGTCACCAGGCAGCGTGCCCGGCGACACCGCGAAGCTGTGGGTATCGGTGACCACCTCACCCGGCTGCCACTGGCTCGTCGGGTGGGTGCCCGAGCGCGGCTGGCTGTCCTTCTGACCGAGCACCTCGTTGCCCGGGCCGAGAATGTGCACAAAGACCGTATATCCCGCGTCCATCTTCGCCAAGCCCTGCCAATACAGGGTCACCGTCAGGGGCTGCCCCACCTCCACCGACGCAGGGACGACCTCATATCCCAGCAGACGCACCTGCCCGCCCAACGACGCGCGCAGCGGATGCGCGATCTCCAGGCCTTGAGGCTCTGGCACCGGGGTGTCGCTGGCTGTGGTCACGCCTGTTCCGCCCGCCCCAATGACAAGGCTGTCAAGGTACACCCATTGGCTTCCCCGCCTCAGCCAGCGCTCAAGAGCGCCCCGCACGCCCGAGCGCCGAGCCGGGTCCATGGGTGCCAGCTCGACCGAGGCCTTGCCGGCCGCCGCATCCGCAGGGACCTGCAGCCAGAACTGCCCCTCAAAGCAATCCTCAGCCTGCCAGAGCGTGGTGGGCAGGGCATCGCCGACGGGGCGAATCACGCGCTCAGCCAACACCTCTCCGCTCGCTCCCTTCAGCACCAGCCGGAGCTGGACATCCGGAAGGGACGCGCGCGCAGCCCTCCAGTAGAGCCGCAGATCGATCCGCTCGCCGGGCCTCAGTTCCGTGGCCTCCATCGCACTGCCCAGCAGCTCGAGGCCGTCGAACCTCGCGCTGATACGGCGCTCCATAGCCAGGCTCTTCGGCGAGGGAGGGGCCGCGGCCCGCGCGACCTCCACTGTGCCCAGGACGATCCGGTCCCCCCGGTTCATCTGCGCCTCAGCGACCATGGGCGAGAGTATGGGGCCGGCCGGCCCGGCACACCCCTCTTCACCCGGATGCTCGACGAGGACCAGCTCCAGCTGATAGCTGCCCGGCGGAGTGCCCGCGCGGATGCCGACCTCGTGCTCAGCACGCACCATCTTCCCCGGCGACCACTGCCACATCGGAAAGAGCCCGCCGAAGGGACACTGGTCACTCTGCCCATAGAGATGTCCCTCTCCGTCCACCAGGCGCAGCGACACGCTTGCCTCCGTCGGAATCGGCTCGTCGACGGCCCAATACAGCTGGACGTGCAGGGTCTCGCCTGCCTGTGCAGCAGAGACAGGGCGATAGCCGGCAAGCCGCAGCGAGGGCAAGTAGCGCACCTCAGAGAGGCGGGCGGCGTCGGGAACCTGCTGCACCAGCGGCGCCTCTGGCAGGTAGGCCGCCACCAGGACCTGCGACGAGATGCTCTCGAAAGGGCGGTAGTCAACCCGGTAAGCATTCTCGCTGAGCCATCTCTCCGGCAGGCGCGTGGGGTCCCCCCAGTAGGGTGTCTCAGAGTACGCCAACCACACGCGGTCATACTCCTGCACCAGCTCCTGTAGCCGCTCCAATGTCTGGTCCTTGGACTGCCCCAAGAGCGGGAGCCCAATCCATGGCACCTGGCTGGACGCATAGTAGTCAAACAGGTCGGCCACATGCGGTGGATCCACGACGACGACGTCTCCGGCACGCACATGGCTACGAAGGTACGCCCCCCACTCACGGTGCTTGTCCTTGTCATACTCGGGGCCAAAGTAGTTGACGGTCGAGTAGACCACGCCGGCGATCACGAGCAGCCATCCGGCCCAAGACACCAGCGCGGGGCGCCCACGCAGCCAGGTCAGGCCGGCAGCCAGCAGGAGGTAAAAGGCTGGCGTAACCAGCATCAGGTGTCGGCTGGCCATGTACGCGGGCTGAATGAAAGAGAAGAGGTAGATGAGCGCAACCGGCACGACCAGGTAGCCCCCCAACAGCCCGGCAGGCAGCCTCGATCCCCCCCTGCCGCCCTTGATGCAGAGGCGCACAAGCCCCACGATCGACAGGGCCAGGAAGAGCAGGTCTGCCAGCCACACATACCAATCGCCCACATCCACCGACACGCCCAGGCTGAACGAGTTCAGCAGATCGCGCAGCAGCAGCGGCAGCGGCACGAACTGCACGCCGGTCCGGCCTTGGGCGGACTCGATGCCACCGGGCATGCGAAGAAGCGCATAGCCCGCCACCCCTGCGATCACCAGGGCCAGGGACAGCACCGGGAGGACAACGGATCGGCGCCACTGCCGGGTGCTGGCGAGCCAGGTGACCAGGAACATCAGCTCGAAGAGCACCAGGAGAATGCCGAGATAATGGGCAAGCACCATGCACGCCGAGCCCAGCACGTATGCCGCCGTCCAAGCGCCGCTGCCGGGCCGCCGCTCAGGTCGGCCGGGCCGACCAACAAAGGCGCGCAGAAAGCAGTAGAACGAGAACAGCCCCAAGCATGTCACCAGTGCATAAGGGCGCGCTTCCTGGCTGTACCAGAGGTACATGGGAGACACGGCGGCCAGGAACGCCGCCGCCAGGCCTGCCGCCCTATCCACGAGCCAGGACCCCGTGACATACAGCAGCCCCACCGTCAGCGCCATGCAGGCCAGCGATAGGTACCGCAGGGCAAACTCGCTGCTCCCAAACAGCCGTATAGCTCCTGCAAGGAGAAGAAAGTAGAGGGGCGGGTGATCGTCTACGGTTTCCTGGGGGGAGACATTGTCGGAGAGGGTGATGGTGCCCGCCAGGATCGAGCTGGCATCGAGCTGGGCGCGGTGCAGGCTCAGGCTCTCATCCCACCAGAGGCTCTTTTCCCCCAGGCGCCAGGCGCCGCGCGAGAACGCCAGCAGGCAGATGGCGACCAGCAGCGCCACTTCGCCGGTGCGTCTGAGGCCCCTCCTTTGAGTACGCGTGCGATTCACCGGGAGGCCGGTCTCAGCCCTGCTTCGCAGGTCCCTCGCGCCAAAGCTGCATCCTGAGTCGCCACAGCTCGCGGAAGGCACGGGTGATCACCCTGATCTTCGCGCCTGTCTGGCTGCCGGCAACGCGGGGCCGGTGGCTCACAGGCAGCTCTGCGAAGCGATACCCGGCACGCTTTGCCCGGACAAGCCACTCGATACTGAATGTCGCGCCTCGGGACTGAATGCTCCCTGCCAGCTTGTCAACCATATCCCTTCGCAGCAGCTTGAACCCACAGTCCACGTCCCGGACCGTGTACCCGAAGACCAGCGTGCACAGCATGCTCCAGCCCTTGCCGTACAGCACACGCAGAAAGGGATCGCGGCGTGGGGCGCGATAGCCGGCGATCAGGTCTGCCTGATCCATCAGAGGCACGAACCTGGACAGCTCGCTCAAGACAAACTGGCGGTCGGCATCCGTGTACAGGATCCAGTCCTTCACGGCACTCGTAAAGCCGCTAAAGACCGATGCTCCAAAGCCCCGGTTGACTGGGTGCCGGACCAGCCGCACATGAGCGTCGCTGGCGGCCGACCGGGTGGCAACGGCCGCCGTCTCATCTCGGCTGCCGTCGTCCACAATAATGATCTCATAGTCATCCGCAATCGCCGCCAGTGCCGGCGTGGCTTCGGCGATCACAGGCTCGATATTCTCTTCTTCGTTGTAGGCTGGCAGAACCAGCGAAATGCTGGGCATCAGCTTCTATCCTCCGCCTCGTGGTTTTTCGGCCGGTTTGGGTCTGCGCGGCCACAGGCCGCCAAAGAAGGGGCGCATCAGGCTCGGTTTCGGCAGTTCCTGCCTCACGACCTCCTCCCAGTCTCCGGCCGAGCGGCGTCGCAGCCACTCGGCCCGTTCCTTCTTCGTCTCCTCGAGCAGCTCCGCCAGGGTACCTGCATCCCCTTCCGAAAGCAGGGCACGCAGGACGCCCAGCGATTCGGCAAACGCATCGATCCAGCGCACCAGGTTGTCGCGGTTCGCCAGCCACTCCTCTCCGGCGGACAACTCCGCCGGGAGCGCGGCCGTGCCGCCCTCAAACGCTGGCCCGGCCAGCTTCCGTGCCTCTCTCCAGGAAGTCCCGTTGAGCCCCGTCTGCAGGAGGGCCAGCGCCAAGACAGGCGGTAGGTTCCCTGTCAAAGCGATCAGGCCATCATGCTCCAGGGCATCAAGAAACAGGGGCTTGGCACCCAGGATGGCCACCAGGTCGGCGGCAAGCTGGACCGCGTCCGGGGCTGCGCGGCCGGACGGGACCACACAGATCAGCCCGCCCTGGAAGAGGTCCGCCCGGGGCTGCATGGCGCCCATCTGCGGCGGCGCGCCTTCCTTCCCAGTCCCACTCTCCCCCAGTGCCGGGGTTGGGTTGGCAAGAACTGGGTCCAGGCCGACAAAGTGGGCTTCAGGCGGCAGCAGCTCATCGGCCCATTCGAGCACGGGCGCCTTCGCCGTCGACACATCTAGGACGACACTCCCTGGCCGCAGATGGGGAGAGATGGCCTGCAGCGTCTCGCGGACGGCAGCAAAGGGCAGGGCCAGGAGCACAATATCCGCCTTCTCGCACGCCGAGATCAGGTTCCATTCTGTGCGGTCGACGGCCCCCGTCTTCTTCGCCTGGCTGCTTGCCTCCGCACTCTTGTCATGCCCGATCACCTGGGACGCCGCCCCGGCCTTGCGCAGGCACAGGCCGGCCGACGCGCCGATAACGCCCAGTCCCACAATCGAAACGGCCGGCTTCTGTTGACTCATCCACTCACTCCAAGAATCCTAGTTCGCGGCATCCGCTGCACGCAGGGCAGCCAGCCGCGGATCATCCCCCGGCAGAGGTGCTCTCTCGTGACGGCCGACCAGGTCGGCCGTCACCTGCGAGCAGCCCGCTGCCCGCACCAGCTCCGCCCCCACCTCCGCATGATGCGCTTGGACAAAGAAGGCCCTCCGCCAGGCTCCTCCGCCCTCCCCGCCAAGGCGCTCCATCCAGCCAGGAGCAGCGGCACGCACCAGGACCATCAGCACCCGGTGCCACAGGCGCAGCCGCCCCGCCGGCGAGACCGTCTTGCCCACGTCATGCAGGAGAGCTGCCGCCAGCAGGTCAGGGTCATAGTGGCCCTGCTCCCGTAGGCTCTGCATGACGCTCATGCCATGGCGCCGATCGTAGCGGGGCATGGCGCCAAACAACATGGCACCGCCTGGCTGGAGAACCTCACCGATTTCCGGGGCCGCACTTCTGGCCCCCTGGAGCTCAGCCGCAGCAGCGAGCATGAATTGCCGGACACGATAGAGAGCCGGCATGCAGGCTAGCCGACCAGCAGCCGGAGGAGAGCATTGATCGGCGGAGAGAGGATGCTTCCGAGAATGTTCAAGCCCCCAAACCAGCCAAACGCGAGCAAAGCCAGGAGCAAGATCGGGCCGTAGTTGGCCACGCGGTCCAGTGTTTGGCCCCACTCGTAGGCACGGCGGCCGCGCAGCGTGCCCAGGATACCCTGCAGCACCCCAAACCCATCGAGTGGTGGAAGCGGAAGAAGGTTAAAGACCGCCAGGCTCACGTTGGTGATAACCATGATCAGCAGGAAGCTGGCCAGCAGCCCCGGCATGTTCGGAATCAGGCGCAGGGGGATGGCAACCGCGGCGGCCAATACGAGGTTGGAGAAAGGTCCGGCTGCCGACGTGATGCCCATGCTGACGCGGGGATTGCCGCGCAGGTTGTAGGGGTTGACAGGTACAGGTTTTCCCCACCCCAGGCCCATGCCCCCAAAGGCCATGAAAGCGATCATGAGTGCACCCAACGGGTCAAAGTGCTTGATCGGATTCAGCGTAAGGCGGCCCATCCGGCGCGCAGTCGGGTCTCCCATCTCGTAGGCAAGCCATGCGTGCATGAACTCGTGGAACGTGATCGACAACAAGATCGCCACCAAGTACATGAGGGACCGCACAATGTTGATATCTCGGCCTAGCATGATCGCTCACTCATGCTCTGATTATACCTTATCCGCAGGGCGGCTCCAACCCAGCTCAATGGCTCTGCTCATAGACGCCAAACCAGTCGCTCACGTCCACTTGCTCCTGCCGCTTTCGTCGCTGCTCCTCCTCGAAGGCAACCAGGCGGCCAAAGATCTCCGCCTGCACCTTCTGGGGGTGGGCGACAAACAGGAAATCCAGCTTGCCCTGCGCGCCGGCCGTATAGATGGACACTGTTCCAAAGTCAAACAGATTAGCCACCAGGTTGGGCAGCTCGTAGGTCACATTCTGTACCCGGTCGAAAAGCGTTTCCGTCTTGCTGGAGCGCAACCTCAAGGGCTTGCGCTCGGTGTCGACGATCCGGTCTTTGGTGACGATGTACAGGTCATTGCCCCAGTCGGCCCACCCCCACCACCACCAGGCGGCGAGAGGGACCAGCGCTGCCACCAACAGCCAGGGGCTGATGTCCAAGGGAGCAAGCAGGAAGCCATAGCCTAGTCCGGCGACAGCCGCCAGCAGGGTTGGTGCCCAGGTCTTGGCCAGGAGCCGCAGTGGGTGCTTTCGCCAGGTGACCTTGTCGCCCTCGCTCCTCGCCACCCAAAAGAGCCGCCCCAGCGTGGCTTGAAGGGCACGCGCGATCCACCCAGCTTTCACGGGGCCGGCTTGCGCGGCAGGCGGCGGACATGCCGGCAGGCGCACAAGAGCGCGCAGTCCGGCCTGCGTCGTAGCCTCGATCCGCTCACGGATGAGCCGCCGGTTGCCCGGCTTGCGGGCATACTCCATCCGTTCCGCCGCTTCGAGCAGAAGCGTCTTGACCACTTCGGGCGCTCGCAGATAGGTGAAGCTGAGGGACTTGATCCCCGAGGCCGCGGCCGTCTCTACAGTCAGGCGTCCATAGCCCAGCAGGCCGCCCCAAAAGTCCTGGCGTATACCAATGTTTTGGATCTTGTTCAGGGGGACCTCGGAGAGGCTCTCGAAGAGGCCAATCACCTTCTCGCGGTGCACCACCCGAGCAGCGGTCACGATCAGAGTGTCGTTGGCATAGTCCAGCGCACACCACACCACCCACAGCGCGATGAAGAGAGGCGGCAGCCACCACGCGCCCTCCAACCCCAGCGCCAGGTCCTGCCATACAATGGCTGCCAGCACAACGGCAGCCAACCAGACGAGGATACCGGGCCACCCCATGAGGGGTCGCACCAGGGCAAGCGCATGCCTCCGGCGGATCAGAAGCGGCTCCTCGTCCGCCGCCAGCCACGGAAAAGCCTTGGGCTTCTTGCTCAGCAGGGACCTGTCAGGCGGGACCAGCATACCCCACACGGCAGGCTTCCTGAGCCGCAGTTGGTTCAGATCCTGGCGCGTCAGGTAGAGCCAGATCGTCCGAGTGGCCGCCTTCAGGGTAAAGCCCCACGGCTCCTCGGAGAAGAGGAGGCGCTCCCCCACCCCCTCACCGGCATTCAGCGGAGCCATCGGGTGAGGCTGCATCCCTTCGTCCAGGGTGAAACGCTCGGACCGCCCCTCCAGGAGCAGGTAGAACGTCGAGTCGATCTCCCCCTGGGCAAAGAGGGTGTTCCCCCTGGGCAGATGCGCCAGCCCCACATAGCCCGCCAGAAGAGTCAGATCCTCTTGGCTGAGGTTCGCAAAGACAGGGATGTCCGCCAGGAGAGGAACAAGATCGACGCCCGCCAGGCCGCGCACAAAGCCCGTCCGCAGCTGCTGCAGCCAGTCGAAGGCAGTTGTGGAAAAGCGGTACAGGGTGACATCCGAATCAGCCTTCACCGTGTGCCCGCGCGCCGTGCGATGCAGCAGATCCTCATGCCCAAAGAAGGCGCCTGCCCCCAGATACCGCGGCCGAACCCGGGGCCCCAAGCCCCTTGCGCGGGTCTCCACTCGCCCACAGTCAATCACGTAGAACGAATCGGCCGCGCTCCCTTCCTGGTAGATGGTTTCGCCCTTCTTCAGTTCGACCACCTGCAGAAGGTCCGCCACCTGGAACAACTGCTCCTGCGTGAACGAGCTGAACAGGGGTATCCCCAAGAGGCGGCTGGCTATCTCCGTTCGCCCCAGGCGCTGGCGAAGCATGGGCAGGCGCGTCAGCAGCGAGGGGAGGTTGGCGATTTCGATGGACAGGATCGTCGAATCCTGCACGACCAGTGCCGTCGTGTTGTGCGGCTGGCCGTTGAACACCGACCACCGGCCGATCGGGCTGCCTGGGGCATCCTCCATGCGGATCACAGGCGCCCCGGCCGCTGTGCCCGTCTCGAGCACCTGGCCGGTCATCAACAGGTAAAAGTGCGTAGGGATGCCCCCCTGCGCAAAGAGCACGGACGTGGCGGGGTACTCCCTCTCCTGTGCCAGGTTCCCCACAAAGCCAAGAGCCTGGGGAGAGAGGCCCCGGAACAGCGGAATCTTGGACAAGCGCCCAACTGGATCTGCAATCGCCATGGCTCAACCCCGGCCGGCAACTCCCCGGTTCAGAGGTGCTTGTATGCTACCATGCGGACGGGGCTTTGTCAAACCCCACGAATGGACAACGGCATGAGGCTGCGGTATAATGGCTCCCCGGCAGCTATCAGGCCTCTGCCGCTCCTTGGGAGCAAAGGCCTGCAAGAAGGCCGGCAGACCCTGGGCGGAGCGTGCATGGAAGAACATAAGATCAGGTGCAGCGTAGGCATCACTGCCTACAACGAAGAAGCCAACATCGGGCGGCTGTTGCAGGCGATCCTGGATCAGCGGCTCTTTGAGGTCGAGATCACAGAGATCATCGTCGTTGCCTCAGGCTGCACCGACCGCACCGTGGACATCGTGCGCGAGATGGCAGCCAAGGACCCGCGCATCCAGCTTCACGTACAGGAGCAAAGGGAAGGCAAGACCTCCGCCATCAACGTCTTCCTGCATCATGCGCGCGAGGCCATCTGCGTCCTTGAGAGCGGCGACACCCTGCCCCGCGAAGACACCATCGAGAAAATGGTCTGCATGTTCCGCGACCCCGCCGTCGGAATGACGGGAGCGCAGAAGGTGGCAGTCAACACCCCCGAGCACATCGTCGGTATCCTTTCCCATCTCCGTCTGAAGATGGAGCACCAGCTCTGCCTCGAGATCCCTCGCCTGGGTGAGCTCATCGCCTTCCGAAAGGTGTTCGACCAGCTGCCGCCGGATGTGGCCATGGACGAGGCGTTTGTCGAGGCCCTCATCATCCGGCGGGGAATGCAGGTACGCTACGCACCCGAGGCAGTCGTCTACAACATGGGCCCACAGACCGTCCGCGATTTCGTGCGCCAGCGCCGGCGGAACTACGCCGGGCACCTCCACCTGAAGGAAAAGTACGGCTACAAGGTGTCCAGCCTGCAGAACAGGCGCGTCGCCCGCATCGCCCTCGAAGAGGTGTGGGGAGCCATCCAGCTCATTGGCATCCTCGGCTACCTGGCTGTCATCGAGATGTATGCGCGCGTACTGGGTGCCTGGGACTACCGGGTGAGGAAAAAGAAGCATGTGGTCTGGGACATGGCTTGGACGACCAAGGACCCGGGCAAGGAGGTCGACCGGCGCGAAGCAGCCGGCCGGGGTCAATGAAGAACAAGCTGCTGACCATCCTAAAGGTCGTGGTCAGTCTCGGGCTGCTCGCCTATGTCGTGACGCGCCCCGGGATCCTGAAGGCGGACTGGCGGGGCATGTGGGCGAGCATGCGGCTCGGCTACTGGCTCCTGGCGCTCGGTGTCTACTTCTTCGCCATCGCCCTGAACGTGAAAAAGTGGCAGGTCCTGGTCCGCGCGCTGAACATCGATGTCCCCTATCCGAGCCTCTTCCGACACAACCTGGTGGGGCTCTTCTTCGCCAACCTCCCCCTGAGCATGGTCGGCGGCGACATCGCCCGGGGCTGGGACCTGGCACGGACCTCGGCCTCAGGTCAGGCCGCGCCTGTGGCAGTCTCCGTACTCCTCGATAGGCTGATTGGCCTGGCAGCATTCCTGGTCGCCGCGACCGCGGGCCTGGCCTACGCCTACTCAGCGCTGGGCCGCGCCGATCTCGGGTCGGCGCTCACCATCATGGCGTCGGTCCTGGCTGGGTTCCTCGTCGCAATGGCCGTGCTGATGAGCCAACGCCTGCGCGCCCTCGCAGAGCGCGTCTTCGGACTCGGCCCCCTTGCCAAGATCCTGCCCCTGTTCCGAAAGCTCTCCGACTCGGTCCAGGTCTACCGAAGCCACCGCCGCCCGCTCCTGGTCGCCTTCGGCCTGGGGTTGGCAACTGTCCTGGCTACCTGCGTCGTGAACTACCTGGCTGCCAGGGCAACCGGTGCCATGGTTCCGCCGGTGTGGGTGCTCATCCTGACACCCCTCACCCCCTTCGCCCTCTACATCCCATCGATCGCCTCAGGACTGGGGGTCAACCAGTGGGTGTTCGGCCTGCTCTATCACGACCTGGCGGGCGTGATGTCCCAGCCAGCAGCCCTCGCCTTTTCGCTGGCGATGCAGCTCATCATCGTTGTCAGCAGCCTGCCCGGCGCAGTTCTCTGGTGGCGCCGCCGGTAACCGGCAGCTTCTCTACAGCCGCACAGGCTGCTCAAGCCGCGCCGACTCGTACAGCGCCGCCAGGGTAGCCACATTGGCCCGGCTGAAGGCAGGCGGCACGGGCAAAGGCACTCCATCCAGCGCCGCCTCTGCCACCGCCTCCACCTCGCACTGGTAAGGGTCTGCCTTGGCTGTAGGGACCTCTTCCTCGTCATAGCCATGTCGCAGAAGGAGCCGGCTGGAGTGATCGAGGGCGTACGGACGCTCAATGGTGAGCACCGCCTCGCTGCCGGTGACTTCGGCCTGGACCCGAAACTGGCTTGCGAACCCGCAGTCAAAGACACCCAGCGGGCCGCCCTCGTACTGCAGCAGGCCGGCAAACGTCGCATCGACCCCCGACGCCGAAAGCTGCTGCCATCCGAACATCGCCTGCGGCTCCCCTGCCAGCCACCGGACAAGGCCCACCGGGTAGCTCCCCACATCCCACAGCGAGCCGCCCCCTAGCTCCGGCAGCCAGCGGACATCGCCCGGCCGGTCCAACAGGAACGTAAACGCCCCACGCAGCAGCGCGACCCGGCCCAGGACCCCGCCCCGCACCAGCTCCCGCGCCTTGCGCATCAGCGGGTGGTAAAGGTGCATCGAAGCCTCCGCGGCGACGACACCCGCCGCCGAGGCCGCCGAGATGACCTCATCACATCCGGCGGCGCTGTTCGCCAACGGCTTTTCGCACAGGACATGCTTGCCCGCCCGGGCAGCCGCCACGCTCCACGCGACATGCAGGCTGTTGGGCAGCGAGATGTAGACGGCATCCACCTCGGGATCGGCAAGCAGCGCCTCATAGCTGCCGTGGGCACGCGGGATTCCCCACTCAGCGGCATAGCTCCGGGCCTGCTCCGCGCTGCGGCTCGCCACCGCCACCAGCTCGGCGCGCTGGGATGCGCGCATGGCAGGGATCAGACGCCGGTTGATCCGCGCGGTGGAAAGCAGGCCCCACCGCAGGCGTTCTCGTGGCATATCGTTGTCCTTTCAGGATTGGCACAAGGGGACAGCGCCCCTGCCCAGGTCCGGCCGCATGACCAGCCGCTAGCCCTTGACCGATCCGGCGAGCAGCCCACGGATGAAGAAGCGGCCCAACAGGATGTAGACGAGAAGCGTAGGCAGAGCAGCAATCAACGTCCCGGCCATGACCAGGTTCCACTCCTGGACCTGGCCTCCGGCCAGGTTCCGCAGTGCGACCGTGATCGGTTGCGCCTCGGGCCGCTGCAGGATCGAGACTGCAAAGAGGAACTCGTTCCAGATGTTGGTGAATTGCCAGATGATCACCACCACAAAGCCGGGCAGGGACAGGGGAAAGAGCACCCGGAAGTAGACCCCCAAGATACCCGCGCCGTCGATGCGCGCTGCCTCCACCAGGTCGGTCGGTATCTCGGCGTAGTAGTTGCGAAAAATCAGCGTGGTGATGGGGAGGCCATACACGACGTGCACCAAGATCAGCCCCGTAAGCGTGCCCCCGAGGTGCATCTTGGCCAGGACCATCGTCATCGGGATGAGGATCGACTGGTACGGGATGAACATGCCGAACAGCATCAAGGGGAAGATGACATTGGAGCCGCGGAACTTCCACTTGGACAGCACATAGCCGTTCAGCGAGCCGAGCATCGAGGAGAGGATCGTGGCCGGTACCGTCAGGTAGACGCTGTTGAGCAGGTTCTGACCGAGGCCCCGAATGCCCTTCTCAGGGATACCTGCCCAGGCATCGAAAAAGCTCCTCAGCGTGGCATTCTGGGGAGGAAGCCACATTCGGGCCATGTCTTCGACTTCCACAAACGGCTTGAGCCCGCTGACCAGGAGGACGTACACCGGGATCAGAAAGATGAGGGCGAACAGCACCAGCAGCAGGTAGAGGCCGATCCGGGCGGGATTAAAGTGCCTTGTCACAGTTCCACCTCCCGCCGCAGGCTCAAGATCAGGTAGGGGACAATCACCACCGCTACCATGAGCAGCATGATGATGGAGATGGCCGCGCCTTGAGCATAGTGGTTGCCCTGGAAAGTCGTCTCGAACATGAAAATGCCGGGCACATCGGTGACAAAGCCCGACCCCTTGCCCGTCATCGTATAGATCAGGTCAAAAATCTTGAGCGAGATGTGGCCCAGGATGATCAGTGCACTCAGCGTGATGGGAGCCAGCATGGGCAGGATGACACGCCGGTAGATCTGCCACTCGCTCGCGCCGTCTACGCGCGCCGCCTCGCGTATCTCCTCCGGGATGCCGCGCAGCCCCGCCAGGTACATCGCCATCGTATAGCCCGTCATCTGCCAGCTGGCGGCCACGATGACCGGGATCAGCGCCACGTGGAACGGGCCAAAGGACGTCGTGTCCGTGTACCATCCCCAACGAAGCGAGTCGAGGCCCACTGCGGTCAGCAGCGCATTCACCCCGCGCAGGCGATCCGTCGTGCCGGGGGCAAAGATCCACTTCCACACCACACCGGTGACGACAAAAGAGAGGGACATGGGGAACAGGTAGATCGTACGAAAGAGGCCTTCCCCCTTGATCTTTTGATCCAGCAGGATGGCCAGCAGCAGGCCGAACCCCACACATACGAGCAGAAAGAAGAGGGTGAAGAAGAGCGTGTTCCACATATCGATCCCAAAACGCACGGCAGCGATATCTCCTGCCTTGGTAAAGAGCTGCCGGAAGTTCTCCAACCCCACCCACGTGTAGTCGGGCATGACGCCGTTCCACTTGGACAGGGAGACCCGCACCGTCCAGCCAATGAAACCATAGACAAAGACGGCCAGCAGCACAATGGACGGAAGGATCATGGCGAACGATATCCACCGTTCGCGCCGTGCTTGTCGCATCCGCACCCTCCCCTATAGCAGGGCGCCGCCAGCGCTCGGCCCTTCAAGGCGCGGCTGGCGGCGCCCGCACTCTTTCTATTCTGAGGCCACGCTCCCGCAGCGGAACCCGGCCTCAGCTTCTCCTACTTGCACACACCCGCGTCGACACAGGCCTTCGCGAGCGAAGTCTGCGCCGAGGCCACGTCCAGGTTGCCGACAAAGAGGGTCAGCGTGTCGTTGACGCCCGTGACCCATCCCTCGGCGGCAGCAGCACCGTGCGCCAGGCTGGGCACGATGGTGTTCGACGCCCAATCGGCCATGGCCGACTGCAGGTAGACGTCGTACTTGGCCAGGTCACCGTCGCTCCGCGCCGGGATCGAGCCCTTGATCGGGTTGAACGTGTCCTGCCCTTCCTTCGAAGCGCACAGCGCGAGCCAGAGCTTGGCATTCTCGGGGTGCTTCGCGCCCTTGGGCAGCCCAAACGAGTCGGACAGCATGATAAAGCTGCCGGCCGTGCCCGGCGAGGGGATCCAGCCAAACTCCTTGTCTGGCGTGAAACCGAGTGTCTTGAAGTAGCCCTCGGCCCAGTCGCCCATGACGTTCATGGCAGCCGCGCCGTCGGCGACGAGCTTGGTGGCAGGCTGCCACTCAAGCGAGGCATGGTCCGCATTCACGTAGCCCAGCATCTTGGCCAGGTTCTCCAGGGCGGTCGTGACTTCCGGGCCCTTCCAGTCGGTCGTGCCGTCCCACAGCCCCTTGTACTTGTCCGGGCCCATCGTCCCCAGCAGCACCGACTCGAACAGGTGGGTGACGGTCCAGATCCCCGAGTCGCCCAGGGAGAGCGGGGTGATCCCCTTCGCCTGCAGCGCATCGGCCACGGCGAAAAACTCCTCGATCGTGGCCGGCGGGGTCAGGCCATTGTCGGCAAAGACCGCCTTGTTGTACCAGAGGACATTGGAGCGATGGATGTTCACCGGCACGCTCCAGATCTCGCCGTTGTAGGAAAGGATGTCGATCAGGCCCTGGGGCATCACGTCCGTCAGGCCCTGCTCCTTGAAGAAGGCAGTGAGCGGCTCCATCTTGTCGGCCTTGACCCAGGAGTCGATCAGCTCGTGGCCGGCATGCACCTGGAAGGAATCGGGGGGATCGCCGGCCTGCATGCGCGTCGCAAGGACTGCTTTGGCATTCGAGCCTGCGCCGCCTGCCACCGTGGCGTTGATGATCTCGATGCCCGGATGGTTCTTCTCAAAGATGCCGTACAGCGCGGTGAGGCCCTCCGCCTCGCCGCCGCCCGTCCACCAGCTAAAGATCTCGATCTTGGGCTCTTCCTTCTTGCCGCAGGCACCCAGGACCAGGGTACCCACCAGCAGGACGGCCAACGCCAGATACGCCAACTTGTTCTTCGACATTTGAGGCTCCTCCTCTTCTTTCTTTGGTCAATTCTCTCTCGAGCTCACCCCCCGTGGGGTTCCGCACCGGGCAATGGGCCGGCGCCAGCGCGTCCAATTCGCTCCGAGGCGGCGGAAAGCAGACTACCGTGGGGCAACAGGGCGCGGGGAAGGGACATCTTCAGACAATAGGTCGTCACCTCCTCTCAGCCAGGACTGCTCTATGGTTCTTCTGTGGGACCATCAGCCTCACAAACAGCCTGCTGGCAGAAACCGACAGAAATCATTATACAGGGGCTAGACTCTTTTGTCAAGCGACGGCCGGCCACTCCAATTCCAGCAGACCGCTCGACCGTCTGCGCCTCCGCATGGTGGCCGCTACTTTTTCTTCTTCGCCTTAGCCTTGGCCACCTCTTCCGCCTTGATCTCGTTCCAGACCCGGCCCAGCCCCGACTTGAAGCGCCGGTCGGCCTTGGGCCGCTCAAATGGGGGGATCGGCCAATATCGGATAAGATGCGAGAGGCTCCGCGCTGCTTCTGCCTTGGCCATGCCCTCCAGGTACGCACCCCGCACCCTGCGTCGCACCATGCGCAGGTATTCCGACATCTTGTCGGTCGCTTCCTGTGCCGTCAGCTCCCCATGGCCCGGGATCAGGACATCATAGCTCAGCCGCCGGAGGAGGACAAGCGCCTCAAGCCACTGCTTGGTGCTTCCCTGCGAGAGGAAGGGAGGCCGGTTGGTGACCACGGCATCGCCCGTGAAGAGCAGCCGTTCGTTGGGAAAGAGAACCACTGTGGTCGCCGGCGTATGCCCGCCCACAGGGATCAGGTGAATCTCCTTGTCCCCCTTGAAAAGGATGGTGCGGCCCGTGAAGGTAACCTCGGGTTTGACGATCCGCAGGGTCTTTTTCCACTCGTCAACCGCCTCGGGGATACGCTCGCGATACATGTTGATAAGCCGCGTCCGAAAGCTATCGCCGTAGCTCTTCATCTCTTTCCAGGCGTGCTCGTGAGCAATGACCTTGGCCATCGGAAAGTGCTGGTCTCCGATCACGTGGGCCCGGTGATGGTCGGTGTTGATGATGTACAGGATCGGCTCATCCGTCCGTCGCTGGATCTCGGCCAGCCAGGCGCGTGCCTCGTTGGGCAGCATCGGGGTATCGATCAGGATGACCCCCTCGCCGGTGACCACAAACGCTACGTTGGCACCATGGTACTCCGTCTCGACAAAAATGCGCGGAGCGATTTCACGGATCATGCTTTCCTCCGGAGCTCAACCTGACAAAGGACCTGCGGGCCACGCCGGCGAGCTAGCCCCGTTCCAGGCTCTCTTGAATCTCGGCAGCAATCGCATCGAGCGCCTCCGGCACCCGAGAGCCATCGGGGCTGCCTCCCTGCGCGAACTCGGGCCGGCCGCCGCCCCGCCCTCCGATCATCTCGCATGCCTTTCGAAGCAACGTCCCCATCGGGGCATCCAGGTCAGTAGAGCGGGCAAACACCATATTCCCCGGCTGCCCTGCCAGCTGCCCGCTGCCCAACAGCGCCACCGTGCGCGGATGGCCGATGATGCGCTGGGCCAGGTGCTTCAGCTCATCCGGAGGCCGCCCTTGCCAGCTCATCTTCACCAGCCGGTAAGGACCGGGCCCGCCGGCGGCGACCAGAGGCGCCTCGTGCCACAGGGCTTCCCCCTCAGCATCCAGCAGTGCCTCACGGGCGCGGCGCAGGTCCCTGCGTGCGTCCTGCAGGTCGGCAGACAGCCGGCGGACGGTGTCGCCGAGCTCCCAATGGCCCACCGAGAACTCGGCTGCCAAGCCCATGACGAGCGCGTTCTTGGCCGCATAGTCCCGCAGCGCGCGGCCGCCGCACAGGAACTCGACGCGCAGCTCGCTGCCGCGCCGCTCGCTGCGGCTGATCTTGATGAGCCCCACCTCACCGGCCGCCCGCACGTGCGTGCCGCCGCAGGCAGAGCAATCAAACTCCGCAACCTCGACAACCCGCACCGGCCCAGCGTGGCTCACGGGCTTGCGCAGCTTGAGCGACGCCAGCTCATCATCGCTGACAAAGTGAGCCAGCACCGGCCGGTTCTCAAACACGATCTCATTCGCGCGCGCCTCTATCCCGGCCAGCTGCTCTGCCGAGAGAAGAGGCCGGTCCAGGTCGATGGTCGCAAGCTCGCCGGTCAGGTGAAAACTGACCGTATTCGCGCCGCAGCGCTCCAGCGCAGCGGACGACAGGATATGCTGGCCCGAGTGCTGTTGCATCAGGTCAAACCGGCGCGGCCAGTCGATCTCGCCTTCCAAATCGTCCCCTGCAAACGGACCCGAGACAACGTGCACCACAGCACCGTCGCTCTCTCGCTCGACGGCATCGACAACCCGGACCGAGGCCTGCCCCGCCGCATGCAGGTACCCTTCGTCATGCGGCTGGCCCCCTCCGGTCGGATAAAAGGCCGTCCGGTCCAGCACGACCGCGGGCTGGCCCTCCCACTCGAGACGCTCCAAAACGCGCGCCGCGAAGCGCCTGCAGAACGGGTCGGAGTAGTAGAGCCTCTCAGTCATCAGGCGGCCCCGTTCAGCTTGAGGAGGCTGTACACCAGCCAGGCAGCCAAGACCAGGAAGACGGCCATCGTCGCAGCCTTGATCACGGGCGTGCGCTTCTCGATGAAAGCGCCCAATTGCTCCGACGTCGTGCCAAAGTAGGCCACGGCAAAAATCACCACGAGCGGGACGATGTAGGCCAGGTTGTAGAGCAGCAGATAAAAGATCGCATTCGCCTGCATCTCTGGCACATCGTTGATCAGGAAAAGGATGCCGAGATAGATGGGGCTTGTGCAGGTGAGCTGGATGAGGGACACCGCCGCCCCCACGAAGAACGCAACCACCGAAAACGCCCTCAGCTTGGAGCCTTCGCGGATCACGCGGTTGACCTGTCGCCGCAGGTCGGGCGAGAGCTTCAGGATCATCCGCTTGGTCTTGCCCTGGCGCGCCATGACATAGTCGTGAAGGCTAATCCCCGCCAGCACCAGGCAGAGCAGCGCCGTGATCCCAAAGACCCAGCTCTTGAGCGCTGCCTGCACACCGGCCAGCGGTTCGAGCAGGCGGCTCAGGCCGAGGCCCGCCAGCAGGTAAGCAAGGAACACGCCCAGGGTGAACATCGCCCCAACGATCAAGATGTCGCGCCCTCGGCGGCCCATGAACGCCAGGTACGACAGGAAAAAGACGATTGTCACAAAGGCACACGGGTTCAGGCCGTTCACCATCCCGGCCCCCACCACCGTCAGCAGCCCGAGTGACTTGAACCGCTCCAGCAGGCTCTGGCGTGCCTCTTTCTCTCCCAGGGCGTCAAAGCGGTCCCAGGTGGCTTCCGACCCGGCTGGAAGGTACTTCTGAACGGCAGCTTCCAGGTTGGCGAGCGTCAAATCACCACCGCCCAGGTGGACCTCGCCGACATAGACGCCCGGAGACTCCAGGCGCCGGTCCACGGGCACCCCCACGTTCCCTCCGAGCCATTCCGCGAGTGCTTGGGACTCCTCGATGTCGAACTTGGCAATCTTGACCTGCGGGTAGGTCTTTTCGATATAGTTCAGGTCGAGCCCGACCCGGTCGCACTCCTGGCACCCGGTCGAGTAGAAATAGGCCAGGTTCACCGTCGCACCTGGCTCGGGGGTCGGCGAGCCGGCCGGCGTATCAGCCTGGCCGCCCAGCAGCGGGTAGTCCACCCCGCCCTCCGCCAGGTAGCCGTCGATCAGCCCCTCAAGCTCGGCAGGGATCTGCCGGCTCCCGATCAGGACATGGTCGCCGACAACCAGGGCCGGCACACCGCCGCGGCTGTCCTCGGCTACCCCCAGCCGGGCCTCCAGTTCCACGAACTTCTTGTACATCGCCGCATCAGCCCACACATCAATGTCCTGATGCTCGACCTGGGCGCCATACTTCTTGTAGACATCCGGCAGGTAATTCTCCATCACCTCGTGGCAGTGGGGGCAATTCGTGCCATAGAAGAGGTAGAAGCGCACCACCGCGCCCGACGGCCCGATCGTGGGCGTCGCGCCCCCACACGAGACCAACATCACCAACAGGACTACCAGCGATAGCCCCAGCAGCAATCCCCTTTTCATACCTCTCCCCAGCCAACAGACGTAGGATAGTGCCTCTGGTTCCACGGAACGCAGGAAGCCGGGCGATTATAGCACAGTGCGGCTGCATTCGGCAAACCCGGTAAAGACGCGGAGGCTGAGCCGAATAGGGCCAGTGCTCCGATCAGCCCACTGCCATGCACGCGCGGTGCACGCATAGTGTGGTATACTCTGCTCCGCAGGCCGGGACTTGGGTCCCTGTCCGTTCACCATACCAGGAGTGACCTTATGAATGACATCCACGTACTTGCCACGCTGCGCTTCAGCGACGACCTGCTGCGCCTCATTCAGGCCGTTTCGCCCAAGATACGCCTCAGCCAGCAGACCTGCCGCGACGCGGCCGACGTCGAGGCCGCACTCGCCGAGCACCCCGGCACCGAAGTGCTCTATGCCCTCCACGTCCCGCCCGACAGCCTTTCGCTGGCCCCGCAGTTGCGCTGGCTGCAGCTGCACAGCGCCGGTGCCGACCATCTCCTCGGCCACCCCATCCTTCAGAGCGGCGTGCTCGTGACGACCACCAGCGGCATCCACGCCACGCCCATCGCCGAGTACGTCATGGCGTCCTTCTTGGCACATCGCTGGCAGGTCGCGCGCTGGACCCGCTGCCAGCGCGGGCACGAGTGGCCAACCGGCCGCTGGAGCGTCTTTGCGCGCCCTGAGCTGCGCGGGACGACGGTCGGCATCCTCGGCTACGGCAGCATCGGCCGGGAGGTAGCCCGCCTCGCGAGCGCCTTTGGCATGCACGTCCTGGCGATGGCGCGCACCGGCCGCACGCCCGACCGGGGCTATCAGCTGCCGGGCACCGGCGACCCCGGCGGGACAATCCCCGTGCGCTTCTATCCTCCCTCCGAGCTGCGCGAGATGCTGGCCCAGTCCGATTATGTCGTCCTGGCACTGCCGTTGACTCCCGCGACCACCCACCTCATCGGCGAGGCAGAGCTGCGGGCAATGAGGCCGGGCGCCTACCTGGTGAACATTGCCCGTGGGCCGATTGTCGACGAAACAGCACTGGCCGCCGCGCTGCGCGAGGGCTGGATAGCCGGCGCGGGGTTGGATGTGTTCGAGGTTGAGCCGCTTCCGCCTGGTAGCCCGCTCTGGGACATGGACAACGTGCTCATCTCGCCCCATATCGCGGGTCACAGCCCTCTCTACAACGAGAGGGCCGCGGCGCTCTTTGCCGAGAACCTGCGCCGTTACGTGGCGGGCGAGCTACTGCTGAACTTGGTGGACAAGGCAGCCGGCTACTGAGGTCCCCTACCGGTCGCGCAGGTAGGCCAGCTCCTGGGCGAGGATGCGCCGCAGGATAGCGATGGACGCCGCATAGGTTGCGTCCACCCCAAAGTAAGAGAGGCTCTTTGAGAGGAGGGTCTGCCTCCGGCTGTAGGGCGTGTCCGACGCGTAGTGGATCACGCCAATGTCGTACGGAGCGTTGATGAAGAGGTTGACAATCTCGTCCACCGGGTAGCGCTTTGGGTAAATGTCCTCGTAGACGGCGCTCAGGTAGGGGCCGGTTTCCATCTCGATGTCTGTGTAGCCTTCCTTGTAAAAGAGGCTGACAAAGTCTCGGTTCTGCAAAAAAGTGCCCCGGACGGTTATCGCCTTCTGGTTGTCGAATACGCTGCCCCGCGACAGGTACGGAGCCACGTCATCCGCTCGAAAGCAGTTCTTGAAGAGGAAGGTGTTCTGCGAGTGCTCGTCGTAGACCACGTTGGGGATCATGGCGTCGCCCACCTGGCCGTTGAGGGTGGCGGCTTTGCCCATCAGGTAGACGCCCCGCAGGTCGCCCAGGTTCGCCACCGCCTCGGTAAAGATATGGTACGCCGCCATGCCCAGCGGATAGTCGACGTTCAGGACGATGGCTTCGCTCCCGCGTAGCAGTTCGAGGCCCTCCATCTGCAGCCGCGGGTCAAAGCACTCGGGGCAGAGGCTCTTCAGCTCAAAGACCTGTCCGGCGACGTCGAGGTAGCGCGGGTTCTCCACGTGCAGCACGCCCCGCTCCCGCAGGGCACCGCGCATGGCCGACTGCCTCTCCGCCTGCTCCCCCGCGCTGCCGGCTCGCAGGTAGTGACTCAGCGCGTAGTAAAGCAGGTTCAAGAGCTCACCGCCGGCCGGCCCGGCCTTCAACCGCTGGTAGTCTCGCCAGAGGTTCTCCGGATTCGCCTGCTCCAGGTAGGCCGCCAGCGCCGGCTCGATACTCAGCGCATAGCCAGACAGCAGGTTGGCGAGGCTGTGGGTGTTGGAAGAGACAATGTAAGACGGCCGGTAGAAGAGGTCGCTCTTGAGCGCTCGGTCAATCTCCCCGCTGATGGTCTGCCACCAGCCGCTGGTTGCGCGCCGGTAGTCCGTCAGCGAGCTTGCCAGCAGCCGGATCGACATGTCCTTGCGCCCGCGCCCGACGGCCAACAGGTTGGGCCACAGGGCCTTTCCCCAGGCGGACTGCAACTTAACAAAGTCATCGGTCGGCACATTCAGCCGCTCGGCGACCTCACCCACTTCGTCCGGCTCGAGTGCTCTCTTGCCCGCGACGTGCTCCTCGATCCGCCCGAGGATGGGGTCGTCCGCCAGCCGAAAATGAAGCTTGTTCCACTCAATCTGGTAGGCGGTGAGCATCGGGATCAGGTCGTCGATGTCCGACACGCTCGCGATAAAGGCAGCGAGGAGGCTCTTGCCGTCGTAAAAGAACTTGCGCCGGCGCGAGTGGGCCGTCACCGGCTCCCACTTGTCCACATCAGGGTACCCGCGGCGCTCAAACACCTCTTCCGATTGCGCCATCAGAACCAGCCGCACCGAGGGAAGGCACTGCGGCAGGCGCATCACGCTGTAGACAAAGGCAGAGATGTCCGGCGTAGGGCTATCGGCGCCCAGGTGCAGGCTGGACCGCATCGCCATGTGGGTCTCTTCCAACGAGCGGACCCGAATGTCCGCGCTGGAGCGCAGCAGCGAGTAGTACGTGCGCTGGTACAGATCGATCTCTTCACTTCCGCGGGATGGGATTGCGCGGTCCATGCCTCTTCCTCATCGGACACACACTCAGGGGTTGCCCCCAAGTGAGTCTGATCTACTCTCCGTCCGCCTCTGCCTGCTCGGGCACGTCGACGCGGACCAGTTCCCCGTGGGCGTTGATGATCACGCGAAAGCCGAGCAGGCCCAGCGTCATGCGGGCATCCTCGGGCAGGCCGGTCTGAAAAACGCGGTCCATCTGGTCCACCGAGGCATCGATCGCCGCCTTGGTGAAAAGATCGTCGCTGCCCAGCATCTTGAGCATGGCCTCGGTGGCGATTTCCCGATGCTCCAGGAACTGCTCGCGGAACAGGCCCAGCACCTGCCGGTCGACGGGCTCCGACGGCACGTGCAGCAGGAACCCACCATCATCGACGACGTAACAGGGCAGGCCGCCCACCATGGCGACTCCCACGGGCCTGTCCAGCTCGTCATAGACCAACCCTTCGAAAAGCGCCCTCATCACGGGCGTCGTGCTCATCGCTTCCCCCTGCGTTTCTTAGGGAAAAGGGCAGCGGCGCACTCGCCACTGCCCTTCCCCAACTTGGTGGACCCGGCCGGATTCGAACCGGCGGTTTCCTGCGTGCAAAGCAGGCGTCTTCCCGCTAGACCACGGGCCCAATCTACAACGGGCTGTGCCGACGAGAGGATTTGAACCTCCACACCCCGTAGGGCAACAGATCCTAAGTCTGTCGCGTCTGCCAATTCCGCCACGTCGGCGCCGGTCCCAGGCGGATGGGATCATACTCCCGATTCTGTGGGTCGCCCCTGCCGTCATCTGTCTCACCCCAGAGGGGTGGCGGCTCCTTCCTTGCCGGGTGTGACCCGGCTTTGGCGTCGCCGCTGCGACGAGACCGAGCCCGAAGGCCCAGCCCACTCGCCTTGCTCCCAGCCGCACACTCACCCAGCCGAGCGGGTTGCCTCGCCCGCTGGTGGGCTCTTACCCCACCGGTTCGCCCCTTACCCGGAGACCGGGCGGGAATCCTTTCTGTTGCGGTTGTGGTCGAGCCGACCATCGCCGGCCCGCCCCCACTTGCTGTTTCGTGGGGCGGCCTTGCACCCGAGGTGCCGGGAGTCGGGAAGTTCCTCTGACCGGAACAAGCCGGCCAGCGACGGCTCCCCCATCCACCACGACGGAGTATAGCACGGGAAGGCCATGCTGTCAAAGGTCCAAGCACGCAGGGCAGGGCCAAGTCAAAGTCAGGCAGTTACCCCACTTCGCCCGTGGTGATGTCACCCTGACCCTGAGCGCAGCGAAGGGGAAGGGTCTCGGCTGCGCCCCACCGAGATGCTTCGCTGCGCTCAGCGTGACATTTTTGGGGACTTTGACTTGGCCCTACAGACCCTCTGCACCGAGGTTGACGATCAGGGCGACCTGGAGTATACTGCATACCATGGTCCCGAAATCAACCCCACGGCTGTGGTTGGAGACGTCCCTTCGCCTCTGGCGCCGGCACGGCGGCCTTCTCCTCGGCCTGCTGTGGGCAGCGGCACTCATCCTGGGCTACATCGGCTTTGCGCGCCATGCGCTCGCCACAGGCCGGTCGAGCCGCGTCATCGACCTCACCTACCGCACGCTGCAGCTTGTCGCGATGAACTCGGGGGACGTCGACGGCGCGGGCTGGCAGCTCGACACGGCCCGCTTCCTGCTCCCCGTTCTGGCGGCCTGGACGGCCCTCCGGGCGCTGCTCTCGCTCTTCCGCGACCGGTGGCAGCAGTTCCGCGTGCGCTCCTGGAGAGACCACGTGATCGTCTGCGGTCTGAGCCGCAAAGGCTGGCTCCTTGCCCAGGGCTTTGCCGCCCGGGGGGACCGCGTCATTGTGATCGAAGCGAACAAGGATCACGCACTGGTCGGCCCCTGCCGAGAGCGTGGGATCGGGGTGTTCACCGGCGACGCCACCGATCCTGACCTTCTCTGTCGTGCGGGCGTGCACCGTGCGCGACACCTCGTGGCAGTGACCGACGACGATGGCGTCAACGCCGAGATCGCGGTGCGTGTCCAGGGCCTGCTGCGGGCGGCAGCCGGCCCAGGCAGCAAGCAGGCCGGCCGCCGCTGCCCGCTGACCTGCACCGTGCACATCGTGGACCCCCATCTGCACGAGTTGGCACGGACGCGCGAGATGGCCCTGGAGGAGGGCTCGCCCTTTCGCCTGGAGCTGTTCAATGTCTTCGACCGCGCAGCTCGCCTCCTATGGAGCCAGTTCGGCACAGGCCGCCCCGAAGGGCCGCTGTCTCCGCCGCCAGCTGCCGGACACGGCGGCGGCTGCTCCGCCCACATACTCGTGACCGGCCTGGGGCGCCTGGGAGAGAGCCTCGTCGTCCACGCGGCCCGGGACTGGCACACACGGCTGCACGAATCGCCCTGCCGCGCGGCCGGGCGCCTGCGCATCACCGTGGTCGACAAGGAAGCTGACTGGAAGTGCCAGGCACTCTGCCTGCGCTACCCCCGCTTGGCCAGTGTGTGCGACCTGGTTCCCCTGAGGATGAACGTCCGCTCGCCCGAGTTCCAGGAGGGTGCCTTCCTGGCCGGCGGCGCCGGCTATCCGCCGGTGGGCGTGGCCTACATCTGCCTTGACGACGACTCGTTGGGCCTGCGCACCGGCCTGGCGATCCACCAACGCCTCCTCCGTTCCGCAGACGGCGCCACACAGGTCGTCGTGCGCATGGCCGGCGCGGGGGGCTTGGCACGCCTGGTAGAACCCAACGGGCGCGGAGGGGCTGCCTTCGCGAGTCTCCATGCCTTCGGGCTGCTCGACCGCACCTGCACGCCAGACGCGATCCTGGGCGGCACGCACGAGGTGCTGGCGCGCGGCCTCCACGACGTCTACCTCGCACAGGCGCGGGTGCTGGGCCATACCGAAGCCACCAACCTTTCCCTGGTCGAGTGGGAGCGCCTTCCCGAGGAGCTGCGCGAGTCGAATCGCGCGGCGGCCGATGGCATTTTCGGTGAGTTGGCCGCCCTTCGCTACACGCTGGTTCCGTTGGCAGACTGGGATGCTGCTGCCTTCCTCTTCTCCGAGGCAGACGTCGAGCACCTGGCTCGGAGCGAGCACTCTCGTTTCGTGGCCGAACGAGTCAGCCAGGGCTGGCGCTATGCCGACGCCCCCAAGGACCTCCCATCCAAGCACAGCCCGGCCATCACCTCCTGGGAGAGGCTGTCCGAGGAGGAGCGAAGCAAGGCTCTCGCCACCATGCGCAGGCTCCCGCTCACCCTGGCGCGCGCCGGCTTTCAGATCGTCCCGATGCCTCCCGCGGAGACGGCTGCCTCCGATCCTCCGGCAGACGGGGGCAAAACCATGGACACACAGGGCGCCCGGCTCGAGGTCATGGCCCGCGCCATCCACGAGCGCTACCGCAAGAACCAGCAGGGGGTAAAGCCTCCCGACGACCCGGCCATGCAGCCGTGGGAGATGCTGGCGGAGCACCTGCGCGAGTCGAACCGCCAGCAGGCCCGTGACATCGAGTCCACCCTGCAGCGCATCGGCTGCGGAGTGCGATCGGCCGGTGAGCAGGGGCCAGCCCCATGGGACTTCACGGAGGACGAGGTGGAAGCGATGGCCGTCGTGGCGCACGACCACTGGGTCGAGGAGCGGCGCCGGGCAGGCTGGACGCCCGGCCCACAGCGCGATGTGGAGCGCAGGGTGACCCCCTACCTCGACGTGGCCTACGCCGATCTGCCCGAGGATGTCAAGGAGTGGGACCGCCAAGCGGTTCGCGCCATACCAGAAGTCCTGGCAGCCGCCGGCCTTGAGGTGGTACGGCAGGGCTAGGCAGCAACCCCAATCGCCACCCGGTCCCATCAGCGAGGAGAGACATGACAAGCACACAGGCCAAGGCGCCCTTTGATTGGACCTGCAGCCAGGTGGCCCAGTACCGCGAGCAGCACCCGCGCTACCGGGCGTATGCAGTTGCCCTCCACGATGTGCTGGAACAGGCTGCAGGGCAGCTGGCCCCGCTGGCCGTTGTCCAGACCCGGCCCAAGGGGATTGCCAGCTTCGCGGAAAAGGCGCAGCGCAAGTGGCCCAAGCTGCAGGACCCCGTGCACCAGTTCACCGACCTGTGTGGAGGCCGCGTGATCACCTTCACTCAGCCGGAGGTCAAGGCCATCTGTGACTTTATCCTGCAGCACTTCGAGATCGATTGGGAAAACAGCGTAGACGTCAGCCAGCGGCTCAAGCCCACCGAGTTCGGCTATCGCTCGCTGCACTATATCGTCCAGTTCAAGCCCGGCGTTTTCCCCACGCAGGACGTGGCAGTTCAAGTCCCCGAGCAAGTATTGGGCCTCAAGGCAGAAATCCAGGTGCGCACCCTGCTGGAACACGCATGGGCGGGCTTCGGTCACGACCGCGTCTACAAGAGCGCCTTCGCTGTGCCCAAGAAATGGCAGCGAGAGCTGGCAGGCGTGGCCGCCTTGCTGGAGCAGGCAGACGAAGCCTTTCAGCGCGTCGAGGAGGGCCTTCAGAGGTACGCCGCCAGCTACGGCGCCTACATGACAGAGAGTGAGATGCGGGCCGAGATTGAGCTGCTGGAAAACGTCCGGGCCTGCGATCCCGAGAACGCCCAGCTGGCCCACCGCATCGGCAAGCTGGCGATGACGCTCGGCGACTGGGCCAGGGCCGTCGAGGCACTCGAGGGCCAGATGGGGCGCCCCAGCCAGCCGATCTTGCGCGATCTGGGCGTAGCGCTGTGCAAGCTGCACAAGGCCAACCCGAGGGGCGCCGACTACAGGCGGGGCCAGGCCCTGCTGGAGCAGGCCAGCCGGATGCACAAGCCCGATCCCGATGCCTTGGGCTCGCTCGGCGGCACCTGGAAAACGCTCGACCCGGACAGGGCGAGGGACTACTACCGCAGGGCCTACGAGCTGGCGCCGACCGATCCCTACACCGCCGGCAACTACCTAGTCGCCGAGACGGTGTACCGGCGCGACCTCTCCGCCGTGCCGCTGATGGCCCCCGCCATCCAGGCGGCGATGCAGCGCTGCCGCGATCAGATAGAGGTAGGCATGAACCTGCCGTGGGCCTACTACGACCTGGGCACCTTCCTGATGGTGCTCGGCCGGCCTTACGAGAGCCTCCGGGCCTATGCCAAGGCGATCCAGCTCAGCCCGGCCGACTGGTTCGTCTCCACCTCACTGCAGACGTTGGCCCAGCTGGACGCCGCCAGGGACAAGCCGAGAGGGCACGGCTGGGCGGTTCGACTGCTGCAGATCGCCCTCGCCGGCAAGCACGGCCAGGAGGAACACCGCATGGTGCTCCAGGCTGCGGCCTCCTCGGGCGCCACACCGGTAGAGGGCCCCATCGCCATCCTGGCCGGCAGCTGCGACGCAGCTTTCGAGGAACAGGTGGGCCGCTATCGCCCGCTCCTGATGGAAGCCTTCCGTGACTTTCGCGGCACGCTCATCTCCGGAGGTACGGCAGCGGGGGTGTCCCGCTTAGCGGGGGACGTCCAAGAAGCCTATCCCGAGGCCGTCCACGCCATCGGCTACACTCCGGCGCTGGTCCCGGTCCACACGCAGATCGACAGGCGCTACCAGGAGCTCCGGCAGACCGATGGACACGACTTTGATGCCCTCGGCCCCCTCCAATACTGGACGGACATCGTCGCCGCTCGCATGGAGCCTGGGCAGGTCAAGTTGGTGGGCATCGGCGGTGGGGAGATATCGGCAGTCGAGTACCGCCTCGCGCTGGCGCTGGGAGCGCGCGTGGCCGTCGTCGAGGGCTCCGGCCGGGCAGCCGCGCAGTTGTTGGCCGACGACGAGTGGAAGGCCGCACAGTCCCTCGTACGGCTGCCGGCGGACGCGCAAGCTCTGCGGGAGTTCCTGGCGTCCTAGTCCAGGACGCCCACCCGGCCTTTTCTGCCCGAGACGGCTTGACAGCCAACCCCACTTGCGGTAAGGTGGGGGAGAGATGAGACGACCCAACCTCCGCCTATCCCGCCGGGCACCGGCAGGCTGGCACACCCTGCTCAAGGTATGCGCCCTCCCGTTGGTGGTGCTGCTCCTGGCAGCCGGCAACCGGCAGAAGGCAGTGCCTGCTGTGGCAGTATCCGCCCTCTTGGGGACCGGCACGATGCCGGTCACGGCCGGCGCCCTGCCCAGGGGGGGCGGCGTCCCTTCGGACTTGCCGCCAGAGACGGCTGCGCAGCCGCCCCTGTCACCCGGCGATGCCCCGACCGCAATGCCAGGCACGCGTGGCCCGGCGTCTACGCCTGCCATCGACCCGCCGCCAATGTCCACGCGCACGCCCTTGCCGCGCCCCACCCACACACCCACACGGCACCCGACCGCCACGCCCACGCCCACGCCTCTGCAACCTACGCCCGATGGCGCCACCCGCACCGTCCGAGTGCCCATCCTGATGTACCACCACATCGAGGTCCCACCCGCCGGGTCCGGTGAGTTGCGCCGGAGCTTGTCGGTCACGCCCTCCGACTTAGAGCAGCAGCTCCTCTTCCTCGAGAAGGAAGGCTACCACGCCATCAGCCTGCGCGACCTGGCCCTCCACCTGACGCGCGGCACCCCTCTCCCGGAAAGGCCGGTGATCCTCACCTTCGATGACGGCTACCGGGACAATTACACCTACGCTTTTCCGCTCTTGAGGCGCTTTGGCTTTACCGCGACATTCTTCCTGGTCACGGCACCCATCGATGCCGCAAACCCCGACTTTGTCTCGTGGGAGCAGGTGAGAGAGATGAGCAGGGCCGGCATGTCCTTTGAGCCGCACAGCCTCGACCATCCCGACATGCGCGACCGCAGCATCGAGTTCCTCGTCTACCAGGTCCTGGCATCCAAGGGCGCCATCGAGGAGCGGACGGGTGAGGCGTGCCGCTTCTTTGCCTACCCCTCCGGACGGTACGACCAGAAGGCCATCGACGTGCTGCGATCGGCGGACTTTTGGGGCGCGGTGTTGACGGAGCAGGGTGCCACCCACACGACGGGCACGCTGTTCGAGCTGCAGCGGGTCCGGGTGCAGCCAGGCGACAACCTCGACGCCTTTGCAGTCAAGCTCACGATGAGCTGGTAGGCAGGCCCGATGCCGCTTCCTCGAGCGGCCTCCATGCCATCTACAGCCGGGCGATAAAGGCCTCCCCGCGGGTCATGACCTCCCCGTGGTCCTCAGGCGGAGCGAGTTGGGCCAGGAGGCGGGCCGTGTGCTCGCGCAGGACATCCTCTGCCCGCCGGGAGCCCCTGGCCTGCCAGTCGTCGAGCGTCATGGGCGGCAAAACTCCGCTGCGGAAGTAGGCCGTCCGGAAGTGCTTGAGCGTCTGCGGTGACATGAGAAAGTTCCCGCCCGGCCCCACGTCCGCGATTTCATCCAACGCCAGCGACCTGGCGTCGATCGGAAATCCACCCGCCAGGGCCCGCGCCTGCGCGATGATGTCGTTGGCATATACCACGATCGTCGGCGAAAAGACGATCGAGCCCAGGTTGTCACCCACAAAGGGCGCCAGCCCCACCCGGCCCATGCAGCTGAGCAGGTGGTTCATCCACTGGTGTCCGGCGGCAATCAGGTCTCCCCCCCAGCCCATTCCACTGCCCGACGTGCCGCAGTGAGGCAGGCCGTAGTGGGCCATCATCTCGGCGCAGGCCAGGTCAATGGTGTACGAGTGGGGCGTGTAAAAGCTGCCCTTGCCCCGCATGTCAAAGTACGCCGGCAGGCTCCCCAGGATCATCGGCGTGCCCGGCTTCATGAGCTGGCCCAGCACCAGCCCGGCCAGCAGCTCAGCATTGAGCAGGACGAGCGTTCCACCCGGAAGGATGGGGGTTGAGGCGCCCGCCATGCCGTAATTGGAGTAGATGAAAGGCAGCCCGCGCTCGACGGTGGCCCACATCTTGTCGATGGTCCCCTCGTTAATGACCAGCGGGCTGATCGGGTTAAAGTAGGGAAGCACAAAAGGTCTCGACGCCAGGTCCCCCTGCAGGTGCTCCAAGAGATCGAGCACCTTCGGGTAGGCCCCCTCATCCGACACGAGCACCACCAGCGGCTTGGTCGTGTTGGCAGCCATCTCCAGGACCTCCACCAGGTCAGAGACCTCGGGCGCCACGTCCTGGATGACACCTACCGTCGCGACTGCGTCAAAACCCGGCATCGCGTTGCCCAGGCGGACCATGTCGCGCATGTGCCGGCGGGCAAACTGGACAATCTCGCCAGTGGCGGGCTCTTCATAGTAGAGCGCAGTGACGCCGATCCCAAAACGCGCCGGGCCCGGCAGCTTGAAGGCGGGCGCGCCGCTCCGGGAAAAGATCTCGACGCTGTGCGCGGCTGTCTCCAATGCCCAATCCACCAGCTCGCCGGGGATCCGCACGCGGCCGGCCTCTTCCGCGCCCGCGCCCAGTACGCGCCGGAAGAGCCGCCGCGCCGACTCGCCATCCACACGGATTCCGGTGGTGGACAGGAGGGCAAGCGACTGCTCGTGAACGCGGGCAACCTGGTCCGGGGTGAGGACGGTCAGGTGTGGGCACACAATGTCCGGTGCTGTCTGTGAGCGCATGGTCTCTCTCCTTCATCGTGCCAAGTGCGGCGCACCTGCCTTGGTGCACTGCACCTCTCCTCCCCACTGGGGAAGCCTCGCCTTCCTACAGACCCGCCTCCGTGGGCGCATAGACGCGGATCGCCGCTTCTCCCCCCATCGGACACTTGAACTCGCAGACGCCGCAGCCAATGCACAACGCCTGGATGACCGTCGGGCGCTGGAGCAGGACAGGCTCCCCTTCCTCGCTCACCGCCTCGACCACCTCCAATTGGATCGCCTTGTCCGGCACCGGGCAGGCCTCTTCACAGACGATGCACGCGACACCGTAGGCCCATGGAAGGCATCGGTTTCGGTTGACGGAAGCCAGGCCGATGCGGGTCTGCTGTTTCTCCTCGATCGGCAGCACCGGGATGGCGCCGGTCGGGCACACCTGCCCACAGGCGGCACACGCATAGTCACAGAAGCCAAGCCGCGGCACCAGGCGCGGTGTCATCCAGCCCTGAACCCCCGCCTCCAGCAGGCAGTGCTGCAGGCCCTGCGTCGGGCAGGCACGCACGCAGGCACCGCAGCGGGTGCACAGGGCGTCGAAAGCGGAGGTGACTGCGCCGGGAGGCCGAATCAGCATGGCCGGCGTGCGGTGCCTGGCTGGTTCCACACCTGCCAGCGCCGCGCCTGCCGCGGCCGCCGCCGCCGTCAGCAGCACCTGCCGGCGTCCCGGATCGTACTCGAACGCCCTGCCCGGCCTCCAAGCCGGCAGCCGAAAGCGAAACCGGGTGCTTCCCGGCGCGCAGGCGGGCAGGCAGTCGAGGCAGACCGTGCACTCAGCCGGGTCGCTGCCAAAGCCCTTCTGCGGGTCGATCGTGCCCACCGGGCACACACGGGCGCACTGCCCGCACCCGGCGCAGCCGGCCGTGACCTCTCTCCTCAGGAGCGCCCGCCTGGAAACAAGCGCGAGCAATCCTCCGAGCGGGCAGACGTAGCGGCACCAGAAGCGGGGCGCCCACCAGTTCAGGGCAACCAGGCCCACCAGCAGCAGCGCAATGGGGACTCCCGCTGCAAAGACAGGTTGCACCCCCCGGAAGAGCGGCGCCACGACGGCCCCGTGTAGGGCGTCGAGCGGTGCCCATAGCCCGTCGAACCGGTAGAGGAACGCCTCGGCGGCAAAGACCGCATAGCGCAGCGCCGGACCCAGCGCCGCGGCAAGGCTCCGGCTCAGGATGGTGATCGGATCGAGGAACGACAACGCCTGGCTGCCGAGCAGGGCCAAGACCAGCATGGCAGCCAGGAGCAGGGTCTTGACAGAGCGCAAAACCTCGGGCGGCGGCCTGGGACCGGCGGGCGCGCGACGCCCTGCACGCCCACCCGGCCGCGGCGTCAGCCATTCCAGCAGGCTGCCAAGCGGGCAGAGCCAGCCGCACCACACCCGGCCAAAGACAAGTGTCAGCAGCAGGACACCGGCTGCCAGGAGCAGGCCACTCAGGAAAACACGGCCTGCCAGGCTGGCGGCGATCATCAGCAGCGGATCTAGGCGCATGAAAAAGTCCGCCCACAGGCCTGGCGGCCTGTGGGCCACAGCCCGCGCCGACAGGACAACGAACGCCAAGAAGACGACGACCTGGACGGCCTGTCGGAGCCTGCGCCACCAGCGAGGGGTCATGGGACCTAGAGGTCGAGCTCCTGGATGTCGATGGCAGTCAGGTCGAGCGTGCCTAGGCCCATACCGGCTGCCTTGCGGACATAGGGGATGTCGTCCCCGCTCATGCCAAAGAGCGTGGCCGCGTAGGCATCCGCGGCGACGATGTCGTGGCTGGCGATCACGGTATGCGTCTCGCGCACATCGCCGAGGTTGCCCCCGCTCGGCCCGTTGTCGACGAGGATGCGCACGGCGTCGATCACCGTCACCGTGGGTCGCACCAGGCTCACCAGGTCGGCCACTCGCTGTCCCATGTTGGCGTGGATCAGGCCGGGCCTCTCGATGATGCCCAGCAGGTTCTTGCCCCCCAGCGTCAGCCCTGCCAGGCTGTGGTGCTTGGCAATCGGGACATTGATGACGACGTCGGCCGACAGCAGATCCTGGTAGACAGAGACCGAGCGCAGGTCGCGCCCCTCTGGCACGTCCGCTTTCCGGTACTTGGCCGGGTTCATGATCTCCATTATACCGCCCACCGCTTCGACTGCCTCGGCGATGCCGCTGCGCGCGTAGGCGGTCTGCGGTGTCCCGGCAAAGGGCATGTCCATCACCCGCACCCGCCGAGCTCCTGCCCCCAGGCACAGCTCGACCAGCGCCGCGACGACCTGCGGGTTGGTGGTCGCCGCATACTCCGGCTCCCGGTAGTCTACGCAGATGTTGGGCTTGACGATGACATCGTCCCCAGCCCGGACAAAGAGCCCAATGCCGCCAATAGCTGCCAGCGCGGCCCCTGTGATGGCCCTCGGATCGGCACCCCGGGCAGCAGCCAGGTAATGCTGGCCCGCGGCCACAGGGACAGCGGGGCCCGTAGGCGAGGGCCGCAGCGCAGGCTCGGTTGTGGGCAGCGAGGTCGGGCCTGGGGCGGTCTTGGAAGGCGCCCCCTGCGTGGAGGGCACCGCCGGCGGCTGGGAGGACTCCCCCGCCGGCTCTGCGGCAGGCCGGACGCCGCACGACTCCAGGAAGGCGGCCAGGCCGGCGGCAGCGGCCAGCTTCAAGAACGAACGGCGTCCCACTAGGTTTTGGTGTGGATTGTCAGATCGCATGTCTGGCGCGCCCCCCTACGGGCAGTCTGCAGTCTTGGGTAAGTGCCGCTAGCGTGCGGGCTCGGCGACGACATAGACTCGGTCGGGGAAAGGCTCCCAGGTCGCTCCGCCGCAGGTAACCAGGGTCAGGCGCTCCTCCCCGCCCAGAGAAAGGTAGGCTTGGTGCCGCACCAGCTCCTGCTCGTTCTTCTTGCTCCACTTGACTCGCTTGACGGTCACGACCTCGTAGCCATAGACCTCGCCCGTTGCGCTCACGATGCTGATGGCTTGCCCGACCTTCAGGCGGCTGACATTCAGAAACACCCCGTTGTACCCATATCCGTAGTTGTGGCCGACGAGGATCATGTTGCCCGGCTGCCCGGGGACGGCCGAGCCAACCCAGTGCCCGACCAAGTCAGTGCCCGGCCGGCGGAAGAGGCTCTGCAGGGGCAGCTCATACGCCCCGGTCTTGGTGTTGAGCACCGGCTGTAGCTCGATGATCGAGCGGTCGACGCCTATGGCCGGGATGCGGATCCGAACCGCGACCGCGGGCGCCGGCGTAGCCGGCGGCAGCGGAGACGCCACCGGCGCAAGGGTAGGCACCGGCGTAGCCGTGGCCATGGAGCGGCTCACGAAGGTCGCAGTCGGAAGAGCCACGATCACCTCGGTCGGACCGGCGACAACCGGCTCTTGGGGCTCGGACAGGGGCGTGGCCGATGGCCTGGGGGCGGCGGTTGGCTCGGGAGTGGGAGAGGCCGGCACGGCAGTGATCTCCAGCGAGGCAACCTCGTCGACGTCCAAGTACCTGTCCTGGGCTTCGACCCACATCTGCAGCCGGCCGGCAGCCAGATAGACCACTGCCGCCAGAAGCAGCGCACACCCCAGGATGAGGAGCACTCGCGAAACAAGGCGCAGCTGCCGCGTTCGACTTGTCGCGGAGGCGCGAGGCGGGAGAACGCCCAGGGTACCGCTGCCAGACTGCATGGCGCCATTCTACCTCAAGCGGGCGCCCGGGTCAACTCGCACTCCGTTGAAAAGCATCGGCAGGGATGGCCTTGGCGCGCCCTGCACCCTCAAACAAACGGCTGCACCAATACTGCACGTTGAGATCTATTGATATTGGCTTTAAAACGAGCAATACGCGATATAGCGCTTGAAATCGCAAGATAGCACTTGACAAGCGCTAGGAAGTGTGCTAAGATGCTTGTGAACCAGAAATGGTCGCGCTCAAGGCGCGCGGGAGCGCCACGACCGTACGATGGCAGATACGCAGCCAGAATGCCAAAGAACAGACTGAGCCCTGAGGAGGCACGCCAGATCCTCCGGCGACTGCAACCGCCAGATGACGGTGGGCAGCCGGCTTCCGGACGCGATACCTGGCGCGTGCGAGCCCAGAGCTATGCGCCCGGTGACACGATGCTGCCTGCCGATGCAAGGTCCGGCACAGCGGGCCTGGTCGTACAAGGCCAAATGGCGGTCTACACCGCTCACCGCCGGGACAGCCGCCCTCTTGCAGTTCTCACGCCCGGCCGGACCTTTGGCAGGGGCACCCCGGCGCTCTTCCCGCCGGGCGCAACCTTCAAAGCACTCACCCAATGCGAGGTTTGGTTTGTCGAGCCAGCCGCGCCACAGGCGGAGGTCAATACGGGTGCGCCTGCACGACGAGCTCCGCGGCGCAGAGCGCCGTGGGCAAGCCTTGCCCTGCTTTTCTTGATCCTGCTCGCGGCTGCAGTCGTCCTTGTCCTGCCCGCTGCCCGCGCTGGGCTCGCCTTGGCCCCAATGGGGCTGGGCGACTGGTGTAACCAGCGGGGCAAAGCTTGGTGCGCCCGGGAGGCGTGGGCTGCTGCCCAGTATTTGGCCCCGCGGAACGCCACACCCGCATTGGCGCTCGGCATGCTGGCCTTTCGCGAAGGCGACCTGGATGCGGCGGAGAGAGCCTTCGAGTATGCCCGCGCTGTGGACGCGGCCTCGCCCGTCGCCCACAACAACCTGGGCGTCGTGTACCACCGGCGTGGGGAGTATGGGCAGGCCGCAGCCGCTTTTGAGCAGGCCCTGGCCCTCGAGCCGGGCCGTGCCTCTGTCGAGAAAAACCTGGGCGACAGCCTGCTGGCCTTGAAGGAGTACGACGAGGCCATCGGGCACTACCAGGTGGCTCTCGGCCTGGCTGGGCCTCGGGCAGAGATGCTGGCCAACATGGCCATTGCCCAATTTCAGGCAGGGGAACCGGCCGAGGCAGAGATCACGCTCCAGCGGGCCCTCGCCCATGCCCTCGACGAAGGAGTGCGCAACCAGATCGGCCGCAGTCTTGCAGCGCTGGAGGCCGCGGCCCCAGAGGAAGTTAGCCCGTAGCAGGCAATGAACCCAACACACCAATCGAGGAGGAGACAATGAACCACAGGATCAGGATTGCAGGCAGTACCCCACTTCGTATCGGGCTCCTGGTCGCGCTCACGCTGGTGATCGCGCTGCTGGCGAGCCCCCCTGCCGGGATGGCGCAGGGAGGCACGTGCATCGACGACGTAACCGGCAGGACCAACAACTGCACGGCCAACGATGTCCGGATCAGCGAGCTGCGCAACAGCGAGGACATCTCCTGCGAGGCCGGCTCGGACGTGGAGCTGAACTTGAGAGCCCGCCTGGTGGGCACATCGAACGAGCGCTACGACCTGGGCACCTTTGTGGCACTCGACGGTGGGGATGCGCGGACGGGCACCTGCCAGCAGGATTACCTGCCCCCGCCGCTCTCCGCGGGAGGCACTTGCTCTGGGTCAGGGCAGGCGTGCCACTGGGACGGGGACTGCCCCGCCGGCGAAGCCTGCACGGGCGGGTATGACCCGCTGAGCGGCGCCGGACCCTTCTTCAACGCCGAGGCCGAAGAGGACGAGAACGACCTCTGCGGCGACATTGAGCAGGCGGTGGAGACATTCTACGACCTGGTCACCGTCACCGTGCCCTGCCAGGACATGAACGGGGACGGCTACCTCGACATCGGGACCTGCGTGAGCTGGGACAACCAGAAGAACAACACCTGCGTCGATGTCAGCGGCGCCGTCCCGAATACCAAGGCCAAGTGCAGCTGCGAGATGACGACGGTCGGCAACGTCATCGTCCATGGCTCGATCCAGGTGACCAAGACGCCACTTCCGGACACGCTGGCTGAGCCCGGTGGCAACGTCGAGTTCACCTTCGTCGTGACCAACCCCTCGCAGGCGACGGTCACTGTGGACACGCTGGAAGACTCGGTCTATGGGGACTTGGCAGAGTATCCCGAGACAACCTGCGCAGTGCCACAGACACTCGAGCCGACGCAGTCCTACACCTGCACCATTCTGGCCCCTGTGATTGGGGACCCAGGTGCACACGCAGACACAGTGACCGCCGCGGGGCTGGACCAAAACGAGGACCCTGTGGAGGCGACTGCCATGGCGCAGGTGATCATCACCGACCTGCTGCCGACGATCGTGCTGACCAAGACGGTGGAGCCGGTGCAGCTCATGGAGCCGGGGGGCACCGTGACATACACCGTCCAGGTCGAGAACCAGAGCGGAGTCTCGGACCCGGTCACCCTGACCAGCCTGACAGACAGCCTCTACGGTGACTTGACCGACCCGGCCAACCCGAACATCTCGGACAGCACCTGCGAGCTGGTCGAAATCGAGCCCGGCGAAGTGTACTCGTGCACCTTCAAGGCCGAGGCGATCGGTACGGGAGGTACCGTGATCACCGACACCGCGACCGCCCAGGGCACCGACGACGAAGGAAATCCTGCCTCGGCTTCCGACGATGCCGCCGTGACAGTCACGCCAAGCCTGGAGCTGGAGGTCCTCAAGGAGGTCGAGCCCGAGTGCGTCAAGTCTGGGGAAGTGGCCACCTACAGCATCGTGGTGACCAACCCCAACGACATCCCGCTCGATCTCACAATGCTCGACGACGACATCTACGACGACTTGACCGATCCCGACAACCCCAAGATCAGCGACTCCACCTGCGAGCTGGTCACGATCGAGGCGTCCGACTCCTTCAGCTGCACCTTCGAGGCAGTCGTTGTGCTCACCGGCACGACGACCAGCCTGACCGATGTGGTGACCGCGCAGGCGACGGACCGCGCCGGCAAGACGGCGATGGACACGGACGATGCTACGATCAACCTCTGCATCGTCCCGCCTGATACCGGTGTCGGCATGCCCGCTTCAGTCCTGGCCGGTGGCCTGGCCGGGCTGGGCGCCGCGCTGGCAGCAGCCGGAGCCTGGCTGCGCCGGCGAAGCCGCTAGCTCAGCATCCCAGGAGGGGCGGGTCGGGGACCCGCCCCTCTTTTTTGTGTTTCCTGCCCTCCCAATTTGACATCGTTCACCTCCCTTGGTACAATTGCACACGTGTGCAATAGGCCCCGCAGCGCGCGGCGACACGCCGGCAGCAGGGGCGCACACGCAAGAGGGCCAGGGACATGCCGCGGGTTTCGATCAAGGACATAGCCAGGCAGGCCGGGGTTTCGCACTCGACGGTGTCGCGCGCACTCAGCGACTCGCCCCTGGTGAGCGCCCAGACCAAGAACCGGATCCGCCTCCTCGCCGGCGACCTCGGCTACTCGCCCGACGCCCAGGCGCGCAGCCTGGTCATCGGCCGGACCTGGACGATCGGTGTGGTCGTGACCACCATCGCGGACCCCTTCATCGCCGAGATTGTCCAGGGCATCGAGTCAACGGCGCACGACATGGGCTACTCGGTCATCCTCACCAGCTCGAACGGCGAGCCCGAGCGGGAGCTTGCAGCCGTCGCCATGCTGCACTCGAAGCGCGTGGACGGTGTCATCGTCACCTCCTCGCGCGTCGGTGCCGTCTACCTGGAGCACCTGGAGGGGATTGGGGTCCCGCTCGTCCTCATCAACAACCACCGCGAAGACACCGGCCCCTACACCTTCTCGATCACGGTCGACAACCGGCATGGCGGCTGGCTGGCAACGCGCCACCTGGTCGACAGAGGACACCGCAGGATCGCCTACGTGGCAGGCCGGGAGGACCACTCCTCCGAGGCCGGCCGCCGCGAGGGGTACTGCCAGGCGCTGGCAGAAGCCGGAATCGCCCTTGACCCGGCGTTGGTCGTGCGGGGCAATGGACGGAGCGACGGGGGAGAACAGGCCCTGCTGGCGCTGCTGGCACTCGACGAACGGCCCACAGCGGTCTTCTGCTACAACGACATGACCGCCATCGGCCTGGTCCTCGGCGCGCAAAGAAATGGGTTGCACGTGCCGGAGGCGTTGGCAGTCGCCGGTTTCGACGACATCACCTTCGCCTCGCTCTCCAACCCACCCCTGACCACGATCGCGCAGCCCAAGCTCGACATGGGAAAGCATGCGGTGGAGATGGTTCTAGAACTGCTGGGCCACTCACCAAGTGGCCCACCGCTCTCAAACGTGGTGGTCCAGGGACAGCTCGTGGTACGCGAGTCGTCCGGTGGGTGCTGGAGCTGAGCATGGCAGCGCACGGCAGCGCCGCGCTGCGATACAGTTGCCCAGGAAACGGAATTCTGTGAGGCGAGGAGAAACATGATTCGGTTCGGCGTAGTCGGGGTGGGCCGCATCGGGCTCACCCACGCAGAGAGTCTTGCCAAGAGGGTCAGGGGTGCGCGCTTGCTCGCCGTCACAACCACGCTGCCGGAGCGGGCAGCCGCCGCGCGCGAGCGGTGCGGGAATGTGGCCGTCTACCCCGACCTGGAAACCATGCTGGCGGCAGAGCCGCTCGACGCAGTGCTTCTCGCCAGCAGCACATCGGCACACGCCGACAACGTCGTGCGCTGCGCGGCCGCCGGCCTGGATATCCTCTGCGAAAAGCCGCTCGCGCTCAACCTGGCCGATTGCGATCGGGCCATCGCGGCGGTGGAGCGGGCCGGCGTCACGCTGATGATGGGGCACGTGCGCCGTTTCGACGCCGGTCACATGGAAGCCAAGCGCTTCATTGAATCCGGGGCGATCGGCCGCCCCTTGGTCTTCCGCTCCATCAGCGGCGACACCGAGCCGCCCCCGCCCAGTTTTGCCGACCTGCGGGTCAGCGGCGGGCTTCTGGTCGACGCGATGTACCACGACCTGTACGTCTCGCGGTGGCTGATGGCCGGCGAGATCGAGCGGCTTTACGCCGAGGGCGCCGCCCTGGTCGACCCTGCCCTGGGTGCCGTCGGCGACGTCGACAACTCCGTGGTCACGCTGCGCTTTGCGGACGGCGCCATGGGCTCTCTCTACGCCAGCCGCACCTGCCGCTACGGCCACGACCTGCGCGTGGAAGTCATCGGCGACGAAGGCGCCGTGCAGGTGGGCCGCTTCCGCCAGACGCCGGTGAGATTGCTGGACCGCAGCGGCGTCCATCACGACATGCCGTGGACCACGCCCGATCGCCTGGGAGACGCCTTCGACGCCGAAATCCAGGCCTTTGTGAACTGCCTCCTCCAGGGAGCACCTTCCCCCGTTCCCGGGGAAGAGAGCCGTGCCACCGTTGCGGCGGCGCTCGCCGCCACCCAGTCTCTGCACACAGGGCAGCCTGTCTTTGTTCATTCCATTCTATCCAAGGATCAAGGAGAGTAACACATGCCGTCCAAGAAAGTACCCGCAGGAATGATGCCATCCGACCAGCCCGACCTGTTCTTCGAGGACAACTCAGTCGGCCGCATGAAGAAAGAGGTCTATGAGGCCTCCGATGCCCAGATCGATGCCTGGCTCGCCGAATATGGCGTCCCCTCGCCGGTGGAGTGGGCGAAGCCCGGATCCTACATCCAGACCACCACTCGCTGGAAGGTTGAGGAGAACCGCAAGAAGAACGACATCGTCTTCATCCCGGTGGGCTGCACCGAGCTGCACGGGCAGCACCTCCCCAGCGCCGCCGATACCCTGTACGTCAGCGCGATCGTCGAAGGCGTCCGCCGCTACACGGCCAAGCACGGCGCACCCGTCAACCTGGCCCTGCCACCCCTCATGTACGGGGCGCACCCCTACCACCACATCGGCATGCCCGGCACGGTCATCATCCGCGAGAACATCGTGCGCGAGCTGCTCATCGATGTCATGCTCGGGCTCTGGAACGACGGCTTCCGCAAGCAGGTCATCGTCAACAACCACGGCCAGCTCTGGGTGCTCGAGTCGGCCATCCACCAGTTCCAGATGCGCTACCAGCTCCCCGGTGTCTTCCGGGTGCTGGACTGGCACCGCGGCGTCCGCGAGTTCTTCCGCACCGGCGAGAAGGGCGGCAAGTTCGACACGAACTTTGTGCACGCGGACGAGTCGGAGACCTCGCTCAGCCTCCTGCTGCACGGGGACATGGTCGACATGAGCTATGCCGTCGATACCGAAGGCAAGAGCTACCTGCCCGACGGCCACTTTGACAAGTCGGTCGACCCCTTCAGCCGCCCCAGCCGCTGGTCCGAGGGCGAAGGCCAGATCGCCATCGAGATTGCGGCCACGCCCGAAGGCGTCGTCGGCAAGGCAACCCACGGCGCCGCCCAGAAGGCAAAGCGCCCCATGGTGGCCATCATGAAGTACCTCACGCTGCTCAACGACGAGATCCTGGCGGCCTTCCCGGCCGGCACGGTCCCGCCCGTGGAAGAGGTGACACTGCGCACCGATGCCGAGATGGAGCCCTACCTGCGCACGCCGCTCAGCAAGGGCTGGAAGCCGGTGTACGGCATCTCCAGGCTTGGGCAGGGGTCAGAATAGGCAGCACCTAGGCAGGCCTCGCCTGCCGCTCCAGGCGCCCGGCAGAGGACGGTGAATCCGCCGTCTGCCGGGCGCACGGGGCCGCAGGCCACGAGGCCACAGCACGCGCTCAGGCTGCTGCCTGCGGCGAGGGGCTGCCCAAAGGCCCAGCCGGCGAGCACACAGGCGCGAGCGGGCTCTTCACGCACGGACCCGGCCAGGCCGGCTTGTGCGCGGATGGCTCCCAGCGGATCACGGTAGAAACCCACGGACAAGAAAGGGAGAACGACATGGCAGGGATTCTGGAAGAAATCGCATCGAACCTCTACAACGGCGAAGCCGAGGAGGTTGCCCAGTTGGTGGAACAGGCCCTCAGCCAGGGCCTCAAGCCCAACGACATCCTGCAGGGTGGGCTCATCGCCGGTATGGACGACGTAGGCCGTGACTTCAAAGCAGGCGACCTCTATGTGCCGGAGGTACTGATCGCCGCTCGCGCCATGCATGCCGGAATGGGCATCCTCCGGCCGCTCCTCGCAGAAAGCGAGGTGCCCAGCGCGGGCAAGTTCCTGATCGGCACAGTCAAGGGAGACCTGCACGACATCGGCAAGAACCTGGTCAAGATGATGCTGGAGGGCGCGGGCTTTGAGACCGTGGACCTCGGCACCGATGTGGACCCCAAGGCCTTTGTCGAAGCGGTGCGCGAGCACAAGCCCACCCTGCTGGGCATGAGCGCACTGCTGACCACGACGATGGTACAGATGAGGACCACGATCGAGGCCCTGGAGGAAGCCGGCGTTCGGCAGTCGGTCAAGATCATGGTCGGCGGCGCTCCCGTCACCGATGCGTACGCCAAGCAGATCGGCGCCGATGCCTTCGCACCCGATGCCGCCAGCGCGGTCGATGTGGCGAGGAGCCTGGCCGGCTAGACCTTGGCTGCATGGCCCCCGGCGCCGGGACATAGTGTCAGCGCCGGCGGGCTGCGTGGGGGATGGCTGGTTGCCGTCAACCTGTGGCTCGCGCCGCAGGCCGGCCTAGCCCGCCCTGCTCCGGAGAGCACCTGGACCGCCGCACGAGAGGAGACAACGATGCTTACCATAGTCCAAGGCAGGGGAAAAAAGGTCACCATTGGCGATGGGCGGCCGACCGCAATCCTCGGAGAGCGGATCAACCCCACCGGCAAGAAAAAGCTGGCAGCCGCCCTGGCTGCCGGCGACCTGGAGGTGGTCCGGCAGGAGGCCCTGGCCCAGGTGCAGGCAGGGGCGGACATCCTCGACGTCAACGTCGGCGCGGCGGGCGTCGACGAAGTGACCCTGCTGCCCCAAGCCGTCCGGCTGGTTCTAGAGACGGTGGAAACCCCCATTGCCATCGACACCCCGAACGGCGAGGCACTGGCTGCCGCACTGGCCGTGCACCGGGACCTGGTGCCCGGCGGCCGGCCGGTCATCAACTCGGTCAACGGCGAGGAGGCCAGCATGGAGCGCGTGCTGCCCCTCGTGGCCGAATACGGCACGGCCGTGATCGCCCTTTGCATGGACGACAAGGGGATTCCGCCAACGCCCGAAGGGCGCCTCGCCGTCGCCCGCAGGATCGTGGAACGGGCCGAGCGCTACGGCATCTCGCGGGACGCCTTCCTGGTCGATTGCCTGGCCCTCACCGTGGGAGCGGACAGCCAAGCTGGCTGGACGACGCTCGAAGCCATCCGGCTGGTGAAGGAGGAGCTGGGAGTGAACCTGAGCCTCGGCGCCAGCAACGTATCCTTTGGGCTGCCGGAGCGCGAGGTCATCAACGGCCTCTTCTTGGGAATGGCCATCGCCCGCGGGCTCAATTGCCCCATCGTCGACGCCGCGAAGGTGAGGCCCTACATCCTGGCAGCCGACCTCGTGCTGGGGCGGGACGAGTATGCGTCTCGCTACCTGAAGGCCTATCGCCAGAGACAAAAGGCCCAGGCCTAGCGCGCCCGGTTCAATCACGCCAGGAGGATCAACCTGCCGCGCCCGCGGTTGACAGCCCCAGTTCGCTGGGGTAAAATGGGGTGGGTTGGCCGGGAAGAGCATCTCATTGCCAAAAGCTACAGCTTGCGAGAGGATCGCCCATGAACTCCCGTGACCGTGTCTTGCAGTCGATGAGCTTTGTCCAACCCGATCGGGTGGCAGTGGACCTGGGCGGCCACCGCTCGAGCGGCATCCAGGCCATGGCCTACGCCCGCCTGCGCGACTTCCTCGGCCTGCCGAAGCGCTTTCCGCGGGTCTACGACATGCCCCAGCAGCTGGCCGTGATCGATGAGGACGTTCTCGACCGCTTTGGCGTGGACGTCATCGAGCTCGGCCGCGGCTTCAACCAGGATGAGGCCGATTGGCGCGAGTGGGTCCTGCCCGACGGCACACCGTGCCTCGTCCCACACTGGGTTCCACTGGCCCGCGAGGGCGACAGCTGGGTCATCAAGTCCCGAGACGGCACACCCATAGCGGTCCAGCGCCAGGGTATGGTCTACTTCGATCAGACCCACTTCCCGCTCAGGGACGAGCCACACGCCAAGCTCGATCGCCTGGAGGCCATGCTGGAGCTGGACATGTGGGACGCCGTGGCTGCCCCTCCCGGTCCGGTGACTCGGGACGAGGCCGGCGCCCGCTACCTGGCCGAAGGTGCCCGCAGGCTGAGGGCCAGCACCGATCGGGCCATCATTGGCCTCTTTGGCGCGCCGCTCTTCGAGGGCGGTCAGCAGATATTCGGCATGGAGAACTACCTGGTGGCCCTCGCCCAGGACCCGCCCCTGGTCGAGCAGTTCCTCGACCACCTCATGGCGGTCTACCTGCGGCGGCTCGAGTTCTTCTTGAAGGCGGTCGGGCCCTACATCGACATCATCCTCTTCAGTGACGACTATGGCACCCAGACTGCCCCACAGATCTCGCCGCGCATGCTCCGCCGCTACTTCAAGCCCCGCCACCAGCAGATCTGGGCCGCGGTCAAGGGGATGGCACCCGTCAAGATCCTGCTCCATTCCTGCGGCGCCATCCGCCCCTTCCTGCCCGACCTGATCGAAGCCGGGCTCGACGCCGTAAACCCGGTCCAGATCACAGCCACGGGCATGGAACCGGCCGGACTCAAGGCAGACTTTGGCCGGCAGATAGTCCTTTGGGGCGGGGGCTGCGACACGCAGCAGGTGCTGCCGAACGCCACCCCAGCCCAGGTCCGCGAGCACGTGCTGCGCAACCTAGAGATCCTGTCGCCGGGCGGCGGCTTTGTCTTCCAGCAGGTGCACAACATCCAAGCCAACGTGCCGCCCGAGAATATCGTCGCCATGTTCGATGCCGTCGCCGAGTTCAATGCCGCTTAGCGCACCACACCATGCCGCCAGATTGCCGCAGGGGGAGCCACTGCCCACACAGCCAGATCCGCAGCCCAAGCGGGCATCGTCGCCCGACAGTCGGCGGCGTTCACTTGACAGCACTCTCCGGATGTGATACTATTGCACACGTGTGCAGAGCACAGGCTTGGGAGATTGCCCAGCACCGTCGCAGGCGAATCGTCGACTAGACAGCAGGAGGCGTGACCGTGCAATCACTGGCGCTTTCATGGACCCGGTTCCGAGTCAGGCTGGGCAAGAGCCCTGAAGCCGTCGCTCTGATCACATTCCTCGCGGTGTATATCTTCTTCGCACTCAGGGCGCAGTACTTCCTGACCTCCCTCGCCATCGCGGACATTCTGACCTTTGCCAGCCTGATGGGCATCATCGTGGTCGGTGTCGCCATACTGATGATCGCCGGGGAGTTCGACCTCTCCGTTGGGTCGAACTTTGCCGTCGCCAGCTACGTCTGGGCAATCCTCATGAACGCCGGCGTTTCGCCGGTGCTCGCCATGGTCATCGCTGTCGCCAGCTCCGCGCTTCTCGGGCTCACCAACGGCCTGATCGTCACCTCCTCGGGGCTGCCCTCCTTCATCGTCACGCTGGGCACCATGCTCGCCTATCGCGGCATCGCCCGCGCTCTTGGCGGCAGCGACTTTGCCAAGTGGACCTTCACCGATCCCCTCCTGCCCAACATCCTGAATGGCCCTCTCACGGCCATCAACAAGCTCTTCGAGGGCGGCACCAACTTCCGGGTTTCGATCCTCTGGTTCATCCTGATCGCCATTATCGGCACCTGGATCATGACGCGCACCCGCTTCGGCAACTGGGTCTTTGCCACCGGCGGCAATCAGGGCGCGGCGATGGAGCAGGGCGTGCCTGTCAGGCGCGTCAAGCTGCTCACCTTCACCCTGGTCGGGCTGCTGGTCGGACTCGCCAGCGTGATGCAGTTTGCCTGGCGGACCAGTGTAGACCCTGTGCGCGGGGACGGATGGGAGCTCATCGCCGTCTCCGCCTGCGTTATTGGAGGCGTTTCGCTCAGCGGCGGCTTCGGCACGATCGTAGGCGCTTGCTTGGGCATGTTGCTGTTGACCACGTTGCAGCAGGGCTTGGTGCTGATGGGAATCTCCGTACAGATCTTCCAGGGCGTGTCCGGGCTGATCCTCATCCTGGCTGTTATCCTGAACAACTACCTCAGCCGGGAGAGCTAGGAACGCCGGAGAGCTCCGAACGGCGCCGGCCTGAAAGGGGGTGATTGCAGGCCAGAACATGGCAAATTGAGTTGTCGTCCGAAGGGTGGAGGCCAGGGCAATTTGACACACGCCCGGCTTCCCAAGTGCAGGATACTCAAATTCACGGAGGAGACGATGTCGAAGAAACTTTCAACCCTTTTGGCTCTGGTGCTGATCGCGACCATGGTCTTGACGGCCTGCGGTGCGACCACACCGACCGCCGAGGAACCTGCGGCGCCCGCGGCCGAGGCCACCACGGCGCCGGCCGCTCCGGAAGTAGATGCCTCGGCCAAGCCGCTCAAGCTCTACGCCGTCCAGCATGCGCTGTGCGCCTGGGACTCGTTCTGGTGCACGGTTGAAGATGGCATCAAGACCGCCGCCGAAGACATGGGCGTCGACGTCACCATCTTGGGCCCCGAAAAGTTCGACCTGGAAAAGACCGCGCAGCTCATCGAGCAGGCAGTCGCGGCCAAGCCGGACGGCCTCGCCGTCACGGTCACCGACGCGGACCTCTTCCGCGCGCCGATCCAGAAGGCCATCGATGCCGGCATCCCCGTGGTTGCCTACAACGCCGGCAACGGACCCATCATCGACAACATCCCCTACCTCACCTACCTGGGTCAAGACGAGTACCAGGGCGGCTACCAGGGTGGCTTGCGCCTCGCCGCTGACGGCGGCACCAAGGGCGTCTGCATCAACCAGCAGGTCGGGCACGCCGGCCTCGACAAGCGCTGCAACGGCTTTGTCGCTGCGCTCGGCGAAAAGAACATCCCGGCCGACGTGCTGGCCATCAGCGATGACCCGGCTGCCTCGCAGACCGTCATCTCTGACTACTACACCGCCAACCCCGACGTCGACATCTTCCTGACGCTGGGCCCCAACGGCGCCAACCCCTTCTACGCCTTCCTGGACGCGGCCGGCCTCGCGGCGGGCACCTACAAGCACGGCACCTTTGACAACAGCCCCGAAATCGCCGCCGCCATCAAGGCCGGCACGACGATGTTCGGCATCGACCAGCAGCCCTTCCTTCAGGGCTATGGCTCGATCCAGTCGCTGGTCATGGTCGGCCGCTACGGCATCAAGCCCGCGCTGCCCGTGACGGCCACTGGCCCTGGCTTCATCACCACCGACAACGTGGACTTTGCCGTCGATGGCAACCGCGAAGTGAACATCTACACCGTCCAGCATGCTCTGTGCGCCTGGGATGCCTTCTGGTGCGTCGTTGAGAAGGGCATCGAGACCGCAGCCAAGGAGCAGGGCGTCAAGTACACACTGCTCGGCCCCGAGAAGTGGGACCTCGAGAAGATGGCGCAGCTCATCGAGCAGGCAGTCGCCGCCAAGCCGGACGGCATGGCTGTGACGGTCAGCAGCGTCGACCTCTTCCGCTCGGGCATCCAGAAAGCCCTCGACGCCGGCATCCCGGTCACGGCCTACAACGCCGGCGCCGGCCCGGTCCTCGACAACCTGGGCTACATGACCTACCTGGGTCAGGATGAGTACCAGGGTGGCTACCAGGGTGGCATGCGCCTCGCCGCAAACGGCGGCACCAAGGGCGTCTGCATCAACCAGGTCGTCGGGCACACCGGCCTCGATGCGCGCTGCAAGGGCTTCGTCGATGCCTTGACCGAGAAGGGCATCCCCGCCGAAGTCCTCGCCATCAGCGATGACCCGGCTTCCTCACAGACCGTCATCTCCGACTACTTCACCGCCAACCCCAACGTCGACATCTTCCTGACGCTGGGCCCCAACGGCGCCAACCCCTTCTACGCCTTCTACACCCAAGTCGGCCTCACGCCCGACAAGGCCAAGCACGGCACCTTTGACACCAGCCCGGAGATCATCTCCCACATCAAGGACGGCGTGACGATGTTCGCCATCGATCAGCAGCCGTTCCTGCAGGGCTATGGCGCTGTGACCACGCTGATGCTCAAGATCCGCTATGGCATCAGCCCGGCCATGCCCGTCACGGCCACCGGCCCCGGCTTCGTCGACCTGTCGAACGTCGACACGGTCTCGGCCCTGTCCGGTAAGTACCGCTAAGTCGTGAAGTTGCCTGGGTAGAGGCGGCAACCCCGCCTCTACCCAGCTGCAGACGGCCGCCCAGGAGGTACAGCATCGTGACCAAAGCGACACCAAAGAGCAAGCCCGCGCTGCGTCGGTTTCTCGAGTCGCCCATCGCAGGGCCTCTGATCACTCTGGTTGCTGTCACCATCTTCCTGACGATCTTTGTGCCCAACAACACCTTCCTGACGATGCGGACCATGTCCGGCATCGTCAACGCCGCCACGCTGACCGGGATCGTCACGATTGGCATCACCCTGCTGATGATCTGCGACGAGTTCGACCTGTCCGCGGGCGCCCTGGTGGCGGTGGGGGCCTTTCTCTACGGTGGCATCACCATGAAAGGCGGCAACCAGGTCCTGGCCGTCCTTGCCGGGCTCCTCGTTCCCGGGCTCTTGGGTGCCCTGAACGGCTTCTTGCGCATCCGGACCGGCATTCCGTCCTTCATCGTCACGCTGGGGACACAGGCCATCATCCGCGCCGGGCTCTATGTCCTCTCCGGCGGCATCATGCTCCAGACCGTCACCGAGCTCCCTGTCTACAAGGTTTTCAACGGTCGCCTTGTAGGACTCGCCAACGCCATTCCAGATGCCAACTTCCGCACCTCCATCTTCTGGCTCCTCGGAATGGTAGTTCTCTTCCAATTCATCCTCGTCCGCACCCGCTTTGGCAACCACATTTTCGCCGCCGGCGGCAACCCAGGAGCGGCCAAAGCCACTGGCGTGAACGTCAACCGCACCAAGCTGATGGGCTTTATCATTTCCGGGCTCCTGGCCGGCCTGGCAGGGGTCATGCTCTTCAGCCAATACAAGACGGCCAGGATCGCCACCGCCACCGGTGAGGAGCTGAACGCCATCGCCGCCGCCGTCGTGGGCGGGACCCTGCTGACCGGTGGCTCCGGCAGCGTCATCGGCGCCCTGCTCGGCGTCCTGATCATCAGCATGCTGCGCACAGGCGTCGTGCTGATGGGACTCCCGTCGGACAACTTCGTCGCCATCGTCGGAGTGACGATTGTGCTCGCCGCCGTCTTCAACTATTGGATCCGCAGGAAGGCCTGAGCGAGGGCTCGCAGCCGAAGGCTACTGGCAGCGCAGACTGAAGGGGGTATCGCCAAATGAGTAACACCGCCAACGACACACCAGTCATCAGGATGGAAAACATTGTCAGGCGCTTTGGCACGATCACGGCCCTGAACAACGTCAACTTCGTGGTCAACCAGCGCGAGGTGGTCGGACTGCTCGGCGACAACGGGGCCGGCAAGTCCACCTTGATCAAGGTGCTGACCGGGGTCTATCCCCCCACCGCCGGCAAGATCTACATGGACGGCCGTTTGGTGGAGATCCCGACCCCGCGCGAAGCCCGCGCGCTCGGCATTGAGACCTGCTACCAGGATCTCGCCCTCGTGCCGCTCATGAGCATCAGCCGCAACTTTTTCCTGGGACGCGAGCTGACGCGCAGCCTCGGCCCGATCAAGTGGCTGGACATCCCCGCCATGGACGCCCAGTCACGCGATGCGCTCAAGGACATCGGCATCCACATCCGTTCGCCCCGTGAAAAGGTGGGCAGGCTATCGGGCGGCGAGCGCCAGTCGATCGCCATCGGCCGCGCCCGGCACTTCGGGGCCAGGCTGCTGATCCTCGACGAGCCGACCTCGGCGCTCTCCGTCGGCGAGACGCACAAGGTGCTCACCTACACCCTCAATGCCAAGGAGCGCGGCCTGTCGGTCATCTTCATCACCCACAACGTCGGCCACGTCTACCAGGTCGCCGACCGCTTCGTCATCATCCGCCGTGGCGAGCTCGTCGGCAGCTATTCCAGGGCCGAGGTGAGCGAGAAGGACATTGCCGACCTGATCACCGGCGAGCGAGAAAAGTAGCAAGCTCGAGCCGCCCACGCAGACACACCACAGGAGAAGGACTGGATGTTCGAGAGATTGCTCGTCCCTGTCGACGGATCGGAGCACGCCAAAAAGGCCCTCAGGGTCGCCGCAGAAGTCGCCCAGTGCCACGCCTCGTCGGTGTGCCTGGTTCACGTCGTCCGTGACCTCGCGCTGCCCAAGGAAATCCTCGACATGATATCCAGTGGAGAGATCACCGCCTCGCGCATGCAGATCCTCCAGGACTCGGCCACCATCATCCTCGATCAGGCTCGCAGAGAGTTGGATGCCACCGGCATCGCCGAGGTACAGGCCGACTGCCTGATGGGCGACCCGGCGACGAGCATCCTCGACTATGCCAAGGAGCACCAGATCGATCTGATCGTCCTGGGCCAGCGCGGCCTTGACCCGCGCGGCGGCATGCTCGGCAGCGTGGCGCGCAAGGTGGTGAACATGACCACCGTCCCGTGCTTGATTGTGAGCTGACACGCCTAGCGGCCCCGGCCCGGCCCCATCGGGGCACGGTCCAGCGCCGCAGTTAATACACCACCAGGGGGAGTCGTATGACGCATCAACACAAGTTGGGGGTCTGCACCTGGCTATTCGGCGACCTGTCCTTGCCCGACATCGCCCGCCGCATCCAGGGCCTGGGCTTTGACGGCGTCGAGCTGATGGGCGACCTGGCGAGCTACCAGCCGGCCCAGGCGGCCGCGGTCCTGCGCGATCATGGGCTGGAGGTCTTGTCGCTCACGCCCGACAACGTGGACCTCGCGCACCCCGATCCGGCGATCCGCTCGGCGGCCGTGGACTATTACCTGCGCCTGCTCGACTTTGCCGCAGCGCTCGGCCGCCCATTGGTCTCCTGTCACGGGCTGGTCGGCCGCGTTCGTGCCATCTCCAGCCAGGAGGAAGAGCGCGCCCTTTTCGTCAGCGCCGTGCGCGCCATCGCCGAGCGGGGCCAGGCCCTGGGCCTGCGCCTGGTCATGGAAGTCCTCAACCGCTACGAAGCCCACCTTCTCCTCACCGCCGCCGAAGCCATCGACTTCCTGGCTGACGTGAACGCCGCCAACCTCGGCATCCTGCTCGATGCCTACCACATGAACATCGAAGAGGCCGATCCCGCGGCGGCGCTGCGCCAGGCCGGGCACCGCTTGGGCCTCTACCACGTGGCCGACTCCAACCGCCAGGGCATCGGCCGCGGCCACACCAATTTCCGCGCCCAGCTCGCTGCGCTTGCCGGCATCGGCTACCAGGGCCCGATTATCCTGGAGTGCACCGCACCCGGCCCCGACCCCTTCACCGCCATCAAAGACGCCGAGTCGCGCACCTGGCTGGAGACCTACCTTCGCGAGTCGCGCGAGTGGCTGCTGGCCAACCTGTAATCGACGGGCGTCCTTGCCCGCACCCCAAAGAGAGGGAACGATGAACAAGATCAATGTAGGTGTGATTGGCACGGGTCGAATCGGGCGCTTCCACGCCGAGAACCTCATGTACCGCGTGCCGGAGGCCAACGTCGTCGCCGTCTCCGACATCTTTGTCGATTCGGCGCGCCAGGTCGCAGCCACCCTGGGCATCAAGGCTGCCTACCAGGACCATCGCCCCATCCTCGACGACAAAAACGTCGATGCGGTCCTCATCTGCTCCAGCACCGACACGCATGCCCAGATCATCGAGGACTCGGCGCTGGCCGGCAAGCAGATCTTTTGCGAGAAGCCGATCGCCCTCGACCTGGCCAAGATCGACCACGCACTCGCCGTCGTGCAGCGCGCCGGGGTCAAGCTGCAGATCGGCTTCAACCGCCGGTTTGATCCCAATTTCAAGCGCGTGCGCGATGCCGTGGCCGCCGGCGAGATCGGCACGCCTCACCTCCTGCGCATCACCAGCCGCGACCCCGCTCCGCCGCCCATCGCCTACATAAAGGGGTCCGGCGGCATCTTCCTCGACATGACCATCCACGATTTCGACATGGCCCGCTTCCTCGTCGGCAGCGAAGTAGAGCAGGTCTATGCAGCCGGCGGCGTCATGGTCGACCCCGAAATCGGCCGTGCCGGCGACATCGACACCGCCCTGATCACCCTGCACTTTGCCAACGGGGTGCTGGGCGCCATCGACAACAGCCGCCAGGCCGTCTACGGCTACGACCAGCGCGTCGAGGTCTTCGGCTCCGCCGGCATGGCAGCCTGTTCCAACAACACGCCCGACTCCACCGTCGTCAGCGATGCCAAGGGAGTGCGCGGCGCCCTGCCCCTCTTCTTCTTCGTGGAGCGCTACACCCCCTCCTACGTGGCCGAGATGAAGGCCTTCGTCGACTGCGTCGTAAACGACACCCCGCCGCCCGTGACCGGTCTCGATGGCCGCATCCCGGTGGTGATCGGCTTTGCCGCCAAGAAATCGTACGAGGAAAAGCGCCTCGTGCGGCTGAGCGAAGTGGACCCCGCCTACGCCCCGGCAAGCTAGGACGGCGTCCCTCAAGAAACCAATGCACAACCGTGCAAAATCTTTAGTACTGAAGGAGATCTGAACAAATGAAGGGCAAGATGCGAGGCGTTACTCTCTTTGCGGACTGGGTACCGAGGCCCGACTTCCGCCTGGGCGCCAAGGACACCGACGGCAAGGAGACCTATCTGGGCAGCCGTGTCTGGAAGAATCCACGCATGGACATCATCGACTACGACATCCCCACCCCCGGCCCGAAAGAGGTCCTGATCGAGGTCAAGGCCTGTGGCATCTGCGGCAGCGATGTCCACATGGCCCAGCCCGACGACGAAGGCTACATCTTCTATCCCGGCCTGACCGGCTTCCCCTGCATCCTCGGCCACGAGCTCTCCGGCGTGGTCGTCGACGCCGGCAAAGAGGCCTACGACAAGGTCACCAACCGTCCCTTCAAGGGCGGCGAGAGGGTCTGCGCCGAAGAGATGCTCTGGTGCGGCGAGTGCAAGCCCTGCGCCGACGGCTTCCCCAACCACTGCGAGCGGCTTGACGAGATCGGCTTCAACGTCAACGGCGCCTTCGCCAAGTACATCACCCTGCCCGCCAAGCTCCTCTGGAGCCTCGACCCGCTGGCAGACCGCTACAAGGGCAACGACATCTTCCTCGCCGGCAGCCTCGTCGAGCCCACCAGCGTCGCCTACACCGCCGTCATCGTCCGCGGCGGCGGCATCCGGCCCGGCGACAAGGTCGTCATCTGCGGCGGCGGCCCGGTCGGCCTCGCTGCCTGCGCCATCCTCAAGCGCCAGGGCGCCTCGACCGTCATCATCTCCGAGCCCCAGGAAGACCGCGCCAAGATGGCCCTCGCGCTCGGCGCCGACTACGCCATCAACCCGCTCAAAGAGGACTTTACCGAGCGCGTGCTGCAGCTGACGCGCGGCATGGGCGCCGACCTCTACCTCGAAGCCACCGGGCTGCCCACCATCGTCTACCCGCAGATCGAGCAGACGGTCTGGTTCGGCCGCACCCTCAACGCCCGCATCATGGTCGTTGCGCGCGCCGATGCCAAGATGCCCGTCACCGGTGAAGTGCTCCAGGTCCGGCGTGCCCAGATCGTCGGCTCCCAAGGCCACTCGGGCGACGGCACCTTTGCCCGCGTCATCGAGTGCATGGGCGACGGCATGGACATGACCCCGATCATCACCAAGAAGATCACCCTGGACGAGGTGCCCGAGAACATCGTCATGCTCCGCACCGACCGCAAGGAAGCCAAGATCACCTGCACCAAGTTCTAGGCAGGGCAGCCGGGAGCAACCTTCTCCCGGCCCGTGGTTCGCTTACGTAGAGACACAACTGGGCGGCAGGCACAGCTCAGCCGAGCCTGCCGCCCATCTATCTGGCTTGAGCTGCAGCCCGGCACGGCCCGTGCCGCCCGCGGAGCAGCTCCACACAGGGGGGAACCTATGAGCTCAAAACTGCCGGTGGGTGTCATCGGCCTGGGTAGGATGGGCCAGATCTATGCCCGCCACATCGCGCACTCCTCGCGCGCCCGTATCGTCTGCATCTCCGACGTCATCGCCGACCGCGCCCAGGCGCTCGCCGGCGAGCTCGGCATCGAGCCCGCCGCCGGCCGCCCGGCCTGGACCACCGACTACCGCGAGCTTCTGGCGGACCCCGCCATTGAAGCCGTCTTCGTGACCTCGCCCACCAGCACGCACCGCGAGGTCGTCGTCGCGGCCGCCGCCGAGGGCAAGGCCATCTTCTGCGAAAAGCCCATCTCGCTCACCCTGCCCGACACCGACGAGATGATCGCTGCCCTCGACCGCAGCGGCGTCTTCTTCCAGGCCGGCTTCATGCGCCGCTTCGACAACGGCTACCTCGCCGCCAAAAAGCAGATCGACCTCGGCGTCATCGGCAAGCCGGTCACCTTCAAGTCGATCGGGCGCGACCCCTTCTGCCCCGACCTCAACTACGCCCGGCCCGCCGTCAGTGGCGGCCTCATCCTCGACATGGCCATCCACGACTTTGACCTCGGCCGCTGGCTGATGGGCGACGAGGTACAGCGCGTCCACACCGAGGGCGGCACCCTCGCCTTCCCCCAGCTCAACACCGTCGGCGACATCGACAACGCCGTGGTCAACATGCGCTTCTCCCAGGGCGCCCTCGGCAACGTCGAGGTCAGCCGCAACGCCCTCTACGGCTACGACATCCGCACCGAGGTCCTCGGCACCCAGGGCGCCGTCAACATCGGCTACTACCAACAGACGCCCCTCCTCACCCTCACCACCGCCGGCATCCATCACGACATGGTGCCCTACATCATCGAGCGCTTCGGCAGCGCCTACGCCGCCCAGACCGCCGACTTTATCGACCGCGCCATAGAGGGCCGGCCGCCCGCCGTCACCACCCACGACGCGCGCGAGGCGCTCGTCATCGGCCTGGCAGCCACCCGCTCCCTCCACGAAGGGCGCCCCGTACCCCTGGACGAGATCCGATGAAAGCCGCTTTCGTCGACTTTGTCTTCGAGGACCGCGCCGCCATCGCCCTCGAAGGCTGCGACTTCACCATCTATCCCCCCTGCCGCACCGCCGCCGAGATTATCCAGGCCGCCCGCGGCGCCGATATCCTCCTCATGCGCGACCAGTTCGGCCGGATCACGCCCGACGTGCTGCAGGGCTGCCCCGACCTCAAGCTGATCGTGAACCGCGCATCCGGCTATGACCACATCGATCTCGACGCCTGCCGCGCGCGCGGCATCGTCGTCTGCAACGTCCCCGACTACGGCGCCCACATGATCGCCGAGCACGCCTTCGGCCTCATGCTCGCCGTCGCCCGCAACGTCTGCCGCGGCAACGAGCGCTACCGCCAGGTCAAGCGCTTCGACGACACCGGCCTCGGCGGCGTCGAGCTCTACAACAAGGTCCTCGGCGTCATCGGGACCGGGCGCATCGGCCGCCACACCATCCGCATCGGCCGGGGCTTTGGCATGCAAATCGCCGCCTTCGACGTCCTCCAGGACGAGGAGCTGGCCCTCGAGGCCGGCTTCCGCTACCAGCCCCTCCCCGCTCTCCTCGCCGCCGCCGATTTCGTCAGTCTGCACCTTCCCCTCCTGCCCACCACCCGGCACCTGCTCAACGCCCAGGCGCTGGCCCATGTCAAGCCGGGCGCCATCCTCGTCAACACCTCCCGCGGCGCAATTGTGGACACGGCCGCCCTGAAAGAGGCGCTGGCCTCCGGCACGCTCCGCGGGGCCGGTCTCGATGTGCTGGAGGACGAGAGGACCGTCTACCACGACTTTGGCGACCTGAACGTGGTGGTCACGCCCCACCTCGGCTGGTACACCCTGGAGGCGCGCGACCGCATCATGCGCATCTCCCTCGAAAACATCCGCGCCTGGATGGCGGGCACACCTGCCAACCAGATCGCCTAACCGCCGGGTGCGCGGCACCTCGCACGTGCCCACCGCCCGCCCGGCTGCCGGGGCTCCTGCTCCCAGAGGTTGAACAGTGATTTCACACGGCATCCTTCTCAAGGGCAACAGCCAGATACAGGTCGTGACGGAGGACCTCGCCCCGCCCGCCGGCAGCCAGGTCCTGGTCCGCACCCACTCCGTCGGGCTCTGCGGCTCCGACATGGCCCTCTACCGCGGCACCTACGAGGGCCCCAAGAACTACCCCCTCTACTTCGGCCACGAGTGGTCCGGCACCGTCGAAGCCGTCGGCCCCGCCGTGACCCGGGTCAACCCCGGCGACAAGGTCACCGGCGATTGCTCCCTCTACTGCGGCTCCTGCGAGTTCTGCGGCCGCGACCAGAACCTCTGCCAGCACATCGTCAAGTTCGGAATCACCGTCCACGGCGCCTCGCGCCGCCTCTTCCTCCAGGACGAGCGGTATGTCTATCCCGCCCACCCCGACACCGACCTGGAGCTCGTGGCCCTCAGCGAGCCTCTGGCCGTCGGCGCCCACGCCGTCCGCCGGGTCCGTGAGATCACCCCCGACCTCGCCGCCGGCAAGGTGCTCGTCATGGGCGGCGGCACGATCGGCCTCTCCTGCCTTCTCGCCCTCAAGCTCCTCGAGGGCTGCCACCACGTGGAGCTCTTCGACCTCGAGCCATCCCGCATCGAAAAGGCCATCGGCCTCGGCGCAGCCCCTCTCACCGACGTAGCCGCCGCCGCCGGACAGGGCGACAGCTACGGCAGCCTCTACTCGGGGCGCGGCTACGACGCCATCTTCGAGACCTCCGGCGCGGCGCCCGCCCTCCAGCGCGCGATCGATCTGGTGCGGCCCCTGGGCACCATCATGGCCCTCGGCTTCATCCCATCCATCCAGATGAGCCCCAAGCAGCTCACCTTCAAAGCCGCCAAGCTCATGGGCAGCATCGGCGGGACCGGCGAGTTCCCCCGCGTCCTCGACATGTCGCGCCGCTTCCCCGATCTGGTCCGCCCGATCATCTCCCATCGCGTCTCCTCCTCCGATTGTCACCGCGCCTTCGAGACCGCCCAGGACCGCCAAAGCGCTATGAAGGTCCTATTGCAGTTCTAGCTCCGGGCCGGGCCTGCCGCCCGCCCCCGAGCCCATCCCTATCCCAGGAGAAGGCAAGCCATGCCAACAATTCCCAAGCTGGATGTCACCAAGGACGACCTGGCCCGCTTCTCGGGGCGCGGCCCCGCCTTTATCACCTTTGGCGAGGTGATGGTGCGCGATACGCCCGCCGACATGGAGCGCCCCGAGAGGACCCGCCTGGTCCGCCTCTCCATGGCCGGCAGCGAGTACACCCTCGCCATGGGCCTCGCCCGCCTCGGCATCCCCTCCGCCTACATCACCCGCGTCCCCGACAACCCCTACGGCCGCGCCGTCCGCAACATCGCCCGCGAGAACGGCGTGAACACCGACCACATCGCCTGGGCGCCCAAGACCGAGCCGATCGGCCGCTTCATCTACGAAATCGGCCGCACCCCGCGCCGCGACACCGGCATCTACCAGCGCATGTTCTCGGCCGCCTCCAAGCTCGACGCCGGCATGGTGGACTGGCCGGCCGCCCTCCGCGACGCCGAGCTCTTCCACACCTCCGGCATCACCTTCGGCCTCGCCACCCACAGCGGCTACCAGCGCAACCACAACTACGAGGCCTTCCGCGAGGCGCTCCTCGCCAAGCCGGAGGGCTGCTTCGTCGGCCTCGACTTCAACTACCGCTCCACCCTCTGGTCGGCCGACCAGGCGCGCGAGCTGATGACGCCCATCATCACCGACCACGTCGACCTGCTCATCACCACGATCGAGGACATGGCCCAGCTCTACGGCATGCGCTGCGGCCAATACTCCTCCAAGCAGATCGTCGACGGCGACATGGGCCACGTCGAGGACGACGACATCCGCTCCTTCGCCGAGCAGGTCCACCTCAGGTTCAAGACCCGCGTCGTAGCCATCACCATCCGCTACCCCGATTCCTTCGAGCAGCACCGCTGGGAATCCGCCGCCGTGAACTCCGATGGCGACTTTTTCCGCTCGCCTGCCGTCCGGCCCGTCACCCTGCTCGACCGGCTCGGCGGCGGCGACACCTGGAACGCCGGCTTCTACTACGGGCTCCTCACCGCCGGCACCGGGCCCGAAGGCCTCGCCAAGGGCGTCCTCGTAGGCGACGCCGCCACGCGCCTCAAACAGACCCTTATGTTCGACCTGCCCATCGTCGACCGGGGCGACATCCAGGCCCTGCTCAAGGCCGAATTCGCCGGCGGCGGCAAGCGCACGTCACGCTAGCCGCAGCGACCGAAGGATCTCTTCCATTACCTGAGGAGAACATGCACAAAACCGAAAAACTCAAGCTCATCCGCGACACAGGCGTCATCGCCATCATGCGCGCCTCCAGCTCCGACCAGCTCATCGCCGCCGCCGACGCCATCCGCGCCGGCGGCGTCAAGGTCATCGAAGTCACCATGACCACCCCCGGAGCCCTCGGCGTCATCGAGCAGGCCGTCAAGCGCTACGGCGACCAGGTCCTCTTCGGCGCCGGCACCGTCCTCGACGCCGAGACCGCCCGCGCCGCCATCCTGGCTGGCGCCGGCTTCATCGTCGCACCCACCCTCAGCCTGCCCGCCATCGCCCTCTGCAACCGCTACTCCATCCCGGTCATGCCCGGCTGCTTCACCCCGACCGAGATGCTCACCGCCTGGGAGGCGGGCGCCGACATGGTCAAGCTCTTCCCCGCCGACATCGGCGGCCCCGACCTCGTCAAAGCCATCCTGGCCCCCCTGCCCCACCTCCAGATCGTGCCCGTCGGCGGCGTCGACCTGGGCACCGCCGCCGACTTTATCCGCAAAGGCGCCGCCGCGCTCGGCGTCGGCAGCGCGCTCGTCAACCAAAAGCTCCTCGACGCCGGCGACATGGCCGAGCTCACCCGCCGCGCCGAGGCCTTCATCGCCGAAGTGAAAAAAGGCCGCGGCTAACGCCGCGCGCCTCCGCCCATTTGGACTGCAAGTCAGGAACGCTGTATCCTGGGGGAGGGACACCATGATCTATTCAACATCCGTGACAGACTTCGACGGCACCGCCTTCATGCTCCTGCGCGATGCCGCCGGCAAGCACCTCGCCATCCAGGGCGACGCCCGCGGCTTCGAGGGCGCCCCGCAGCCCGGCGGCCCCTTTCTCGGCCCCCTCAGCCCCGCCAACGCCGCGGCGCTCCGCGAGCGGCTCCCCTGGCTGCGCCCCGTGCCCCTCGGCCTCGCCAAGTCGGCCGGCTTCGGCGACCGCCTCGGGCTCGCCACCCCCGGCCACATCCGCGCCGCCCGCGCCGCCGGAGGCATCGCCCCCATCCTCGCCCAGCAGTCGATGCGCGAGAACGCCCGCACCGGCCGCACCCCGCAGCAGGTCCTCGACGACGCCATGTGGGGCGTCTTCCAGGAAGGCTGGCGCCTGCCCTGGGGCGCCGATGCCGACCACCTCAAGACCACCGCCGACATCGACCTCTGCGTCGCCGCCGGCTACACCTTCTTCACCATCGACCCCGGCGACCACGTCGAGAGCGAACCCGATACATCCCCCGAAGCCGAGGCCCTCTGGCTGCGCGCCAGGCTCGAGCACCTTCCCTGGCGCGACCTCGAAGACGACCCCGCCCGCCAGCGCGCCCGCTACCTCGGCCGCAGCTTCGGCGTCGAGGGCCGCCTCCTCGAGCTCGACGACACCGCCCTCCTGCGTGCCGCCGTCAAATACGGCCGCGCCATCGCCCACACCACCCGCATGTACCGCCACCTCGCCTCCGTCATGGGCAGCCTCCCCTTCGAGCTCGAAGTCTCGGTCGACGAGACCGCCTCCCCCACCACGCCCGAGGAGCACCTCTTCATCGCCTCCGAGCTCGCCCGCCTCGGCGTCCGCTGGGTCAGCCTCGCCCCACGCTACGTCGGCCGCTTTGAAAAAGGCGTCGACTACATCGGCGACCTCGGCCTCTTCTCCTCCCAGCTCACCATCCACGCCGCCATCGCCCGCGCCCTCGGCCCCTACAAGCTCAGCATCCACTCCGGCTCCGACAAGTTCACCGTCTACCCCCTCTTCGCGCGCGAGGCCGGCCCGCTCGTCCACCTCAAGACCGCCGGCACCAGCTACCTGGAGGCCCTCCGCGCCATCGCCAGCGTCAGCCCCCACCTCTTCCGCCAGATCCTCACCTTCGCCCTCGCCTGCTACGAGACAGACCGGGCCACCTACCACGTCTCGGGCGACCTGGCGCGCGTCCCGCCGCCCGATGGCCTCGCCGACGCCGGCCTCGCCCCGCTCCTCGACCTTTTCGACGCCCGCCAGGTGCTGCATGTCACCTTCGGCTCCGCCCTCGAGCGTTTCGGCCCCCAGATCCTGGCCGTGCTCTCGGACCACGAGGAGGCCCACTACGCCGCCCTCCAGGTCCACTTTGCGCGCCACCTGGCGCCCTTTGCGGAGAGTGCAACATGAAGCTGATCACCAAGGCGATCGTCCCCGCCGCCGGGCTCGGCACCCGGCTCCTGCCCGCCACCAAAGCCCAGCCCAAGGAGATGCTGCCCGTCGGCCGCAAGCCCGTCGTGCAGTGGGTCGTCGAGGAGCTGCAGGCCGCCAGCCTCAGCCAGATCCTGATCATCACCGGGCGCCACAAGCGCACCATCGAGGACCACCTCGACGCCGACCCACAGCTCGTCGCCGGCCTCAAGGAGGCCGGCCGCGAGACCGTCCTCGACGACCTCGCCTACCTGGACGACAAATCCCGCTTCCTCTTCACCCGCCAGAGCGAGCCCAAGGGGCTCGGCCATGCTGTCTCCCTCTGCGCCGACTTTGTCAACGGCGCCGACTGCGTCGTCGCCCTCGGCGACAGCATCATCGCCGCCGACGACCCCGCCGCCCCCCTCGTCGCCATGATGAAAGCCTTCTGCGACCTCGATGCCGCCGCCGTCGTCGCCGTCGAGCGCGTTCCGCCCGAAGAAACCTTCCGCTACGGCGTCGTCAGCCTCGTCGGCGCCGAGCCCCCGCCCGGCGAGCCCGTCGCCATCGGCGACATCGTCGAAAAGCCCGCCCAGGGCACCGCGCCCAGCAACCTCGCCGTCGCCGCCCGCTACGTCTTCGCCCCCTCCATCTTCGAGGCCCTCGCCCGCACCCTGCCCGACCGCCGTGGCGAGATCCAGCTCACCGACGCCATCCGCCTCCTCCTCCACCGCGGACAAAAGGTCTACGCCTGGGTCCTCGGCCCCGGCCAATCCCGCTACGACGTCGGCAACTTCGAAAGCTACTTCCGCGCCTTCGTCGACTTTGCCCTCGCCGACGAAAAGTACGGCTACATGGTCCGCAAGTACATCAAGGCCAAAGCCTATGAGCTCTGAGAAAGGCACGCTCACCTGCTCGGCGCCCGGACGCTGCGGCATCATCGGCAACCCCACCGACATGTACGGCGGCACCGTCCTCTCCTGCTCCGTGCCCCTGCGCGCCTCCGTCACCATCACCCCCGCCCCTCGCCTCCTGCTCGAGACCAACGGGCAGCAGTGCGAGATCCGCTCCGAGGATGACCTCCGCCCCCAGCAGGACCGCTTCGACATCGCCCGCGCCATCCTCGACTACCTCCACCTGCCCGACCTCGCCTGCCACGTCGAGTACGGCAGCGAAATCCCGCTCCGCAGCGGGCTGGCCGGCTCCACCGCGCTCACCGTCGCCATGCTCCGCGCCCTGCTCGAATGGCTCGGCATCCGCCTCAACCTCTACCAGCTCGCCGAGAGGGCGCGCTACATCGAGCTCAACTACCTCCTCGTCGTCTGCGGCTACCAGGACGCCTACATGACCACCTTCGGCGGCCTGAACTACATGGACTACCGCGGCAAGCAGTTCTACCGCCGCGCCGAGGCCGAGCTCTACGCCACCGTCGAGCCCCTCGTCGGCTACGTCCCCGCGCTCCCCTTCATCCTCGGCTACACAGGCGTCGAGCACTCCTCCCACGCCGTCCACAAGCCGCTCCGCGAGCGCTGGCTCGAAGGCGACCAGGCCGTCGTCCAGGGCTACGAGCGCATCACCGAGATCGCCCGCACGGGCAAAAAAGCCCTCATCGAGGGCGATTGGCCCGCCCTCGGCCGCCTCATGGACGAAAACCACGCCATCCAGCGCGACCTCGGCGGCTCCGGCGAGTCCAACGAGGTCCTAATCGCCGCCGCCCGCGAGGCCGGCGCCCTCGGCGCCAAGCTCGCCGGCGCCGGAGACGGCGGCACCATCATCGCCCTCTGGCCCTGGAAAGACTCCACCCCCCTCGAAGAGGCCCTCTGCCGGGCCGGCGCCTGCGCCATCTACCGGCCGCAGTCCGTCCCCGGCGTCACCCTGGAGACGACTCCATGACGGTCCCCGACCCCCTCTTCTCCGTACAGGGCAAGCGCGCCCTGGTCACCGGCGGCTGCGCCGGCCTCGGCCGCGCCATGGCCGAGGCCCTGCTCGAGCGCGGCGCCCGCGTCGCCATCGCCGACATCTCCCCCCACGTCGCCGGCACCGCCCACCACATGGGCGCCCTCCCCCTCCTCGTCGACCTCTCCGACCGCTCCCAGGCCCAGGCCCTCGTGGGCCGCGCCGTCGACGCCCTCGGCGGCCTCGACATCCTCGTCAACAACGCCGGCGCCCAGCGCCGCCATCCCGCCGAAGACTTCCCCCTCGAAGACTGGGATTTCGTCCTCTCCATCAACCTCCACGCCGCCTGGATCCTCGCCCAGGCCGCCGGCCGCGTCATGCTCGCCCAGGGCGGCGGCCGCATTATCAACGTCTGCTCCATGCTCAGCTTCGGCGGCGGCCTCACCGTGCCCGCCTACTCCGCCAGCAAAGGCGCCCTCGCCCAGATCACCAAGGCCCTCAGCAACGAGTGGGCCGCGCGCGGCGTCAACGTCAACGCCATCGCCCCCGGCTACATGGACACCGCCCTCAACACCGCCCTCGTCGGCAACCCCGACCGCGAGCCCGGCATCCTCGCCCGCATCCCCGCCGGCCGCTGGGGCGTCCCCGACGACCTCAAAGGCATCGTGGTCTTCCTCTCCTCCGACGCCTCCCGCTACATCCACGGCGCCATCATCCCCATCGACGGAGGCTACCTCGGGCGCTAGCCCCCCGCACCCCCCGCCCTGCCCTGGGGCGTGCCAGGGCCGTTGACAAACTCCCTTAAAACTGTCATGCTGAGCCGCAGCGCAGCGGAGGCGAAGCATCTCGTCTGGCGCCGGGCCGAGAATGCCACATCCCTGAGATGCCTGCCCAGGGCCCCGTCAAAGTCACTCACAACGCACGCGGGACCCTGGTGCGCTGCACCTCGCAGGGTGCGGCGCACCTCGTTGCGGAACCCTGGTGCGCTGTACCTCGCACGCCTCGCGCGCCCTTTCGTCGCCGAGCCCCCCTCGGCGGCAAGCATTCGCCTCCCGCGTCGAACCCCTCGGCTGGCTAGACGTCTCCTCACGGGACCTCCACAGCCAATACTTTCCTTGACACACAAGAACATCCGTACTACTCTGTGGCTTGGAGGGTGCCCCCCTGGCCCTGGGCCCCCTGGCCCGGCTGCGGCTCTCATCCAGGCCATCACCGCAGCCGCCTCGACCGCACCTTGCGATTCTCCGGCGACCGTGCTATAATCCTCGGTAGGGGTGGGGAATGAACCCTGGCTCTTGGGCTGCACTCTGGCCATACCTGGCGACCCTGGCGCTGCTGGTCGCGCTGGCAGCCTTTGGCTGGCGCCGGCGTGCCGTCCCGGGCGCGCGTCCCTTTGCCGCCGCCTGCCTGTTTGCCTCGATCTGGATGGCCGGTGCCGTTGCCGAGTCCATGGCCCTCGATCCCGCGGCCAAGGTTGCCTGGTTCAAGTTCCAGGCGGTATGGCAGCTCCCCGGGCTCACCGCCATCACCTGCTTCGTCCTGGACTATGCCAACCCCGGCCGCTGGCTGACCCGCCGCACCCTGCTCCTGCTATCCATTTTCCCGCTCCTGGAGCTGGCCCTGGCCCTCACCAACGACCTCCATCACTGGCAGTGGCTCGGCTTCTCGGTGGGCGCCTCGGTCGTCCCGCTGCGCGGGCCCGGCTTCTGGGTCTTGTTCGCCTACAGCCTCGGCCTCATGCTGATCAACCTCATCGCCGTCGTCTGGCTGTTCGCCCGCTCGCCGCAGCACCGCTTGCCCGCGGCCCTGATGCTGGTTGGGAACGTTGCAGCTCGATCGGCGAACGCGCTGGACGTCGCCGGTGGCCAGGCTCTTCTGGGGTGGGATCCCCTCCTTCTCACCCTGGCCATTCCCTTCGGCATCTATGCCATCGCCCTGTTCGGCTTCCGCATTTTCGACCCGCTGCCGGCGGCAGGGCGGACGGCGATCGAGCAGATGCGGGAGGGGATGGCCGTCTTTGACACCGGCTGGCGGGCCCTCAGCCTGAATCCCGCCGCGGCAGCCATCCTGGGCATCCCTGCGGCACGCGCCCGGGGAAAGAGCTGGGCAGAGCTTCTGCCCTCCTGTCCCGACCCAAGGGAGTGCCTGGGCTCCGGGCCAACCCCCATAGAGACAAGCCTCGGGAGCGACGCGGGCGGCGCCCCGGCCCGGAGCTATACCCTGGCACTCACCCCCTTGACGGACCACCGCGCGGTGACGATCGGCCACTTGCTGCTCCTGCACGACGTGACCGATCAGCGCCGCGCCCAGGCGCAGGTGGTCGAGCAGCAGCGGGCCTTGGCCATGCTGCACGAGCGGGAGCAGCTGGCCCGCGAGCTGCACGACGGCATCGGCCAGGTGTTGGGCTACGTCAAGATGCAGGCCCAGGCCGCGCGCGACCGGCTGGCCCAGGACCAGGTGGCGGCCGCAGACGCCGGCCTGGCCCAACTGGCGTCGGTCGCGCAGGATGCCCATGCGGATGTCCGGGAGTACATTCTCGGCGCCAGGACGCCGGCCGCTGCCGAGCCCGGCTTTCTGCCCGCGCTGCGGCTCTACCTGGAGCGCTTTAGCCGGCAGTACGGCTTGCAGGCCGAGCTGATCGCTCCGCCCGATTGGAGCGACGGCGTCCTGGAGCCGACGGTCCAGGCGCAGCTCCTGCGCATCGTCCAGGAGGCGCTCACCAACGCCCGCAAGCACGCCACGGCCCGCGCCGTGCGGGTAAGCGTGCAGCTCTCAACGGACCAGGCGCAGGTCACGGTGCAGGACGACGGCGTGGGGTTCGACCCGGCGCTGTTGAGCGGGGCCGAGGGGCAAAAGTACGGGCTGGGCTTTATGCGCGAGCGAGCACAGGAGGTGGGCGGCAGCGTGCACATCGATACCGCTCCCGGCGCGGGCACGCAGGTGCTCGTGACCGTTCCCCGGCGCAAGGAGGGACCATGAGAGTGCTGCTGGTCGACGATCATCCGCTTTTCCTGGACGGGTTGAAGAACCTGCTCACGGGGCGCGGGGTGCAGGTAGCCGGCACGGCGCGCGACGGCTGGGAGGCGCTCGAAAAGGCGCGCAGCCTGCGCCCGGACGTGATCTTGATGGACATCCAGATGCCGGGGTGCGACGGCCTCGCCGCCACCCGCCTCATCAAAGCCGAGATGCCCGACGCCAAGATCGTGATGCTGACCATGTCGAGCGAGGACGAGGACCTGTTCGAGGCGGTCCAGAGCGGCGCGTGTGGCTACCTCCTCAAGACGCTGGACACCGAGGAGTTCGTAGCGCGGCTAATGGAAGTGGAGCAGGGGGAGGTCCCCCTCGCGCCGGGGCTGGCTGCCCGCATCCTGCACCACTTTGGGCAGCCGGCGGGCGCGGCAGGAGCACCCAAGGATCTTCCGCAGAGGGAGCCCCTGACCGGCCGCGAGCTGGAGGTGCTGACCCTCGTGGCGCAGGGGCTGACCTACAAAGAGGTCGGAGCCCGGCTGCACCTCAGCGAGCGGACGGTCAAGTACCACATGTCCGAGATGGTCGCCCGGCTCCAGCTAGAGAACCGCGCCCAGGTGCTGGAGTACGCCCGCCGGGCAGGGATCATTTAGGAACTCGCGCCAAGCCGCAAAGACGCAAAGCCTTTCTGACATTTCTTGGCGCTCTTTGCGTCCTTGCGCGCGAGATCAGAAGAGACTTGGCGTTCTTGGCGTCTTGGCGAGAGAAATATGGCTCACGCTAAGACGCCAAGGCGCAAAGAGATCCAAGAGTTCCTTGGCGTTCTTTGCGCCTTTGCGTGAGACATCAGATAGGACTTGGCGTTCTTTGCGCCTTTG
>MTKX01012674.1_pt1 | contig 202860 bp, 153 predicted proteins | sample 1042771 | NCBI WGS metagenome assembly MTKX01 (sample SAMN06212183, study PRJNA360534) | anaerobic digester metagenome | biome: Wastewater treatment plant; material: sludge; isolation source: anaerobic digester fed with sludge from wastewater treatment plant | place: Denmark: WWTP Randers ...
TTCAGGAAGAGATCCACACATATCGCATGCACGAGGAGGAAACATACCATCTGCGCGGCACCTTGCTTATCGAAAGACAGCTCCAGATGATTCTTGCGCGACCGAGGTTGTTGTGCTGCCGCATCGGCTGTCTCGACACTGACAATCCCCTTAACCAGCTTCTTCACTGGGCCGGTCAGGCACTACTCACGAGAACCTTCGACAGCTCGGTCTGGAGGACGCTTTCCGCCATATTGGGCCGCCTGCCCAAGGTTACCTCCGGACTTAGCTATCCCCTGCACATCCCAGGCTATTTGCCCCACCAGTACGAGCACTACAGGGAAGCCTTCGATATTGCGGTGGCTTTGGCGCGTGGGTATGGCTACGGGCAACTGACCGGAAACCAGGCAGGCTACGGCTACATTCTCAACATGGAAAGGACGTTCGAAGGTTTCGTAGAGAACTCCCTCCGAGTTGTCGCCCGTTCGATGGATCCAGTACATTCGTGGGAATGCGTGCCTCAGGAGAGCTCGCTTTTTGCATCGGCAGCTACTCGCCGCAGCCGCGACTACTACACCAGGCCAGACAATAAGCTGCTCATTCACGGTGAAGTCGCTCTCCTCGTTGATGCGAAGTACAAGAGAGCGCCTGACTTGTCGTCAGGGCACAAGCGCCCTGAAAACACGGACCTGTATCAGCTCTTCGCCTCATTGGTTGCGCACAATTGCCGCAGAGCCCTTATCGTGTACCCCCAAGTTCAATCCGATGAGGGCGACGTGGGTCCAGGACTCAGGGCTTGGTGTGTGAGGCTTGCCCACGATTACTCGGTACTGATCGCAGCTACTGCACTCAACGTCTCGGACCTCGCCACCCACCAGAAACTGCGTCAGGCTCAGCAGGAACTGCTAGCCGCAGTGGAGTTGGTGCTAGGATGGCAACTCGGCACCTAATCAGAAACCATGCCCCCCGCTACATGTCCACGTCAAGCGCCGGGACCCACGGTACTGAAATACAGGGGACTCTTGGCTCCTGCGCGGCATCTCATCCGCCTTCACCAAGTGCGGAGCCACGCATCCGCTTCGCCAGCAACCCGATGCTTTTGCGCGGCCGTCAATCTGGCCCTGGCTCTCAACCCGCTGCCTGGCGGCTACCCGGTACACCCGCCGGTGGAGGTGCCATAGTGCGCTTGGGAGAGGCCATCACCATGCCCAACACAATCACTCTTGTCTCTTCTGTCAGCCGAGAATGTGTTCGGTTGGCCCCCGCCCACGACCTCTACCCCTCACCTCGGCTCCGGAAGGCACGTGCCTTCTCCGAGCCGAACGCCTATGCCGAGCATCTCCTGCCAGCGTGGCGTGATTTCTGCAGCAGGCGCCACACGTGGGGAGAGTGGCAGGACTACTAGGAGGAGAATCCATGACATTGGACGATCGAGTCATCCAGCAGATCAAGGACGCTCACGCCAGACTCGAGGGTGAGCAAGCGCTTCCGTCGCCGGCCGAGCTCGCCGAGTACTACCGCACTTTTCGCCAGCGCTTTGGGCCCGATCAGCTAGCCGGGCTAGATGGTGAGGCCCTGCTCCACACGATGCACGCCCACGGCAATCAGGACAGCCTTGTCTACTGGCTCGAATTCAAGAACGACGACGAGTTCCCAACCCGCGTGTTCGGCGGCATCGGTGGCGGGACCGCGTTCAAGTTCGGCCTCTTCCGCCGCAAAGAGACCGGCGTCTGGGTGACCGGCAGCCCGCAGCGCCCGAAAGATCTCACTGTGGAAGAGGCGGTCCAGGTCGCGCGCAGCCACCGCGACCAACTGCTCCGTGGCGTGCGCATCCTGGAGAGCCTACCAAACACAGCAACGGACGAAGTGTGTGCCCACCTGCAGCAGCGGATGGATGCCGAGGCACCCGACGTCGGCAACTCCTCATGGGGGCACAAGTACTTCAGCCTGCTCTTCCCCGACAAACTGGATGACTACCACGCCGCCTCGTACCAACGCTTCCATCTCATCAAGGCGCTGCAAATGCCGCCAGAAGGCGAGGGCCGCTACGTCGCTGCAGGCCGCTACGTCTCTATGGCCCGCGAACTCAACCTGCCAATAAACCATCTGACGGCGATCCTGAACGTGGTCCAAGGAGAGCCCTACCGCTACTGGCGGATTGGGACCAGACTCGGCGGCACGGATAGCCGCTGGCCCCTGATGAGGGATGGCGGCTGCGTGGCCGTCGGCTGGGCGCTCATCAGGGATCTGTCTGATCTGTCCTACGATACCGAGTCGAAGGAAGCCCTGCGCGCCTTGATCCTGGAGCACTATCCCACCACGCCGCAGAACGTAGGGCGAGAGACGCAGCAGCTCTTCAACTACGTGATGGCACTGAAGGAAGGGGATATCGTCTTGCCCTCGGACGGGAAGCGCGTTCTGGGGATCGGCCGCATCCTTGGCCCCTACTCCTTTTTACCCGGCTCCGATGCGCCGCATCGCCGCCCGGTGAGGTGGCTCTCCCTGGAGGAGTGGACCCTGCCGACGACGGAAGGCCTGCGCACGACGGTCCACGAGATACGCACCAAGGCAGACAACTTGATCGCTATCGAGAGGCGGCTGCTTAACATTCCCGTGCAGAATTTGGCAGACGAGGGGCTGGGGACGGCCGAGACCCCGCCCGCGCTTGCCGGCATCCCTGGGCGCATTCAGTCGATACTCGAGCGCAAGGGGCAGGTCATCCTCTATGGGCCTCCGGGTACAGGCAAGACCTACTGGGCCATTCGGGCCGCGCGTGAGCTAGCGGCGCTGGCCGCCTTCCGCGTCGCCTACGACCAGCTCACCGACGAACAGAGGACCGTCGTTTCGGGCGACAAACAGGGCGCCGACGGCCTAGTGCGGATCTGCACCTTTCACCCGGCGTATGGCTATGAGGACTTCCTGGAAGGGTATAAGCCGGTCCCGGGCCGGGAAGAGCTGACGTTTGATCTGTTCGACGGTGTCTTCAAGAAGCTTTGCCGGGATGCTGGCGAGAATGCGGCGCGCAGGTTCTACCTGATCATTGACGAGATCAATCGCGGAGACATCCCCCGCATCTTTGGCGAGCTGCTGACGGTTCTCGAGAAAGACAAGCGGGGCCAGGGGATCCTCCTTCCCCTGTCCCGGGAACGCTTTGAAGTTCCTGAGAACGTGTACGTGATCGGCACTATGAACACGGCCGACAGGTCGATCGCGCTGTTGGATACCGCCCTACGGCGCCGCTTCGGTTTTGTCGAGCTGATGCCGGACGGCAAGGTGCTGGGCGACACAGTGATAGAAGGGATTCCGCTTGCCCAGTGGCTTGACGAACTCAACACCCGTATCCGCTCACGACTGGGTCGGGACGCCCGCAACCTCCAGATCGGCCATGCGTACCTGCTCGAAGGCGGGAAGCCGGTCACCGACTTCCCCAGATTTTGCCGCATCCTGCAGGACGATATCCTACCGCTTGTGCAGGAGTACTGCTACGAGGACTATGATGCGCTGGCGGAGATCTTGGGCGAGGGCCTGTTTGACCGCGACGAACAACGCATCCGGACCGAGCTGTTCCTGTCGGGAAGTAAGGAAGACCTGCGGTCGGCTCTGCTCGAGCCCAACCCCGACCTGGCTACAACTCGGCCGGCGGTGACCGTCGGTGCCGAGCAGCTGGAGGAGGAGAGCGCCGAAGAGGATGACGAGTCAGCCCCGTAGGGGAGAGTTGGCGTGGATGAAGTAGCGGTTGCACTGACAGAATGGGCTGAGTGTTCCCCTGACAGCTTGGAGGTGCTCGCCGGCCGTTCGCTTGGGGACGACCGCGCTGCGCGCGCGACAGCTGCAAAGCTGACCGATTCAGGGTTCCTTGAGATCGACGAGCTGGCGCGCGGCATCCGCGTCCGATCGACTTCCTACGTCGGCAGTCTACAGCTTGGCTGCCTGCGTGTCACGGTCCGCCCCAAACTCGAAGGCGCCCCGCTACTGAACCTGGTGCGCTACGCCTACGGGTTGCGCAACCTGAAGCTCTTCGCCGAGTCGGCCCAGGCCGCCGCGACTGCAACCTTTCAAGACCTACTCATCCATCAACTGGCCGCGGAAACGGCAGAGCTGCTCGCCCGTGGACTCCATCGACGCTACGAGAGGCTGGAGCAGTCTCTCTCCAGCCCCAGAGGGAGGATCGATTTCTCCGCGTACCTTCTGGAGGCAGGACAGGGCCGTGCCACGCTTCCGTGTGTCCATCATCCTCGCCTGGAGGACTGCCTGACGAATCAGGTTCTGCTTGGGGGCCTGTACCTCGCCAGGCGCCTCACCGACGATCCTGAGCTCCGCGCCCGGCTGCGCTGGCTATCCTCCGTTCTCGAGGCGACCGTCTTGCCTGTCCAGCCAAATAGGGACACGCTGAGGCAACTCGACCGGCAGTCAAACAGGCTGACCGCCGCTTACCGGCCGGCCTTCAACCTGATCCGGCTGTTGGCATCATCCGAGGGAGTCACGCTGGACCCAGAGCAGCCCGCCATCAGGCTGCGCGGCTTTCTGTTTGACATGAACCGTTTCTTCCAGGCGCTGATCTCGCGCTTCCTCGGGCGCAACCTGCCCGGCTACGCCGTCCGCGATGAAGAGCGCCTTAGGGGCATGATGGGCTACATTCCGGGATACAGACTCGGAAAGCACCCCTCGCCTACGCCTCGCCCGGACTTTCTGATTCTGGACGGCGCCAAGGTCGTGGCGATCCTAGACACCAAGTACCGCGATCTCTGGGCAGACGGCCTGCCGCGCGACATGCTCTACCAGGTGGCCATGTATGCGCTAAGCCAGGAGTTCCACCGGGCGACGATCCTCTATCCTACGACGGACCGGATGGCGAGAGATGCCCAGGTCGAGATCCGCGAGCCATCCCACGGGACTAGGAGAGCGGTGGTGCTCCTGCGCCCGGTAGACCTGTGGCGGCTTGACAGGCTCATCTCGGACGGCACCAACCGGCAGCGCAACCAGCTGGCACAGCAGATGGCCTTCGGCGGGCTCTCATAGGTCAGATCACATCAGCCCCAGCACTCTCTCAGCGTGGGGGCCGGCCAGGCGGGTGGCGACTGTGCCGTAGAAGGAAGTGGTGTGATGGACAAGTACAAGCCTTTGTGCGAGCATCTGGAGAGCATCGAGGCGCACATACGGGAGTGCACGCTCACGTTCGAGCGACTCGAGCAGATCCTCGGTTCGCCGCTTCCCCCTAGCGCCTACCGACACAAGCCCTGGTGGGCCAACGAATCGGGAGCCAGCCAGCACACGCAGACGCGAGGGTGGCTGGATGCCGGCTGGGCGGTCGACAGCTTCGACCTGCGAGAAGAGTGGGTCCGCTTTGTGCGCAGGGTCATCTCGGCTCCCCATCTCGCCGTGGGGGCATCACACCTCGGACCCAAGGTGGCAACCAGCCGGCCCGCCACTCCACCTCCAAGGATCAGCCAGGGCAAGGATCGGCTGGCCCCCGCCAGGGGCGACCCCCGCCACACCATCGCCCTCGTCGCCTGCGTCGGCCAGAAACTCGAAACACCCGCGCCCGCCCGGGAGCTATACATCTCACACTGGTTCCGCCTTGCCTCCGCGTACGCCTGTCAGACAGCGGACGAGTGGTATATCCTCTCCGCTGAGTACGGCCTCGTCCCGCCCGACAGGATCATTGAGCCCTACGAGCGTAACCTGAACGAAATGCCAGCCGACCGTCGTAGGACCTGGGCCGCGAAGGTCACAGGTGATCTGCGCAGTATTCTCCGTCCTGGTGACCATGTGATCTTTCTGGCCGGCCGAGCTTACCGCACAGGTCTGATCGATACGATTCTAGAACTGGGCTGCACCATCGGTATCCCTATGCAGCATCTCAAGATTGGTCAGCAACGACACTGGCTCAAGGAGCAGGTGGGTAGCTGATGCCGCGATTCCCTCCAGTTCGCCTCCGCGACGTGGTCCGCTTCTACCGTATCTTGGCGGCACTCGAGTCCCGGCTCGGCGGGGCTCGCACCCTGGCCGAAGCCGACGGCCGTATGGGCTGGCCCCAGCGCGGCGTCTACTTCTTCTTCGAGCCTGGTGAGTACCGTACGACGTCGGGCGCCGGCCCGCGCGTCACCCGCGTCGGCACCCATGCCCTGAAGGTCGGCAGCCGGACGACCCTCTGGCAGCGGCTCTCCCAGCACCAGGGCAACCTCAGGGGCACGACCCCCGGTGGCGGCAACCACCGCGGCTCTGTGTTTCGCCTGCATGTGGGCACCGCCCTGATCCGCCGCGATAACTGGCCAGAGGCCGTGTCAGCCACTTGGGCCGTCGGCTCCAGCGCACCGCGTTCCACCCGCGACCGCGAGCAGCCACTTGAGAAGGCAGTCAGCCGACATATTCGGAGCATGCCCTTCCTCTGGCTGGGTGTCGAGGACGACCCGGGACCCAGCAGCCTGCGCGGCTACCTGGAGCGCAACGCCATCGCCCTTCTCAGCAACTATGGGGCCCAAGGTGATCCCATCGACGCACCGAGCCCGGCATGGCTCGGACAGTGGGCCGCGAGCCCGGCGATCCGCAGCTCCGGCCTCTGGAACGTCAACCACGTCGACGAGCCGTACGATCCCGCGTTCCTCGACGTTCTGGCGAACAGGCTTCCAGGATGACCCCCGGAATGAAGGCAGGTATACGATGAGCACTCCACAGATCCGTGACAAGCTCGTGGGACTGGGCGAGGAGATCCTTTCCCGGCCCTACAAGCCACCAGAGTTCACAGGCAACCCCGAGGCCGATGCGCTGCTGAACGATCTGGAGCAGTACCCCCACGCCTTTGTGATCGCTTGCCTGATGGACCGCCCGATGAAGGCGGAGAAGTGTTGGATGATCCCACTGCTGTTTGGCAAGCGAGTGGGCTCGTTCGCCTTCGCGACGCTGGTGAGGCTCCCGGAGGCCGAGGTTCTGAGGCATTTCGCTGAGCCAACTCCGCTGCACTGGATGACGACTGACATGGCTGAGGTCCTCTGGGCTGCGGTCCAGAGGATTGGCAACCAATACGCTGGCGACGCATCCCGCATCTGGCACGGTACGCCGCCGAGTGCCGCCCTCGTGAGACGTTTCCTCGAATTCAAGGGTGCCGGACCGAAAATCGCGACAATGGCTGCCAACATCCTGGTCCGTGAGCTGCGCGTTCCGGTCAGCGACCACTACTCGATCGATATCTCACCCGACCGGCATGTCTACCGCGTCTTCGAGCGGGCTGGGCTTGTCCGGAAGGGCGCATCAACCGAGGAGCTCATCTACCGGGCCAGGGAGCTCAACCCCACCTATCCCGGGGTCTTCGACCTCCCGTGCTTCGAGATCGGGCGCAACTGGTGCCGCCCCAGCGCCCCGGACTGCCCGAACTGCCAGATTGGAGACCTCTGCCCAAGCACGGCTCCGAGTTTGCGGGCCCATACCGTTTCCCAGGACAAAGAATGAACCAGCAGCCGTAGGGCCCAGCCCGACAGGTGCCGAGAGCTCCTCTGCCATCAAACCGTCAAGCGCAGACCGAAATGTAGGTCAGCCGGGTCGAGATGGCACCGCCGTCATCAGCGCAAGTTGCAGCATGATCTCGAAAACGCCCGTCATTGACCCCGTTCGCCGGATCGCCTCGCTCGCGCTGGTTAAGCAGTGCCCATACGCCTGCCTCCACAGACTGTCATAGGCCTGCCGGTCTCCCCGCCTCAACGCCTGGCCCAGCAACTCCGCCGACCACAGCGCATAGGCAACGCCCTCGCCGGTGATGGGATGCACCTGGCCTGCTGCGTCGCCGAGCAGCGCCCAATTCGATCCCACGCAGGGGGTATCCCACAGGCTTGCATCTCTTGCCATTGGCAGCACCGCGGCCCATCGCCTCTCCCTCTTGGCTTCTGGGCAGGCGTCATCAAGATACGCGTCGAGCCGTTTCCACGGATCTCCCGATTGCGCTTCCGTCAGCCGAGTGGCGATCCCGACGCTGGCATGATCACTGCGCGGAAAGCACCAGAGATAACCTTCCAGGTCTGCATAGGTCTGAAACGTCAGGGCGTTCGGCGCCGCGTGCATGGTGTACCCAACGGCCAGGGCCAGATGCTGCCTTGGGATCGGCCCTACCACGTGCCTCCGGACAATGCTTTGCACACCGTCGGCACCGACCAGATAGTCCGCCGCGTACGTCTGGCCCTTCGCCGTGTGCAGCCGCCAACCGCCCGCGGTTTCTGCGATGCCGGTCACTTGCTCCGGAACAAGCCTCACATTCTTGCCGGAGAGCGCACGCTTGAGCAGCGCCCGTCCGAATTCCATGCGAGACACAACGGCCCACCCAGTTCCCTCCAGTACGCGCTGGACGTGGCTGCCATCCGAGGCCCGCAGCAGTATGTGCGGAGGCCGGTGCCTTGGGAATGGCAGCTCCATCACATCAGAGAAGAGCCGGCCAACCAGCGGGCTCAGCCCTCCTCCGCACGGCTTCTCATACGGCGCGCGTGGATCGAAGAGCAACACCTCATGCTCTGTGCCACTCAGCCGGTGTGCCAGGTGGCAGCCGGCCGGACCGGCACCCACTACGGCAATGCGCACCGTCAATCGCCTGCGGTAACCGGCGCACGCAGCGGCACTCTCACTACGATGTGGGTGCCCCGCCCAAGATGCGACTCCAGCTCAAACGTGCCTCCCACCTCTCTGGCCCGCTCCTGCATTCCGACCAACCCTGTTCTATCGCCGTTGATCAAGGCCGAAAGGCTTGTTGGCACTTCAAAGCCCGTCCCGTTGTCCTTCACCTCGAGGCACAGCCCGTCGGGCTGCAACTCCAATCTTGCCAGCACTTCTTCAGCTTGGGCGTGCTTCGCGGCATTGTGCAGGCTTTCCTGGAAGATACGGTAGATCGCGAGCTTGACCTCGTCGGGCACGACAGAACCGTCCTTGCTGCCCACGCATTCGAACGCCACATCCAGCTTCAGCCGCCGCTGAGACCTCGTCGCATACGTCTGAAGAAGCTCCCCGAGTTCGCCCTGCTCCAGTTCCGGAGGGCGCAGCTCGAAGATGATGTGCTCAAGATCGGCGGCGATCCGCTTCAGCTCGTCGTATGCCCCTTCGATCTTCCGTCTGTCATACTCCCTTAGAGCCGATTCCAGCAGTCGCCGCACGAATAGCACATCCTGTACGGCCTGGTCGTGGATCTCCTTGGCCATCCGCTGCTGGTTGCGTTCCTGCAACGCCGTCAACCGGCTGGTGAGCGCTTGCACCTCGTCGACCCGCGCCTTGTGCTCTTCGATGATCCTCGCCCTGGCGATGGCCGTCGCCGCGTGCTGAGCCAGGGTGAGCAGCATGGCGTAGTCGGCCTTCGAGTAGAACTCGTCGGCCACTTTGTTCCCCAGCACCAGAATACCCACCAACCGCACCTGCTCTACAAGCGGCACCCACACCTGCACGCCAACCTCAGAATACGCCGCGAGCTGTGCTCGGGCAGCGGGCTGCGAGGCCAGCCGTTTGCACACTGCCGAATGCTCGATCGGCTGGCCATGCGCACACAGGAAATCCGTGAGGGCACCGGACGCGCAGTCGGGGATCTCCGCCTCAAAGCTGCTGGGCTGCGCCACACACATGGCGTCGGACCCACCGGGCAGCAGCAGGGCAATCTCCTTCACGCGCATAGTCCTCGCCACATCTTGGGTGAGCAGGCTCCTGATCGTGTCCATGTCCGTTGCCCCGTTGAGCGCCCTGGCCATCTGCTGGGTGAAGCTCTCGTAGTTGTACCACCCTCCGAAGAAAAAGCGGTCCACCAGGATCTCGGTTCTCCGCTTCACAGGTTGCAGGGCAAACAGGAGGATGAGGATCGTGACCACGTCCCATATCGTGATCTCGGAGGCTCTGTTTGCGGGCCAAAGCGATCGAGCGGCCCATTCCAGCCCCAAGTAAAGCAGGACGAGGCACAGAGACAGGACAAAGTACACTACACTCCTGTTGACCGCCCGATCGAATCGCATGAGGTTGTGTCGATAGGTGGCATACAGGTAGCTAGCCGGGATGAATCCCAGCATGAGGAGCGGGAGCCATGGAGGCAGCAGGTAGAGCGAGAACAGGATCTGCGGGACGAGAATGAACGCGATGAGCGGCAGCAGGGCGAGCACCGTCCCCAGCAGAACCAGTGCGATCTGCCTCTTGCTTCTCTCTGAGCCAGCAGTCCGGTAGGTGCGCACCAGCAATCCGAGACCGATGAGCAGGCATACCACAAAGTACGCCTTGAGGACTGGCGCCGCCGATGGCCAACTGCCGACTCCGAAGCGCCTGTACATCCCTGTGTAGAACATGGCGTCCAGGGCCAGGGAAACCATGGCCAACGCTGCGCCGATCCCGTACAGACTCGCCAGCAACGCCCTCCGGCCGCGAAAGTCGATGCGCTCCGGAAAAAGGGTGTGGTATCGCACAAAGAGAGGGCCAATCGCCGCGACCAGCACCGTCATCAACAGGTTCGCCCACAAGGCGCCCAGGTCTGCCATAGGCCAGATCACGATCACGGTCGTGGCCAACAGGCACAGCAGGATGAAGGTCCGCGCGACCGAGTCACGTGGCTTGAAGGCAAGCACGACCGTTGCGATGATCCAGAAGCCCAGCGCCATGAAAAAGTAGCCGGTCTTGTCCAGGATCCCGGCCAGCGATCGGGGCGCCAGTATGATCTCAATCTCCATCGCCGCGCCGCCGCGCCTGATCTCAAGCTCAAGGGCCTTCTGCCCCGGCTGCAGGTATACTTGCCCCGACGACATCGGCGCCAGCCCGTTGATCGACAGGACTTGGTCTCCAACCCTGAGACCTGCCTTGGCCGCCGGGCCATCACTGGCAACCGCCCCGACTGTTGCGCCGCCCCCCAGCTCAAAACCGGTGGGAGGAAGCGACAGCAGATAGGCCAGGACGCCGACGCCGACCAGAAACGTCGCAATCCCCAACAGGATCAGGAGCTGCATGGCCAGGCGTCGATGGAGCTCTGCGTTAAGCAATCGGTTCCTCATGGGGTTCTCCGTCAGGTCGAGCTGCTTGGCCGAGGTCACCTTGGAGCCGCCCAGGCGAGTAGCCATCGAGAAAAGATACCAAGTGCCCAGGCACCGGGCACCTTGCCAGCGCATCGACGCAGCGCTGGTAGAACACCTGGAGCTTTACGAGGCTGTACAACCGTCCGGCCTGGCCCGATTCTGAATCCTGTTCGTAAGCGTCTGCTCCCAGAGCCAACGCCGCCAGAACAGGCAGGCCCCGTTGCTGGTGAACGTCGTGCTTTCCCTGTTTGCCGAATGCTCCGTGCACGTCGTTCCACGCCTGAACCAGGACGCCAAGTTGGCATCCAAACGCTCTGTATTGCGCTGCGGTCTCCGGATCTGCACTCCCGATCATTGCCCCGGCTTGACAGCCCAGACCGAACAGCGCGCCCGATTTCGCGCCAGCGACGGTCTCATACTCCCCCAGCGATAGGTCGCCGTTCAGGTCTGCGTGCTGACCTTCGCACATGCGCAGCAGTGTCAGATGAAACTCCCGCTGCAGATTCACAATGTCCCCTGGCTGTGCACCCAGTTCTGTCAATCGGCCCAGCGTGAGAAGCGAGAGCGCGATCATCGCGGTCGCCGCGTTCACGGCCTGTGCCGGGCCTACGGTTCGCCAGAGAGCGCCTTCCGTGTCCTGGTCCTGCCATTCGTCCAAACAGCCAGCGGCGATCCGGCCCAACTCCAGCGCCGCCGCCACGTAGCGGCCCTGCCGGGTATCGCCTCCCAGCCCCTCGCAGACAAAGATGGGCAGCATGAACCAAGGAGTGGCTGGCTCCGCCGCGGCAGATCGCCCGCGCACGACTTCTTGCAGCAAGGTCCGGAGGCGAGGCTCCGCGCAGAGCGTTACGCTCTGATCCAGAACCTCATGGACTGCGTCGGCGTGTTCCTTCACTGTGAACATGATCCACATATAGGTTGGCCCCGCGCTGTTACACGCAGGGCCAAGTCGACTTCGTCAATCTGCGCCGGCCGGTGAGATGACCGCGATCAGGGACGACCCCAGGCCATGTCTGGCACGATCTGGCCGCCGAGCACTGCACGATCGAGCAAGAACACACCGCCTGCCAGCAAGACCGGCACCATCGCCACGAGCGCACGATACGCTTCCTCGGAGACGCCGAGATCGCCCAAGGTTGCCCTCGGATCGATCAGCAACTGCTCTCGGAAATCCTTGTCGGAAAGAAACCGCTGTGCAACTTCTAACAACCCATCTGGCATCTCTGTATCTCCTATCTAGCCTTTTGTTTGCTCTCTCGCAACTGCCATCCGATGGACGATCAACAGGACCGCAATGCCCGCCAACTCGGCTGCCAACGTGACCAATCCGCCTTCGGGGCCAAACGCACCCCCCGTCAGAATCATAGGCCCCTGCACGGTAGTGTGCAGAATCGAAGGCTGGACGTGGCCTGACCCTGCAAAGCCGAGAACCTGAGTTTCGACCAAATTCCAACCAATGTGCAGGCCGATGGGCAGCCAAAGCGAACGAGTGACCAGGTAGGCGGACGCAAACAGCAATCCACCCACGCAGATGGTCAACACACCCAGCAGGCTGGCGTTCGGATTCATGGCATGGACCGCGCCAAACAGCACCGACGACACGACAACTGCGATGGGCATTCCCCATCCACGTGCCAGGCCTTGCAGGATGTACCCCCGGAAGCTTAGCTCTTCGACAAAGCTGATGACGATCCACAGCACTGCCGAAGCAACCCACTCGGCTGACAGCCAGCCCGCCGACACCTCAACGGTGACAAGCCCTGCAAGTCGGAGCACAGCAAACGCGGCGAAGACCAGGGCGGCTCCCAGTGCGAGCCCCGCACCCAGGTAGCCGAGCCAACGTTCCTTCCGGAGTCCTAACCGGCTGAGGGAGCTTCTGTCTAGGAACCGGCTGAAGCCCCAGGTCAGAAGCAGGACTCCACCCAAGTAGAAGGCAGCGTCCAGCAGCGTGGCCACCCACGCCGGCATGTAAGGCGCAGCCACCGCCTCGATTCGAAAAGCTACGGTGTTGATGATAGCCAGAAGCACAAAGTAGACGACGACGCGCCAGGTCGCGCTGACCTTCAGCCGGGTCGCCTGCGTGCGAGCCGGGGCGTTGCTCACGCTCTGCTCTCCTCTGCCTGGGGCTTGATCCAGCCTTGTTCTATGGCTTTGACGATCGCGGCCTGACGCTTCCTTACGCCAAGCTTTTCGCAGGCGCTCTCGATGTGGGAATCCACCGTCCGGCTCGAGATCGACATCGCTGCGCCAATTTCGACCGAGTTCAGGTCCTGGGCGGCGAGTGTCAACACCTCGATTTCCCTATTCGAAAGCTGCGGGAGCTCGCGGCTGCTGATCGCCTGGGCGAGCACGCCTTCTGAGGTGTAGATCTTGCCTTCCATGACCGCATGCACTGCCTTCGCGAATGCATCATTCCCCTCGGTCTTGAGCAGATAGCCGTGCACATGCGGCAGGAGGCCCTTTACGAAAGGCACGCTACCGTAGGCTGTCACGATGACGATCTTCATTTCGGGGTACTGCGCCCGGATCCTGGGAACGTCTTCAAACGGCTCGAACTGGCCCATGCTGAGATCCAAGAGCAGCACATCGGGCCTGCGCTTCAAGATCGCAGGCAGTTCTGCACCAGACCCAGCCTCTGCGACGACGGAGATATCTTTGTCCGCAGCCAGCGCTTCCTTCAGTCCATTCCTTGTCGCCGGATGGTCATCTACCAAGGCAACCGTTATCATTCATGGCTCCACGACGGCGTCTTACTCTGATCGCCCCGTCCTCCTCGGGCCGGAGCGCAACGGGGGGCATCTTAGCATCTTTCGGCGCTTACGTCAAGGCCTAGATATCCGTATTTCCCGCAGTCTTTACTCCGTATTTACTGCACACTTTTCTGCGCCAATTCGGGAGCCAGGTCTACAGTTTTTCCCGTTGACAGCGTGCGACGCGCAGCCTATACTGGCTCACGTCGCTTCAGAGGAGCGGGCGACACGACACAGAAAGCGACTGAGACCAATGTTTTTTGGTAGAACTGGGAGCATCGGAGGCATCCATCATATGGCAATCGGAGCCAGCAGGGGCAGCATGCTGTATGAGCTCGCCCAGAACATGGTGAGGGATGGCGAACATACACTCGCCGTCGCACTCCGCAAGCTGGCCCGATTGGGCTATGCCAGCCTGGAGCAAGTGGACCAGACCTCGGACTGGGTGCTCCTGGCCATCCCCGGCATGGGGGTCGAAAGGTTGCGGGCGGTGCGCCGCCTCACCCGTGCAGACTGGCGGCCGCCATCTCCCGCGGCCTTGAAAGCAGCCGACCGGTTCGTCGCGTCTGCGCAATTCGCCCTTCGCTTCTGGTCACAGGAGACCCTTTCCTCTCAGATTGAGTGCGAGTCGATGCCAGGCATGATTCCCTCCTACGAGGCTCGCCTGGCCATGTCATTGTTCGGCAAGTCGAGCCGACTGGTGTTGCGGTACTGCGAGCCCGAGGAGCTGGTCCAGGTCCTGAGAGGGCTTGCAGCCGCCGCACAGGGCAACACGCCTCCAGAGGTCAACGGCTGCGCGACTCCAATCAAGGTGGACCGTATGCCCGACGACTTCGAGGACAGCCCGAAGAATGGTGCCCTCTCGCTCACGCGCTGCGGCCGCCGCGGCGAGACCGACCATTTCGCCTACTCTCGCGAGAAACGCTACGCCATCGTGCAGCACTACCGTGCGGCCCGGGATCGCGGGAAAGTCAGGAACAAAGAGGCGTGGGCGCACGAGAGGTACAACATCAGCAGCAGGACTCTGCTGACCTACGAACGCGAGTTTCCGGAGGGTATGGAATCCATACCGCGATGATCGGCTGAGCCCGCACTCCCAGGGAAGCAAGCTGGGGGAGCCTGCCTGCTATCTGTTCTTTGACAACCGCACAACACCAACACGGCTCGGTTGGAATTTGACAAGTATCCTGCCTTTCTGTATAATGGCAGTGTACGAAAGTACATGTTACATAAATTACACGGGCAGTAGACATGGCGGAGCCGGAAAAGCGCATCACGGTGAAGGTGCCGGAGGCCTTGCACCGCAAGGTGAAGGTCAAAGCCGCCATGCTGGGCAAGTCCATCAGCGATGTCCTCAGAGAGTACCTGGAGGTGTGGATAGAGGAACCGTTACCGGAGCCTGAAGAGAAGCAGGACTAACAGCCCAATAGAATGAGAGCGGGCCGTGCTGGTGCTGGTAACACCGACACGACCCTGACCTAACCCGCTGACGACCCTTGCGCAGGAGCAGCGAGCAAGGCTGACGCTATTCTAGCACAGCCAGCTATCGTCGTCAATCAGACGGCCAACCGATCCGTCGTCAGCGGGATCGGTTGGCCGTTTTGTGTTGTCCGGTGTCTGAAATGAAAGGAAAGGAAGCAAGAATCATGAATCTTGGACTCGACTTGGGATACAGTGCCGTCAAGGTCGTAGCCGGTCCACGGCGAAAGACCTTCCCCTCCGTGGTCGGAACACCCGAGGTGGCGCGGTTCTCGCTCGGCGACCCTGAGGAGAGCATCGTCTTGACCGTGCCAGCTCACGTCGTGGTTGGGCGCGGCGCCATGACCCAGAGCCGGTTTGTGAACCGGCGCGAAGATCGGGCATGGATTGAGAGCGCCGAATACTATCATCTGTTCCTGGCAGCGCTCACCGAGATCACGTCGGCGACGGCAGCGGACCTGGTGGTCGTCACTGGCTTGCCCGTGGCCTTCTATGGCGACCGGGACGACCTGCGCAAGCGGTTGGTGGGCATCCACAAGGTGACGCGGGAAGGGCGTCACTCCCAGACGCTGACTGTCACCGAATGCAGGGTCATCCCGCAGCCCTTTGGCGCTTTGCTGACGGCTGCTCTGGATGACCGGGGCCGGGTAGCGGAGCAGGATCTGGCTACGGGATCGGTGGGCGTGATCGACATCGGGGGCAAGACGACCAACCTGCTCAGCGTGAAACGGTTGGCCGAGATCGGCCGGCAGACCGAGAGCGTCTCGGTGGGCGCCTGGGACATCGTGCGGGCGGTCCGAGGCTACTTGGCCGACCGTTGCCCGAACCTGGAGCTCAGGGATCATCAGGTGATCGAGGCCATCCTGGCCCGCCAGGTGCGGTACTACGGCCAGCCCGTAGACCTGAGCCCAGTGGTGCAAGATGCTGTTCAACCGATGGCCAGCCAGGTCATTGCCCAGGCTACCCAGCTCTGGAACGGCGGGGCCGCGCTGGACGCGATCCTGGTGGCCGGCGGTGGCGCGCTCCTGTTGGGGCCGTTCATCAAATCGTACTTTCGCCACGCCCGCATCGTGGCCGATCCAGTCTTTGCCAACGCCGAGGGTTACTGGAAGTTGGCCCAGCGGCTGGACAGCAGCGCCGACTGAGCCCGCGCTGAAGCGACCCACGTCGAGTCGGAGGCAACCATGGCGAGGCAGGCGATCACTTTTGTGCTGGACAGCGAACGAGACCTGGACGTGCTCCGGTGGCTTGAGGCCCAGCCCAACAAGAGCGCAGCGATCCGAGAGGCGATTCGGGGGCGCATGGAGCAAGCCGACGTCACTTTGGGCGATATCTATGCCGCGATCCAGGCTCTCATGGGCCGGAGTTGGGCACAGGTGCCCGACGCGCAGGAAGGCGATACCGCAACTGGCGACGAGCCGCCGGATGTAGCTGCGACACTAGACAGCCTCGGGCTGTGAGTAAGGGGGTGGTGACAAGGCACTTGTCGAGGGCCAATGCTTTCGGGTCGATCGAGATGGGCTCAGATGACGGAAACCACAAACGAAGGGAGAAGACCATGATCCTGCGGTGGCTGCTGTTTGAGACGAAATTGGGGGCATTGTTCTTGACCTTGCTGGAGAAGAAAGCAGGGCTAGCTCTGGTCAGTGCTGAGTGGCTCGGCGCCCAGATCGCCGGCGTGCCGAAGGTTCTGCAGGACGAGCGGTAAAAAGTCGCAGCCCAGCGCATGCGCTGGGCCACGGGTGGGCCGGGCGACAGCCTGTCAGAGCGTGAACGCTCGGCCCACCTCAATTCTACCCCACCGGAGCTGTTCGAGCAACTAACACAGGGAGCCAGTGCAATGAACGCAGTTCTGTACGCCAGAGTGTCTGCAGAAGAACAAGCCAAGGGTGAGAAGGTCAGCATCGACGAGCAACTCGCCGACATGCGCGCGCTGTGCCAGCGCATGGAATGGAGTGTCGTGCGGGAGTTTGTGGATTGCGAGAACTACCGCGCTACCCAGCCGCCGAAGAAGGGCATCGTCGTGAACCCTTCAGGTGAGCGCCTGGACCGCCCAAGGTTCCTGGAGATGCTCGAGCTGATCAAGACCGGCACGGTCGACGCGGTAGTCTGCTGGCGGGACGACCGGCTGGTGAGGCACCCCAGGGTGGCTGTCGTCCTGGAAGATGCACTCGACCTTGGCGACCTGAAGCGCAATGGCAGGGAGAAGACGAGGATCCATGACGCCACCGGTGCAGGGATTGATCGCTTTACGCTCAGCATCAAAGCCACGATCTGGCGCGAAGAGAACAAGCGCCGCGCCGAGCGCATCCGCATGGGGAAAAGCGCCACCCTGAAGCAGGGCCGGTGGCCTGGCCCGTACTGGCGGCTTGGCTACCGCACGCGCAAAGAAGGCCGCGGCAACATCATAGAAGTCGACGAGGAGAGCGCCGAGATCGTGCGCATGATACACCAGATGTTCGACTCTGGTGTCGGCATCTTTGACATACGGCGTCACCTAGTCAAGATAGGTGCGCGACAGAACGAATATCGTGCACGTGCGCTGGATTGGGGCATCCCGACCCTCTACAAGCTGCTGCGGTCCGAGTCCTACACGGGGGTAGCGACCTGGGACTTTGGTGATGGAACCTCGATGAGCATTCAAATCCCCGCGATTATCAGCAAGGAGCAGTGGCAGCGCAACCAGGACAGGCTGGCCCGCAACCGGCTGTTATCCACTCGCAACGCCAAGGGTGTATACATGTTGCAGGGTCTGCTGTACTGTGGCGAATGTGAAAGGGCCCTGACCGTATGCAGGCCGAGGTTCTACATGTACAACGGCAAACGATGCGAGTACAAGACCCCGCAGTACAAGTACCATTGCTCCTTTCCCAGCATGTATGTCGGAGAACCACACCCGAGACCCTACAACTTCAGCGGTCCAGGCTTGGACTGGGTTGTCTGGCGATTCCTGGTAGATAGGGGCATTCATCACCCCGAGCTGATCTGTGAGCAGGTCGCAGCACGACAGGCAGAGCTGCGGGCGCAAGGCGACCACGTTGATGGGGACATCTCGCATGCACGGCGCAGGCTTGCGGAGGTCGACCAGGAACGCGCATTCTACCAGCGACAGGCTGGACGCGGCAAAATCACAGAAATCGAGTTCGACCTCCGCATGGAAGAGACGGAGGACGCCTTACACCATTGGCAGGAGGAGATCGAGCGGCTCCATGAGCTTCGGGATAGCGAGGCCAAGGTCGAAGCTGCACTCGCCTACGCTACCGAGCTGCTCACTGGGCTCCAGTCTCAGGTGCCTGACATCGATCAGACACCCCAGGAGCTCAAGTCCATGTCCCTGGAAGCCCGCACCGAGGTTCTGAGGGCGAGACAAAAGGTCGTGCGGGCCTTGTGCCAGAAGGTCTATGTCTGGGCCAACGGCCACGTGGAAATCCAGGGCATGTTGGACGGGAGCGAGGCCGGACAGTTTGACTTACGCACTCCACGTGATGCGCAAAGGTACGCAGGATCTGCGCCGCCACCTCAGTGCGCCCGGACGCCAGCGCCAGACCCGGCAGCGAGATCATTGTGTCGCGTCCCCAATCCCCGAACCAGGGGTAGCCCGCAATAACGGACCGGCCGTGCCCGTCCTCTGTCCCCCCCGCTGCGGCCGCCGGGATGGGCCGCTCTACCACGAACTGGCCCGCCGCCAACGCCAGCTGTTCAACCGCCGGCTCGCAGGGTCCCACCCGCGGTCGCGCCTCGGCCAGCAGCTGCTCCTCGTGCGCCCGCTGTCTCGCGCAAGCCGCCGCGCCGTCCAGGCCGGCATCCGGCTCAGTCGTCGCGACAAGGGTGACCGACTCGCCCGGCTCCAGGGTCCAGTCGAACCGGCCGGCTGCCAAGTGATCGTCCAGCGCGTCGAGCCCCTGGTACGCCTCCTCGCTCAGGAAGTAGCCGCGGAGCCACCTGGGTTCGGGGACCGATTCACCGCCTTTGCTCAGCAGGTAGACCGCCACGCCCTCCTCGCGCAGGCCCACCCGCAGGCCGTGCGCCACCTTCTCCACGGCTCGCCTCCGGGGGCGCAAGCCCTGCGTCCCACGTGTGCATCCATGGTGGTCTCGATAACTCACCACCGCCCGGGCGCTCAGCCGCAGCGGGCCGCTCGCCCGCGCCAGTCCATACCACACGTACGTGGTATTGGCCCCCTGCTCCATCCAAACTCGCTTTTCCAGCAGCGCATCTCCCATGGCGTAGCGCCACACAGGCACCGCGCCCTCCAGGAAGAACCGCTCCAGGTGGATGAACCCTTGGGGCGCCACTTTCGCGCCGGCCCGGCGGTCGGCATACAGGCAGTAGCTCTCCCCGCCATAGTCCACGCTCTCGTCGAGCTTGGTCACCAGCAGCGTGCGGCCCACCGGCGGCTGGAGTGCCGCGACGAGCAGCCCGTGGTAGCGCCGCGTCAGCACGCCGCTGACCGTTCCCATCGCATACCCGCCTATCCCGTTGGTCACCAGCCACTCGCGCTTGCCCGAGAAAGCCAGGTCCCCGCATTCGACCCGCCCAAAGTCGAGCATCCTCTTCCCTCCCTGCCGGCAACCGGCCCGGCTGTGGCACGCAAAGGAGGCAGGAGCGACACAGCCTCCTGCCTCCTCTGTCTGTTGTCAGCCCAGGACCACCGCCCGCCGCAAGCGCTACTCCTTGGCGATGACGTTTAATTCAGGCAGAAGGACATACGGCAGGCAGAACGAGCCGTACACCCACTGCGTCTCCCGGCTCACCGCAGCCACATCCTTGAGCAGGTCGTAGATGTTGCCGGCGATCGACAGATCCTTCACCCGCCCCACGATCTCCCCGTTCTCGATCTTGAACGCCAGCGCCAGCGGGTTGGAGAACGCGCCGGAGATGATGTTGCCCTGTCCGAGGCCCAGGACGTCCTCAACCAACAGCCCTTCCTCGATGCCGGCAACGATCTGGGCCAGGGGCGTCTCTCCTCCTGCCAGAAGAAGGTTGGTAGGCGCCGGACGTGGCTGCTGGAACAGGCCTCGCGACCCGTTTCCGGTCGGCACGACCCCCGACTGGGCCGCCGTCTTGAGGTCGTAGAGAAACCCCCGCAGCACCCCGTGCTCGAACAGCACGTTGGTACGGTGCGGCACGCCCTCGTCGTCGTACGGTGCGCTGCCCAACCGCCCGTCCAGGGTCCCGTCGTCCACCAGCGTGAGCTTGGCGTCGAGCAGCTTCTCCCCCACCCTGCCTCCAAGCGGAGAGACGCCGTTGAAGACATTCTTGCCGTCCACGCCTTCCATCAGGGGGAGTGCGAGGGTCAGCACACCGGTCGGCGAAAAGAGCACCGGCATTCGGGCGGTTCGCATCGACGTCAGCCGCCGGGCCAGCACCAGCTTGTCCGCCAGGCGGTGGGCAAACGCCATGTAGTCGTCGTCCCACACCGTGGTCCCCAGCATATCGTACAGGATCAGGACGTCATCTCCCTCGATACGAGCTACCTCCGCCCCAATCGAGAGGGGCGACTTCCGGAAGGTCGCCTCCAGGCCCGCCTGGTTGTGGATCGCCACCTCTTCCGACCCCCGCCTCAGGCTGACATTAACCTGCACTCCCGGATCGGTCCGGAGCAGCAGGTCCACGATCTCTTGCCCGATCGCCACCAATCGCTCCACAGCCAGGGCAGGGATTGCCGGGTCAAACACCTGCACCTGGGGTGCCTGCCCCGGCGCAGGGAAAGAAAAGCCCACCTCGTCGCCATAGGCGGCCGACTCAAGGGCGTTGCTCACCAGCCGATCGACGGCCCGCTCGTCGCTGGACGCCGAAAAGCCCAGCCGCCCGCCGCGCACAACCCGCACGGCAACGCCGCTCGTCTCCTCTACCTTGCTTGTCTTGAACCGGTTGGCCTCGAACTCGACACTCGTGGCCTCGTTGCGCAGGTGGACGACCTCCACCTGCTCGGCCTCTGCTTGGAGCCGCTTCAGGATGTCCATTGGTATCTCCTTCTTCCGAGTGCCCATCATCTGCCGCCAATGACCACATCCTGGATGCGGATGTGCGGAGCGCCCATGCCAACCGGAAGCGGGTATTGGTTGCCCTTGCCGCAGCCGCCCGCGTGGTTCAGCCATTGGAAATCGTCGCCGATTGCGTCGATGCTCATCAGGGTGGTAAAGAGGTTGCCGGCCAAGATCACATCCTTCACCAGCTCCGCGATCTGTCCGTCGCGGATCATGTAAGCGTAGCCGGAGCTGAAGGAAAAGTTCTCCAGGGCAGTCTGCCCGCCATAGGCATCGCAGGCGTAAATGCCGAGCTTGATATCCCTGATCATCTCCTGGAATGGGGTGGTCCCCGCTTCGATGGCGGTGTTGGTCATGCGCACGATCGGTGCATGCCGGTAGTTGATCGCCCGTGCATTGCCGCTGGGCTTCTCACCCATCTTGGCAGCCGTCTCGCGCGAGTGCAGCCGCCCGACCAGGATCCCGTCCCTGATCAGGTCATTGCGCCGGGTGGGTGTCCCCTCGTCGTCGTAGCGGTGGGTCCCGCGCACGGCGGGCACAGAGCCGTCGTCGTACACGCTCAAGATGTCCTGCCCAAAGCGCCGCCCCAGCACCATCATCTCGCGCGCCTTGGGGTTCTCGTACACGAAATCAGACTCGGAGAGGTGCCCGAACGCCTCGTGGACAAAGACCCCCGCCAGCTCGTGATTGCAGACAACCGGGTACCGGCCGCCGACCACCGTTTCCGCCCCCAGCAGTTCGATCGCTCGCTGCGCGGTTGTGCGGGCCACCTCCTCGCATCCCTGGACATAGTCGAAGCCAAAAGGCCCCGCACGCGTCTGGTAGCAGGTCTGCACGTTGTCCCCGTCGCGCGCGAGCGCCATGAAGACGAGGGAGATGCTCGGGCGCTCTTCCTCGACAAAGCTGCCGTCGGAGGAAGCGAAAACGTAGCGCACAAACGAATCCTGGTACACGACGTTCGGCTCGGCAATCTGGTCGCTGTAGCCCAGCAGGATGGCGTTGTAGGCTTCGGCCAGCGCCTTCTTCTCGGAGAGAGGAACCTGCCGGAAGTCGTTAGGAACCGGCGCGGCGATTCTTTCTTCCGAGATGGGGATGGGCGCCAGCTCGATCGGCTGCTCGCTGTGGGCCATGCGGGCGCACGCCGTAGCCTGCTCGACCCGTGCCGCCAGGTCCTCCAGGCTGTTAAAGCTGGCGACGCCCCAACCGTTCTTCCGGAACAGGCAGCGCACGATCCCGCCGGTATCGATCACGGCGCTGGCCGTCTCCAGGCTCCGGCCCCGGTAGGCAACCGTGGTAGCCTCGCGTTGCTCGATCCGGATTTCGGTATAGTCGGCCTTGCTCCGCCGCAGTGCATCTCTCATTCGGTCTTGCATAGAACCCCTCCTCTTATGGATTATGGAACGATCAGTCGGCCAGTACCAGGTAAAGCGTAGCGGTGATGGTGAGCAGCGCCAGCGCCAGCAGGAGGACACCGCCCACCCACGCACCGAGGATACTCACGGCCAGGGCAGCCAGCACGACCAGCGCAAGGAACGCCATAGCAGCCGTCGCAGACTGCTTCTTTCCCCGCAATGGCTGGTTGCCCCTGACCCACAGGAACATCCCTCCCGCCATGCTCACAAGGCTTGCCGCCAGCGCAAGGGCAAATATCTGTTTGCCGGTCATGCCGGGCACGTCCAGCACCAGGATGCCGCACATGCTCTGGCGGTAGGGAAAGGGATAGGTGGGGTTGGTCATCCCATTCACAAAGACAAAGTACCTCAAGTCGATGTCATCCGAGGTCACTGTCCAGTTGACCCGCTCTTTCCCGCCCGGCGCGACATCCACCTGCTCGCGTACCTGCCGGGCCGGTCCTCTGGTGCTGATCTCGGCACGGGCTGTGAAAGGGATCGGCTTATCGGTTGGGTTCCTGAGGATCACGGAGACAGTGCCGGTCTCTTCCCTGGTCATCAGGACCGGGCACCGGAAGCCCGGCAGCGACTCCTCTGCCCACAGCGGAAACCCATAGAAGGTCGCCTCGAGATCGGCCACGGTGCCGGCAACGGCCAGGGCCATCGCCAGCAGGATGCCCAGCCACAGCAGGAAAAACCCAACAGCGCGAGAGAGCTTTTTGCGGGTGCTCATGGATCGCCTCCCTTCTCCTGTGCCGTACACTTGCATAACTCACCGCGGCGCCCGGCTCGTTCACCCGCACGGCCCGGCCGCCACGAGGGGAACCTACACCACCCTCGGCACGCGGGCCAAGATCTCGCTCACCACCTCGTAGTTGATCGTTCCGAGGCGCTCGGCCACATCTTCGGCCGTGATCCTCTCCCCGCCCTGCTCCCCGATCAGCACGACCTCATCCCCCTGGCGCACATCAGGGATCGCAGTCACGTCGATCATCGTCTGGTCCATACACACCCTGCCCACGACCGGCGCCCGCCGGCCGCGCACGAGCACCTCGCCCCAATGCCGTGGCGCCCGGCGAAAGCCGTCTGCGTAGCCGACCGGAAGCACGGCAATGCGCTGTTCGCCGGCCGTCTGGTAGGTATTGCCATAGCTCACAAAGCTTCCGGCCGGCAGGCTCTTGACCTGCGCGACCTGCGTCTTGAAGGAGAGGGCCGGCCGGAAATCGCCCGGCAGCCGCGTATGCTCCGATGGCTGGAGGCCGTACATGGCGATCCCGAGCCGGACCAGGTTAAAGTGGCTCTCCTTGAGCCCGAGGATGGCCGCCGAGTTCGCGGCATGGACCAGCGGGAAGCGCAGGCCCTCGGCCTCCAGCGCCTCCAACACCGAGCGAAAGCGGTCGAGCTGGTAGCGCGTGTAGGCCGGGTCGCTGTCGGCGACCGAAAAGTGCGTAAAGATCCCCTCCAGCACCAGGTTGGGCACCCGCCGCAGCTCCCGCACGAAAGGCAGCACCTCGCCGGGAAGAAGGCCCAGCCGCCCCATGCCGCTGTCCACTTTGACGTGGACGAGTGCCGGTCGGTCCATCTCGCGAGCAGCCCGGCCAATGGCCTGGGCCACATCCAGGTCAAAGATCGTCGCCGACAGGCCGTTGAGCACCAGCTCCCTGGCCTGCCACGCAGGGGTAAAGCCCAGCACCAGGATCGGCGCGGAGATGCCCGCCCGGCGCAGGCTCGCTCCCTCGCTGACACTCGCAACGCCCAGGTACGTGGCTCCGTTGTTGAGCGCAGTACGGGCCACCCGGACCATGCCATGGCCGTAGCCATCCGCCTTGAGGACGGCCAATACGGCTGCCCCCGCGCCGACCATCTCGACCACCCGCCGGACGTTGTGGGCGATGGCATCCAGGTCCACCTCGAGCCACGTGGGGCGTCCGGGGTGCAGCAAGCGCACCTGGCGCCAGCCGGCCGTCTGCCGGACGAGCACGTCCGAAGCCCGCTCGGGGTGCGCGAGCAGGCCGGACACCACCTGCTCCATCCGCGCCTCCACCGGCCCTTTCACCAACAGCGTATCGCCCGGCTGCACCCGTGGCACAATCCCTCGCAGCGTGTCCTCGGTCGTATAGGTCGCCAGGATCCGGTCACGCGCAAGCCCGGAAGCCTCAGATCTCTCGGCGATCCGGTGGGCGCCGTCCCCCTGTGCGACGAGAAAATCAACCACCTGGGCCGCCCGCCGGCCGACGGCCTGGCAGGCCTCCGCCTCGTAGGCCCCCAGCTCCATCATCTCCCCCAGGATGGCCAGGCGCCTGCCCTTCTGGAAGAGGGCGAGCGTGTCCAGCGCGGCCAGGGTCGAGGCCGGGCTCGCGCTGAAGGTATCGTCCAGGACAAGGCTGCCGTTGACGCCCTCCAGGGGGTTGAGGCGGCCCTCCAGCGGGCGCACGGAAGCCAGTGCATCCAGCGCCTCCTCCAACGAGACCTCCAAGGCCAGTCCGGCCGCGACAGCCGCCAGTGCGGCATACACCTGGTGCCGGCCCAAGAGCGGAAGCTGCACGCGCATCCTGCGCTCGCCCCGATAGCCTGGCACCGGAAAAAAGTCACCCACAAAGACGGTGAACGCCGTGCCCTCCGGGCCGGCCTCGACGTAGCCGGCCACCAAGTCCGCGTCCGGGCCCAGCCCGTAGGTCACCACTCGGGCCTGCGTGCGCGCCTCCATGCTCCGCACCCGTGTGTCGTCGTAGTTGAGGATGGCCACTCCGCCGGCCTTGGCCGCGGGCAGTGCCTCCACCAGGCGCCCCTTTTCGGTGGCGATCGCATCCAGCGACCCGAGGTAGGCAAGATGCGTCTCGTTGATGGACGTGACAATCCCGATCTGCGGCCGGGTGAGCGCTGCCAGGTCGCGGATCTGGTCGAGGCCGTCGCACGCCATCTCCAGCACCGCCACACGGTGCTCGGGGGCCAGCTGGCCCAGCGCGATGGGGAGCCCGTGCTGCGTGTTATAGCTCCCATAGTTGCGAAAAACCGGGTACCGCTTCGCCAGCACGGCAGCAACCAGCTCTTTTGTCGTCGTCTTTCCGCTGGAGCCCGTGATGCCTACCACGCGCGGGCGCAGCTTGCGCAGGATGAACCGCGCCCACTCCATCAGCGCCACCCGCGTATCATTCACCACGATGCAGGTAGCGCCATAGGCGGCCGTGTCAAAGGGTCTCTGGCACAGGATCCCTGCCGCCCCCCGCCGCGCGGCGTCCTCGATGTAGTCGTGGCCGTCGCCCTTGTCGGTCACAACCGCCAGGAACAGCTCCCCGGGGCTGAGAACTCGCGTGTCGTAGCAGAAATCCGTGAACTCCACGGCCAAGACCGGTCCGTGGACCACTCCGCCTGTGGCGTCCAGGATGTCAGAGAGGTGAATCATGCAAGCGATTGTACCACCTTGCGGGTTCGGTCGCCAACTGGTTTGGCAGGCTCTCCAGTGCTGCCCTGGGCAGCCCGGTCGGCCCTGGGAGAGGAGTGCCCCCCGCAGAATCCGCTGCGGGGGGCCGGAGCCTACGGAATCGGCTCGAGGGCAGCCGTCAGCGCAACGCGCGCCATCTCTTCCAGGACGTCTGCAATCTCCCGTGCAAGCTCCACCCCGTCGTAGGGATCATGGATGTGCGCTGCATAGTGAAGGCTGCCCGTCGCCTCCATGGCCTGCTCGTCCAGGAAAATGAGGTCAGCGTTGGGTATGGACAAGCTTCCGAACGGGTGGTTGTCGGAGTAGACCGCAGAAGCATCCTCCACAGCAACCGTGGCCCCGTGCCGGCCGGCGGCCGCGGCCAGGTGGGTTGGCCAATCCAGCCGAGCAGTCCCCAGCTCGGACTCACTCCATGTCACCAGGGTTACTTCGGCGTCGATGCCACCCAGCGGATAGGTGAGGCAGTCAATCTGCAGCATAGCTTCCGTGCGGCCCAGCAGGTCTGCATGGGTGCTCACAAAGTGCGTCGAGCCCAGCAGCCCAAGCTCCTCGCTCCCGAACCAGGCAAGGTACAGGTCGGTGGGCGGCTGGGTCCGCGCCGCATCCAGCACGCGCGCGATTTCGATCAAGATGGCCGAGCCACTCGCATCATCCAGCGCGCCCGGGTTGTTGGGGCTGTCGATGTGCGCTCCCAAGACCACCGCGCGGGATGGATCGCGGCCAGGAATGCGTGCAACCAGGTTCCCGGAGACAGCCGGCGCCAGCACATCCGCATCCCAAAGGAGCGTCGCGTGCTCGACGCGCTCCAGGTCAGTCCAGCCCTCGATTCCCGCTGCGGCCAGGTCCTCGAGCCGGACGGCTACCGTGGGCGGGAGCGTGCCGCTCGCCTGCCGGCTGAGTGCGCCCCCCTCCCCAGCAAACACGCCATGGCTCTCGCCCGGCTCATTGGAAAACCGCGTCACGAGCACCAGGCCCGCAGGCTCGTGGGCCAACAGGGTGGCAGCCGTCGAGACCGCTTTCTCCATCCCGCCGCAGGCGATCGGGTCGATCACGGCATAGTCAAGCAGCACCACCTGGCCTGCCAGGGCGCCGGGCGAGAGAGCGTCCAACTCGCCGGTCGAACCGATGCGCGCGACCGGCCCCTTCACCACAACCGGGTTCCGCTTCGAGTCGCCCACCAGCCCATCCGAGTCGAAGTTCCTTGCCAGGGCAGGATCGCTGCGCGGGCCGCGCAGGCCGCTTGCCGGCACCCGGACGGAAATGCCGCCCAGCGTCAGATCGAGGCGCGTCTCCCACTGCTCGGTGCCGAGCGGCACCTCAAAGCTCTGGCGCTCCAGTTCCAGGCCCAGGCCGGCCAGGTAGCCGAGCTCGTCGAGCGCCCGGTCGACATAGTCCAGCGCCTCGGCCTCTCCGCCGGTCGCAGAACTCCGCCAGCCCGAATAGGGCTGGATGCTCGCCAGGGCCTCGATGCTGTCGAGCATGGCTTCCTGCGAGAGGAGGGCATACGGGTCCGTTGTGGGTTTTGCCGCCGGTGTGGGAGAAACCATGGCCCCCGGTCGCGGGGTAGGAGACATCGGGACCTGGGAAGGAGGGACTGCAGTAGGCACCTCTGGAGCCTGCACACCCTGACCGGAGCGCACAGCGACGTACACCAGCCCGGTACCAGTCAGCAGGATAACGATCAGGGCAGACACCACCCAGGGATTGCAGCGCCGCATGGTCAGATCTGCCCCTGTTCCTGCGCCTTCTTGTGTGCCTCGGCTGTGTCTTCATCGGTCAGCTTGGCATAGATGCGCGTCGTTGTCGGCGAAGAGTGGCCCAACAAGTCCTGGGTCGCCGCCAAGTCATGCGTCGCGGACAGCACGCCGGTGGCGAAGCGGTGGCGGAACTTGTGCGGCGTGATGGCCTCTTCCAGCCCGGCCGCCTTGCAGAGTTCCTCGATCGCCGTGCGGGCGGTGTTGGTGGTGATAGGCAGGATCTTGCTGCCGGCACCCCGGTCGTGCCTCGCAAACAGCGGGAGCCCGGCCAACGCCCGCCCCGAGGCCCCGTCCTGCCGCGTTCTGAGGTAAAAGATAAGCGCCCCCCACGCCTTGTCATCCAGGAACACCAGGCGCTGCTTGCGCCCTTTGCCGGTGACGATGGCCGCCTTGCGCTCATGGTCCAGGTCGGTCCTGCGCAGGCTCACGACTTCGCCCACGCGGGCGCCTGTGCTGCGCAGCACCTCCACGAGGGCGATGTTCCGCAGCCGGCGCAGCACGGCCATCCGCCCCCTGGGGCTGTTGGCATCTTTCGGCGCGGGGATGGCATACGCTGCTTGCAGCAGCGCCTGGACTGCGTCCTCCGCCGGCACGTGGGGCAGTGGGCGAGGAGGCCGGCGGCCGCGCACATCGCTCAGCCGTTCCTGCAGCCGGGCAAAGTCCGCCGCCGAAAAGCCCGCTCTCTCCTCCAGCATCAGCCATCGGAAGAAGCGGCTGATCGCGCTCAGGTAGTTGTCGAGGGTCGTCGCACTGACCGGGTTCTTCTCCTGGAGCCATCGCACATAGGACAGCGCCATGTCCGCGCTCACCTCCGCCGCCGGCATCTCGTCGGCAGGCCGGCCTGTCTCGGCGCAGTATGCCTCCAGGTGGCGCAGGGCAGTCGTATAGGCTTCCACCGTATGCGGCGAGCGCCGGATGGCAAGGTCCCGGCGAAACGCCTCGATGGCTTCGGAGACAGTCTCAGTTCTCTGCATCATTCGATCATTCCCTGCCGGGCTACGGAGAGGGTCACACCCTCATGCGCCTGCCCCCCGATCTCACTCGATGCGATTGTAGCTGGGCTTGTCTGCCCTGTCAAGATATGCTAGAATCCCCAAGCCCCAACGACGGGGCAGGCAGCCAAAGGCTGTCGGCCAGTTTCTATCCCGGAGGCACCGCCGGGTGGGGCAAGGACGTACAACCCCATGGGCAGCCTCCCGCCAAATGGAGCACCGAATGACACTTGGACGTTTCGGCTTTTTGGTATGCCTGGTCCTATCGTGCCTGCTGCTGGCTGCCTGCGGCCGGTGGAGCACGCCAACCGCCGTCCCGGCGGAAATGAGCCCTTCGCCGGAGCCGCCGGCCACTTCGGTCCCACCCGCCGCGTCGCCCAGCCCGGTGCCCCCGTCGCCGAGCCCAACCGCTGCCTCGCCGGCCCTCACGCCCACTCCCAGCCGGCCCACGCCGGCAGTCACGACCACCCCACAGCGCGCCGTGCTTACGCCCCTCCCGGAGAGCAGCTGCCGCCTGGGAACCGGCCTTCGCGACGAGACCGGTCCCATCCTGGAAAAGTACAAGGCCAACCCCGGCCTGGTCATGGCGGCTACCGTCGAGAACGCCGAGGCCTACTTCCCCAATCTTGAGGGCTGGATCCGGGTGATCGGCGCCCCCTCCCTGGATGTGCTGGCTCAGAAGGCCGCCAGGGCCCAGGACATCGGTCTCGAGTACGAGGCGCTCGCCTACGGCTTGGAAACCGGCAAGAGCACACCCGACCAGGAGTGGCAGGACCTGGTCGGCTCCACCGCCAAGGCCCGCGCCCTCGCCGACCAATACGGCAAGCTGCTTGTCATGGGGCCGGGCTTCAGGCTGATGTCAGCCAACGAGGACAAGTATGCGGGCATGTCGGCCTTGGCGGACATCTGGATGTTCCAGACCCAGCAGCTCCAGAAGAACCCACCGGGTGAAGCCTATCGTCAGGCAGCCGAGCGCGTAATCGGCCTGATCCGGGGGGGCAACCCCGACATCTCGATCTGGACGCAGATCACCCTTCCGCCCGACCGTGAGCCGAATGCCGAAGAGTGGCTGGCCTACCGGCAGCAGATCCAGGACCTGGTGACCGGCACATACGTCGGCGTCTATACGTGGCGGACGGTGGACTCTCAGACCCTGGTGTCTACCCTCGATGCGATATTCGCCGGCGCCTGTGGGAACGAGTAATTCAATTCGAGGCACTTTTTGTAGGGAGGGCTTCATGAGATACGCACGCACATGGTTCGCTGTTATCGCGCTTCTTGTCCTGGTGGGCGGGTTGGCCGGTGTGGGCCGGGCCGCCTCCCCCGAGTCCCTCGAGGTTGGGCTGGGCAGCGCGGACGTCCGGCTCGTCGGAGAGCAGGTGGGCGGATGGGCGGCCTATTCCACCTCACCCGCCGGCGATGTCAATGGCGATGGCTTTGCCGATGTACTGATCGGCGCGCCCCTGACCTCCTTCAGCCAGGCAGGCACCGAACTGGCTGCCACGGGCAAGACATACCTTGTCCTGGGCCGCCCGCGCGACCAATGGCCTGCCAACCCCATCGTCCTCTCCCAGGCCGATGCCTCGTTCAACGGCTGTCCCGAAGCCGGCATGACCGGCCGTCAAGTCTATACCGCAGGTGACGTCAACGGCGATGGCTACGACGACTTTCTCATCAGCGGCTGGAAGTGTTACATCAACCGCATCTTCCAGGGCAAGACCTTCCTCTTCCTTGGAAAGCCAGGGGCCGATTGGGGCCAGGGCTTCCCGACGGCTCAGGCTGATGCCATCTTTCTTGGGGAGCACAAGCTGGAGTACAGCGGCTACTACGTGGCAACGGCGGGCGATGTCAACGGCGACGGCTTTGATGACTTCTTGATCACCTGCCCCGAATGTGACTATGGCAGTGCCGATACGGGGCAGGTCTACCTGATCCTCGGCCGCGCCGCCGCCGACTGGGGGAGCGCCTTCATGCTGGGCAGTGCCGACGCTTCCTTTGTCGGCGAGGTCTCCGGCGACCGCGTCGGCCGCTCGGCGTCGGGGGTCGGCGATGTCAACGGAGACGGCCTTGCCGATTTCGTGATCGGCTCGATCGCGAGCGACGAGGGGGCAACCGATGCCGGTCAGAGCTACCTGGTCCTCGGCCGTGTGGCCGCGGATTGGGGTCTGCGCTACTCGCTCTCCTTGGCGGATGCCTCCTTTGTTGGCGAGGCGGAGGGCGACGAATCGGGGCGACGTGTCGCGCAGGCCGGCGATGTCAATGGGGACGGCAATGACGACTTTGTGATCGGCGCCTCTCGCAGCGACCAGGCAGGCACCGACGCCGGTAAAGCCTATCTGATCCTGGGCCGTGCCGCCGCCGACTGGGGCATGGACTCGCCGCTGGGGCAGGCCGACGCATCCTTTGTCGGGGAAGAGGCAGCTGACCAGGCCGGCCGGCGCGTCAGCGGAGTCGGTGATTTCAACCACGACGGGTTGGCCGACCTGCTCGTTGGTGCACCACACAACAGCAGGGCGGCGGATGCAGCCGGTGCTGCCTACCTGGTCCTGGGCCGAGCGGCCGTCGACTGGGGACAGAATTACCCCCTTGAGAATGCCGATGCGATCTATGTGGGAGAGGAGACCCTGGATGTGGCCGGGTACGACATCTCCGCCGTCGGCGATGTGGACGGGGACGGCCGGGACGACTTGATCATAGGTGCCTTCGGCGGGCAGGAGACCCTCGAGGAGTCAATCGCGGCTCTGAACAACGATGGGGCCGTGCTGGAGAGCGCAGGCAAGGCCTACATCCTCTTCAGCCACGCCGCCGAGGCTCCCGGAATCCCTGTGCAGGTGGCACCCCTGGACGGCAGCGTCACCAACCAGGCCGACGTTCTTTTCCGGTGGCGCGCCGGAACCGGCGGCCTGCCTGATGGGTTCAAGGTCTACCTCGACGGCACCACAACCGTCGTCTATGGCACTTCCTGGCAGAGGGTACTCGAGTTCGGTGTCCATACCTGGAGAGTTCGCGCCTTCAACAGCTACGGCACGTCGGCCTGGACCCTGCCCTGGACCGTTGAGGTGGCTGCCGTACCACCCAAGATGTACGTGGGTAACATCAGAATAACCCAGCGCTACATCCCTCCAAGGTACAAGCTCCAGAGCCTGGTGCCCATCTGGGATGAGGCAGGCCAGGCCGTATCGGGGGCAACCGTTACGGCCCGGTGGACACATCCCGACGGGTCGACAGTGGTGCAGAACGCCGTCACGGCCCCCAATGGCTCAGCCTTCTTCTCCCGGCAGACCACCCTGACCGGGGTCCACGTCATCACGATCCTGGACGTCCAGAAGAGCGGCTACCAATACGACCCGGCGATGAACCAGGAGACAAGCGAGGAGATCAGCGTGCCCTGACCCGACCTTTCGCAGGCCATCGAGGGTCACAGCGGCAACTTGACAAATCTACGCAGTCGGCTATACTACAATCATCAAAAGAGGCGTGTAAGAGCAACCATGGGCAAGCGGCAGGACCTGGCTCTTCTTGGCGGGCTCCTCCTTTGGAGGAGCCGTCCGTGCTTGGGAGGAGCCGGAGCAGGGGCCGTGTAGCCTTTGCGTAGCTCTTGAAGACAGGGCCTCCCAGGCAGGGAGGCCCTGTTTCTTTTTTGGAGAGATCGGAGGGAGAGATGAACGCATCAGAGCCATACCATCCGCACCAAGTCGAGGCACACTGGCAGCACCGCTGGGCCGAGACTGGGCTCTACCGCACACCCGAGGAAGGCGAGCGCACGTTCTACTGCCTCGACTTTTTCCCCTACCCATCCGGTGCCGGACTGAGCGTGGGGCACTGCCGCAACTACGTGCCGACCGACGTCATCAGCCGCTACCACCGCATGAAGGGCTATGCCGTGCTGCACCCCATGGGCTGGGATGCCTTTGGGCTGCCCGCCGAGAACGAGGCCATCGACAAAGGCGTCCATCCCCAGGACTCCACAGCGCGCTATGCGGCCAACTACCGGCGCCAGATGACCCTAGTCGGCGCCTCCTACGACTGGGAGCGCGAAGTCAACTCGTCCGACCCCACCTATTACCGCTGGACCCAGTGGATCTTTCTTCTGCTCCACAGGCGCGGGTTGGCCTACCAGGCCACAGCGCCCGTCAACTGGTGCGAGCAGTGCCAGACAACCCTCGCCAACGAAGAGGTAGAGCAGGGCACCTGCTGGCGCTGCCATGGCCCGGTGGTCCGGCGCGACCTGAAACAGTGGTTCTTTCGCATCACGGCCTATGCTGAAGAGCTCTTGGCCGAGACGGACCGCCTCGATTGGCCGGAGCACATCCTCGCCATGCAGCGCCATTGGATCGGACGCAGCCAGGGCGTCGAGTTCGAGATGGTCATCGCCGGCCGCGGGGCCGCAGCCTTCCGTGTCTACACGACACGCCCGGACACGGTGTACGGCATGACCTTTGCCGTGCTGGCCCCGGAGCACCCACTGGTGGACCAGATCACGGCGCCCGAGTGCCGGGCGTCAGTGGCAGCCTACCTGGAGCGCGCCCGCTGCACCACCGAGATCGAGCGGCTGAGCACGGAGCGGGAGCGTGACGGCGTCTTCACCGGAGCCTATGCGGTCAACCCGGTGAACGGCCGGCTGGTACCGGTCTACATCGGCGACTATGTCCTGCCGGGCTATGGCACCGGGGCGATCATGGCCGTCCCCGCACACGACCAGCGCGACTTTGACTTTGCGCAGCGGTACGGGCTGCCGGTGGTGCAGGTCATCCGCCCACACACCGGAGGGGAGGAGAACGGCGGCGACCTGGCTTGTGCCTACGAAGGAGAGGGGATCATGGTTGATTCTGGCCCCTTCGACGGCCAACCCTCCGCGCAGGCGTGGCAGGGCATCGCCGGCCAGATGGAGCAAGCCGGCTACGGCCGGCGCGTCGTCCAGTACCGGATGCGCGACTGGCTGATCAGCCGCCAGCGCTACTGGGGCGCCCCCATCCCCATCGTCCACTGCGATCGCTGCGGCGCCGTGCCCGTGCCGGACGAGCAGCTGCCCGTGCGGCTGCCGCACATGCCCGACTACCAGCCGCGCGGCGACGGGCGCTCGCCGCTGGAGAACCTGCCCGACTTCGTGAACACCCTCTGCCCGGCCTGCGGAGAGCCCGCCCGGCGCGAGACAGACACCATGGGCGGTTTTGCTTGCTCCAGTTGGTACTTCCTGCGCTTTGCCGATCCCTGGTACGACCAGGGGCCCTTCAGCCCCGAGGCAGTGCGCCGCTGGCTGCCCGTCGACCTCTATGTGGGCGGTGCTGAGCACGCCGTCATGCACCTGCTCTATGCCCGCTTCTGGACCAAGGTCCTGGCCGATGCTGGCCTGCTCCACTTCCGGGAGCCCTTCCCGCGGCTGCGCAGCCAGGGCGTGCTGCACGCCCGCGACGGCCGCCGCATGTCCAAGAGCCGCCAAAACGTGATCACGCCCGACGAGGTCGTCCAGCACACCGGCGCCGACATCCTGCGCGTCCATCTGCTGGGCATGGCCCCCTTCGAGAACGACGTAATCTGGGACGAAGAGGGGTTGATCGGCGCGCAGCGCTTCCTGGAGCGGGTGTGGAAGGTCTGCCAAGCGCGGTCGGCGATAGATACCACGGCAGACGCGAGTGCTGCTGTCGACCCATTGGTCCGGGTCGTGCACCGCGCGGTGCAGCGCGTCACGCGCGACATCGAGGCATTCAAGTTCAACACCGCCTTTGCCGGGATGTCAGGCCTGGTCAATGCGCTGTCCGAGTCCCCGGACAAGCCGGCGTTCGCCTGCGACGTCCTGATCCGCCTACTGGCCCCCTTCGCGCCCCACATCGCCGAGGAGCTGTGGGCGCGGCGCGGCGGGCCTTTCTCCGTCCACCAGCAGCCCTGGCCCGAGTACGACGAGGCTCTGGCGGCAGAGGAGACCATCACATTGGTCGTGCAGGTCAACGGCAAAGTGCGCGACCGCATCACAGTCCCGGCCGGCATCGCCGACGACGATGCCCGCCGGCTCGCGCTGGAGAGCGAGCGCGTGCGGCCCTATCTGAAGGGCGAGCCCAGGAAAGTGATCGTGGTGCAGGGCCGCTTGGTCAGCATCGTGGTCTGACAGCCGGTTAAAGAAAGAAGAGCGGGGTCCCTTGCCAGTCCCCCGCTCTTCTTCCTCACAAGGAGGAGAAAGGAGTAGTTGTAGTATACCGCACTCCGCCCCGGGTTCTGTAAGCCACATCACAATACAGACCAAGGGGGTCCGATTTGCCGGCGCACTCGCGGGCTTGGAACGCAGGAGGGGCCCTGGAGGAGCTGCGCCGGCCGCAGGCACCCTCCCCTGCGGCCGGACGGCTGCCGCGGTCCTACGGGTACGCTCGCAGCACCACCGGCAGGTAGATCGTGTTCTCCTCCCTCGTTTGAAAGCTCCAGGTGTGAGAAGCAGCCATCGCGTTGCCGGCCAGGTCCTTCACCCCCGCCGCCACCGTCACCGTGTACTCCATCCCCCCCTGCAGCGCCTGGCGCGGGTAGATCATCACTCGGCGAGTCACGCCTTCATAAGAGACCGAGACCGGTAGCGCTTGCCCTGTTCCATCCAGCACCTGCACCATAGCATCGGTCACCGTCTCCTCGTCCATCGCCTCCGAGAACTGCACGAAGGGCAGCGGCCCCCACACCGGCCCCACCTGGTCGGTAAAGACCGGGCTCGCACTGATCACCACCTCCGTCGCCCCGTCTGCCGGATAGGTCCACCGCACAACAGGTGGCGCAGTATCGCCAGAAGGGTCGATCACGATCTGCACCTGCGCCGGCCGGCTCTCCTGTCCCGCGCCGCTCACCTTGAAGCTGAAGCTGTCCAGCCCCGTCGCATTCTCCGCCGGCGTGTAGACCAGGTTCGGCGCCGTCCCGCTCAACGTCCCATTCAGCGGCTCCTCCAGCACGTGAAAGCTCAGCGGCACGCCCGCCGGCCCGCGGCCCGACAGCGTGATCGCCACCGGCTGCATGTACGTCGTCTGCAGCCGCTGCGGCACCGCCGCCAGCTCCTGCACCACATTCACCACTGCATTCGTCGGCGTCTCCTCCCCAACGGTCGGGAAAAAGACCCTCGCCTGGTTGATGACCGCCGTGCCAACGGGAAGGTCGTCGAGCAGCTCCACCGTGAACGACACCACGCCCGACGAGTCGGGGTCACCCTTCGGCCCCAGCTCGCCCACCGTCCACAGGATAGTCCGGTTCTCCACGATCAGCTCCCCCGGCCCGTAGATCGCCAGCGTCGACAGGTCCAGCGCCAGGTCGAGTTGGTCCACCACAAACACGCCGTAGGCGCGGCCGTCGCCCTCATTCTCGTAGGTAACGTTGTAGGTCACCGTCTGCCCCGCCAACACGTCGCCCTCGGGGCCGTACTTGGCGTTCGGGTCGTGCGGGCGCCGGATCTTGGTGATGGGACATTTGCTGACGCCCTCTTCCTCCTCCGAGTCGCAGCCGGACAGCCAGTCGGCACTGTCAGATGGCGCGGTGGCAGGCACTGCGGCAATCTCACCCGGCGCCATGGGCTCAAAGTCGAGGAAGGAGTCACTGGCGCCGCCCTCTGGCGGCTCATAGACTGGTTCGCACTGGCAGCCGACCTTCTTGGGCTTGCCCTCTTCCCATATCCCCTCTTTGCAGGTCTGGAACTCACCGCACTCAGTCGGGCCCAGCGGGAACTGCCCGTACTGCCGCCCCCAGATCACCACCCCATTGAGGCAGTAGTAGAACGATTCGGACCAGTGATACTTGCTGTTGAAGGCCCACCACGGTTTCGTGCAGACAGCGTACCAGGAGCCATCAGGACAGTGGGTTATGGGCGGATGCCACCAGAGCCCCTCCGGCTGGGTGCCGCCCTCCGTTCTCGCTTCGGCGCCGCAGGCCAGGACCTCGGCAGCCTCTGGCAGCGGTGCGACCCCTTGCAGCGCCGCGAAACAGTCGGTGCACGACCCACCCTCCAGGCACGGGTAGCAGGTGCTGGAGCCCAGCACTTGCGCCAGGCGCGCGGTCTTGTCGTCGAGCACAAGGGCGGGCGCATTCGGGTAGCGGCAGTTGGAGTAGGCCAGGCCCCTTTCGGATGGGGTCTCGCCGCTGCCCCAAGTTCCCCAGAAGGTCTCAGTGTTGGCTTGGAGGTCGAGGGACAGCCCGCCCTCTGCCTCCCGTGCGGCGTAGCCGGTCCCGGCAAAGGTAGAGGCCAACACCTGCACTCCCTGCCGCCGCAGGTAGAGTACCTCCTGTCCGGCCCGCCGCAGGAATACCACCTGGGTAATCGGCTCGCCCGCGTCCAGCGTCAGCCGGATCGCCCCGCCCGGCAGGAAACCCTCCGCCTCTGCCTCACTGTAGATCAGGTCAAGCTCGGGGTAGGCGGCGCGCTCCGCCGCCAGCTCCGCCTCGCTGAGAGGGGTGGTACCCACAAGACCCACCGGCAGGAACGCAGCATACCACTCAGGGTCAGTCAGCCCCAGCGGCAGGTTCTTCCCTCCCAGCCGCGCCTGGGCCGCGTACTCCGACTCGATCGGCAGCCCCCAGGCAAACTGCACCTGCGCTGCCACCGTGCCGCTCGCCCCCGGCTCCAGGTCGCCCAGCTTCCACACCACGGCATGCTGCTGCGCCAAGTGGAGCCCGCCGTGCGTCGCGTCCTGGAAAAAGGCCGCCGCCGGTAGGACCATCACCAAGACGGCGTCTTCTATCGTCTCTTCTCGGCCGTTGACGTACATGGTCACGTAGCTGGCCCCCTCGCCGGCGACCACCTGCCGTGGGCCGACCAGGGTCACACTGGCACCCTCCGGCACCTGGCCCTGCCAGTCCACGGCCCACGGGTCGAACAGCACCCGGTCGCTCACGTCCTCGCCCAGGCCGTCCGGGTTGAGCGATTGGTGGTAGGGACCGCTGATGTCACCCCACCAGTTGTGGGTAGCGACCATCTGCGTGCCGGTACCCACCTGGTTGGCGCCCTTTCCGCCGTTGCCCAGGATGGTGTTGCCCATCTCCTCCGCCCCGCCCAGCGTCACTTGCGCGTTGCCGTTGTTACGAACCCCGTCCTCGGTGTTGCCCAGCACGGTCGAGCCCGACAGGAACAGCACCGCCGTGTCGCCGCTTACCGTCACACCATGCCCGCCGTTCGCCACGATGGTCGAGCCGGCGACCTGGACCTGCGCCGCACCCTCGACCGCCAGCCCGTGGCCGGCATTCTCCTCGACGGCACTGCCCTGCACGAGCAGGCTGCTGTTGCCCTCGACACGGATAGCGTACTCGGGCTGGGCCGGGTTGTCTCCGATGCCGCTGAACAGCGTGTTGCTCACCACGGCATGGCTGTCCACCATGTACAGGCCAGAGTCGTGGTTGGAGTAGTACGCCGAGTCTCTCACCTGGCTGTCCTCGATGACTACCTGGCCCGACTGCACGCCGACCGCCGCGATGGCCGCCGAGGTTGTGCCCGGACAGATGTAGCACGCTCGCCCTGTATAGCGCACAACAGCATGGCGCAGCAGGCCCGTCCCGCCGTCGAAGGCAATCCCCTGCCACTGGGCTGGCCCGCTGTCCGAGTGCGAGGTAAAGACGATCGGCGCTGCCTCGCTGCCCGCCGCCTCCAGGTGCCCCCGCACCACCAGGGGCGCGTTGACGTCATTGATGCCGCCGGCACGGACCATGACCCCCGGCTCCACGGTCATGGTCACGCCCTGCGGCACCACAAACTCCTCGCCATAGGGTCCACCCAGCAGGCGGTAGCCATCCATCGCCGGCTGCGCCGCCAGGACGAAATCGTGTCCCGTCATGGCGTCGTACCACAGCGCCACCTGGTTGTAGAGGTTCCCCTCCAGCCGCAACCCCGACAGGCTCACCTCGCTGGTGGGACCCCCGATGAAAATCGGAAACTCGCCCTGGTTGGCATCGTCGCCGATACCGCTGAAGAGTGTGTCGGTCACCACAACCCGGCTGTCCTTGACGCACAGGCCGTGATCGTCGTTGTCGTAGCGCGCCGAGTCCCTCACCTGGCTGTCCTGGATAGTCACCAATCCTGCTTGTACGTTCACCACGCTGATGGCTGCGGAACTCACACCGCTGGGACAGGTGTAGACTCGGTACCCTGTATAGCGCACGATGGCGTGCATCAGCGTGCCGGCGCCGCCATCGAAGGTAATCCCAGTCCACTCCCCTGGACCGCTGTCAGCCTCCGAGGTGAAAACGATTGGCTCCGCCTCACTGCCGGCGGCCTCGAGTTGGCCGTTCACGATCAGAGCGACATTGACGGCGCCTGCCTGGACCGTCACCCCGGGCTCGATGGTCAAGATGGCACCTTGGGCCACGGTCACGCTGCCGGACATGAGGTGCGGGCTGTCGGCCAGGCACCAGCTCTGGTCGGACGTGATCGTTCCACTATGCGGGCCGGCCACGCAGGCGGCGGCGCCGGCACGGCCAGCGGCGATCGCCGGTGCCCCCCCCACCAGGAGGATGAGCACCGCCAGGATCACCAGCATGCCTGAGCAAAACAGAAGGGACAATCGTCTCGGTCTCATGATTCGCTCCTCCACTTCCTCCCTATTCTAGCACCGCCACCAGGTGCACGGCATGGTCGAACCCGATGCCCGGCGGAAGCACGTGGACCGGCTCCGTCCCATCCCACTCCCGCAGGCGTGCATCCTCGGCCAGCCAAGCCGAGGGTTCCAGGCTTCATCGATCTCCCTCCTCTTCTGTCTCACGGTCGCCGGGCGCGCTCTGCGCCGCGGCCTTGACCATATTCCTCAGGAGGGCCAGCAGTGCCGGCCCGTCGGCGAAGCGTTGTTCCTCACCGCTGGCGACCGAGTGGATGAGCCCGCGGAGTTCCGCGGGCTCATCCGGGTCAGCCAGGACGCGCAGGACAAAAGTCCGGCTGGTTCGCATGGGGGCCCCTCGACTCTCATCGGCTGTCTGTAGGTCATGCCGATTCATGAAGCCAGTGTAACAGCCGGAACTTACAAAACACTTACCAGGACAAACAACCAGGTCCTAAGGGTCCGGAAGACCCTTAGGACCTGGTTTCTTGACCCATCCTACGCTCGCCGCAGCGTTTCGTAAAACTTCCGCAGCTCAGCCTGGGGAGCCAGGCCCAGGTCACTCCGCAGCGCCTGCTCCAGGCCGCAGTACAGGCGCACTGCCCCGGCCCGGTCCTGCAGCGCCAGGCATGCCTTCATCCCCACCAGCACCGCCCCCTCCTGCCAGGGATCGATCTCCAGCACCCGTCGCGCCGCGACCAGCGCTTCGCGCGGCTCCCCGCCGTCGAGGGCTTCCCGGCCCAGCGCCAGCGCGGCGTCTACGAACATCTGCGCCGTTCGCTCCCGGGGCTGGGCCGCCCAGTCCGCGTACCGGTCGCCCTGCAGCAGATCGCCCTGGTAGAGCGATACGGCCGCCCGCCACTCGCCCCGGCGAACATGTTGCGCAAAGGCATCCATGTCCACCCACGAGCCGGGCGGCAGGTGCAGGGCCACTCGCCCCCCCTCCACTTCCAAGTAGCGCGAGGGGAACTTGTCCGGCAAGTCAGGCTCCAGCGCATGCCGCAGCGCCGATGTCGACTGGTGAAAAGGCGTGTGCGCCGCGCCCGCCGGCTTGCCGGGCCACAACGCCTCAATGACCTCGTCACGCGACAGGCAGCGCTGTGGGGAAACGATCAGAAGCCGGAACAACTCGCCCGCCCGGCGCAGGCGCCAGGTTGCCTCGGGCACGATCCGTGCCCCCTGCCGGACCTCAAAGCGCCCCAGCGTCACGATCCGCAGCGGCGGGGGAGGCACCCGCTCCAACTGAGCAAGCAGCGCCGCGCACATCGCAGACAGATCAGGCTCTGGGTCGTTCAGGTAGGCCGCCACCAGGGGAAAGGCAAGCGCCCGCTCCTGCTCCAGGAGAAAAGCATAGCCGCCGCTCGTGATCCGGCGGGCGGCATCCCGCGCCATCTCGCGCGCCTCAGGACGGTGCCGGCGATGGAGCAGCGCAGCCAACAGGAGCGCAGCGCGGGCAAGGTCGAAATCGGCTTGCAGCGGAGTCAGGGCTTCCACAGCCGCGCGGAAATCGCCCTCCGCGCTTGTCTCGTCGCCCGCTTCCCACGCTGCGCGACCTCTCTCCATGAGCGCCCTGCCCTGCAGCAGGCGGAAGCCGGTGCGGGCAGTGAGTGCCAGCGCCTCCCCGGCCCAGGTGCGGGCCGTGGCCGGCGCGCCGGCCAGGCGATGGTAGCGGCTCATGCCCAAACGCATCTCGACGTTGAGCCGAGGCTCGCCGATTGCCTCGGCCACCGACCGTGCAACGGCGAAGAAGTGGGGGGCCGCTTCCAAGTCGCCCTCATCCAGGGCCAGCAGCGCGGACAGGTTGGCGTGGTACCCCTGAGTGCTGGCCGCTCGGTGCGCAACAAAGCCCAGTTCGGCCAGCGTCTCACGCGCCGCCTGCCGCTGGCTTGTGAACTGATAGACCCAGGCAAGGGCCAGCAGCGTGTAGGGCAGCAGCTCGTCCAGGCCCAGGGCCTGCGCAAGGCGAAGTGCCTCCTGGAGCGCCGCCAGGGCCAGGTCGAACTGGCCGCGGGAAAAGTACACGCCGACAGCCAGGTTATTGAGTGCCCGGTAGCGAAGCCGGTCGTAGCCAATCTCGCGCGCCAGCTCGTCCGCGCGCCGGTAATAGCCCTCCGCCTCGGACAAAAGCTCTGTCTCGGCGGCGGACATCGCCAGCATGAGCAGGGCATCGCCCTGGACGGGCGTCCCCGGCGGTGCCTCGGCAAGCGCCTCCTCCGCCAAGGTGCGCGCAGTCCCATACTGCCCCAGCCGGTGGCGGCAGAGGGCAGCGGCGACGAGCGCCCGAGCAGTGGCCGAGCGCTCGCCCTCCGATCGCGCCAAGTCCAGCGCCTCTCGCGCATGGGCGAGCGCGGCGGCGATGTCTCCCGCCCGTTCCAGGGCGTTGCTGTCTTCGATCAGGTCCCGAACCGAAACAGCGTCGCTCACGCCGCGCAGTGTACCACGTTCAGCCGCGCGAGGCAATTGCCCTAACCGCGGCCTTGATTCTGGTCCTCAGGAGGGCCAGCAGCGCCGGAGGCACCCGCAATGCCCAGCTAGGACCGCTGGTAGACCACCTTGCCCCCGACCAAGGTCATGTCGATCGGGACGTTGTACAGCTGCTGGGGTGTTGCCGAGAGCGGATCCTGCCCCCACACGGCCAAGTCGGCCAGTTTGCCCACCTCGATGGACCCCTTGACGGTCTCCTCGTGCAGGGCATAGGCCGAGCCCATCGTGTGCGCGCGCAGGGCCTCCTCCATCGTCAGCGCCTGCTCCGGCATGTAGGGCGTGCCGTCAAGCGTCGGCCGGGCCACGGCACCCAGCAGCGTCACCTGGGGAGTGTACCACGGCGTCGTTGGCGCATCCGAGCCGAGGGCAAGGTGCACACCGTTGTCGAGCCACTCCCGCGTGACGATCGTCCGCCTGCCCCGTTCCTCGCCGTAGATACTCGTGTACCCGTTCACCGTCAGGCGGAGGAACTGCGGCTGAGCGCAGGCCACCACGCCCAGGTCCCTCATCCGCTGCGTGGCCTCGGGCGTAGTGAGGATCACATGCTCGATCCGGTGACGAGGGTCGGTGCGGGGGTTGGCGTTCATGGCCTCCTCGTACGCATCCAGCGTCAGGTCTACCGCCGCGTCTCCGACGCAGTGCACGCTGATCTGCAGCCCTGTGTCGTGCAGAGAGCGCACTGCTTCCTTAAAGCTTCGGGGCTCCCACGTGGGCAGGTCCCAGCGCACGCCATTGTGCGGCTCATGGCAATAGGCCATCTTGGCCTGGCCGTCGAGCAGGAACTTGAAGCCGGCAAAGCGCAGCATCTCGCCCCCCTCGCCGTACTCGATCTCCTTCAGCGCGCGCTCCACGTCCGACGGCCATTCCAGGGTGTAGTAGACCGCACCCCGCAGCATCATGTCTCCTTGCTGTCCGGCCGCCTGGTAGGCTGCCACGGCTTCGACGCCGCGCACGTTGTTGTCGTGAAAGCTGGTGACGCCGCACGCAGCAAAGAGGGGCTGCGTGGTAACGATATTCTCCCGCACCATCTCCACCGAATACACTGGGGCATGCCGGCGCAGCACATCCATCGCCCGGTGGTTGTAAAAGACCCCGGTCGGCTCCCCCCGGGCATCCCGCTCGATCACGCCACCCGTTGGGTCAGGCGTCTCCGCCGTGATTCCGGCAATCTGCAGTGCCACGCTGTTGCAGGAGCCGTAGTGCCCTCCCTGCTGCAGGATCCACACCGGGTGATCGGGAGATACCGGGTCCAAGTCCTGCTTGTTCGGCAGGACCCCCTCCGCGACCACCAGGAAGTAGCCCTGTACCCACTCCCCCTTGGGTGTCGCGGCGACCACCTGGGCCAACTTGGCTTGCAGGTCGGCCATCGTCTTGACCTCGGGAGGCAGGAAAGGCACGTACCAGCTGTTCATCAGTCCCTGCACCTGCAGGTGGCAGTGCGCGTCGATCAGCCCCGGCGTGACGGCGCGCCCTTTGAGGTCAATCTCCTGCGTCGCCGGCCCGACCAAGGTGCGGATCTCTTCGTCCGTGCCGGCGGCCTGGATGCGTCCGCCCCGGATCGCCACGGCCTGCACGATAGCGCCTGCCGGGTCCACGGTGATGACCCTGCCGCCCAGCAGCACCAGGTCGGCCGGCCCAGCGGCCGGCAGCGTCGCGGCAGCGGCCTCCGTCGGCGGCACGACAGTGGGCATAGACGTGGGAAGAGAGGTCGGGGGAGCCACCGTCGGAGTCGCCGCCGGGACGGCTGTCTTCCCCCCCCGGCCGCAGGCGACCCCCGCGCCGGCCAAAGCCCCAAAGCTCAGCCCCAGCGCCCTCAGGAAATCACGCCGCGTGACCGGCTTGCCCGGTCTCTTCTGCTCGTCCACACTCCCCCCTCCTTGCTACAAGCGGCCACAGGCCGCCGTCCCCCATAGGCTACTCGCCATCGCCTGCGGTCATCTGCCCGAAAAACTCGGCCAGGCGAGGATAGAGCACTTTATGGTTCGCGGGCCGGGCAATGCCGTGCCCTTCGTCCTCGAACACCATGATTTCGTACCGGATGCCGGCTTCTTCCAGCGCGTCGCGCACCACCCGCACGTTCTCGGGTGTCACGTTCGGGTCCTGCAGCCCCTGCACGATCAGCAGCCGGCCCTGGATATTCCCCACAAAGTGCAGGGGGGACCGTTCCCGGTACCGCTCCGGCACTTCAGCCGGCGAGCCCCCCATCATCTCCTCGCTCAAGGGGCGCAGGTCAGGCCGCGTAGTCTCATAGTCCACCACCAGGTCGGTCATGCCGCAGATGGGCGCCGCAGCCGCCACCAGGTCGGGTGGAAAATGGGTGATAGCCCACCAGGCCGAGTATCCCCCGTAGGAGGTGCCGGTGATACCGATCTTGCCCGGCTTGCCCGCCCCAGTTGCGATCAGTGCCTGCATCCCGGTTCGGATGTCCTCCTGCTCGAGCCCGCCCCAGCCGCTCGCCCTGATCGCCTGGCGAAAGGCCCGGCCAAAGCCGGTGCTGCCCCGGTAGTTTGGATCCAGCACGCAAAAGCCCTCGCGCACCAGGTACTGGATCAGCGGGTTGACCCGGTCCTCGCTGTGCCAGGTGGGGCCGCCATGCACATACACCACCGCGCCCCGCGGCTCCCCGCCTCCCTGGTAGAGCCACCCTTGGATCTCCAGGCCGTCGGCCGAGCGCCAACGAAGCTCCTGCGCCGGCGCCAGGTCGTACGGCGTCAGCGGCGTGCGCTCCCACACCCGCGACAGGCTCACCACCGAATCAGGGCCCATCCCCTCCAGCTCGAAGCGCACCAAGTCGGCGGGCTGCTGAGAGCTGTAGTGCGTGCCCACCCACCCGCCGCACGCAGCCGGCGCCAGCGGGACCAGGTTCCCGGTCACGGCGGGCAAGCGGGTCTCCTCCCCGGTCTCTACGTCAAGGAGCACCGCTTGAGTGCGTGCCTGGTCCACTTCGACCAGGACGGCCTGCCGGCTGCCAAAGGGCACATAGGCCGACTCCACGTTCCGCGCCGGGTCGTCCAGCAGCCACCGTACCTCGGTGCTGCCCGTCTCCCAGAGGCCGACCCGTTGGTGCGTCTCGGCCTCGGCCAGGATCAGGACGCGCCTGCCGTCCGGGAGCCACGAGGCCCAGGCCTTCTTGTCCGCTCCGGCGCTGTAGATCTCGCGGTCCTCTTGGCCCTCGATGTCCACCATCCAGATCTGCCGGCCGGCCGGGTGCTGCTCGTTGCGTTGGTAGAGCACATGCGTGCCCGGCGCGTTGAGCTTGGGCTCGTACCAGCAGCTGCGCTCCGGCCGCGCCAGGGCCCGCCGCACGCCGGTCGCCAGCTCCTGTCGATAGATCCACGAGGGCTCGATCTCCTCGCCGGCCTCCTCATCCCAGTTGGCCGCATACACCAACCAGCGGCCGTTCAGGTGGAGTTGTCCCCCGCGCAGAAAGAAACGAGGGTCCGCCTCCGTCAGCGGGTGCAGGACGCCGGGCCGGTCCAGGTCCACCCGGAAAAGCCGCTCGCGCTCATTGCCGTCCCGGTCCTCTGCCACAAGCACCGCCTGGCCGCTGGGCGCCCAGGACCGCAGGGTAGTATTCTGCGGCGTCTCTGTGAGGCGGATAGGGGCCGCCGATCCATCCGTCGGCGCCGCATAGACGTCGGCCGCCGGCCCGGCCCGGTACCAGCTCCATGCCACCCACCGGCCGTCGTCCGACACCTGGGCGTCATACACCGCCGGCAGTCTCAACAGCGCTTCGAGGAATTGCTCACGTTCCACAAGTTTCTTCCTTCAGCGCACTCACAATGGAGTGGCGTTCGTCATTGCGCCTTGCGAATTCTGCCTTGTGCCTTGTCAATTGTGCCTTGTGCATTGTGCCTTGCCTTACGCCAGGTGGCATGCAACCCAGTGCTCTCCGCCGAGGTCTCGCCACTCCGGCCGCTCCAGCGAGCAGCGCTCCTCGGCGACCGGGCACCGAGTGTGAAAGCGGCAGCCGCCGGGGGGGTTGATCGGGCTAGGCACGTCGCCCTGCAGCACCTGTCGCTTGCGCAAGCGCGCTGTCTTCGGGTCGGGGACCGGCACAGAAGAGAGCAAAGAGCGGGTATAGGGATGCAGCGGCGACTCGTAGAGCTCATTGCGCTCGGCAAGCTCCACGATCACGCCCAGGTACATCACCGCGACCCGGGTGCAGATGTGGCGCACCATGCTCAGGTCGTGGGCGATGAACAGGTACGTCAGGCCCAGGCGCTCCTGGAGGTCCTCCAGCAGGTTGACCACCTGCGCCTGGATCGAGACGTCCAGCGCCGAGATCGGCTCGTCACACACGAGAAAGAGGGGATCCGACGCCAGCGCGCGGGCGATACCAATCCGCTGGCGCTGCCCGCCCGAGAACTCGTGGGGAAAGCGGTTCACCAGCCGAGAGCTGAGTCCCACCAGGCCCATCAGCTCCTTCACTCGCTCGGTCCGCTCCTTCTGCGTCTTGTACAGCTTGTGCACCCGCAGCGGCTCGCCGACGATAGCACTCACCGTCCAGCGTGGGTTGAGCGAGGCATAGGGGTCCTGGAAGATCATCTGCGCCTTGCGGCGGACGGCCATCAGTTCGGCTCCCTTTGCCGTCCGCACATCATGGCCGTCGATCGAGATGGAGCCTGCCGTCGCCGGGTACAGCCCCAGCACCACCCGGCCGGCTGTCGTCTTCCCACAGCCGCTCTCACCCACCAGGCCAAGCGTCTCACCGCGCGGGATGGCAAAGGAGATATCGTCGACGGCTTGTACCGCCCCAACCCGGCGCTGGATCAGGATGCCCCGGGTGATGGGAAAGTGCTTGACAAGGCCCATGACCTGCACCAGTGCCTGGTCTTGGCTCATCTCCGTCCTCCTGTCTGCACATCGACCCAGCAAGCGATCTTGTGGCGCGGCCCAATCAACTCCAGCGCAGGGACACCCGTCTGGCACTGCTCAATGGCAAACTCGCAGCGCGGCGCAAAGGGGCACCCGGCAGGATCTACCAACAGGTTCGGAGGGGCACCGGCGATCGATTTCAGGCGGCGGTCGCGCCTCCGGTCCACGCGCGGCAGGGCTGCGAGCAAAGCCGCCGTATAGGGGTGGCGAGGGTCCTCGAAAAGGTCATCGACCGGCGCCTCTTCCACGATAAAGCCCGCATACATCACGATCACCCGCTCCGCCAGGCCGGCTACCACCCCAAGGTTATGGGTGATCCAGATCATCGCCATGCCCACCTGCTGGCGCAGGCGGATCACCAGCTCCATGATCTGCGCCTGGATGGTCACATCCAGGGCCGTGGTCGGCTCATCGGCGATCAGGACCGTCGGGTTGCAGGCCAGTTGCATCGCGATCATCACCCGCTGGCGCATGCCGCCCGAAAACTGGTGGGGGTAGTCGCTCAGCCGCCGCCGTCCGTCCGAGATCCCGACCAGGTCCAGCAGATCGACGGCACGGTCGCTGGCTTCCCTCTTGTCCATCCCAATGTGCTTCTGAAGCGACTCGGTGATCTGCTTGCCGATGGTCAGCACGGGGTTCAGCGAGGTCATCGGGTCCTGGAAGACCATCGCGATCTCCTTCCCCCGGACGTTCTCCATCTCAGACTCGGACAGCTTGAGCAGGTCTCTGCCCCGGTACATGGCCGTCCCGCTGGCGATCTCGCCCGGCGGGATGGGGATGAGCCCCAGGATGGACATCATGCTGACGGACTTGCCGCAGCCGCTCTCTCCGACGACAGCCAAGGTCTCGCCCTCGTGCAATACGTAAGAGATGCCGTTCACCGCATACACCGTGCCTTCCGGTGTGTGAAAGCGCGTCCGCAGGTCAGCCACAGAGAGCAAGAGGTTCTCACTCATTTCATCTCTCAATCCGCCACGAAGAATCGCCGGTCACGAGTTGCGCCTTGTGCGTTGTGCATGGAGCATTCTGCATCGTGCCTTCTGCCTCGCTCACACCGCCCGGCTGCGCGGGTCGAGGGCATCGCGCAGGCCGTCCCCCACAAAGTTGATGCTCAGCACGGTGAGCAGGATAAACAAGCTCGGGAAGAGCCAGAACCAGGGGGCGCTCTCGATCCGGGAAAAGTTGGATGTCGCGGCCTGCAGCATGTTCCCCCAGGTAGCCGTCGGTGCCTGTACCCCCAACCCCAGGAAGCTGATGTAGGACTCGGACAGGATGGCGGCTGCGACAGAGAGGGTGGCCGATACGATGATCGGCGCCATGCAGTTGGGCAGGATATGCCGGAAGATGATCTCCCGAGCCGGCGTGCCGGTTGCCCGCGCGGCCAAAACAAACTCGCGCTCCTTGAGCGAGATGAACTCGGCACGCACGATGCGGGCCAGGTACATCCAGCTTGTCAGCCCAATGATCAGGATGACGACAACCACACTGCCGCTCAGCTCGCGCCCCAGGACATCGACGTTGGGGATCTTGCCCCCAAAGTACTTCGACATCACGATCAGCAAGAAGAGCTGCGGGATCACAAACACGGCTTCGGTGAATCGCATCAAGAGACTGTCGGTCAGCCCTCCAAAGTACCCCGACATGGAGCCGATCAGGATGCCGACGACCAGCTCGACGATCATCGCAGTCAGGCCAATGACGAGAGAGATCTGGCCGCCAAAGACCGAGCGCTTCAATATGTCACGCCCAACCGTGTCGGTGCCAAAGGGGTGCTCGGCCGAAGGGGCTTGCAGCATGATTCCCGTCTCGGTATAGTTCGCCTCAGCCTCCGAGAAGAAGAGCGCGCCTCCAAATGCATAGAGGAAAAGCAGGGCAAGGACCACGATCCCGGCCATTGCCATCTTGTGCCGGCGGAAGCGGCGCCAGGTCAACTGGCGCAGCGTCAGGGGCGGCGCCTCCAGCTCATCGACCTGGAACTGCGGAATTGCGGCTGCGGTCTCTGGGGAGCTGCTCATGGGTCTCGCCTCCTAGCTATACCGGATGCGCGGGTCAAGCCAGGCATAGGTGATGTCGGTCAAGATCTGGAAGACAATCACCGCCACCGAGACCAGCATCAGGATGCCCATCACCACCGCCACGTCCACCCGCTCGACATGATCCAGGAATAGCCGGCCCATGCCCGGCCAGGCAAAGATCCGCTCCGTGACAATGGCCCCGCCGAGCAGCGAGGGCAGATCCAGCCCGACGATGGTCACAATCGGGAGTGCGGCATTCTTCAGCGCATGCGTGAACAGGACGTACCGGCTCTTGAGCCCCTTCGACTTGGCAGTCCGGATATAGTCCTGGTGCAGCACCTCCAGCATTGTGCTCCGCATATACCGGCTGTACCCGGCCAGGCTAATGAGGGCCAGGCTCATGACCGGCAGGATCATGTGCAGCGCGACCTGGCCTGCGGTCTTGCCCACCTGTTCAGTGAACATCCCGTTGGGGGGCAGGTGGGGCAGCCCCCATCTCTGGAAGCTGACGGAAAAGATATAGATGCCCAACAACGCCATGAAAAAGATAGGCATCGAGTAGAGCACAAAGGAGATGCCCGTTACGATGTGGTCGATCGCCGAGTACTGGCGGACCGCCGAGTAGATGCCGACCGCCAGCGCGCCAAGGACTACGATCACCTCATAAGCACCCATCAGCAGCAGTGTGTTCGGCAGCCGCTCGCCGATCACTTCCGCGACAGGCTTGCGATTCACCAACGAGGTCCCAAGATCGCCTCTCAGCACCCCCTTGCGCGTGCCAGGCGTTTCCGCCACACCGTCGCCGTCCATGTCAGTCTTGGCCCAATCGTTGCCAACCAGCCAGTAGAGGTACTGGACCATCACCGGCTTGTCGAGACCGAGCTGTCGCGTGAGCCGTTCGCGATCCTGCGAGCGCGTCGGGCGGCGCCCTCCCATCGTCGCCAGTGGATCGCCCATGTTGTTCATCAGCACGAACAACACCACGCTGATCAAGAGCAGCAGCGGGATCGCCTGCAAGAGGCGCCTGATCACGTATCGGCCCATCGTCACCTCCTATGCAGAGGGCCGGAACAGGGCTTTCGCCCCATTCCGGCCCGGCCATCTCATGCAGCCAAAACTACTCCGTCAGCTCCCACTCCAAGATGTTGAAGAAGGGAGTCGCTCCCGAAATCTTGACATTCTTCAGGGTCGGACCGATGGCCCACACGTCGGGGTCCTGCCAGATGCCCAGCCAGTACACCTTGTCAAAGATCAGCTTGGTGATCTTGTGGAAGGTTGCCTGGCGTTCCGCCGAATCGACCTGCGTCCGCTGAAGCATGAGCAGGTCTTCCAGCTCCTTATCGCACACAGCCATCCAGTTCGTCCCGTCCGGAGACTCGTCGGACGGAATCTCACTGCACAGCCACTCCGCCGTATCGGGGTCAGGGTAGTTGAACACCGTCGAGTACTCGAACATATCGTACTCGCCCGAGGCTGCCGGCCCGCCATCTCCGTAGCCAGAGAAGAAGAGGTCCGATTCGGCATTCAGCAGGTTGACCTTGATACCCACAGCGGCCAGCTGCTGCTGGATCACCGCCTGCGTGTCCTTGCGGACCTCGCGGGTCGTGGTGCCATAGTCCAGGACCAGCTCCACACCGTCCTTGTCGCGCGTGCCGTCGCCGTTGCTGTCGACCCACCCTGCCGCATCCAGCAGCTTATTGGCCTCTTCCGGATCGAATGGGTAAGGCTGGATAGTAGGATCGACCCAGGGGGTATTGTCCCAGCTCGACGCGGCCGGCTTGGTCAAGCCCAGCAAAAGGTCCTTGCACACCGCATCCCGGTTGGTGCCATAGGCGATCGCCTTGCGCACATTCACATCCTGCAGTGCGGGATGGCCCTTCTCCGGGTCCAGGTAGAAGTAGTACCCCTCGTTATAGCCCGAGAAGACGTTGATCATCTCCACCTTGGCTTCCTGGAGCGTCGGGATGTCGGCGTAGGAGATGAAGGTTCCGAGGTCTCCATCGCCCGTCTGCAGCGCCGCCACCTGCGAGGCATCGTCCGGCACAAAGCGGAAGTAGATCTCGTCAATCTTGGGCTTGCCCAGCCAGTACTTCTCGTTGGCCACAAAGTGGGCAAAACTGCCCGATTCCCACTCCGCGAAAACAAAGGGGCCGCAGCCCACCGTTGGCGCCAGGTTCCATTCTGCCTGGTCAATCGTCCCCGCAGCCTCGAACACGGGCTTCAGGACATGGGCAGGCATGATCCCGTGCCACAGCGTTCCCACCCACGGCGCATACGCCTCCTTGAAGGTCATGACCAGCGTCTGTGCGTCCGGGGCTTCCACCTTCTCCATCTCATCGTAGGGAGCGACGGACGCCACCGCGTTCGCGGGGTTCACCGTCATCTCGTAGGTAAAGAGCAGGTCCGCAGAAGTCAGGGGCGTTCCGTCGGACCAGACCAAGTCATCGCGCAGTTTCAGGGTAATCACCCTTCCGTCAGCCGAGATGCCGCCATTCGCCGCGGAGGGCATCTCTTTCACCAGCACGGGCCGCGCATTGGACTGGTCGTCAAAATCCCAGGCCCAGCAGTTCCAGATCTGGTGTGTGATCGACGAGAACCACATGTTGGTGTAGAGGGGGCTCAGCGAGTCAAACTCCTGGGTCCAGATAAAGGTGGCGATCTTCGGCTCCGCAGGCGCCGCTTCTTTCGTCGGTTCCGGTGCCGCTTCCTTCGTCGGTTCCGGCGCCGCTTCCTTCGTCGGTTCCGGCGCCGCTTCCTTCGTCGGTTCCGGCGCCGCTACTTTCGTCGGTTCCGGCGTCGCACCGCACGCGCCCAAGAGCATCGAGACCACGACAACCATTGCCAATACGCAGAAAAACCGGCTCTTCTTCATCGCAACTCCTCCTCGGTTCTGAGTACACTTCCTGGGGGCCGTTGGTTGTTCGCTGATCGGGACCAGCGACCCAAAGCTTGCTCACCCCTGTAGCCCAGGGGCAAGTCCTCCCGCAGTCAGAGCGGGTTCCCAAGGACCATCAAGGCGTGATCGCTACCACCTCCTTTCCTCCATCCGACCTGTGTCCCAATTCTCTTATACTGCATTGCACAATGCGCGTCAAGTAAGCCCCATTCACCCCGGGCACTCTACCCCACGCCGTGCAGGTCGCGCCGCGGCCGCAGCGGGATCGCCCGGAACTCGCGCACCAACCGCGCAAAGTTGCCGACCGTCGTCTCAAACAAGGCCCGCCCGAACTCGGCCGTCGCCACCGTCGGATCGCCGCACACCCCGCTCTCGCTCATGCGGGACCACCAATCCTGCCACTGGATAACGCTCGGCTCGGCATAGTCCCAGTTCATGTACTCGAGCTTGAGCTGGCCTATCTCGCGCACGGCCTTGTCCATCTGGACCAGCTCTGGCCGCAGGTGAAGCATCATAGCCGTCTCATACTCGCAGGCGTGCGAGACCCCACCCGGCCCGGACTTGCGCATCTGCGAAAGGGCCGGCTCGGCCAGGGTCGGATCGATGGCCGCGTTCGGGCTCATCGCCCCGCACACAATCCCGGTTTCCAGCACCACGCGGCGGGCAGCCAGCTCGGCAATGGATGCGTTGGAACCGTGGCCGTTCACGATCAGCAGGTGCGTGAAGCCGTGCCGGGCGACGCTGATTCCCACATCGGACACCAAGCGTAGCAGCGTCTGCATATCCACAGACACAGTGCCGGGGAAATCCATGTGGTGCGCGTCGAGGCCATAGGCGATGAGGGGCATCACCAGGACCTCTTGGGCTGCCTGCCGGCCGACCTCCAGGCAAATCGCCTCGACGATGATGTTGTCTGTGTCCAGGGGCAGGTGAAGCCCGTGATCCTCCACGGTGCCGAAGGGCAGCAGCACCACGGGCTGGCGGGCAATCGCTTCCCGCATCTCGGGCCATGTCAGGTCGCCATACCGGTACTGGGTCACTTGACGAAACTCCTTTGCCCAACGTACGCGGGTTGCTCAGGACACGACCAATGGGCAACCGATAGTCCCCATTCTATCACAAAAGCCGCACATGGGCAAACGCTCGCAAGCCAGGGCGGTCTCCGCCGCCCCCGTCCACCCTCGCCTCAAAGGCGCATCAGCGGCATTCAGATTTGACATTGAAAACCATCCGTTGTACTATATGCGCGCAGGTGGAAGTAAGGATCTGGTTCGGTCGAGTAGTCGAGCACCCAGGCTTACGGCGCTGGGTGCTTTTGTATGAGGGCGCCGGCTCATCCCCTTCCCCCTGAGAAATTCAGCAAGAGGTGTAGAAATGTCGGAAAGAATGACTGGGACCGTCAAGTGGTTCAATGGGGCGAAGGGCTATGGGTTCATCACCCGCGAAGGTGGCCCGGACGTCTTCGTGCACTTCTCTTCCATCCGGGGCGATGGCTTCCGGAACCTGGAAGAGGGGCAGAGGGTCGAATTCACCATCGAGCAGGACCGCAAGGGCCTGCGCGCGGCCGATGTGGTCGTACTGAACTGAGAGGAAGCCTCATGGGCACCAATCTTTACGTCGGCAACCTGAGCTACGACACGACCGAGGATACACTGCGACGGCTCTTCGCCGAGTTCGGTGAGGTCACGTCGGTCAACATCATCGCAGACCGAGACACGGGCCGCTCCAAGGGCTTTGGTTTCGTCGAGATGGCAAGCGAACAGGCAGCCGAAGCAGCTATCCAGGCCCTGAGTGGCAAGTCAGTAGACGGCCGGGAGATCCGGATCGATAAGGCCAAGCCGCGGGTGGACCGCGACCGGCGCCAGTCGCCTCACCGGCCTCGCTGGTAGGCTTGTTGCCGGCGGGTTAGGGACCGTCACAAGCAGTCCCTAACATCGCCCAACCGCACAAAAGACAGCGCGGACCGGGAGACCCGGTCCGCGCTCTTCTATCTAGCGCCGCTACCCCGCCCGGCCCGTGATATAGTCCTCGGTCAGGCGCTTGTCGGGCTTGGTAAAGATCTCCTCTGTCGGCCCATACTCGACCAGCTCCCCCAGCCAAAAGAACCCCGTCCAGTCGGACGCCCGGGCGGCCTGCTGCATGTTGTGCGTGACGATCACGATCGTGTATTCCTTCTCCAGCCGCCGCATCAAGTCCTCCACGGCCAGCGTATCCACCGGATCGAGTGCCGAGCATGGCTCGTCCATCAGGATAACCTCTGGCTGGACGGCAAGCACCCGGGCGATGCAGAGGCGCTGCTGCTGACCGGCATTCAGGTCCAGGGCCGATCCCTTCAGGTTTCGCCTCACCTCATCCCACAGGGCTGCGCCTTCGAGACTGGTCCGTACCAGGTCGTCCAGGCTGCGGCTGGTTTGCATGCCCAGGATGCGCGGGCCGAAGGCAATGTTGGCATAGATACTCTGCGGGAAGGGGTTCGGCCGCTGAAAGACCATTCCCACCTTCTGGCGCAGGGCAACGACGTCAAATCCTGGCGCATAGACATCCTGCCCGTCCAGCAGGATCTCGCCCGTGACGCGTGCCTCCTTGATGGTGTCATTCATCCGGTTGAGGCAGCGCAGGAACGTCGATTTTCCGCAGCCTGAGGGCCCGATCAGCGCCGTGATCTGGTGCTCCTTCACTGGGATGGAGACCCCCTTGAGGGCATGGAACTGGCCGTAGTGGAGGTGCAGATCCCGCACACTCATCTTCTCAGGGTGAGCCATGGCTTCACATTCTAGCAAAGCGGGGGAGGAAAGTCAAAGGGGCCGTTTGACCGGAAGGCAGGCAGATGCTATAATCGAGCCCAAATGAGCAGCAGAGGCCCGGCGATAGAACGGCATACGAGAGGAGCAGGGGCAATTCCGGCTCTTCTTCTTTTGTTGAGCCTGCTCGCCTGCGGCGGCACACCAGGCGCCGGTACCACCGCCCCCATCACCCGCATCCAAAACAAGGGCTCCGACACCATGGTCAACCTGGCCCTCGCCTGGGCCGAGACTTACAACCAGGTCAACCCATCTGCTCAAGTCTCGGTCACCGGCGGCGGCAGCGGCACCGGCATCGCCGCCCTGATCAACCAGACCGTCGACATGGCCAATGCCTCGCGCGAGATCAAGCCGGAAGAGATAAGCCAGGCCGAGGCATCCGGCGTCCGGCCGGTGGAGCACGTGGTCGCCGGCGACGCCATCGCCGTCGTCGTCCACCCCAGCAACCCGGTCAGCCGGCTCACCATCCCCCAGCTTTCGGATATCTTCTCGGGCAAGATCACCAACTGGCGCGCGGTGGGAGGAGAAGACCGCCCGATCGTGATCCTTTCGCGCGAGTCCAACAGCGGCACGCATGTCTTCTTCCTGGAGGAGGTCGTCCGCCAGGGCGATGGCGATGACACCACGCTCTTCTCCCCCAACACGCTGTTGATGCCGTCGTCGGAAGGGATTACCACCGAGATACGCCAGAACCCCAACGCCATCGGCTACGACGGCCTGGGGTACGTAACGTCCGATCAAAAGGTCCTGTCGGTGGCACCTGCCGAGGGCAAGCCCTACGTATTGCCCTCCGTAGAGACGGTCAAGGACGGGACCTATCCAATCGCGCGGGCCCTTTACATCTACACATCAGGCGAGCCACAGGGCGCCATTGCCGATTACCTCGAATGGATCGTGGGGCCCGCAGGTCAGGCCATCGTGCTGGGGCAGGGGTTTGTGCCGCTCAACTGAGGCGCAGGGGGGCGCACTGCGCATATCGCAGGGCACCCTTGCGTCCAGAAGCAGCCAGGGCTAAGTCATGCGCAATTCAAAGAAACGCGAGCTCATCGTAGAGACGCTGATCCGGGCCGCCGGCTTCTCGGCCATCTTCTTTGTGGCGCTCATCTTCCTCTTCCTGCTGCGCGAGGGCCTGCCTGCGCTCTGGGAAACCTCCCTGGGCAACCTCTTTGGCCGGACCTGGTATCCCAACGAGGACTACTTCGGCACGCTCCCGCTAATTCTGGGCTCGGTTCTTGTCACCGCCGGCGCGGTCGTCCTCGCCCTGCCCCTCGGCCTGGCGACTGCGGTCTTTGTCCGTGAGGTCGCTCCAGGGTGGCTGCGCGAGATCCTAAAGCCCATGATCGAAGTCCTCGCCGGCATCCCGTCGGTGGTACTGGGCTTCTTGGGCATGGTGGTCGTGGCCCCGCTGGTACGCCAGGCGCTCGATCTGCCCACCGGCCTGACTGCCTTCGCCGGGTCGATCGTGCTGGGCTACATGGCACTGCCCACAGTCATCAGCGTCGCCGAAGACGCCATCGATGCCGTGCCCCAGAGCTACCGGGATGGGGCACTGGCCATGGGCGCGACCCACTGGCAGACGATCTGGCGCGTGGTGTTGCCCGCCGCGCGCTCAGGCATCATCATGGCCGTCATGCTGGGCATCGGCCGCGCCATTGGCGAAACGATGGCGGTGATGATGGTCACCGGAAACGCGGCACGCCTGCCGCAGGAATGGAACGCCCTCTTCCTGCCCGTTCGCACCATGACGGCAACCATCGCAGCCGAGATGGGCGAAGTCGCCCAGGGCAGCACCCACTACCACGTCCTCTTTGCGGTGGGCATCCTGCTCTTTGTCGTGACCTTTATCATCAACGCCGTGGCCTCCCTGATCGTGGTCCGCGGCGGTCCCCGGCGCGGCGGCCGGTTGATGGGATGAATCGAATGTCTCGCCAGGCCGCACAGAAGCTTGCCTTTGCCCTCCTCACCCTCCTCGCCGTCGTGGTCGTGGTGCCCATCGTGCTGGTGGTGATCTACATTGTCGTCCAGGGCCTAGGCGCCATCAGCTGGGAGTTCCTGACCACCTTCCCGCGCAGCGGCATGAAGGAGGGAGGGATCCTTCCGGCAGTCATCGGCACGGTCTTGCTCACCTTCGGCACGGCCATCGTCTCCATCCCCTTGGCCTTGGGCGCCTCGGTCTACCTGGCCGAGTACGCCAAAGACAACTTCCTGACGCGCGCCATCCGGTTGGCGATCATCAACCTGGCCGGCATCCCCTCCGTCGTGTACGGTCTCTTCGGGCTGGGGCTCTTTGTGCTCTTCCTCGGGCTGGGCACCAGCATCGTCGCCGGGAGCCTGACTCTGGGCCTTATGACCATGCCGGTGGTGATCTCAACTGCAGAGGAGGCCCTGCTGACCGTCCCCCAGCGCTTCCGGGTGGTTAGCCGCAGCCTTGGCGCCACGCGCTGGCAGACGATTCGCGAGGTGGTGCTGCCCAACGCGCTGCCTGGCATCCTGACCGGGGTCATCCTCGGCCTGGAGCGCGCTGCGGGCGAGACGGCACCCATCCTCTTCACCGTCGCAGCCTTCTACCTGCCTCAGCTTCCGCGCAGCCCGCTGGACCAGACCATGGCCCTGCCCTATCACCTATATGTCGTCTCCACCCAGGTGCCGGGCATGCCGCTCGAGGTGCAGTATGGCACAGCCCTGGTCCTCCTCATCTTGGTCCTGGGCATGAACGTCGCCGCGACGTTGCTCCGCAGTCGCTTTCGCCGGAGGCGGCAGTGGTAGCCAAGATCTCCATCCGCAGCCTCACCTTTCGCTACGACGGCAAGGACGCCCTGCGGGATATCACCCTGGACATCCCGGAGCACGAGGTCACCGTGCTCTTCGGTCCCTCTCACTCCGGCAAAAGCACACTGCTGCGCTGCCTGAACCGGCTCAACGACCTGATCGAAAACGAAAAGACCGAGAGGAGCGGGCAGATCCTGCTGGACGGAGCAGACATCTATGCCCCCGGGGTGGACGTGACAGAGTTGCGTCGGCGGGTGGGCATGGTCTTTGCGCTTCCGATCGCCCTGCCGCTGACCGTGCGCCAGAACGTGGAGTACGGTCTCCGGATGCGCGGCGAGCGGCAGGCGGCACGCCTCGCCGAGCTGGTAGAGGGAAGCCTGCGCAGGGCAGCGCTGTGGGACGACATGAAGGATCGCCTCGATGAACCCGCGCTGCGCCTCTCCGGTGGGCAACAGCAGAGGCTGTGCATCGCCCGTACCTTGGCGCTGGAGCCGGAAGTTCTCCTGCTGGACAACCCAACGTCAGGGCTGGACCCCCTGTCCACGGCCAAGGTCGAGGCTTCGCTGCAGCAGCTCAAGACAGCCTACAGCATCGTCCTCGTTCCCCACAGCGTCCAGCAGGCAGCGCGCGTGGCCGACACAGCCGTCTTTCTGCTGGGCGGAGAGCTGGTAGAGGCCGGTCCCGGAAGCGAGCTATTCACACGTCCAAGGGATCAGCGCACGGAAGACTACATAACAGGACGGTTTGGCTAATGGCCGACAATCAGGCGCTCAAAGACAAGGGCCCCCATACGCAGGCAGTCCACGCCGGCGAGCGTGGGCCTCGCCCCGATTTTACGCCGGTAAGCACGCCCATCTACCACTCCGTCGGCTACCTGTACGACGAGATGGAGGATCTCGACGCAGTCTTTGGCGGGCAGCGCGCCGGCCATGTCTACACGCGCTACGGAAGCCCGACCGTCTTGGCGTTCGAGCAGGCGATGGCCCTTCTTGAGCAGGCCGGAGATGCCGTGGCCTTCGCCTCCGGGATGGCAGCCGTCCATGCCGCGCTCTTGGGATCAGGCGCCCGCGCCGGCACGGCAGTCGTCGCCGCGGCCGACCTCTATGGTGCCACCTACGCGCTGCTCGAGCGGCTCTTCCCTGCCATGGGGATCAGCGTGCGCTTTGTGGATATCGCCGACCACGGCCAGGTCGCCCGCGCTCTGGAGCAGGATCGGCCGGCCGCCCTGCTGTGCGAGGCCATCTCCAACCCGCTGATGAAGGTCGCCGACGTGCCGGCCCTGGCCGAGATGGCCCACGCGGCCGGCGCACTCCTCCTCGTAGACAGCACCTTCGCCACGCCCTACCTGCTCCGGCCGCTTGAGCAGGGTGCCGACTATGCCGTCCATTCGGCCACCAAATACCTGGGGGGGCACGGCGACGTGATGGCCGGCATCGTGGCCTGCTCCGCAGAGAGAGGAAAGGACCTCCGGGAGCGGCAAAAGCTGTTGGGGGCCAACCTCGGGCCGCAGGAGGCATGGCTGGCGATGCGTGGGCTCAAGACCCTGCCTCTCCGCATGCGGCAGCACTGCGTCAATGCCCAGGCCGTGGCCGAGTGGCTCGTCGGCCAACCGGCCGTGGCCGCGGTACACTATCCAGGGCTCGGCCCGCAGCACGCCCTCGCCGAGCGGCTCTTCGGAGGGCGCGGCTGCGGAGGCATGCTCAGCTTTGAGCTGCGCGGGGCACGGCGGGCTGATGTCTTTCGCTTCATGGAGGCGCTGCAGTTGGTCCTGCCGGCCACAACCCTGGGAGACGTCTACAGCCTGACCCTCTACCCCGCACACTCCTCTCACAGGCTGTTGTCGCCCGAGGCGCGCGCGGCCCTCGGTATCGGCGAGGGCCTGGTTCGGCTCAGCGCCGGGATCGAGGATACCCAGGATATCATCGATGACCTGCAGCAGGCCCTCGACCGGGCCATGCCTCATGCGGCCTTCCCTGCATCTCCGGCCTCCTCAGCCTGAGCGATCCCGGCACCCGGCTGCCTACTTGGGTTAGATTCCACCATGCAAACACCACCTGTCAACCTGCTCACCTGGCTTCTCGCCCTTTCACCCATCGCCGCCGTCCTCGTGCTGATGGTCAAGTTCCGCTGGGGCGGTGACCGGGCCGGAGCGGTCGGCTGGGTCGTCGCCATGCTGGTCGCCTGGATCGCCTTCCGCGCCGGGCCCGAGGTGCTCTTCTACTCCCAGCTGCGCGGCCTGCTGCTCAGCCTCTACGTGCTCTACATCATCTGGATGGCGCTCCTCCTATTCCGAGTCGTCGACGAAGCAGGGGCCATTGGCGTCATCGGCCGGGGGATCGTCCGGCTGACGGCACAGCCTACCATGCAGATCCTGCTGCTGGGCTGGGCGTTTGCCTCCTTCCTGCAGGGTGTATCGGGCTACGGCGTGCCCATCGCAGTCGTCGCACCTCTCCTGATCGGGCTCGGTTTTCCGCCCGTAGCCGCAGTGGCTGCGGTATCGATCGGCCACTCCTGGTCCGTGACCTTTGGCAGCGTCGCGGCATCGTTCCAGGCCCTCCTGGCAGCCTCCAACCTCCCGGGCCGGGAGCTCGCCGCCTGGTCCTCTCTGTCCCTGGGGGTAGCCTGCCTGGGCTGCGGGATCTATGTGGCGTGGGCCTCGGGAGGGCGGCGCTCGCTGAGGGAGGGCTGGCCGGCCCTGCTGCTCATGGGGGCCACCATGACAGCCGTCCAGGCTGCGCTGGCCATTAGTGGCCTCTGGACCCTGGCCGGGTTCGGGGCAGGACTGGCCGGAATGGCGGTAGGAGCACTGGTGACAAGGCTGCCCCGCTACCAGGTGCCCCGCCCGTCCGCAGAGCCCGCGACCATCGCCGGCACTCCCCCACAGGTCAAGGGGCCAGCGCCCTTGTCATTCGGGCTCGCGCTTGCCCCCTATCTTGCGCTCATCGCCACTGTGGCGACCGCCGAGCTGTGGCCATGGCTCCACGACACCATCAACCGCATCCAGGTCCAGGCGCGCTTTCCGCTTGTCAGCACGGGCTATGGCTGGGTCACACCTGCCGGGCTGGGGCGCACCACCAGCGTCTTTGGCCACGCCGGTGCCATGCTGGCCTACGTGGCAGTCGCCTTCTACTTCGTCTACCGGTTATCGGGCAGTTACGCGCCCGGCGTCGAGCGGCGCATCCTCCGCAGGACCCTCCGCAGCGCGCTCCCCTCCTCGATTGGGATGATGACCATGGTCGGCTTGGCCGTCGCCATGGACAACAGCGGCATGGTTTCCGTCCTGGCCCAGGGCCTGGGGCGCGCTGCCGGGCCGCTCTACCCCGTCGTCGCCCCCCTCATCGGGCTCCTTGGCGCCTTCATGACAGGCAGCAACACCAACTCCAACGTCGTCTTCACGCCTCTCCAGCAGCAGGCCGCCGGCCTGCTCCAGATCAGCGCCGCCGTCATCCTGGCCGCCCAGACGACGGGCGGCGCGGTCGGGTCCGCCATGGCACCCGCCAAGCTCATCGTCGGCTGCAGCACGGCGGGGTTGGTGGGGCAAGAGGGCAAGGTCCTGAAAAAGATTCTGCTGCCAGGCATCCTCATCCTCACCCTGGTGGGGGCTCTCGCCTGGCTCGCCATTGCCCTGGGGGCCAAGTAGCCCATCTCCCCGCAGCATAGGCCCTCACGCCCACCTTTCGACACGCTTGACAAGACAGCGTGGGGGTGCTATCCTGGCCCGAGAGCGTTACACAAGCAGCAGAACGCACTCGGTCTGCCCCGGAACGGAGTCTTCTTATGAGCAGCAACAGCCGCTCTGACCGCAGCGCATCGGGGGTCGACGCCAAGCCAGGAGGAGCTGACCCCCTGCCAGGAATAGCGGTCGACGCCCGACTGACACGCAGCCAACAGGCAAGAGTATGCCCGATCAGAAAGTGATGGTCGTCGGCCTTGATGGCGCCACCTGGGACATTCTACGTCCCATGATGGACCGAGGCTTAATGCCCAACCTTCTCCGGCTGATCGGCAGCGGGGTCAGCGGACCACTGCGCACCACGATCCCGCCCATCACCGGTTCCGCCTGGCCCTCCTTCCAGACCGGCATGAATCCAGGCCAGCATGGCATCTTCAGCTTCGAGGACCTCGTGCCCGGCACGTACGGGCGCCGCATCATCAACAGCCACTCCATCCACGGGGAGCCTGTCTGGTCGATCCTGAGCCGGCATGGCAAGCGCGTATGCGTCATCAACGTGCCTGTTACCTATCCTCCCCGCCCGGTGAACGGCTACCTGATCAGTTGCATGCTCTCGCCCTATGGAGATCGCCGCATCACGCACCCTCCTGAGCTCTATGAGGAGCTGATCGCAGCCATCGGGGACTACAGGACCTACGTCTCGACGCCTATCACCCCGTTGGGGGGCGTCCGGCGCTTTGTGGACGAGCTCACCTTTGCCACGCGCAAGCGCGGCGAGGCCGCCGCCTGGCTGCTCAAACAAAAGGGCAGCTTCGACTTCTTCATGGTCCATTTCCAGTGCCTCGACCCACTCCAACACCGGGCGCTGGATTATGTCGATCCCCGCCACCCGCGCTACGCCAGCCGCAAGCCCGATGACATCGCCTATGTGTGCGAGTACTATCGACTCCTGGACGAGATGGTGGGCAAGGTCGTCGAGGCAGCCGACGAGCACACGACGCTGATCGGGCTGTCGGATCACGGCTTTGGCCCCGTGCTGAAGCAGGTGAACATCAACCGATTTCTGCAGCAGCAGGGCCTGCTCCGGTCGCGCCTGGCCTCGGGTGCGTCTCAGAGCTTGGCCAAGCATCTCTTGGGGCTGGCACGAAAACTGGATGTCTTCCAGGTGCGGGAGTGGCTGGTCGAGGAGCGACGCAACACGATCTTGCACAGGCTTGTGCGCGAGCGCCTGCGCAACTCCAACAAGGGCGCCGTCATCGACTGGACCGGGACGAAGGTATTTGCCTGGTCGGCCGCCGGGACTTTTCTCGGACTCCACGTCAACCGCAGGGGGCGGGAGGCCCAGGGCATCGTAGGCGACGAGGAGTACGAAGCCGTGCGCGCCCAGGTGAGCGGCCTCCTGATGCAGCTGGCCGATCCCGAGACAGGTGCGCGCGTCGTCGAGCGTGTCTACAGGCGCGAAGAGCTCTACCATGGTCCGCACATCGACCGAATGCCAGACCTGGTGGTCCAACCCGTGGAAGGCTACCAGCTGAGCCCCTGGTTCAACGGTGACCTGGTCTTTGAGCCCGTGACCCGGATCATCGGGGATCATCGGATGAACGGGATCGTCTTCTTCAACGGCGCGCACGTCCGGGGACGGGGCACAAAGGTCGACGAAGCCAACATCATGGACATCGCCCCCACCGTGCTCTTCCTCCTGGGCGTGCCCGTACCGTCCACGATGGATGGCCGTGTGCTGAGCTCAGTATTGGACGCCGATTGGCTGGAGGCTCACCCGATCGAGATCGAGCAGCGCCCACCGGGAGAATTGCAGCCGGCAGAGGCAGGCGAGAGGCCCACCTTGTCCGATGCCGAAGAGGATGTCATCCGGAAGCGCCTGGCCGGATTGGGGTACTTTGAGAGCTAGCCGCTGCTCAGGGTGCCGCTCTGCCTGGCCTGGGGCTTGCTTCTTGAGGCAGGCGGGAACGAAACCGTGTCGCTGCGGCAGCGGGCGTGATCCGAAAGAGGATGAGCGGAATGGAATCGGTTGACTGCCTGTTGGGGCACAAGGAAGGCTCCGAGTTGGCCTTCACGGGTACCGATCGTCTGGGTGCCAGGCGCGACACGTTCCAGATCATGCGCTGCAGCAGGTGCGGCCTGCTATTCGTCAGCCCGCGGCCATCCCCGGAAGAGATGATGCAGTACTACCCCTTTGATGAGTACGAGCCATACTACCGGGCCATTGACGAAAAGCCCACGCTAGAGCGTCTGCACCGCAGCCACATCCAGCGCCAACGCTGCCGCTTTGTGGAAAGGGCCAAGAGACAGGGGCGCGTGCTCGACGTGGGGTGCGCGACGGGGAACTTTCTCGCGCAGCTGCAAGAACGGGGCCGCTGGGAGACCTTTGGTGTGGAGATCAACCAGGCGGCGGCCCGCTATGCGCAGGAACGCTTCCGGCTCAGCGTCTTTGCTGGGCAATTGGCTGACGCAGGCTACCCTTCCGGCCACTTCGACTTGGTCACGATGTGGAGTGTCTTGGAGCATCTCCACAACCCGCTGGAGAGCCTGGTCGAGGTGCGCCGCATCTTGAGGCCAGGCGGCGTTCTTGCCTTCACCATACCCAACGGCGGTAGCCTGGATGCCCAGCTCTTTGGGCCACACTGGGGCCTTCTCGATCCCCCCCGCCACCTGTACACCTTTACCCGCCCGGCCCTGGAAGAGCTGCTCTCCAGGACGGGCTTCCGGATACGGGCAGTTCGGAGCTTTGCTGCTGGCTACCTCTCGCTGTGGCGCAGCATCCGCGCCTGGCTTGAGAGCCAAGAGTCGCAATCTGGTGCGGCCTTCCGGCATCTGCTGTGCAGCCTGATACCCTCCAAGCCATTTCGCGTTCTCAGCCTTCCCTATGTATGGTCCGCTTCGCAGCTCGGGCGGGGGGCCACCATCAGCGTGCTCGCAGAGCCGGCTCGGTAGCGATCTCGAGTACCAATGGCAGATCAGGTCGATCCCGAGGGTCTCGACACGGCCACCACGGTTGCCAAGAACTCGGCCTCCATGCTGGTGGTGGCGCTGCTCACCAGGGGCACCGGCCTCATCGTTGCCGTTCTCGTGGCTCGCTACCTGGGCGCCGCGGCCTTGGGCACCTATGCTGTGGTCATGGGGATGATGCTCTTGGTCGAAGCCATAGCACCATTCGGCCAGCGCTATGTGGTCATTCGTGAGGTGGCCCGGGAGCGATCCCGCCTGCTCGCCTACTGGCTCAATACCAGCCTGACCACGGCTGCATTCTCGGTTCTGCTGGCCGGCCTGCTCATTCTCTTCATTCACTTGGCCGGCTACGACCCATCGATCCGGCCGTCGGTCTACGTAGTGAGCCTCTCTCTTCCGGTTGCCGGCTTGTATCTCATTGCCCAGGCCGTTCTCCAGGGCATGGAGCGGATGGAGTACCTGGCGATCGCCGCCCTTTTGGGCCAAGTCTTGGGCCTGCTGGCTCTCTGGATTCTGCTGGAAGCCGGCCTGGGGGTTGTGGCGGCCTTTTGGGCCAATGGGCTGTCTCTGTTGGCTGGCTTTATCGTCCTCGCCTGGGCCATCGTGCGCCACGGCAGGGAGCACTGGGCAAGCCGCGACTTGAGGCTCGATCTCGATCTCAACCGGGCCACATTGCGTGTCTCCTTCCCCTTTGCGGTACAGCAATTCTTGAGCCTGGCCTTGACGCGGGCTACCGTCATTATCCTTCCGCTCTTGCTGGCCATGGAAGCCGTGGGGATCTTTGATGCGGCCGACCGCATCCGGCAGACCAGCGCCATGATCATCCCCATGATCACGATGGCCACACTGCCTACCCTGTCACGCAAGTTCCTTGTCAACAGGGAGCGTTCCGAGGCGCTGGTAGAGCGAGTCCTCAAGTTCTTGTTGATCCTCTCGCTCCCCTTCGTCATCCTCACCGCAATCACTGCCGACCAGATCATACCCTTGTTCTACGGGGCAGGCTACCAGGCATCTGTCCCCCTGTTTCGGATCGTCGTCTGGGCACAGGTCTTTTTTGTGGTCGACGAAGCCCTGAGACAGCACATGATGGCCAGCAACAACGAAGTCCCGATGGTGCGCCGGGGAGCCATCTCGCTGCTGGCCAGCATCCTCCTGACGCTGGGCTTGGCCAGCGTCTCCGGCCTCGTCGGCGCGGCTTGGGCCGTGGTATTGACGCGGGCACTGAACCTGGCGCTTGACGCACAGTTCGTGATCAAGGGTGGATTCCGCATACGCTTCATGGGCACGGTTGGCAAGCCTGCCTTGTGCGCCATCCTCAGCGGCGCAGTCGCCTTCCTGCTTCGCCATCAGGTGCTGCCCGTACCGCTGGGGTGCGGCCTCGTCACCTACGTTGGCCTGCTGCTGCTCCTGGGAACCTTCTCCCGAAGCGAGCTCCTCCTGATGCGCCAGTTGCCCGGCCGCTTCTGGAAGAGAACCGAGGGGTAGCTTGATCGGGCAGCGCATGCACCGGCTCGGCCAAACCAGCCATTTCGCCCTCTGGGTGATGGTGGGCATCGTGCTTGTCGCATTTGCCCTGCGTGCACACAGCCTGGGCACGCAGGCGAGCTTCGATGCCGACGACTGGACCATCATCACACGCAGCATGCACTCCATTCCAGAGATCCTCTGGCTCGCCAAGGGCACGCCGGTGCAGGAGATCTGGATCCACCTATGGGCACGAGTGGCCGGCCTGGGCTTCGGCGAGTATGCGGCGAGCTTCACGTCGGTCTTTACCGGGATGCTGGCTGTAGTCGCCATCTACCGGCTGGGCAGGAGGCTCTTCGATCGCCAGGTCGCCCTCCTCTGTGCCTTCCTGTTGGCCGTATCGGCCTACCACGTCTACTGGTCCCGTTCGATCCGCTACTACTCGTGGGTCGTTCTGCTGTCGTGCCTTGCCTTCCTGTTCCTCTATCGAGCGCTCACCACCAACAGCACGAAGGCATGGGCAGGCTACAGCCTCTTTCGCGCACTGAGCCTGTACGTCCATCTCTCTGTTCTCCTGATCTTGGCCGCAGAGGCCCTGCTCGTGCTGGCTGCCCTGTCCTACCCTCTTCTCCGGCGGCTCTTGAGACTTCGACGATCCAGGCAGGATGCACCCCCGAGGCTCTCTCTGGCAAGGCCAACCCAGCCGCGCGGCCGGCGCGCCTGGAGTGCGCTGACCGCATCCATGGCTTTCCGGTCCCTGGTTGCGCTGGGCCTGGTGCTGCTGCTCTTCTCACCCAGGGGAGCCATCATGGTGCAGAACATGCGCCAGGGCACATCCACGCTGGAGGTCCCGGCTCTCAGCGACGATGCGGCGGCTCCCTCCGAGCAGGCCATCAACCGGCTTCAGGTGAGCTGGCGTAGCCCCCTCATTGTCCTGCGCCTCTTTGACGGATGGGTCTCCCCGCTGCACGCTTTGATGCTCCTGGGGCTCGCAGCCGGGTTCCTCTCCTGCCTCCTGCGCCGCCAGTGGGCGCAGGCGTCTCTGGTGGCAGCAGGTATCGTCCTTCCTTTCGCAGTGGCCGCACTGATCGACTACAGAAAGCCGATCAACGGTCGCTACCTGGTCTCGCTCCTGCCCCTCTACTACCTCATGGCCGCCAGGGGAATCGTCGGACTCTCTCGCGGCGTCGCCCGGGTCGGCTGGCTGCCTGCGCGCTGCCGAGCCCCCGTGATGTGGGTGCTCTGTGCCGGCTTTCTGATTGCCTACGCCGGCCTCAGCGCGCCCCGGCTGGCCCTGACCCGCTGGAACGCGCGGTCCAACTGGCGAGGCGTGGGCCAGTTCCTGGCTGAAACGGCAAAAAACCAGGACCTGGTCCTCATCGATGGACTGCCCCAGCACGTCAGCGTGATGCAGCACTACCTGCCGGGGTTCCGGGTAGCTCTGCGCGATACCGACATACCCCTGGCGGAATACCTCGAGCAGGAGCAGGACATCTGGCTGATCTCGATCATAGAGACCAGCTATGAGCCAGACAACGATGACACCGGGGAGCTCACCTACCTCGAGCTCATCTTTGCGGATTCCTGGCACCCAGACATGGATCAGGCAACGGAGCTGCGAGCCGCCTTTAGCTGGGATCTGGACGTGGCCTACTTCAGCCGGAGCGTATCATCGGCCGAACAGCTCCTGGCGTTGTACGAATCCTGGGTCCCCAAAGCCGATGCGTATCACCTGCGCCACCACCTCACCTGGGCAAGAGCCCTCCTGCGCCTTGACCGCCCCGACCAGGCACAGGCTCACTACTCACAGGCGCTGACAGAGGGGTACGTCAACGACTTCCTGGCCTCACACATCCTCAACGCCAGGGGCATCTGCCAGCAAAAGCTCGGGCAGGCAGCTCCCGCAATCGCCGATTGGCAGCAGGCCATCGCCCGGGCGGCTTGGTACCGGGAGCCCTATGAGCAGCTCGCCCAGTCCCATCTCCGATCAAACGAGGCCCAGGCAGCGGAGGAGGTAGCCAGGGCGGCCATCGCCGCCAACCCGCGAGAGGCCTGGCCTCACCTGCTGCTGGGTGACGTCCATCGCCTCAACGGCCAGGATGGGCCGGCAGAAGTCGAATACAAACAGGCCATAGCCCTGCGGCCGAGCAATCAGGCGGCGCATTGGCACCTGGCGATGGTCTACGCTTCGCAGGAGCCCGCCCTCCTCGCGCTCTACGACGCTGCCAAGGAGAACAACCCTGACTCCGCGTGGCCCTATGTACAGCTTGGGCAGGTTTTCCAGGGACTCGGCAGGCTGCCGGAAGCAATCGCCGAGTACCAACGGGCGCTCGATCTGGAGCCACGACTCGCCACCACCGTTACCAAGTACCTCCAGGAGGCTGACTGGGATCTGGCCGCATCGGTCGGCCTGGTCCATGCCTACTCCACCCAAGGCGATCTCGTGTGGTGGCCGGGCGACGCGTGGGTCAAGCCGCGCCCCTTCGAGCAGGAGGTCCTGATTGCCCACTCCACGCTGCCCGTCGCAGGGCAGGCGCGGCCAGGACAGCTGCTCCTCCACCCATTCAGCGCGCAGGACAACACCTACGTCCTCTTTGAGCTTCAAGACATCCCCTTCACTTGCCTGCAGGTCGGATATGGACTTGCCGACGAGGTGAGCAGTCAAACAAACGGCGTCGGATACAGAATCGACGTCAAGCGGCAGGGCGACGACGACTACAGCCAGGTCTTCTTGCAGGAGGTGACCCGCAGTGAGTGGAACGTGCAGTCGATTCCCCTGACCTCCTACTGGGGCGAGGACCTCTCCTTCCGCCTCACCGTGGATGCGCTCGGAGACTTTGCCTTTGATTGGCTCCAGACCACGGTCGGCCTGACGCAGCCGTTTCCTCCAGCCTGGGACATGTCGGCCCATCTCGCCGAGGCCCGGTTCGAGCCCGGTTCCTTGTCTGTGGAATGGAGGGAAGATGGCTTCTACACCGCCGACGGGGGACGCCTGGTGGGGCCCTCACTGCTGCCTGCCAGCCAGCAGGCTGTTCCCGGTCAAGTTCATCTACATCCCTACAGCTCCGAGATCGACTCCACCATCCTGCTCTCGCTCACGGGCCAGGCCTACGGCACGCTCAAGACCTCCTTTGCGCTGGCAGACGAGGCGGCGCCCAGGTCCAATGGGGTCGACTATACTGTGAGCGTCAGCACCGACGGCGGCCAATCCTTCACCGATCTGCTAAGTGCCACAGTAAGCACCAATCTCTGGCAGGCGGATGTGGTGGACTTGCCCCCGTCTGAGGCGATGCTGCTGCGATTGCGCTCTTCGGCCCGCCAAGACGCGGCCTTCGATTGGCTTCAGGTTAACCTGATCCTGCTGCCCCCCGACCCGTGTCGGGTGGGTCCTCAGTCGGCAGCCGACACCGAGGTGACGGAGCAAGGAACCGATGGTCATTAGTGACAAGCACCGCTATGTCTTCATTGAGCTTCCGAACACCGCCACAGTGGCCATCCACAACGAGTTGTGCGAGCACTACGACGGTGTACCGATCTTGGCCCCCGGAGTCGGCAGGCACATCCACTACCATCAGTTCCTCGCCACCGCCACGCCAGAACAGAAGGGATACTTCGCTTTTTCCTGCATACGGAACCCGCTGGACGCCACGGTCACCAACTACTTCAAGCACAAGACAAACTCCGGCGGTGTCTTCACCGATCCGAGCCGGTGGAGAAGAAACGGCGGATGGGTAACCGACCGTGACCTGGAGAGGTTCCGCTTCATCAGGGACACCGGCGCCGACTTTGCCACCTACTTCAGGCGATTCTACAGGTTCCCGCCCTACGACAACTGGAGCAGCTTGGCACACAAGAAACTGGATTACGTGATCCGCTTTGAGAACCTGCAAGATGACTTCGCCCACGTGCTTGCCATGCTCGGCATCACCCCCAGGCGGCCTCTTCCCATGCACAACAAGACTGCCGAACGAGAGGAGGCCTTCTGGTCCTACTACACGCCTGGCATTCGCCGCCAGGCAGTGCGGGTATTCGGTCCCTTCATGAGAGCCTGGGGATACAGCTTCCCCCACCATTGGGACAACACCACAGTTCCCTGGTATGATGAGGTGCTGTTTCGGGCCGTCGGCCTTCTGCGCCGGCGCCTTGAGTGGGGCGCTGGCTGGGATGCCAGGCTCTTCCGAAGGGTTCTCGGGCTGTGAGAGGAACATGACACTACCCACATTTCTAGGGATCGGCGTGATGCGCGGGGGCTCGACCTGGCTGCACGAGCTGTTGGCCACCCACCCGGACATCTACGTCCCCAAGCGCCGCAAAGAGATCTACTTCTTCGACCTGTATTACGACCGTGGGCTCGAGTGGTACGAGCAGTTCTTCCCCAAAGCAGAAGAGGCCCGGCAGTACCGCGCCCTGGGGGAAATCACGCCCACCTACTTCTACCGGCCCTATGGCCCCGAGCGAATCGCCGGCGTGCCCTCGATCACTCGGCTTCTCCTGATCGTACGCAACCCCGTCGACAGGCTCTACTCGCACTACGGCCTCTTGGTAAAGAACGGGCAGTATTCTGGTTCGCTCGATAGCTTTCTGGCCGAGCGCCCCGACATGATCCAGCAGGGGTTCTACAGCCGCTATCTCAAGAACTTCCTGACCAGGTTCGGCCGGGAGCAGATCCTCGTTTTGATCTACGAAGACGCCACTGCCGACGTAGTCGGGGCCAAGGCCACCCTGGGACGCTTTCTGGATGTGTCGGCAGATCGGTTCCCGGCGGAGGCAGGGACCAAGAGCGTGAACAGGAGCTATCGCCCGAAAGCAGCACTGGGCTATGCCCTGGCAAGACGCGTGGCCTGGTACCACCTCCGCTACGGGTGGGACCTCGATTGGGTTGTCAACTGGGGAAAGCGGCTTGGGATAGAGTCCTTGTTCGGCGATGCTGGCCGGCTGCCTTCGATGAAGCCAGAGACCAAGAGCTATCTCCAGGGAGTGTACGAGCCCGAAATCAGGGAGCTCGAGGCGCTGCTGCAGACAGATCTGGCGCGCTGGAGGTAGGGGAGATCAGGCGGCGGGACCATTTCTCATGATGACGCCCAAGGTCTGCGTCATTCTGCTCAACTGGAATGGGCGAGAGGACAGCCTGGCTTGCCTGGAGAGCCTCAAGCTCACGGCCTATTCGCCCATGGAGGTCTTGGTCGTCGATCAGGGCTCCCAGGATGGCCTGAGCGAGGTCCTTCGGCTGAGCTATCCTGATGTCAAGCTCCTCACCAATGAGAGGAACTTGGGGTTTGCCCACGGCAGCAACCAGGGCATTCGATGGGGGCTCGAGAACGGAGCCGGCCTGGTCTTTCTCCTCAACAACGACACGATTGTCGATCGGCAGTGCATCGGCGAGCTTGTTCGTGCGGCGGCGGCGAACCCACGGGCGGGCGCAGTGGGCCCCAAGATACTCCGCCTTTCTGAGCCCGGCCGCATCTGGTCCGTGGGCGGGATTGTGGACTTTACCGAGAATGTCGGCAGGATGCGGGGATATGGGCAGATCGACGGCGGTCAATTCGACCGTCCGGCAGAAGTTGACTTCCTCAGCGGGTGTGCCGTCATGGTCCCAAAGGCGGTGGTTGAAACGGTCGGCCTGCTGTCTGAGGATTTCTCTCCCGCCTACTATGAGGATGCGGACTGGGGTATGCGGATCAGGGCTGCGGGCTATCTGAACTTGGTCGTGCCATCGGCCAGGGTCTGGCACAAAGAGTCCGCCTCCACCGGCGGTGAGTACAACGCCACCGCTAAATACCTCATGGGCCATCACGCAGTTCTCTTCATGAGGAAGCATGCCAAGTGGCACCAGTGGGCCAAGTGGTTCCTCTTTGCTGTGCTGAGCCTTCCTGCCCAGTACGTGGTGCGTTCCCTGCAGGGAAAGGGTGCGGCGGTTCGGGCCAAGGCCGCGGGAATCTGGGACGGCATGCTGGGCAACCGGCTGCCGTCGGATCCCTTTCTGCGCCAGTGGTAGGATAGACAGGAGGTCACAAGCGGTGGTATGGTAGAAACCGGCCGGCCGGACCAGACGGCCATCGAGTTCTCTCTGGTGGTTCCGATCTGCAACGAGGAGAACAACATCCCCGAGCTCCATCGCCGCGTGACCGCGGTGATGGAGGAGCTTGCACAACCGTACGAGCTGGACATTGTGGACGACGGCAGCAAAGATCGCTCGATCGAGCTGCTCCGGGAATTGGTCAAGCAGGACCCACGTGTTCGCGTGATCCGCCTTGCCCGCAACTTCGGGCAGCAGCAGGCCATCAGCGCCGGCCTGGACCATGCGCGCGGCCGAGCCGTCATCGTTCTGGACGGCGACCTACAGGACCCGCCTGAGGTAATCCCCCAGTTTATCAAGATGTGGCGTGAGGGATTCCAGGTCGTCTATGCGGTCCGCGAAAAGCGCAAGGAGCATGTGCTCAAGCGGTCGGCCTACCACCTCTTCTATCTCATGCTGCGCGGCCTGTCCAAGGTTGAGATCCCCCTGGAGACCGGTGACTTTTGCCTGATGGACCGTTGCGTGGTGGACGCACTCATCGCCCTTCCCGAGCGCAATCGCTTCATACGCGGCCTTCGAAGCTGGGTCGGATTCCGGCAGATCGGGTTGCCCTACGAGCGCGACGCCCGCCATGCCGGCAGACCCAAGTACACATTCAGGAAGCTGGCGAGCCTCGCCCTCGACGGCTTGGTCTCCTTTTCCTACCTCCCATTGCGCCTGGCCTCCATGCTTGGCTTTGTCGTTTCGGCCCTCAGCCTCCTGGCGGCCCTCTTCTACCTCATAAAAAGACTCACCGAAGGGCTCAACCCACCGGGATTTTCCACCTTGGTCGTGCTCCTGCTCTTCTTGAGCGGTGTCCAGCTCATCACCATCGGCGTGATCGGCGAATACATCGGGCATGTGTTGGAAGAGGTCAAGGGCCGGCCCACCTACGTGCTGCGTGAGATCATCGAAGGGGACCGGGCAAAGACAGGGCATGTACAGCAGCCTGGCGCCCCTGGCTGAGCGCACGGCCGCTGGCGCGGCGCGCTCTGCTGCCAGAGTCTGTGGAGAGAACTGCAATATGCGAATCCTGATGCTGGACAACGAGTTCCCGCCCCTGGGCGGGGGCACGGGAGTGGTCAATCTCCGCCTGCTCCAAGAGCTCGCCCAGAGGGAGGAGATAGAGGTCGACCTGGTGACCTCTTCCTGTACCAAGGATACCTACGAACAGGAGCAATTCTCGGCCGGGATTCGCATCTTCAAGGTCCCGGTCAACAACAGGTGCATTCACCACTCCTCAAATCGCGAGTTGCTGACCTATGCCGTCAGGGGATACCGGATGTGTCGACGGCTGGCGCGCGAGAAAAAGTACGACATCGCCTTTGCCTTTGCGGGCGTGCCCGCCGGTGGCGTAGCCTACTTCTTCTCCTTGACCCATCACGTCCCCTATGTGGTATCCCTGCAGGGCCCGGATGTCCCCGGCTTTGAGCAGCGATACAGCCTCGTCTACTTCTTCCTGAAGCCGGTGATCCGGCGCATCTGGAGAAGGGCGTCCGGGCTGATGGCACAGAGCGAGAAGCACCGGCAGATGGCCCTCGAGACAGATCCACACGCGGACATCGTCGTCATTGGGAACGGGGTAGATGGCAGCCTCTTCCGGCCCAGGAGCGCACGGCCGCGTGAGGCAGCCCGGCCGGTGGAAATACTCACTGTGGGACGCCTCATCGAAAGAAAGGGCCATCGCTACCTGTTGGAAGCAGGCGCTGAGCTGCGCAGGCGGGGCTACGACGCCTTCAAGTTCACCTTTACCGGCACGGGCGATTCGGAGGACGAGCTCAAGGCGCTGTCCCGCGGGCTTGGCCTCGAAAAGCATGTGCGCTTCGCAGGCTACCTGGCCCGCGAGGAGGTAATCGCCTGCTACGAAGGCGCTGATCTCTTCGCATTGCCCTCGTTCAACGAAGGGATGTCCATCGCACTGCTGGAGGCCATCGCTGCCGGCCTGCCGGTGGTCGTCACCGACACGGGCGGCACGGCCGAAGTTGTCCGCGGAAACGGCCTCGTTGTCCCTTGGGCAGACGCCGTGGCCCTGGCAGATGCGCTTGCGCGGCTGATCGACTCGCCCCGCCTCAGGGAGGAGATGGGCAGCAGGAGCGAGGAGATCGCCAAGGAATTCAGCTGGGAGGAGGTCTCGAGGCAGTACCTGGCCGTTTGCAGGCACGCGCTTGCGGGGTAGCTGGGAGGCCGCCGGCATGCTCTCCCGCTCCATGCTTCGAGAACACTGCATGGCACACACCGATCTCACGGGCAAAGAGGTCCTCGTCACCGGAGGCGCCGGCTTCATCGGTTCGCACTTGGCCGAGGAGCTGGTGAGCCGGGGGGCCTTGGTCACCGTCGTGGACAACCTTCGGACCGGACACGTGTCGAACCTCGCCAGGTGCCTGGATCGCATACGGCTTGTCACCTGCGACGTCCTGAGTGAGCCATTTGACGAGCTGCTGACCGGCCACCCCTTCGACATCGTCTATCACCTGGCAGCCAACGCCTACGTTCCACCATCGGTGGAGTGCCCTTCCTTTGACCTCGAAAACAACCTACTCACCACCTTCCGCATCCTGGAGCACATGAGGCAGGGCGCCTGCACAGGCGCCCTGATCTTCGCATCGTCCGGGGCCGTCTACGGCAACCCGGTGAGGCTCCCGATCTGCGAGACCGACAGCACGATTCCCGTCTCTCCGTATGGCGTCGGCAAGCTGGCCGCCGAGCGGTACGTCGACGTATTCTGCCGGCTCTACGGCCTGCGGGGTGCCTCCCTCCGCCTCTTCTCCGCATTCGGACCGCGACAGGCAAAGCAGATCGTGTACGACTTTCTGGTCAAGTTGGACGACGACCCCACCTCGCTCTTCATCCATGGGGACGGCTCCCAGACGCGCGACTTTAACTACGTGACCAACATCGTCGATGCCCTTCTGCTTGTCGCTGAGAGGGGAGAGCTCACAGGAGAGGTCTACAATGTCGCGTCGGGGAGGGTATGTTCGGTGCGGGAGCTTGCCGCGATCGTCTGCGCGCAGTTGGCCCTAACCCCACACCATGTCTTCAGCGGGTCGGTCCGCCCCGGCGATGCAGACAAGTGGGCGGTCAATATCGACCGGCTTCTGCGCCTGGGATACCGGCCGAATGTCTCGCTCGAGCAGGGAATCGCCCGGACGATCGAGTGGTACAAGTCAGCCCGTTCGGCCCAGGCAGATCAGCCCGTTCCCCAGGCCGGTCGGTAAGGCGAGGCAGCGATGCGGGTGACCCTGATTGATCTCTGGGGACGCGAGGGCATGCTGCACTATGTCGCCCAGTTGGGCAACCACCTCGCCCGCCTCCCAGGCATGGAAGTGACGGTTCTGCTGCCCAATGGCTCCGATGTGCGGCTTTTCGAGGCTGCGGTGAAGCTGGGCTTTGTGGACGTCGTGAAGGATGCTTCGCCGCGTGAGCTTGTGCTGGCTCCCCTGAAGCTAATGAAGCTTCCCCACTTCTTCAGGACGGTCCGTCGGACCAGGCCAGACGTCATCCACCTGAACAACTGCCATGCCTGGTACCTGTTTTCTCTTCCCTGGCTCAGGCAACGTTATCCGGTGGTTGCCACCCTCCACGACATCAGCCCGCACCCCGGCCGGGACGATACGTGGCGCAAGCGGAAAGAGATCGACCTGCTGGCCCGCCGGTCCCACCACATCTTTGTCCACGGTGAGGCGCTCAGGGCACAGCTCCTGGCCCGCTATCCCTTCCGCGCAGCAGAGGAGGTCACGGCCATCCCCCTGGGTGATCTGACACTTCTTGCCAGGTACCAGACCGAAGCACTGGAAGAGGCCCACACTGTGCTCTTCTTCGGCCGCATCCGCGCTTACAAGGGATTGGAGTACCTGATCGAGGCGGCACAGCGGGTCGTTCGGCAGATTCCGGACGCAAGGTTCGTGATAGCCGGGGCCGGGTCTCTCGCGCCCTACCGCCGGTCGCTCGCCGGGGAAACCTGCTTCGAGGTTCACAATCGCTACATCCCAGACGAAGAGGTCGGCACGCTTTTTCAGCGCGCGAGCCTGGTAGTCCTACCCTACGTCGAGGCAAGCCAGTCGGCGGTCATCCCGATTGCCTATGCCTTCGGCAAGCCGGTCGTGACCACCCGCGTTGGCTGCCTGCCAGATATCGTCGATGAGGGGCGGACCGGCCTGCTCGTCCCGCCCCGCGACGGAAACAGCCTCGCCGAAGCCCTGATCACGCTGCTCAGCGACGCCGGCCTGCGCAGGGCCATGGGCAGGAGCGCCCACCAGAAGCTGGAAGCCGAGCTTGGGTGGGAAGGCATTGTCTCCACCACCCTGCAGGTCTACAGGGCCGCGATGCAGGAACGGGAAGCCTCAGCGGCCTCGCCATGCCCAGGAAAGGACGGCCCATGATACCCTGGCTGAAGGCCCGCCTTCCGCTCGAGCGAGCCGATCTGCAAATCCTCCTGGCCGGCTTGCTCGTCCGCCTGCTGTTGATGCCCTTCGCCGCCAACAGCGACCTGATGCACACCTACTGGGGCGCGCACCTCCTCGTCTATCGCGGGCATCTTGCCCTTGGATTCCAGGCACTTCTGCGGCTGGTGCACGCGGCATGGCTTTGGGCCATCTCGTTCCTCTTGCCACCCGCCGACTCGCTTTGGATTCGCCAGGCGGATGCCCCCTTTCTGAACCCCTTCGTCTCGCCGCAGGTTGCCTCCACACAGGGATGGTTCGACTTTATCAGCCAACCCCAGGTGTTTCGCACCTTGTTCCTGCTCAAGCTCCCCTATCTGCTCTTTGACCTGGCCTGCCTCTTCCTGATCTACAGGCTCGGTTCGCACCGTGCCGAATCCAGGCGGATGGCTGCCTTCTGGTGGCTCAACCCGATTCTGATCTTCGCCGTCTACATCTTCGGCCGCCACGAAGCAATTGCCCTGCTCTTCGTCATCCTCAGCCTCACCGCGGTCCGGCGGGGAAAGCTGGAGGGTGGAATGCTGGCCCTCGGCGTCGCAATTGCCGTGCGCTACTACGCGGTGCTCCTGCTGCCATTCTACCTCTTCTCGTTTCGGCTCAGCTGGAAGCAGCGGGTGCGCGCCCTCGCAATCGGCCTTGCCCCCTGGCTGGTGATCAACCTTGTTAGTTGGAGCCTGTCCGGCTCGCCGGAAGCCAAGGGCCTGGTCAACCTGCCGCACGACAACTACCTGCTTTCCATGAGGTTCCCGATCGCTGCCTGGGACAATCTATACATCTTCCCGCTTGCCTACGCCTTGCTGCTCCTGCACAGGCTCTACAACCGGGAGGCAGGCTTCGAATCCCTGGTGCGCTACGGCTTGGTCTCCTTTCTGCTGCTGTACGCCACGGCCTACACCGGGCAGTCGCCGCACTATTGGACCTGGTGTCTGCCTTTTCTGGCCATTGCCCTCGCCAAAGACGGCACCCTGCTGTGGCTGCACCTGGCTCAGATACTCTGTCTAGTCGTGTACAGCTTCATCGGCAGCCGCTCCACAGCCGGATACCTCTTCGCCCCGATCTCGCCCGACTTCTTCTGGAGCCTGCCGAGTCCCGCGGAGACAATCGGCCGTTTTGCCTCTGTAGAGATCGTCATCAGCCTGGCGCGCACCTTGCTTTCCGCCATCACGCTCTGGATGGCCTTCTGGGTCTTTCGGCGGGCGAGGGTCACACTTCTCCCAGACAATGGGCAAGCCGAGGCGAAATGAAAGCACACCCGATTGCGCTCATCCTGGTCGCCCTCTTTGCCCTCGCCAGCCTGTCCGGCTGCGCGCTGGACAGCATCGCCGCTCGGCAGGACGGCATGACCGGCCTCTGGGAGGAGCTGGCGGGCCCCCTGACCTTTGGCCAGTCCTTTGTCAGCGCATCCGACAACCTCTACCGCATCGATCTGAGCACGGCCACCTATGCCCGCACCAACTCCGCCCCGGTCATCTTTCACCTCAGAAGCAGCCCCACCGCCGGCTCGGATATCTATTCCGCTTCTGTGCCGGGGCCGGAAATCCAAAACGACCGTCCCACCTCGTTCCTCTTCCCGCCGCTGCCTGACTCAAGGGGCCGTTCCTACTACTTCTTCATCGAATCGCCAGGCTCACAAGCCGGCAACGCGATCACGGTGTATGCCAACGAGAACGACCAGTATCCCGGCGGCACGGCGTATCGAGATGGTAAGGCGGTACCGGGCGACCTGGCGTTCAAGGCCTACAGCCGGGAGGTCTTTACCTTCGCCCGGGTTTGGGGGGATTTCCTCGCGCGGGCAGGCGGCGACTTGCCCTTCTGCCTCTGTTACGGGGGGTTGATTCTGGGCGCCTGCGCCGGCCTCGCCTGGGCCCTCCGCCGAAGAGATCGACTCCCAGGCCCAAGGGGCTAGGCCGGTGTGGCTGCGCCCCTCACCGGCGACACCGCCCGCAGGCAGCGCCCGAGTGTCGGGCGGATGCGAGGCTCCTCCCGCTCGCTTCGGGCGCTGCCGCGTCGACGCTAGTTCCGGATGTCGAAACTGTCCAGCATCAGCTTGCCGGTCGGCCCCACCGGCGTGAGCTGGAACACCACGCCTTCACCGGCCACGTAGACAACCCATCCGGTCGACACGTACCGCTTCGAAAGGACACTCACCCCAGATTCATGGCTTCCCTGGTAGGGCTCCGTGTACTGCCCGGCCTTCACCAATCCTGCCGAGGCCAGCCAGGTCTCCAGTGGCTGCTGCACCTTGTTCTCGAACACGCGGATCGAGAAGGCAGGCTGGGCCAGGGCAGCCGTGTCGCTCTTTGCCACGTCCTCATCCTGGAAGTCGACCCCAGCCAGGGCTACCGGCGCGAAACCCGCATACAGGCTGGGATCCAGCGTCTCGACGAGGTAGTAGGGAGGATACGAGATACGGAAGCCATACGTCTGGTCGGTGTACACCGGCCACGTCGCGACATCAGCGGCCTGTGGCTCCTCCCGCTCGTTCTCCCCGACGCCGTTTGATCCGCCTGTGATGGAGGGGCCACTTCCCTCTACCAGCCCGGGCTCAGACCCTGGCGAAGTAGCGCCGCCAACCCCTTCCTTCACCACCGCGCCGGCGACCGGATCGTCCACAATCAGCACCGCACCCGGCGTGGCATTCGTCTTGTCGCCGGCATCCTCGTCCGGCGATTGCGCCTGCGAGGAATAGGCGCTGGACGAGTCCGCGCCCTCCGCCTGAGGGGTCTCATCCCCCGCGGCGGCGCTGGCGTCAAGCCCTCCTGAGCCGTCCGCCAAGCCGCTCAGGTCCGAAGCAGCGCAGCCGGCGCTCAGCACAACCAGGGCCACCAAAAGCAAGGCCAAACCAGATTTTCTCCACATCATCCACCTCCATCTCATCCGACCCTTACACTCGGGTCTTCTAACCTATAGACGGAACAGGAGGCCGATTGGTTCCAGCAAAGAAACGACCGGGACGCAATGCGCCTTGCGCCCCGGTCTCCCCTAGATGCGTGCGGCTACCAGCAGCCGCCGATGATGTTGCACGCTTCAATCAGGTTGTCATTTGAGAAGCGTGCTCCGTAGAAGGTCTCTGTGCCCGGTGTCCCTCCACTGACGACGGACATGACGTAGTTGTAGCCCTGTATGCGGTACTCGTACCGGAAGATCCACGGGCCGCCGCTGCTGCCAAAGGTCATGTCGCAGCCCATGCCCAGGACGTCGGTGCCGCCGTTAAAGCTCTCGGCCGCGCAGATGTGGGTCCACAGGCCTCCGCCCGACAGGTTGCTGGGGTAGCCGGTGGCCAACAGATGCTGCGTATAGTCCCAGTTCCAGGCCGCTCCCAGCAAGCCGGTGTAGTAGGTCACCTCCTGGTTCGAGGAGTTCTTGTCCAGGCCGATGATCGCCACGTCGTATCGGGTGCTTCCGGTGCCCTGCCAGTTTGGCACGACGGTTGCCCACGCCCAGTCGAAGAGCCCAAAGGGTGCCACGCCCTTCCGATCGGCGGGGTTGAACACCCAGCCGGAGTACCATCCGCCGTCCCACACGCAGTGCGCCGCGGTCACGACGATATCGTAGCCAGGGCTGTAGTCCTTGTCACTGAAAACCGATGCGGAGCAGTAGCCACCGTCGTCGATGTACAGCTTGCCGACGGCCACGTGCGGGTACTTGAACCAAAAGTCCCCCCACTTGTTGCCCATCCACGTGTCATAGATCGCGGCGGTGCCCTCGGGCGCGGCGGCGCCGCCCTCGATGAACACCGACGCCTGGTCCTCAGCCAGGAACTTGTCGATCTCCTTCCACAGCGCCGGGTTGGCCTTGCGCGCTTCCCTCAGGACATTGGGATCCGGCGCAGCGCCCGGCTGGAAGCCCGGGACCCCCGCAGGGGCTGCATCAGCAGCCTCGTCGACCGTCAGAGGGTGCCAGGCCAGCGGCTCGGCCGCAGCGCGGCGCTCCAGAGGCCAGATCTTCTCCGGGTCCCGGTTCTTATCCGTGTCCACCTTGAACAGAACGCCGTCCGGCTGGGCGTCACTCACGCCCGCCGCAGGCTGCCTCGCCCACACACCCATTCCCGGCACGACCAGGACGGCGAGAACCAGCACGATTGCCAGGGTACGGATCAACTTTCCTCTTTTCCCGTTCATTTCCTTCCCCTTCACTTGGATGCAGTATGGACAGGTTCGTGTGTCGTCGCACTCAATAGAGAATCGGGCAGGCGGGCTACCCCCGCCCACGGCCATGGCGCATAGGCATACCTCCCTCTGTCATCCTCAATCGGTGCTCTTTGCCCAACGGCACTGCCAAGCCATTGCCGAGACTTCACGTGAGTCCAGGCTCATCCTGGCGTTCGAGGGGCGACCACACAACGGGGCCGTGCGGTGCGAGGCTGCTCTTCCTTGAGGTCGTGCGGGCGTCCTAGGGACACTATACCACAGCTTGGCTGGCGTGTCAAGCAGCNNGCAGCGGCAGCCAGCCTATCTGGGCCGTTGCATTCTCCCTGAACTGTCATCCTGAGGGAGCGCAGCGACCGAAGGATCTCGCCTGTGGCCGAGGGGAGATGCTTCGCCTGCGGCGCAGCCTCTCTCGCCCCTGGACATCGTGCCCATCGTCCACCGTCCATCGTCCATCGTCCACCGCCCACCGCCCACCGTCCATCGTCCACCGTCCATCGCCCATCGTCCATCCTCCGCGGTCCGTCCTCCGCGGTCCATCCTCCTTCACCGGAGCCCCGTGCCCGTAACCTCGCGCGCCCACATTGACGATGCCGGTCACTTCGGCTATACTGGTAGGCCGAAAGGAACCTATGCAGCCTGCGGCGGGAGTCGAAGGAACACGTCAGGCCCCCAAGATCGTCGCCATTGGCGGGGGTACGGGACTATCGACGCTTCTGCGGGGCCTCAAAGCCCACACGCCGTACATTACCGCGATCGTCACCGTCGCCGATGACGGTGGCTCTTCCGGCCGCCTGCGCCGTGAGCTGGGGGTGCTGCCACCCGGTGACTTCCGCAGCTGCATCGCCGCCCTGGCCGACGACGAAGCACTCATCACCCAGCTCTTCCAGTATCGCTTCGGTCAGGGCATGGGGCTCAACGGCCACTCCTTTGGCAACCTCTTCATCACGGCCCTCGCCGAGGTGACCGGCAGCTTCGAGCGGGCGATCCTGGAGGCCGGGCGGGTCCTCTCCGTGCGGGGACGCATCCTGCCTTCCACCCTGGAAGACGTCACTCTGGTGGCCGACCTGCGCGAGGCACCCGTGCCGGGCGCCGCGCCTCGTCGGCTCACTCGAGTGGATGGCGAATCCGAGATACCAAAGGCCGGCTGTCCCATTGAGCGCGTCTTCCTGCGGCCCGACCGCGTCCGAGCCTTTCCGGAGGCGGTGCACGCTCTTCTGGAGGCCGATCTCATCGTGGCCGGCCCCGGCAGCCTCTTCACCAGCATCCTGCCCAACCTGCTGGTCAGGGACATCCGGCGGGCAGTCGAGGCATCGCCGGCGCGCAAGCTGTATGTCTGCAACGTGGCCACGCAGGCCGGTGAGACGGATGGGTTTGATGTGGGTCGGCACGTGGAAGGCCTGGAGCGCCACGTAGGGAAGGGCCTCTTCCCCTACGTCCTGGCTAACAGCGCTGTGGACCGCAGCGCCGAGTACCCAACGGTGGAGATGGTAAAGACGAGCGTCCCCGCCGGTGCAGGGTACCAGGTGATTTCGGCCCCGCTGGTCGACCCGGAGGTGCCCTGGCGCCACAGCCACACGCTGCTGGCACAGCAGGTCATCGACTTTTGCCGTCGTTGCCCGCGCAACGAGTAAGGAGACGAAGAGAATGAAAACCGCTGCCGATGTCATGAAGCAGCCCGTCGTGGACATCTATCCAGACGCGACGGTCGCAGACGCCGTCCAGAAGATGAAGCAATCGAATGTCACCAGCCTGTTGGTCCAGCGCAAGAGCCCCGGCGACACTTGGGGGTTCATCAGCCAGACCGACATCGTCGAAAAGGTAGTCGCAGAAGGGCTCGAGCCTGCAGACACCCTGGTCCGGGACATCATGACCAAGCGGGTCATCACCGTGTCGCCCAACTTTTCCCTGATGGACTGCGCGGCCCTTATGGCGCGTGCCGACATACACCGTGTGCTGGTGTTCGACGGCCAGGACATCGTGGGCATAGTCTCAGGCTCGGACATCTTCAGTGCACTCTAGAGTCAGCTGCAAGAATGCACATCCGGTCAAACTTAGTCGGATCTAGCAGAGGCATCGCATTATGAAAATCCAGTTCCTGGGGGCCGTGCGCACCGTCACCGGCTCAATGTACCTGCTCACCGTCAACGGCTCCAAAATCCTCCTCGAGTGCGGGCTCTTTCAGGGCAAGCGCCAGGAGAGCTTTGAGCGCAACAGCCAGCTGCCCTTCGATCCGCAGTCGATCGACGCGATGGTCCTATCGCACGCGCACATCGACCACGCCGGCAACATCCCCTCCTTGGTCAAGAACGGCTTCGCCGGGCCCATCTACGCCACGCCGGCCACACGCGACCTGTGCGTAGCCCTGCTTCGTGACTCGGGTCACATCCAGGAAGAGGATGCCCAGTTCGTCAACAAGAAGCGCGCCAAGAAGGGCGAGCCTCCGGTCGCACCGCTCTACACCATAGAAGATGCCGAAGTCGCCATCAACAGCTTCTCCAGCAACGGCTACGACCGGCCGTTCCAGGCCGCGCCGGGCGTGACGGTGACCTTCCGCGACGCCGGGCACATCCTTGGCTCGGCCATCGTCGTCCTGGACATCGAGGAGAACGGAACCCGGTCGCGGCTGGTCTTTAGCGGGGACCTGGGGCGCAAAGGGATGGCTATCCTGAGGGATCCGGTCGTCGTGCAGGACATCGACTACTTGCTCATCGAGTCCACCTACGGCGACCGCCACCACGCCCCTGTCGAGGACACCGAGAAAGCGCTGCGCGACGTCGTCGTGGACACCTATCACAGGGGCGGCAAGCTCATCGTCCCTGCCTTTGCCGTGGGCCGCACCCAAGAGCTGATCTACGCGCTCCACAGGCTGACCGAGCAGCGCGACATCCCCACGCTGCCCATCTACGTCGATAGCCCTCTGGCAATCAACGTCACCGAGGTCTTTCGCCTTCATCCCGAGTGCTTCGACCGCGAGCTGAACGAGTTCCTGGCCGGCCGGAAGGGACACGACCCCTTCGGCTTTGACGGCCTGTCCTACACCCGGACCACCGCCGAGTCAAAGGAGCTGAACTTTTTGCGGCACCCTGCCATCATCATCAGCGCCTCGGGGATGTGCGAGGCGGGGCGCGTCCTGCACCATCTCAAGAACAACATCGAGGACACGCGCAATACCATCCTGATCGTGGGCTGGCAGGCTCCAGACACGCTCGGACGCCGGCTCGTCGAGCATGCGCCGGTCGTCAAGATCTTTGGCGAGGAGTACACCGTCCGCGCCCGCGTAGAGACCATCAACGGCTTCAGCGCACACGCCGACCGGGCCGAGCTCCTAGACTATGTCAAGCAAGCCGGGGCCGGCCGGTTGAAAGCCGCCTACGTCGTGCATGGCGACGAGGCATCGAGCCTCGCACTGGCGGAAGGGCTCCGAGACCTGAGCGTGGCCAAGGTCACCGTCCCCAGGCTCGGCGAGACCCTTGAGCTCTAGCTCGCGGGACCGGCCCTGCTCAGAGAGCAACTTGTCTGATTGGTTCCCGTATAGCGGATGGACGTTCTCAATTCTATCAAAGAAAGGCGGACAAATCCCATGGCAAGCCTGATGAAAAAGATCAAGACCCTCATCTCGGCCAACCTCCATTCGATGGTCGACTCAGCACTCAAGGCGAACTCGCTGGCTGTCTTCGACGAGTACGTCCGCGAGGTCGAGAACAACCTGGCCAAGCTCGAAGACGCCGTGGTCACCGTCGGCGGCGAGCTCAAGACGATGCAGCGCAAAAAGGCCGACCTCGATCGCCAAGCCGCCGAGCTTGACCGCAACATCGACATCTTCCTGCGTGAGGGCAAGGAGAACCTGGCCCTGGCTGCCCAGAGCAAGCTGAACGGAATCCTGCGCCTTCAGCAGAACTATGACGAGATGCTGACCCGCCAGCAGTCCGAGTTCAAGGCCCTCCAGGACGCCCGCACCAAGCTGGAGGCCAAGCTGACGACGACCAAGCAGGAGCGCGACGAGCTGCAGGCCCTCCTCGACTTGGCCCGCTCCAAGGAAATCACCGTCAAGGCAATAAAGTCGCTCGACGACCTGGTGGGCACCGGCGACGCCGACATCGCGCGCGTGGCCGAAGGGATCCGGGAGCGGTTGGACCGCGCCTCTGCCCAGAGCGAGATGATGGCTTCCAGCCTGGATACCCAGATGGACCAGGTGCTGGAGCGCAGCTCGCTCGAAGCCCAGCTGGCCGAGCGCAAGGCCCGCCTCGGGCTCCAATAGCAGGCAACAAGTCACAATGCACAAGGCTCGATGCGCACCCGCGCATTGAGCCTTGAGAATTGAGAATTGCGATGAATCGAACGCGGATTATCTTTTTCGTCATCCTCGCACTGGCCGTGATCGCCGTCATACTCGGCCTCTGGAGGCCCTGGGAAAACCGCCAGCCTGCGGGCACGCCCGAGCCGGGCACAGACGCCGGCTCGCTGGAGGTGACGGTCGTTACGGCCCTCCCCGTCTCCGATTGGGTCCAGGCGGCGGCCTCCCAGTACAACACGGAAAAGCACACGCTGGAGGGCCGCACGATCCACGTCACCATCACGCCGATGGACGGCCTCACGGCGAAGGGGCGCTACGACCGGGACGAGTTCACCCCCGTGCCCACCGCCTGGATCCCCGACAGCCGCTACCTGGTAGAGTTGGTGAACGCCGCCTACGCCGAGCGGCTTGGCCGCGATGTCTTCCTGACCGACGGCGAGTACCGCGCGCGCCCGCTCGTAACCTCGCTCCTTGCCTGGGGCATCTTCGACAGCCGCGCCAGGGCGCTCGAGACCCAGTACGGCACCATCACCTGGCAGGCCATTCACGACGCCGCCCTCGCCCCCAGTGGCTGGGCCGCCCTGGGAGGGCAGAGCGATTGGGGCTTCTTCAAGCTCGCCATTTCCAACCCGCGCAAGAACGTGAGCGGCTTGGCTGCCATGGTCGCCGCCGCCGGCGAGTATTACGGCAAGACCAACATCGGCGTCGAGGACGTCACCAACCCTGACTTTCAGAAGTGGCTGGGCGAGATCCTCAGCTCCATGAGCGACTTGTCAGGCGGGACCTACACGGTGGCCGACTTGGGCCTCTTCGGCTATACCACCGGCGATGCCGGCCAGCTGCTCGAGTCCGACCTGCTGGTCAACATGCAGGGCATCCAGACGCGCTGGGCCGACCCTCTGCGCATCGTCTACCCCGAATACGTCTCCTGGTTCGACTTTCCCTTCACCGTCTGGATAGGTCCCGAGACAACCGCCCAGGAAAAGAACGCGGCACTCGAGTTCCAAAAGTACCTCCTGACGGAAGAGATCCAAAAGCAAGCCCTCGCCTACGGCCTGCGGCCGGCCAATTCGGCCGTGCCCGTGAGTGGCGAAGGGAGCCTCTTTGACCAGTGGGCCTCTCAGGGAGTCATGGGCATCGTGCCCCGCACGACTGCCATGCGCTCGCCCGACCGCGATGTGCTCCAGGCCCTGCTCCGCTGGTTCGACCTGAACGTGGCGGGGCGCTAGGAGCGGGGTCTACCCGCTCGGGGCAGGCGAGGGAAAAATGAGCACAAAACGTTCCCCATCCATAGACCGGCGCTGGGTCCTGGCCTTTCTCGTCGCCGCACTGATCCTCGTGCTGGCCTGCTGCTGGCTGGCCAGTGCTGCGATAGACTGGCTCCAGAAGCCGGGCGAGACACCGACACCCACCGCCGCCGGCGGCACGGGCTTTACCGTCGCCTACTCGCCGGAAAAGCAGGCCCTCTTCACCCAGCTCGCGGCCGAGTTCAACCAACAGGGCGCGACAACCCCCGAGGGCCAGCCGATCCAGGTCGAAATCGTGCCCCTGGCGCCCGACGCGATGCTCGATGCACTGACGGGCGGCAGCGCGACCTTCCAGGCCATCACGCCCGACTCGTCCATCTGGCTCGAGCAGCTCGATACCGAGTGGGGAGCCGCGCACCCCGGCGCACAGGCGGTCGGAGAGACCGTGCGCTATGCGGTCAGCCCGGTCGTCATCGCCATGTGGGAGTCCAAAGCGCGCGAGATGGGCTGGCCACAGAACCCGGTGAGCTGGCAGGACCTCCTGACGCGGGCCCAGGCCGACCCCAGCTTCCGCTGGAGCCACCCCTCCACCAGCGCCGCTAGCGGCGTGCTCGCCGTCTTGGCCGAGTTCTACGCAGCCGCCGGCAAGACGCGCGGCCTGACCATCGAAGATGTCAAGCTCCAGGCAAACCTGGACTATGTGGCAGCCCTGGAAAAAACGGTCCGCTACTATGGCGAGGGGGACGAGGCCGCCCTCATCGAGCGCGCGCTGAGCGAAGGAGCAAGCTTCCTGGACGCCTTCATCGTCCAGGAGCAGATGGTCGTCCATTTCAACCGGCAGAGGCAGGGGCAGGAACGCCTGGTCGCCCTCTACCCGGCAGAGGGCACCCTCTGGCAGGATCATCCATTGGCTCTCCTCGAGACGGTCGCCCTGACAACGTACCAGCGCCAGGCCTTCGCCCGCTTCCAGGACTATCTCCTCTCGGCCGAGGCGCAAAAGCTCATTCTCGACCAGGGCTACCGGCCGGCCGACTACACCATCCCCCACGATGGTCCGGAGTCGCCCATCACGGCCGAGAATGGGGCGAACCCGTCAGAGCCCAAGACGACCCTTCAGGTGCCCGGCGCGAGCGTCATCTCGGTCGTTCGCGACGTCTGGTGGTACACCAAGCGCCACGCGAACGTCTACCTCGTGGCCGATCGCTCCGGCAGCATGTCGTCGCAGGACAAGCTGCCCCAGGCCAAGCTCGCCTTTGCCACCTTCCTGGACCAGATCCAGGGCGACAGCGAGCGCGTGGGCCTCATCTCCTTCTCCTCCTTCGTCGAGACGACCGTGCCCATCGCCGAGCTGGGGAGCAGCCGCACTGCGCTCCAGTTGGCCATCGGCCAGTTGGAAGCCGGCGGTGATACCGCCCTGCTCGACGCCGTGGACGAGGCCTATCGCCAGCTCCAGGCCTACGGCGATACCGAGCGCATCAATGCCATCGTCGTGATGACCGACGGCAAGGAGAACGCCTCCTACACCAGCCTCCGCGACCTGGTGAGCGAGCTCAGCAAGTCTTCCAGCATCCAGGTCCTGGTCTTTTGCGTCGCGTACGGAGACGACGCAGACATGGAGATGCTCCAGGCGATTGCCGAGCCCTCCGGCGGCCGGGCTCTCCGTGGCGACCCCGAGACAATCCAGGGCCTGTACAAAATCCTGTCGCAGTACTTCTAAAATGCACAACCCACACCGCTCACGTCGCAGGTCTAACCCGTGCCTTGTGCACTCTGCCTTGGGCATTGCGTAAAATGGCAAAAGGAACCTTGCAGGACGAGCTGGAGAAGCGTGCGGCGCGGGCGATCGTGACCCGCTCCATCTACCGCTGGGAGAGCGCCACCATCCTGGGGCTGACGCTGATCTTGGCCGCCTTCAGCAGCCGCCTCGGCATCCCCGGCTGGCACTGGTGGTACTGGCTGATCTTTGGCCTGATCGGCGAGATTGCGTTGGTCTGGAGCAGCGTCAAGGAGCCCGAGTTCCGTGCCCGGGCCGTGGCCGACATGTTCCGGGAAAAGTTCAAGCCCGCCGCCATCAAGAACGACGCGCTCCGCGGGCGCGTCGCGCGGGCCTTGGAGTACCAGGAGCGGATCCATGCCTCCATCGCCAAAAGCCACGACTCGGTTCTGCGCGATCACCTGACCGATGTCAGCCGTGGAGTCAACGACTGGATGCAGAACGTCTTCCGCCTTGCCCAGAGGCTCGATGCCTACCTGGCGGACGACACCATCCGGCAGGACCTCCAGTCCGTCGACCCTGAGATCGACCGCCTGAAAAAGCGCCTCGCGCTCGAGGACGACGACCCAGTGAAACGCCAGATCAGCCAGGCCATCGCCCAGAAAAAGATCCAGGGAGACAACCTGCGCAAGCTCCAAAACGTGATGGAGCAGGCCCAGTTCCAGCTCGAGTCTGCCATCACCGCCATGGGCACCGTCTACTCCCAGGTGATGATCCTGGGCGCGCGCGATGTGGCCTCCGGCCGGGCGCAGCGGCTCCAACAAGACGTTCACGACCAAGTCCAGGCACTGCAGGACGTCGTGCGCAGCATGGACGAAGTCTACCACACCGGGGCGGATGCCCTCGGGACCGGCCTAAGCGCAGCAGATCTGGCCGCGCTGGACGCCCAAACACAGGCTGCCCGCAAGGGCAAGCCGTAAACGTGCCGGTGCGGTGCACCTCCAGGGTGCGCTGCACCTGGAGACGAATGACGAGGTCAATATCATGAGCCGAACAAAAACAACCGTCACTCTACTTCTCGCCTTCAGCTTCCTGCTTGCCGCCTGCGGCGGCACCAACGGGAGTACCGCATGCAAGGAGCCGGCCAAGGGCGAGGCCCTCGTCTACGTCGCCGGCCCTCTGTCGGGCTTCCAGGCCAATGCCGGGCAGACGGTGCTGGGCGGGGCGCGCCTGGCAGCCGAGCAGGTCAACTGCGCTGGCGGGCTGCTGGGCTACAAGGTCACCATCGTCGGAGTGGACGACCAGTCCGATTCAGACGTGGCTGCCGGCATCGCCGAGCAGGTCGCGGCAGCCGTCGGCGAGGGCAAAAACGTAGTAGGCGTCATCGGCCACCTCAACAGCGGCCAAACGCTGGCGGCGATGGAGATCTACAAAGACCTGCCGCTCGTCGTCATCACGCCTACCTCCAGCGAGATGAGCCTGACGCAGCAGGGCTACACCAACTTCTTCCGGGCCAACGCCAACGACACGACCCAGGCGCGCGTGGATGCCGGCTTCCTGGTGAATACCCTCGGCGCCAAGCGCATCGCGGTGGTGCACAACGACGACCCCTACGGCATCGGGCTTGCCCAGCGGATTACCTCGGAGCTCAAGTCCCTGGCAGCCGAGGTGGTGCTCACCCTGCAGGTGGCGGTCGAGCAGTCGACCTACGAGAAAGAAGTGCCGCAGATCGCCGCTGCACAGCCCGACGCGATCTTTTACGCCGGCTACGAGGTAGAGACCCCCTACCTGCGCGTGGCGCTTGTCGAGGCGGGCGTCACCAAGCCCTTCCTCGCCAGCGACGGTGCCTTCCTGGCAGCTACGATCGACGAGGCGGGCGCCGCCGCCGAGGGGATCTACGTCTCGGCCTTTGGCCCCAGCCCCAAAGCCGTCAGCGACCCCACCTGGTACAAAGAGTACCAGGCAGTCGAGTACCGCAACCCCGACACCTACAGCATCAACGGCTACAGCGCACTCGAGGTGCTCTCCGAGGGCATCAAGAAGGCGGGCAGCTTCGACTCAACCAAGGTAGAGGCCGCCATCCGCAGCCTCGCCGGTGTCGAGACCCCGATGGGCGACCTAAGCTACGACGCCGCCGGCGACCTCAAAGACCAAAAGATCTACATCTACCAGGTCCAGGCGGGCGACTGGGTGCAGGTCTATCCATAGCGGGTGGACAACGACGTAGGGTGGCTGGTTCATCATGGTCGTCTGTCATTCAGGATGTGCTAACGAGGGTGGAAAATGGATGAGCGGGTAATCCTGAGCGAAGCGGAGGAAAGGTTGCGGAGCCTCACTCCTGAGCGCTTGCGCGCAGCCAACGATTTTCTCGCCTATCTTCAAGAGCGAGAGGAGAACGAGGCCACTGCTGAGTTGCTGGGCATCGCAGGGTTCGAGGAGGCACTCCGGCGCGCCGTATCCCAGGCTCAAGAGGGCCAAGTCGTGCGTCTCGAGGACATCCGTCGCGATGTATGAGGTCCTGCTGACCAAGGAAGCACAAGCCTTCTACGAGAAGGCCGAGGCTCCGTTGGCAAAGCGGCTGAACCGCTGCTTTGACCAGCTTCGCCGTGAGCCGCACCAGCACCCCAACATCAAGCGTCTGCGCGGCCCGCTGGCAGGTTACTACCGCTATCGGGTCGGCGACTGGCGCGTGGTCTACCGGGTAGACGAAGATGGCAGCCTGGTCATCATCCTGATCATCGCCCATCGCAGCAGGGCCTACGAGTAGCCAGATTCCTGGGGGTGCGGCGAGCGAGGCTATCCGACGCCAAGACCTGACAGGTCTGAGAGACCTGTCAGGTCTTTTTATCGAGGCTGAGGCTCGGCAAAGGCCGCTCAGGACGCCGGCGAGTCGCCCGCGACGGTTCTGGCCTCCCCCCTCGTCACGAACCACATGCAGCCGATCGCCAGCAGCAGGAACGCCGGCGCCACGACAAAGATCATATTATAGTTCTTGCCGGTGGCATCAATGATCGCGCCATTCAGGATCGGCCCCACGATCGCCGCCAGCGTGCCCGAGATATAGTACAGCCCCGTGTAGGTGCCGCACAGCCGGTCGCTCGGCGCCAGGTCCACGATCATCGGCAGCGAGTTGATGTTCACCAGCGCCCACGACATGCCCCCCAGGAAGAGGATGGCGGCAATCGCGTACAGGTTGGGCAGGAACGAAGCCGCTATCAGCAGCACCGTAAAGACCGACAGCCCGGTGATGATCGTGCGCCGCCGCCCCCAACGATCCGCCAGCATCCCGCCCGGGATGGAGAAGGCGAGGAAGGTCACCGAGAAGAAACCCAACAGCAGCGAGGCCGTGGACTCGGAGACGCCCAGCTTGAAGGTGCCGTACGACGTGAAAAAAGTCTCGAGCGAGTTATAACCCACGAACCAGGAAAAGATCGCCGCCAGGATCAGGATCAGGCTCTTGCGATCCTCACGCGGGATGGCTCCGATCCCCTTGAGGGTATCCCACCACCTCTCCGTCGTCCCGGACGTCTCCGTGTACTCCTTCGACTCCTTGATCTTCCACACCACGATCAGCGCCGTCAGCACCAGGATGACGGCACCGACCACAAAGGGCACCACCTTGTTGATCCTGTAGAGCATCGAGCCGCCAAAGGTAGCCAGGATCGCCCCCACTCCGCCCATCATGTTGATCACGCCGTTCGCCTTGGAGCGCAGGGGAGAAGGGGTGATGTCCGGCATGAGGGCAATCAGCGGTGTCCTGAAGGCGGCCATCGCCAGCAGCATGAGGCCGACCACGATCATGAAGAAGGCGAGCTGCCCACCAAGCTGCCCCGTCTGGCCCGAGAGGGCAGCCGGGATGCGGTTCACGGCGATCGGGATCAGGATAAAGGCAACCGCCGCGATAGGCGCCCCGAGCAGGATGTAGGGCATGCGCCGGCCGAGGCGCGTCCGAGTCCGATCGCTGATCACGCCCATGATCGGCTGGATGAAAAGCGCTGCGATGTTGTCCAGCGTCATGATAAAGCCGGCCAACCCGGCGCTCAGACCAAAGCCCACGGTCGTAGTCGCCGCTTTGGAAAAAGCCGGGTTGCCGGCCTGCAGAAAGATGGGCACGTACGAGTTGTACAACAGCCACAGCACGCTGACACCCAAGAACCCAAACCCCAGAAGAAACGTCTTGCCATAATTGAGCTTCATCGATCTCTCCCTTCCATGAATGAGGGGCAGGGTATCCCCGCCCTCCCCTAATACGCCCAGATGAGCGCCATCACCGCGCAGACCGCGGTGATGGCCAGGCAGACGACAAACGTAGTCCGGATCACCCGCGACTCCTCTCCGATGCGGTCAATGCTGGCCGCGGCGTTCTGCAGCTTGGCCGGCGAGATGGCGCTCGCCAGGCCGCCCCCGATGCCGCTGGCGGCGGCGATCAGCAGCCCATTGGCTCCGATCTTCTCCGCCGTCTGCAGGTGCAGCGCCGTGAGCATGGCAATCGCCGACGTCTCGGAGCCGCTGATAAAGCCCCCAAGCAGCCCCAGGAAAGGCGTTGCGGCCGGATACAGGTGGCCCATCGCCGCTGCACTGGCCGCGGCCAGCACGGTAATCATATTGCGCGACGGATCGGCCAGGACCCAGTCGATCCCCTTGCCCGAGTGGTTGAGCACATAGGCGATCGCAAAAAAGATGGCGGCCGCAAACACCGGCCGCGGCGCCCGCCGGAGCCACTTGCGCCCCGACACCTGGAGCTGGGCGCGCGTCGGCCGCAGGAAGGGCAGCGCCAGCAGCGTGCTCACCATGATCCAGAAGTAGGCCTGCCAGAAGAGCCGCACCTTCTCCGGCGCGCCGGGGATGATGCTCACCGGCATCGCCCACCGGACAAAGGTCAGGTCGAAGAAAGGGAGGAAGGGCGCGTTGACCAGGAGCGCAAAGAACGTCAGCAGGATCCAGGGCGAAAGGGCCGCCCTCAGCGAAATCCGCTTCTCCGCCGCGACGTCGCCCTCCGTCAGCACGCCCCGGTCGTGCAAGGGCCGGCCCGTGACTTTCAGGAACAGGAACATCACCAGCGCCACCCCCAGCCCGGCGACAATGCCCGTGACCGTGTTGAGCCCAAGCGCGTTCATGCCGATAGCGATAAAGCCCGCCGTCAGCCCCGACAGCAGGGCCGGGATCAGCCCCTTCCACAGCAGGCGCCAGCGGCCCGCGATCCACAACATCCCCAGTGCAATGCAGGTGCTAATGACCGGCATAAAACGGGCAAAGAGCCCGCCCACCTCGCCCACCGGCTTGCCCACAAAGCCGGCAAACACCACCACCGGCACGCCCAACAGCGCGTACGTGCACAGCGCGTCATAGCCGATGGCCGGCAGGGCAATGGCGGTGAAGGAGGTATAGCCCAGGCCCATCATGATGGGCGGCAGGATAGACACCGGCACGGCGCCCAGCGCGGTCAGCATCGTGCCGAACCCGACGTTGATCAGCATGATCTGGATCACCTGGTTGCCCGGTGCCACCGTCTTGATGAGCGCCACGATGCGCGCCAGAGCCCCCGTCTCGATCAGGATCGTCACCTGGAAGATAGAAGCGGCAACCACCAACGCGATGGGCAGCGAGGCGACGATACCGGCGGCGCTCGCCTTCAGCGCGATGGCCAGGGGTGTCTGGAAGTAGAGGCAGGCGACGAGCAGGGTAAAGACCCAGCCGATCAGCCCGGCCACATCCGCAGCCGTCCTGCGGAGCGTGAGCAGGAGCAGGATCACAATCACCGGTGATAGAGCCAGCAGCACTGCCAGCAGATTCATGCCTTCCTCTCGCCTTCAGCGGCAGCTGTTGGCGGTGGTCTCCCGACCACCGCCCAATCCCCCTGTTCCGCGGTGGTCTCCCGACCACCGCCCGGCCCCGGTCAGTAAGTCGCCCGCGAGCGGGCAAGCCGCGTGTGCAGGGCAGCCCGCATCGCCGCGTGCTCACTCCACGGCGTTTCCACCGTCCCGTAGCACATCGACTGCTCGTGGCCCTTGCCGCAGGCGATCACCAGGTCGTCCGGCTGTGCCAGGTCGACGGCAAGCTGCAGAGCCTCCGCCCGGTCGGGCACCCGGAAAAAGGTCCGGCCCTCCTCCCCGCCGGCCTCCACGGCCCCGCGTGCCATCTCATCCAGGATCGCCCCGAGCGACTCGCGGCGCGGGTCCTCGGCGGTCATGATCGTCACGTCCGCCAAGCGCGCGCCGATGCTGCCCATCCAGGCCCGCTTCTGCACGTCGCGCTCACCTGCACAGCCAAAGACCGCGATCACCCGCCCTCGCGTCATCGTCCGCGCCGTCTCCAGCGCCCGCGTCAGCGCATTGGGCGTGTGGGCAAAGTCCACGAGCGCCGTGAACGCCTGGCCCTCGTCGATGCGCTCCATCCGCCCAAAGACACCCGCCGTCTTCCAAACCCCCTCCTGGATGGCGGTCACCGGCACACCCAGGGCCAGTGCGACGCTCGTGGCAGCCAGGATATTCGAGGCGTTGAAATCCCCCACCAGCCGTGTGCGCAGCTCGAACACCTCGCCCTCTGCGCCCCGGACCGTCAGGCGCGCATCGGTCGGGCCATGGCGGACCTCCACCGCCACAACATCGGCTTCGCCGCCCAGGCTGTAGACAAGGTGCCGGTCCGCAGGGATAGGGCGCAGGTAGCGGTAGGAGTCGTCGTCCCCATTCAGGACGGCCACTTTGGCCACGCCCGGCTTGCGGAAGCCGCTTTCCAGGTGGTGGAAGAGCATCGCCTTGGCCCGGCGGTAGGCCTCCAGGCTGCCATGGATGTCCAGGTGCTCATGTGTGACGTTGGTCACAGCCGCCACGTCAAAGTCGCACGCGGAGACACGGTGCTGCTCCAACCCGTGCGACGTGGTCTCCAGGATGGCGACCTCCACCCCGGCCTGCACCATCTCGCCCAGGTACCGCTGCACGTCGGGCGAGTCGGGGGTGGTGGTATGCAGGCCCGTGTCAAAGATCCTCTCGCCGATCACGGCGTTTACGGTGCTCACCAGCCCGGTCCGGCGGCCGGCCGCCACCAAGATCGCATACACCAGGTTGCAGGTCGTTGTCTTTCCGTCGGTACCGGTCACGCCGACCACGGTCAACCGGCGCGCCGGGAAACCCATCCACGCCGCCGACAGGTAGGCCAGCGCCTCCCGCCCGCTGGGGACGACCACGAGCGGCACCCTCTCCGCCACGCCTGGCAGGTCGCGCTCCGCCACGACCGCAACAGCGCCCTGTTCCAGGGCTTGCGGGATGAACGCATGCCCGTCGCGCTCCACGCCGCCATAGGCGACGAACAGGCTGCCGGGCGCGGCCCGGCGCGAGTCGCAGGTGATGGCCTCTACGGGGCGGGACAGGTCCCCCACGGCACGGGCATGGGGCAGGGCGGCAACCAGGTCCGCAAGTGTGGCAGCCATGACAGCAGTATAGCCCAAAGCGGCGCAGCCGTCAAAGCCGGCCCTCTGCCCTTCTGCCGCCTTGCCCACCCGGTGCGGCGCACCTGCCTGCCTGCCCCCGCCGGGAAGCGCCCCGCACCAGGCGCTCCCCCCTTCACCCGAGGCCTCTTACAGGCTCATCGTTCGGTGTTGACCGCACAGAGGGCCATCCCAATCCCCGATACTCCTCAGGCCGGCTTGTGCCCGTGCGCTGCCCCCCGTGCCCGGCTCGGCGCCAGGCCTGCCCGGCGGCTGACAAACTTGCCAACCTCCACGACCATGAGCAGAAAGAAGGCGACGCCCAACACCAGGCCCCACTGACCCAGGCCCAGCGGCACAAGCTGCAGAAGGTCGCGGATGGGCGGCACGACGAACGGGACAAAGCACAACACCAGGCCGCCCGCCACGGCCGCCACGAGCGGCTTGTTGCGCATAGGGCTGCCGCTGCGGAGGATGGGCTGGCGCATGCTGCGGTAGGCAAAGATGTAGACCATCGAGTTGACGGCAAAGGTGGCGAACACGTAACTCCGCCCCAGCGCTTCGCTGCCGGTGGTCCTCGTAAAGTACTCGAACAGGAACAGCGCAATAATGGAGCTGCTCAGGCTTATCACGGCGATCAAGGACAGGCCGAGGCGGGTCAGGATCGGCTCGCTCAAGGACTTGGGCGGCTCTTCCATGATGCCGGCCTCTTTGGGCTCAAAGCCCAGCATGATATCGGCCGGCCCGTCGCAGATCAGGTGAATCCAGAGGATTTGGGCCACCAGCAGTGGCGCGGGCCAGCCAAGCAGCATCGCCACAAAGATCGTCGTAACCTCGGCGAAAGAGTTCGACAGCACGTACGCGACCACCTTGCGGATGTTCTCGAATATCACCCGCCCTTCTTCCACGGCGGCCACCACGGTGCGAAAGTTGCTGTCGAGCAGGATCAGGTCGGCCGTCTCCCTGGCAACGTCCGTAGCGCTGCCCACGACAACGCCGATATTGGCACGCTGCAGGGCCGGGGCATCGTTCACCCCATCCCCGATCATGGCGGCAATCTCTCCACGCTCCTGCAGTGCGCGGACAATGCGCAGCTTGTCCTGCGGGCGGATCCGGGCAAAAACAACCACGCTCGCAGCTCGGTCTGCGAGCTGCGCATCAGTCAGCCCCGCCAGCTCGTGTCCCTCGAGGACCTGGCCATCGCCGACCAATAGCCCGATGTTGGCGGCGATCCTCTCGGCTGTGCGGCGGTAGTCGCCCGTGATCATCTTGACCTTTATGCCTGCCCGGTGCGCGACCTGCACCGCTTCCAGGACGCCCTCGCGAATCGGGTCCTCCATGCCGATCAGCCCAACCCACGTATATCCACTGTGCTCGTCGAGCGGCGCATTCGCGCGGTAGGCAAGGCCGAGAAGACGCAGGCCCTCACCAGCCCACTCGTCGACCTGTGCCAGGATACTGCTTCGCTCGCCTGCGCTGACCTGGCACATCTCGAGAACGATCTCCGGCGCGCCTTTGAGGTGATTGTAGACCTCCCCGTTGAGGCGTGCCGCTGTGATCATGAACTTGGTCTCGCTGGTAAAGAGCTCCTCGGCCAGGCGCTCGCAGCCATCGACGAGGTCCTGCGGGTCCCTCGCCAGCTGTGCGGTGGCGAATTCCCACAGCGCAATCTCGACCGGCCCCTCCATATCATTGCACAGAGCCATGGTCTCCAGGCTGCGCTCGCGGTCAACGAAATTGCTCCGCGTCACTCGCATGCGGCCCTCGGTCAGAGTGCCGGTCTTGTCGGTGCAGATCACGGTAACGGAACCCAGGGTCTCGACGGCCAGCAGCTTTCTGACCAGGCCGTTGCGCTTCAGGATCTTGCGCATCCCCAGGACCAGGATGACAGTCACGGCGATGAGCAGCCCTTCCGGCACGGCAGCAATGGCCAGGACGATCGAAACACGCAGCATCTCCAGGAACGAGCGGCCCGAGATCAGCCCGGTAACCAAGATCACGAGGGTGATACCCACCACGAGATAGGTCAGGGTAGTGCTGAACGCCCGCAGCCGCACCTGAAGTGGCGTCTCTTCCTGCGGATTCTCCTGCAAGCTGGTCGCGATTTGCCCCAGCTCCGTTCTCGAGCCCGTGCCGGTAATGGACACCAAGCCGCGACCTGTCACCACGGTGGTACCCATGTAGACCTGGCCTTGATCGCAGCCCGTGCTCTTGTTAACAGGCTCGCTCTCTCCTGTCAAGATGGCCTCATCCGCGGCCAACTTGGTGCAGTCGACCACCTGGCCGTCTCCCGGCACGCGCTCGCCGGCGTTTAGCACGACCAGGTCCCCGGGAACGAGTTCGCGGATATCAATCTCCTGGCGAGCCCCATCCCGAATCACGGTCGTTGTCGGCTTCAGCAGGCCCTTAAGCGCCGTGTAGGTCCTGTGCGCCTGGTACTCCTGCACGAAACCCAGGATGACGTCGATGACGACGACCGCCATGATGATGGCAAAGTCGCTGTACTCCCCGGCCGCCAACGAGATGCCGCCTGCAACCAGGATGATATAAACCAGTGGGCTCTTGAATTGCGAGAACAGGATGGACCACACAGACTGCCCCTTGGAAGCGGGCAGGACATTTTCGCCGTGCTTGCTGCGCTGTTCCAGGACTTCTGCAGCAGTCAGGCCAAGAAGAGGCTCCCTCTTGGGAGCCAGGTCAAGAACATGAGTCACCATTGCGTCTTCCATAGTGCCGATGCGTCTCCCGTGATCGATAGGTAGTCTACTGCAGCAGCTGATCCAGCCGGTCCAGGCTTAGCCACGCCCCTCGGCAATCCGGGCAGACCTCAAACCCCTGCCCGTGCCTTTCGGTCTGGATGAGCTTCCCCTGGCATACAGGGCACAGCTTGGCCATTTTGGACAATACCATGCGCCGAGCCGGCCTCTTCGTGCGTGCCGGGAAGAGCAGGTGCAGGGCCAGCGCCGCCAGTGCGATGACCAGCACCCCTCCCACCAATATGGCAGGCACCCCAAGCCCCCCTGATAAAGACCCATTCATGTCGGCCTCCGTGTCAAAAAGAGGGGGGAGGTCACAGAGCGCCATCCCCCTGGAACCGGTGATGTGACCCAATCTCCCCAGTGCAGGCCAGGCCCAAGCTCCGCTGGCAAGCCCCTGTCAGAGTCGGCTCGCCGCCCAGGATAACAGCACAATGTAAAGCTGGGCCGGCAGTGGTATGAAGGTTTGGTGAAGGTTTGGTGAGGGGTTTCCGTGCCTCCCTCGCCGCCCAGCCGAGCTCCGGGAGGCGAAGGTCCTTAGTGCGCCGTTAGGAGGGAGACTGGGGGGTATCGAGCCGCTCACCCCTGGCCGGCAGGGCGAACCAGAACGTGCAGCCTCGGCCGAGGCCGGGACTGCTCGCCCCGATCGTCCCGCCGTGTGCCTCCACCAAGTGCCTGGCTATGGTGAGGCCCAGGCCGCTGCCCCCCGCCGCCCGCGAGCGTGACCTGTCTACCCGGTAAAAGCGCTCGAACACATGCTGCAGGGCCTCGGGCGACAGGCCAATGCCCGTGTCCTGGACAGACACCGTCACCGCTGCGCCGTCGGATCTGGCTCGGACGGCAACCTCCCCACCGGCGGGTGTGTACTGCAGCGCATTGCCGAGCAGGTTCACGAGCACCTGGGTCATCCTCAGGCTGTCAGCCCGGACATGGGGAAGGCCCGGCGAGACCGTGAGGTGAAGCGCAACGCCCTTGTCCTCGTATTGAGGCCGCAGCCTCTGAGCAACCGAGCCGACCAGCTCGCCGATGGCTGCCGGCCGCAGATCCAGGCGAACCTGCCCCGCCTCTGCGCACGACAGCTCCTCCAAATCCTGCACCAGGCGCTGCATCCGGCCGGACTCGCGCTGCAGGCCGGAAAGCGTCTCCGTCTCACACGGAAGAACGCCGTCGATCATGCCCTCCAGCGCGCTGTGGATGCTGCTCAGGGGCGTGCGCAGCTCGTGCGCCAGGTCGGCTACAAGCTCGGTGCGTCGTCGCTCCGTGTCCTCCAGCGTGCTGGCCATCTCGTTGAATGACTCGGTGAGCGCGCCCAGCTCATCCCGGCTTGGCGGCTCTATCCGGTGGTGATAGTCACCGGCGGCAATGCGCTGGCTCGCAGCCGTCATGGCCTGTATCGGCGCCAGGATACGGCGGGTAGTGAAGAGGCTCGCCGCGACCGCAGCCAGCACGCCTGCGATCGTCCCCACCATGAGCTCGTCGTGGATGGCCTTGCTCAGATTCGCCTGCAGGTCTGCCTCGAGTTCCGGGTCTTGCTCCTGGAGTGCTTGGAGGCGGGCGATATTGCGGGTCAGAGCGTGGGGCGTCTGCAGCTCGGCCGTCACATCCAGGACCACGACCCCGATGGTCAACACCAGAAGGTAGGAGAGGAGCAGCCTCCACCCCAGCCTCTTCTGAAACGCCTGGAGGAGTCTCATAGCGGAAGGTCCTCAAACCGGTAGCCGGCTGCCCGCACGGTCACGATCAGCACCGGGTTGGCCGGATCATCCTCGATCTTTCTCCTGATTCGGCCGATGTGCACATCGGCCACGCGCTCATCGCCATAATAGTCATGGCCCCAGACGTGCTCGATGAGCTGTTCCCGGCTCAACACCCGGCCGCTGTGCTGTGCCAGGGCAAGCAGCAGGTCGAACTCGATAGGAGTAAGCTCCGCTTGCTGCCCATCCTTCCACACCTTCCTCGCGCTGGCATCGATGCGCAGGCGGCGAAATACCAGGGCGGGCTCGCCGGTCTCGGGATGGCGCCCGCGGCGCAAAATGACCTTGACGCGTGCCACCAGCTCGCGCGGGCTGAACGGTTTGGTCAGGTAGTCGTCGGCGCCCATCCCCAACCCCACCAGCTTGTCCGTCTCGGTAGCCTTGGCCGTCAGCAGCAGAACGTAGACCTCCGATTCCTGCCGCAGGTGTCGCAGGACCTCGAGGCCGTCCATGCCCGGCAGCATCAGGTCCAGGACGATCAGGTCGGGGCGGTGGGTACGCGCCACCTTCAGCGCCCCCGGACCGTCCGCAGCCGTGTAGACCGTGAAGCCTTCTGGCTCCAAGTAGGCGCGCAGGGTCCTCAATACCGTCTCCTCGTCGTCGACCACGAGTATCTTTGCGTCGGTCATCCTTCTGTCCTTTGATCCAGCCCGGGCCTCAAGAAGAGTCCTGGCGGGAGGCCTGACATTTCCGTGCCACCCGGTGTCTGCCATTATACGCGCCGGATGCCCAATGGTCAAGAGCTTGCGCACCGGTCCCTGGAAGTCGAGCTCTGCCTGGGGCGCCTGCCTTTCACCAGCGCCTTCCCTTACATACTCATCGTTTAGTATTGACAAAACATTCCGAACATAGTATAATTAGACGGTGTAGGGTTGAGCTTGAGGAAGGAGCCAAGGTAGTGCACCTCTTCGACGAAAGACACTTTGTTGAGGACGTCAGCCTCTATTTCGAGCAGATGGGCCTGCCACGCACCGCCGGACGCGTGCTGGGCGTGCTGCTGATCTCGGAGCCGCGGGCGCAGTCGCTCACCGACCTTTGCGCATGGCTCGGTGCCAGCAAGGGCTCGGTCAGCACGACGACGCGCCTGCTGCTCGAGATGGATCTCATCGAACGGGTTCCGTCGCCCGTGCCCAGGCAGGTCTGCTTTCAGTTCAGGCCTGGGGGCTGGGCGGTCTTTATCCGCCAGCGGCTCAGACTGTGGGCTTCGCTGCACCAGATCACGGAGCGGGGTCTCGACCTTCTCAGAGACAGCGATCCGGCCCTGCGCGACCGGCTGCAGGAAGCACACGACATGTTCTCGCTTATCGAGGAGGAGCTTCCCGCCCTGCTGGAACGGGTGGAGGCCAGGCGCAAGGGGTGATGGAGGGCGCATGAAGATGGACCACCCGGCCACGCAGGCCGTCAAGATCAGGAAGCTGGAGGCAATTCTCGGCGCCCGCCCCGCGCACGTCACCGTACCTTGGAGCTGCAGAGATGACACAACTGCGAATAGACCTGAAAGGCGTTCCCGAAACGTTGCTGATTCCCCTGTATTGCCGGGCCGTCGAGAGCCAGCGGCCCGACGCGCTGGTCAAGGACGAGCGAGCCGTGCTGCTGGTGGGCCGGATTGACTACGACTTCTCCCGGGTCAAGCTTCCCGCCCACGACGTGCTCTTCACCATCATGCGCGTGCGCGAGTTCGATCGCCGCACTCAGGCCTTTCTGGCCGCACACCCCAACGGCGCCGTGGTGAGCATCGGCTGCGGGCTGGATACCCGGTTCGACCGCGTGGACAATGGGATGGTGCAATGGTACGACCTGGATCTGCCGGAGGTGATCGCGCTGCGCCGGCAGCTCCTAGACGAAACGCCGCGCTGTCGTTTCATCGGGTGCTCGGCGTTGGATGCGGCCTGGATGGACGTCGTCGCCGACCGCGCGGAACGCCCTTGCTTGTTTCTGGCAGAAGGTGTGTTCCCCTATCTTGGGGAAGCGGAGGTCAGGCGGCTCGTGCTGCGACTGCAAGAGCGGTACCCGGGCGCCGAGTTGGTCTTTGACACGATGACGCCGTTCATGGCCTGGCTGAACAGCCTCCATCCGCCCATTCGCAAGCTCCACACCCGACTTTGGGGGATCAAGCGCAGCCGGGGGCCGGAAACCTGGAGTCCCGGCATTTGCCTGCTCGGCGAGTGGTTCTACTTTGACCGGCCCGAGCCGCGCCTGGGCCGGGTCAGGCTACTGCGATTCGTCCCGCTGCTGAATGGGGCGAACAGCATCGTGCACTACCGGCTTGGTGAAGAGGCCCGAGAGGGGCGTGCTGGAGCTCAGGAAACCGGCCCCACAGAAGGAGGATGACATGTCTGACACTCCTGATCAAACCCTGAGCGGCGTGCCTGAAACGTTGCTCATTCCGCTCTACCTCCGGGCGATGGAAACGCAGCGCCCCTTCCTGTTCCTAGCCGAGACAGTCTTCGTCTACTTCACAGAAGCGCAGGTCAAGCAATTGGTGCTCACGCTGCGCGACCATTTCCCAGGCGCAGAGCTGGTCTTTGACGGCTGGAGACCATTCGAAGTCTGGCTGGGCAACCGCTATCTCGCCGAGTCGCAGTTTTCGGGCCTTATGCGATGGGGCTTCTGGCGCGGCCAGGAGATTGAGGGCTGGGGCGACGGCATCCACCTGCTCGACGAGTGGAACTTCTTCGACAAGCCTGAGCCGCGCCTGGACTCTTTTCGCTGGATGGCCCCCCTCTTTCGCCTGCTCAAGCCAATGCGCATCTTCCACTTCCGGCTTGGAGAGGCGGTGAGGTAGAGAGACCTGTAATGCAGGCTCAACAAAGGAGCTGCTCATGGCTTTTCCACTCATCATCCAAATGCAGGCCGTCACCAAGACCTACCCGATGGGCGAGGTGACCGTACACGCCCTGCGCGGCCTCGACCTGGCCGTCACGCGCGGCGAGTTCATCGTATTGCTTGGGCCCTCCGGCTCCGGCAAGACCACCACGCTCAACCTGGTCGGCGGCCTCGACCGGCCCAGCGGCGGGCGGCTGGTCGTCGACGGCGAAGAGATCACCGGCTTCAGCGAGGCCCTCTTGACTAGGTACCGCCGCGAAAAGGTCGGGTTCATCTTCCAGTTCTTCAATCTGATCCCCACCCTGACCGCCCAGGAGAACGTCGAGTTCGCCCTCGCCCTCACCCGGCGCGGCCGGTCCACGCACGCCGAAGCACGCGACTTCTTGGCCATGGTCGGGCTCCAGGATCGCGCAGACCATTTCCCATCGCAGCTCTCTGGCGGTGAGCAGCAGCGCGTTGCCATCGCCCGCGCCCTGGCCCACCGTCCCCCGCTGCTCCTGTGCGACGAGCCGACCGGCAACCTGGACGTGGACACCGGCCGCCAGGTGCTGCAGGCCCTCCGCGATGCGAATCGGGACGCTGGGTCCACGGTCGTGCTCGTGACCCACAACACCAGCATCGCCCCGATGGCCAACCGCGTCGTCCGCATCCACAACGGCATGGTGGACCGTGTGTCCGACAACCCCGAGCCACAGCCGGTGGCAGACTTGGCATGGTGATGCGATGAGTCCCATCCTGCTCAAGACCCTGCGCGATTTGCGCGCTTCCCGGGCGCAGACAATCGCCCTGGTAGTGATCGTCATGCTCGGTGTAGCCAGCTTCGGGGCGACCGTCGCCGCCTATCGCGACCTGGACACCTCCTACAACCGCACCTACGACAGCCTGCTTTTCGCCGATGTGACCTTTTCGGTGGGCAGCGCCCCGCAGTCCGTCGTCGCCGAGGTCCGCGAGGTGGAAGGCGTCGAGGCGGCCGCCGGCCGGCTGGTGGTCGACACCGGGCTGGAGCTGCCGGAGCGCGGAGGCGAGGCGTTCGATCCCATCCGCGCGCGGCTGATCGGCCTCCCGGCGCCGCAGCGGGCGGAGGTCAACGACGTCCTCGTCCTGGAAGGCCGCTACCTGGGCTCCGCAGACGAGCCCGCCATCCTCCTGGACACCCACATTGCCGGCTATTTCGGCCTCGGCCCCGGCGACAAAGTCTCGCCCATCCTCTCCGGAACGCCCGTCGAGCTTCCCGTCGTGGGTGTGGTCGCCTCCCCCGAGTACCTGATGCCCAACCCCAGCAAACAGGAGATTATCCCCTCCGCCCGCTCCTTCGGCGTCTTCTTCCTTCCCCTGGAGGTCCTCCAGGAGAGGCTCGGCGCGGCGGGCATGGTCAACGACGTCGCGGTCCGGCTCGAGGAGGGCGCCGACGAGCCGGCGGTGGTCAAGCAAGTTCAGGACCGGCTTGCGCCCTTCGGACTCACCGCCACCACGCTCAGGGTCGACCAGCCGTCCAACGCCGGGCTGACGGCCGACGTCGAGCAGTTCCGTGACGTTGCCTACCTGATGCCGACCGTGATCCTGCTGGTGGCGGCCATTTCAGTCTATGTGATGCTCGGCCGGCAGGTTCGCACCCAGACGCCGCATGTCGGCCTGATGAAAGCACTGGGCTACTCAGACCGGGCGGTGATGGGGCACTTCCTGCTCTACGCGCTGGTCATCGGCGTCGCCGGCTCCGCCGCCGGCACCCTGCTCGGCCTCCCCCTCGGGGGCTGGATCGCAGAGATGTACGCCGCTGAGCTGGGCATCCCGATCGTCGAAGCGCGCTTCTATCCCGATCTGATCCTGGGGGGCGCGGCGCTCAGCCTCGGCGCGACGATCTTGGCCGCCATTATCCCAGCCTACGGCGCGGCCCGCCTCCTCCCCGCCCAGGCCATGCGCTTTGACCCCGCCATCGCGCAGGTCAAGGGGCGCACCTCCTTCCTCGAAAAGCTAGTCCACCTCCCCCTCATGCTCCGCTTGCCGCTCCGCAGCGTCTTCCGCGTCCGCCACCGCTCGCTGACCACCGCGCTGGGGGTCGTCTTCGCCTACATCTTGGTCCTGATGGTGTGGGGCCTGATGGACAGCATCAACCTCTTCCTCACGCAGAGCTTTCGCACCATCGAGCGCTGGGACATGTCTGCCTCCTTTTCCTCCCTCCAGCCGCCGGCGGTGCGCGACGCCGTCCTGGGGTGGGATGGTGTGAAGGCGGCCGAGCCCATCCTCCAGCTCCCGGCGACCATCAAAGCCGGCTCGCTCTCCGAGGACATCCTGCTGACGGCGTTCGACCCGGCCCAGGAGATGCATGTCCTGCAGCTTCCCGCCGGCACGACGGCTCCCGAGGCGCTCGGCGGGGGCCGGCTCGTCATCGCCGCCGGCCTGGCAGAGCTGCTCGGTCTCTCCGAAGGGGACCGCGTGACCCTGCACACGCCCTTCGGCGTGGAAGAGTTCGTCCTCGGCCCCACGACACGCGAGATGATGAACGCCGTCGCCTACCTCTCGGTGGAGGAGGCGCAGAAGCGCCTGCACGCACCGGTTGCACCCTACAACGGCCTCTACCTGGCCGTGGACCCTGCACTCTCTGGGCAGATCAAGCGCGACCTCTACCGCCTGCCGGGCGCGGCTGCCGTCCAGCGCAAGGCCGACCTGGAGAGCGACATACGCGGCTTCATGGGACTCTTCTACCTGCTGACCGGGATCATGATGGCGGTAGCGGTGGCGATGGCCTTCGCGCTCCTCTTCAACGCCATGACGGTCAGCGTCCTGGAGCGCAGGCGCGAGTTTGCCACGATGCGCTCGATCGGCAGCGGCACCCGCCGCATCGCGGCGCTGCTCTTTTCCGAGAACCTCATCCTCTGGCTGGTGACCCTGGCGCCGGGCCTGCTGCTGGGCCACTGGATGGCGCTGCAGGTGGGCAGGGCCTTCAGCGCCGACCTCTTCACCTTTCCCGTCGCGGTGGCGCCTTCCTCCTACATCTTTACCGCAGCCGGCATCCTGCTCACCATGCTTCTCGCCACACTGCCTGCCATCCGCCAGGTGAGCCGCCTCAACCTCGCCGAGGCCACCAAGGTGCTCGCGTAGCCGCGCCCCACCGGCCACCTCCATCGTCCATCCTCCACCCCGGACACGCCATCCGGCCATTCGCATCGCACCGCCCTCTGTGGTACAATACCCCCATCCGGACAACCCAGGCAATGCCATGAACACCCTGTTTTTCGATCTCGAAACCCAGCGCCTCTTCGATGAGGTCGGCGGCCGGCACAACATCCGCCTGCTCGGCCTCTCCGTCGCCGTCACCTACTCCACAGCCGACGAGGCCTTCCACCACTACCGCGAGGAGGACGCCGCCCAGCTGGTGGCCGACCTCCAGGCGGCCGATCGCGTGGTGGGCTTCAATCTGCTCAACTTTGACTACGAGGTGCTGCGCGCCTACCAGCCCGGCTTTGTCCCACCCGACACCATCGACATGCTCGACCACATCCATCGCCGGCTCGGCTACCGCGTCAGCCTCGACAACCTCGCGACGACCACCCTCGGCGTGGCCAAGTCGGCCGACGGCCTGCTAGCTGTGCGGTGGTTCCGCGAGGGCCGCATCCAAGAGGTGCTGGACTACTGCCAGCAGGACGTAGAGGTCACGCGCCGCCTGTTCGAGTTTGGCCAGAAGAACAAACATCTAAAGTTCCGTGACAGCCGCTACCGCACGCAGAGCGTGCCGGTCAACTGGTAGGGGCGACCCTTGTGGTCGCCCTCCCGAATCAACGTAGGGGCGACCCTTGTGGTCGCCCTCCCGAAACAACGAAGGGGCACCCGTGCTAAGAGCCATCCTGAGCCAGAAACAATCGCAAATCCTCAAGGAAGAGCGCGCCGCGCTGCAGCGGCTCCTCGTCGCGCTCGCCGGCTGGGAAGTACAGCCTGAAGACCAGAAAACCCTCCAGGCGTCCCTCCGGCAGCTCGACGAGCTCTTCCTCCTGGTCGTAGTCGGCGAGTTCAACAGCGGCAAGTCGGCCTTCATCAACGCCCTGCTGGGCGAGCACTACCTGCCCGAGGGCGTCACCCCCACCACCGCCCAGATCTACATCCTGCACCACGGCGAGGCCGCCGAGCAGCAGGTAACCGAGGCGGGTATCGTCAGCCTCAGCCACCCGGCCGAGTTCCTGCGCGAGATCAACATCGTCGATACGCCCGGCACCAACGCCATCATCCGCCATCACGAGCAGCTCACACAAGAGTTCGTGCCGCGCAGCGACCTCGTCCTCTTCGTCACCTCGGCCGACCGGCCCTTCACCGAGAGCGAGCGCGCCTTCCTGGAGCGAATTCGCGAGTGGGGCAAAAAAGTCATCATCGTCCTCAACAAGATCGACCTGCTGGAAGAGGCCGAGGTAGCACAGGTCACCGGGTACATCCGCGAGAACGCGCTGGCGCTGCTCGGCTTCATCCCCGAGATCTTTCCCATCTCCGCCCGGACGGCCCTGCGGGCCAAGCTGGCCGGCAGCCGGGAAGAGCGCGCCGCCCTCTGGGCCGCCAGCCGTTTCGAGGCCGTCGAGACCTACATCCTTCGCACGCTCGACGAAAAGAGCCGCGTGCAGCTCAAGCTCGCCAACCCCTTGGGCGTGGCCGAGCGGCTGACCGGCCAGTACCGGGGCCTGGCCCGCGAGCGGCTGGGCCTCCTGGCCGAGGACTTGGCCGCCATCGGCAACATCGAAGGCCAGCTCGAGGTCTATCGCACCGACATGCAGCACGACTTTCGCTACCGGATGGCCGACGTGGAAAACGTGCTGCTGGAGATGAGCAACCGCGGCATGCTCTACTTTGACGACACACTGCGCCTGGCCCGCGTGATCGACCTAATGAACACCCAGCGCATCCAGGGCGAGTTCGAGCGCAAGGTCGTGGCCGACGCCCCCCAGCAGATCGAGGAAGAAGTCCACGGTCTGATCGACTGGCTCGTGGACCGCGACCTGCGCCAGTGGCAGGCGACCCTGGAGTACCTGGAAAGTCACATGGCGCAGGTGCACGACGAGCAGGACCGGATCATCGGCCGGGTCGGTGGCCCCTTCGAGTACAACCGCCGGGCGCTGCTCGACTCAGTCGGCCGTGCGGCCCGCGACGTCGTGCGCACCTACGACCGCGAGGCCGAGGCGCGCAAGCTCGCATCCGGCGTGCGCGACGCCGTCGCCGGCGCCGCCCTGATGCAGGTCGGCGCCGTGGGGTTGGGCGTCCTCTTGCTCGCCGTCCTGCACACCGCGCTGCTCGACTTTACCGGCATCGTGGCTGCCGGGTCGATGGCCGTCATCGGGCTGCTCATCCTCCCGGCCAAGAAGCGGCGCGCCAAGAGCGAGCTGCACGACAAGCTCGAGGACCTGCGACAGCGGCTGATGAAGGCAATGACCGAGGCGTTTGACCAGGAGCTCGCCCGCAGCCTGCAGCGCCTGCGCGATGCCATCGCCCCCTACACCCGCTTCGTCCGCTCAGAACAGCAGAGGCTGGCAGGCATCGACGGCGAGATGGGCGAGGTCAGCGCACTCCTCTCACAGATCCGGATGCGCGTCGACGGCCTCTAGCCACTTCCCCCTCTCACTGGTAGGGCGGGTTTCCATACCCGCCCACAACCCCCTCTGCCCCTGGGAGAGGGCTGGGGTGAGGGCAATCCCCTACCGGATCCTCCCCTCCACCCTAGGATCAACCGGCGAATTCGCCCGGACATACTCCGCCACCGCCCACACCTCCCCGTCGCCATAGGCCAGGTTGGTCCCGTCCAGGAACGTCTTGAACCCATCGCCACCGTAGGCCAGGTAATCAATCGTCACCACGCGGTAGCTCCGCCCCGAGTCGAGCGGCTCCTCCCCAATGGTCACCTCCCGGACGCGCTGGCCCACCGGGTTCGAGAAATCAAAGCGGAAGGCAAGCCCCGACACCTGGAGGCTGCCTGCCCGGTCACTCACCGAGTGCTCCAGGATGCGCAGGATTTGCGCTCCGCTCAGGTCCATCGCGATCAGCTGGTTGTCGAACGGCAGCACATTATAAAGCTGGCCATAGGTAATCGTCCCCTTGGGAAGGCTGGCGCGGATGCCCGCATTGTTGTGAAAGGCCACATCGATCGCGGCACCGTCGCCAACGCCGACCTCCCGCATCCCATCCACCACCAGGTTGCCCAGGGCAAACTCGCCCTCACGCGCCGGCTGGAGCGCGCGCACCGTCTGGCCCACCGGCCGGTCCTTCGTCTCCGCCACCTCGGCCAAAGCCGCGTCCACCAGCGCCTGGGCCTCCTCGCTCTTGGGAGAGACATCGTTGTTCACCGCCAGCAGCAGCCCGCCGCGGGAGTAGCCGGTCACCTCACCCGTGCCGGTATCAACCTCGATCTCCAGCCGGCCGAGCGACTGCCCTTTCGAGCCCGCGCTCACGATCAGCGTGCCGTTGACCACCTCCGGACTCGTCTGGGCCAGGTGGCTGTGGCCGCCCACGATCACGTCGATGCCCTCGACGGCCCTCGCCAGGTCCCGGTCCCCGTCAAAGCCCAGGTGGCTTAGGACCACAACCAGGGAGCTTTCCTCCAGCACCTTGGGCAGGAGGCTGCGCACGGTTTCCACCCCCGGCCGAAAGTCGAGCCCTTCGACGTTCTCTCGCCTGGTGATTCCCGGCGTGTTCGGGTACGCCAGGCCGATCACAGCCACACGCGCCGTGCCCGCCTGCAGCACCGTATAGGGCAGCACATTCCAGGGCCGGCCGGTGGCCTCGTCGTAGAGGTTGGCCGCCACTGTCGGAAAGTTCGCCTCCGCGATCCGCGACAGCAGGGCATCCTGGCCAAAGTCAAACTCGTGGTTGCCCAGCGTCCAGGCATCGTAGCCGGCCAAGTTCATCGCCTCGATCATGATCGCGCCCTGGCCGCTGTTCGAGACATACGTGCCCTGCAGGGCATCGCCCGCGTCCAGGACGATCGTGCGCTCGGGGTCCTGCGCACGGACCCTGTCGATCAGGCTGACCAGGTTCACCAGCCCTCCGCTTCTCCCCGACACCGGCTCGACCTGTCCGTGCACATCGTTCGTGTACAGAAGCACGATCCGCTCCGTCGAGCCGGCAGCAGGCGCAGCCGTCGTCGGGGGAGCCGGCACCACGGCGCTGATCGGGTCGGAGGGCGGCACGCCGCCCGCCGGCAGCGAACAAGCTGCCAGGGGCAGCAGGAGAACAAGCAGGAAGAGCCACAGGAGCGGTCTTTTCATCATCACTCGCTTCGGGCAGGGCCCGGTCGAAATCGCCGCCTGATTGTAGGGCAGGAGCACACCCGCGGCAAATCAGCCTCCAGAGCGAGCACCCCCCGGCAGGTGCGGCGCACCTTCAGGGTGCGCTGCGCTCTTCCTGCTCTGTCATTCTGAGCGACCGGAGGGAGCGAAGAATCTCGCCTGTGGCAGCACCTTCGGGGTGCGCTGCACCTCGGTGAGGGCCAACCCGTCGGCCGGCTCTCCACACCCGCCCTCAACTCCCTCGCCCTTTCAGGGAGAGGGTTGGGGTGAGGGTACGACCCCAATCCAGAAGCGCCCCGCCGCCGGATCCGGACGAGCGCAAATACCTGCTGCTTGGCACCGACGCCCTCCCGTGCTATACTCGCCTCACCGGCCGGCCCATCCCGGCCCCAGGAGGATCTGTGACGACCCTATCCATCCCGCTCAAGGACATCCACCTCGGCGGCGAGGAACTGACCACCCTCCCCGCCGCCGACGCCATCGCCCGCATCCAGCAGGCCTATGCCTTCCTCGGTCCCGTCCCGGTCACCATCGACTCCATCACTGCCCGCCGCAACCTCGCCATGGCCCACCGCGATTCCAGAATGAAGGGAGGCCTCAGCGAGGCTCAGCCGGTTGACAGCTCTGCTCCTGTCCGCAGTCTCGCTCGCCCGACAGCCAAGCCACTGCCAAATGCCTGGCTTGGTCTTGGCGCGGTTCTGTGTTATCATCAGACTGCGCTTGGAGGCAACTCCATGTGCCCAATGGATTCACCCAGTCCTTGACAGGTGCAGCGTGGCCTCCATAACCGAGCCCTGGCCCAGGCCAAGCTCGTACCGCGGGGGACGGGCACAATGTGTCGTCTGCTGGTCGGAGTTCGGGGATAGGTGTAGGAGGTAGGCACCCTCAATGGCACTTCACCCACCGGGCGATGAGCGCAGTAGCATGGCCAGCGCCGCCGAGATTCTGCGTCTGCGGCTGCTCATCGCCCACGCTGCCAACAAGGACAGCCTGGCCTGGTGGGACGACGACTCCCTCACCCCGCATGCCGCCTATCTCCTTGAGCGCATCTTCCCCATGGCGCCGGCTCTCGCCGCGCGCAGCCTCGCACTTCAGGCCGCCCTGGCACGGCATGAAGCGGCGTGCGACTCCGCTGACGGAGCCGTACATCTGTATAGACTTTCAGCCGACAACGCGGACAACTTAGCACTCCGAGACGTGCCCCTTCTGCCAATCCCGGTGCCGACCGATCCCATCGATTCCATCCAGGCTCTGCGGCAGCTTCTTCAGGCCCTCTCCGGGAATCGACCGGCCTACAGGATCGTCCGACGCACCGAGAGCTCCGGCCTGCACATCGAGATTCCACCTACGGCCAACGGGGTTCCGATTTTGCTGCACCGTGCCACGGCACTGGCCTGGGCCTATCTCGAAGGGGCACCCGGAGCGCCCGTGTTCCCCTTCTGTGTGGAATGAGTCGTGACCGAGCCGGCCAGTCCCCTTTACACCAGCCGTATCATCAAGGCGAGTGCCCTCATCGCGGATACCAAGGTGCTGCTAAGCGAGTGGCACCTGGACGAACCTGTGTCAGACAACCTGGACCGTGCTCGGCGGCAGAACATCTTTGGCAAGGCCTCGCGCAGGCGGCTCGAGGACATCCTGAGGATCTTCCGCCAGCGCTACTTTGACGACGCCGACATCGGCACGGCCCTTGTGACCCTAGCCCAGCGCGGGGCGCCGGTGGCCTGGCTCGATCCGCTGCTCTACTTCTTTGCGGCCCAGAACGACCGCACCCTGCGCGATGTAGTAGTGGACACCGTCTATCCGCGACACCGCTCAGGCTACTTAGATCTCCCCCCGAAAATCGTATGCCGCAGCCTGCGCAGCTGGGTCGCCGAAGGCAAGACGGCGTCGAGCTGGAACGACGAGACCATCGAGAGAGTCGCCCAGGGCGTCATGGCGACACTGAGGGACTTTGGAGTGCTAAAGGGCGCCGTTCGTAAGCAAATCGCGCCCATCTACCTGCCGGCCACGGCCTTTGCCCTGATGGCGCTTTGGCTTCAGCACCAGGAGCTTTCCGGCAACCGAGTCCTTCACAGCGACGACTGGAAGCTCTTCTTCCTCCCGGTGGAAGGCGTGGAGCGCTTCTTCATCGAAGCCGACCAGGAACATCTCCTGATCTACTATGCGGCTGGCTCGGTAGTCCGCATCGAGTTTCCGGCTGCGACGCTCACGGAGTATGCCCATGTCCTCCTTGAAAGAGCGCGTTAGGGTTCTCGAGGCCGACCTAAAGGCCTCGCCGATGCGGCACGCTATCTATCACGATCTGCCCTTCGCCGTCTTCAGCTACCCGCCGCGCGAAGAGTGGGACATGCGCCGCGAGATCGAGTTACTAGAGACCCGGCTCGAGCATGACACCGAGCGCAGGGTCGAGATCATCTCCCTCGCCGACCTGCTCTGGCAGGCCGTCGATGAGGCTGAGGGCATCGAGGCCCCTGTCGCTCTGGAGAAGCAGAGCGGCTTCGATGCCGCTCAACGCCAGATCCAGGACTACCTGTCCGACCCTGACTGGCGGCCTCTGCCCGGGCTGCTATCCGAGCGACTGAGTGCCCTGGACCCTGGTCGACACATCGCCTTCGTCGTGCGTGCGGGCGCCTTGGCTCCGAGCATTTACAGGGTGTCCAAGCTTCTCGACGAGATGAAGGGCCGCACCCGGGTGCCCTGTGTCCTGTTCATGCCGGCCACGAGCGAGGGCAGCAGCCTGCGCTTTATGGGCATTGCCGAGAACGAGGGACGCGGCAGCTACCACACCAAAGTGTACGTCTAGCCGCGACGGATACGGAATGTATGAACGAGGTGCGTGCATAGCACGGCCATGAATGACTCCAGCAGGACAGAAGCAACGACGCAGCCACTTTCTGACAGCCAACGCCGCCTGATCCACGACCTGGCCCTCGACGCCCGCGAGCTCCTGACGCGTGAGGCGCGCGAGCTCCTCGAGGGCACGTACGGTCTCTACCCCGACGGCCGGCTGGACCCTCCGGCCCAGCTGCCCCAAGTGCAGTCCGACCCGGAAGCAGGCGAAACCTACCGCCGCCTGGCCCAGTTCCTCGACGACGAGGTCCGCGCCGGCCTGCCCCTCGCCGAGGCGGTGGACAAGCTCGTCAAGGAGGTGGCCTTCACCCACCTCAACCGGCTGGTGGCCTTCAAGATGATGGAGGCCCGCAAGCTCATCCGCGGCACCCTCGACAAGGGCACCGAGTCCAATGCCTTCAAGTACTACCTGGCCGACCCCGAACACGCCGCCGACTATTCCCTGTACCAGGCCGGCGACGTCGACACGGCCTACCGCCGCTTTCTCCTCTGGCAGACCGCCCAGGTTGGCACTGAGGTGCGTGTCCTCTTCGACCCGGCCAACCTGCCGAGCCGCCTCTTCCCCCGCCCCCGGGCGCTCCAGGCGCTACTGGCCATGCTCAACCGGCCCGACCTGGCCGACGCCTGGCGCGCCGATGAGACCATCGGCTGGGTATACCAATACTTCAACGAACCGGAGCTGCAGGCCACCTTCGAAAAAGTGCGAATCAGTGGCGCCAAGTTCGAGACCAGGGATATCCCGTCAGCGACCCAGCTCTTCACGCCGCATTGGATCGTGCGCTTCCTGGTGCAGAATACGCTGGGCCGGCTATGGGTGCAGATGCATCCCGATACCCGTCTGCTGGGTACCGAGTTGCTGGACTACTTGGTCCCTCTCGAAGGCGCGGCGCCGCCGGAGCCGCTCCGCCTCGTAGAGGAGATCACCTTCCTGGATCCCGCCTGCGGGGGGATGCACTTCGGCCTCGTGGCCTTCGACCTGCTTGCCGCCATGTATCGGGAGGAACTGGACCGCGCCGGCGAGCCGGGATGGCCAAACAAGGCTTCCGTGTCCGCTGGCGACGAGATCGCCGCGGCCATCATCCGGAACAACCTCTTCGGCATCGATATCGACCTGCGCGCCGTGCAGCTCTCGACCCTGGCACTCTACCTCAAGGCCAAGTCGCTCAACCCCGAGGCGCGCATCACGAGCAGCAACCTGGCCTGCGCCGACGTGCTCCCCTTGAACGGCGCCCGCCTGGGCTCCTTCCTGCGAGAGGCACATTTCAGCCGTCCCGTCTACGAGAGGCTCATCCGCGCGCTCTGGACGCGCCTCCAGGACGCAAATAAGCTCGGCTCTCTGCTGCGCCTGGAGCAGGAGCTGGGAGACCTGATCGCCCAGGAGCGTGCCCGCTATGCCAAGGCGCCCTTGTTCGCCGGTGTATCGGGCGAGTTCGAGCAGGCGGCGGCCGAGGAGGAGTTCTGGCAAATCCTCCTTGCGCAGATCGTGCATGGCTTGGACGAATTCACCCGTCTGCAGGCTCGAGCCGGCGTGGATCAGACCTACTTCGCTGGAGAGGCGGTGAAGGGCCTTCGCTTGCTGGACTTGATGCTACGCCACTACGACGTTGTTGTCACGAACCCACCCTACTTGTCGCGGCGCAAGATGAGCAAAGACTTGGCGGACCTAGTGGAGAGCGCCTACCCAGATGCAAAAGGCGACTTCTACGCTTGCTTCATCCAGCGATGCCTGGAGTTTGCCGAGGAACGCGGCTATGTGGGCATGCTGACTATGCACTCGTTCATGTTCCTTGCGACCTACGAGTCGCTCCGGGCGCATGTGCGCACTCAGGCCACGATTACCGCCATGGCGCATTGTGGGCCCGGGCTGTTTGATGTAGGGAACCCTGGCACGCTACAGACCACCGCATTCACGCTGCAGAGGGAAGCCGAAACCGCGCGGCGCGAGAGCAACCCCGGGACCTATGTTCGACTTCTGCATCTGCGGAACGGGGATGCCAAGCGTGAGGCGCTCGAGCAGGCGCTCGGCAACGGCAGCGACATCTTCCGCGTAGCCCAGCATCGCTTCGATGCCATCCCCGGCAGTCCTTGGGTATACTGGATGCGTGATGGTATCCGCAGCTTGCTCGAGGCGCTTCCAAGTCTTGGGGAGGTTGCACAACCCCGTCAAGGTCTGGCAACTGCTGACAACTTCCGCTTTCTCCGGTGCTGGTGGGAGGCTGGCTCAGATAGAATGGCATTGGGGTGTTGTAGCAGAAGTCAGGCCAGTGCGAGCGGCAGAAAGTGGTTCCCCTGTATGAAGGGCGGGGCACACTTGATGTGGTACGGAAACCAGGAGCACGTGGTCAACTGGCAAGATGACGGCAGCGAGATGCGAGCCTTCCCGCAAGCGTTCATCCGGAACCCTGACCTGTACTTCCGAGAGGCGGTGACGTTCGGCGCCATTAGCTCGAAGGGGTTTTCCGCACGATACATGCCTCCTGGCTTTGTGTTTGACCATGGAGGCAATTGCGTTTTTGCCGAGCACGCCATCAGCCCTGCGGCGTTGCTGGGCGTGATGAATTCGACGTTCTCGAGGGCAGTGCTGCACGCTATCAATCCAACGATCAACTTCTTTGTTGACGACATCAAACGGATTCCCCTGCCAGAGTGCGGCGCCGGAGCTCTCGAGTTCCTGGTCAGATCGTGCATTCATGCGAGCCAGTTGGTTGAGAGTGCTCGTGAGACAACGTTCGACTTCAGCGTCCCACCCCGCTGGGGAATCGGCAAGGAACACCTTGATGAAGTCCAACGCTACATAGAAGAGCTGGAGGTCCGGATCGACGACGGCGTCTACCGTCTCTATGGGATCAGCGACGAGGACCGCTCCGCTCTGGAAGCTGAAGTGACCAGCGAACCGTGCATCGTGGAGGATGATGGCGACATCTCCCCGGTGGACGGCGATGAGACCGAGCAGCCCCAATCACTAGTTTCGCACGATGAATTGGCGGCACGCTGGATCTCCTACGCCGTGGGAATCATCGTGGGGCGCTTCCGGCCGGGCACAGCCGGAAAACTGGGCTCCGCCGTCTACCGTCGCTCCGATTTCGCCATCGGCTCCTTGCCCGAGCCCGACCTTGCCGAGTTCGACCGGTTGGTTGGCGCCCCGGACCATTTCGCCTACATCGACGCCGAAGGCGGCCGGCACCTCTTCCCGCCCGAGGTCGAATCGGCCCTCCGCGCCCTGGCCGTACAGGACGGCATCGCGGTGTTGGACGAAGGCCACGCTCGCGACTTTCCGGCGCTCGTCGAGCGCGCCCTCGAGCTCATGCTCGGCGAGGCATCGGCCAGGGAGGTCATCGCGGAGGGAGCCGGTGGCAACCTCCGCGCCTTCCTGGGGCGTGATTTCTTTACCAAGTGGCATCTCAGGTGGTATCGCAAGCGCCCCGTGTACTGGCCACTCCAGTCGGCGCGCCGGGGCTATGGCTTTGTCCTCTTCCACGAGCGGATCGACCGCATGACGCTCTATACTCTCCAGCGCGACTACCTGGACCCCAAGCGCAACGGCCTGCGCCTCAAGATCGCCGACCTGCAAGGAGAAGCAGCGTCGCTGGGCGGCGCGGCGCGCAAGCGCGTGGAGCGCCAGATCGACGAGAAGACACTGCTTCTGGCTGAGGTAACCGAGTTCGCCCAGGCCATTGACCGAATCGTCCGCGCCGGCTACGAGCCCGAGCCGGACTGGATCGACGACGGCGTCATCCTCCGCCTGGCTCCTCTGTGGGAGCTGATCCCGCTCTGGAAAGCCGAGCCCAAGAAGTACTGGGAGCGCCTGCAGAAGGGCGACTTTGACTGGAGTCACATCGCCATGCGCTACTGGTCCGAGCGTGTGAAGCAAGCGTGCAAGACGAACAAGTCGTTCGCCATCGCGCACGGGCACCAGGAATGGTATGAGGGGAGGGCATGATGGGGCATCGAGAGCAGATCCTGAGCTATCTGAAGGCGCATCCGGAGGGAGTGGACGATGACGACCTCGCCGCCGCACTCCACATCCCGCAACGTCAAACGGTCAATGCCTACTGCCGCCGGATGGCTGAGGAAGGGCTCGTCCAGCGCAGGGAGGTACTTGGCAAGATCCACAACTTCCTGGCGGGCTCTGCGCAGCCCACCAAGCCCAAGCCCTTGGCAGAGCCCTCACCCAGCAAGCCAAAACCTTCGGCGGACCCCTCAACGGGCAAGCCCTGGCACTGGGAAGGCCATGTCCAGGGTGCTGTCGTCGCCTACCTGAGTGCCCAGGGATACACCATTCTCCGGGCTGCGGACACGAGCACGCGCGAGACGGGAAAGGACATCATTGCGAGGAAGGGATCTGGCCTTCTGTGGGTGACGGTGAAAGGCTACCCGGAGCCTACGCCCAACACGCCGGCCACGACTCAGGCCGGGCACTGGTTCAAGGATGCCCTGTTTGACATTGTGGCCTGGCGTGGAGAGGATCCTGGTGCCGAATTGGCCTTAGCGCTGCCAGACTACGACCGATATCGCAACCTCGCCCAGAGGGTAGCTTGGTTGCAGTCGGCAACGCCATTCCTGTTCTTTTGGGTGAGTGAGGACGGGTCCGTCGCCGTGGAGCGGCCGGCTTCCTGAACGACCTGTCACAGGAGGAGTGATGCAGACCATCCGTGACCTACTATCCCGTGACCTTTCCGAGCCAATCGAGGAGGTCATCAAGCTCGACCAGCAGGACGAGCGGACCGTCTACGAAGAGATCACCGACTACGTGGCCACCGACCGCATCAAGCGGCAGTACATTGAGGTCCTGCAGGCCATCGCCGACGCCCCCGGCGACCCAACCGAGGGCGTCGGCGTCTGGATTTCCGGCTTCTTCGGCTCCGGCAAGTCTTCCTTCGCCAAGAACCTGGGCTACATCCTGGCCAACCGCTCGCTGCTCAGTCACCCCGCCGGCCGGCTCTTTGTCCAACGGCTCCAGCAGCAGTGGCCCAATGACCCCTTGGTCGGCAGGATCGACAATCTGGTATCCTTTATCACCGCTCGCTTCCAGACCCACGTCGTCATGTTCGACGTGCAGGTGGACCGGGCCGTCCGCCGCGCCACCGAGCCGATCGCAGAGATCATGTACTCTGTCCTTCTCCGCGAGCTCGACTACGCCCAGGATTTTGACGTGGCCGATCTGGAGATTGAGCTAGAGGAGGCGGGTCGCCTAGCGGACTTTGTCAAGGCTTGCGCGGCAGCATATTCCGAGGAGGTGGGGGCCATCACGCCGGCAAGCATCCTCCCGGTCACCCTGGCGGGCCTGCCCCCGGAAGCCTACGCCGTCTGGCAGCGGGTGCGCAAGGGGGCGCAGCGCATCCAGCGGGCCAGTTCGGTGCTGTGTCGGCTCGATCCCACCACCTATCCTACGGCCGATTCCTGGGCATCCTCGCTCAAAAGCGATGACGATTTCGGAATCCGCACCCTGGTGGATCGGACGTTCGAGCTCACTGCACGCCGGCGTCCCAACCGCGCCATCGTCTTTGTCATAGACGAGGTGGGACAGTACGTGGCTCGCAGCGCCGAAAAGATCGAGAACCTGCGCGCAGTGGTAGAACACCTGGGCCAGGAAAGCAAGAACCGCCTCCTTGCCCGCAAGACCGTCGCGCCGGTGTGGGTCATCGTCACCTCGCAGGAAAAGCTGGACGAAGTGGTGGCGGCCATCGACGACAAGCGTGTGGAGCTGGCCCGGCTGCAGGACCGGTTCAAGATCCGGATCGACATGGCACCGGCCGACATTCGCGAGGTTGCCACAAGGCGCGTTCTGCCCAAGAAGCCGGAGGCCGAGCTGTTTCTGCGCCAACGCTACGACGCAGCTCCAGCCATCCTCAACACCCACACACATTTGGAGCGCACCGCGCGGCGTTCCGAGACTTCGCGTGACGAGTTCGTGCAGTTTTACCCCTACCTGCCCCACTTCATCGACCTGTCCATCGACATCGTATCGGGCATCCGGCTGCAGCCGGGCGCTCCGAAGCACATCGGGGGAAGCAACCGGACGCTCATCAAGCAGGCCTACGAGATGTTGGTCAGCGACCGCACAGCACTGGCTGACGCCCCGGTGGGCGAGCTCGTCAGCATCGACCGCATCTTCGACCTGATCGAGGGCAACCTCTCCAGCGAGAAGCAGAGGGACATCTCCGATATCGGCCAGCGCTGGCCGGACGACCCTTGGCCGGCGCGCACGGCCAAGGCCATTGCCCTGCTGGAGTACGTGCGCGACCTGCCCCGCACCGAGGCCAACCTGGCGGCGCTTCTCTACCGTGGGCTGGGCGAGGACTCAGTCCTGTCTCATGTCGAGCGGTCCATCGCGCTTCTGGGCGAACACCAATTCATCCGCCCAACAGAGAGCGGCTGGAAGCTGCAGACCGCTCAGGAGAAGAGCTGGTCCGCCGAGCGCAACGCGCATAACCCAAGCCCCCGTGAGCGCAACGATCTCCTCGAAGACCAACTGCGCAAGATCTTTGAAGAGCCGGCCCTGACGCGGTACCAGCATGGCAGGCTGCGCAGTTTCCGCGTGGGCGTCACGTGGGATGGGCGAGCCTTGACCGCAGGGGATGCGCAGGTCCCCCTGCTACTGCGGGTGGCCGACGGCCCCGAAGGCTTCTCAGAGGTGTGTGAGACAACCCGAGCGGACAGCCGTACACAGGAAAACGAGATCTTCTGGGTGACGAGCCTCACAGACGAGATCGACGAGTTGGTATCGGAGCTGTGCCGCTCCCGCCAGATGGTGGCCAAGTACGAGAGCTTGGCCGCCCAGGGCAAGATCACCAACGAGGAGAGCGCAATCCTGGCCGCGGAAAAGAACGAGCGCGCGCAAGGGGAGCAGCGTGTCAGGGACAAGCTTGAGCGGGCGCTGGCCGACGGCCGAGGCTTTTTCCGTGGGGTGGCAAAGACTGGTACAGAGCTGGGCAAGGCGCTGAGCGAGGTAATGAAGGGCTTGGTTGCCTACGCTGTGCCCAGCCTCTACCCCAAGTTGGAGATGGGTGTCCACTCGCTCAAGGGGACCGAAGCCGAAGAGATCCTCAAGGCAGCCAATCTTACCGGTCTGTCCAAGATCTTCTACGCTCCGCCTGATGGACTGGGCCTGGTGGCGAAGGAGGGGGCCAAGTACGTCGTCAACCTGGCCGCACCAATCGTCAAGGAGGTGGCCGACTACCTCGCGCGCGAGCACTCCTATGGCGTCAAGGTCACCGGCAGGACATTGGAGGCCCGCTTTGAGGGCATCGGCTACGGCTGGGAGCGGGAGGTGCTCTGGCTGGTCCTTGCGACCCTGCTGCGGGGCGGGGCCATCGAAGTGACCCACCAAGGGCGCCGCTATCGCAACCACCTCGATCCGCAGGTGCGCGTTCCTTTTTCCGCGACAAACGCATTCAGGGCAGCGTCGTTTGCGCCGCGCAAAGCGCCCGACTTGCAGGCGCTCGTGGCCGCAGCGCGGCGCTATGAACAGCTCACCGGCGAGGACGTGGATGTCGAGGAGAACGCCATTGCCCAGGCGTTCCAGCGCCTCGCACGGGCAGAATTGGAGGCGCTCCTGCCACTCGAGGCAACCATCCGCGCCCACAATATTCCACTCATCAACGCGCTGCAGGAGTATCATACCACACTGCTGACGGTGCTCAACAGCGCCTCTGACGACTGCGTCAACATGCTGGCCGGCGAGGGCGACACCTTCCAGAAAACGCGCAACGAGGTGGCCACCATCCGCAAGGCAACCGACGGCAAGGGGTTGGCCCGCCTGCGGCGTATGCGTGCCGCCGTAGACCAGGTGTGGCCTGCGCTTGAGGCCGAAGGGCTCAACGCCGATCTTGTCGAGTCCGTCCAGGCAATGCGGGAGCGGCTCGAGGATGGCTCGTTCTACCAAACTTCGGCCGAGCCGGACACCGCGCTTGCCGCGCTCGAGGCGGCATATCGCAAGCTCTACCTAGATCGGCACGACCAGCGTCAGGCAGCCTACCGGGCGGCCATCGGTGACGTCAAGGCTCAAAGCAGTTGGTCGGCGCTGTTCCCATCAACGAGCGGTGAAGGGGATCTCGAGCAGAAGGAGCTGCAAAGTGCCCTGCTGAAGCCACTCGCCGACCGGGCTGAGCATGCCTTGAGCTTGCCGGAAGGCGCCCTGGCCTGCCAGGTGTGCGGCGCCAGCCCGGCGCAGATGGCCTCCGACCTGGCCGCCGTTGCCGGCCTCCGCTCCAACGTCCTTCTGCGTGTCCAAGAGCTCACTACACCGGAGGAAAAGGTCGAGAGAGTGCGCGTTTCGGACGTTGTGGGCGTCGGGGGAACCCTCGGCACTCACGATGAGGTAGAGCGGTTCCTGGAACAACTGCGCGACTACCTGCTCAAGCTTATCGCCTCGGGCATCAAGGTGGTCTTGGAGTAGGATCATGAGCCAACAAACCACGGTACTCAGACCCATACAGACCTACCTGGACAACATGCGGCCGGCCCAGCTGCTGCTGCAGGTGTACCGGCTGCTCGAGTCCGGCGACACCCTTGTGCCGCAGGCTGACTTGCTGAAGGCCCTGCGCACCGCTATCGGCGCCCCTGCCGATGAGGACCTGATGCTGATCTACAACGAGATCTTTCTGGGGCTGGTGCGCGAGCGGGCCCAGATGCCGCGTGCAACCCTGCGGCAGGCGACGTTATGCCATCTGCTGCGCCAGGCTGTGGTTGCCTCTTGCACTGCCCTGGAGACCTATCTGCCCGCAGTCCTCCGCACCAATCTACCCATAGTGATTCGCGCTCGCGGGAGGGATTTCGTGCCAACGGGCGACAAGACCGTCAAGGAGTTCTTCTCAAGCCTCTCATTCAGACTGGACGAGACCCTGCGACTCCTGGAGGACGAGCGTGCCCCGGAGTATATCGCCGCGAAGATCGTTGGGTTCTTGGACTACAAGTACCTCGGCAAAGACACAGGCGTTCACGTCGTGGGCGCGCTGATGGGGTTGGTCAATCCGTGGGCCGAAATCGCCACGCGCCTGAACCGCAAGGAGGAGGAGCTGAGAAAAACGCTGAACGACACGCTTGGTCGGCGCAACGACATCGTCCACAGAGCCGATCGCTGTCAAGAGGACGCCGGCGGGAACCAGCAACCGATCACCTACGCCTGGACCCAGCAGGCAGTGGACACCATCAACCACATCTGCCTGGCGTTGGACGAGTTGGTGGGTGCGCGCGTGGGCGAGTTAGAGGCCATGCTGAGGGGATAGAGACACGAGCAGCGAAATGAGCGACCCGTTTCCCAACCCGATCACGCAGAGTTTCCAGCTCCTGGAACGCTACCGGACGCTCCTGCGGAGCACGCTCCAGCTCCAGGGGTTGCGGTCCGAGGACATTGACGAGATCCTCGGCAGCATTGAGGTCGACCGCGGCCTCTTCTTCTCCCTTAATCGCCGGTACAAGACGGGCGATGTGTCATTCCGCCAGTTCTGCGCACGCCACGGGTTGGATGCGCGCCTGCCCGACCGGTTCGCTGGCTTGGCATCGCGCCGACTGTATGCTCACCAGGAAAGGGCAATTCTCTCCATCCTTGCCGGACAGACGACCGTGGTCTCTACGGGCACCGGCTCGGGCAAGACGGAAGCCTTTCTAATCCCAATCCTCGATCACTGCCTGAAGCACCCTGGCCCGGGCGTCAAGGCGCTCATTGTCTACCCAATGAACGCCCTGGCCAACGACCAGGTGCGCCGGTTGGAGGAGGCCACCGAAGGTACGCCCGTCACCTTCGCCCTGTTCACAGGCTCGACGACGGAAGAGGACCGCGACTCCATCCGGCGCGAGCCCCGCGACATCCTCGTCACCAACTACGTCATGCTGGACTGGATGCTCACCCGTTCCAAGGACTCGAATATCTTCGAGGCGTCGGCGGGCAGCCTGCGCTTCCTTGTCCTGGATGAGATCCACACCTACCGTGGCAACAAGGCCACCCACCTAAAGTACTTGCTGGCGCGACTCAGGTCGCGCTTCTCGGGCCCGATCGTCCAGATAGGGACCAGCGCCACTCTCCAGAGCGGGCAGATCGAAGGATACCTGAAGGCGGATGAGAATGGGTTGAATCGATTCCTACTGCCGCTCCTCGACGTCGAACGGTACTGCTATGTGGAGCCGGAGTACGAGCCCGAGCCCGAGGAGGGCGCCCCGGCACCGCCTCTGCCAGCGCCGAGCGACGAAGGGCTGGGGTGGGCACTCGAGTCCGATCCCGAGGCCGGTCTGGCACAGCTCGGTCTGCTGACCGGCAAAGCATACTCGCAGATGGACCTGTCCGAGGACGACATCGCGGAGGCCGAGTTCTACCAGGACCTGAAGAACAACGCATTCACCCGGGCTCTCCGAAGCCGGCTGATTCAGGATGGAGCGCAGAGCTTTGTCGAGTTGGTGGGCCTCTTGGCTGGCCTGCTGCCTCCCTCCTATCAAGCGAGCAGGGTCGACGACGTCTGCCGAGCCTACCTCAGCGCCCTCGCCTTCGCCAACCATCTCGCCGGGGACCAAGGCCTGCCCCTCCTCGACTTCCGACTGCACCTGTTCCTTCGGGATATCGGTGGGCACCTCAAGAGGTGCATCAAGTGCCACAAGTATCACTCGGGAAGGCAAGATACTTGCCAGGACTGTGGCTTCCCGCTGTTCTGCGTGTACCGGAACGACATCCACCAGTGTGTAGCCAAGGTCTCGGGCCACAGCCTAAAATGGGAGCTCCGGCCCGAGTCGAATGACCGGAAGAACACCTACTATGTGCTCGTGTCCCCGATCGGGGCGGAAGAGAGCAAGCCGGTGGAGGAGGCACTGCACTTCCGCGAGGACGCCCCCGTTGGTGAAGACGAGCTGGTCTTGGATTACGACGTCTATGGCCGCCTCAAGCTGAGGCTGCTGCCCCACTGGCGGTATGCCGAGGTGGCCCGGCAGCTTGTCCCGCTGGTGGACGGCACGCGGCAGCACCAGTACCTCTACCAGCTCGTGAAGGCCATCCTCGACTTCCAGGCGAAGGGCAAAAAGAAGCTCTTGGGCTTCGTCGACAACCGTGCGCGGGCATCTCACTATGCCTCCGTGCTCGGCGACGAGTTTGCCAGCGAGTTCTTCGAGGAGTGCCTGAAGCTCTGGCTTCCCGAAGGCCGGGAGCTCGATCTCCTTCAGGTACTCGACATCGCCAGGCGCCAGGCCCCCTCCGGTGAGGGATGCACCGCCTTGGAGCGTTCGCTCTTCGACGAGCTGGAACTCTGGTATTGGCGCACTGTCTGCCAGTCCCCTCGGCAGTACGCGGCCCGGCAGGATTTCCTTCAGCTCAAGGAGCCGGAGGGCTGCACCGAGCTCGAGCGGGGCCTTCTGAACATCTTTCTCACAGAGCGCGCCATCCACAAGGAATACGAAGACGACAGGCCCGACAGCATCTTCATCAAGTTCAGCAAGCACTTGGCGACCGGCCACAAGGGCATACACCTGGTACCGGAAGAGCGTTCTGAGGATCCGCGCTATCCCAGCATATCTCTAGGCAAAGACGCCCGCGAGTACGGTGAGTTCGTCCAGGAGCAGGGCCCGGAGCGAGTTGCGGACGTGGTTCAGTCCCTCGCACACAGGCGTGTGCTGTTCACGGACAGGACGGTGGACGGCAAGACCCACTATGCGCTCGACCCGCGCTGGGTCACCGTGCATCTGCCGGAATCGGAGAGGGAAACCTACGCGGAGCTGAAGGAGCAGCTTCTGCTGACGGCCGCCGCTCATACATCCGAGATCGCGGACGCAAAACGACGCCAGGTGGAGGGCGAGTTCCAGGAGGGGCGCCTCAGCTTTGTGCTGGCGACACCTACTCTGGAGATGGGCATCGACGTCGGAAAACTGCAGAGCGTGCTCATGCTGGGTGTGCCCCCACTGCCCTCGAACTACGCACAGCGCGCCGGCCGTGCAGGGCGCGGCCACAAGGATCAGTTCGCGCTGATTGTGACCTTCTGCTCGGAATATGATGAGCACGATAGCTACTACTTCCAGCGGCCCAAGCTGATGATCAACGGCGTGATCTCCCCGCCGACCTTCGATCCTCTCAATACCGAAGTGCTGCGCAAGCACATCCACGCCCATGTTCTCGCCGGCCATGTCGACGACCGCCGCACACTACAGCGCTTCTGCGCAGACCTGGATACGGAGCTCGGCGAGAGGCGTCGAGGGGTGCGCGATCTCTTCGGGCCAGAGTCCGGCGCAGAAGCCTATCTCCTCGGTGAGTTCCGTTCCCGCCTGCTCTCGGAGGTTGGCTCACTGCCAGAAGACGGTAAGTTGACTCCGCAGCACGCGTTCTACGCCGACGGCTTCTTCCCCGATTACCTCTTCCGCAGGGATCAAGTCTACGTCCTGGACGAAGAGAAGCCCGGCATTGCCCCAGATGCCTCACGGGCATCCCTCGCCGATGGGGCTCTCTCCGAGCGCGAGCCTGAGCAGGCCTACTACATGATCCCGCCCGGCGAGACGGTTTTCATGGCCGGCGACGTCTACGACATAACCTCGGACGGTTCCTACACGTTGCTTCCGGTCGGCGGAAACGTCGCGGCCCGCAGCTACGACTCTCTGCTGGCAAGGCGCCAGGTGCGCCATGCCTCCAGGGACAGGATCCTACGCAGGTACGACCGGCTACAGTTGTTTGACAACGACCAGCCGTTTCGGGACAAAGGCCGGGTCCTGGGCGTGGCCTACCACCCAGCCTGCCGCCTCATCTTCATCAACCGTGGGTGTCTTGGCTTCGAAGGCACGCAGCCTTTCTCGGACGAGCGTGGGGAGTTTGCCCTGGCGTACCAGGTGATCCGCCCCGCTCTGGTGCTGCGCTTTGACAGCCTCGTCTGCGCCGACGCCAGGCTGTACCTCAGCCTGGCCTCCGCATTGGAGCGCACGATCAAGGACCGGTATGGTCTGGACGAGTCCGAGATCCGCCTATTGAGCAAGGTCTCGCCCGATCCGCCCGACTCAGACGGCCGTCCCTGGGTATACGTCATCCTCTACGATGCCAACGGCAATGGGAACGTGCCCATGGCCGCGATGTTCGACGACTTTGACGAGATCGTGTCCACTGCCGACCAGAAGATGCGGGACTGCCCGGGGAGTCCTTGCCTACCCTGCGAGTCGGGGTGCTACCTCTGCCTCAGGAGCCATACGACCCGCTACCTGGCTGGCCGTGTAGACAAGGCGACCACGTTGATGTTCACCGGCTACTTGCTGGGGCGCGGCCGGTTCCGGCCTTCAATGGCGTCGCCGGGGCAACCGATCTCGACATTCCACCTGGAGCTAAGGCTTGAGCGCCGTGGGGACACCGTGGAGGTCCGTGCTGGGCAGGCGTGCTACTCGGCGAGCCTGGCCGGCGACCAGAACAAGGTGATCTTTGATCTGCTCACGCACGCCGTCCAGTCCGAATTCAGACCGGCGATGCGGACCATGAGAGTCGTCAGCCGCGAGGGCTATGTGGTAGATGCCATCAACTCGGGCGCGCTGCAAAAGAGCCGTGGCGACTTTGCCCGGTTCCAGTTCCAGATGCTGCGCTTCCGAGAGGTAAGGGCGGAGAGAGAGTAGCACAAATGCAGTGTCAGCTCATCCAGGCGGCCAAAGTCGCGGATGACAACAAGGCCGAGAAGCAGATGCTGGCGTTCCTTCAGAACCTGCCGGCAGAGTTCTTTGTCTACCGTGAGCTTCAGCTCACGGCGGCGTACGACGACCACGTGAAAGGCGTGGCAAAGAAGAAACCCGACTTCGTCGTAGTCTCGCCGGCCACGGGCGTGATTTCCATCGAGGTGAAGGATTGGAATCTTGTGCGCAGGGCATATCATTGGCGCGACCAGTACAAGATCACCGTCACAGACCGTGCCACCGGCCGAGTCGAGGAGATCGACAATCCCGCTGCCCAAGCCGACTCCTACCTGTACGGGCTGCTGGAGCTGCTGTCCGGTCTCCATGTCTTTGTCGGCTCCATCGTCGCCTTCCCGCGTGTTTCGCGCAGCGACTTCCTGAACCGCCTGGAAGACGTCGCTGTGCTGCGCAACCCTCAGAGCCAGTTCTTCCTCGACCTGGAGCGGACTCTCTTCCAGGAGGATCTCGACCAGTTCGCGGCGCGGCCGGAACGGCTGCTGGAGCGCGTCGCCCGGACCTACGGGCAGTTCCACTCGTCGACGCCTGACCGGATCGAACTCGTGCACCGCCGCCTGTTGCCTAGCTCGTTCCGGATTGGCGACTACACCGAGCGCCAAAGAAGCCGCGGCGAGCTTAGGATGCTGAGCGCGGAGCAGCAGGACTGGGTATTTGGGCTGAACCCAAAAAAGAACTACTTGCTCGACGCCCCTGGCAGCGGCAAGACCAACGTGTTGATCTCGAAAGCGATTCATGCCGTGCGGACCGCCCCCGCGGGGCGCCGGCCGCGCATCCTGCTGACGACCTACAGCCAGAACCTCGAGGCCAACATCCGGCGTATCTTCGAGCACAAGATAGCGGACGACCCTGGCCACGAGAGCCTCAGGGAAGCCATCACCATCCGCTGTATTCCGGCGCTGATGGAGCAGATCGTGGCTGGTGTGTTGGGCCTCGGCGACCCTGCCGAAAACCGGAGCCCGGATGAGACCCCGCGTGCTTATGAGGCCCGGCTGCGCAAGCAGGTCCAGGAGATCCTGCGCCTGCAGCCAGACCGGTTCCGTGCCTTCGACTCCGTCTTCGTCGACGAGATACAGGACTTTGACAACCCCTATCTGCGGTTGGTCCAGCACCTGTGCAAGACCAGGAGCTTCTTCTTCGTGGGCGACATCGGCCAAAAGATCTATGAGCGCACACACAACCTCGAGCGGTTGGGCTTTGTGGCGGACAGGGTTGAGCTCAAGAAGAGCTACAGGATGTATCGCACGCCTCGCTTCATAGCCGAGCTGGCCACCAAGTTCATCGTGGCCGATCCCTTGTCGCGCGCCGAGTTCGCAGAGCGAGGGTACACGGAGGCATTTCAGTATCCGAATCTCCTGGCCAACGCAGCCGAGATCCTCCACGCGGACCAGCCGGAGGAGGAGATCGCGTCCAGGGTGCAGGATCTGCTCGCGACGGGCTACAGCGAAGGCGACATCCTGGTGGTGGATTCGGCTGAGCGGCTGCCCCTGGCCGAGGCCGCTCTTCGGGCTAAGGGAGTCGCCTGCCGGCGCGGCGAGGCCGGGGCATCGCCCGCGGTCTGCCTGGTGGACTCTATGGAGGTCAAGGGCCTGGAGCGTGAGGTGGTCTTCGTAACGGGGATCGAGGACCTGTATGACCGCACCAAGCCGCAGGCCACGTTCGAGGACCAGGACGTCGCCCAGCGCAAGGAGCTGCTGTCGCGTCGCAAGGTGTACGTGAGCCTGACACGACCATTGGAGCAGCTGATCATCTACTACCGCGACGGGGGCAATCGTTTTGTCTCGGAGCTACTGGACATCAACCGCCAGATTCTCGCCGGCCGTCAGGGGCAGTCTCATGCCACATAAGCACGAAGTGGAGCTCCGGCAGCGGGCTGAGCGGTTCGCCCAGGCGCTCTCAGAACTCGGCGTCCTGGCAGCAATCGTATCAGATTCGTTCCGCGACTACCTGGTCAAGGTATCAGTTGCGCGCTCGGGATCGGCCTGCGGCCATGTAAACCTCTACTACAGTCCCAAGGAAAACCGGTACTCGCTGAGAGCCCACGAGCTTCGGGATCAGTCGGTTCTTCCCGCCCTGCAGGCGTGCTGGGATCAGCTTGAGCGGGGTGCCGGCGTCGATTCTCCTTCCACGGCCTCTCATCCCGGATACGCCCTCTACGTGGACGGCTCCTGCATTGAGGACGCCATTGGCTATGGGATCGTCATCCTCAAGGACGGCGAGCCGGCGGCGGAGCTGTGCGGTCCGGTGGACGATCCGGCACACCTGGGCATGAGGCAGGTGGGCGGCGAGTTGTGGGCTGTCAGGCTGGCGCTCTCCTGGGCTGAGGCAGTTGGCGCCGAGGAGGCAACGGTCTGCTACGACTACACCGGCCTCGAGAAGTGGGCCACCGGGGAATGGCGTGCTGACGAGCCTGCCACCCGCGCATACGCTCAGTTTGTCCGCGGCCTGCCCATCACGGTTCGCTGGCAGAAGGTCGAAGGCCACGGCGGTGACCCCTGGAATGACCGGGCCGACAAGCTGGCCAAGCAGGGAGCCAAACGGCGTTCAGCGGAGACTGAGGAGCGAGGCGATCCTCTCGGACCGTTGGAAGAGAAGGCAAAGGCCTTTGTCAGCTTCCTGGAAGGGCATGGCATCACGGCAACCTACGCAGGGATCTTCAACGGCCAGTTTGCTCGAGTGGTGCTATCAGCCGAGCGGGGCTGTGTGGACCTCTACAACACCCGCAAGCGGCCCCTATCCAGTCCCTATCTCCACGGCTTCTCGGACAAGACGCTGCAGACCACCGTCGAGACCCTCTGGCGGGGCATCCTGCGCGGCGACAAAGACGCCCAAGCCCCAGTGCCGCACCCCCTCGGCGAAGCGGGATATTACTACGAGATCCTAAAACCCTACGGCGATTGTGCCTTTGATTTCCTTGCCCTGGCCTCGGCGCTGGAGCGTGCATGCTGCCATTCGCAGAGACCGGGCTTTGACGGTTATTCGAGCCGGTACGATTTTCCGGCACTGGAGGCTGTTTTCCGCGAGCTCGAGGGAGGCGACACAGCGCAATGAATGGAATCGAAGAGACCAAGCAGAGGGCATCAGGCCTGAGAAAGGCGCGAAAGTACGAGGAGGCGGCCGAGCTATACCGCACTCTCTGGGGCGAGCACCGTGACTTGTGCGACGAGTGGGATGGTTGGGCATATGCCTTCTCGCTGCGCAAACTGGGTCGCTCCGGGGAGGCCCTGGAGGTGTGTCGTCAAGCTTTGTCCATGAACCCAGGCCTCGACCACCTGACCGGCCTCACCGGCTGGTGCCTTTATGATGTTGAGATCAAGCGCACGGATCCCGAGATCCAGCAGAACGAGGGGCGCTTCCTCCAGGCCGCGGAGGAGATCCTGCAGCTGGGTCAGCCTGGGCAATACTCCGCGCACGCCCGCACTCTGTTCCGCGTGATTGACTACTATCGCCTGAAGCCCAACGTTCCTACCGCCAAGATTCTCGAGTGGTGCGACCGGCTCGAGCCGGAGCAGTTGTCAAACACCCCAGGGCAAGGTCCGGATGGAAAGGGCAAGATCGTCGCATACGCCTCCGATCGGGAGAAGTGGTACGCCTTCCGAAGCAGGGCACTGCTGGACCTCGGGCGCTTCGACGAGTGCATTGCCTTCAGCCAAAAAGCACTGGCCGCCTTCAGCCAATTCCATCACGACAATGATATCTGGTTCAGGTGGCGCATTGCCCTCTCCAAGGCCGGCATGGGCGACAGGGAAACCGCCATCGCCGAGCTCGAAGGACTCCTGTCCAGGAAACAGGATTGGTTCATCCATCACCGCATCGCCCAGTATCTGCTGGAGCTGGGCCGCACGGACGAGGCACTGGAACGTGCAATTGAGGCGGTACTGGCTCCTGGACCGGCAGACCTCGGCTTCAAATGGGAGCTATTTCTGCTTATGGGTCGCATCCATCAGGCGCGGGGCGAGATGGAGGAGGCGAGGAGGCACGTTCTCCTGGCGGGCAGAGTGCGCCAGGAGCAGGAATGGAAGATTCCGGCAGAGCTCTCGCACGCCGTCTCTGAGCTGGGCGTGGACATGAGCGAGCAGGTATCGACGCGCGAGCTTCACGAGCAGCTGCGGGCGAAGTGGCAGTTACACAAGACGGCAGCGCTTCCACAAGGCAAAGGCAAGATCAAGACCATCCTGAGCGCGGGCGACGCGGGCTTCATCCAGGGCGACGATGGACAGGACTACTACTTCAAGACAAGCTGGTTCCAGGGGCCAAAGCACCTGCTTCAGCAGGGGCAGCGGGTCGCCTTCAGCATCGAGCGAAACCCAAACCCGGACAAGCGAGACATGGCCAAGTATGTCAAGCCCTTGTGACCGTTACAGGGCACCCAAGGAGAGATGGACAAGTCGCTACGGAGCACCCTCTATAACACCATAGTCCGGTGCCGGCAGTTGCTGGAGAGAGACCTTGCCCTCCAGCTCGAGGGAACCTACGGCGTCGGGGCCGACGGCACACTGGAGCCGCTGGAGAGCCTGCAGCACCTGGACGCGCTCGGCCGGGCCGGCCGGCAGGCCATCGAAGCAAGCCTTCAGCACGAGATTGCCGCTGGCGCCGGCAAGCGGGAAGCTATGGCCCGCTACATCCGCCAGAGCGCCTTCACCTTCCTCAACCGCCTCGCCGCGCTCAAGCTCATGGAGCATCCCAGCCGCGCCCTGGTCCCGCCGTCCATCGGGAGCGGAGATGCCTCGAGGGGCTTCCACCAGTTCGCCCTCATATCGCCGGAGGCGATGCGCGCCCAGCCCGACGGCGGCTACCGGCTGTATCTGGAGCTCCTCTTCGACGACTTGGGCCAGGCGCTGGGTGTCCTGTTCGACCGGACCGTGCCTACTTCGCTCCTCTTTCCAAGCCCGGCCTGCCTCCGCGAGCTGCTGGCCTTGCTCAACGACCCCGCCCTGGAGCCCACCTGGGCCGAGGACGAGACCATCGGCTGGGTATACCAGTACTTTACCCCTGCCGAGCTGCGCGACGAGGCACGCAAGGCCTCCAGCGCCCCGCGCAATAGCTACGAGCTGGGTTTCCGCAACCAATTCTACACGCCGCAGTACGTTGCCTCCTTCCTGGCTGACAACACCTTGGGCCGCCTCTGGTGGGAGATGCGCGGCGGCGAGACGCGTCTGGTCGACCTATGCAAGTACCTGGTACTGCCACATCCCATCCCCCAGCCAGCAGCGCGCGAGCCCAATGCCGATCCCCACTCGTCAATCGTCAAGCGTCAGTCGCCAATGGTCCATGGTCCGTCGTCCATCGTCCGCCGTGCCAAGCGCGACCCTCGTACACTCCGTATCCTTGATCCGGGGGAAGGCAGCGGCCACCTTCTCCTCTGCTGCTTCGATCTGCTCCTGGCCATCTACGATGAGGCCTACGATGATCCAGGCCTCGGCCCCGCCCTTCACGCAGACTATGCCTCTCGGTCGGCGTATGACCGGGCGGTGCCCGGCCTGATCCTCGAGCACAACCTCCACGGCATTGACATCGACCAGCGTGCCTGCCAGATCGCCACGCTGGCCCTATGGCTGCGGGCGCAGCGGGCTTGGGCCGAGCAGGGGCTCAAGATGCGCCAACGGCCGCGCGTGGAGCACATACATATCGTCTGCGCCGAGCCGATGCCCGGCGAGTACGACCTGTTGGGCGAGTTCGCCCGCGACCTCAAGCCGGCTGTGTTGGGCAACCTGCTGCGCGAGATCTGGGAAAAGATGAAGCTGGCTGGCGAGGCCGGCAGCCTTCTCAAGATCGAGCAGGAGATCCGTGATGCCGTGCGCAAAGCCCGCGAGACGCTGGCCAGCCTGCCACCCGGCGTCCAGCTCACCCTCTTTGGGCCTGAGCCTCCGCAGCAGCTGGCCTTGCACCTCGACCCTCGCGATCTCAACGACGAGGCCTTCTGGGCAGACGCCGAGGCGCGGGTGGTCGAAGCGCTGCGGACATTTTCCCAGCGGGCACGCGATGGACAGCAGGTCTCCCGGCGCCTCTTTGCCGACGACGCGATCGAAGGCATAGCCTTCATCGACCTCTTGCAGCAGCCATTCGATGTCATGCTGATGAACCCTCCTTTCGGCGCGGCCAGCATAGGCAGCAAGGAGTACATCGCGCAGGCCTACCCCCGTACCAAGAACGATCTCTACGCCGCCTTCGTCGAGCGCGGTCTGGAGCTGCTGCGCCCCGGCGGCTACCTGGGCGCCATCACCAGCCGTACCGGCTTCTTCCTGACAAGCTTCCAGAAGTGGCGGGAGGAGATCTTGCTGCAGGAGGCGGAGCTCATCACCATGGCCGATCTCGGCTACGGCGTCCTGGACACGGCCATGGTCGAAACAGCAGCCTACGTTCTGCGCAAGAGGGATCCGGCAATTTGACAGGTAGTACCAAATACAGTACTATAGCAGGTGAATGACGGGATGGGACAACGGGAAAAGCTACTGGAGTCGCTCCGCAAGAACCCGAAGAATGTCCGATTTCAGGATCTGGACAGGCTCCTCCGGCTGTATGGATACGACTGTCGCCCTACAGGCGGGACCCACTACTTCTACAAACGCAAAGGTTGCCACCCCATTTCTGTCCCTTTTGCCAGGCCGGTAAAGGAGAACTATGTAAGAGCGGCCCTCAGGTCGATTGAGGAATGCATGGAGCCCGAAGCGGACTAGCCGCCCGCGGCTCCCCCATGCCTTGAAGGATACTGCGATGGAAAAGACCATAGAATACTACCTCAGCCTACCCTACACAATCGAGATGGTACCTGAGCCTGGCGGCGGTTGGTTTGTCAGCGTGCAGGAGCTCCCAGGCTGCATCAGCGAGGGCGACACTCCCGGCGAAGCGATCCAGATGATTCAGGACGCCATGCGTGGCTGGATCGAGCTTTCACTGGAGGATGGCGATCCGATCCCCGAGCCACGCACGCTGGAGGACTACAGCGGCAAGTTCGTGGTCCGCGTGCCGCGTTCCCTCCACCGAGACCTGGTCGAGACGGCAGAAGCAGAGGGCGTGAGCCTGAACCAGCTGATCAACGTCACCCTCGCCCGGGCTGCGGGGCATCCAATGCCATCGCAGCCTGCAAGGAGGGAGGACCCCGGCTGGCCAGGGCTGAAAAGGTCCATCAAGAACACGTTGCTGGCTGCCGGCTTTGCCGAGGAGGCCGGTGCGCTTGACGAGCGCATCTTCGCGGACTGGGTGGAGCGCGCTCTGAGCCAGGCCGATTTCGCCCTCAAACAGAAGAGCTTCCAAGATGCCATCACCTACTTGGATGGGCTGGTGTTTGGGCTTCACGCCAGTGCTGGCCATAGCCCTGTCGTGGGGACTCTGTACCGCGCCGTCCTGCTCTTCAGAGAGCAGATCGATCTGGCGCAGCGGCTGTGCCAGCAGATCGACGTGACAGAGCAAGTGGCGGAGAGGATCTCCCAGCTCGCATTTTCTGCCAACCGCGTACAGGTGGTATACCAGGAGGAACGGACGGCGTACTCAGAGAACTCTGCTGCTCAAGCGCCCGTCCGTCAGTTCGCCGAGGCACTCTTGGGGCGGCCGGAACGGACGAAGTGGTAGAAGGACAAGATGGTCACGAAACGTGTATCCAGTTCAAGTGAGCGGGTAGCCAAGCTAATCTCCGCTGCGCTCAACCTCCAACAGGTGGGCGAGACCGTCGAGGCGCTCCAAGTCCTTGAGCGGGCCCGAGAAGAGTCACCGGACGTGGCGGCTATTCACCTTGTGAGTGGTCTCATTCAGCGCGATGCCGGTCGCCTGCAGGAGGCGGAGACCAGCCTGCGGCGCGCCGTCGAATTGGAGCCGGGGCTCGGAGAGGCCGTCCAAAGCCTGGGCCTGCTCCTCCTGGCCCGGGAAAGGGGCGAAGAGGCCATCGACTGGCTCAAGCGCCATCTCGAGCTCGAGCCCGCCAACCCTGTCACCCTGCGCGCTCTATCCACAACCCTGCCTCGCATGGGGCGTGAAGAGGAGGCCAGCCAACTCCTGAACAGGGCCTGGCACAGGACGCACAATCCCGAAGCCGGCATCGTATACGGCCGCCACCTGATCCGCATGGGCCAAGCAAAAGAAGCGGAGGCCCTCCTTCGCCAGGTGTCGGATGAGGCGCCCCAACCCAAGGTCTTGGTCGAGTGGGCGTATGCCCTGGCAATGCTGCAGGAATGCGAAAAGGCCGAACATGTACTGCTGCGCATCATCGATATCGATCCCAGGTTCGATCGGGCATGGCGCGGCTTGACCGATTGCTACATCCCCTTGGGCCGTTCCCAGGACGCGCTCATGGCAGCAGATGAGGCCGTGGCTGTCAACCCCGGGCACTACCGGAACTGGTACGCCAAGGCCAACGCCCTGCTGAGCCTGCAGCGATACACCGATGCCTATGAGGCCTCCATCAAGGGGATCGAGTGTGTGCCCGGTGGCGATCCCGAGGCCCGCCCCGTCCTCCAGGAGCTCTACCTACAGGCGGTCGAGTCGCTGCTGCAACTTGGCCGCACCGGCGACGCCCTGGAGAAGCTTGGGGAAGCGCGCCGTGAGTTCCCGACCGGTGAGCATCTCCTGGAGATCGAGGTGTCGGTACTGAATACCCTGGGGCGCGCGCAGCAAGCCCTGCAGGTTTGGCAGGAGGCCGCGTCGGCAGGACTGAAGATGGAAGGAAGCCTGCCTCCGCTGTACTTCGAGACCCTGCACCTCGCGGGCCATGCTGCCGAAGCCAGATCCTTCGTCCAACCGATGCTCCTCCACGACCGAGAGCGGCGACTGCAGCTGCTGGGCCGGGCAGGACTCTCCCTCTACGAAAGGGGGCAGATTGCTGCGGCCCTGTCCGTGTTCGAGCAGCTTGCAGACATCGCCCCGGACATGCCCCAGTTTGCCAGCAATCTCGGTTTCCTCTTGACTGGCGAAGGCCGGCTGCCCGAAGCAGAAGCGTTTCTGGCCCGTGCCAAGAGCGGCCAGGACGAAGCGGCCAGCGAAGCCCTGGTCCTGGCCAATTTGGGGTACCTGTATCTGATCCAGGACCGGCTGGCCCAGGCAGCCGGCTTCCTTGAACAGGCAGAGGCCGCAGCGCCGGAAGAGGCAGTTGCGATTCTGCGGGTGGCCGTCTGGAGGGCTGGGCGTGTGTCGACCGATCCTGTGCCGCACCCCACGCGCTGGCTATCCATTCGCTCCGCTGCCCGTGCCAACCTTGTGACACTCAAGCTCGCGCAGGGCCGCGTCTCGGAGGCTGCAGCGCTGGCCGCGCAGATGATTGGCGACGAGCCCGACGAGGCTTGGGGATACGCCATCCAAGGCTGGGTGCATCAGGCCGCAGCCGACCATGCGGCGGCGAAGCAGTCATGGTCGATGGCCCTGGACCGCACGGTCGATGAGCAGGACCAGGCTGCACTAAGGCAGTGGCTTGGAGCCCCGGGCCGGTAGCCGGCTATGGCAGCCGCCTCCTGCTGCCGTGGATGGCCCTTACAACCTTCTTCCGCCCCCTCGAACCCCCATCAGCGCCAGGGGCGATGCCAGGCCGGCCTCGGCTGCGGCGTTCTGGACACCGCGATGGTCGAGACGGCAGCGTATGTGTTGCGAAGATTGTAGGGGGAACAAGCCAGTGTACTCTCAGAGCGCGAGTCAGGGCGGAGTACGCACATGAATCCGTTGCTTCAAGTCGATGAGCGCGAGATTGAGAATCTCGATCAGTACCAGTTTGCCGACATCCTGAACAGGCTCCTGAAGGCCGAAGCCCAGCGGCACGGAATTCCGCTCCAGTGCGTTGAGACGACGTTGCGCATCAACGATCCTGACGGCGGAGTGGATGCGCGCGTCGAGCACTCAATTGGCGTGCCGCCCGAGTGCCGTATTCCCCCGGGCCTGAGCGTCTGGCAGTACAAGGCGGGAAGCATAGGCCCAGCTGACATCCAGCGAGAGTCACAGAAACCCGGCGTACAGGCCGCGATTGACGCTGGTGGCTCCTATCGCTTTGTCCTGGGCCGGGGCTACGCCGGCACGCCGAAGCGGAACCGCGAGGAGGCCGTCAACGAATGCTACATCCTCAGAGGCCTTGCCCCAAAGGGGCAGCTCCTCATGGCCCAGGATGTCGCTGACTGGGTCGCCGACTACCCTGCCGTGGCAATGCACCCCTATTTCAGGCGGCCCCTCGATGACCGGCTGCTGATCTTCGAGGAGTGGGGGAATCTGCCCGAGTTGAGGACAGGCCTCGAATTCGAAGCCGATGCCATGCGGGAGTCGGTGATTGAGCAGCTGCGTCAGGTGGCTTCAGATCGCGCCAACCTCAACCGGGCCATGATTGCCGGCTATGCCGGTGTCGGCAAAACACGGCTGGCCTTCGAAGCCGTCCGTACCTGTGGACTGCAGCACGAGGCACTCTATGCATGCAGTCCGGATGACATCCCCCCAACCTTGTTGTCATGGATTGCAGGGCGCCCCTCCCTTCGTGTGACGCTCGTCGTCGACGAATGCACCTATGAGGAGGCGCTGCGGCTGCACGGACTCGCGCAGCGCTGTGGGGATCGGCTCGTGCTGATCCTAGTTGGCCAGGAGAGGGAACCGAGGGGCACTAGCTCACAGATCCCGCTCTTCTGGCTTGGCAGGCTTGACGACCAGGCTGTTGGCAGGATTGTACAGAGGGTATCATCAACCTTGCCACGGGATGCCGTGGATTTCGTGGTAAGGGGCTCCGGGGGGTACGTAAGGCTCGCCGTAGCCATGGCCGAGTCCCTGGCTGGGAACCCGTCCATGGCCGGCGCGGCCCAGCTGACTGGCGTGCCAGACGTCAAGGTCATCCTCGAATCGTTGGTGTCCGATGCTAAGGACCACTCTGCGATGATGGCGCTGTCACTCCTGCGCCGTGTAGGCCTCGACGACGACGTGTCGCAGGAGGGAAGAGCGGTTGCATCGTTCATGCGTCTGGACCTTGGGCAGCTGAAGCTGACAGCGAGCCGGATGAAGCAGGCGGGCCTGGTAGTTAGGCGTGGTCGATACGCATACGTGACCCCCCACTTGCTGGCCGTCTGGTTCGCCGCCGAAGTCTGGCAGGCGAGAGCCGATGATATCGTACGCGAGCTCCTGCCCCCAGAAGGCCATGCCCCACGCACCCCGGCCTTCATAGAGGCGCTGCTTGAGCGGCTGGCCGACCTGGGCGAAGAAGACGTGACAGGGCCGATCGTAGGGCGTCTGCTCAGCCCCGAGGGCTTGTTCGCCACGATCAGAGGGCTTGATGGTAGCTTCAGCTCTCGGCTCTTCGCTGCTCTCGGCACGGCAGCCCCGCGAGTAAGTGCTGCAGTCTTGGAGCGGCTCCTCGGCCGCCTGCCACGGGATAGCCTGCTGGAGTTTCGGGAGGGCCGTCGCAATCTGGTCTCTCTCTTGGAGGGACTGCTCTCCTTCGAGGAGACATTCTGGACGGCCGCTCGCCTGCTGCTGAGGCTGGCAGAAGCAGAGAACGAAGCGTTCGCGAACAACGCTTCTGGGACATGGTGCGAGATATTCTACACCTATCTCGGTGGCACTCCGGTGCCGGCCGTAGAGAGGCATCGCTTGATTGCCGAGGCACTGGACAGCGCCAGCGTTCAGGTGCGATTACTTGGCGTCCGGGCTATTGCCGTCGCCTTGAGCACGCACGAAACGCGTCTGAGGAGCACGCCTGTCGGAGGTCACATTTCACCGCCTCACTGGCATCCGCAGACGTGGGAGGACGTCCGGCAGGTGCGCCACTCCGCCCTAGGCTTACTGGACAGGGCACTACTTGATGAAGACGACCACGTCGCTTCCCATGCACGCGAAGTCCTCATCAATGCTAGCCGGGCCATGATCAAGCAAGGGCTCGCCGCCGATATCCTCCCCAGGCTGAAGAGCTTACCTTTAGTTACGGAGGCGGACCAGCGGAGGATATGGGAGCTGCTCCGGGACACGCTCTACTTCGAGCATGAAGCACTAAGTGAGGACGAGCGCGCGTACATACAGCAGTGGGCTGGGGAGCTGATGGGCGATGCCTACCATGATCGGCTGAGACGCTGGGTAGGACCGCTCGCAACGTCAGACTATAAGCAGCTGCGAGACTCCAACAGGACGCAACGAGATGTAGCTGCTGAGCTGGCAGAGGAGGGTTTTGCGAACCCCGAGGCCCTCCGTGCGGAAGCTGCCTGGCTTGCATCCTCAGACCCCACCGAGTTCTTCGCCTTCGGGCGAAGGCTGGGGCAACTGGACTCGGGCCACAATTGGCTGGACGACCTGGTCAACGAGATCCGCCAGGGGGGCAATCCGGGCTTCCTCACCGCCTACCTTCAGGGGCGAGTGGACGCCGGTGAGGCCAACTGGGTCGAGGGTCTGTTGGATGGATGGTCTAGGGCCGAACCAGAACTTGCACCAGCCACCCTGGATGCCATCTGGCGGTTGGAAGGCCACGACAGGGGCGCGGCGCGCGTCCTGTCAATGCTGGACAAGGGCTGGCTGCAGCCGGCGCAGCTTGGCTTGCTTGCCTACGGAGGCTGGGTCAAGCCGATATCTGCAGCTGCGCTCGTGCCCATCCTCCAGCGCTTTGCTCAGGACCCAAGCTCGGCGGCCACCGAGGCGAACCTCCTGCTCCTGCTTCACTGGCTGGAGACGCATCCTCAAGAGACAGCGCTCGTCGAGGAGTACGCATGGCCTCTCTTGGAGAGGCCGTGCGCCTTGACAAGCCGGGGCATGTTCCTGTTCTACTGGAAAGGTGTGGCGGAGTTCTACCTTCCGACCTCGGCCCCAAGGCTTGCCAGAGCCATCCTGACCCCTTTTGACGCTGGCGACTTCATCGCGATTCCTTCTGACGAGCGACTCCAGTTGCTGCAGGCAGCCCTCGTCCAAGATCCCGAACGGGTGTGGCCAATGGTCGGAGAAGTGCTACTCCGTGACGACCGGGGAAGCCATCGCCTGCGCCTCGGTATGCAGGGATGGGGGGCCGGTGGCCTCTGCACCGACTTGCTCACAAGCTGGGCAGAAAATCATGCCCCCAGGGGCACACATATCTTGGCCGATTTGGCACCTGTCCAAGGAAATCCGCTGGCCCCACTCGCGCGTGAGCTCCTTGTCCGTTTCGGGCACGATGAGCGGATAGGTGCGACTCTGAGAGGCCATTATCTGAGCGGCTCCTGGGTGGGCTCGGAAGCACAGTGGCTGAAGACCAAGCTCGCGGCGGCGCGGAACTGGCTGCAGGATGACCACCCCGCCGTGAGAACTTGGGCGGCCGGCCTTGTTGCGAAGATCGAGCTGGCCATCCCGGAAATTGAGCGCCAAGAGGAAGAAGAAGAGCTGCTATGAGCGCAGCATTCGATGGCGGGCATGCTCCTTGCAGCTTGCTCAAACAGGCTACTGAGCCATGACAGAGACCGTCTTCTTCCGCCTCCTCAAGACCCCCATCGACGCCAAAGGCGATGCCCTGGCCGCCCGGATCGCCGCTCTGAACGCCACTGACCAGGCCGAGGAGACGTTCAGCCTCGACACTAGTGACTTCCGCCTCATACCCGGCTCACCGTTCGCGTACTGGGCACGCGCCTTGCTGGCTGCTATTGCCGATCTACCGTGTCTGGATCCCACATTTGGGCATGTGATCCGGGGCCCCGAGGTATTCGACCTTCGGCAGTCGGCCCGGCTCTGGCTTGAGGTGCCACCTCAACTCATCGGACCAGACAAGCGATGGGTGTACTACGCCAAAGGCGGAAAACTCAAGCCTTACGCACCCGACGTGCACTTGGTCACAGACTACGCCTCAGCCCGCGATGCGCTCGTGCCGTTCCGCAGGCCAGGCGACTGCAACGACTACTTCAAGCCGGGCCTCACTTTCACGCAACGAACCACAAGCCGCATTACGATGCGCGTACTTAACGCCGGCTGCCTCACATCTCCTAAGGGTCCGGGTATCATCCCGTCTCATAACAGGTGGCTGTGGTATCTCATGGCGGTCGGCAACTCGTCGGTTTTCCAGCAACTAATGCAGCTCAAGGTTGGAGCAGCCGATGCGGCCGCGCGGAGCTATGATCTTACCATCGTGCGAGACGCGCCGGTCCCGCGTCCCGCTGAGGCCACCGCTCAGGAGATCGAAAGCCGTGTGTCCGAAGCCCTGAGGCTAGTGCAGGACTCGGACCGAAGGGATGAAGTCAGCACTTCTTTCTGCCTGCCCGAGTTAGTACGGCATCGCACTGGCACGCTGCAGGATGCCGGCCATCTCCTGGACGAGGAAAGGCAGTCTGCCCGGTCCCGCCTGTCAACCCTCCAGGCCGAGATCGACAACCTGGTCTTTGACCTCTACGGTCTGAGCGAAGACGATCGCGCCCTCGTCCGCAGCGAAATGGGCCAGCCGGCTGCGGAAGATCCCGAACCGTTAATCGCCGAAGCGGACGATGAGGAAGAGGAGGCAGCTTCTGCAGAGGACCTGCCTGCCCGCGTCCAGGATTTGCTGATGTGGTGCGTCGGCGTCGCCTTCGGCCGCTGGGACGTGCGCATGGCCCTCGATCCCTCGCTTCTTCCTGCCCTGCAGGCCCCATTCGATCCCCTGCCCCGCTGTGCGCCCGGCGCCCTCGTCGGGACACATGGCCTGCCTCCGGCCCGCGCTGAGGACATTGCCCCCGAAGACTGGCTGCGCGCAAGGAAGAACGTGCTCGATCTGCCTACCGCCGACAGTGGACGATGGACCAGCGACAATCAAGGCGTCGCACCATCGTCTGTCGTCTATGGTCCGTCGTCCGTTGCGTGGGACGGCATCCTCGTCGACGACCCGGCACACCCTGCGGACATCGTGGCCCGCTTCCGCGCGGTGCTCGAGCTGCTCTGGGGTGAGCGCGCGGACGCGGTCGAGCGCGAAGTCTGCGCCATTCTGGGCGTCAAGACCCTGCGTGACTACTTCCGTGATCCGCGCGGCTTCTTTGCCTTCCACATCAAACGCTACTCCAAGAGCCGGCGCAAGGCGCCCATCTATTGGCTTCTCCAGTCCGAAAAACGCGGCTGCGGCATCTGGCTCTACTGCCACCGCCTGGCGCCCATGACCCTCTACTCCGCCGCCCGCGACTATGCCGACCCAAAAGTGAGCCTCGAGCAGGCCCGCCTGAAGGAGCTGCGCGATAGCTTGCAGGGCCGGCGTGGAGGCGCTCTCCGCCCGCGCGAGGCCGAGATCGAGCGCCAGGACCGGTTGGTAGCCGAGGTAGCCGCCTTCCGCAAGCGCTTGGATGCCATTGCCTTGCTCAACCTGCCACCCGACCTGAACGACGGCGTGGTCATCAGCATCGCTCCCCTGCACGAGCTGGTGCCCTGGAAGGAGGCCCAGCGCACCTGGGACGCACTGGTGGCCGGCGAGTACCCTTGGAGCACAATGGCCAGGCAGATGCGGGAGCGCGGCCTGGTCAGATAGCAGGAAGCTTGCATTGACAGAAGGCTACAAACGATATCGGAGGCGCCCATGAGTTTCCAGATGCCCATCACTATAGCCAAGGTAATCGGCGAGATCCAGGCCACCCACTATGTGCTGCCCGCCATCCAGCGCGAGTTTGTATGGTCGCCGGAACAGATCGAGAAGCTGTTCGATTCACTGATGCGCGGCTACCCGATTGGCTCGTTCCTCTTCTGGAAAGTTGACCCGAAGAAGCTGGAGGACTTTCGCTTCTACCGCTTCATGGACCGATATCACCAGCGCGACCATCGACACAACGAGCCCATCGATCTAGTGGGCAGGCACGACGTCATTGCCGTGTTGGACGGACAGCAGCGGCTGACGGCGCTGAACATCGGCCTCAGGGGCTGGTATGCGTACAAGCTCCCCTGGTATCGATGGTCAAAAGACGAGGCCTTCCCCAGGCAGCGGCTTTTCCTCAACCTACTGGGCCCGTCCGACGATCCGGAGCTGGCCTACGACTTCAAGATGCTTCGAGACAAGGAGGCATCCGCACCTGCGCCTGGCAAGTTCTGGTTCCCGGTCGGCGATGTCCTCAAGCTCCCTGACATCCCCGACGTATTCGACTATTGCTTCGACCGGGGATTGACCAAGGACTCCAAGTTCCCCCATCAGACCCTCATGCGCCTGTGGGAGGTGGTCAACAAGGTCCCGGCCATCAACTACTACCTGGAGGAGCAGCAGGACCTGGACAAGGTACTCAACGTCTTCATCCGGGTGAACTCGGGCGGCACGCCGCTCAGCTACTCCGACATGCTCCTCTCTATTGCCTCGGCCCAGTGGCAGTCGCGAGACGCTCGCGAAGAGATCTATGACCTCGTAGATGACCTCAACGCGATGGGCGAGAGCTTCAACTTCAGCAAGGACTTTGCCCTGAAGGCCAGTCTGGTCCTGACGGACATCCCGGCCATCGAGTTCAAGGTGGACAATTTCAACCGGGCGAACATGCTCGAGATTGAGACGCAGTGGGAGCGGATCTCCAAGGCCCTTCGTTTGACCGCGAACCTGCTGGCCAGCTGGGGCTACAACCGCGATACACTCGTCTCGAACAACGCTGTCATCCCCCTGGCATACTACCTGTATCAGCAGGGAGCCCCCTCGAGTTTCGTACAGTCGAGCGCGTACTTGGACGATCGGAATAACATGCAGCGCTGGCTGATGATCGCCCTCCTCAAGCGCACCTTCAGCGGCCAGCCTGACAACGTTCTCCGCTCCATCCGCCGAGTAATGTCGGACCACCACACTCGCTTCCCCATCGAGCAGATCTTTGACGCGCTGCGCCCCACCAACAAGTCCATGGCCTTTGACGAGGGGCAGCTCGAGGGCCTTCTTGGCTACCAATATGGACAGCCCTACACTTTTACCGTGCTGGCTCTTCTCTATCCCTGGCTCAATCTCGAGAACCACTTCCATATCGATCACATATTCCCGCGCGCCATGTTTGCCGACAAGGAGATGGACAGGCGCAACATTCCACGCGAGCGGAGGCATCGCTGGCTGGACCACATGAACGATCTGGCCAATCTGCAGCTTCTGCAGGCGCTCCCCAACCAGGAAAAGTCCGACAAGGACTTCGAAGACTGGTTGCAGTCCACGGAAAGGACGCCGCTGGAAATGACGGCGTATTGTGAGCTTCACATGATCCCCGACGTGGATCTGTCCTTTGAGAACTTCCCGCAGTTTCTGGAGGCGCGAGAACAACTGATCAAGGAGAAGCTGGCCACCCTTCTGCAGATCCTGACCAGTTCCGGACACGCAGAGGAGAATGTCGATGGATGAGACAGTCGCGAACGCGGGTCCGCCGAAAAGGGTGGTACGGTGACATGCCTGTAGTGGCTGAAGCACTCCTGACCCTGCTCCGGAAGCAGGTAGCGGCACATTGCACCCTGGTATGGTACGATCCGGACCTGACCTATCTCGCCCTGGCTTCGTCACTGGCCCCGGAGCAGGTGGCTGGCGCGGCCGTCTACCGCTACGAGCCGGAGCGCGGCTTCGTCTGGCTGCGCCGCCAGCTCGAGCCACTCTGGGCGCCGCGCACCACTCCTCCTCGCCTGCTGATCTACGTGCCACTGGCCCAGGCCGACGCCCACAACGCCTTGATCGAGTTCGAGGTTGCCGGCGCCGTCGTGCAGCCCGACCAGCAGCCTCCGGAGCGGAACACCGCGCTGGCTGCCGTGGCGCGCCAGGCACTCGCTCCCGTCTTCCCCCCGGCGAAGGTCGAAGAAGTCGTCCACCAGGTGGAGGCGGGGCAGCTGACGCTGTCCGAGCTGGACCGGTTGGCGGAGAAGGGCGGCGACGGTGTCCTGGCGGTCCTCTTTGGCACGGGCATCGCCCAGGAGATCGCGCTGCGTTTCCTGGCCGATCCCTCGCTTGACGGTGAGATCGAGAAACGGCAGGCACTGGACAACCTCGCGGGGTTGCTCGGCGCAGCGCTGGGCATCTCCTTCTCCGTCAAGCAGGGTCTGGCTGTGCTTCGGGCGCAGGTCGCCCGGCAGGTGTTGGCCACAGACCTGATCGAGGCTGTGAGCCATCCGCTTCCGTCGGCTCTGAGCACCTTTCCTCTCGCTGCCGAGCCCGTGGCGCGTCAAGCAGCGGCGGAGCTTGCCGGGGCCTGGCGGATGCGGCGCGATTTGGCTGCCTCCTACCTCGCCTGGGCGGCCACGGTGCAGGGCGAGATTGGGCTGAGCTCTCTCGACCTGAAGCTTGAGGCCCTCGCCCGCACAGAGACCTTCGTCGCAGGCGAATCGCGGCTGCAGGCGCTCGTCGAGGGTGCGCTGGCACACCGGCCGCTTCAAAGCCTGGTCGACCTCGCGGACGTGCGGCTTGGCGGATTCTGGTCCGCAAACGATCCGGAGGTCAAGACCCGCTGGGATGTCATCACCGATGCGGGCCGGGTGCTGGTCGAGGCTGCCCGCGTGGCAAACGAGCTCAAGGGCAAAGCCTGGTCGGCGGACGCACTCCTATCCCGGTACGCCCGCGGAGACCAGCCCTGGTGCACCCTGGATGCGGCGCAGCGCCACATGGAACGCGATTTTCGCCGCTTTGAGCTGGACGCAGAGCGGCACGACTCCCTGAACAAGTTGGTCACCCAGGCTCGCCAGCGCTACGCGGCCGCATCTGACCACCTGGCAGAGCTCTTCGCCAGGGCCTTCGCCGACGCGCACTTCGAGCTTCCCGGAGTGCCCATCCAGGCCGACACGTACAAGCAAGTCGTGGCCCCTGCGCTCCAGACCGCCCCGGTGGCCTACCTGCTTGTGGACGCCCTCCGCTTCGAGATGGCACGCGAGCTGATGTCCCTGCTCGAACCCGGCTGGAACAGCGAGCTGGTCGTCGCCCTGGCAACGCCGCCCACGATCACCGAGGTCGGCATGGCTGCGCTGCTTCCCGGAGCTGACAAGGGGCTCTCTCTCGTAGAGACAGCCGGCAAGCTGGCGACAGTGGTCGCCGGGCAGCCGCTCCGGACCAGGCAGGAGCGCATGGCCTACCTCCAGGCGGCCGTCGGTCAGGACGTGTTAGTGTGCAAGTTGGACCAGCTCGCACCTCTTTCAGAAAACCACCTGCGCCAGGCGCTCAAGGCGAGCCGGCTGATTGTGGTCACCGCGACTGAAGAGGTCGATGGCCTCTGCGAGACCAACCCGGCGCTGGCGCGGCGTATGCTGGACGACGTGCTGAACCAGCTTCGCCGTGGGCTCAAAACCCTGTTCGGTCTGGGCGTGCAGACGGCCGTCATAACCGCGGACCACGGCTACCTCTTCGGCGAGGCGCTGGCCAGTGGTCAGGCTATCGATGCCCCGGGAGGCAAGACCTTGGCGCTCAAGCGTCGGGTCTGGATCGGCCAGGGCGGCGCCAAGCACTCCGCCGTCCTCCGGGCACCACTGTCGGCCCTCGGCCTGGGCGGTGACCTCGAAATAGCCACTCCCTGGAATCTGTCCTGCTTCAAGGCAAAGGGCGGGGGCGCCGAGTACTTCCATGGGGGCCTGTCGCTGCCCGAGATTGCCATCCCCGTGCTGACCGTGCGCGCAGGGGGTGCGCTTGCGCCTTCACAGGTCGCTCCGCTGGAGTGGACACTGACCTTGGGGAGCCACACGATTGCCACCCGTTTTGTGTCGGTAACAATCGAGGGCCGCTCCACCGAGCTCCTGCCCGTCGCTCCACCCTCCGTGCGTGTCGATGTACGGGCGGGCGCCCAGTCCATCTCGGTGCCCGTGTCGGCCAGTTACGGCTTCCAGGAGGCGACCCGCGATGTGCAATTGGCCCTGGAGGGCGGCGCGCTGCCCGCGACGATTTCCAAAAACACCGTCACGCTGATGATCAGCGAGACTCCGGACGTGCAGGAAGTGACGATTCACCTGCTGGACGCCGGCACCGGAATGAGCCTGGCGCGCCTGGAGCGCGTCCCATTTGCGATAGCCATCTAGGCGCAGCAGGCCTGCGGAAGCGCGCAGGCTTCGCGGCCGGATGGCGACGGGGAGGGTCAATGCCTGAGCTCGACAAGAAGGCCAATCGGCTGTTCGCTGGCAGGGTGGTGCGCAAGGACCTGGTGCGCCAGGTCAAGGTCGGTGCCAATGTGCCCACCTACGTGCTGGAATATCTCCTGGGCAAGTACTGCGCCACCGACGACCCGGTCGCCGTGGAAGCCGGGCTGCGCCTGGTGAACAGCACCCTGGCCGACTCCATCATCCGTCCCGACGAGGCCATGAAGGCGCAGTCGCGGGTGAAGGAACGGGGCCAGCAGAGGTACATCGACAAAGTACTGGTTCGCCTGGATGGCAACAAGTACTGGGCCGAGGTCGTGAACTTCGGGCACCGCTTCATTCACATCCCCGACACCTTTGTGCGTCGCTACGAGCGGCTGTTGGAAGGTGGCGTCTGGGCGCAGGTGGACATCGAGTTCCAGGGCGAAGAGGAGGTCGGCGGAAAAGTGCGGCCCTTCTTTATCACCGACCTGCAGCCGATCCAGCTGGCCGCCTTCAGCCTGGACGACTACTGCACCGCGCGCGGCCAGCTCACGACCGACGAATGGCTCGACCTTCTGATCCGCTCCATCGGCTTCGAAACGTCGTTGCTCAGCCGCCGGGTCAAGCTTCTCATGCTGATGCGGCAGGTACCGATGGTGCAGCGCAACTTCAACCTGGTCGAGCTCGGCCCGCGCGGCACCGGGAAATCGTTCATCTACCGCGATCTCTCGCCCTACTCCATCCTCATTTCGGGTGGCAAGACCACCGTGCCCAACCTCTTCTACAACATGAGCACACACCAGGTAGGCCTCGTAGGCATGTGGGACGTGGTGGCCTTTGACGAGGTAGCTGGCATTCACTTCTCTGACAGGACCGCAATCCAGATTCTGAAGGACTATATGGAGAGCGGCAGTTTCAGCCGCGGGCGTGAGGAGCTGGTAGCGGAGGCCTCCATCGTGTTTGGAGGCAATATCAACCAGCCGGTGGAGATGCTGGTGCGCACCAGCACCCTCTTCCAGCCGCTGCCAGAGGAAATGCAGGACATGGCCCTCATTGACCGCCTGCACTTCTACCTGCCCGGCTGGGAGATGCCCAAGATGCGCAACGAGTTCCTCACGGACCACTACGGATTCGTGGTCGACTACCTGGCCGAAGCCTTCCGGGAGCTGCGCCGCCGCAGCTACACCGAGGCGTTTGACCGCCACTTCAGCCTGGGGAGCCATCTGAACCTCCGCGATGCCCGGGCCGTGCGTCGCACCGTGTCCGGCCTCGTCAAGCTGCTCCATCCGGCCGGCGACCCCACAAAAGACGAGGTCCGGGAATACCTGGAGCTCGCCCTGGAGGGTCGTCGCCGCGTCAAAGAGCAGCTCAAGAAGATGGGAGCGTTTGAGTACTATCAGACCTCGTTCTCCTACTTCGACACGGAGAGCATGACCGAGCACTATGTCGGCGTGCCGGAGGAGGGCGGCCAGCAGCTCATCAGTCAGGATCCGATGCCTCCCGGCAGTGTCTACACGGCAGCCTTGACCGACAACGACACGGTGGCCCTCCACCGCATCGAGATCAGCCGCATGAGTGGCTCGGGCAAGCTGCGCATCACCGGTAGCCCCGATCGGGCCATGAAGGACTCTATCCTGACCGCCTTCGACTACATCAAAGCCAACAAGGTCCATCTCGGCATCGAGCGCGACCTGGACAGCTACGACTTCCATGTGCAGATCGTGGACCTGATGCAGAGCAAGGAAGGATCGCAGGGGGGCGTGGCCTTCTTCATCGCGCTCTACTCCTTGCTCAGGGAGAAGCCGGTCCAGGCCGGCCTCGTCGTCCTTGGCGAGATGACCATCCAGGGCAACGTTCTCCCCGTGCGCTCGCTGGTCGAGCCCCTCCAGGTCGTGCGAGACAACGGCGCCAAGCGAGTGCTGGTGCCTGTGAGCAACCGCCGCCAGTTCCTGGAGGTGCCTCCCGACATCATCGAGCGCGTCGACTCCATCTTCTACTCCGAGCCGCTGACCGCGGCACTGAAGGCGCTGGGGATAGGGTAGTGGCCGCCACCGTGCAAGGCTATCTCTAACGATGACGGGAGTCACAGGCTTCCACCCAGGTGGTCGCCAACCAAGCCTATCCGAGGTTGGCTGTCTGCCGCAGCGCCGGCCGACGCCGAACCCATGTACGCCGGCCACGACGTCCCCTGCTCCCGCTGCGGTCGCGGCATCGTCCCTCGCGCCCCCCACTGCGTCTATCGCCCATCGTCCATGGTCTATGGTCCACCGCCCGCTTTCATCCCTCGCCTCCCCCCGTGCCGTAACCCTCCCCTGCGCCCGGCCAGTCCGCCCGGTCGCCCCCCTCCTGCGGGCCCGCGGCGGCAGGCCCGTTCACCAACCCCGCCCGCCGCATCTCCCTTTCCCCAACCTGCCCCCGCTCTCCCACACAGGCAAGATAGATCCTGTCGAGGCCGGCCCCGTGTCACATGGTCCCGGCTGCGCCTGTGCCGCGCCGAAGAGCTCGAGCAACTTTTCCACCCTGCCCCGCACGACGACAGGATCTGTCGCACCCATATGGTACAATCAAGAGGATGGAGCCGGCCGAGCAGCGCCGCACGCGCCGCGCATCGAGGAAGGGTAGCGCATCGAGAGCCAAACCAGGGAGGAAGCAAGGTGAGTGTAGAGCAGGTGCGCAGGGGCGAGGCGTACGAGGGCCCGCTGCCGGAGGGCGTCATCGCGGCGTGGTGGGAGTGGCGCGGAGACAGCAAGGGACTCCGCTTTGTCTTCGCAGAGGAGGCCACCCCCAAGCAGATGGTTGCAGCCATCCGCCAGTTGGGCGGCAAGGCCAAAGAGGAACCGCCGGCCCAGGACGAGGCAATCGCAGGCCGGCGTTCCAGGGGCCTCCGCCGGCCGGCACAGGTGGACCCATCCGAGATGCCGGAGGTCGTGCTCCTGCCCCAGGAGGTCCGCTGCCTGGAGGAGCACCTGTCCGGCTGCGACGGGCACGGCCGGGCCGTATTCCGCACGCTGATCGAGGGCTGGCACGCGGCAGGCCACGCGGTCGCGCCGCGTGCCGAGGCCATCGACCTGAGGGTGAGGGTCGGCACGCGGGCCCACACGCTGGCCCGGCTGCGCCCTGTCGAAGGCGAGCGGCGCCAGGTAATCGCGCTCGGGTGGAAGGCGCTGCGCAGGCAGGGGACCTTCCCCGGCGAGGCGATGGACCGCTTCCAGGCCGACGTGAGGCAGTTGGGCAAGGGCAGCCTGCACGTCCGCGACACCACGGCGCACATCTGGGTGCACGAGCGCTTCGACCTGGAAAAGGCCGGCGCACTCGTCCGGGCACTGGATGCTCTGGCCCGGTCGGCCCGGCCCGAGCCGGCAGAAACCGGGGAGGTCGCCTGGAACCCTCAGTTGCCCAAGCTGGACATCCGGGCCGGCCGCGGTACCCTGGCCGGCATCCGGGATACGCTGCTCGGCTGCGAGCCACGGGTGCGCGAGATCTTTGCCCTCCTGGTGCAGGGGTGGCACGACGCCGGTGGGCAGATCGCCTGCCAACGGCAGGGGCGCATCTACCTGAGGCTGAAGGCCCGCGGGCACCAGTTCAACCTGGCCGTGCCGGCGGCGCCGAGGGGCAGGCGCGGACCGATCATCGAGCTCTCCTGGGGCCTCTCCACCTACCAGTTTGCCGGCTACCTCAAGCACATCCCCGAGGATGTGGCGCGCTGGGAGGCGGCCGTCTCGGCACTGCCCGGCTTCCAGGCCGGCGATGCAATCAGGTGGCTCGTGGTGGGCGACGAGTTCGGCATGGACCACGCCCGGACGCTGCTGGATGCCATGCTGCAGCTGAAGGCGGCGTCCGACCGTGCCGGCTGAGGCGTGCCGGGGAGAGAAAACCCGCTGCAGACCCTGCCACTGGCCCGGGGAGAGGATGAGCAAATGAGAAGGACCATTCGTGTGCCCGAGAACGAGGACGATGAGCCAGCGGACGGCGTCTTTGCGGTTCCGTTTGAGGTAGCTCGCAGGGCCGCTGCCGTTCCGGTGCACCACAGACGCAGGGTTACGAGACGGTGGCTCCGGTGGCTCAGGTGGCTCGGCACCAAGGTTCCCCACACGCGCACGAGAAAACCACCGTATAGGCGCAGATGCAGGACGCTGCAAAGGATCCCCCGCATGCGCAGCAGTGCACCCTGGTCAAGGAGGCTCAGGAAAAGTCCGGCGTCGTCCCTCGTCCCATAGCCAAGCCCCTCGTGGGCGTCGCCCTCCCTGTAGGGCGGGTTTCCATACCCGCCGCCCTTAGCCCCTTGTGGGCGTTCCCCCTCTTGAAGCCGGGCCCGGGTCATGCTATAATACGCTCGAAGGAACGGCAGCCCGCCGGAGACAAGCATGAAGATGGTGGAAAACCAGATCCGCCGCCGGGGCGTGACGGACCGGCAGGTGCTGGAGGCGATGGAGCGCGTGCCCCGCCACGAGTTCGTGCCCGACCGGCTGAAAGACCAGGCATACGGCGACTTTCCGCTGTCCATCGGCTACGGCCAGACCATCTCCCAACCCTACATCGTCGCCCTGATGAGCGAATGCCTGGCCCTCGAGCCCTCCGACAAGGTGCTCGAGATCGGCACCGGATCCGGTTACCAAGCAGCCGTCCTGGCCGAGATTGTGTCGCAGGTATACAGCGTCGAGATCCTCAAGCCGCTGGCCGACGAAGCCGCCGACCGCCTCAAGCGCCTGGGCTACACCAACGTCCACGTCCGCCACGCCGATGGCTACTACGGTTGGCAGGATCATGCCCCGTACGACGCCATCATCGTCACCTGCGCGGCCGACCACATCCCTCCCGCCCTGGTGGAGCAGCTGGCCGATGGGGGCCGGCTCGTGTTACCGGTCGGCCCACCGGGCGACCAGCAGACGCTCTGGGAAGTGACCAAGCGGGGCGAGGAAATCGCCCAGAAGGACATCACCGGGGTGCTCTTTGTCCCGCTGACCGGCGGGCACGAGGGGAGCTAGCGGCTGCGCATTCGTCGTTCTGAGCGAAGCGAAGAATCTCGCTCCCATTGGCGGAGACCCTTCGCTTCGCCCAGGGCGACAGCTCTTGGCAGGTCTACCTCACTTCGGTGACCACACCGGCCACATGTCATCGGCCGGGTTGTCGGTCAGGCGCTGTGGGCCGCTGCCGTCGGCGTTCATGACATAGATCTCATAGTTCACTTCATCATCCGGGCTGTCCCTGTCGGTAGAGAAGACAATCCGGGCACCGTCTGGAGACCAGCCAGGACCATCATCGGAAAAGTCACCTGTGGTCAGCGCGCTCAGCCCGCTGCCGTCGGCGTTGATCACATAGATCATCCACCCATCCGAGAACGCAATCTTGCCGCCATCCGGTGACCAGGAGGGGAACTCCAGGAACAGGTACATCTCCTCCGTCAACGCAGTCGCTCCGCCGCCATCCCTGCCCATCACATAGAGGTCCTGCTCATCTCCTTCGCCTGCCAGGTAAGCGAACTTGCCCGCGGCCGGCGACCAGGCAGCGTTCGTCTCCCAACCCGGAGCACTTGTCAGGGGAGTCACCTCGTTTCCGTTGGACCGCATGACATACAGGTTGAGATTCTCCGCCTCACCCCGGTCAGAGGTAAAGGCGATCAAGTCCCCATCGATCCAGGCCGGGTAGCTATCGACGGCCGGATCCGTCGTCAAGCGCTGGACGCCGCCGCCATTCGCATCCATGACGTAGATGTCGTACTGGCCGTCCCGCTTCGAGGCGAAGGCGATGCGCGTGCCGTCCGGTGACCAGGCAGGGTAGAGGTCTTCCGCTGCATTGTCGGTCAGGCGGGTGACCCCCGTGCCGTCCGCATTCATCCGATAGATCTCATAGTTGCCGTCCCGGTTCGACACAAACGCAATCTGGTTGCTCGCCGCGGCGGGCAGGGTAGCGGTGGGGCCGGGCGTCTCGCCCGGGCCGGGCGTCGCGGTCAAAGTAGCCGGAGGCACCGGCGTGGCAGAGGAACCGGGGACCACCGTGGCCGTCGGGGGCGCCGTCGGGCCACCCGGCGTAGGCTGGCTGCCCGGGGTTGCCGAAGGCGCGCCGGGCGCCAGCGTCTCTGTCGGGAGCGTCGAGGTCACGACCTCGGTCGGGGCGGCTCCCGTCGCAGCCGGCTCAGTCGCCGGTTGCTCAGAAGTGGCCGTGGGCACTTGGGGCGTGATAGGCAGCGGGGTGTTCGTGGGCAGCGCGCCGGCCTGGAGGGTAGCCAGCCGGTTCAGGGCCACCTGCGTGGCCGAGGCGTCCGGCGCGGCCTCCTTCTTGCCGCAGCCGGCGAGCGCAACGCACAGGACCACCACAATCCAAACCCATGTCATTCCTTTTCTCACAATACACATCTCCTTTTTTCCCGCACCCGGGCGGCTGCCGGATTATAGCACAGACGGATTGCGCCTTCAAGTCCCGGCCGGAAGGGAGAATCCGGCGATTGACCCGGGCCGCGCAGATGTAGGCCGGGTTTCCATACCCGGCTTCCCCATGGAACACCGAAACCCGGCGATTGACCCGAGGTGGCCGGCATGGTAAAATCGGGCAGCCCAGGAGAAAGCATGCGACCCTACCACCAGCTCACCAACCGCGGACAGGCACGCCGCCTGCGCCGGCTGGCCCTGTCCGCCCTCGAATCGTACGACCTGCAGGTCGAGCGCCTTCGGCTGGTGACCAACGACCTCAACGGCATCTTCCGGCTGGACACGCGCGGCGGCCAGGCATACGCCCTGCGGGTCTCCATCCCCGGCGTGTTGGGACACACGCTGCCCCAAATCCACTCCGAGATGGCGTGGTTGGCTGCCCTGGCGCGGGACACCGACTTGGGCGTGCCCCGTCCCCTACCGGCGCGCGACGGCAGCCTGGTGACGACGGCCGGGGCACCCGGAGTGCCCGAACCGCGGCACTGCGCCCTCTTCAGCTGGCTGCCCGGCCCGACCCTGTCCGAGCGGCTGTCGGCCGGCAGTCTCGCCAAGCTGGGCGAGCTGGCCGCCCGGCTGCACACCCACGCCGCAACCTTTGTGCCGCCCGCGGGCTTTTCGGTCCCCACGGTCAGCTCGGTCTTTCCCTTCCGCGAGCCGGTGGTTCTCTTCCACCCCGAGCACGCCGGCCTCTTCCCGGCCGGGCGGCGCCGGGTGTACGAAGAGGGCATCGCCCGCATCCAGGCCACGATCGACTCCCTCTACGCGGGTGGGCAGCCGCCGCGCGTCCTGCACTACGACCTTCACCAGTGGAACGTCAAGATCTGCCGCGGCCGGCTGTACGTCTTTGACTTCGAGGATCTCATGCTCGGCCATCCCGCCCAGGACATCGCCATTACCTTCTACTACCTCCAGGACCGCGAGGACTATGCATCCCTGCGAGAGGCGTTCCGGCGCGGGTACAGCCGCCATCTGGCTTGGCCGGAGCGCTTTGCGGGCGAAATCGACGCCTATGTGGCAGGCCGGGGCGTGGAGCTAACCAACTTTGTCCTTCAGGACCCCGACCCGCGCTACCAGGCGCAGCGCCGCCGCTTCGTCGAGCGGACGGAAGGCCGTTTCCGAGCCTTCCTTGCAGGGCCGGGCCTGTGAGCGCATCCCTCGGCGGAGAGGTGGCAGCGCTCAGCGGGGCGCTGCTCTGGGCCGTCGCCTCGGTCCTCTACCGCCGCGCCGGGGAGCAGATCGCGCCGCGCGAGCTCAACCTGCTGAAAGGGCTCCTGGGGGCGGCGCTGCTGGCACTGACCGCATGGGCGCTTCGCACCCCCTTCCCGGCAGCCCAACCGTGGGCGATTGGGCTCCTGCTCCTGAGCGGCGCCCTGGGCATCGGCCTGGGGGACACCGCCTACTTCCAGGCGCTGAACGACCTCGGGGCCCGCCAGGCGCTGCTGATCGAGGTCCTGGCGCCTCCGGCGGCAGCCCTGCTCGCCTGGGCGGCGCTGGGCGAGACCCTCGGCGCAGCCGCTTGGGCGGGCATCGCCCTCACCGCGGTGGGGGTCGCATGGGTCGTGACCGAGAGGGGCGAAAAGGGTGCGGAGGCTCTCCGGCGCCCCAACCGGGCGCGCGGCATCGGCGCCGGGCTGGTGGCGGCGCTCGCCCAGGCCGGCGGGGCGGTCCTCTCGCGAGCTGCGCTGGACGGCACGCAGGTCAGCCCGCTCTGGAGTGCGGTGCTGCGCCTGGCAGCCGGGGTTGTCGTGCTCCTGATCTGGCTGGCGGCCGCGCGCCGGCCGTTGGGCGGCCTGCCGGTGGGAGCCGGCCGCAGGCAGTTGTGGGCCGCGGTCGTCGGAGCCATCCTGCTGGGCACCTACCTCGCGCTGTGGCTCCAGCAGGTGTCGCTGCAGAGGGTGCCCGCCGGCATCGCCCAGACGCTCTTTGCCACCAGCCCCCTCTTCGTGCTGCCGCTGGCAGCGTGGAGCGGCGAGCGGGTCAGCCCGCGGGCGATCCTGGGCGCGATCGTGGCACTCGGGGGAGTTGCGCTCCTCTTTGCCGGCGGATGAGCTCGCTGCGCGCGCGGCTGTGGACGGCGGCCGAGCCATGCGATGATTGTTTCTGGAAAAACAGGCATTTCGGGATAGTACATGCAGATTTTTGGCAGAGTGGCAGAGCTCGCCTGCTCGTCCCTGTTGCCCGGACCGATTTGCACCGGCGCCCGACCCGTGCTATACTTTTCCTCCACGGGCGAGTAGCTCAGATGGTTAGAGCGCGTGTCTCACATACACGAGGTCAGGGGTTCAAGTCCCTTCTCGCCCACCAAACACCCCACGGCAGGCTGGGCACCCGCCCACGAGGGCGGAGGGTTCGAAGCATGCCGGCCAGAGTTTCCTGCACATCTCTCCTGGCCCATTGACAGCTGCCTGATTGCCCAACGCGTGCGTCGACTGCCTGCCGCTGCCATGGTCAAGGGCAAGCCAGGGGACGCATTCCGCACATACCGCACTGGAGCACGGGGGTTCCTCCATGCCAACATTGGCAAGAGCCTACTACGAAGCCTCCTTCCCGGACTTTCTCTCCACCAGCGACGAAGAAATCTTGGGGCATCTCTGCCTGCGGAGTGAGCTCGATGTAGACCAAGCGCAGAGATATGCTTGGATGGCCGAGTTCGCCATGCTTCGACATGCGCTCCCCGGCCTTCCCGGGACGCTTCTGCTTGAGTACTCCATCCCCAGAATGGGCCGACGAGCGGATGCAGTGCTCTTGTTTCCGAGAGTTGTCGTGGTCGTCGAATTCAAGGTCGGTGAGATCCGGCATACCGCATCTGCGCTGGACCAGGTCTTTGACTACGCACTGGACCTGAAGAACTTTCAGAAGCAGAGCCACGACAAGTCCATTGTTCCCCTCCTTCTCGCCACCGACGCACCTCTCTCTCCCTTGTTCCTCAAGCCCTACCCGGATGGGCTGTATGCCCCCGTGTGCGCCTGCAGGCGGGACTTCCGCCAGGCCCTGGGCACCATCATCGAGCAGGCCGTCGGACCGGATGTCGACATGGGTGTCTGGCTAGCATCTGTTTACTCCCCAACGCCGACCATCGTGGAGGCAGCCCAGGCACTGTACCAAGGTCACAGTGTCTCGGAGATTTCCAGGAGCGAAGCGGGCGCAGAGAACCTCACCAAGACCGCCGACACGATAGCCGGCATCATAGCCGAGTCTCAGGCAGCGGGGGTCAAGTCCATCTGCTTCGTGACGGGCGTTCCCGGCGCCGGCAAAACACTGGCTGGCCTCAACATCGCCAGCTCGTGGAATCGCCCCGAGAACGACCAGCACGCTGTCTTTTTGTCCGGCAACGGCCCACTGGTTGCCGTCCTGAGGGAAGCCCTCGTGCGCGACGATGTGGCTCGCGCCAAGGCGGCTGGCGAGAGAAAAACCAAGGCAACGTCCATGTCCCGCGTGAAGGCATTCATCCAGAATGTCCATCACTTCCGTGACGACACCCTCGAGTCCAGCGCGGCCCCCGTCGAGCGCATCGCGATCTTCGACGAGGCACAACGCGCGTGGGACCGCAAACAGACGGCAGCCTTCATGAAATCCAGGAAGGGGATTCCCGACTTTGCCATGTCCGAGCCCGAGTTCCTTCTCTCCGTCATGAATCGGCATGACGGCTGGGCAGTGCTCATCTGTCTTGTCGGAGGCGGGCAGGAAATCAACACGGGAGAGGCTGGCCTCGCGGAGTGGTTTCGGGTGCTTCGCGCATCGTACCCGGACTGGGTCGTATACATCGCCGGGAACCTCGTCGATACGGAATACACGGATGCGCTCACCCAGGAGGCACTGGGGGGCATTCGGCGTCTGGAGACCAGGCCAGGCCTGCACTTGGCCACATCCATCCGCTCCTTCCGAGCAGAGGCGGTTTCAGCGCTCGTCAAAGCACTGCTCGATTGCGATCAGGACCGGGCACGCCGCCTGCTCGGACAGGTGCTGCCCACCTTCCCCCTTCTTCTCACGCGCAATCTCCAATCCGCCAGGCTCTGGCTAAGAGAGTCTGCGCGAGGGACCGAGCGCTACGGCATCCTGGCCTCTTCCGAAGCGCAGCGCCTGAAGCCCTTCGGCCTGAACGTAAAAGTGGAAACCGACCCTGTAAACTGGTTCCTCGACGGGAAATCGGACGTGCGATCCTCGTACTACCTGGAGGATGTGGCGACGGAATTCCAGATTCAGGGACTGGAGCTCGACTGGACCTGCGTCGCCTGGGATGGAGACCTCAGGTTTGGTCGCAGGGGTTGGGAGTACCACTGCTTTCGCGGGTCTCGTTGGCAGACCATCCGCAGCGAAGAGAACCAGAAGTACCTCAAGAACGCCTATCGAGTGCTTCTCACCCGGGCGCGCCAGGGCACGGTGCTCTTTGTTCCCGAGGGGAGCGACCAAGACCATACACGCAGCAGGGAATACTACGATCACACCTATACCTACTTGCGCGAGACCGGGATACCACTCCTCGGTGCCTAGGCATGGCCGGTGCCCTGCGCCGGGAACCGCTCGAGCCTCACGTCGACCACGGTGCCGAGTCACGGGAGGCGTGCGGGTCCTCATCGGCACGCCTCCTTCCAACTTGACGGTGCCTCCGTTGCGCGCTATGATTGGGCGCACCGGGACCCGCTTCCGTTTCCTTTAGTGCGGCCGGACGACCTTCCTGACGAACCGGGAATAGCGTGATATCGATCGAGCAGAGTCTCCGTACCTGGTTCCCCGCCCTGACCCCGACCCTGCTCTACTGGGTCGGGGCCTCGATCCTCGCCTGCGCCCTCATCACCAACCTGGCGTGGCACCTGCGCTCGCGCATCTCGCTGCCCCCCGCCGCCCGAGACGCCCTCGTCGAGGGTGCGCGCTTCCTCTTCTACCTGGGCATCCCCTACCTGGCCCTGGGGGGCTGGCCTCTGCCCCCTCTCAGCGGGCTGCTCTCGATGGAAGAGCTGGGGTTGGCCGGCATCCAGCCGCGCTGGCCGGCGACCCGCTGGCTGAGCACTGCCGGCACGGGCATTTGGCTCGGGCTGGGCGCCTTCCTCCTCCTGCTCCTGGCCTGGAGGAACGCCCGGCGGGGGTCAGTCCGGCTGGGCTTTGCGCCGCGGCCCTGGTGGGCGCTGCTCGTGGATGGGCTCTACCTCGAGGCCCATTGGGCCTTCTACCGGGCCGGGCTCGCCGTGGCGCTTGGGGACCTCTACACGGGGGTCTTTGCCGGGCTGGGACTGGTTGCCCTGGAGGCGGTGCTCGACCCATTCTGGCGGGCCGGGTGGCGCGGCGAGCGCACGGCGGCCGGGCGCTGGCTGAGAGCCGCCCTCGCCATCGTCTCTGCGCTCCTCTTCCTCCTCACGCACAGCCTCTGGGTCTGCCTAGCCGTGCACTGGGTCTTGGAGCTGGCCTTCTGGCGGATCGGGCGTCCCGTGGAGGCCGGCACCCCGCCGCATCCTACACCGCAGGCCTAGATGCTGTAGAACTCTAGGATGTGCTTGTCCGTCTCGCCCTCGATGCGCGCCAGCACGCGCACGTAGGGGGCAATGCTGGAGCCGCGCAGCTTGCGCTTGAGCAGCTCGTCCACCTGAAAGATCCCCGCCGAGTTGTTCATCGCAACCTCGACCACGATGGGGGTCTCCTCGCCCTTGCGGATGTCCACCCGGTCGATGGCCATGGCCGAGATGGCATGGATGTCGGTCTTGCCCGCCTCGAACGGGATGCGCGATCGCCCCTCGGTGATGTCGAGCGCGTCCGCCACCTTGACCACGCCCGCTTCGGTGGTCAGGCACTCGACGTCGGAGCGGTGGGCGATGACGGCATGCAGCGTCTCGGCCACCAGGATCGTCCTCTCACGCAGGTCGTATAGCCCGTCGAGCAGCTCGCGGGCCTTTCGGTCGGCCAGGAAGAGGCTGTACTGCTCGTGGTTGCTGCGGTGGACCGAGATGCCCAGGTCGTGCAGGCAGGCAGCCAGGCACACGACGACCTCTGCCTCGTCGGCCGTCAGCTCATGGTCGCGCACCACGCCCATGGGCACCCCCGCCTCGAGGAGGAGGCGCAGCAGCTTGATGGCGATGTTGGTCACGATCTTGATGTGGACCTCGCCATGGTCGGTGATGCCGGTGCGCCCCACGGCGTTGATGTTGGCGCACTGCCACATGGTGTGCAGCTCCACATCCTGGTCTATCCGCGCCACCAGCCGGCGCAGCTTGTCATTGTGGCGTGTAGGCAGATTCAAGGGCAAGAGTTCCATGCCTGGTCAACCTCCAATCCTCAGCAACCTAAGCGCTTTTTCCGCGCTCCCACAGCCGGCAAAAGGCACACACCTCCGGCGCAGCGGTGGGTTGGCCGCAGCGCGTGCAGATGTGGAGCAGGACCTCTGCCTCCTCCGTGCCTGCGGCAGACGCCTGGAAGCGGACTTCGCCCGACTGGCGCGCCTGCAGGAAGTGGAGGTAGAACTGCTGCTTGGCTGCCGGCGAGCGCCTCTCCAGGTCGTTGAGCAGCTCTTTGTAAAAGTTGGTGGTCGCCCCCTTGGAGAAGGGGCACTCGTCATAGATGTAATCGATGCCGCGCAGCAGCGCGTAGGCGGCAGACTCGCGTTCGTAGCAGCGCACCAGCGGCTTGACCTTGCGCGCCAGCCCTGCCTGCTCGTCCAGGACGGGCGCCTGGCGGGCCAGGTAGCCGGCCTTCCAGTGCAGGGTGTTCTGGAAGAGCACGGCGGCCTCGTCGTCGAGGTTGTGGCCGGTGGCGATGGCGGCAAAACCACCGTCGCGCGCGGCGCGGTTCATGATGTGGCGTTTGACCAGGCCGCACACGGAACACGGCTTGTTGCGGCCGCGCAGCTCGGTCCGCGCCAGCTCAGGGATGCCGCGGCCATACTCGGCGCGCAGGTCGACGACGTGGAGCCTCGCCCCGGGGTGGTGCTCGGCCACGAACCGCTCACACATCGCCCGTGAGGTGGACGAGTAGCCGATCCCCTCGTCGATCCCGAGGTTGATGTACAACCCCTCGGCGTGGTACTCCAGCCGCAGCAGCACGTCCCACAGGGCGAGGCTGTCCTTGCCGCCCGAAACGGCCACGAGCAGCCGGTCCTCAGGCCAGAACATCGAGTAGTGCTCGATGGCGCGCTGGACCATCGAGGTATAAAAGTCGAGGAAGTGCGCCTCACACAGCCGCAGGTGGTGCTGGTGCAGGTTGATGACGGCGGTGCTGCCGCACTTGCTGCACTTCATGGCCGCGCTACCCGCCCGACACGACCGCCACCAGCTTGATGGTGTCGCCCTCCCGGGTGATGGTCTCCTCGCTGATCAGCCGGCCCTCGCGCATGGCGAGCACCCCTTCGGGGTTCAGACCCAGCTTGAGCATCATGTCGCGCACGGTGCTGCCGGACTTGACCTCCCACACCTTATCGCGATAGAGGATCTTGACCATGTCTATCGTCCGTGGTCCGCTTCTACTTCCCCGGGCACTGGCACGCTACGGCAGAGTCAATGCCCTTTGTGCCATAGGCTTTGTCAAAATGCTTGGCAAAGTCCCCCGCCAGTCTCTGGGCACGCTGATCAAACGCTTCTTTGTCCGTCCAGGTGTTGCGCGGGTTCAGGATCGAGCAGTCGACGCCGGGGCAGGTCTGCGGCACGAGGATGTGGAACAGCGGGTCCTCGCGCATCTCGATGCCCTCCAGCTCCCCATTCAGCGCAGCCCGCACGATCGTCCGCGTGATCGAAATGTCCATACGCGCGCCCACGCCAAAGGATCCGCCGCTCCAGCCGGTGTTGACCAGGTAGACCGCCGACCCGTGCTTGCGAAGCTTGGCGCCCAGCTGTGTCGCGTAGACATCGGGGTTGAGCGGCATGAAGGGCTCGCCAAAGAAACGCGAGAAGGTGCTCACCGGGTCGACGATGCCGGTCTCGGTGCCGGCCAGCTTGCTGGTGTAGCCCATCAGGAACCAGAGCATCGCCTGCTCCGGCGTCAGGCGGGCGACCGGCGGCAGCACCCCGTTGGCGTCGGCTGCCAGGAAGAGGATCGTGCTGGGATGGCCGCCCATCGGCGGCACCTTGACGTTCTGCAAAAAGCTCAGCGGGTAAGAGGCCCGGGAGTTGGGCGTGAGCCGCTCGTCGTCGACGTCAAATCGGCCGTCGGGATACATCATGGTGTTCTCGACGATGGCCCCGTGCTCCAGGTAGGGTGCCTCGTGAAAGACCGCATTCCAGATCTCGGGCTCCTTGTGAGGGCGGAGATTGATCAACTTGGCGTAGCAGCCGAACTCGAAATTGGCGATGCCGTCACCGCTCCAGCCGTGCTCGTCGTCCCCATACAGCGCCCGGGTCGGGTCGGCCGAGAGGCTCGTCTTTCCGGTGCCAGAGAGGCCCAGGAGCAGTGCCACATCGCCGCGCGGGCCCTCGTTGGCCGAGCAGTGGAGCGGCAGGATCCCTTCGAGTGGCAGCAGGTAATCCATGACGGAGAACATCAGCTTCTTGACGCTGCCGCAATAGGCAGAGCCGACGATGACACCCAACCGCCGGTCAAAGTCCATCGCCACGACCATGTCCGAGGCATGGCCGTCGGGCATCTTGCGCAGCCGGCCGGCGTACCTCCTGCGGTCGAGCTTGTTGTAAGGAGCCACCACCAGCGTGAATCCGCGTGTCGCAAAGATGCTGCGGCCGACATCAGCCGGCACCGGCCGGAACATGTTGTCGGCAAAGAGCGCCGTCAGCGCATGGTCGCCGATAACCCGCACCGGCAGCGCGTACGCCGAGTCGGCGCCCAGCACGCGGTCGACCACGAGGAGCTGCTTGGCCTGGGAGAGAAAGCCCAGTGCATCCTCCATGACCATGTCAAAGGTCTCGGGCTCCATGGCGATGTTGTTGGGCGAGTCCCAGTCGATGTTGCCCTCACTCTGCTTGCGGCGAACCGCGTAGGTGTCCTTCGGGCTGCGCCCGGTGGACTCGGGCGGGGTCCACGTGACGAGCGCCCCGTTGGCGCTGACGACCGCCTCCCCACCCTTGACTGCCAGGTAGATCATGACCCGGCGAGCAGGGTTGACCAGCACGTTAGAGTGCTTTGCCACGGTGTGAGAGATCTTGCCCGCAAGCTCCATGGGTACCTCCATTGGTTCCTTTGATGCAGGGGCGCCGCTGCCCCTAGTCGAATACCTTCCCGGGGTTCAGGATCCCGTTGGGATCGAGCGCCCGGCGGACAGAGCGCATGACGTCGATGGCCAGCGGCCCGACGGCGCTCTCCAGGTAGGGCTTTTTCAGGGTGCCAACGCCGTGCTCCCCCGACAGGGTGCCGCCCACCTCAACCGCCAGGCGGAAGATGTCGGCGACTGCCCGCTGTACCCGCGCCCACTCGTCCGGGTCCCTCTTGTCGAAGAGGATGTTGGGGTGCAGGTTCCCGTCTCCGGCGTGGCCAAAGACGACGATGGGCAGGTTGTGGGTGAGGGCAATCTCCTTGATCCGCCGCACCGTCTCAGGGATCGCGCTGCGCGGCACGGAGATGTCCTCGCCCAGCTTGTTGGGCCGCTTCCTCGCCAGCGAGCCGCTGACAGAGCGCCGCGCCCGCCACAACTCATTGCGCTCGGCCTCGTTGCTGGCGATGCGCACCTCAACGGCGCCCGCCGTCCGGCACACCTCGACGGTACCCTCGATCTCGCGCTCCACCGCCGCCGCATCGCTTCCGTCCGACTCGATGATCAGGATGGCCTCGGCCTCGCGGGGCAGGCCCATGTGCAAATAGTCCTCGATGGTGTTGATGGTGGTGTTGTCCATCATCTCCATGGTCGCCGGCAGCAGCCCGGCTTCCAGCACGGCGCTGACCGCCGAGCTGGCCACGTCAAGGTTGTCGAAGACGGCCGTGGCCGTGCGGACGTAGCGGGGCCTGGTCTTGAGCTTGACCAGCACCTCGGTGACCACGCCCAGGGTCCCTTCCGAGCCGACAAAAAGCTGGCTGAGGTTGTAGCCGGTGGCGTTCTTGATCGGCTTGCCGCCGGTCCACAGGATCCGCCCGTCGGCCAGGACAACGCGCAGCCCCTTGACATAGTCGCCGGTCACGCCATACTTGAGGCAGCGCGGCCCTCCCGCATTGCAGGCCACATTGCCGCCCATGGTGGAGTGGCGGATAGAAGAGGGGTCCGGCGGGTAAAAGAGGCCCAGCTTCTCGACCTCGGCCTGGAAGTCGGCGGTGATGACGCCCGCCTCGACACGGGCCATCATGTTGGCCCTGTCGATCTCCAGGATGTGATTCATGCGCACCATGTTGAGCACCAGGCCGCCGCCAAAGGGCACCGTCGCGGCAGCCAACCCGCTGCCCATGCCGCGCGTGATGACCGCGACCCGCTCGCGGTTGCAGATTTTGAGTATCCCGGAGACCTGGTCCGTCGTCTGTGGGCTGGCGATCGCGTCCGGCAGTGCCTCCTGGAAGGTGCCGTCGAAGGAGTAGCAGACGCGGGCCTCAGGCGAGGTGAGGAGGTTCTCCTCGCCTGTGACGGCCCGCAGCTCGCTCAGGATGGTCTCGTTCAGCATTGCTAGCCTCTCTGCAGAGCTTCCAGGCGATGCCCCCCTAGTCGGCCAATGCCTGGAGGGCCAGCTCGGCCACGTCCACGACCTTGATGCGCGCCCGGTTGCGGCGCGCGGTCTCCGTCAGCGTCCGTTCGCACTGCTGGCAGGCGGAGGCGACCACGGCCGCCTCGACTTCCAGGGCCTGGGCCAACCGCGCGTCCGACACTGCGTGCGCCAGCGGAGAGTCGTAGGTCTCCAGGTTTCCGCCGCCGCCACAGCAGTGGGAATTGGCACGATTGTCGCGCATCTCCACCAGCTCCACGCCGGGGATGGCTTTCAGCACGCGCCGCGGCGCGTCAAAGATCTTTTCCTTGCGCCCCAGGTCACAGGGGTCGTGGTAGGTGACGCGCTGCGGCGGCATCGGCTTGAAGGTGAGCTTGCCCTCGTCCACCATCTCGGCCAGCAACTCGGTGGCGTGCAGCAGCTCAAAGGGCAGCTCCGCCCCCGCCGCCTCTCGGTAGACCTCATTCCAGATGTGCAGGCAGGACGGGCAGGTAAAGACCACGCGCTTGGCCTGAAGCCGGCTGACCTCTTCCAGGTTGTGCTGGATCAGATCCCGGGCAAGCCCCAGCTCGCCGTTGATCAGGAGAGGGTAGCCGCAGCACCGCTCCTCACCGCCCAGGACCGCATAGTCAAGGCCGGACCTGTCGAGCAGCTGGGCCATCGTCTGGGGCAGTCGGTAGCTGCGGGGGAAGAAGGAGCCGACGCAGCCGACAAAGTAGACCACGTCGGCCGTCTCGCGGGGCGCCGTGCCAGACGGCTTGTCCTCCATGTTGTCCGTCCAGATGAGGCGCTGGGCGTTGTCCTCCCCCGAGATGTTGTAGTGCTCGCGGATGACCTGCCCCAGGCGCTCCAGCGCCTCGGGCTCCAGCTTGTGCGCGACCATGTCGTCGCGGGCGGCCTGGAGGATGCCTTCCAGGGGCACACCGCTGGGGCAGATGTTGGCGCAGGCACCGCACAGCAGGCAGTCGTAATAGCGGGAAGCCAGGTCGTGGCCTGCATCGAGCTTGCCTTCGTCCAGCGCACGCAGCAGGGCGATTTTGCCGCGCGGTGAGTCGGTCTCGCGCAGCGTGGAGCGGTAGACAGGGCAGGTGGCCAGGCACAGCCCGCAGCGGATGCACGAGGCGTTCTGTCCGTCGTTGATGATCTCGGTGCTGTGGAAACAGCACGCTTCGGCGGTATCGGTTGGCTGCATCAAGGCTTCTTCCAATGTAGGCTCGGTTGGTGTGGTGGAGACTGCACGATCGGCAGAGTCAGCAGGGCATGCGGCACAACCAGGACGTCGAGCCCGTCGCCCAGCCTGTCACGCACCTTGGCGAATGCGGCTTCCATGGTCGGCGCCGCGAGGAGCTTGGCCGAACGGACCAGCTCCGGGTCCTCCGCGCCGACGACAATCACCTCGTTCTGCTCCAGGACCTTGGCCAGGACAAAGGCGCGCTGCTGGCCCGGAGGGTAGCCATTCTGGCGCGCGTCGTCGAGGATGAACTCGATACTGGGCGCCTGCTGCATGGCTTTCAAGAAGCGCTGCTCCCCCACGCCTTCGCCGCCTCCCTCGCCGCAGGGCGCGGGCACGATGAAAAAGCCGCCCGGCTTGACCACCGGCGTGGGCGCAAAGAAGAGGTAGCTGGCCGCGCGGGAGGCCTGGTAGAGGTTGGCATCTTTCGGGAAGCCGACGCCCGCCACCGCCACATCGTACTGCTGCGGCACCGGCACCTCGTAGATCGTGCGGGCAAAGGCCACCAGCTCCTGGAAGGTCGACTCCGGCTCGCCGGCTGCGACATAGATCACCTGCTTGTCGTCGTCCTGGACGACGTTCACGATAAAGCGCAGCCCCGCGCGGCGTGCCGCCTCGCTGACCGCTTCGTGGAAGGGGTTGCCTTCGATGCGCCCCAGCCGGGTGCCGGGATGGTCGACCATCTGCGGGCCGTGGGTATAGGCGATCATGGTCTCACCGGCGGCGCCCACCGCCAGCGTCTTGCGCCCGCCCGAGTAGCCGGCGTACTGGTGGGGCTCGACGATGCCCGTCGCGATCAGCAGGTCGGCCTCGTAGGCCGCCCTGTGCACGGACAGCGGGATGCCGCTCTCCGTCGTGCCCAGGTCCACCAGCGCCGCCGGGTTGAGCGGCTCGTTGTCGATCACCCGGTAGCGCTCGACGACCGCCCTGCCCAGCTTGGCAATCCGCTCTTCCGGGGTGCTGGGACGGTGGAGGCCGATGCCGCACAGCAGGGTGATATCCTCATCGCGGACGCCGGCTGCCTCCAACTCGGCCAGCAGCGGCGGCACGAGCAACGAGTCGGGGCTGGCGCGGGTGACGTCCGTAAAGACGATGCAGACCCGGTCGCCCGGCTTTGCCAGATCGCGCAGGGGAGCAGAGTTGGTGGGGTTGCCCAGCGCGGCCTCGACGGCCGCCGGCACGCTCTTGACCGGCACCGCGGTTCTCGATTCGACCAGGGCCCCCCGCCAGCCGGCCGGGAGGTCAAACGCAAGCCTGCCTCGATCAAAAGGGACGTGGTACAGAGTCAATGCATCCCCCAAACACACGACGCCCTGTCTTCTCAGGGCGTCCGGTATCGAACATCCTCCAAGCCGCCCTTGGCCCGGAGCGGTTATGGTCTGGACCGCATTCTACCATCGCGCAGGAGGCAAAACAAGAATGGAGCTGCCGCAGGCACTCACTGCACGAGGTGCACCCACGGCAGCGATGTCTGGACTGCCCGGGCAAGCCGCCCGTCGCCGGTCCAAAGCTCGGCCCCAAGCCTTTCGGCCAGGGCCAGATAGTGGGCGTCGTAGGCGGCCGGCAGCGAAAGCCTGCCGGCCAGACCAAGGGCAAGCTTGTGCAGCTCGGCCTCGGCGTAGAGCCGCAGGGGGAGGGCCAGCGCAGCCTCAAGGGCCTGCTGCACGGAGGCAGGTCCCAGGAAGCCCAGCTTCTGGTAGCGGTAAAGGGCATGGGTCACCTCGTAGTAGAGCAGCGCCGGCGCGGCAATCTGCCGCCGCGCGGTATCCCACTGTTCCCACAGGCGATGGACTTCTATCGCCGCCGGATCGGCGACGAGGCGGATGACCAGGTTGGCGTCAACGCAGAGCCAGGAGCTGCTCATCGCGTTCCTCCCGCATCTGGCCGAGGACCTGCTCGGGTGGGGGCAGGGGTCGCCCGCCTAGGTCCTCCCGGACCTTCGCATGGGCGCGCCGGAGCAAGTCCCTCCAGTCCACCTGCTGTTGACCCTTCAGCAGACGCTCGTATTCGTCCACGTGCAGCAGGACCACAACGGGCTTGCCGTCGCGCTCGACGACGATGGGCTCGCCCGTCTCCGCGGCCCGGCGCATCAGCTCGCCGAAATGGATGCGCGCCTCGGTGGCACTCACGACCCGTTCCATGGGCTCCTCTTCTTGATCGATTAATCGGTCACTCGATCACATTGTAGTGCGACCGCCCCGCGGCGTCAAGTGCATGATTGCGGGGATCTGGAGCAGATGGCGACTCCTGGTCCCCGCCCTGCACGCCATCCTTCGCAGGCGATGAAGGTTGCTTCCTGCCTGATGCCAGGGCCGATGTTTCAGTTCTCGTCCAGATCAAGGTGAAAGCGGTGCAGGAAGCGGTGGACGATCGGGGCGAACAGCACGCCAGCCGCGGCCAGGAACAGCAGGCCGGAGAGAAGGGCGTAGCACGACGCGAACACCTTGCCCGCCGGGGTGTGCAGCGCATCTACGGGGCCCATACCTCCGAGGATCATGGAGGCGTTGAGCAGGGCGTCGACCCAGGGCAGCCCCTCCAGGTAGTGGTAGCCCAGCATGCCGGCGGCCAGCGCCCCCAAGATCAAAGCCAGGGCCCACGCCGCAAAGCGCGCCATACGCCGCGCGAAGGAACGTTTCGACAACAGCGGTTCCTTGTGATGCTCGAAATCCATGTCCAACTCTCCCAAACCCGCTCCATCCCCCCGCCGACGGCTACTCGTCCTCCCCGACCCTCCCCCTCGTGCGCTTGACCTGCCCGCGCCGGCGCTTGCCGCGCAGCCGCTGCTCGCGGGAGGCGGTGGGAGTGTGAGTCGCCACACGGTGCCGGCGGCGCCGGAGGGCGGTGCGCAGCAGATCCTGGAAGCGCTCTGTGACCTCCTGCCGGTTGCGCAGCTGGCTGCGCTCCGACTGGGCGACCAGGTGCAGCAGGCCGGCGGCGTCGATGTAGCCGGCCAACCGCGAGAGCAGGCGAGCGCGCTGCTCCTCCGTCAGGCTGGGGGAGCCGAGCACGTCAAAGTAGAGCTCGACCCGGGTGGAGGACTTTTGGACGTGCTGGCCGCCCGGCCCGCTGCTGCGCGAGAAGCGGAACTGCAGCTCGGCCAGGGGGATGACCAGCTCGTCGTTGATCGGTAGCAGGTACTCGCTTTCCATTCTCTGCCGCCTACGTCCCTACTGCCCGTTGGGGGGCGGTCTCGCCCCCCCAAGCTGCTCGATTTCAGGACCAGGTGCCCAGGCCGGAGGGCTCTTCGCGCGCCTTCCAGGCGGTCGGGTTGCCCCACTCGACGGCCTTCCAGGGCATGTTCTCCGGCACGACCATGGGCAGCACCTCGCGGAAGAAGGCCAATCGCTCCGGGGCGGTCATCGGCTCAAAGTTCTCGGCCACCGCCAGGTCCGCCTCCAGCTCGGCCATGGTCGAGCAGCCGGCGATGACGGTGGTGAGGGGCAGCGCCAGGGCATAGCGCAGGGCGCGGTCGGCCAGGTGCGCCAGTTTCTTGTAGGCAAAGATCTTCATGCCGATCACGCCCACGCCCAGCCGTGCGGCAACGGGCAGGAGCTCTTCGGCAAAGCTGTAGATAAAGTGGTCGAGCACGGAGACGGCCGCCAAGACCGTATCGAAGGGGAAGCGGCGCAGTGCCTCGATCTGGATCTGGGGGTCGGTGTGGCCGCTGATGGAGATGAAGCGCACCAGGCCCTCGTCGCGCGCGCGGACGGCCGCCTCCAGTGCGCCGCCCGGCCCGGTCATCTGGTCCAGGCGCTCGAAGGAGTAGACGTTGTGCAGCCGCCACTCGTCGACGTGGTCCGTCTGAAGGCGCGTCAGGCTCTCCTCGAGCTGGTGGCGGGCGCCGTCACGGGTCGTGTGCACCGTCTTGGTCGCGATCCACATCTGCCGGCGGCGGTGCCTGGCGACCAGGCCGACGCGCTGCTCCGACTGGCCCTTGGAGTAGGCCCAGGCGGTGTCAAAGCAGCGGATGCCGCGATCGATCGCGGTGTTGAGAATGGCGACGGCCTGGTCCTCGCTGCAGCCCTCATCGTCGACGAGGCGCTGGCAGCCCAGACTCAGGATCGGCAGCGATGTGCCGGTCTGACCAAAGGGACGCGTCTGCATGGAAAGCCTCCTGTGGGCCCTGTTTCCGTATCCCGCAGGGCGAAGTATAGCACGGCGGGGGCGCAGCGTCAACACCGACGCCTGGTAGCCATTGGAGGCACGGCGCCGGGTGCCGTGCCTCCAATGGCTACCCTCCCACCTACCGGAACTGGGGCAGGTAGGCCGCCTGCTCGGCCAGGTAGGCGTCGAGGATGGCCTGCGCGGTATCGATGTCGTCGATGCAGGGGTCCAGCAGCAGCGCCTGGAAGGCCTTCTGCCGGTCGCCGGCCGCGGCGGCGTCCACGGCGAAGGTAGCCACGGCGATCTCGCGCCGGCAGAGCTCCGCGACCATCTCGGGCAGCGGGCCGACGTGGAGCCCCTGGATGCCAAAGCCGCCCACCAGGGCCGGGAGTTCGACGATGGCCCCCTCCGGCAGGTTCGGGATGTGCCCTCGGTTGGGGATGTTGACGGCCGGCCGGTAGATATCCTCACCGCCGGTCAGTCCCTCGATGATCTCGATCGCTCCTTCCGAGAACTCGTCCCGCAGGGGATCGACCGGCTCCCTGCCCTGCGCCATCGCCTCGATCTCGCGCCACCCCTTCTCACGCTCCCGCTCGGCGCGGTCCCAGTCGTAGAGGTAGAGGTGGTACTTTTCCCACGGCTTGGCCTGCGGATCGTGGCACCAGGGCAGGTACTCGTCGAGGTGGCTGTCGCCGGGCACCGGGCAGAGGCCGGTGGCCCGGTAGACGGCGCGCGTCAGCGGCTCGAAGGAGTCCGGCAGGGCGAAGAAGGCCTCGCGGAAGGCAGGGTAGAGGTCCTCGCCGGTCTGGCGGTGGCGGATGTCGAGGATCCAGGTAAAGTGGTTGAGCCCGGCAGCCTTGATCTCGACCTGGGGGTACACCTGGCGCGCCACGTCCCCTGACTTGGGCCACACGTCGGGGTGGGCGTCGCTGTTGACGTCGCCAGGCACGTCGATCCCCAGCCGGTCGCGCAGGGCAACGCCGACCATCATGTAGGCCTCGGCGATCTGGTGGCAGAGGCCCACCGCCTTGATGCGGCTGTGGCGGCTGATCGCCAGGCAGAGGCGCGGCACCGGGTTGGTGAAGTTGATGAGCCAGGCGTTGGGGCAGAGGCGCTCCATGTCGTGCGCGATGGCCAACATGGCCGGCACCTGGCGCAGCGTGTGGGCCAGCCCGCCCGGCCCGCCGTTCTCGCCGTAGGGCTGGCGCACGCCGAACTGGAGCGGGATTTCCCAGTCGCGGCGCCAGAGCCCTTCGCGCGGCCCGACCTCGATGGCGACGATGACAAAGTCGGCGCCGGACAGCACCTCCTCACGGTGCGTGGAGCTGACGACGGTCACGCCCGAGTCCCACTCGCGGTTCAGCCGGCGGGCCAGGGCATCGACCAATTCGAGGCCCTCGCGGTTCAGGTCGACGAGCGCTACCGTGCCGCCGCGCAGGCGCGGACTGCGCATCAGGGTAGCGAGGGTGCCCAGGCCAAAGCTGGCGCTGCCGGCGCCGATGATGACCACTTTCGGTTTCATGCTATCCAAGGGTCTTTCCGTAGGCGAAGAGGTCGCCCGCCTGGTAGATGTCCATCTGGACTTTGGCCAGCGGCTCGGCCTGAAAGACCTGCGCCCCGTTCAGCACGAGCTGCCCGGTCGCGAAATCGATCTCCACATGGTCGCCGTCCTTGAAGCGCGTGTACAGGTCGCTCAGGCGCGGGAAAGAGACGATTGGGAAGCCGCTGTTGATGGCGTTGCGCTTGTAGATCGCGCCAAAGCTCTCGGCCACGATGGCGCCGATGCCCAGCGCCCGGAAGCAGTCCACCGCCTGCTGCCGGCTCGATCCCGCGCCAAAGTTCACGCCCGCCAGGACGATATCGCCCGGCTGCGCCCTCTTGGCGAAATCCTGCCAGCCCTTCAGGTTGTCGAGGGTGTACTGCCCCATCTGCGCCACGTCGGTGATGGCCAGGTAGCGGTTGTGAAAGATCATGTCGGTGTCGATATCGTCGTACAGCTCGCCCGCCGGGGTGGTCAGCACCCAGATGCGGCCGGTGATGCGTGTCGGTTTCATCGCTTCCTCCTACGCCTCGGGCACCGTCAGCTCGCCGGTCAGCGCGGCCCACGCCGCGACGGCCGGGCTGGCCAGGTAGATGTCGCCCGGGCCCTGCTTGCCGGCAAAGTTCCGGTTGCTGGTGGATACCTGGGTCTCTTTCTCGCCGACCATGCCGATGTGGCCGGAGGCGCAGCCGCCGCAGCCGGGGTTGCTCACGATGAACCCGGCGTCAAAGAGCGCCTGGAGGGTGCCGTCGCGCAGGATCTGGGCATACACCTCGCGCGTCGCCGGCACGATCGAGGCCACCATGTGCGGCGCCACGTGCCGGCCGCGGGCGATCCGTGCCACGGCTGCCAGGTCCTCGTAGCGGCCGTTGGTGCAGGAGCCGATAAAGACCGAGTCCACCTTGCGGCCGGCCACCTCGCGCACCGGCTTGACGTTGTCCGGCTTGGGCGGGCAGGCGACGAGCGGCTCCAGGTCGGTGATGTCGACCTCGACCTCCTGGACGTAATGCGCGCCGGGGCCGGCGTGGAGGGCCGCCAGGCCGGCGCGGCCGGTGCGCGTGCGGCAGTAGGCCAGGACCTCGTCCGAGGGCGGGATGAGTCCGATGATGCCCCCCATCTCGGTCATCATGCTGGCGAGGGTGATGCGCCCCGGCAGGTCGAGCGCGTCGATGGCCGGCCCGTAGAACTCGGCGGCCATGCCAAGCACGCCGCTGGCGCCGAGGCGGCGCAGGCAGGCCAGGGTCAGGTCCTTGGGGGTGTTGGGCGGCTTCAGATCGCCCCGGATCGTGATTTTGATCGTGTGGGGCACCTCGAACCAGGTCTTGCCCGCCTTGAAGGCGAAGGCGATGTCCTGGTCGCCCATGCCCTGGCCAAAGGCACCGATGGCGCCCAGGATGTTCAGGTGGCTGTCGGTGCCGACAAAGGTGGAGCCGGGCCAGGCCAGGCCGTTCTCGATGGCGACGTGGGAGCCGATGCCCTGGTCGACGTCGTAGACGCGCACGCCCTGCGCGCGGGCCCAATCGCGGCAGATCTGCTGGTTGACGGCGTAGGGGATGTTGTTGGCCGGCGTCACCAGGTCAAAGGTGAAAAAGGTCTTGGCCCGGTCGTCGACGGGCGAGTCGCCGTAGTGGGCCTTGTAGTTCTTGACGACGTTGGCGCCGCCAAAGTCGCGCGCCGTGCGCGCATCCAGGCGCATCCAGACGATCCTGCCGGCCTCGACCGGCTCGTCGGAATGGGCCTGGATGATCTGTTCGATGATCGTGTGTGACATGTTGGTTTCTCCTGCTGAACCAGGTGCAACGCACTCCTCGAAGTGCGTCGCACCGTCCCGACAGCTAGGCCATTCGGGCCGACGGCGACTTTTTTATCTGCAGGTCGCGCAGCGTCTCAAAGCTGGCAAAGTCGGCCTTGTTGATGAGCGTCGCCTCGGGGCTGCGCTGGATCTTGTCGCCCTCGCCGGCGTGGGAGGCGATCATGTGCTGCACCTCGCCCGGCAGGCCAAACTCGTAGGCGAGCGCGGCGCCGCTGAAGGGGTGGCGCACCAGCGCTCCGTAGGGGGTCTGCGCCGCCGTGCCCTCGCCCTTGTACTCGTACTCGAGCACCTTGCCGATGTCGTGCAGCAAGCCGCCCGACACCAGGTAGTCAAAGTGGATCGGCACACGCGCCCCATAGATCTCGCCAAAGAGCTTGGCAGTGCGGTAGGCAGTGAGGGTTACAGCGCGGACGTGCTCGATGAAGCTGGCCGGGCAGGGGTTGATGAGCAGCGTGAAGGGCATCTGCGTGAGCGTGTCGGGCGTCCAGCCGCCGCGCTCCATCGCCACTTCCCAGACATGGATCGTCTTTTCGCGCAGCTCCGAGTCTTGGATCAGGTCAAACTCGGGTACGAGCTGTAGCAATCGTTCTCTCATGGTTCCTCCATTCGTCCCCTCCCCCTGCCGCAGCGGGGGCGACTGAGGGGGGTATCAGCGGTCCAGGTCCCGCTCGGGCGGGCCGTCGTATTCCTGGGCGGTGGGGCTGATCTGGCGCATGGGCCGCTCGCGGGTCTGCTCCTCGTAGACCTGGGCCGTGAGGCCGACGGTGCGGCTGATGGCGAAGAAGCCGTTGCCCAGCTCCGGCGGAAAGCCGAGCTCGCACAGCACGGCGGCGATGGCACCGTCGACGTTCATCGGCAGGTCCTTGCCGGAGGTCTCCTTGATGGCCATGCGCAGGGCCTGGCCCATGTCGACGTACTCGCCCGCGACGCCCGCCTCGGCTGCCAGCTCGAAGAGGCGGCGGGTGCGCGGGTCGTCGGTGTGGATGCGGTGGCCGTAGCCGGAGACGCGGATGCCCTTGGCCTTGAACTCGGCCGCCTTTTCGCGGGCGGCGGTCAGGGTGTCCAGCTCCTTGTCGTGCTTGAAAGCGACCAGGCTCTTGAGCACGCGCATGCACTCCTCGATGGCGCCGCCGTGGTGGCGGTTGATGGTCATGATGCCGCCGGCGATGGCGGTAGTGAGGGGCGCCCCGCCCGAGGCGACGGTGCGCGCCGCCAGGGCGCTGGGCGGGGTGGCGCCATGGTCCACCGAGGAGACGAGCATGGCGTCCACCAGCCGGCCGACGGGCTCCGACGGCAGCTCGCCCTTGAGGATCAGGTAGACCATCTCGCCGAAGGAGATGCGGCCCATCAGGTCGTCGATGCGGTAGCCGCGCACGGCCACCTTGTTCGGCTCGATCTTGGTTACGGCAGTTTTCCAGGGTTGTTCAGGCATGGGACCTCCGAATGCAGAATGCTCAATGCACAAGTGTCAAGGCACAAGTTGGACGATGGACCATGGACCATGGACGATGGACCACAGGCCATGGATCACGGTACGTCGTCCGCGGTCCGCCGGCAATCGTCCATCGTCTACAGCCCGAGGCGGGCGAGGACCTGGCCGGTGGCGGCCGGTAGGTCGCCGAAGGCCTCGACGACGGTAGCGCCGACGGAGCGCAGGCGGTCGACCTTGCCGGCGTAGGTGCCGCGGTTTCCCTCGATGATGGCGCCGGCGTGGCTGAAGCGGGTGCCGCTCTTGGCCGCCTTGCCGCCGATGTAGGCAATCACCGGCTTGGTGACCTCGCCCGACTCGATCAGGTCGGCCACGCGCTCCTCCTGGGTGCCGCCGATCTCGCCGAAGAGGACGATGGCCTTGGTGTCGGGGTCCTTTTCAAAGAGGCGGGCGACCTCGGGGTGGGGGAGGCCGATGACGGCATCGCCGCCGACGTGCACCAGGGTGGTGGCGCCGATGCCGGCCTGCGAGAGGTAGTAGCCGGTGCTGGAGGTCATGCCGCCGCTGCGCGAGCTGACGCCGACCGGCCCCGGCTTGAACCAGGAGCGGGCCGTCGAAGCGCGCCCGCCGATCATGCCCAAGATGCCCTTGTCGGGGCTGAGCACGCCCAGGGTGTTGGGCCCGACGAACAGGGCGCCGGCTTCCTTGGCGGCCTTGGAGATGGCGAGGACGTCCCAGATGGGCACGCGGTCGGGGACGATGACCAGCAGCTTGACGCCGGCGGCGATCGCCTCCAGCGCGGCCGGCTTGACGATCGGGGCGGGGATGAAGAGGACGGAGATGTCGATGGGGCCGGCCTGTTCCCACGCCTCCTGGATGGTATCGAACACCGGGACGCCCTCAACCGACTGGTTGCCCTTGCCGGGCGTGACGCCGGCGACGACGTTGGTGCCGTATTCGCGCATGAGCTTGGCGCGGGCCATGCCTTCGCGCCCAGTGATGCCCTGGATCAGGACACGTTTGGTTCCGTCGATCAGGATAGACATGTTCTACTCCCAAGTGACAAGGATCAAGTGGCAAACGACAAACGGCACTCCGCAGGTCTACATCCCCGCGATCGGCAGGATGATCGATCCGCCGCCGGCGCCCTTGAAGGTGCAGTCCACCTCGCACGCCAGGCACTCGTTGCAGCGGCCCTTCTTGGCCTCTTCGGCGGTGATGTTCAACACCGGCAGGCCCTCTTCGTTGAGCACGAGGATCTTGGGGTTGCACTCCTTGACGCAGACCTTGCTCTCGCAGGCGGCGCAGACGGCGTGGTCGTAGGTGACCGTGCCGCCGGTGACCGTGCTGAACTGGTAGAGGCGGGGCTCGCCCAGGCGCTTGGGCTCGGGGCGGGCCTTGGGCACGATCTTTTTGCCCTCCTGGATCAGGCTGTGCAGGCGCGCGGCGCAATAGTCGGGCGGGTTGTCCTTCTTGTAGCCCTCCACCGGCGCCGGTATCCAGCCGTTGAGCCACTCGAGGATTTCGACGGCCTTGTCCTCCTGGTTGCCGCCCAGGCGGATGACGACCGGCACGTCGATCTGCGCTTCGAGGAAGGCCTTGACAAAGCCGCGCGCGGAGTGGAACTGCTCCTGGCTGGCGACGCCGGAGCCGGAGCCGAAGTAGCCGTCGATGTCGCCCGAGGCCATGATGATGCGCGCCGCGCGGTAGACCTTGCTGGCGGGTGGGTTTCCGCTGGTGTCGACGTAGGTGGCGAGCTTGTAGCCCTGGCGCAGGATGGCGTCCATGCTCATCATCGAGCCGCCGCCGCCGGCACCGTGGAAGCCGACGTAGCCCTCCCCCCTGCGAAAGCCGGAGGCCATCTGGATGAAGTAGAAGGTGCCGCGATAGTCGCCGGCTTCGACCTTGAAGGCGATCTTTTCCAGCTCGGTGGGCGGGCGGTCGTACTCGCGGGCGATCTCGATGCCGAGGTCGGGATGGCGGAAGATGCCATAGTCGTCGACGGTGACGCGGCAGTCGGCGGCGGCGAGCTTGCCGTCGGAGAGCTGCACGAGCGGGTTGATCTCGGCGGCGCGGGTGTCGTACTCCTGCGCCAGGCGGAAGAGGTTGACCAGCACATCGGCCAGGTCGACCTGCAATTGGCCGCCGATGCCGGTGCGGCGCACCAGGTCGCGGGCCTGAAAGACCTGCAGGCCGGTGCCGACGTCGACGTGCATGCGGGCGACCTTGTCGGGGTGTTCGGCGGCGATCTCTTCGATGCCCGTGCCGCCGATGCTGGAGAAGAGGATGACGGGCTGCTGGGCGGCGTCGTCGATGATCACACCGGCGTAGAACTCGCGCGCGATCTCGAGCCGCTGCTCGACGAGCACCTGCTCGACGGTAAAGCCCTTGATCTGGAGGCCGAGCATGTGGTACGCGGCCTCCTCGGCCTGGGCCGGGTTGCTGGCTTTCTTGATGCCGCCGAGGCCGGCGCGGCCCGTCACCCAGGCCTGCGCCTTGACCATCGTCTCACCGCCGACCTGCTCGGCGATGGCGCGCGCCTCGGCGGGCGTGCGGGCCACCCCGCCGTTGGGGACGGCGATTTTGAACTTTTTCAGCAGTTGTTTTCCTTGAAATTCGTGCAATCTTGCCATGGTTACTCCTACAGGTCGTACTCGACTGCCAGGTCTGACGCGATCTTTTTCAGGCTGGCTACTACTTTGTCGCCGAGCGGGATGCCGGCGTGGAGGCGGCGGGCGTGCTCGTCGAACTCTTTTTCGCCGTGGACCCAGATGCGCGCGGCGCCTTCGGCCAGGCGCTGGGTCTTGAGGCGGCGGACCAGGTCGTCCATGCCGGCTTTGAACTCGCCGGCGGGACGGAAGGCGTCGATGCGCCAGGCGCCGAAAAAGTGGCCCAGGTCGGCCGGCAGGGACCTGCCCTCGGCGTCCCTGGGGTAGACCGAGGTCAGGCAGGCGGCGCCGGGCAGGACGGCGGATAGGATCTCGACGAGCATGCCCAGGCCATAGCCTTTGTGACCGCTGAGCTCTTCGCCGGCACCGCCGAGCGGCAGCAGGCCGCCGCCGGCGCGCTTGGTAAAGTTGTCCAGCACGCGCGCCGCATCCTGGGTGGGGAGGCCGAGCTCGTCGGTGGCCCAGCCGAGGGGCAGGGGCTTGGCGGCGCGGTCGTAGACCTCCAGCTTGCCGCGCGGGACGGTGCTGGTGGCCATGTCCAGCACCCAGGGGCGCTCCTGGCCGGCCGGGACGGCGACGGAGATGGGGTTGGTGCCGTACAGCGAGTCGCGCCCGAAGGTGGGCACGACGAGCACGTCGGCGTTGGTGGTGGAGATGCCGATCATGTCGTGGTCGAGCGCCATCATGGAATAGTAGCCGGCGATGCCGTAGTGGTTGCTGTTGCGGACGGTGGCAAAGCCGCAGCCGTATTGGCGGGCCTTGTCGATCGCCGTCCGCATGGCGCGGTGGCTGACAGGCTGGCCCAGGCCGGCGCCGGCATCGAGGGTGATGGTCGTCGGGGTCTCGACCACCACGCGGTGCTCGGGGCGGGCGACCATCACGCCGTCGCGCAGGCCGTTCACGTAGCGCACGAGCCGGGCGACGCCGTGCGAGCCGATGCCGCGCAGGTCGGCCAGGAGCAGGACCTCGGCCGTGATATGGGCGTCGTGGGGCGGAACACCCAGCTTTTCGAACACGCGCTCACAGAAGGCCAGGAGCGCCTGCGCGCGAACCGTGCTTCCCGTTTCTGCCATGGGATTGCCTCCTCGCTATCGGGACTCCAGGAACAAAAAAGGGGCACCAGGCCTCTGCCAGACAACCCGATTTCCCCTGTACAAGTGCCGTCTCAGCCTGGCCCCATTGCCATGATGCTGCGGATGCGCTGCCGGCAAGCCCAAGGGGCCGGCCGGGTGCCCGCGTTTTCGCACGGGGGGATTATATCACGCCGGAAAGAGGGGCGGCAACTTTGCGCGGCGCGCTGGTTGGCTAGGCCGGCTCCGGCTCGGGGACGGCACTCGGCTCCGGCAGCCTCCCTTCGGCCTGCAGCACGTGCTTGAGGGCGGTGATGGAGACTTCCAGCATGGCCGGCTCGGGCTCGCGGGTGGTCAGCCGCTGGAGGGCCAGGTTGGGCGCCGCCAGGGCGCGCACGAAGGCGCTGTCCCGGTGGCGGTTGGTGAACTTGATGTACTCGTAGGCGATGCCGGCCACGAGCGGGATGAGCAGGATGCGCGACAGGATGGCCCACAGGATGGGCGGGCGGCCCAGGAGGGAAAAGACCAGGATGGAGATGACGAGGACGGAGAGGAGGAAGGCGGTGCCGCAGCGGTAGTGGGCGGTGGAAAAGCGGGCGACCTCGGCCGGGGTCAGCTCGGCGCCGGCCTCGTAGGCGTTGATCGTCTTGTGCTCGGCGCCGTGGTAGGCAAAGACGCGCCTGATTTCGGCCATGCGGCCGATGGCCCACAGGTAGAGGACAAAGATGACGAGGCGGATGGCACCTTCGAGCAGGTTGCTCAGGAAGTCGGACGGGATGGCGCGGTCGACCAGCCGGGCCAGCAGGAGGGGAACGACGAAGAAGAGGCCGATGCCCAGCAGAAAGGAGAAGGCGACGGTGCCCCAGGCGACCGGCCCCTTGAACTGGACCTGCTCTTCGGGGCCGAGGGCCGTCTCGGCGGACCACATGAGGGTGCGGATGCCGAGCACGAGGGTGTCCCAGAGGCTGGTGAGGGCGCGCAGGAAGGGGATCTTGGCGATGCGGCTGGCATAGATCTTGGGGTCGAGGGGCTCGGTGTGGATGTTGATGGTGCCGTCGGGCAGGCGGACAGCCACGGCAAGCGCCTTGGTGCCGCGCATCATCACGCCTTCCATGACGGCTTGGCCGCCGTAATTGAGCTCGCGGGTATTGGATTGCTGGTCTTTGATTTCGGATCTCCCCATTCGTGATTTTGGATTTTTGATTTTGGATTTTGGATTGCGGACGCCAGAGTTCTTGATTTTGGATTTTTGATTTTTGATTTTGGATTGCGGAATCTGGATTCTAGGATTTGGACTTGGGACTGGCGAGCCTCGATTGCCTGGCGCGTAGGGTCTTGATGGACGCTACGGTCATGGCAACTATCTCGTTGGCTTCGGACATCAGGTCTGCCAGGCGAGCCTGGGGCACAAGCTCAGCCTCGACCAGCATCTCCAGCCAATAGAGGGTCTCGTCCGCCTCTTCTTCGACAACCCCGAGCTTGGCGATCACGTCGGCAGCCGACTTGCCCCGGCATGCGGCACGGTAGTTGGCTCCGACGGAGGTGGCCGAGCGGATGAGCTGCCTGCCGATCACGTCTGCCGTCCTTCCCGTGGGCAGGGCCTCCACCAGGCGGATCACCCGCAGCCCCAGGCCTTTTGTCCTTCGCTTGAATTCGTGCTCGTCCATCGTACCATACCCCCGCACCAATCCAAAATCGGCAATCTAAAATCGTCTCACCGGTTGTCTCAGGATGGTCTTGAGCTTGTCGGGGGCGGAGCGGCGCGGGTCGCCGAGGTAGATCTCGTGGTGCGCGCCTTGGTAGGCATAGCCCGTCTCCTGGGCAAAGGCCTTCATGCGCTCGAGCGTGGCCGGCTCGTCGGCGTAGGGGCCGATGTGCATGACCTGGATGCACAGCCCTTCGTGGAAGCGCTCCAGGCGCAGCCGGCCGACGAAGGGGCTGGGGCGCTTCTGCTCGAGCTGGCGGAGGGCGTCGTGGAACATTTCCTGGGTGATGTGGTCGGGCTGGAGGATCATGAGCCGCCAGGTCCAGTCTTCGGGGTGGCTGACGTCGAACCAGCCGCCGCCGGTCCACCAGAGCCCTTCGAGCGGCATGACCGGGTGGTCGATGGGGTTGTCGCTGCGCTTCTTGGCCATGAATTTGAGCGTGTAGGAGACCCCGTAGAGCGCGCCGACGGCTCCCTCGAACTCGGGCGAGGTGCCGGGCATCTCGCCGGGCTTGATGCGGCCGTCGATCATGGCGAACTGGAGGTCGGGCACTTCGAGGACCTCGACCCCTTTGGCCGAGGGGGCATAGAGGGGTTTCAGATGGCTCGGGATAGGAGACATGCGAATTCCGCCTTTCTGCACGGTCGGTGCGGGGTGAGTATAGGGCAAAAGGGAGGAAAGCTCAAGGGCGGGGGAGCTCTGCCACTCTGACAAAAAACTGCATGTACTATCCCGAAATGCCCGTTTTTCCAGAAACAATCATCGCAGGGTGGGCGGGGGAGGGGGGCTTTGGACGACGGACGATGGACCATGGACGATGGACGATGGACGATGGACGATGGACGATGGACCGTGGACGATGGACGTTGGACCACGAAAGGCACGAAAGGCACGAAAGGAGGGCGCCGATTGGAACGAGGCCCTAAGGGTCTGGCAGACCCTTAGGGCCTTGCCGGCCCCCCCGCTGCGGCAGTCGGGAGGGCTCGGTCGGAGAGCTTTGTCCATCAGGTTGGACGCGGAGCGTCCGACGGTGCGTTCCCACGCGGAGCGTGGGAACGAGGGAAAGGGGCGCGAAAGGCTTGACACAGAAGTCGCGGAGTCGTACAATATGGATAGTCTTACATTCCGACAAGCTGACTGAAGGACTGGAGGAAGCGGCCGATGTCTGAAGTGGCGCTGGTTAAGGTGACCCGCAAAGGTCAGATGACCATCCCGCAGACGCTGCGGGAGGACCTGGACATTGAGCCAGGGGACTATGTGATGCTGCGCCCGCTGATGGGCGGCATCCTGATCTCGAAGGCAACGGTGACCCCGCAGGTGCAGGCGGAAGACATCCTGCGCGGCCTGGTCAGCAGCCTGGGGCGAGCCGCCGAGCAGCAGGAGGTGCGCGAGGAAGAGGACCTGGAGCCGATCATTGACCAGGTCCAGCGGCGGGTGCACGAGGAGCGCTACGGCCGATGACGTACGGGCCGCGGGTTTTCCTCGATGCCAACATCCTGATCCGAGGCGTGACCTTTCCCCGCTTCCCCTACGAGGTGCTGCGACACGCAGCCCGGAAGGAGATTGTGGCCATTGTCTGTCCATTGGTGCTGGACAGCGCGCGCCTGTACGTCCGAGAGCGGTTTCCCAACCATGAAGGGGCACTGGAAGCGTTCTTGGAGCTGATGGACCTGGAGGTGGCTCCCGATCCGTCGCCGGAGGAGGTCGCGGCGCACGCGGGCCTGGTGCGTGACGCGAAGGACGTCCCGGTAGCACTGGCAGCCATCGGCGCCAAGGCGGAGTACCTGGTCAGCACGGACCGTGACTTCACGGACATGGACGACACGACGGTGGAGCTGCGGCGGCACGTCAAAGGCCTACCGGTCGGAGTGTTCCTGCACGAGGTGATGGGCTGGAGTCATGAGGCGCTGTCGGCTATCGAGCGTCGCCGCTGGTCGGGCCTGGAGCGGCCGTTCTGGGACGAGTAGGGCACGGACTTGGCCGGTTGTGGACCACGGACGACGGACGATGGACCACGGACGATGGACGATGGACCACGGACGATGGACCACGGACGATGGACGATGGACGGTGTTAGGGTGCCGATTGGAACGAGGCCCTAAGGGTCTGGCAGACCCTTAGGGCCTGGCCGGGCACCCCAGCTGCGGCAGGGGGAGGGCTCGGTCGGAGACCTTTGCCCATCCGAAGAGGCAGGTATGGAAACCCGCCCTACAGGTTGGCCCTCAGCGAGGTGCAGCGCACCCCGAAGGTGCGCCGCACCGGGTGGAGTAGGCGGGTATGGAAACCCGCCCTACGTGGGCTTTGCCTGGCTCATCTCTTCCGGGCTGGGCCAGTAGAGAGACACGGCGCCGGCTACGTCCAGCCAGCAGAGGACGCAGCGGGGCTTTTGGCCGAGGAGCGCTTCCACGGCGGCCGCGTAGCGGCCTGCCTGGGCCAGGTAATCCTCTTTGGCGAGGAGGCGGTCCAGCTCGGCGCGGTCCCTGACCCGGTCGGTCTTGAACTCGACGATCGTCCACCTGCCATCCTTCTGGTAGACGGCGTCGAGGATGCCGCTCTCGACGCTGCCCCCCGACGCAAGGCTATAGGGCACCTCGTGCAGCCTTCGGCCGGCGGTGTCCATCTCCGAGAAGAGGGGGTGGGCCTGGAAGCGAAGCAGCAGCCGGCGCGCCCGGCGGGCCGCATCGGCCAGCTGGCCCGCGTCTGCGATGCCATAGCCGCGCGCGCGGGCCTCAACCCAGCGCTCGAAGGAGCCCTCCGCCGGGGCGCCCGGCTCGCCGCCCGGGAACCGCCATGCGGCCAGGGCCTCGTGCACCAGCAGGCCTGTCACCCACGCGGGTGCCGAGCTGTCCACCGCGCCGGGCACCACGCGCCAGACCCGCTGCTCATGCAGCCTCTCCTGCTGCTTGGTAGGATCGTCCGGCTTGTGCTCGTCGGGCCTGACCGGGTCCAGCAGCGGGAGTGGCAGGATGGCGGCAGGCACCGCCTCCTCGGTGGTGGACGAGGCGACCTGCGGCGCCGTGTACGTGGACCCGTAGACGGCGCACGAGACGGGCACCGATCCGGCCTGGAGGTCGAACCTCTGTACGCCCGTTCCCTCGGGGTCCTGCGTGACCTCCAGCTCCTCGAGCGGCAGGCACTCATCGCCGGTCATTCTGCCGAGCCAGCCGTCCTGCTTCCCGATGAAGCGCTGCTTGAGTTTGATGCACCCGCTCAGGAGGAGCAGCTCCCGGGCGCGGGTGGCTGCCACATACAGGAGCCGGTCCGACTCCGCCTCCTCCAACTGGTCCTCTCGGGCGCTGCCGACGCCGTAGACGGCAGGCAGCCGGCCCTGCGAATCGGCGGCGGGGAGCAGCAGCCCAAGCTTCGGATCGAGCAGCATCCCGCTGATGCCCGCCCTCCTGTGCGTGATGTCGCCGATGGCGACCACCGGGAACTCGAGCCCCTTGGCGGCGTGGATCGTCAGGATCTGCACGGCACCCACGTCTGCCGTCCGTGCCTCGCTCTCGCGCGCTCCGACGTCCCTGAGCCCCGCCACATACTCGAGAAAGTCCCCGACGCCGACGATTTCGCTCGCGTGGGCGTAGGCCAGCAGTTTGGAGATGTTGCGCGCGCCGCGCAGCTGCCCGGCCCGGACGAGGGCCGCACGGTAGTTGGTCTTGTCCAGGAAGGCCTTGAGCACGTCCGCGACGGGGGTCCTGCCGACCAGCTCGTGCAGGCCGCCGATGAGAGCGGCCGCGTCCTGGGCGCGGCGCAGGTCCTCCGCTGTCAGCCCTTCCACGCCCTCGGCCTCCTTGAGGACGTCCCACAAGCCTGGGGTCGCCTTGGTGGCTGCGCCGCAGAGGAGGTAGAGGGCCGCGTCGGACAGGCCGCAGGCGGGCGATCGCAGCATTCCGACCAGGGCCAGGTCTTCGGTCGGGTCGGCCACGGCCCGCAGCGCGTTGAGCACGTCGCGGATTTCGGGCCGGTCGTAAAACCCGCCGCCGGCCAGCGAGAGGAACGGCACGCCGGCCTTCTCCAGGGCGTTTTCGTAGTCCTGGAATGAAGCCGACGCCCGGCACAGGATCGCGATATCGCCGTACCCCAGGGACTGCGCCTTGTCACCCTCCTTGGTCTGCTCCTTGACCTGGATCCCGCTCGTCACCAGCTCCTGGATCCGCCCGGCAAGCGCGGCCGCGGCCCGCTCCAGCGCACCGCCGCTCTTGGGGCCCACCGTCAGGTGCAGCTCCACGAAGGGCGCGCGCAGTCCGGGCAAGGGCACCTCGCGGTGGTGGCACAGCGGCGCGAAGGGCTCCGCCCAGGGGCGGCTCGGATCTTCCGCTTCGCCCAGGACGGGGCGCAGCAGGGCATTCAGCGCCGCGATCAGGTCCCGGTGGGCGCGGTAGGAGGTCTCCAGGGGAAAGTTCGCCCCACCTGCCTTGATGCGGTCCCGCTCGGCGCGGAAGACGGCCACGTCGGCTCCCCGGAAGCGGTAGATCGACTGCTTGGCGTCGCCGACGATAAAGAGCCGCCCTTGGTCGCCGTTCAGCAGGAGCACCAGGTCGCGCTGGCGCCCGTTCGTGTCCTGGAACTCGTCCACCAGCAGGGCCTCTACCTCGCGCTGCCACCGCTCGCGCACGGCAGGGTTATCCCGGAGCAGTGCCAGCGCCCGCGCCTCCAGGTCGTCAAAGTCGAGCGCCTGGTTCTCTTCTTTCAGGCGCCGGTAGCGATCGGAGGCGTAGGCATAGAGTGCCCACAGGGCCGGCGTGGCATCCGCCAGCCGGCGCTCGTGTGCCTCGTCGATGCCCCCCCCGAGCCAATTCTTCGGCCCTTTGTCGTACCACTTGCCCAGCCAATCGAGGGCGGGCTTCTCGTGTGGGAGCCAGTTCTTGGGATCTCCCGCTTTCCCGGGCATGCGTCCCCGCAGCGTGGACAGCAGGGTCGCGGCTCTCACCCAATCGCCCTTTGCCAGGCATGCTGCGATCCCGTCCCAGATCTCCAACCGGCTGCGCACATCAGGGGCCAGCTTGTCGCCGGCGGCTTCGGCCCGAGCGAGTGTCCCATCGTCGCGGAGGCCTCTCAGCTTCTCAAATTCCGACTCTACCTTGTCCAATAAGCCACGGATGTGCTCGCAGATGCCCTTCTCCCAAGCAGGCCACACCTCCTTCGGCGCCGACTCCAGGCACGCCTCGACGTCCAACCGCCGGGTGAGCATCCTGCTGAGCGTCGCCCGCAGCGGGCCTTCGCCCAGCAGGGTGAAGAGGTCGACCAGGTCATCGTTGTTGGCCGCCCAGGTCAGTGCCTCGTCCACCACGTCGGCAATGGCGACGCCCGCCAGGCCCTCGTCCAGGACCCGAAAGTGCGGGTCCACGCCCGCCTCGGCCGGGTGCGAGCGCAGGATTTCGCTGCACAGCCCGTGGATGGTGTCGATGCGCGCTGCGTCCAGGCCTCGGTAGCGGTCGTCCCACTTCTCCTTCTCGTCCGCGTCGAGGCCCGTATCACGGTAGCGGCTGATCTCCTGCCGCGCGCGGTTGCGCATCTCGCGCGCTGCCTTCTGCGTAAAGGTGACGGCCACAACCTTGCGCAGATCCAGCCCTTCGTCCAGGAGCGACAGGTAACGAGCGACCAAAGTGAGGGTCTTGCCGGCTCCGGCGCCGGCGGTGACCACGACATCGCGGCCGCGGTCCAGGATGGCCGGCTCTTGCTCCGAGCTGGGCTCCATCTGGGCGACGATGGGACGTTTGGGCGCAGTGGGACTCATGACCTAGCCTCCATACCCCGGCCGGTAGTGCCAGCAGAAGCCTGCCGCCACGCAGTAGGACGGGCAGCCGTCGTCGGGCCGTTTCGGGCGAAAGTGCCCGCCCCGCACCCCGGTGACCGCTTCCCAGGCCTTCTCCACAGCCAGGTCCATCGCGTCCTCCGGTTTCTTGCCGAACGTGCTCAGCTTGAACGCGCTCGGCTCGGCCTGCTTGATGTGCCAGTAAAAGCCCTCGACCGGCTCACGCTTGAACGCCTCGCGTGCAGCCAGGGCGTAGAGGGGGAGCTGGAGCTTTTTCCCCTTGGCGACGTCGGCCGGATCGTACATTCCCTTCCCACCGCTCTTGTAGTCGATGATCCGGATGCCACCGTTGGGTGTCTTGTCCACCCGGTCGATGATTCCACGCAGGAGAAAAACGTCGCCGCCTTTGCCTGCCTGTAGAGGGGCCTTCCCCTTCTTTCCAAACGGCACTTCCTGCCCGAGGAGGATGTGTCCCTCGGACATGGGAGCCAGTTTTTCGAGGGTTCTGCGGACGTTCTCCTCGATCTCCATGCGGGTCTGCTCCCACCACGCCGTTTCCCGGAAGCCCAGCTCCGTTGGGGCCCCATCCAGGACACCTTTGGCAGCGGCCGGAAGGGCCGCCAGAAGCTGATCCAGGTTGGCCGGGCCGGACACACCGGCAGCTTGGTGGACTCGCTCCAGTATCCTGTGGTAGATGGTCCCGAGCTGCGCCGCGTTGAGGCCTTCTTCCGGCTCCCCGAGAGGCTCCAGCGTCAGCAGCTTGCCCATGAAGAAGGAGAAGGGGCACGCCCGGTACGACTCGAGGCGGGTGGCGCTCCATATGTAGCCTGGCCCGTATTGCTGCCCGAACCTCTCGCTCAGCTCGGCCATATCGCCGTCGAAGGGGCTGTCGTCGTGTTCCCGAGTCCGCGCGCGGAGCACCTGCGCGCCGTGCTCCAGGGCTGCCTCGCGCGTCTTGACCCTCGCCTGCACCTCCGGCTCGAGCTCCGCGTGGCATGGCTGGGCTGCCAGGCTCTCCATAAGCTCCGGCAGCGAGGCGGCCTGCTCGGGCGGGGGGGCGACCTCGCCCAACAGCGTGACCGGCTTGGCGGACAGCACCTTGAGAACCTCGTCCCAGTAGGGCGAGGCCTGCCACAGCGCCCCGTTGTCGGCCAGGCGCGGCCGCGTCAGGAGCAGCTTCTCCCGCGGGCGCGTGACGGCTTCGTAGAAGAACTGGGGCTCGGCGCTCGCCGTGGAAGAATCCAGCGGAGTGTGCACGCTCTTGCCCAGCTGCTCCCGGTCGGCGTCGCGCAGGAAGGGATCCTCGGAGATCGTCCTCGGAAACTCCCCTTCGGCCAGGCCCAGCACCGCGACGGCCCGGAAGGGCACACCGCGCGCCTGGACCACGTCGGCGACGACGATCTCACCCCGCTCGGGGTGGGCCGGCAGGGTGTAGCCTGTCGTCTCGACGGAGCCGGCCAGCTCCGACAAGAACCGGTCATAGGTGAGGGGCCCACTGCTGCTGACTACTTCCTCGGCCGAGACCAGGCCGCGCAGGATATCCTTGAAGGCGTGGAGTGCGGCGACATCGCGCTCGGCCGTCGCCTCGGACGTCTTCCTTGCTTGGGCCACCATCTTCAGGGCGGTGGGCTCCTCGGGAGGCGGGGAGCGGCGCGACTGCGCCTCGGGATCGGCGCCCATCAGATCTTCCAGCCAGCGCACGAAATCACGATAGCGGGACGCATCTGCCGGCGGCTTCAGCCGCTCCACCAAGCGCTCGAGCCGCTCCAGGAGCTCTCCGGCAGCGGGGCCCCGCACCAAACCGCGCGGCAGCCTTCGCTCTTCGTCCTCACCGCCCTCCTCGTCTGACTCCGGCATCTTTTCCAGTTTCGCCAGGGCTTCACGCCACTGAGACAGCCCGCAGATCACCCTCCCCCAGAGTGCCGCCGTCTGCAGCTTCTCGGCATCGCCTGCCTCGATGCCGATCGGTTCCTCTGACCCCGCGGCCGGCAGCGCCGACCAGTCGAAGTAGGGGGAGCGCCAGGCCTCGATCACGGCCCGGCGCGGCAGAGCCGGCTCCGTCTGGCCTTCACCGACCGGCAGCGTGAGCCGAAGAAGGCCCATGAGCGCCGAGACAGCCGGGTTGGAATTGAGCGGCAGGCCGCCCACCAGCCGGATGGGCAGGCCAAACTCCTCCGCGACCTGCAGCAGGAAAGGCCGGTAGGCGGCGGTGTCGCGGGCCAGCAGCGCCAGCTCGCCAGGGCGCATCCCGTCCAGCCTTATCCTGGCCTTGAGCCAGCGCAGCGCGGCGCGCGCCTCCGCCGCCCGGTCGGGAGCCTCAACGAACTCCACCGCCCCGCCGGCGTCCCGCTTGCTTGGAGGGTGCATGAGGAGGCGAGCCTCCAGGTGGGCCAGGGCCGGGTCGTGGCGCGAGGCCGGCCGGGGAAGCGGCTCGGCCGCCTTGACGCCGAGTGCCTCCTTCAGCCGCCCGAGCGTCGTGCGGAAGCGGCTGTGAACGACTCGTCCGCTGCCGTCCAGTGTCCCGGTCAGGGCGACAAGTGTCGTCTTCGCGCGGCGGGCCAGGACCGACAGCAGCGACAGCTGCACCGACGTAAAGCTGTCAAAACCGTCCACCACCAGCAGCGGCCAGTCGCTTGCCAGGCCGGGTGCGCGCTGCTCCGCCGCCTCGGCTGCCAGCCAGCCAATGCCCGCCGCGTCTGCCCAACCCTTCTTCTTGAGGCCGTCCTGGTAGGCGGCATAGATGAGGGCCAGCTCCGTGAGGCGAGGCCCGCCTCCCATGTCGGCCACCGCCTGGGTAAACGCGTCGGGGCGGATGCAGGCCGCCTTGAGGTCTCCGATTAGGTGCTGCAGGACCTCGATGAAGCCCGGCATGTTGACCAGCGGCTTGTAATGACTGAGTGGGGCTCCGTCGACGACGGAGCGGATCAGCCGGTACTGCACCGGCTCGCTGATCTCGGTACAGGATTCCCCGGCTGCGCTGAGGCACTCGCTGTAGAGCCGACCGAAGGTAAGCACCCGCACGCCGATGGCGCCGCCGGCCTCGGCCAGGCGATGGCGCCAGGAGCGGAGCTGCAGCGTGGAAGCCACCACGACGCGCGGGGTTGCTTCCAGGCCTGCCGCCGCCTGCCGCACCTGGTCGATGAGATAGGCCGTCTTGCCCGCTGCGGCGGGTGCAAGGTAGAGGTGTGTGGTCATGGCGTCCTCTGGGTGCCGGCGCGCGCGGCGCCTGGTGTCGGGTGCGGGGCCATTATACCGCGGAGGGGTGGGAAGGACAAGGGGGGCGTTGGGCGGCGGACGATGGGAGGGCGCCGGCTAGAACGGGGCCCTAAGGGCCTGGCCGGGCATGATGGTGGACGATGCCGGTGTAACCCCGGCGCAGGTCCATGCTTCGGCATGTCGCCCACGTGAGGCAACGAACCAATCTCGGTACCATTGACCCGTGAGGCAACGCGCTCCGCCATGCCAAAACTCGGCTTCGAAGCTGGGGCTATGAGTTACCTCGGGGCGAGGCTGCGATCGGTGGGAAGGCTACCATCCGGGCGGCTCCGCTGTCAGGCGGGCTGCTGCAGGGAATGGCTTCGCCAGGAGTCTCGGCCGCCCACTCCCTGGGCATCTTCGCCTTCTTCGCTCGTTCGTCGCAGAGAAGAACATACCCAGGTTCGAGCAGTCTCCCCAGTGCCAGCCTGGACCAGTTTGGGTGCACATGAGTGGACCAGTTTGGGTGCACATGAGTGGACCAGCTAGGCCGCACATGGGTGGACCACCTTGGGTGCACATGGGTGGACCAGCTTGGCCGCACATGGGTGGACCACCTTGGGTGCACATGGGTGGACCAGCTTGGCCGCACATGCATGGACCAGTATAGCCCGCAAATTGACAGAGCGCCTCGGGCACAATCGTCGGTTCACCCCCACGCGTGTGGGGAATACCGCGGTTGGTCGGGTATCGAAGGCGCGTTCGATCGGTTCACCCCCACGCGTGTGGGGAATACGCATCGCGCTCCAGAGCGGCGTGGATGATGCGCGGTTCACCCCCACGCGTGTGGGGAATACGTGTACAGGCCAGAGAGTTCCTGCGGGAACGCCGGTTCACCCCCACGCGTGTGGGGAATACGTGTACAGGCCAGAGAGTTCCTGCGGGAACGCCGGTTCACCCCCACGCGTGTGGGGAATACGCGCCGCGCCTCAATCCCGAACTTGGCTGCCTCGGTTCACCCCCACGCGTGTGGGGAATACGTGAAGCGGGCGACAGATCCGGCAGCCCGTTTGCGGTTCACCCCCACGCGTGTGGGGAATACGTAGTAGCGCCAGTAGTTGGTGTATGGCGTAACCGGTTCACCCCCACGCGTGTGGGGAATACGAACTCGACATACCCCAGGTTGGTCGCGTCGATCGGTTCACCCCCACGCGTGTGGGGAATACTCCCGCCCCGCACTTGGGGCAGAGGCTGTTTTCGGTTCACCCCCACGCGTGTGGGGAATACTGTGGCGCGACCCATTCTCCGCGAGGCGTCACCGGTTCACCCCCACGCGTGTGGGGAATACGTGCGGGCCGGGAACCCGGCAATCCACCTGTGCGGTTCACCCCCACGCGTGTGGGGAATACCAAGCGACACCGTCCGGCGCCTCGCCGACGTACGGTTCACCCCCACGCGTGTGGGGAATACGGCACCTGGCGGCACGCCATCGGCAACTATGACGGTTCACCCCCACGCGTGTGGGGAATACGCCCGCGAGCCCACCCACGCGCCGTAGGTCGCCGGTTCACCCCCACGCGTGTGGGGAATACATGTCAATCGTCCCCCAGTTGACCACCAGCTCCGGTTCACCCCCACGCGTGTGGGGAATACCGTGGCGAGCTCGGGCGGGACGGCGACGCTGACGGTTCACCCCCACGCGTGTGGGGAATACGAGCGGCGCGAACACAAACTCCTCCGGCGCCATCGGTTCACCCCCACGCGTGTGGGGAATACTCCCGCAGGTGGGCGCTCAGCTGGTCATACTCCGGTTCACCCCCACGCGTGTGGGGAATACCCGACTGGCCGCCTCCGGAGGACCCGCTGCAACGGTTCACCCCCACGCGTGTGGGGAATACATGACCTCGGAGCAATACAGGCGCGCGGCGGACGGTTCACCCCCACGCGTGTGGGGAATACGCCGTTGCTCGTGCTGCTCGGGCTCGCGTTGGCCGGTTCACCCCCACGCGTGTGGGGAATACGACCAGGCGGAGTACCACGCGCCGGAGGTGGACGGTTCACCCCCACGCGTGTGGGGAATACGAGCGCAGGAACTCCATCAGGGCGTTGGACCACGGTTCACCCCCACGCGTGTGGGGAATACACAGCGCAGGACGTCCGCAACTTCGTGGACAACGGTTCACCCCCACGCGTGTGGGGAATACCACCGAGTGCCCGTCGCTGGACTCGGACGTCAAGGGTTCACCCCCACGCGTGTGGGGAATACGCCATGTGGGCGAAGTTGGCGGTTCCGTCCGGCGGTTCACCCCCACGCGTGTGGGGAATACTTCCCGCGTTGCGAGGTAGCGCCAGAGGCAGTCCGGTTCACCCCCACGCGTGTGGGGAATACGTGCGCCCCGGCGGATCGAAGTCGGCCCGCACCGGTTCACCCCCACGCGTGTGGGGAATACACGCCGCGCCTCAATCCCGAACTTGGCCGCCTCGGTTCACCCCCACGCGTGTGGGGAATACTCGATAGGGTGGCGGCGGGTGAGCAATTCTACCGGTTCACCCCCACGCGTGTGGGGAATACGCCCCGCTGCCCATGCCGAAGCCGACATAGCCCGGTTCACCCCCACGCGTGTGGGGAATACGTCCACGCCTGCCGCCTGTTGAGCGCCCGCAGCGGTTCACCCCCACGCGTGTGGGGAATACGCCTGTGGGAGCCGTCGCCCGGCGGGACGGGGCGGTTCACCCCCACGCGTGTGGGGAATACCTAGCTCGAATTGCACTTGTAGAATCTTTTCACGGTTCACCCCCACGCGTGTGGGGAATACGCGGGCGCGTGAAAGGAGAGAACGATGGGACACGGTTCACCCCCACGCGTGTGGGGAATACGCGTAGGTGTTGCCCAGCGAGTCGACCACGCTGCGGTTCACCCCCACGCGTGTGGGGAATACCACCGCGCCGCCGGCCAGGTGCTCGATGTACGTCGGTTCACCCCCACGCGTGTGGGGAATACGAGCGCCCACAGGTTATTGTTGTCGGCCATGGGCGGTTCACCCCCACGCGTGTGGGGAATACGCGGCGCAGAACGCGGTGACGCAGGGGAGGTTCGGTTCACCCCCACGCGTGTGGGGAATACACAGGGATTGCCTCTGCGCCTGAGAGCGTCAGCGGTTCACCCCCACGCGTGTGGGGAATACCGGCAGGCGACGCCCGGGCCGTCGCGCGCGCCCGGTTCACCCCCACGCGTGTGGGGAATACGAGAACACCGTCTCCGTGTCCTGCCCGATCAGCGGTTCACCCCCACGCGTGTGGGGAATACGACGGTCCCGACGAGCGCCCCGTCCCGGTAGCACGGTTCACCCCCACGCGTGTGGGGAATACGGCCCCTGGCCGCGCACGAGCTCGCCCCGGATCGGTTCACCCCCACGCGTGTGGGGAATACCCGTTCTGCTCTCCAAGCGCGAGATAGCTGCCCGGTTCACCCCCACGCGTGTGGGGAATACGCACCTAAGGTGCCAATTACCATCAGGCCCGAGCCGGTTCACCCCCACGCGTGTGGGGAATACGGCTTCTGGTAGTGCGGCTCGGCCTCTGACAACGGTTCACCCCCACGCGTGTGGGGAATACCCATGCCTCAGTCGGTACAGGTCGAGCGTCTGCGGTTCACCCCCACGCGTGTGGGGAATACGACCAGCGCTGGTCGGGATGGTCCTTGCCCCACGGTTCACCCCCACGCGTGTGGGGAATACGCGTTCGGGGTAGACTGGGCCAAGTCGGCCGACGGTTCACCCCCACGCGTGTGGGGAATACACCCTGACGTTGGCGGCGCTGTTGAGCTTCGTCGGTTCACCCCCACGCGTGTGGGGAATACGTGCGGGCGATTCGGGAACGCGGCGCCGTGCTCGGTTCACCCCCACGCGTGTGGGGAATACGTGCCGTACACACTGACCTTCCGCAACTGCATCGGTTCACCCCCACGCGTGTGGGGAATACCCGCCGTTGTCGGTGCTCGCCACGCCGGTGATCGGTTCACCCCCACGCGTGTGGGGAATACGCTGTCGTTGCGCTGCCCGTGAAGGTCAGGTACGGTTCACCCCCACGCGTGTGGGGAATACGTGAGCAGCTTGTACCCGGTGATGCCGTGCTCCGGTTCACCCCCACGCGTGTGGGGAATACCGCGGCGGCGAGTTGGCGGACCTCCTGGAGCACGGTTCACCCCCACGCGTGTGGGGAATACGGCTTCCGGCCCGAGTACGAGGGCTTGACCAACGGTTCACCCCCACGCGTGTGGGGAATACGCGACGATCTCGGGCGACTCTGGCGCGAAGTGCGGTTCACCCCCACGCGTGTGGGGAATACGCCCGGAAAAATCTTTCACGAACTGGACACTCCGGTTCACCCCCACGCGTGTGGGGAATACGACCTCCAAGAGAACGATTATCTTCCCCCTCCCCGGTTCACCCCCACGCGTGTGGGGAATACGATCGGTATGACTTCTCGGCGGACGGCCAGAGCGGTTCACCCCCACGCGTGTGGGGAATACGCACGACGACTGCGTGATTTCGCTGGCGCTGGCGGTTCACCCCCACGCGTGTGGGGAATACGTTCATAGGCGACCTACTCGACGCCGGCGCAGACGGTTCACCCCCACGCGTGTGGGGAATACCCAGTCCGGCGGAGGCGCTGCCTGGAACTGCGCGGTTCACCCCCACGCGTGTGGGGAATACTCTAACAAGCGCATCAAGAATCGGTAGAAACGTTGCCTGTCCGGTCCTCCTGCTTGCGTACACGGATCAGCTGGAGCCCGTCAAAGTCGACGACATCCCTCTGCCCGTCACCATGGCTGCGCATCTGAAAGTGCTGCTCAGTATTCGTCGACCACGCCTGGAGCACATGGCCGGTGCGCTTCGCATCGCAGCACTTTTTCCAGAGCCGGTCGCGTACCATGGCATTCACATGCCCGACAAAGACGCCGGGGTGGGCCTCCACGAGCCAGCGCGTCAACTCACCCCGCAGGGAGACCGGCACGCTCTCCAGGATCATCACGACCATGGCTCACCCCCCGGCCCGTCCGTTGCCGTTGGGCCGGGCCAGAGCGGCTCGGGCCGGGCCGGGTCGTCATCCGCCTCGTCGCCACCCTCCAGCCGGTCCGCCGGAATGCCCAGCAGTCGATCAATGTCGGGCAGAATCCGCTCCAGGAGCCGGTGCTGGCGAAACGCCTCGCGGCACGCCTGCCGAACGCGGGCGTGGATATCCCGCGATGATTCGGCCACCAGCCGGAAGGCAAGGGGTATGGTCACCTCTGCCTTGTAGAGGTCGGCGATGTCGTAGACGAAGGACAGCTGCTTGCCGGTGTGGATGAACCCGAGGGCCGGGGAGTAGCCGCCGGAGACGATGCCGGCGTGGCACAGCCCGTTGAGCAGCGCGTGGGCAGCCGAGAGGGCGCGGTTCACCGGGTCTCCGCTGCCCCAGTCGCTGCGGTCGTAGCACCGCCCGCTCCATGCCACCCCGTACGTGCGGCTCGCCTCCGCGTACGCCTGCCGCACCCTGGCCCCCTCACGCCCGCGAAGCTGGAAGATGTCGAGGGCAGGCTCGATCGAGCCCTCGCCAAACCGCGCGCGATACATGCGAATCACGACCTCCAGCCGCCGCCTCGGATCGCCGGCCATCTCGGCCTGCCTGAGGAGGTGGTAGGCCTTGCGGGTCTCGCCCGTCCCCTGCGCGTAGCACCGCATCCCGTCCTCCCCACACCACACCAGCAGGCACCCGTTGTCTGCCAGCGCCTTGACGGCGGCATGGGTGACGGACGTGCCGGGGCCCAGCATGAGAACGGCGAGGGCGGCAGCCGGGATCATGGTGCGGCCTTCCTTGTCGATCGCTTCAACCGCCAGGTGCGCCTGGTCGATGCGAACATGCTCCATGTACAGGTAGCTCAGCCCGTCACGGAGCTTGGGCAACTCGTGCAAATCCTTCATGGGGTACCTCCTATTCGGTTGGTAAGGTACAAACCCGGGTTTGCCCCCGAGCAGGTCGCGACCCCGCCCGGTTCACGGTAGATGTCGGGCACCGGGGCATCGCCCTCCCCGGTGAGTAGTGCTTACCTTGCCAAGGACAGCAGGCCGAAGCCAAAGCCCTTGCCGCTGCCGACCCCGTCCGCGACGGCCTGGCGCAGCCGCTCGGCGTCCGTTACCTGCAGCGTGCCGTCGAACTGGACGGCGAGCAACTTGAGATCGTGCCTCTGCTCGCCGCTGCCGGCCGCGCCGCCGACGACCTCGCTGCCGCCTGCGGCAACAGAGAGAACACGAAACCCGGAGGCCTCGCCCTTGCGGCGGAGCCAGACCACCTGCTCCTCCTCGCGGTAGAGACCCACCCGCTTGTGCTGCCCGTCCTCGAGCTTGCGCCGGGCGGTCGGGTTGGCGCGCAGCCGGAAAGAGAGCACCTGACCGGCGACCAGGTGCAGCTCGAAGGCCTTGACTGCAGGGTTAGGCTCGGGCACAGACAGGAGGTAGCCCTGCGCCGCGCGCTCACCCAGCCAGGACCAGTCGGGCAGGGTCCACGACTGGACGAGCAGCGTGAGTGCCTCTGACCGCGGTGCGGCATCGACTCGGAACAGGACGCGCTCTTCCACGTCTCGAAGCGAGTCGGAGAAGGCACGCATGATGGACCTGTGCATCTGGTACGGTTCAGCCAGTTCACGCCGGACGCGGCGGCTCGCCGGATCGAGGATCAGTCGGGAGAGGTACATGGGTCTACCTCCTGTGCCGTCGGGCACTCGACCAGCACATCTCGGGTGTAGCGCGGTCCATATGTCCGGCACGATGGCGACAGAATCTCGTCCCGCCGCCGCACGCCCTCAGTTGGGGAGCACTCGATGACGGCTCGCACCTGTACAGTCCCGATAGTGCCTGCCGCACCCGGGAACCCTCTACTCTCCAGTGCGGCCACGAGCGACGGGTAGCTCCCAACACCCTCAAGGGGCGGCCGACTGGGCGGGCAGCAGCGCCGGCCCAGGTACAGCGGCCATCGCGGCGCCCGGAGCGCTTCGGCGAGGCGGCCGATCAGCTCGGGGTGGGCCTCGACGGCCACCAGGAAGGAAGCATCGCACAGATAGTGGCGCCGAGAGACAAGGGTCTCGGGCTCGCCCGTCTTGGCGTTCATCTTGATCTTCCCGGTGCCGGACAGGTAACCTCCGACCACCGTGTGGTAGTCCACGAGAGGCCTCCCCGGGTGGTCGCAACGGACGCCCATGCGGATAGCCTGCGACAGCGAGCGCAGGCCGACATCCTCCCGGAGGCCGAGGGCGCACCCTAGCAGCCCCACAACGCCTGACTTGGTCGGCTCGGGAGCGGTGTCTCGCACGTCCCAGTGGGCCCGCTCGCCCCACGACTGGAGCGGGCCTTCCAGCCGGAGGAATAGGATGTTGGCCATGCCTATGCCTCCGGAAGCTGTCCGGCCAGCCACTCCTTCAGCAGGCTGAGCGAGGTGGCCCGGGACGCGCCGGGCAAGGCATAGTCCTGGATCGCGGTGAAGGCGCGCCGGTCGCTGAGCCCATAGGTAGCGCAGACCCTGGTCAGATAGTCGGAGAGCTGATCCACCGATGCGTCCATGAGCGTCCGGTCGCCCGACGCACGCGCGGGCCGGAGAAAGGCATTGGCATAACTCACCGGCAGATTCCGGTCGCGCGCCTCCACCAGCACCAGATCGGGAAGGCAGTGCGAGGCAAACGAGTTCTGCTTACCGGTGGGCTGGGCTGTCGCCGCTGCCTCGAGCAGGGCCAGGGCGGCGCGGCGCGCAACGGCGACGTCCCCGCCCAGGTTGGTGACCAACTGCTCCCAGTGTACATTGAGGTACTTGTAGTAGGTCAGGCTGTTGAACTCCACGTCACCGATGAACTCGGCGCTCGACTTGCCTGACAGGTCGTCGACGGCCGTGTAGTAGTCGAACTCCTGCGCGAGTGCGCAGGTTGAAAGCGCGTGCGCGACCTGGACGGCTGCCTTCACGTCTTCAAACGCCTCGGACGTGGTCATGCGCCCGAACATGGCGATGTCCACCGAGCGCGGCACGCTGGGCCCCAGTTCCTTTGTGATGTCCGGGATTTTGATCTTGGCCCAGTTCTTGGCATTGCCCACCTTGCGGTACTGCTCCAGCAGCTTCGCCGCCATCCGCGGCACCTCGTCCAGGCCGATGAAAATGAGCTGCTTCGTTTCAGCCTCAGCCTCGGCCTCCTTCTTCGTGAGGTCGGTCTCCCCGCCCTCCTCGGTCTCCTCACCTGCAGTTCGCTTCTTTGATTCGCGCCCGATTTCCGGAACGCGGGCCACAATCGCCTTCGACGTCTCCGGATCCACCCCCAGCGCCGCCAAAGCATCCTCGATCAGCCTGGGCAGGAGTACGGTGCGCATGCCCAGGAGGTTTTCGTCGTTGAAGGCTTCCGCAAAGACATCGGAGCGGCGGATGCTCCGCTTGAGGCACTGGCTCGATATCCGGCCGCGCCGGATGCCGCCAAAAAAGGCGTCCTTGGGTGCCCCCGTGTCGTCCCGGTTCAGGTTGGCCGGCGCATAGTTCTGCAGTATATGTATCTCGATCAGCATTCGATCCTCCTCATCTTTCTGGTTCGCTAAACTCACTCAGCAAAGTAGGAGCGCGCCCAGCGCTTCTGGACGCCGCGCCCGTACCGCCTCCACTCCAGCACGTCTCCAAGCAACCCGGGCCAGTCTACCCGGACGCGGTTGGAGTGCAGGAAGCGCACCGCCTGCCTCAGGCGGAAGGCCAGCTGCTGTTCATCGGAGTCAAGCAGGATCTCCACTCGGCGGTCGACCCCCGGCGCCCCGGACGCCTCGCGGGCGCGCCGCAGGGCCGCGCCCAGGTCGCCCGTGCCCCCTCCATCCGCCAGCGGGAAGAGGGTGGCTACCAGGAAGAAGGCCTCGTGCTGCCCAGGCGGCACGCCGGCGGGTAGCAGACGGTAAAAGAGCCCAAGTGCCCCTCGCGACTCGGCCAGCGTGCAGCCGGCACTGCGCTTGAGCCGGGCCCGCTGCCCTGCATCCATCTGCTGAAGCCTCTCCACGAACAGTGGGATAGGTGAGAGCCTTTCCTCGGTCATTCGCGTTCCTCTCCTTTCCAGTACTGCGCGCGCCTGTGGTAGAGCCCGGAAGTGCATCTCTTCTCTGCTTGGACCTGCCGGCGAAGGGCGCTGGCGTCGTCACCGGTCTCCGCTGCCGCCCGGCGGAATGCACCCAGCGCGGCGCGCGTGACGCCATCGCCCCATGCACGGGAGGTGCCGATTCGGGCCGCCGATCGTGGGGCCGTCCGTGGCAGCGCCAGGATGTATTCGCGGAAAGGGGCTGCCAGCTCGGCCCAGCACTCGTCGACCATCCGAACCCTGATCGCCTGGTGGCGCTCCTGCTTCTTGCTCTTTCCGAACGCGGCCTTGAACATCGCCGCTGCGTAGCCCAGGCACTCGCCGGCGAAGGAAAGCGCCATCGTCACATGCGCGGCCGCATCCTCGTCGCGCAGCAACGCCGGCGGCACGTCGAACCCCGCGTCGATCCACTCAAAGACCTTGGCCTTCATGTCGGTCCGTACGCCAACGCATCGGAATGGCACCTGCGCGTATTCCTCCGCGAGGCCAAGGTCGGCGATTTGGTCGAGGAGCCTGGGGCGCAGCCTCGTGCCCTGCATCCCAGCGGCCTGTGAGAGGAAAAGGCCGGCGAACTCGCGCCAAAGGGCCTTGCCGGCCGATGGCCGGATGGGTACCGGTGGCTTGCCCTCGGCGATCTTGTAGCCCGCAAAGGGGTCCTGCCAGAAGGCGGCTTCTTTGGCGCGAGACTCGCCCATCTCGAAGACCATGGTCCGCACGCCCAGGGTGCCTTCCGCTCCGCAGCGCGTGCAGGGCCGATCCATCGGCTCGGGGTGCAGCCGCACTCGCCGCGCAGCAAACGTGAGGCTGTGCAGGTAGCCCACTTCGTCAACCTCGCTGCTCCGCTTCACAATCCCGGACCGTGTCCACCAGGCGCGGTCCTCGGTAGGTGACCGGGCCTGGGGCTGGAAGGGGGGAAGGACAAGTGAAAGGGCAAGCGACTCGAACAGGGTCTCGCCGCCGGGCAGAACGTAGATCGGCGGGACGCCGTTGATGGACGGCTTTAGGCCTGCTCCTCCCGACGAGATGAACGGCGGGATGGTCACCAGCCCCGCTGCAGCGCACGGGGCGCAGAACACCTCGTCCAGCGCGCGCCCGTGCCGGAAGTGCGAGAGTGCGGTGCTCCGGGAGGTCTCGGCGGCGAGTTGAGACACGCTCTTCAGGTCGTCGCCCCTCTGCGGCGCCAGCGGAATGTCGGCACTCTGCAGGAACGGGTGCTCCGTCGAGAAGAGGTCAAAGCGAGCGCCGTGCTGCTGCCCGAACGCAGCGACGGCCTCGGGACGGAAGCGACCCTCGCCGTGGATGCGGGCCAGGTCGCCAGGTCTCTCGGGCCGGTAGATCGCCTGCAGGATGGCCGTTAGCAACCTGTGGACGCCCGCGACCACAAGCGGGGAGGTGTCGGAGAGGGACCGGAGATGGTGGCTCTCGAGCAGAGCTTTCTCGAGGCTAACCCGCAGCGCACTGCCGCTGTCGTCGTCGACGACGATCCATGGCTCGCGCCAGAGGCTGAAACTGATACCCGGACCAACGGCGTGTGGTTCTTCCATACCCTATCCTCCTTCTTTTTCGACAATGAGCCCGAGCCTGTCGTCGAGCGTTACGACGAGTGGCGAGTGCGGATGCGGAAGTAGCGCCCTCCCACCGCTCAGCCAGAGGGGCACTGTGCCCCGGAGCAGCGTCGACCGGGCGAAGAGCGCCGGAAGCGACGCCTCCCCTGCCCGCAGAGCCTCCACGAGGCGCCGGTTGGACACGCGCACTTGCCGGCGCAGCAGGCGCACCTCCATCTCCCGGGAAGTTGGCTCATCCAGCGAGACCCGCGTGCCGTCCGGTAACCGCACGCTCTGCCCCTGCCTTTCCAGCGGGATGGCCATCACGCTCTCTTCAGACAACCGGGTCTGTGCCACGATCCACCCAGCGCGGGTCTCACTCTCTTCGAACGTAATCTGGCCCAGCTGGGAGGTGAAAGCCCACTCCGGGTCGGGCAGGGGCAGCAGCCGCAGGCGCGCCTGCTCCGCGGCGGTGCGTTCCTCGCGCCTGAATGCCCGCCATTCGCCTGCCAGCGGGTCGCCCTCGGGCACTTCGTCCACAGAGTATACCTCCTCCACCAGGATGCGGTAGTCCTGCGGCAGACGGATCTCGCCTTCCAGGCGGCCGAGCAGGGCATCCCAGGTCCGCTCCAGCAGGAAGGGGCTGTATACCCACCGGTCCACGCGCAGATCGGGCCGCCCACCCTGGGTCTGTGGCACATTCAGCCAAAGGTTAGGTGCCAGATGCGAAACGGGCCTTGGGCGGTCGTGCCGGTGCAGGCGCCCAGCGCGTTGCAGCAGCAGGTCCACGGGAGCCAGATCGGACACCATCACGTCAAAGTCCAGGTCGAGGCTCTGTTCGAGCACCTGCGTACCCACCACAATGCCGGGGGACCGCAGGTCCTTGGACGGGCCATATCTAGCTGCCAGGTCCTTCTCCCGCGTCTCACGCTCGTCCAATGGAAACCGGGCGTGGAGTAGCGTCCGCTGGACGGAGCCGGGCGCGAGGCGGTCCACGGCTTCAAAGATGCCCTGCGCTCGAGCCACGGTGTTGGCAACCCAGCAGGCGCAGCCGCCCTGCGCCACGCTCTCGACCAGCCAGCGCGCCTTGGCCTCGGCGTCGTCCTCTGGGATGCCCAATGCGTGCAGCCCGACACGGCGCGCCGGCTGGAAGGCGGCCGGAGCCATGTGGTGCGTGGAGCCGCCGCCGTACACCCACAGGCTCGGGTACTCCTGCGCTCCGGCAGCAGCGCCTTCTCCGCTCGCACCAAAGGCCCGCGCCAGGGCCTCCCTGCGCCGGGAGGGCAGCGTCGCCGAGAGCAGGATCACCGACGCGCCAAGGGCGCGCAGCCACGCCAGGACGCGCTCCACGATCGTGGTTATGTAGGTGTCGTAGGCATGAACCTCGTCAAAGACCACGACCTTGCCGGCCAATCCCATCATGCGTAGCGCCGCGTGCGGCACGTTCAGTGCGGCGAGCTCCACCTGGTCGATCGTGCCCACGCCGAAGGGCGCCAGGAGTGCGCGCTTCCTGGAGCTGAACCACTCGAGGTTGCTCTCGTGTTCGCCGCGGTCCGCGTGCGCCGGGGGACGAACGCGCAACGACTCCTCGATGAGAGAGGCCTGCCCATGCGCCAACTTGGCCCGCGCCTTCAGGCCAAGGCTCTGCCCCAGGTACCGCTCCAGGCGAACGAACATCTGGTTGCTGGTTGCCATCGTCGGGAGGGCGTAGTACAACTCGTCACTGCCGTGTACGGCCGCCAGGCGGTGCGCAAGTGCCAGCGCCGCCTCGGTCTTGCCTTCGCCGGTCGGCGCCTCCAGTATTGCCAGGCAGGGGCCAGCCAGAAGTTCGCCTGGGATGGCATCGATCGCCTCCTGCAGAGGGCGCGGTCTCGCGATGCCCGGAAAGAGCGCGCGGAACTCGGGAGCCACGGTGCTCATGGTAGCTTGTGAGAACCCTGAAGCCTCCACAGCGGTCCGTGCGCGGGACTCGCTCAAGGCGGGGTACTCGTCGAGCAGCCTACCCGGCTCACACGGGAAGTGCCGCTCGTCCGAGCCAAGCCAGTCGCACAGGATCACAAACCCGCTCAGCGCCATGATGGCCGAGGAGACGTCGTCTGGTACGGGCCAGGCTGTCGGTTCACTGCCCCGGAATTGCCTCCTCAACATATCCGCCGTGAGCAGCCGAAGCGAGCGCCACTCGGCCGGCTCGTATTGCAGCAGTGGGCGGGCCTCTCTCAGCGCCTGGGCTGCCTGGAATCTTCCGTGGTGCCCGCCAGCGGCTTCGGCCACGATCCGAATGAAGAGGGCGGCCGCTGCGTCGCCCTCACCGCCGGCCAGGGCCTCGGGCAAGAATACCTGGCTGACCAGCGCATGGTGCACCCCGCTGGTGACGCCAAAGACAAAGCCCTCGGAGGCGAGCCGGGCGCGCTGCTCTGGCTGTTGAGCCTGGAAGGTAGCGGAAATCTTGCCGATATCGTGGAGTGCAACAAGGTAAGGCAGCCAGTCCGCCAGCGATTCGTCAGGAGACCCCAGCGTGCGGGCGAGTACGGAGCGAAAGCGCCGCGAGGCTGGGGCGTTCAGGAGAGCACCTGCCACATGCCCGACGTCGAGCATGTGGTACAGTGCCGGGTGGTACGAGCCGTCCTGCCGGCTCGTCTTTCCCCAGCAGTGCACTACTCTCTCAATGCCGACCTGCATCGCCGCCTCCCCGCTGCGAGGGAATTCGTGGCCGGGGTGGTGCCAAGCGACATACCCGGCTGCGGGCCTTTCTGACCCTTCCCTGAACCCATTGTACCACGCCTCTGCGACGAAACCTGTCGCCGGCAGGTTGCGGCGGCGAAAACTCGTTGGTCAGGGCACTGAGGGACCCGCAACGGGAATACATGTTCTTCGCGCTTGCTGCCGGCCGCGCCGGATGGGGCCCGCCGGCAGGCACATCTTACCAGATGCCAGCTTCCCGGGCAAACGGCAGGGGTGAAGGCTACGGCGTGCGGCTCGATGTCGGGGCGGCCCAGGGGGTCGGGGGCGGGTATGGAAACCTGCCCTGCAGGTTGGCCCTCAGCGAGGTGCAGCGCACCCCGAAGGTGCGCCGCACCGGCGTGGAGTGGGCGGGTATGGAGACCCGCCCGACGACTGTACGGGCGTTGCATTGGGGTCGTACCCTCACCCCAGCCCTCTCCCTGAAAGGGCGAGGGAGTTGTGGGCGGGTATGGAAACCCGCCCTACGGCTGTACGGGCGTTGCATTGGGGTCGTACCCTCACCCCAGCCCTCTCCCTGAAAGGGCGAGGGAGTTGTGGGCGGGTATGGAAACCCGCCCTACGGCTGTACGGGCGTTGCATTGGGTCGTACCCTCACCCCAGCCCTCTCCCTGAAAGGGCGAGGGAGTTGTGGGCGGGTATGGAAACCCGCCCTACAGTTGGCCCACAGCGAAGTGCCCCGTCTTCACCTGGGCTTGACTAGGCAGAACATTTGTTCTATGCTGTGCCTGCCCGGCGATCGGGGCGCCGGATGCTTGAAAGCAGGTGAATGTCATGCCGCGATCCGCGGGGCTGCCGCCGTCCTCCTTCCTGTGGGTCAAGCACATTGGCCTGGGTGTCCTGCGCAATCCGTGGGCCGGCGAACCGGATTGGCCGGGCCGCCGGCTGGCGTGGAAGGACTGCGCGGTGCACGGCGGGTGGGCGGAGGAGGGCGCCGGGGAGGGCGCGGAGAGGAGGACCGCCGCCGCCCTTGAGCACAGGGCAGAGGACGACGGCGTGCGCCGCCCGGTCGTCTTGAGGGCTGCGCTGCGGACGGCGCCCAGGCCGGGGACGGCACAGGGCTCGAGGGAGCTGCCCAGCGATGCGGGCGCATGGTCTTTTGTGGACCGGCCCCTGCAGCGGCCGTCTGACCTCGCGCCTGAGCTGCGGCCGATCACGGTGCGCCGGCTGCTGGCGGGCCGGCGCCCGACGCTGGACGAGCTCAAGAGGTGGTACCTCGCGGATTCTTGGCTGGAAGGCGCTGACGCTGCCGGAGGGACGGTCCTGCCGACGGTCGCCTTCCCGCTGCTCTACGAGCAGCTCCTCCCCAGGAAGAGCAGGGCACGCAGGCAAGCGCAGGCGGGGCTGCCGGAGGGGATCGTACAGGCGGGGGAACTCGCCTTTGTGCAGTGGCTGGGCGCGGACCCCCGCTCGGCCTGGGAGGTTGTGAAGCGGGCGGAGGCGCTTGCCCTGGAGCAGGCCGGCAGATTCGACCCCTGCGGCGACTTTTGGTCGTGGTACGCGGAGATCCTGCTGCGGGTGAACGCCGCGGCGGCCCCGCTGCCGGGGAAGAGGCGCAGGCAGCCGGTGCCGGCGGAGGCGGAGGGGCGGGGGCCGGCCTGCCGAGTGGTCCTCTGCCCGGCCGTGACGCGGCTTGTTCGCCCGGGGCGGGGCACGAGCCCGGCCGATCGGGCCGGCGCGGCTGATTTGGACCCGCTGAGGAGCACGGCCGCCGTCCGCGCCTGGATTGGCCGGCAGGTGCGCCCTGCCTGGTGGGCAGGAAGGCCGCCCCCGGCCGGAGTGCTGGCGGCTGCCGCCCGGTGCAGGGACCCGCGCGCCTGGGCGGAGGTTTTCTACCGATGGGACGGGCAGGGCTGGCGCACGGCGCTCACGCATGCGCCCGGCACATGGGCGGAGGATGCGCTGCAGGAGGCATGGGCGAAGCTGTGGGAGGGGGCGCTGGAGAAGTATGACCCGTCCAGGCCCTTTGGTCCCTGGTTCCTCCAGGTGGTGAAGAATACCGCCCGCAACCTGGCCCGCGGCGAGCGCCGCAAGCTCGAGCACCTGGAGAAGTGCGCACTGGCGTTCCTGAACGAGCGCGAGCGGGCGGAGCAGGCCGGCCGGGAGCACCGGGAGACGGAGGAGGAGGCGCGGGCCGGGCGGTCCGCCGAGGAGGGGTGGTCCTGGTGGGGACTGGCGTAGCCTTATCGGGGGCTGCGGTGTATAGTTTATAGGAGCGACTAGACCATATGTTCTAGTTGGGCGAGCGGCGCCAGGGCGGGAGGGGCCAGGGCGCGCGTGGTCTGCGGAGGGCGGCTGTTTCTCTCTCACCATGGGTTGGTTGGGGTGGGAGCGAGACGGGCGCCCGTTTTGTATACTGGGGTCGTATGACCTTCCCCTACTTTTGTGGAGAGGGAGTTAACCCGGTTTCATGACGTGCACGGTAGAGT